>Ga0208695_1000028_pt1 | contig 224025 bp, 201 predicted proteins | sample AD_UKC111_MetaG_FD_184449 | JGI IMG/M metagenome (GOLD analysis project Ga0208695, IMG submission 184449) | Active sludge microbial communities of municipal wastewater-treating anaerobic digesters from Hong Kong - AD_UKC111_MetaG (SPAdes)... | ecosystem: Engineered > Bioreactor > Anaerobic >...
CCATATGTATACCTTGGTTGTAGCATTGTGCTCCTCCTGTAATAAATATTTTTGGTTGAGTCTTTATTATCTGGTAGGAGTACAATGCTTCTTTCAAGCATTTTTACACACTCTATGGGACATTACCATATAATTTAAAATAAATAATGTGTTTTTATTTTTTAAAAAAATAAAATTTTATTCTTAAAGGTCAATAAATTTTTTGGGGTATTTGAAAAAATGGAGCGTTTTGTGGAGCTTAGAAGGTTAACAGGAAAGTCCTCAGGCCATCCTGTTAACCAATTTTCCGGTTGCCTCACTTTCCGGTTTTAGCTTTATTTCTGAGCCTATGAGCATAAATAGAAAATTCTTGATCTCATTTATATCCATAGTTGTTTCTTCAAGGATTTCCCTTTTAAGCTCTATTTCTTTCTGGCTTATATTTAGATCATTCTTTGTTGCAGGAGTAGCGATAATAACATCCCTTCCTCCCTGGGCAGATCCTCTGCTTGCAATTAAGTCCGGAAAGTAGTTGTTATTCAAGTTGATATTCATCTCATGAACCTCCTTGTTCATGTTTTGCTATAATATCGGTAACTTTTTAAATATTGATAAGATTTTTTTGTAAATTTTCACTAATTATTCCTAAATATAATTTTTAGTGTAAAATTAAGAAAATATTATCTCCGCCGCATTCGGGGGTGGGGATAATAGAGTATTTTTATTTTAAAAAAGTTAAGGGGTAAATACTGGTAAATTTTTGAATTTGAATATAGGAGTCAAATATAGCACTTAGGTATTTTTTTAAATCTTGACATTGGGAGTTAATTTTTTAATCATTTGTTAAGCATTTAGCTATTTTAGAGGTTTTTATGTCACAATTGGAAGAAATTGCTTCGGGGTTGAGCCTTTTGCTGCAAAATTTAAAGTGCGATTTTGCAGAAATCAGGTTAACTCAAGGTGTTGGTCAGTCTATATCTCTGGCAATGGATCAGGTGGATTCCATCTCCTCTGGAGAAGTTGTTGGAGGTTCTGTGAGAGTTTTGAAAAATGGATCATGGGGATTTGTAACATTCAACGATCTTTCTAATATAGAGAGCTTTGTAAAAAGCGCAATGGATTGTGCCTCCTTAAGCCCTTCAGGTAAGTCCGGGGTTGCAAAATACAGTGCTTCTGTAAAAAATTTTTCAACACCCTTTGTGGAAGATCTAAAATCAATTTCTTTTGAAGAGAAGTTTGAGATTATTTCTAAATATAATGATATAATAAAAAATTCTCCAAAGATACAGACCACGAAGTCTATCTACAGAGAGTCCACTGGCAAATATATTTACCTGAACAGTGAAGGGACGCAGCTTTCTTATGATAGAATGCACTGTGGAATATCATTGACTGCTGTTGCAAAAGATGGAACAATTATACAACCCTTTCATGATTCAATCTCTGGATATGGTGGATTTGAAATCGTCCGTCATCGTGAGGCTATGGCAGAGAGGGTTATCAAAATTGCCATTGATATGCTTGAAGCAGAGCCTCTTGCTGGAGGAGTTTATAATATAATTGCAGATCCGAGGTTAAGTGGAGTTTTTATTCATGAGGCCTTTGGGCATCTATCCGAGGCAGATTTTGTCTATGAGAATGAGTCCATGAGAAAGCAAATGGTTCTGGGCAGAGAGTTTGCCTTGCCAGATTTTACAGTTGTAGATGATGGAGGAATTGAATCTTTATCTGGATATATCCCTTTTGATGATGAGGGAATTGCACCTCAAAAAACCTACCTGATAAAAAATGGAATACTGACAGGCAGGCTCCATTCAAGGGAAACAGCCTTTAAGATGAATGAAGAGACTACAGGCAATGGACGAGCAATAGGTGTTATGCGCCAGCCAATAGTGCGAATGACCAATACATATATAGAAAATGGACCTTATCAAAAAGATGATCTCTTTGCAGCTATGGATGATGGCATATATGCCCTTGATGTTATAGGAGGCCAGACAAATCTTGAGATGTTTACCTTTACAGCAGGTTATGGTTACAGAGTAAAAAATGGCAAGCTTGGGAAGATGTTTCGAGATGTTGTCCTTTCGGGAAATGTTTTTACCACTTTAAAAAATATTTCAATGATTGCAAATGATCGGCAGATGTTTGGAGGCCTTGGAGGATGCGGAAAAGGGGGTCAGAGCCCATTACCTGTCTCTTACGGTGGACCTCATGTTTTTATAAAAGATGTTTTGATTGGTGGAAAACAATGAAAGAAATAAAAGATATACTCGATCCAGAAAATATAAAATCCTTTGTCCCTGGAAACTACAGGTGGTTTGATGTTTTATATGTCTCTGGTCAGAGCACGCCCATAAGCTTTAAGAACAATAGACTGCATTCCATAAACCAGAGTCAATCATCGGGAATTGGCGTTAGAATCAATCGTGATGGGAAAACAGGTTTTTCTTACACAAATAATTTGCAACATGTTAAAGAGACTTTTATTAGAGCCTATGAAATTTCGCGCTATTGCGAGGAGGAGGGATTTGATCTTCCAGGGGATACAAAGGTTTTATTTGAGCCCTTTAATCCAGAGATAGATAATTTTGATCCCCTGATGGAGATAGAACAGGCCAGGGAGTTTATAGCTTCCATGGAAAAGGATTTTAATGATATTTCTATTGATATAGGAATAAATGCTGCAAAGGGGTTTGTGCACCTTGTAAATTCCAATGGCCTATCGCTGTCTTACAGGGATTCATATTACTCCGCCTCAATATCCACAACTCTTATTCTTGATAAGGGAGTGAGACTTGATTTATGGGATAGCAAGTCAGAGTTAAGGCCAGTGAGATGGGATGAACTGAGGCTAAAACTTACAGATAAAATAAAAAGGGCAATCACTATTGAGAAAATATCAAGTGGCCTCTATCCTGTGATTTTCCCCCCTCAGGCCTTCGGGAGTTTACTTGGGATAGTCCTTTCAGGACTCAATGGCGTTGCAATATGGAAGGGGATATCTCCCTTTTGTGGAAAAATAGGGGAAAAGCTTTTTGCTAATCGCCTGACAGTCTATGATGATCCCTTTATTGAAGGTTCACCTTTCCAGATCCCCTTTGATGCTGAGGGACTTTCTGTAAGCAGAAAAAAACTCATAAATGAAGGGGTTGTGGAGAGATTTATAACTGATCTTAAATATGGCGAAAGGCTGGGGGTAGGTTCAACAGGTAATGCCTCCAGGGGCTATTCATCTATACCTTCGCCATCTTTTAATGGGATTGTTGTTGAGCCAGGGGATGAGCCTTTTGAATCACTAATTAAGGGTATAAAAAGAGGAATTATTGCAGAGCAGTTTATAGGACTGGGGCAGTCCAATACCTTACTTGGTGATTTTTCTGCTAATTTAGATCTTGCCTATCTTGTTGAAGATGGGGAGATAAAGGGGAGAGTAAAGGACTGTATGATCTCTGGCAATATCATAGATTTGCTTAAGGGAGAGTTCTATTTATCCAGTGACAGAGAAAGGAAGGGATCTTCTCTGTTGACCTATGCAATGTTCCCAGCAATTAATATAGTAGCCTGAGTTATTTTAGCATGAGAATCTCTGTGGAGAGTATAAAAGCAGGGTTAGATAATAAGTTTGTCTTTGCACTTCCACTTTTTGCAAGGTATTCAGCTTTTGCTGCAATGGCAAAGATTGTTTTTATCTTTTCATCATTAAATAGGCGAGTGCTATCTATAAATTTTTCTTTTTTGAGCTTGCCCTGGATTCCGATTTTCTTTAACACTTCATCCTCTGCTAATCCTGATTTTATAAGCAGAAAGTATTTATCCAGAAACTCAAGCTGACGTATAATCATATTTATTATAAAAAGGGTTTCGGTCCCTTCATTTAAGAGCTTTTTAAGGATTGTAAGAGACCTTTTTTCTTTTAAAAAAAGTGAGTCTGTAAAGTCAAAGATTGTAACATCTTTTATATCACCAGCAAGATCTCTGATTAAGGATTCAGTAATTTCAATATCCTTTGAAAGGGAGAGATATTGCACCATGTCAAGGATTGTGTCTATTTTTTTTATATCGTTTCCAGCAAGCTCCAGTATTAGGTAGATAAATTTTTCCTCAATAGGTATTTTTTTGTTTTTGGTCTCCACTTTGATATAATTTATAAGGTCGCTATCAAATTGTTTCCAGAATTGAAACACAGCCATTTTGCTTTCTGGAATATGGGAAAGATATGATGGCACATCCTTTGATGATATTGTAATTATAAGCATTGTGCTTTCTGGCAGCTCCTCTGTTAGCTCCTTTATGAGTTTTTTATTTTTATCATTTGTTTTGATATTATCAAGATTTCTAATTATGCAGGCTTTTTTTGGAGAAAACATGGAAAAGGAAAGGGCAAAATCTACAGCAGCAAGAATTTCATCATCAGAGCTTCTGTCTTCAAAAATAAAAAATTTTCCTGTATTGTTATTCTTATCCTCTTCAGATTGAAAAAACATTGAAAGCAGGGCGTTTATTGCTTTGTCTTTATCACCTTCAGCTTCTCCAGCAAAGAGATATATGTTGTGAGTTATTCCCTTTTTTATATTCTGGAACAATTGCTTAGAGTTTGGAAAATTTTTTTGCGACAAGGTTTTCTCCTTAAATATTAATTAATCGAATATAAAATCATCATGGCATATTTTATCAGGTGCAGAGTTTCACTCCTCCCACACCCTATCAATCACCTGTTTAATCTTCTCCTCGTAAGTTTTAATCAGTTCCCTCAGGCTGTCTATCACCTTCCGCTCGGATGTGAGTTTATCCACAATACGGCTCTGGACTTCAATGGGCGGAAGGGGGAAACGCTTTGTGAAATTATTAATTATAACAAAAAGTTTTTTAATAATTTAACTTTTCCCAGATTCTTTTATATTCTTCTGCAGTTAATGGCGAATTTGTTGGTCTTGCCTGCTCCCAAATTTCTAATCGTTGCTCCTTTAACCAAGAACTTACAGTAGTAGTTTTTACATTATAAATTTCTTCTCCCACAATGTTTTTATATATTAAACCAATTTTATTAGCAATACTTCTTGGAACGTTTGCCTTACGCATTAAAACTCCTTCATCGGTATTTACCCCATAAAAAAGATATGCTGGAATATTCATCATTTTTTTCTTTTCAACTTCAGATAGATCATTCCAATCAATTCCACTAGTTGGCACCTTTTGAATTGCTGATATTCCCCAGCTTCCCATGTTTGCTATTACTTTATAAATGGCTTTAGTGGTTTTCTCGATTGCTTTTGTTAAATTTTCATTTGGATATAGACTTTTAGCTATGTCATAAATGTTTTTTCCATTTACCCAATTAAGTATTAATCGAGAAATACTTTTTTGATCTAAAATATTATCGCCAATTTTGATTTCCTCTAATGACTTTCTAATTTCGTAGGTATTCATCATAATACCTACCAATTTTTTCATAGTTTCATTTTGCTCCGAAAAGAGTTGTTCTTTTCTCCAATCATTTGGTGAAATATTTGATTGGGCTAATTTTGAAATGATTTGTCTAATAGAGACCGTTGAAAATCCAGTGGAGTCGGCTATTCGGGCATCTTCTAATGATATTGTCTGAGCATATTCTCTTAGTTTACTTATTAAGAATCTTTTTTTATCTTCCGATATTTGCTTGAAACCAAGAGATGCTTGTAATTTTTCTTCGATATGATTTATAAACTCATTTAAATCGGCTATTTGGGTTCGTAAATGAGAAATATATTGGAGTACCGCTGACCATCTTTCATCTAAATAAAGCCATTTAGAAAAATCCTCGTTTTGATTATTCATTGCGGTTTCAACAATACTTTCTAATTGTGAGAGTAAATCAGTAGATGCTTTTTTAACGTATTCAGCAATATTTTTTTCATCTTGTGTATTTTTGGAAACCATTCCAATCCAACCCATTGATTTCTGACCCACACGACCAACACGGCCGGCAAGATTCCAAAAATCACGAGTTGGCATTGGTCCTTGAAATGGATAATTATATGATCCCATAACTACAGCTGAAACTGGAAAATTTATACCTTGTGCAATAGTAGTTGTTGCAACAAGTGCTTGTAACTTTCCTTCTGTCATAAGTAATTCAATTAGGTATCTTATTTCGTCGGGAATAGCAGAACTATGAATGGCGATTCTTTTATCTAAATATTTAACAAGTGGAAAATCATTACCCAATTCACTTTGAACAAACTTTTTCAATAAATCAATATCTTTATCATCATTAAAATTATGATTGCAGTTTTCCATCAAATAATCTGCAATTGTATAGGTTTCTGATATATCTGATGCTAAGATAATAATAGGTGAATTATAACTTAAAATTTTACTGCTAAAAAACTTTAAGAATTCTAATTTAGAAGATGTAACCTCTGATTTTGTTATATTTTCACTTTTTATTTCAATTATAGGGATTTTATCGCCAATATTATACGAGCCTTTTACAGTATTTAAAGTTTGTAAATAAATATCAAAATTTCTACCTCTTCCTTCAGTTTTCAAAGTACCAACTACACGCTCATTGGGTTGCCACCAGTCAAATTCAATTTGTATATTTTTGCCTCGTTCACCTCCAAGCCATTCGGCTACTTGTTCTGCATTAGGAATATCTGGAGTTAAAAGTATAAAGTTTGCTTCTTTACAGTCATTCCTAATTGTTGCCAATAACAATTCCAGATTAAGCCCTCTTTGTTTTTCTTCAATATTATGAGCTTCATCTACTACAACCAAAACAAGAGGTCTTTTTTCAGAAGTGCCTAATCCTTGTCTTATTAAAAGATTTATTTTTTCATATGTTGTAACCAATACATCAAAATCAGTATTATCACCTTTATTTTCTACTAAATATGACTCAAATCCATCTATTTCTGTGGCTCCACTAGCTTTCTCTATTTTTAATCCAATAGGATTGAAATCTTTACTTAAACGGATATAAATTTGATTAACTAATGTTTTAGTCGGTACAACATAAGCAACCCATCCACCTCTTTCTTTGAATTCATTAAGAGCTTGCAAAATCTTGTATTCTGCTAATAAAGTTTTTCCACTGGATGTTGGTAAACTTACTACAAATGTTCTATAAGCAGGATTTAATAATTCGCCTTTTAATATAGATTCCTTTTGTGGATATAATAATTCAAAGACTGGATTTTCTTCTCGTTTGCTAATGAATTTATTAAATTCACTTACCCAATGGTTTACTCCGGTTAATGTATACCAGATAGTGTTTCTTACAAGTTTAATTCCAAATGCCTCGAAATATTGATATAATAGTTCCAACATTATATTACCTGATGCATTGGCAAACTCCTTTGCAATTCTTATATGGTATTTTATTTTATTCTCAATGTCATAATGGCTACTATCAATTTTCCCTTCTAAAAGATATTTTCCTAATATTTCAATTGTTTTAGCAAAATGATAAAGAGAGACAATTTCAGCTGCCCCATAAGGTTGGCTTTCTTCTTTTATTTGATTTAAGAAGATCCCTTCATATTGTTTTTGTTCTTCTCGCAGATGGTTTATTAATTCAACTGCTTTTGAAATATCATCCCAAGATTTTCTTATGACTAAACTTACAACAACTTGGAAACATTTTCTCAATAATCTACTATTCCATCTTTCGGGTATATCTAAATCAAATATTTGATTTTTCTGTTGGTTTAAAAAATCTTTTACAAAATGAGCATGTTCTCCTAAGTATCCAAATGCGATTATTTTAATTAGTTCTAAAATATCTTCATCTGTAGCAATTTTTCCTACTTTGACAGTTGCTAAATCAAAATAGATAGAACATAAAGCCTTAGATTCTTCATTATCCTGGTTGTTCCATAATTCGATAATTTTAAGTTCACATAATTCTTTAGCTTTTAAGATTTCTTGGGATTCACTATCATTCAATGTAATTGTTTCAAATCGTTTAGCAATTTTTGCTTTTTGTATAATTAGATCAATATTCCGAATTAATTCAGGAAAAGCCTTTGAAAGAATATTATATTTTTCGTTCGCTTTCATATTTCTAATCCATTTATAATATTTAACCATTTTTCCTTAGAAATAGGTAGATAAATAGCTAGTAATTTTAATCCTATCGTATTTTCAAGAATATCTCTGTTTAATTTATCAAAACTTTGCTTCAAGTCTTTTTCATCAGGTCTTGTATCTCTTACTAAAACACCATATAGCATATAAGTTGAGTTATTTTGATTATAATAGTTTTTGATGGCAGCAGCAAAGTCATTCTTAAAATCATCATTATTTGTTAGATTAATTTTGTTTTTAATATATGCAATAAGTATTAGTCTTTTATTTCTATCGTTATATAAATCTTTCAATTGATTTTCCAGCCCATAAGGATTCGTCATTACTTGAGGAGGAGATTTTTGTTCTGACGATGTTTTTACTTCACCAAATAAAAATAATACTTCACCATTATCTATTTCGATAAACCCCACTAAATCGACTCCTGTTTTATTCCCTTTTGGGTTTCTTGCATCACGAAGCTCATTCCAATAAAAACGACATTTAAAATTCTCTTCTAATAAAACCTCAGCCAATGCCTCACCAATCCTAAAATCTTGAACATCTACTTCTGCGTTTTGTAATGCCTGAATATCAACCAAAAGTGTTTCTGATGATTGAAAACCGGTATCTTGTTGCAATGTTTGCAAACAATTAATAAATTCAGCTCTTTGAGGTTTATCTATAAGTTTACTTTTCACATTATCTATAAACAAACATTTAGTCTGAGTTTCATCTATAAAAAATCCTTGATAACCTCTTAGATTATTTTCTTCATAACAAGAATATAATCTTTGAATAATAAAACTCATTTTATTCTCCCCGGTAAGTAATTTTTCATCGCTATTAAACATTTAGCCTTGTTTTTTTCATATTATACCACATCCCCCCACACCCTATCACTCCCCCCATTTAAAACTAAAACACAATCTTTACATCTTCTTTATAATTTTGCAAGGTATCATTCAAGCTTGCTGTCCAGCCATCAATGAACACTTTACCGTTTTTAATATACTCGGCAAATTGTTCTTTGGTTACTTTTTCGCTGTTTGTGATATAGTAATTATTTCCAATGCGATATACGCAATCTTTTACAACCTCTTCTGACTCCTGTGTCGGTTCATCCAGTCCAACTGTGAATATCATATTGTATATTCTGCTAATTGAATCTAATGTCAACGCTGGGAATAATATTTGGTTATTGCTATCTATTTCTAGTTTCGGTGCTTCAACTGTATCAAAAACTTTAAAACCTATATCAGGTATTTTCTTTTTATTTTCTTCAAATAATCCTTTTTTATTATTCTCTTCTTCAATTTCTTTTTTTATCTTCTCACCTGCCCGTCGTAAACGTTCTATAGTTATACTGGATATCACTGGTGGTAAATTATTCTCAACACAAAAGTTATATGCTGGTTTATCTTCCTTTATTGGTTCATCAATTTGCACTAAAATAAATTTCCTGTTTCCGCCGTCTTCAGCATTGAGTTGCATTACTGCGTGTCCTGTGGTGCCACTGCCAGCAAAAAAGTCGAGGATGATGTCGTCAGGGCTACAGCTAATAGTAATTATTCTTTTGATAAAATCTAATGGTTTAGGATTTTCAAAAATTTTATTTTCTTTAAATAATTGTTTTAATTCGATACTCCCTTTTTTATTACCTTCAATATCCGTCCATAGATTTGAAACTTTTTTTGTTCTTTCAGATAAATAATATTTTACATATGGTTTCCATTTTGACTTAAATTTTGAGATATCGACATTTTCATTAGTAATTGATGAATAATCTGTAATTTCATTTTCTTTATAATTATTATTATCATCATCAAAATAATTACCTTCGTCATCAAATTCTTCATCTATATCATTCTCTTTCCACACGATTAATTTATCATCATTCATCTTATTAAATTTATCTTTACCAGTTCGCCATCTACTTAAATAGCCAGTTGGACCAATTGGAAATACTTGGCTACCATCAGGTGCAGTTATTGGATAAAACATTTTTTCTCTATCCTCTTTTCTGTCAGCATTACCAGTTTTTCTTAATTGCAATAAAGCATATTTACCTTTCCCATCATTATCATCATATTTAAACCTATTTAGATCTTTGCCTTCTAATGGAATACCTTTTAATAAAAATTGATTTGTTTTAGCATAACACAAACAAGAATCATAAGAACTACCGATTTTAAGTGCATCTTGGCCAGTAGTTGTCCCTGTAGCTCGAATGATTATGCCTCTGAGATTCTCCTCCCCAAAAATCTCATCACAAAGCAATTTCAAGTTAGCTTGTTCATTATCGTCAATACTTATAAAAATTACTCCATCATCGCTTAGTAAATCTCTTGCAAGTAATAATCTCGGGTACATAAAGGCAAGCCAGCCGTTGTGGCTGTTTTTAGTTTTAAAAGCAAATTCCATACGGGCAAAGTCATCATCGCTTAAGTTTTGCAACCCTAATACTTCGGCTTCTTCCTTGTCAAATTTATCAGGATAGACAAATTCATCGCTATCGGTGTTGTAAGGGGGATCTATGTAAATACATTTTATTTTACCACTGTAATGATTTTTAAGTATTTTTAGACAATCAAGATTATCACCTTTAAGAACAAGGTTTTGGGTAGTTTCGAAATCTTTACTCAATTCTTTGTTAATCTTTAATTCTTTATCTGTCTTTTGTGCATACTTGGCTCTGGCAAAATTACGGCCAACAAAGTTAAGCCCGTAGCCGTTTACTTTTTCATCTACTGGTAAACCTAAAATGGCTTTAAGTTCCTGAATGTTTATTTCATTGTCTTTAATTACAAATGGATAATTTTCCTTTAAAAATTTCAATAGTTTATTTTCGTTGTTTTCTGTTCCAACTACATTAAAACCTGCTTTTATAAAAGCCTCTTTACTGTTCATAATCAACCTCGCTTTTTATCAATTCTGCTAACTGTGTTCTATTTATACGTTCTCTATATGAAATTTTTATGTTTTTATCCTTATAGTATTCAGACAATGCCTCAAAATACTTTTTAGCAAAGTCAATTTTTGCTTTTTCGTCTTCGGGAATATTTGCAGAAGATGGATACCCTTTTGCTTCTACAACAAGAATTACTTTTTTTTCATTTTGCGTTTTTATAGCATAGCAAAAATCAGGATTATATTCACCTAATGGGGTTTTTATTTTGAGGCGGGGCAATTTAGCAAAAATTTCAATACTATCAATATACGGGTCCTGCTCAACAATTTCAAGTTCAAAATCGCTATCATATTCAATTACCTCTTCAAATACCCATTTTGCTTTTAAAGAAAAATCACTGTCAATATCCTTCTGGAATTTTCCTGTGCTTCCTGCATCTAAATAGATTCTATTTTTTTCTTTTTTGAATATATTTGGCAAAACAGTTCCATTAATGCCGTCATACTTGATATTAGCTTTAATCAAGGCAAGCAAGTGCTTTTTGATAATACCAGATATTTCTCTTTGAGTCTGTTCTGGATTATTACAAATCATTTTTTTCTTAAAATCATCACTTAAGGCATTAAATACTTTCACTACAAATGACAATGGAGTTTTGGTATTATTGGACAGTGTCTTTACAAATTCTAAATAATCAACTTTGCTTTTATGGGTGATGGTATCTTTTAATTCTCTTGTAATGGCATCCTGCTGTTCAATTTTATTTACTTTTAGTTCTGCCCGTATGGTTTGCAATAGAATTTCTTCAATGTTAAGTTTCTCAATGTCTGTTTTTATGTTTTCTATCAATTGTTTTTCCTGTTCAGCACTTAAATTATCCAATACATAAAAAGCATTTTTGTTGATGGTATTCCATAGGTTTTGAAATTCCTGTAAATGTTCTGATTTAATATAAACTTTCTTTTTCTCTTTTTTCTTCTCGGCTTTCTGAACGTAAGTGTTTGTATCGGTTGCAAACAAGCTTTCAATTGCTTTCACCTGTTCTTCGGGCAAATTTTGTTCTTTGAGAATAGCTGAAAACTCAGGTGATTTTTCATAAATCTTTTGGCCGTCAACAATTGCCTTGCGAACAATCATTTTCTTGTCTTTCAAAATATCATCCACCAAAGCAACTACTGTATCATCATCAAAGCCCGATTTTTCTTTGAGCGTTTTAATCAGTTCTTGTTCGGTGAATGTTTCAGAAATCAGGAATGAGTTGCTTAAAATTTCGTTTTGAATTGATTCAACAAAACCCTGTTCTTTGTTTGATACAACAACATCAAGGTTGTTGATTTTCCAAAATGCTTCCTGCTCTTCGCTAAGTTTTTTGAGAGTCTGACGTTCTAAATTTTGATTAACGCAAATTCTCAAGCCCCTACCAATTTGTTGAAGTTTTGAAATATCACTACCTTGGTTTGAAAGTTTGCAAATGGTAAAAACATTTGGATTGTCCCATCCTTCCTGCAATGCCCAGATAGAGAAAATAAAACGAGTAGGACTTTCAAAGGAAAGCAGTTTCTTTTTGTCTCTTAAAATTTCATCAACTCCTTCTTTTATCTTTTCATCAGCATTTCCCTTATCGCCTGAAAAATAACCTCTATGAACAACTAAATTACCTTCATTATCAAAATCGTTTTGTAAATATTTATAGTAATCAGAGTCAGGATCAAGATTTTTTATAACTTCTTCTCTTATATTTTTATATTCCTGTTCAAAAGTATTTTTAATTTTTGGATTTTCACCTCTGTAAAGGCTAATATCATTGGGTATAAAAAATAAGGTGAGTGCTTTTATTTCTTGCTCAAAGAGTTCTTTTTCCTTTTCAAAATGAATTTTGATGGTTTCCTTAATCATTGCACGTAAAGACTCGTCAGAAAGAGAATAATCAACTTTCTCAATTGTATCATCTGATAAAACAATAGAATCTTTGTTTATTTTTTTAATGCTTTTATTATTAAAAGTTGAACCAATACCCAATTCTCGTCTTACAACAATACCATTGGTTATGGTGTTTACAATAGCTTTTTTATTTTCAATGCCAATAAGGGTATCTGTGTTTTCAATTATGTCTTGTGTGTAAACTACAATTTTCTTAACTAAACTTTGTCTGAAAGAAGAAATGCTATCTAAAACATAAGCTACATTGGATAAAGGTAAGCTGTCTTTCTTTTTTGGGAATGTAGCACCAAAACGTAAATAATAATTGTCAAATCCTTCAAAGTATGTCCTAAATGCATCACCATCAAAACGATGAGGTTCATCCATTATCACTATAGGTTTTAACCTTTTTAAACATTCAAGGTAGGTCTTAGGTGGATTTGAATTTTCTTCAAATAAATTAGGATCATAAATATCCCTATCCAGAGGACGGTTAAGAATATTGCCTTTATGGGCAAATGAGCTTGGTGTCATTACCAGAACAGATAAATGAGAAGTATTAATGAATTGTCTAACTGTTGAAATATTTCCTCCCTCATACACAAAAACTTCGATTTCCTTTTCTTTTTCATTGGCATATAAACTCTTAAAATACTCTTTGGTATCGTCTAAATTTGTTTTGACCCCCTCACGGATAGCAATAGACGGAACAAGTATGATAAACTTCTTATAGCCAAAATGTTTACATAGTTCAAAAATAGTTTTGATATATGTAAAAGTTTTCCCTGTTCCTGTTTCCATCATAATGTCAATATTTTTGCTATCTTCTTTAACAGGGAAGTTGTAGTTATGTTTTTGTTGATGTGTTTTTAAAACATTTTTGACTTCTTCTCCCTGACGAAGTTGTTCAAAAATAGCAACAATGTTGTTTACACATTCCTCTTGATATGATTGCACCTCATATTGAAATTGCTTTGCTTCAATTTTTATCATAAATCTTTTTTACCTTTTAATATTAAAAATAAGTAATCTTTTTCGACACTTTAATATATATGTCAAATTTTTTTGTTTTTTCGATATAATGAAAAAACCTGTCGAAAATTTTCGATTTTTTCGACATGTTAAAAAAATGTGTCGAAAGTTTTTGATTTTTTCGACATGTTTGCTCAGAAACAATTATATCTCAGAAGTTAAATCAAAGTTTTTAAACAAAAGAAACAAAGGTTCATTGATAAAATAGTTATTTTTCCCTATTTTTTCCTTTTTTAGTAGTCCCCCTTTTACTAATTCATCCAGATAGCTTGCTGCAGTTTGTCTATGAATATTCAAATCTTGCTGAAGATACTCAATCTTTGTATAAGGATGTTTAAAGAGGTTATTGAGTAAATCCTGAGAATAGAATTTATAATTGCTTCTAATCGTATGCTTATATTTTATCATTAGTTTTGATATTTCATTGATAAGATATATCGTGCCTTTAGATGTAATTTCTATTCCTTTAAGCATATATAAGATCCAGTCTTCCCAGTTTCCTTTATCTCTTACTTCCTGAAGCAACCGATAGTAATCGGATTTTGTTTTAATAATATAGCTACTTAGATAAAGTATTGGCAAATCAAGTAATCCCTTTTGCACAAGATAGAGAATATTCAGCATTCTTCCTGTTCGTCCATTTCCATCATAAAATGGATGGATCGATTCGAACTGAAAATGAATTATCGCCATTTTAATTAAAGGATCGACAGGATGAAGGTCGTCATTATTTATGTATTCTTCGAGATTTTGCATGAGTCGGACAATTGTGTCATAATCCTGAGGTGGAACATATACGGTTTCACCAGTTGATGTATTTTTAAGTTCTGTTCCCGGCAGCTTTCTATATCCTGCGTTGTGAGAGACTATAATTTCCTGAATATTTAAAATGATTCTATTGGTAAGTAGCAGCTTGTTTTTTAGAGCATCAAATCCCATTTTCAAAGCTTTTGCATAATTTTGAACTTCTTTTGCATTGGGATTTGATATAAAATTTTCAAAAAGATCTTCCTTATAAATTTCATCATGAGTTGTAATAATATTTTCAATTGCAGAGCTATCCTTAGCTTCAAGTAAGGGTAGAGTATTTATTAGAATGGCTTCATTGGGAATTATTTTAGAAATACCTTTTAATTCTGCTAAAAAACGATAGGTCTGGGGAAGTTGTTTTAGAACTGCCTTAGTTTCGACATCAGCTTTTGGTGGCAGAATATTTAACTTGCTCATAATAGTTTCCCCTTTACACCACAAATTTATTCAGTGGCATATTGTCTTTTTTTCAGGTTTATTCTAGAGAGCTAATTTCATAAATGATTACCATGTATTTTTCTATTTTAAAAGCCAGATCAACCTCATTGTGCATTTTTAATCGGAGGTCATTGCTTTTCTATAAAGGCTTTTAATTCTTTTTCTATTACGTTTAGTTTCTATATCATTAAAACTCATAATACCTTGTTTTCATTCTTTTATTATTTAGTTTACTTTTATTCTCAAAGAATTCATCATAGCAACAATCTCTTATGCCAAGAGCTTTTCATATTGGAATTTCATTCATTCTCTGGCTTCACCTCCTTAAAATAAGGCACAGATTGCCAGCTGGAAATTTTGCACTTTTTGCATATAACTGCTTAACCTTTGAATTGTATATTGTATATATACTCCTTTATAGTTCTTTTTTTGCTGCTGTCAACTGTTTTGTGTAAAGTTATAAACGTTTAAAATATTTTAATTTTTATAATATCGCAATATACTTAGCCCAAAAAATAGAACGTATATTTTCAGTTAAAAGAGGCTGAGCCTTTGTATGAGGTTTTTCCTGAGCACCTAAGTATCGCACTTTATCATTGAATTTGCCATATTATTGCCATAGCCTTGAAAAAAATGTTTGACTCAAATTTACTATATGAATTGATAGTTAAAAATATTCTTTAATATAAGAATAAGAAAATATATTTATTTAAATATAAAATTTTTAATTATATTTTTATAAGGGGTAGCGGTTTGAATATTTTAAGTGAAAAAAAATTAGATAATGCTGTTGTAGAGTTTGAGATTGAAGTTCCAGCGGAAACTGTTGCTGAAGAATATAAGCAGGTTTTTAGCAAAATACAGAAGCGAGTTGCAATAGATGGATTTAGAAAGGGAAAAGCACCTCTTCAAATTGTTGAAGTAAAGTATAATGACTATGCTGGCGAGGAGGTAGCAGAAAATCTCGTAAGGAGATCCATAGTAGATGCCCTTGAAAAGACCTCCCATATACCTATAGCTGAACCAAGATATAGCTATGATACAATTGATAAGAACTCTCCTTTTAAATTTAAGGCCTTTATTGAGGTTATGCCTTCTATAGAAATTGGAGATTACAAAGGCATAGAAGCTAAGGAATATAGTTATACCATAAAAGAAGAGGATGTTGACTTTGAAATAGATGCAATTCGTGAGAGATATGCAGAGATCGAACCTGCAGGGGAAGATGCTGTTGTTGAAAAGGGAAATCTTGTTAGCATAAGGATTAAGCGAATTGATGAGACAGAGGGGGATCCTGATGCTGTAGGTTTTAGAGAATATTCATCTGTTATTGGTAAGACAAAGGATGAGTATTCCATAGAAAATCAGGTTATAGGAATGAAGGCAGGAGAGGAAAGGAAAATTAAGCAGACCTATCCAGAAAGCTTTCCTGTAAAAGAGTTTGCTGGCAAAGAAGTAGAGTTTTTGGTGCAGATTAAAGGCATTAATAAGCTTGTTCTCCCAGAATTAAATGATGAATTTGCCTCTAAAGTGGGATATAAGTCTGTAGAAGAGATGAGAAGTAAGATAAGAGAAAATCTCGAAAAATATGTAAAAGATAAGACTATAAATGACGCAAGAAGTACTGTAATGGCAGGAGTTGTTAAAAATACAAAATTTGATATTCCTACTTCAATGGTTCTTAAAGAGATGTCTGCAATTTTTGAAAGGACTCAGCAGAGGATGGGTTATAGAGCAGAGAGCCTTGAGGAATTTGCAGAAATAATGGGACTTGATCCTCAGGAATATGCCCAGAGGCTGAAAGAGGCTGCGGAGCTGTCAATAAAGCATACTCTTGTGCTAAATGAGGTTTCAAAGAAAGAGAATCTGACAGTTTCTGAGGATAAGTTTAAATCTCAGATTAATGAGCTTGCAAAGGCTATGGGAAAAACTCCAGAGGAGATTGAAAAAGCTATAGAAGAAAATAATTCAAAAGAATCAGTTGAGAATGAAATTTTGCTTGAAATGGCTATGGATTTCCTCTATGATAATGCAAAGATTACAAAGGTTCAGCTTAATGCTTTGACTGATCTTGTTAATAGAGTTGAGGAGCAGAGTTAAATCTGCTCCAAAAAATTACAGGAGTTTCTCTTGCATATAACTTTAAGCAGAAAAATATTTAACATACTGGCCGATAATATTACTAATAATTCAGATGAATTTATTCATCCGCTCTTTATGCGCATATCTTTATATAACCAAATTTAACAGGAGTTTAAAATAATGAGTCTTGTACCAATTGTTGTAGAACAGACAAGCAGAGGGGAGAGATCCTATGATATTTATTCCAGGCTTTTAAAAGATCGCATTATCTTTCTTGGAGAGCCAATAGATGATCATATCTCAAGCCTTGTTATTGCACAGCTTCTATTCTTGGAAGCAGAAGATCCAGACAAAGATATATTTTTATATATAAATTCTCCAGGTGGGGTAGTTACCTCAGGACTTGCAATATATGATACAATGCAGTATATCAAGCCAGATGTTGCAACTATCTGCCTTGGTCAAGCAGCTTCAATGGGTTCATTGCTTTTAGCAGCAGGAGCTCCTGGCAAGAGATCAGCTCTGCCAAATGCAAGAATTATGATTCACCAGCCTTCTGCAGGGTTTCAGGGTCAGGCCACTGACATAGAGATCCATGCAAAGGAAATTCTTAGAATCAAATCTAAGCTAAATGAGATCTACTCTCTTCACACAGGTAAGCCTGTTGATAAAATTGAGCAGGATATGGAAAGGGATAACTTTATGTCTGCTGCTGAGGCTGTGGAATATGGGCTTATCGATAAGGTAATTATGAGAACAGATAGATAGGTGAAAATATGTCAGGTAAGAGAAAAAGTCAACTTCCACCACTTACATGCTCTTTCTGTGGGAAGAGCCAGGATGTGGTAAAAAAGCTTGTTGCAGGTCCAGATGTATATATTTGCGATGAGTGTATTGAGCTATGCAATCAGATTCTCCTTGATGAAGAAAACCATCAGTTGGAAGATAATATTAATAATCTTCCAAAGCCAAAGGAGATAAAGGCTATCTTAGATCAATATGTTATTGATCAGGAAGAGGCAAAGAAGATTTTATCTGTTGCAGTTTATAATCACTATAAGAGAATTTTTTCAAATAGAAATCCTAAAAAGAATGATGTGGAGCTTGAAAAGAGCAATATAATACTTGCTGGCCCAAGTGGAAGTGGAAAGACTCTACTTGCTCAAACTCTTGCAAGAATGTTGAAGGTGCCCTTTGCAATTGTTGATGCTACTTCTCTTACTGAAGCTGGATATGTTGGTGAGGATGTTGAAAATATACTACTGCGCCTTATACAAAATGCAGATGGTGATATAAAAAAGGCAGAGATTGGAATAATCTACATTGATGAAATAGATAAGATTGCTCGTAAGGGTGATAATCCTTCTATTACAAGGGATGTCTCCGGTGAAGGGGTGCAGCAGGCTCTGCTCAAGATAATTGAAGGGACAATAGCTAATGTTCCTCCTCAGGGCGGAAGAAAGCATCCTCATCAGGAATTCATTGCAATAAATACAAGCAATATTCTCTTTATTGTAGGTGGCGCTTTTATTGGCCTTGATAAGATTGTTAAAAATAGGCTTGGTAATAAGACCCTTGGTTTTGGAGCAAAGATCCAGAGTTCAAAGGACATAGAAGATATAGACATAGCAAAACACCTCACTCCAGAGGATTTTATTAAATTTGGATTGATCCCTGAATTTGTTGGCCGCCTCCCTGTAATTGCTCATCTCCATGGCTTGAGCAAAGAGGCCTTAGTGAGAATTCTCACTGAACCAAAGAATTCACTTGTAAAACAATACCAGAAGATTTTTTCTTTTGAGGATATTGAGCTTGAATTTGAGAATGAAGCTCTTGAAGAGATTGCAAATATAGCCTTTGAGAGAAAGACTGGAGCAAGGGGATTGCGTTCAGTACTTGAACATCTTATGCTTGATTTAATGTATGAGGTTCCTTCAGATAATGATAATATCTATAAGATAGTCATAACCAGAGATATGGTTTTGAAACAGGGGAAACCTGTAATTCACTATAAAAAGAAGGAAAAGACAGCTTAGTCTATTACTTTTGTAAAGAGGAAACAATGGCAGGAAAAAATATAGATTTTGATAAGGTTTACCCACTTCTTCCTTTGAGGGATGTTGTGGTCTATCCCCATGTTGTGATGCCTCTTTTTGTTGGTAGGGAAAAGTCAATCAATGCTCTTGATAAGGCAATGAAGAGCGATAGGTTAATTATTCTCCTTACGCAAAAGGATCCGCAGAATCCTTCTCCAAAGAGAGAGGATCTCCATGAGGTTGGAACTATTGCTGAGATATTACAGCTGCTTAAACTCCCTGACGGAACAATTAAGGTTTTAGTGGAGGGGATTTCCAGGTGTTTTATCTCTGATTTAATTGATGAAGAGGAACATCTATCTGCTTCGGTTAAGCGTATTGAGAGACATGTAGATATTGACGCTGATAAGTCACTGTTAAAGTCAGAGCTTCTTGAGGTTTTTGATAAGTATATAAAGCTAAACAAAAAAGTCCCAAAAGAGGCTCTTACCTCTGCAGAGAGCATTGATGATTTATCTCAACTTGCTGATGTAATTGCTTCTCACATTGAGATGAGGCTTGAGTATAGACAGGCAATTCTTGAAATTGGAAATCCAGTGGATAGAATCAATAAACTAATTGAGCTCATCAATGGAGAGATTGAGGTAATGTTCATTGAGAAGAAGATCCAGAATCAGGTGCGCAAGCAGATGGAAAAAACTCAAAAGGAATATTACCTTAATGAGCAGATGAAGGTCATAAGAAAGGAACTTGGTCAGGGAGACTATGAGGTCGATGAAATAACTGACTTGAGAAATTCCATTGAAAAGGCTAAACTGCCAGAAGAGGCCAGGACTAAGGCTTTGCAGGAACTTAAACGCCTTGAAAAAATGCCACCTATGTCTGCTGAATCTGCTGTTGTAAGAAGCTACATTGAATGGCTGCGCGATGTCCCATGGCATAAAAAGACAAGGGACACTCGAACAATCGAAGAAGCCATAGAGATTTTAAATCAAGATCACTATGGCCTTGATGAAGTCAAAGAGCGAATTATAGAATATATAGCTGTAAATAAACTTTCCAAAAAGCTCAAGGGACCTATTCTGTGCTTTGTTGGACCTCCGGGAGTTGGTAAAACCTCTCTTGGCAGATCTGTTGCCAATGCCTTGAACAGAAAGTTTGTCAGGATGTCTCTTGGTGGAGTAAGGGACGAGGCTGAAATAAGAGGCCACAGGCGAACATATGTTGGTGCTTTACCTGGTAGAATTATACAGATGATGAAAAAGGCAGGCACTGTAAATCCTGTTATACTCCTTGACGAGATTGACAAGATGTCAATGGACTTTAGAGGAGATCCCTCCTCTGCGCTGTTGGAGGTGCTTGATCCTGAGCAGAATAATTCCTTTGTGGATCATTATATGGAAGTGCCATACGATCTGTCTGATGTAATGTTTATCACAACGGCAAATGCTCAGCATAATATACCATTGCCTCTACAGGACAGGATGGAGATAATTGAGCTCTCCAGCTATACAGAGCCAGAGAAGCTGCGTATTGCCATTGACTTTCTCCTTGGAAAACAAATAGAAGAAAATGGATTAAAGCCAGAAAATATTGATTATCCAGAAGATGCAATGCTTTTTACAATACGACACTATACACGGGAGGCTGGAGTGCGAAGCCTTGAGCGTGTAATTGCAAAGGTCTGTCGTAAGGTTGCCCGTGAGGTTGTTCAGCATGGTCCTCTTTTTAAGAAGAAGATTACAGAGGATGTTTTAAAAAGCTATCTTGGTCCAATAAGGTTTAAATACGGTGTAATAGAAGAAAAGAGTGAAGTGGGACTTGCCAATGGTCTTGCATGGACAGAAGTGGGTGGCGATATTCTCAATATTGAGGCTTCTCTCATAAAAGGGAAGGGTGATCTTAAACTTACTGGTAAGCTGGGCGAGGTTATGCAAGAGTCTGCTCAGGCTGCTTTTACTTATGTAAGGGCAAATCAACAGTTTTTTAATATTGATGAAGAGCTCTTCAAAAATTTTGATGTTCACCTCCATGTTCCAGAAGGGGCTATTCCTAAGGATGGACCTTCTGCTGGTATTACAATGGCTGTTGTCCTTGCATCTCTTTTTAGCAAAATTCCTGTTCGCAGGGATATTGCAATGACAGGGGAGATTACTCTAAGAGGAAAAGTTCTGCCTATTGGTGGACTTAAAGAAAAGGTTCTGGCTGCTCATAGAGCAATGATAAAGCATGTAATATTGCCAAAGGAGAACGAAAAGGATCTTGAAAAGATACCTGAGTATGTAAGAAATGAAATGGCATTCCATCCAGTATCCACAATGGAAGAGGTTCTGTTCCTTGCTCTTGAGTCTCCAGAAAAATTTTTTAGAGATTCATCTTTAACCAAAAATCTCTATAATAGATGGAAGGAAACTATACCTGATTGGACAATAAATATAAATGAAATAACTGAAGTTTCAATAGAAGAAAAGCCTGCAGCAATGTAGGCTTTTTTATTCTTTTTTAAAAACAATTAGCATCTTGTTTGAGTTTTCTGTGAAGGGCTCTTTTTTGCTATTGGCAAAAACATCAGTCAAGATTAGACCATTGTTTTTTATAAAGCTTTTGACCTCATCTATGCTGAAGGCCCTCATGGTATGTGTGTCTGTATAGAGGAGAGTTCCTTTTGGTGATGAAACTATGTATCTATAGTTTACTTCTGCGATGCTTTTTGTCTTATTTATCAATTCAAATCCCCTTTCTCTTTCTATTACAAGGTCCTGATATTTAGTTGTGGAAACGTGAGATAAGGGTTTATTTTTTATTTTTTGAACAGGTATTGAGTTCCATATTTCAAATATACCTGTGGCTCCTGATTTCATGGATTTCCATGTATTCCAGAATAGCATATCCATATCTTTGTCGTTTATTAAATAGGCAATGGAACCAAACAGAGATATAACAAGATCAAATTCCTGATAAAAATCGAAGCTTTTGAAGTTCATATTTATAAACTTTATTCCATCAGGAAATCTCTCTCTGGCTATTTGAAGCATCTCAGGGCTGTTATCAATACCAACGCATTTTTGCACTCCGAGTTTTTTTATTGAGTCAAGGTGTTCTCCAGTGCCACATCCTATATCAAGAACTGAGGGGTTTTGGTATTTTGAGAGATATGAATTTATAAACTGAATATCAAATACTATATTTCTATGATTTGATTCAATTGCAAAATAATATTCAGCAAGCTCTTTGTATAGTTTCATTTTAGAATAAGATCTGGAAATTTTTTAAAAACTACATCGTTAAAAATCTGCTCTATCTCTTCCTGTTTTTTTAGCGAAAGAACATGGTGAGTAAAATTTTGGCATTCTTCCATTGAAACAGATCGAATAACATTTTTTACCAGATATAGATTTTTAGAACTCATGGAAAGCTCAAGAAATCCAAGTCCAAGCAAAAGCATGGTGTATTTAGCTTCTCCAGCCATTTCCCCACAAATGGATATAGGGATGGAATATTTATGAGAAGTATCAGCCATCATTTTAAGAAATCTTAGCACAGATATATCAAGAGGATTATATATATCTGCTATTTTTTCGTTTGATCTATCAACAGCAAGAATATATTGAACTAAATCGTTTGTGCCAACAGAAAAAAAGTCAGCTTCCTCAGCAAGTATATCAGCAGCAATAACAGCAGATGGAACCTCTATCATTATCCCCAGTTTAACATCTGGATCAAAGGGAATCCCGCTTATCCGTAACTCATCCATTACATCGTGAGTAATTTTCTTTGCCTCAATAAGCTCACTCAGGTTTGAGATCATAGGAAACATGATTTTTATTTTTCCAAAGGCGCTTGCCCTGAGAATAGCCCTTAGTTGTGTTTTGAATATTTCTATGTTGCGCAGGCTAAATCTTATAGATCTACAACCTAAGAATGGGTTCATCTCTCTTTGGAACTTCATGGATCCTGGTATTTTATCTCCTCCAAAATCCAGAGTCCTTATTGTGACAGGGTAGGGATTAAAAAATTCCACAACCTTTTTATATTCTTGAAACTGTGATTCTTCATCTGGAAGATTTTTCCCAAGAAATAAAAACTCAGTCCTAAAAAGTCCAACTCCATGAGCTCCATGATTTTTTATATTTTCCATCTCGTCAGGAATTTCAAGATTGCCATAGAGAAAAACTTCTATGCTGTCAGTTGTAACAGATGGGAGAGTGGTGAGCTTTGAAAGCTCTTCTTCAATTTTTTCCAGCTCCAGTTGATATTTCTTGTATTCTCCTATTTCTTCCTGTGATGGATTTATTATAATTTCTCCATGGATTGCATCAACTATAACATAATCGTCATTTTTAACATAAGATGTTATATCGTCCATACCAACAATTGCTGGTATATCCATGGATCGAGCCATGATGGCAGTATGGGATGTTTTGCCACCATGATCTGTAACAAAGGCAAGTATATATTGCCTGTTTAAAAGTGCTGTTTCTGAGGGGGTAAGATCAGAGGCAAATAGAATACTATACTCATTTATGTCAGAAAGGTTTACCTTATTTTTTTGCTGAAGATTACTTATTAGGCGTTTGTTTATGTCAGAAACATCTACTATTCTTTCCCTTAGATACTCATCATCTATCTGACTGAGAGAATTTATCAGTTCAATTGATATATCATTGATTACCCATTCTGCATTTCTCTGTTCCTGCCGTATTTTTCTCCTTGCTCTTTCTATGAAGTGAGGATCTTCAAGAGCCATTATATGGGTGGAAAAAATATCTGCCAGATCATTAAATTTTTCTTCTGCAATTTTATTTTGTATTTCTATAATTTCTTGTTTTGTTTTGTTTAGTGCATCGTTAAAGCGTTCTATTTCTTTTTCTAAATTGGCCTCATTTATGTGATATTTAGGTATTTTGATTTCATCACCGCGAAAAACTATTGCTTTTCCCATTCTGATACCAGGGGAAGCGATGATTCCTTTCTTTATTCGCTTTGACATATTGCACCAGACATTTTATATTTTGCTATCATCAAGTTTAATAAACAGTAACATAAATATCGGAATTTTTCTTGTCAAGATAAATTAAGGGAACATTGGATTAAGCATAAGCCCCGTTGTTTCCTCAAAACCAAGGATAATATTTGCATTTTGAACTGCATTACCAGATTGGCCTTTCATTAAATTATCAATTGCAGCACAAATAAAGAACTTTCCAGTTCTTTTGTCAATAGCAGGCCTTATTATGCACCTGTTTGTCCCTCTGACATCTGCTGTTGAGATTGAATTTTTGCTTATTGCAACAAAAGGAGAATTTTTGTAATAGAGAGTGTAAATCTCTATAATCTCATCTGTGGTGAGCTTTTCTTTTGGATCTCCATACATTGAGACAAGTATTCCTCTATTCATGGGAACAATTTGTGGCACAAAGAGAATTTTTTTATTCTCCGATGAAAAACGGTTAAGTATATTTTCCACCTCAACAAGATGCTGATGAGTGCCTTCCCTATAGGTATTGGTATTTTCATATCGAAGAGGGTATGAGTTGGCTCTGCCTGGATTAACACCTGCTCCAGAGACTCCTGTTTTCCCATCGCAGAATATTGTTTCACTGGCAATTAAGTTCTTTTCTATGGCAGGCAAAAGAGCAAGGATCATTGTTATGGCAAAGCATCCTGGATTTCCAACTATCTTTGCTTTTTTTATCTCTTCGCTAAACTTCTCTGGGAGTCCATAAACAGCCTCTGGCAGTAGAGAAGGCTCATAATGATTTATATCCATTGATTTATTTGCTGCATAAAGTTCATAATCTTTAAGGGAGTTAAATCTAAAGTCTCCACTAAAATCAATTACAGGTATTCCTTTGTCTGTAAATTTTTTTATCAATTGCATTCCTGCCCTATCAGGTGTTGAGAAAAAGGCTATATCTATATTGTCTATTTGCATTTCATCTGGAGAGCATACAGGGAGATCACAAATCCCCTTAAGATGCGGATATAGGTCAGAGATTTTTTTTCCGTGGTCAAGGGCCACAAGGCCTGCTATTTCTAAACCTGGATGGCGGGATATAATATCTATGAGCCCTATCCCTCCAAATCCTGTAGCTCCTACAATCAATGCTTTTTTCATCTTTTCTTCCTCTTGCGTTGTTTTTTTGATAGCTCAGCAGGCTCAAAGTCAATGCGCATTGTGTCAATATCGGATGCTGTGAGCCTTACCCTTATTTTATCGCCAAGAATAAATTTTCTCCTGTTTTGTCTTCCTGTAATCATAAAGTCTTCTTCTCTGAAGACATAAAAGTCATCTGTAATGTTTCGTAAAGGGATCATGCCTTCAACTGGAATTTCATTTAGCGTTACAAAAATTCCAGATTTTGTAAGTCCACTTATAATGGCGTCAAATTCCTGTCCAATAAAATTTTTCATAAGTCTGCATGCTTTTATTTTTATGAAATCCCTTTCGGCCTTTTGAGCTACTCTTTCCATTTGTGAGGACTTTTCTCCAATTGCATTTAACTCCTCTGTGTTATATGGAGGTTGACTATTATCCATTAAGCTTTTTAAGCATCTGTGAACTATAAGATCTGGATATCTTCTGATAGGAGAGGTAAAGTGAGTATAATCTGGAAATCCAAGTCCAAAGTGACCCAGAGGAACTGTGCCATAATAGGCCTGCATCATTGATCTAAGAATAACAAAATTGACCACCTGCTGGTAATCCTTCCCAGATACTTCTTTCAATACTGTCTGAATGCTTTTTGCCAGATTCTTTTCATCCTTTAGCTTAAGTCCAAGTGTTTTAAGAAAATTTTTGAGGGATATTATATTTTCTTCACTTATCTTTTCATGAACTCTATATAGCGCAGGTATAGAATTTTCTTTAAGCCTTCGTGAAACAGCTTCATTGGCACTGAGCATAAATTCTTCTATGAGGCTTTGACTCTGTAATTGAGATACAAAACGAATCTCTTTGACCTTGCCATTTTCATAAATCAGTTCCTGATCCGTAAGGTTGAGATCAATTTTTCCTTCTTTTATTCTTTTTTTTCTAAGAATGGCAGCAAGTCTCATCATTTGTTTAAGCTTTTTCCCGAGGGCAGTTGCAGATTTATCTTTCAGCAATTCCTCTGCCTTTTTATAAGTGAGCCTTTTATTTACTTTTATAATTCCCCGATAGGATTCAAATTTAGTCATATTGCCACTGGAGTCAAAGGTCATCTCTGCTGTTAAAGAGAGTCTCTCTTCCCCTTCTCGTAAAGAGCATAGATTATTGGAAAGCACCTCTGGAAGCATTGGTATTACACGATCCCCAAGATAATAGCTGGTTCCTCTTTTGTATGCCTCAAGATCTATTTCTGAGGATTGGAAAACATAGGCAGATACATCTGCTATATGTACATATAGCTTTATGCTTTTTTTATTTTCCCTGATGGATATTGCATCGTCAAAGTCCTTGGCTGTATCACCATCAATTGTGATAGTAAAAAGCCTCCTATAATCCTTTCTGTTTTTGAGTTCATTTTCTGGAACTCTTATTTCACTTGCACTTAAGGATTTATGATGAGGATCTGGCAGTGAGTGTTTTGTTCTTATTCGTAAAAAATCAAAGGTCTCATCATCTTCTTTGAAATATTCAAGAGCCTTAGCCTCAATCATCCCAGAGAATTTTTTATTTGTAAGCTCCAAAGCTGCATATTCCCAATTCTCTGGAGTTTTTTCATCATTGTTTATATAGACTTTAGTTTCGTTTGGGGTATCAAGTAGCGTAAGTGTTGTTATTGATGAGCTTCTGGAAATAACTCTGCCAACAAAAATATTTTTAAGCCTTTTTAAGACAGAGTTGACTCGTCCAAAAAAGTATCCTTTTCTAAAATCTGTAATCTCAATGAAACAGAGATCGCTATTTTGGGCAGTGTTCAGGTCTTCTCTTTTAATTATAATCTCAAGTCCATTGAAAAGAGCATAGGCATCATTTCCTTGTGAAACAGTAACAGTTCCTTCAAAAATAAGATCATTGTTTTTGTGGTAGGTTTTTTTCTCTTTTGTAACAAAGCCACAGGAGATTAGATGATTTAGAATACTATCAGCTTCAGAGAAATCAAGTGAAGCATTGACTTTCTTGCTTTTTTTTTGCCTTTGCCTTTGGCCTCTACTTTTATCTTTTTGGCTTTCGTATTTTATGATTCTGCTGTATAGTTCATCTTTTGTAAAGGATGAGTCTACTTCCCTGAGGGCTTGGATTATGGTTTTTGTTTTGATGGGCATTTTATTCGTTCTTTTCCGCTGAATTATTAGTTTCTGTTCCTTGATTGAAGAGATTATTTTTTGCCTCATCATATTTTTTCTGGAGTTCAGCAATATCTTTTTTTATTGATTTGATCTTTTCAGCATGAAAAGCTATAACGTCATCATCTATTTTCATTTGATTTTCAAATTGGCCTATTACATAATCGCCAATTTCGCTTTTTATATGAGTTATCTCAATTTCCTTTTTTTTAAGTGCAACTTTATATTTTGCAACTTGAATCGCTATTTCTGACTTGTGTAAAGCAATTTCACCATATTTATAGATATTCCTTTTGATTTCAGTCCACAGTGACATAGCATAACCTCGTTTTTTTATTATATTATGAAATTAATCAAAAGGCTTGAGTTTTGTCAATAATTACTTTAAAGCTTTATGTAAATCCTATTATATTAAATGAAGTCAAAATTTTTTCTTGAATTTTTATTTTTTTAGTCTATAATAGTTTCATCACAGGAGGCTTTATGGCATATAAGGAGGCTCAGTATTTTTTACAAAAAGATGATTATGTCCAATGCCTTTTATGTCCTCACAGGTGCCATATCAATTCAGGCAAAAAAGGCCTTTGTGGAGTAAGAGAAAACAAAGATGGAGTTTTATATAGCACAATTTATGGAGAAGTCTCCTCCATGGCAATGGATCCAATAGAAAAAAAGCCTCTCTATCATTTTTATCCAGGAACTGAAATTTTTTCCATAGGAACAAAGGGATGTAATCTCCGCTGCCCCTTTTGCCAGAATTGGTCTATTTCACAAGATCTCTCTGCAAGAACCTATTATAAGGCTCCAGAGGAAATTGTTTCTATGGCTATTACCGCTGACTCAATTGGTATAGCCTATACTTATTCTGAGCCAACTATATGGTTTGAGTTTGTAAAGGATTGCTCAAAACTTGCCAGGGAGAAGAAACTAAAAAATGTTCTGGTTACCAATGGCTTCATAAATCCTGATCCTCTGGTTGAGATGACAGAGTTCATTGATGCAATGAATATTGATCTTAAATGCTTTAACGAGAAAACTTATAAAAATGTGCTCAAGGGTGATCTTGAACCTGTTAAGGAATCGATAAAAATTGCCTATGAGAAAGGCTGTTTTTTAGAAATAACCACTCTTATTGTTACAGGGCTAAATGATAACATGGGAGAGCTCATGGCGATTGCTGAGTTTATTGCCTCCATTGATAAAAGAATTCCATGGCATATCTCACGCTATTATCCCTCATACAAATATGATAAGTCTGCAACAGATGTAAATTTTATTACAGAGGTATGGGAGTCTGGATTGAAAATTCTTGACTATGTTTTTACTGGTAATGTTCATCCCTTTTATTCCCGCAGTGATACTGTTTGTCCATCCTGTCATGGAGTTGTCATTACTCGCAAGGGATACCATACAGTCATAAAGGAACTGGAAGAAGGCAGGTGTGCTCTCTGTGGATATGATCTTGGAATAATTACATAACTCTATTTTTTTTCTTTACACCAGAGACAATATTTAAGAAAAATGTTTTGAATTAAGAGAAGGCAGATTTCGGTCACTTTTATTTTAGCTTATTCAGAGGAATTTTATATGAAGATACTTGTAACAGGAACAGCAGGCTTTATAGGATCTTTTGTAGCAAAAAAGCTGGCACAAAGAGGGGATATAGTTTTTGGTATAGATTCAATTAATGACTACTACGATGTGAGTCTAAAATATTCCCGTCTTTCTGATAGCGGCTTTGATAGAGCTGATGTTGATTCTGGCAAAGTAGTCAAGAGCTCTCTTTATCCAGACTATAGGTTTTGTAAAATTTCTCTGGAGGATCAGCTCTCAATTAAGAGCCTTTTTGAACAGGAAAAATTTGACATGGTTTGCCATCTTGCAGCTCAAGCAGGAGTGAGATATTCTTTGACAAATCCTTATGCCTATATGGATTCAAATATCATAGGATTTATGAATATTCTGGAAAATTGCAGACACAATGGAATAAAGCACCTTGTTTTTGCAAGCAGTTCCTCTGTCTATGGCTTGAATGAGAAGATGCCCTTTGCAACTACGGATAATGTGGATCACCCTGTGAGCCTGTATGCTGCTACAAAGAAAAGCAATGAGCTTATGGCTCATGCCTACAGTCACCTTTTTGGAATTCCTGTCACAGGTCTTAGATTTTTTACAGTTTACGGCCCATGGGGAAGACCAGATATGGCTTATTTTAAATTTACAAAGGCAATAGCAGAGGGTAAATCAATAGATGTATATAATAATGGAGATATGCTCCGGGACTTTACATATATTGATGATATAGTTGAAGGAGTAATACGCACCATAGATCTTATACCAAAGGGTAATCCTGCATGGAGTGGATTAAATCCAGATCCAGGTTCTTCAAAGGCTCCCTATAAAATTTATAACATAGGCAACAATAATCCTGTTAAACTCCTTGATTTTATAAATATCATAGAAAAAGAAATGGGTAAAGTAGCACAGAAGAATTTCCTGCCAATGCAGCCAGGGGATGTTTATGCTACTTATGCAGATGTTGATGATCTTGCAGCTGATACAGGATACAGACCCTATACTCCTGTAGAAGAAGGAATTGCAAAGTTTGTTAAGTGGTATAGAGACTATTACAAAGTGTAATAGTCTTGCCCTTAGAAAGAAATGCCTAAGATTCTGTGTTCAACCTTGTCATTTATTTCCACTCTCTTGTATATAAATTTAAGTATGCTGAGTTTTGAGAAGTTGGTCTCTGATTCTGTCTCGTATTGCCATAGCAATCCCCACAAACTTCCAAAGGATTGGTAGCCTCTTTCTGGCCTCTGGATTTTATAATAGGGTATTCCAAGCAATAGGGCCTGGATATCGCTATGCTCCTTGGGCTCATAATTTCTGAACCATATAGCTCCAAGAGCCCATGCCTGTAATCTACTATCGTCATTATCCTTGCTATCCCATGTTAGGAATGGAGGAATTATGAGAGTATAGGAGTCTTCAAAACTTTCATAATACCAAAAAGGAATAAATTTATTTTTATAGTAATTTTCCCGTGATGTAATGCCTGCAAGATAGAATAGAGCATTAAACTCATAGCTATTGCTTGACCATTGAAGATCTGTAAGAAATCCCCATAAGGCACAAAAGCGTTTTACCTCAGGATGGATTTCAAGCTTAAGAGTTTTAAAGGCCAGAGAAAATTCTTCTTTGTCATTTGCCGAATCTTTTATGTGATCATAGAGATATAGAAAATTTTCTCTGCTGTAATTTTGAGCATTCTTTAGATAGAGTCCAAGAATAAATTTAGTAGATTCATTTTCTTTATTGTTCCAATTATAGAAAAATATAGGAGCAATGTGAAAGTAGCCATTGTCCCCTGTTTTTGAAAATATAAATGGCAGGAACCAGATCCTTGTGCTTTTATCTAATTGGTCATATCCGTAATCCAGGAGCCACAGAATATTCCAGTGAGTTGAACTCTCATCTGAATGTTTATAAAAGAGAGGAACTATTGGAATCCAGAAAGTTTTTTCTATAGGAGAATTATTGTCATAATGTGTGAAGTGATAGTGCAGTGGTGAAACAGTGAGTGTCTCTGAGAATTCAAAATCGCTTTTATCAGGTTCTATTTTACTATAATAGAAAAAGGGCACCAGCCATAGCTCGCTCTCTGAGGCATCTGAAACACTATAGGTTTTGTTATAGCTATAGTGATACTTAAAATGGGTAATTGAGTTGTTATATATCCAGTAAAATAAAGAGAATGATGAATCTCCCTTTAAGCTGTTCTTTGAAAAAGAAGTAAGTCCAAGCAGCAATGAAAAATCAAAGGAATCTTTATTGGAATTATAAATATACAATGGTATTGCTCTGTTTGTGAAATTCCCATTGATGTTAGAAACATTAATCAGGCTGTATAGGAGGGAGAAGGAGTAGTCATTGCTTTCATAATAATTTGAATATTCCCACAGACCAAAGAGAAAACTTTTATTGACCATTGAATCTGATTTTTTTTGGTAATAGCCCAAAAGAAAAATTTCACTCTTCTGTTGACTTCTGTTTTCTTTGAGATAAGAATCTTCTGTTGAGTTGTAATAAAGGAGAGGAAGTCCATAAAGTGTATAAGTTGTTGTTATAGAATTGTTCCCTTCATCCCTTGTTTTATTTTTAAAGGAGATATAAAAAGGGAGAAGCCAATCTGTCGTTTTTGTTTCTTCAACTCTGTATTTTTTTATAACAGTCAAATTTTCTGCAGGCTTTTTCTTTTTTGTTTCTTTAGTCTCTTTTATTTCTGTTGCCAGAGGGATCTCGTATGTAGAGTTAATTGTTTCTTCATTATGATAGAGCAAAGGGATTATGCTAAACCATGTGGTTGATGAGTAAGAAGCATCGCTTTTCAAGTGATAATAATGAAGAAGGCTTATTGTAAGCCTTTGTGAAATTTGATTATCAGTTACTTTTTTTTCTTCTCTGTCAATAAAGAGAGTGGTGTATGTTGAGCTGTATATAACATCGCCTTCAATTTTCTCTTTGTGCCAGATTAAGGGTATAATTCTATAGCCACTCTTATCAGGTGAGCTATACCAGTTTATAAATGGCCATAGTATTGTATATTCCTTCATATTTTTTTCATGGTCATATTCTATCCACAAGCAGTTGAGCATAAAACCCTTTTTATAGGAACTGGCAATTTTTTGATAACCATAAAAAGGGAAAAATACTATATATTCGGATTCATCATCTTTATAGGAGATATAGTTTAATATAACCTTTAATCTATTGTCAGATTCGCTATCCCATGTGAGCCATGATAAAGGCAAAATTCTTAGATGGCGCTTTGTATCAGCTTTTTCAAAGGCAACAAGCCCATAGAGCAAGTGGAATCCCCAAAAATTAAGGGAGTTTTCTCTACTAACGCTTGGATCTTTAGAAAGGGTAATTTCGCCAGTTGCTATCTCTGACTTGAATTTGGATTCCTCATCTCTGGTCATTGGAACAGTAACGCGTGAGGAGAGGCTTACCATATCAATAAGCCATGATATATCAATATCCATATATATCCCACGGTTGTTTATTCCAAGGCTTGTATCAATAACAGGGTTTATCCCAGAGGCTATTGAACGGGAGTATCCAAGAATGTTTATATATGTGCTTCCACTTCCGTCTTTTTTTGTTGTTTCAAAGTAAAGAGGTAAAAATAGAGTTGAATCTCTTTTGCTTGTTTTTATGTTCCAGTATATTGGGTTTATAACTCTGGCAAAGTATCCACCACTTTCAAGACTGTTGTGATAATAATATAAAGGAAAAAACAACAGGGTTTCTTCATCCTCTTCCAAAGAGGAGTAGAAAAGTGGAATGATAGGTGCCCAGTATTCTGATTTTATTTTGTTGATTTTGTTTATATCACTATAGGAATTGTTATAGCAAAATAACAGTGATCTAAAAGAATCAGTGTATATATCTGAAGTTTGTTTATTGTAATAACTGAATTCTCTATCAAGGGATCTCTTAAAAATTGGGAAAAGGCTCAGCCAGTATTCTCCATTTGAATGTCTGTTATAAAGAAATATTGGCGGAAGAATATGAGTATAGCCATTGTCTCCCACCTGGTGAAGGATCAGTGGGAAAAACCAGAAATCGTTTAAGACGTCATTTCCTGATGAGTCTTTATGCCACGAATAGTCCATGAGCCACAATATATTCATGTGGCCACCATTTTGATCTGTACTCCTAAAGATTAGAGGAATTATAGGTGCCCACCATGTTTTTTCAGGTTCTTTAAACGTTGCTTTGTTATAAAATGAGTAGCCATGGAATAGTGACAGGGTGTAGATCTCTGTTGTATTGTCATTGTATTTTATATTCCCAGACACAAAAAGTGGATTTATTTTAAAATCTTCTTTGTAGTAGCTATCTTCGTCATGTTCCCAATAGGTTAATGCTATAGGAATAAAAGAAAGGGAACGATTATCCTTCTTGCTTTGAAGTCCATAATAAAATGGAAGAATTCTTATGGATTTATATGAAGGATAGTCTGTGTATTTAAATAGCCAGAAGAACATAAAGGAGTAGTGGTTATCCCATGACTCCCTCTGCAGAAAGAACATATCTGGATTATATTTTTTTTCCTTTTCACTCCCAAAGATGTGCTCATCCTCTTTGTGAAGATCATTCCACTCCCTTGAAAAGGCAGGGAGTGGAATGATTGTAAGTGATAAAAAGACAATTATAATTAAAGCCTGGATAATGGATGTTTTTTGTTTCATTAATATTAGAGTTTTATTCCCACCATTTGTAGTCTTTGTATATCATAAAAGGTTCAGGAGTATCTGGCAATTCTCCCAATCTCCACTTTGGTCCCTTTTGTTCGTTTTTATAGATGTCATAGAGATTTTTTGCAAAGAGAGATTTTTCAATAAAAGACATCTTCATAAACTTTGTTCCATCGAGTTTATTTTTCTTTGCAACCTCGTCGTAGATTAATATTGATTTAATTGTTTTTCCCATAGAGAAGTCATATTTTTTCAATCCATTCCATGGAACATTATCTCCATATTCTATTGTAATAGTCTCGGATGGCATGACGTTAAAGCTTTTGAGATCAACAGAGCACTTTTGATAAACAGTCTTTGCCATGTTGTCGCTATCACCCTGGTAAGAATAAGTCGTGACTTCTACAGCAGGAGGTACTGAGCCTATCGTCTTTTTGACACTAATAGGTCTTCCTTTGTTGTCTCTCTCGATTTTTGTTGAATTAGCTACAGCCATGTTTAAGAGAAGAGAATCAACGTTTATGTTTTTCTCCTCTATTTCAATTAGCCTTCCATTGGTATCATATTTGTAAGAGTAATCAGTTTTTAAAATAAATACTCCCATTACAGGATAGGATGTATAACCACGGCATATCACATAAACAGGTAGTCCTTTTTCGTTGTAATTAACTATTCGCACGCTTTTTAATCTGAAACCATCTTTTTCTATATTGAGATTAACTTCAGACTCATCTTTAATCTTTTTTTCAGCAAGCATTGTCTCATATTTTTTAGCCAGAGCGGTGTCTGTGAAGATATTTGAGTTTTCTTTTTTGTCTTTATCTTTTTTGTCAATAGCCTCCCAGTATTCGCCACGAACCTTCAGGTTGTCCTTGTAGAAGTATATTATTTTACCTATGATTTTCTCGTCTTTTTTAAGCTCTATGACTTCTGTATTATCTTTGGCTATGGCTTTTTCTTTTGAATTTTCTGCAAGTAAATTACCTTGAAGTAAAAAGAGTGTAATTGGAGCATATAAAAAGCCAAGAGTTCTTTTTGCAAAAGTCATAAGATTCTCCTTTAGGTGTAGTGTATTTTATGTGATGTTTTTTGTAATGATGAAAAGGCTTAGTCAAGAGAAAAATTTTATATCCGAAAGTTTATTACTATGTTTGCACCATTTGAGTTAAATAGATCAATGTTTCCTTCAATTTGTTCTACAAGGAGCATAACAAGATTTAGTCCCATGCCATTTGACTTTTTTATATCAAAGTTTTCAGGTAATCCCTTACCATTATCAGATACATGTAAGGTGGCCTTATCTGAATGTCTGGAGAGGGATATTTTTATCTCACCATCACCATTATGAGGGAAGGCATATTTTATTGAATTTGTTATAAGCTCATTTAAGATTAGTCCAAGTGGAACTGTTTTTCTTAAATCAAGGTAAAGCTCATCCAGAGCAGTCTGTAAAGAGATCTTTCCTTTGCTAAGGCTATATGTCTGGAGGATCATCTTTGCCAGATCCTTAAGATATATTGAGAGATTTACATTGTTTAGATTTCCAGAGCTATATAGGTGTTCATATATAGTGGACATTGAAAAGATCCGGTTTCTGGCATTTAAAAATATCTCTTTAGAATAGTCGTCTTTGAGTTTTGAAAGCTCAAGGGAAAGGAGGCTTGATATTATTCCAAGATTATTTTTTACTCTGTGCTGAAGCTCAACCATCAAAATTTCTTTTTGTTTTATAGATTCCTTTAAGGCTATTTCAGTTTTTTTTCTTTCGGAGATATCTCTAAGAGAACCCTCTATTCCTATTATATTACCGTGATTGTCATAAAGTAGATGGGAGTTTGTTGATGTATAGAATTCATTGCCAAATTTATCTTTTAGCACAACCTCATAATCAATGACTTCACCTTTTTCCATGATGGCTTTTACAAGGGCGTCTCTTTTTTCTGGATTGCTATAAACATAAATTACAGGCTTTCCAATTAGCTCTTCCCGTTTAAAGCCTGCATATCTATGAATTGATGGACTGATTTCTATGATAGTTCCGCTGAGATCTGTTTGATAGAATATGTCCTGTATGTTTTCAAAGATTTTTTTGTATTTTTTTTCACTTTCGATAAGAGCGTTTTCGATTGCTTTTCTTTCTGTAATGTCTGTTAGAAAGTTGACAGTTGCAGGGTGACCCTGCCATGTATGGACTACAGAGCTAAGCTCCACCCATATAATATCTCCATTGCTTTTAAGAATGCGAAATTGATATCTCTCTGGAGCTTTTTGTCCGGATATTCGTTTTTCATAATTTGAGGCAATGGCCTCTCTGTCCTCTGGATGAACAAATTCAAGGAAAGGTGTGGAATAAAGCTCTGAGTATGTTCTTCCTGTGATTTTACATGTGGCGGGGTTGATGAGTTTTAACATGCCATTTTGTGCTATAAAGATAGCTTCGCTGGCATTGTTGACCAGTGTTTTATAAGTGTCCTCCTCCAGAGGATCTTTAATTTCCTTACTTTTTGTCGTATCTATTGTCATATGAGTCTATGACTCCTTTTACAAGTGGAAGATTATTAAAATATATTTTCCATAAATTTACTAAAGGCAGTTTTTGACCTTAATTAATCCTTTAGATTGAATTTTTAGATTTAATTTTTGTATATATACAAATTCACACACATGTATAAATATAAGGCAAAAATAAAAATAAACAAGATTTTATTTCAATAAATAATTTATTTTTTTTGAAAAATCGAAGTTTAAGAATGAGCATTTTTAATTGCTTTGTATATTTTTTTATGTTGATTTTCTATATACTAAGAGATTTTATATCTCAGTTGTTTATTTTTTCAATGTTAATTTCTTAATCTTTATATTGAATAAAATACTACGATATCCCCGCTGCTTTCGCCGGAGATGTCGGAAATATATAAAATAATGGGGATTTTATGAGTAAAGATTTTATTAAGATTCCAAATATGGAACATAATATGTGTTTTGGCTGTGGCCCTGCAAACAATCATGGGTTGAAGATGGTTTTCTGGGGAAATGATGACATGGTTTATTCAGAAATAACTCTACCAAATCACTTTACAGGATGGCAGGGGGTTGTTCATGGGGGGATTTTATCCACACTTTTAGATGAGGTTATGAGTTGGGGAGCTATTTTTTTGACCAGAAAATTTATTCTTACAAAATCAATGACTGTTAATTACCATAAACCTGTTTTTTCTGGTGATAAGCTTAGATTGGAAAGTGTTGTAGAAAGTATACCTGGTGAACGTGAATGCCTTATGAAGGGTAGAATATACAACTCCTCTGGAGAAATAGCAACCTCAGCAACAGGAACTTTTGCTGTTTTTACTATTGACAGCGTAAAAAAAATGGGGATTATGACAGAGAAGGATATACATGATTTTGAGATGATAATTAATTCTCACAAGTAGCTTATAATATAAAGACTTTTTCCCGAATATTAAAATATAGCTTAATTAGAACATATCGGAGCAGTGATGAAAATTATATCCATATCTAACAATAAAGGGGGTGTAGGTAAAACTACAACCACAGTAAACGTTGCAGCAGCCCTTCAGATTCTGGGGAAAAAAGTCATGGTAATAGATATGGATCACCAGGCTCAGTCAACATATCATTTTGGGATAAATCCAACAAGGGTTACAGAGTCTGTCTTTGATGTGCTCAAAGGCGAGAAGGATTATAGGGAGATACTTATAAAAAGGGCGGGTATTGATATTTTGCCATCAAACTCAGAATTGCGCAATATCGAATTTATACCTTTACCCGCAAAGGAATTTCTCTTGAAGGAGAATATGGAAAGCCTTGAGGGCTATGATTATGTTTTAATTGACTGTCCTCCTTCTCTTGGAGTTTTGACACTTAATGCAATGGCAATAAGCCAGTATATTTTAGTCCCTCTGCAGACTCAATTTCTTCCTTTTCATGGAATGTATAATCTATTTGAAACAGTTCAGATGGTAAAAAAGAGAATTAACCGCAACATAGAGGTTGCCGGGATAATAGGCACAATGTTTAATCCTAAAAAAAGCATAAGCCGTGAGGTTATTGAAGAAACAGAAAAAAGACTGCCCGGCAAACTCTTTGCAACCATGATAAGAGAAAATGTTTCATTGCAGGAGGCTCCAAGCTGGGGCAAAACAATCTTTGAATATAAGCCAGATAGCAATGGAGCAGAGGATTACATGACTCTTACAAAGGAAATTATAGATAGGTTTGATACTCTTTACAGCTAAATATATTGTAAAATATACCATGTTACTGCAATTGAGGCTGTTACTGAATAGATAAGATTTTCTGTTAGCCATGCTGTTATTGCTGCAGCAGTAACTCCTGCAATTCCAGCTGCTGGATTCTGTTGAAAGGAGTTAATTACACCAGGGAATATGAGAGCCCCCAGAGCTGCTATTGGTAGATATTCCAGAAATCTTTTTAAATATGGAGGTAAGTCTTTTCCTCTTGAAATAAAAAAAGGAATCACTCTCAAAGAATAATTAGCCACAGCGGTGGTTAATATTATAAGCACTGTCTTATTCACTTTCGGCTTCCTCTACAGCTATGTCTTGTATGTCTTCTTGCGAAAAAAAAGCAGCGGCAATGCCTGTAACTATGATCATTGAGATAACTATACTCCACCCCTCAGAGAGCTTTAATTTATAGAAAATGAGAGAGTTTAAAATTGCAGCAGATGAGGCAATAATCAGGGCTCTGACCCCTTTTTTTATTTCAGGGACAAGAAGTGCTGCAAAGAGAGCAAAAAGAGCTCCAGACATTGCATTTTGAAGAGAATAAGGAAGAATCGAACCCATCGTTACTCCACATATGGTTCCAGATGTCCAGCCAAGCCATGATATTCCCTCAAGACCTATCATAAATTTGAATGTGGGCACCTCTTCCCTCAAGGCAGCAATAGAAAATACCTCATCTGTATTTCCAAAGGCCACTATGGCTTTTTGTTTTTTTGAAAAAGACAATAATCTATTGGATAGAGAAGCGCTCATAACAAAGTAGCGTAAATTTATAAGTATTACAGAGATTATAATTTCACTGGCTAAAGCACCAGAGGCAAAAAGGTTTATTGCCATAAATTGAGCTGCACCTGTCAGGTTTGTTGCAGAGAATATTATAGCCTCAAAAGCATTGAGACCTGAAGACAGTGCAAGGATACCAAAGGCAAGTGATGTGGTGAAATAACCAAGAAAAACAGGCAATCCATTCTTTAGACCATCAAGAATGTCAGAATTATTTTTTGCAGCCGCCAAATTCATTTTCATCTCTCATTATGAAATGACATTTTTGTCCTCCTACATCCAATGTCAACATAAAAAGAGATGAAAAAAGGAACTAATAGGGCAATTTCAAGCAGACAACTGTTACTTGTCCACTTTAACAGAAACAGGTGCTTTTATTTTAAATAGATCCTCAACAATCTCTTTAATAATTGGATCATTTGTATTTTTACAATAGACTGAATAGGGCAAAATGGGCTGTCTCAGGCTTGCGAAGCCCTCTCTATAAAATTCAGTTTTAAAAAGAAGATAATATCCCTTTTCTGTTTTCCCATAGCTGAATATTGCTGAATGTTTGCGCCTGTCATCTATGTCTGCAAATTTTACATTATATCCGTAAGTATCTGCTATAATGCTATATTTATCTTTTCTATTTAAGACGGCCTTTAATACGTCAAGGGATCTCATTGGGTCTGTATAGTTGTTTTTAAATATTGTTCCTTCGATTATGGCACGTTTTAAACCTTCTGTATCTGTGGTAAAAAATTTTGATGGTGAGCTCTTGATGGAGCGCAATTCCTCTGTAACAGGGTTGTATTCTATTACTGATTGTATTGTCTTATAGTCATTGGCAAGAGTTATAAGTATTATTCTTTTTTCAGGCTCTGTAAAGTCTCCTATTATTATTTTGGTGACATTGTCAATGGACTGCAGAAAAAAGTAGTTTTTGTTATCTTCTGGAACAGGGAAAAATTTTAGCCTATCAGGATCTACACTTTTTATCTGAAGATCGCTTGTTACTGATGCTGATATAGCGATTGAAGCAATAGCTATGAGAGTTAAAATTTTTATTTTTTTCATTATGGAAACCTCCTGTTTTTTATTTATTAATAAAAAAATGATCAAATTTCAATATTTGAAATAAAAAAGTTAAAAAAAATGTGAAAAGTGGAGAGGGAGAGGATTACTTATGGAAATTTAGAAATTAGAAATTAGGGTCAGAGCATGGATTTTTGAGAGTTTAGTTTGTGTGTTTTGCTCTTTTTCAATCAAGGCTCTGACCCCTACTGCTTCAAATATAAATAAAATCCTCAAGACAAACTTGTGCTCCTGTAATAACTGATAATATTGACTCTAAAAAAATTAGGCTCTGACCCCAATTTTTTTTAAAAAAATTTTTAAATTTCTCCCATAACAATCGTTTCCCTTAAAACACCTAAGGAGAAAATCTATGGCAAGACCTTTACGTATATGCCTCCCGGAGGTAACTTATCATTGTTATTCCAGATGTATTGAAACGCGAAATATGCTTTCCCCTGATTATGTAAAAGATATGGCTATTGAGGCCATAAATGAGGCTATGGAAGTCTATGATTTTGAGCTTATTCAACTGGAATTTGTAGAAAATCACTTCCATATAGTTATAAGAACAACAAAAGATGGTCCTACTATATCAAGGATTATGCAGTATATAAAGGCAAGGACAACAGAAAAATACAATAGAGCCCATGGAAGAACAGGGACTTTATGGAATGAGAGGTTTAAGTGCAGGATAATTGAACAAAGTGAGAATCCTGTTAATTATTTACTCTGGCTTTTATGGTATATAGCATATAATCCTGTGAGGAAAGGGGTTATAAAAAATCCGAGGGAAAGCTCCCATGGAGGAATTCTGGCATATTTACATGAGGATTATCAAGGTAGGTTAAAGATTACTCATCACAGATTTTTTATGGAACTGGGGGATACTTTTGCACAGAGGGTCAGAGCCTTTTTGCAATTTGAACTCTCATACAAAGAATATTTAATCTATAAAATGGGGTCAGAGCCTTAATCAAAGAACAAAAAAATCTTGCAATATAACCCTACTCTCATACTATGGGGCACAGGAGGAAAATATTATGTGTCTGGCAGTTCCAATGACAATAGAAAGATTTGAAGGGAATTATGCAGTAGCATCAGCAAAGGGAGTAGAGGTTTTAGTTAACTACGCCATGACTCCAGATCTCAAAATAAAAGACAAGGTCCTTGTCCATGCTGGATTTGTCATTGAAAAACTGGATGAAGATCAAGCAAAAGAGATCGAGGCTACATGGGAAGAATACTATAAAGCAACAGAATCACAAGCTGGCTAATTATCTCAGCCAGCCATGACAGAGGCAATAACCTCCCCTATTTCATCTATGTTATAGGGTTTTTTTAAGACAGCTATAAATCCATAATCCCTGTAGTTGGACATTACAGTATCATGGGAATAGCCACTGGAAACAATCCCCTTAAGCATTGGATCAATTCCTCTCATTAACTGAAAAGCCTCATTGCCTCCCATACCACCTCTAATCGTTAGATCAAGCAGAACAAAGTCAACCTTAAGTCCGATTTCATGAAGCTTTCTAAAAATTTCTACAGCCTCCCTACCCTCTGAAGCGGTATAAGTCTCAAAGCCAAAGGATTTTATTATTTCCTCTGCAACCATTCTAATCATTTCATCATCATCCATTATAATGACTCGCCCACTGTAGCACTGACCACTTTTACAGGCAAGGACATTTGATTCAAAATAGGATTCAGATGCTGGTAAAACAAATTTAAACATTGCACCTCTGGCAGTATTTAGAGCTAATATTGAGCCATTATGCCTTTTTATTACAGAGTAAACAACAGAGAGTCCCAAACCACTGCCAGAGGGTTTAGTTGAAAAAAATGGATCAAAAATCTTACCAAGGAATTTCTCCGGTATACCAGGCCCTTCATCCTCTATGGAAATCTCCACATAATCCCCTGGAACTACCCCATAGTCATTGTCAGCCTTTAAGGAAATATTTTTGCACCTGACATAGATATTTCCCTCAGACATTAGCTGTGCTGAGTTTATAAGTATATTGTTCAATACCTGAGATATCTGAGACTCATCGGCATTTACTATTTTTACATTGTCATCAATTTCAAAATTGGTCTTAATCTTACTGCCACTGAGGGCAAATTCGCTTGAGCGCTTTATAAGATCAGGAAGTGAGATCAATTTTTTTACAGGTTCTCCTCCCTTTGAAAAGGTCAAAAGCTGCTCAGCAAGATTACGTGCTCTCAGGGCTGAGTATTCTGCATCCTCAAGGTACTTCAAAGCAATCGAAGGATCAGAATATAAATTTTTCTTGGTTAGAGCAACAGCACCCAACATACCTGTAAAAAAATTATTAATGTCATGAGCGATACCTCCAGCAAAAATGCCTAAGGATTCAAGCTTTGATGAATTTATAAGATGCTCCTTCATCCTCTTTATTTCTGTAACATCCTCAATTACAAAAACATAACCATAAATGTTCCCATCAATAGCCAAAGGAGAAACCCTGAGAGTTAAAGATCTCTTATCATCACCAGCAGAAAATATAAGTGGATTATAGAGATCAAAAAATTTAGAACCAGAAATAATATCGCTGCTGGCAAGGTTTACAGCATTTCCATCACTATCTTTTACCACAAGGATAGAGCGAATATCCTTTAGTCTAACATCACTGGAACCAATTAAGAGAATTTTTCTGGCACTTTCATTGATAAGCTCAATGCCAAAGCTGCTATCAACCTCAATAATTCCTGGCGCAAGAACAGTAATTGTTTTATAAAGACGCTCCTTTTCTTTTTGAAGAGATATATTCATAGCCATAATTTCATTTTGCGAGGCAGCCATTTCCTCATTCATCTGCTCAATCTCTTCGTATTGTGCCTCAAGCTCTTCATACTGACTCTGGATTTCCTCTGCAAAGCGGGACTGTTCATCAGCATACTCTTTAATAACCTTTTGCTGATTTGTTGCAAGCTCATATAAAGCTTCTGTTTCAATAATATTCCTGTAAGAGAGATATGCAATTACGAAAAGCATCAATATAGAAAATATCTCCCTTGAGCTTAACACTCCATAATTGACCTTTCCACCTGTATAAGTAGCAAAGGGCATATCTACTCCATTGAGCCAGGCCAGAATATAAAAGGCAATAATGCTGATTATAACTACGAAGGACATGGCCCTGAATAATCTTTTATTATACAAAAACTGAAATGCAACTAAGTTTGCAGCCAACAACCAGTTAATGTGATTGCTCTGAGCAGCATAAAACCAGTTTATAGTAAAAGCATAATTAAACCGTGCAATGATTGGTATAGAAAACATGATCACTGCAACAATCAAAGCATAAACAATAGGATTTGCACCACGTTTTTTCCTTTTATAAACTCTATAGGCAAAATAAATAGCAAAGCCATATAAGACAATTGTTGGTAACAAAACAGTGATTCTGTGACCTGCAATAAACTGAAATGTGAGTCCGATGGCGGAATTTAAGACAGTAACGGCAATGAAAATTTTTGCACCTCTAATCTCAACTATGTCCATAGAAGAGTATTCACTTCTTGGAACACTTTTGCCAAAGAAAAAGTCTTTTATGCTCATATAAAAATCCAGGGCTATATTTTTTAACCAAATAACTCTAAGGTGCGATTAAAATAATTTCAAGAATTATTTTAAAAATTTGTTGAATGCCGACATAGACTTTCTAATATCGCAAAATTAAAAATCATAACTCCAGGGAGCAGACAATGAATGAGAGGATAATTTCAGAAAACTTCGATGAGCATGTTAAACGAAAATTTCATTTTTTAAATAGCGTCTTTCTTGGTCTTCCCCTTGACAACAAAGGTGAGGGAAAAATACTTATGCAATTTAAGGAGCATGTTTTACAGTCCGTAGAAAAAGAACTCTCTTCCGACAAGATCATCACATCGTTCTTTGAAAAATTTTCAGAAGAAGAAATAATATCCTCTCTATTTCAAATCATAAAATACATTGAACGGGAGGTTGTTCTCTTTGATTCAGTGGAGGATGCTGCCTTTGAAAAAATAAACAATCTCAACAGCCCAAACTCTCTTGAAAATATAATAGCATCAGCAATAACAAATGGGAAAACCGAGGAAATACTGGAGTTGCTAAAAAAAATAAACATACGCCTTGTACTTACAGCTCATCCAACTCAATTCTATCCAGGAGCAATCCTTGGTATAATAAACGATCTGAATCTTGCTATAAGGGAGAATAATCTTACAGAGATCAGCAAAATTCTTGAACAGCTCTCCTTTACTCCATTTTTCAACAAGAGAAAGCCAACGCCATATGATGAAGCACTGAGCCTTATATGGTATCTTGAAAATGTATTCTTTGATGCAGTCATTAACATCCAGAAAATAGTTTCCCAGACGATTCCAGAAAACAATTCAGAGCTACTTAACCCTGACATGGTGGAGATGGGATTTTGGCCCGGAGGAGATAGAGATGGCAATCCTTTTGTAACATCAGATATAACCTTAAGGGTTGCAGGGCGATTAAGATTTGCAATACTACGGAAATATTATGAATATATACTGAAGCTAAAACGCAAACTTACATTTAGAGGAATATACGAAAAGCTAAAGTATGCAGAGGTTGAGCTCTTAAAAAGCATGTATAGTGAAGAAAAACCAACGATAAGTCTTGATGACTGGAAAAGTCTTATCAGAGAAATACAAAACACATTAATCACAAAGTATAATGGTCTTTATCTAAAAGAAATAAATGAGCTCATGAACATCACATCAATATTTGGCTATCACTTTGCAACAATTGATATACGCCAGGATAGCTCAGTTCATAAAGATGTGCTTGATGAGATTCTTTTAAATATAAATGCAACAGAATATTATAATTCCCTCTCACAGGAGGAAAAATATAGCTACATCCAATCCATTGAGAATTTTACTCCACTGTCCTTATCTAAAATATCAGAGGATACAATTAACTGCATAAAAGCCATAAAGGAGATCCAGAGGCTCAATGGTGAAAAGGGATGCAATAGATACATAATGAGCAACTGCTCCAGTGCGGATGACATCTTTACTGTTATGTCACTATTTCATCTTGCAGGATGGAGAGATAAATTCACAATAGATTTTATACCTCTTTTTGAAACAATAAAGGATCTCGAGAATGCAGCAACTATAATGGAAAGCCTTTACTCAAATCCCATTTACAGAGATCATCTCAAAAATAGAAACAACAGACAAACTATCATGCTCGGCTTTTCTGATGGAACAAAGGACGGAGGCTATTTTACAGCAAACTGGTCAATATATAAGGCAAAAGAAATACTATCTGCTATATCAAGAAAATATGGTATCGAGGTGACATTCTTTGACGGTAGAGGTGGCCCTGCTGCAAGAGGTGGCGGCAAAACTCACAATTTTTACACAGCCCATGGCAAGAGCATAGAAAATACTCGGATTCACCTTACAGTTCAAGGCCAGACTGTAAGCTCAAACTTTGGAACAGTTATGTCTGCACAATACAATATTGAGCATTTGCTCAGTGCAAGTCTGAGAAATCGACTCTATAGCCAATACAATGAAGACTTCTCTGAAAAAAATCGCTCTATCATGGAAATGCTCTCACAGGAAAGCCATAGAACATACATGGAATTGCGCAATGACCCTCTATTTTTGCCATATCTCCTCAATAGAAGTGCAATGCCATTTTACGGAGAGGCAAACATTGGCAGCAGACCAGATAAAAGAAACTCAAGGGAAAACTTTACTCTGAAGGATCTCAGAGCAATACCTTTTGTTGCAGCATGGAACCTAAACAAGCAAAATGTTCCGGGATTCTATGGACTTGGTAGCGCCTTAGAAAAAGCCATCAAAGAAGGGAAAGAAGAAGATATCCGCTCTCTCTATAGAGATTCCCTATTTTTCAGAACTTTAATCCAAAACAGTATGATGGTTTTGAAAAAGACAAATATGAAAGTAACATCTCACCTGCAAGAAGACAGGCAATATAGCAACCTCTGGCAAAAGATAAAGGAGGAATCAGAACGAACTGAGGCCAACCTACTCCGCGTATCGGGACTCTCCTATCTCATGGAAGAAAATCCAAAGGATCGCCTATCTGTTGAAATGAGAGAAAATATGATTCTGCCTCTGTGTATAATACAGCAATATGGTCTCATGAAAATTGACCATCTGCAAGACAAAAAATCCACAGAAGAAGATCTAAACACATACAAAAAAATAGTTATAAGGGCATCTTACGGGATTATCAATGCAGGTAGAAATACAGTTTAAATTAAAAAAATTAAAAAAAATAAAAAAAATTTTTTAACTTTTTTCCTCTGCAGATCTCTATAATGATTGACAATTGGTTTACCAAATATTATATGGTTAACCACAACATTAAAACGCGGAGGAACCATTATGATGGAAAGTTACATTTTAATCGCAGGTTTAATCCTTTTTTCTGGCACAGTTACCTATGATTTGCACAAAAAAACTGTGGAAGCTCAAAAAGCTAATGCAGCTACTACCCAGCAGGTAGATAAGGGCTTCTTTGACCAGGATAAAAGAAAATAACCCCCAAAAATAAACAAAAACAAACATTTGTGAATAGGAAAACGGATCTTTTTGATCCGTTTTTTTTATTTATAAATCGGGATCTCCTCACGGAACTGCATTACGTTTTTTTTTAGGTTATCATAATCCTCTTTAACATACATAAATCCATTTTCAATTACAGCATGTTCCATGACTATATCATTTATCACTTTATGTCTTTCTTTCATAGCAGCAACAGCTTTTTCACTATTTCGCTCTGATAGAGCCTCAAAAACTTTTATATCGTTTTCAATAATTACGTCCCTGCAATCAGTAAGCTTATAAAGCATCTCTGTAACAAAGACTTTCAATGGTTTGAGGCTTATAGTCACCGCAAGGCTTATAATGTTACGAGCAGCCTTTGCTATTTCGTTATCAATCATATAATCACACTCCGCCAGAACATGAGGTGATTTATTGAGTTTCTTTTTTAAAATAAGAGTTTCTATAACCTCAAGCTCTTCCTGCGTTATTTCCTCTGCAGCGCGCTCAATATTTGCCACATCATTGGTAGCCTTGTAGTTCATCAAGGACTGATATGTTCTCAACTCCATTTTCTTTGTTGTCTGAATAATTTTTATGAGAGCATCAAGAGAGGTATCATCGTAAAAATTTTTGATATATGTGCCACTTTGAGGCCTTGTTTCAGCAAGTCCAGCGTTTATAAGCATTGCTATGGCTTCCCTTATTACAAAACGGCTTGTATTGAATCGCTCAGCAAGTTCACGCTCTGGAGGGAGCTTGCTGTTGACCTCATATCTTCCTGTTAAAATATCCTTTTCAAGTTCAGAAAAAATTTTGCTTGCAAGTCTTTCTTTCATAGCTGTTTGCCTTCTATTTATGATAATATAGTAAACCCCATCCGCCTGCAGAGAACAAAAATCCGTCCAGGCGGTATAAAAACACTACCCTATAACTCACACAATGAAGTTTCCTATTATCATAAAAAGGCAAAGAGATAAACTTTGCTCATGCTGTAATATATGTATATTTTTTATTTATTTTTAAGACAATCTGATCTCACAGTATAAGACAAATACATAAAAAAAGAGATATGTCAAGCTATAAACACTTTGGTATGCCAATTTTTTTAAAAATTTTTATTCTTTTTTTAATATTAAGTTTATAATATGTTTGACAATTGGTCGACCATAATTATAGTGGTTGTTAATTGGTTGGTTTGGTCAGAAATGTTCTCGCTGTCCATGCAAGCCAGGGTTTTAAGAAAAAGGGTTTTAAACCTGATTTCTAAAAAACTTTCCAACAAACATTTATGAATAGGATGCTATCCTTCCGCGGGATAGCATCCTACCTTAAATAATATGGAAAGTTTAAATGACAATCTGATTATCTATTTTTGCTGCATTCATAAAGCACAAAAGTTTCCTATTCAAAAAAACGGCTGCCCTAATTACTGGGCAGCCCCCTCTTTTTAAATAATCATGAAGGTTTATAAAAACTTATACTCTATGCTAAAGGATATAACATTTGCATATTTTGAGTATTCTGTCTTGTGATAAGTGTAAACCTTAGGGTCTGCAGTTGGCTGCTTTGTTGCATTATTGCTTGCTGTGATATAAAAATTATGCATGTAAGAAACCATAAGATTAAGGTTTTCTTCAGTTCTAATTTTTATACCAGTTCCAACGTTCCACAGGTCTATCTTGTTGAGAATTTCACTTAAGTACTCATCCTTAACATTCATACGGTCATAATTTACCCCACCTGTCCAGTGGATATTTTTAAGAAACTGCCAGTCAAAACCAACTCCAAGCTCCCATGCAGTATCAAAATCATACTTAATTAAATTTTGCTTATAAGCTCCTTCTGTTATTGGTGTGGATGCAGTTGGCTTCTCATAGGTTCCCCAATTTGGGAAGTAAACAAGACCTGAAAGAGCAACCTTAAATTCAGGAGTCACAACATACTCAGCACCAAGCATAAGCTTTGCAGGGAGGTCAAACCTGAACTTTCTACCATCTGTGTATCCAGAAAGAGAAGAAAGTGCATGCTCTCCACCAAAGGCAGGTGTAGCAACAGAGAGATCCTCATTGACATCAACTTTCCAATTCATCTTTGACATAGACTCAAAGGTCATTGCCAGATTCAAATTAGATGCCGGCTGAACATTTACGCCAATTATTCCCATGTAACCAGTTGCAGTCCACTTGCCATCATAAACTGTTGTTTTTTCAAAACCAGAACCAAGACCTGATTTAGTCACCTTGAGTTCAATTGTCTGAGATCCCTCAATAACTCTCCCACCAAGAGACACTGTCATCATGTCATTTACCCTGTATGCTCCACCTATTGTGAGGGCAGGGAACATGCTGAGCATATCCACACTTACATTTGCTCCATAAGCAGAAGGAGTTGATGAATCCCAATAGACATTCTTTGTCCCAGAAGACCCCCAGCCAAAGTTAGAATCAACTGTCTGAACTGCAAGGTTGAGATTAGGAGAACCATTAGCCCAGAAAGTACTTCCACCACCACCGATGATATGAAGTCCAGCATAAGCAGCCCAGTCATCCTTTTTATAATTTACATAGAGAGAAGGAACATACTTACTTGGCTTATGAGTATCATACCTCTTCTGACCCATATAAGTATCAGACTTAACTGCTGTGGTGTTGTTGTTATCTATTGTCTGGTTAGAAAAGTGAACATGAAGACCATCAAGCATCTTCACAGTTCCTGCTGGATTGTAGGTCACACAATCCACACTGTCTGTTGCAGCTGTTCTTGTGGGGTTTCCAATCCATTCAGCACTTTGATCTGTAATTTGATCAATGTAGCTTGCAAATGAAGGGGTGAAAGAACACACAATCGCCCCAAAGAGGGAAAGCACTAAAAGTTTCCTATTCATCTGATTCCTCCAAAAATTTATTAAAAGCACCGCTTTATATATGTTGCAGTGACTTTTTGCTTTATTTATTTTTATTTTTTTGTTTAATCTTTAATCCCCCAATATACCGTCTTTCCGGTTTTTATTTTTTTTTTAGACTAAAAAAATCCAGAAAAAATTTTCTGGTTTCAATTTTATATATTTTCTATTTTTGCTACATTTCAATTTGACACTATATCAGATTGAAATTAAATTTCAAGCAAAATTTTTACTTACATTAAAATAAAAAATCAATAGTAAAATTTTTGTATAATAGGTTTAATTTTAAACTTATTTTATTATGTTAACTTTTAAAATACAGAGTAAAACAATAGTGATAATTAAAAAAACTATCGTAAAAATTAGTTTATATAAATTTTTCACCGTGGAAAAAATTACCAATCGCTTGAAGCTCCACCTCCGCCAAAATCTCCTCCACCTCCACTAAAACCACTGTCTGAGGAACTGGATGAATTATAATCTGATGAACTATAACTGGAGCCATCATAAGAGGATGAACCTGCAACAGAACCAGTGGACACAGCATAGGCAATGCCTCCAAAAATAAGACCTAAAACTCCACCAACTAAAGCGGTAACAACAGCCAGAACAAGATCAAAACCACCTGTCAATATCATAAGAATAGGGAAAAGAATACCTCCCCCAATAACAGACCATAAAAGTTTCTTTCTACCTAAGTATATTGTAACTCCTCCAAAGATTATAAAAAAAAGCAAAAAAAGCCAGGGAACTGAATCTTCACCAGAGGATTCGTTGTTTTTAACCTCTATAGCTTGAGATACAGAATACTCACCTTTAACAGCAGCTATAATTGCCAAAACTCCAGATTCAAAACCTTTATCATAATTGCCAGCCTTAAAATGGGGCTTAACCTCAAGATCCAAGATCCTGCCTGCAAGCAAATCTGTAAGCTTACCCTCAAGTCCATATCCAACCTCTATCCTCATTTTGCGATCATCCCTGCTGACAATAAATAAAACACCATTGTCGAGTTTCTTCTGCCCTATTTTCCAGGATTTTGCCACATTTATGGAATACTCTTCAATAGGATAACCCTCAAGGCTTTTTACTGTAAGTATCACAATTTGAGTTGAATCGCTCTTTTCCAGTTGGATCAGTTTTTCTTCAAGGGTTGCTTCCATTTCCGCTGAAAGCATATCGCCATAATCATTAACATGGGAATTGAGCTGAGGGATATTAAAAGCCATAAGCTTAATAGATATAAAAATCAAAAGTATTGATAATAAAAAGGATGTTCTATTCATTGGAGCTCTCCTGCTACTATTAAAAAATCGCCTTACCTATTTCTTAAAATATATTGCAGGGGAGTGAATGTCATCAAAAAAGTGAGTTAAAATAGGCAACCATCTCATCTGGAGAGAAAACCATATCTATTCCGCCACGTTCTATGGCTTCTTTATTCATTCCATAAACAACAGAGGTCTCTTTATTTTGAGCAATTGTTGTAAAACCTTTTTTGTGAAGATCAACAATTGAGTCAACTCCATCGTCACACATTCCTGTTAAGATAACTGGAATAAAAAGTGAAGGCTCAAATCCAGAAACAGAAGAAAATAGCACATCAACAGAGGGCTTAAATCTCTTCACAGGAGGCTCATCTGTAATGGCTATCTTATAGGTATTAGAATTATACATCACCCTCATATGTCTGTTTCCCGGAGCAATAAAAGCCTTCTGGGGAAGAATTTCTGCACCTTCAAAGCCTTCCATCACATCAAAGGGTGTATGATTATTTAGCCTCTCCGCCCACATGCCAGTATAGCTCTCTGGCATATGCTGAGCAATCAATATGCTAAAAAATTCTCTTTTAATGCCATTAAGAAGCTGTTCTATTACAGGCAAAGCTCCAGTTGATGAGCCTATGAGTATAATCTTAAAATCATCAGTGGTCATATAAAGCTACTGAATTGGAATATTCATAAGAGATGAGTCTATTGCATTTGCCATCACTGAATTTTCCTTTTCCCCTTTTATTGCCTTAAATGAAACAAGCATAAAATCATACTGCCAGAAGGAATTAACCTTTCTTAAGGATAAATTGTCCACTATGGTATACATCTTCTCTTTGTTTTCTCCTTCAAAGAGCTTGTTACCAAGAAGAAATCTATCCAATGCAGCTTTTCTCTCCTGACCTGCCTTAAAATAAGAAAAATTCCATGAAACCGCTGCAAAATAAATCATTGTTTTGAACTGGAAAAAATCATCTTTGCTAACCTTGGCTAAAAGAGGTGATGCAAATTCCAGAAGTATGTTAGAGACCCTTCTTCCCTTATACTCTTCAAAAACAGCATCTTCTGGGAAAACATCCTCTGGCAATAATTCTATTCTTGCTATATCAACCTCTTTTCTTCTTTTGCGAAAATTCCCCTTGCTCATAAAACCTCACATATCACTTTATATCTTCCGAAAATAAAAAGAGCTTATCTATTGTAAAGCATTAATCATGAGATGTTTTAATTTATAAGATATTTTAAAAAATTATTGAATCATTGCAGTAATATTTTATACTATCCAAAATTTTTAATTTTAAGGTAAATTATGCTAAAAAGAACTCCTTTACTGGCTTTTATTATTGCAGGTATTATGACTCTCCTTATAGCCCTATTATTTCAGGAAGAGGATAGATCTTTTACCACAGGACAAACTGTGATTTTTTACTTTTTCTCATTTTTCCCTTCCATGGGTATTGCAATGCTCTTTGATCCCTTTCCTAAGAAAATCAAAGAGATGTATCTCAAGATTAACTTCTATATTCAAGAAGAAAACCCTGAGGATCAGGTTGCTAAAGTCTTAAAAGAAGAACTGGAGGGTAAAAATTAAAGCTGTATTGTTTGATATTGATGGCACAATACTAAACTGCAACAGCGCAGGTAGAGCCTCTCTTATTGAGGCAACAAAGGAAGTCTTTGGCACTGTTGGCAGAATGGAAAAGCTGGATTTTCAGGGGAAGACAGATCCTGTAATTCTACAGGAATCTCTGCAGATAATGGGATACAAGCAAGAGGATATAGAAAAAAATCTAAAAAATCTTAAAGAGAGATACTTCTATTATTTAGGTGAAAACATACACAAATACGAGGTTATAGTTTATCCGGGGATCAAAGAGCTTCTCCAGATACTTAAAAAAAGAGACGATATTGCCCTCGGCCTTCTTACTGGGAATTTCACAGAAAGTGCCAAGATAAAACTCAGCGTTTGCAATCTCTTTGACTATTTTTCCTTTGGTGCCTTTGGAGATGATGCTCCAATGCGAAATCTGCTTCCAGAGGTTGCAAAAAAAAGAATTGATACAATTTACAAAATAGATATCAGCTTCAAAGACGTAATAATCATAGGGGATACAATATATGATATAAGGTGTGCCAAATACGCTGGGGCTGTATCTGTTGCAGTAGGAACAGGTTGGGTTCCTGCTGACATTTTACTCAAAGAAAATCCTGATTACTTTTTTCCTGATCTATCAGATTTTCAACAATTTTTAAAATTACTGGAGGATTAAATGCAACTTGGACATGTTGCTGTAGCATTAACTATTGCCTCTTTTGCTCCTGAGCTTACTGGAGGTCAAGTGGAGGCATTATCTCTTGAAAGCATCTTAGTAGCTCTCTTTGCTCATGAATTTCCAAACTTTGATGGACTTGTTATTATGGCAAAACTTGCACCAAAAAAATTTCACTGCACATGGTCTCACTCTCTCATTGTGGGATTTCTTGCAGGGCTTATAACGTGGTTTATAAATCCTGCATGGGGATATATTTTCTGGGCAAGTATATTTCTCCATTACCTGGCTGATATGCCAAGCAGCGTTGGATTACCTCTGTTTATGCCCTTTTCTTATAAACGCTATACCTTTAATCTCTGGGCGGACACAGGTTACTTTGGTTGGGTGAGCTTTGTGGGAACATATCAACAGGCCTGGACCTGGATACTTGAAGGCGGAGCCTATGTTGTGCTCATGATTCGCCTCTATCAATTAAAAATATGGCCCTTTGTTTAAGGTAAAAATATGAAGCTTGCAAAAAAATATGACTTTATAATTATAGGCTCTGGCTTTGGCGGAGCCATGTCTGCATATAAACTCATGTCAAAGGGCTACTCTGTTCTCATAATCGAAAAGGGTAAAAGGCCACTCCGTGATGATTCATGCTGGGACGAGGTAAGACTTCACTTAAAAGATCCCATGTATAGAAGTTCCACTCCTTTTTATGTTGATCAAAAAAATGGCAAAATAGAGACTATGTGGAGTGACGATACAGTGGGTGGAATGTCTACTCTTTATGGTGCTGTCTCTTTCAGGATGAGAGAGGATGACTTTAACGGCCCACCTCTTGCAGACAAAAACGAAAGGGATCTCTCATGTGCCTGGCCATATTCCTATAAAGATATAGCCCCCTATTACAGTGAGGCGGAAAAATTACTTGGTATTGCAGGAGAAAAGGGTTCTGATATTACAGAGCCTCCAATAAAAGGAAAATTTCCCCAAAGGGCAAATGCAGTTTTTTCACGACCGTCAAAAAAGCTCTGGAAATCTGCTCAAGATCTTGGTCTTCACCCATTCCTTTTGCCAATGGCAATAAACTTTGATGGGAAGCATGGCAAAAGACAGTGCATACGCTGTTCCACCTGCGATCACTATCTATGCAAAATCGAGGCAAAAAATGATCTCTCTGTTGCAATATTACCTTATCTGGAAAGCAAGGGAGTCACCCTATTGTCTCAATCCCGTGCACTGAAAATAAATACTGTAAAAAACAGAGCTGTATCTGTAGATATAGCTAATGAATCCACCGGGGAGATCTACACAATAAAGGCAGATAACATTATATGCTCTGGCGGAGCTTTATACTCTCCTTATATCCTTCTTTGCTCAAAGATTGATGAGATAACAGGAAATAAAAATATTGGCCACTACCTCATGCGCCACATAAACGGAGTAGTTGCAGGAGTTTTCCCTTCTGTGGCAAATCCAGATAAAATATTGCAAAAACAAATTGGAATACCTGACTTTTACTTTGGAGATCCAGAAGGAAAAAGAAAGCCCTATGGACCATGGGGAATGATCCAGGATGTTTCAAGTATAGGGAAAGGGGTAATCAAGGCAAACTCCCCTGCTGGATTAAAAAATATTGCAGCATTTTTATCCGACTATCTGATAAATCTTCTCTGCATAGCAGAGGATACTCCAAACTACAACAACAGAGTATTCATAAACAACTCTGCAAAGGATAACTTTGGCATGCCGACCTTGCATGTATATCACAGATATAGCAAAAGGGATATAATGGCACGAAATGCCCTTTATAAAGAGGCAAAACGCATACTCCGCAATGCAGGAGCTTTACTCTTTTATTCAATGCCTATAGAAACATTTTCCCATGCCCTTGGGACATGCAGAATGGGTCTAAATCCTGAAACATCCGTGGTTGATGAAAACTGCAAAGTTCATGGCATGAAAAATCTCTACGTTATTGATGGAAGCGTAATGCCCTCTGGAGGTTCGGTAAATCCGAGTTTAACAATTGCAGCTCTTGCGCTAAAGGCAGCAGACTCTATATCTTAGAGTCTGCTTCTTACTCTCTTTAAAATAAAATAAACTTCCTCTGACTTTAAGAGATAGCATAAGAAAAAGTATATAATTCCAGCAGAAATAATAATTAGCGTCATATATATTAACTTAAGATAAAACACAGAAGATTGCCAATTAATTAACATTGAAAACAAATAAACAGCAATCCCCATAAAAAGAGCGGCAATTGCTGACTTCAAAAAAGAAAAAAGCACTTTTTTTAAATCCACACCTCCAGTGGTTTGCTTAAGCCTTAAAAATAAAATCATCATCTGAACAGCAGCAGAAATTGAGTTTGCCAGAGTAAGACCTGCATGCTTAAGGCTTGTTTGCATAAGTGTATAACCAAAAATAATATTTAATACCAGAGCAACTGTTGCAGAGATCACAGGAGTTTTTGTATCCTTCATAGAATAAAAAGCCTGAGTTGTAATCCTGAGGCCAGCAATGAAAACTATTCCAATACTTGCAGTTACAAGAGAACTATAGGTTAAAATACAATCATTAAAAGTAAATCTTCCATGCATAAATATAACAGAGATTATAGGAACCCCAAAGGAAATGAGCCCAACTGCAGCAGGAATTGATATAAAAATAGCAGAAGAAAGAGAGGCAGAAAAAAGATCCTTAAATCTCTTACTGTCAGCACTTGCACTGAGCCTGGACATTTCTGGCAGTATAACATTTCCAATTGATATAATAAAAACTCCAAGGACAAGCTCTGTAAGTCTGTTTGTGTAATATATATAAGTAACACTACCTTCAGAAATCATAGAGGCAAGCAAGTTGCTAACAAGAGTGTTTATCTGGTAAACTGCAATCCCAAACAAAGCAGGGGTAAGCATCTTAAAAATATTTCTTATTCCTGGATGCTTGAAATCCAGAGAAAAATAAAACTTAAAGCCACTTTTTTTGAGATATGGAAGTTGAAGAAGGAATTGCAATAGTCCACCGAATAAAACGCCAATTGCAACACCATATATACTCTCTGCAAATAATTTTGAAAGGCCAACTATGCCAGTGATAATTCCAACATTCAAAAGCACAGGTGAAAAAGCTGGTGCAAAAAAAATTCTGTGAGAATTAAGGTATCCCATAGCAAAGGCAACAAATCCAACAAAAAATAGATATGGGAACATCAATCTTATGAGATTCACAGAGAGATTAAAAATCTCAGGGGTATCATTTCTTCCAAAAAAAATTTTCATAAAATAAGGAGAAAAAATAATCCCTGCAGCTACTATTAAGGCAATTGCAAAAAACTGGACAGACATAGTCTTTACCGCAAGCTTTTTTGCCTCTTCTTCCCCTTCTTTAATCAGAGTCTCTGTATAAACTGGAATAAAGGAAATAGTAAGAGCTCCCTCAGCAACAAGACGACGAAATAGATTTGGAATCATAAATGCTACATAAAAAACATCAGCTGTCCTTGCTGCACCAAAATATGCCGCCATCAAAACATCACGGACAAGGCCAAGTATTCTACTGCAAAGTGTTGATAGGGCCACAACTCCTGTTGATTTAACTAAAGACATAGGTCTACCTTAAATTTTATTTAAAAGATAGTGGCAATATTTCCTCACTTGATTTTTTGATCAAATATAAATTAAAAATTTTTATATAATAAAAGCAAAAATTCTTGACACTTTTAATCCATTTGTTAATCAGGCTTTATGATAACATCGGGAAGAATTTTTTATTTTTACGCGATGTATTCTGGGATTATTTAATAACTGCTCATATTCCAAATTAATCAGCATGGCATTCCCGTGCTGATATTTTTTTATATTGCTCTTTTTAATGCCTTTTAGTTTCTACTCTGAAATAGAAAAAAACTTACCTTTATTGTTGACACAAGAGCAAAAAAGTCAATACTAATCTCAAATTAAACAAGTGGTAAATCTATGAAAAAATATATTCTAACACTTTTTTTTATTTTTTTCATTATCACAGCACAGGCATCAGAGTATCACTATAAAGGCAAAAGCGCCTACATACACAGGAATTATGAAAAGGCGCGGGAGATGTTTTTAAAGGACATTCAGATCTCTGATGAGGGGGACTCTTATTACTTTCTTGGTGAAATTGAAAAAAATGATAAAAATTACGATCTAAGCCTGGAATATTTTAAAAAAGCAGTATCCGCAAAAAAGATATCGCGCAAGTTGCTCGTAAACTCATACTGGAATATTATAATCTTTTATGAGCAAAAGGGAGACTATCAAAACTATATTAAATACTCTCGGGATTTCTGGCAAAAAACAGGGGAAAGGTCTGCGAAACAAAAAATTGATTCTCTAATAAACAAGTTAATGTGGAGTGATAGCCAGGAGGCTGTTGACAAATATAATGAAGGCATTTCTCTATTGAAGAAAAATGATCAAGACAACGCTGTGATGGCTTTTTCTCAGGCTATAAATATTGACTCAAATTTTCTTGCACCAAGATTTGAGCTTGGTCTTATATCTTATAAAAAGGGAAACTACTCTGAAGCTGCAAGGCAATTTTCAATAATTACAGAGAGAATCCCATTCTATGCTGAAGTTCAGTTGCTGCTGGGCAGAATAAATTTCTCAAACAAAAACTATGCACCTGCTGCAAAAAATTTCGATGCCGCTCTTACTTATGGATTTGTAGATAAAAAAACTGAATACGACACAATTCTTAAACGGGGAATTTGCTATTATCACACAGGAGATTACGAAAATGCCGAAGAAGACATATCCCTTGTGGCAGATAGTTCCCAAAATGATTTGGAGCCCCATCTTCTTCTATCTGCAATATATATAAAGAAAGGTGATTTTGAATCCGCACTTAAGTATCTTGCAAAGGCAGAAAAAATATCCCCTGATAATTCATCCATAATATTTCAAACTGGCAGTATTTACTATCATAAAAATGATGCAAGATTTGTGAAATACTTTGACAAACTCTTTGACATGGAAAATCAAAATCCCCAAAACTATGAAAGCTATATCAAGGCCTTTAAAATTATAATGGATTATCATTACCAGCGGCAAAACTATCAACGCTCTTTTGAAATAGCCCAAAAAAATCTTTCTGTTGTTACACAGGACTATGAATCAATTTTGATTGCTGGACGATCTGCAACTTATTTAGGAAAAAATGAAGAGGCTGTTTCTTTTTTTAAAAAAATTTCTATTGTTGAAAGCAAAGACAAATTGCTCTATACAAAGGCTCTTGGACTTTCTGGTAAAAAGAATGAGGCCCTTAATATTTTACGCACATTAAGAGGTAGCTCTGCCTACCTTGAGGCAAAGGAAGATAAAATACTTAAAACTTACATTGATGAACTGGAGGAAATAATAAAAGAATCCAATAAACAATCACAAACAAACACAACTGGAATGTAATAGCTATGATTGAACTAAAAGATGTAGCCTTTACCCTTGATGAGAACTTAACAGTGGAAGTTGATGACCTTGAGATATCAGAATCTGAAATAGTTGGAATCACTGGCAATGGAGGATCTGGTAAAAGCTCCCTTTTAAAATTATTATATGGCGACATCAAAGATTTTGAAGGCTGTTATTTTTTTGATGGTAAAAATATTTCTAATATTTCCAAAAAAGAACGAAAAGTGATATTTTATTTTTTACCTCCAATTGCTGATTTCAATCCAGAAGATACATTATTCGATCATGTAATCAGGGGTCAGCTAAATTACAAAAAATTCCTCAACCCATACTCCCCTGCTCAAAAGGAAATGACATCAGATATAATTCATTCGCTAAATTTATCTCATCTTTCTAATCATAGATTAAAAAGCTTAAGTCATTCTATTATAAAAATGGCTAATCTTGCACAGGGGATTAACTCACAGTGCAAAGTGTTGCTTATGGATTCACCAGAACTATTTCTTGATTTTCGCCAAAAGATAACACTTACCAGAAATCTAAAAAAATATGCAGCTACAGGAAAAATTTCGATCATAGTTGCATCATCTGACCTGGATTTTTTAATAAAGCTTTGTGATAAAATTATATTTCTAAAAAATGGTAAAATATTTGCCACAGGTCACAGCGAGATTATTACTGATTCGTTAATAAAAGAAGTATTTGGAGTTCAATCCATTATAAGCAAAAATATAATCTCTACATTACCTGAGATTCATATAATAGAATAGCTTAAGTGTAGTACTCAATCTTTGTTTTGCCCTCTTGCAGAGACTGGGCAAAAATGATATGGTCAAAATAATTTACATAATCAATTGCTTCTTTAAGATCAATATTTGCCCCAAGTATGATTACCCTATTCCCAAAATTCCTTGCATAGTAAGATACATCAACCAAAGCATTCAAGCCAGAGGCTGTAACAAAAGGGACATTCTCCATATTTATCATTATACTCTCCCTTTCAGAAAAATTATGAACCACTGACTTAAAATAATCTGCAGTTAAAACAGTTAAATTCCCAGAGACATCTAAAACGTTTATGCCGCTAAACTCTCTTACTGAATATGTTATTGCACCACCGAACATATTATCTCCAGAGCTTACCTATATATCGACCATGGATCTTACCCTTAATTATATCCACTAATTCATTATTTATTGGTGGAAAAATTGTTATATCTGAAAGTTCCTCAGTGGAGAAAAATTTAAAATCATGAAGTCTCTTATCTTCACCAAGGACAAAATCCCCACCGAGGTAGTTACACAAAAAACAGATATTAACCACATGACGCTTGCCAGAGGGATCTATAGAATCAGAGACTAAAACCAGATCTTTTACATCAATTGCAACGTTTAACTCCTCCTCAAACTCACGACGAAGAGCCTCATGGAGTGACTCACCATAATCTACTCCACCTCCTGGTAGTAACCAGTAAACCTCATTATTTTTTTTGTGAGCAATAAGCAATAACCTGTTACCCCTGATAAGGATACCTGCAACACGGATTCTAACCTTACCCGACTCACTGCTCAAAGTTCACCACCATTTCGCTCAATTTTTTTTAACAATTGCTCTGCAGCTAACATCTCAGCTTTACGCTTACTGCTACCTGTTCCTCTGGACATCTCTGTTCCTTTAATCAAAAGCCGCACTACAAATTCCTTTTTGTGATCTGGTCCTCTTTCTTCAACTACCTCATATATAGGCCGCTCTTTGTACTTTTTCTGAACATACTCCTGTAGAGTAGTCTTTGGATCCCGCAGGTATGTCATCTGATCTATTCGCTCAATGTCTTTTTTTAGAAGACCCAAAATAAATTTTCGAACTTCCTTTAATCCCTGATCAAGGTATACAGCACCTATCAATGCCTCAAAGGAATTTGCAAGTATTGAGCTTCGATCTCTACCTCCACTTAGCTCCTCACCTTTACCCATGAGAAGATAATCCCCTAAATGAATCTCCCTTGCGACCTTTGCCAGAGTTGCTTCAGAAACAACAGCAGATTTTATCTTAGCCAGATCCCCCTCAGGATAATCTTCAAATCGCTTAAAGAGATATTCATTAACAATAAGACCAAGAACAGAGTCCCCAAGATACTCAAGGCGTTCATTATCTTTTATTTTATCTGTATTTGCCTCATTTACGTAAGATCTGTGGATTAAGGCTCTGTTAAGAAGATTTTTATCTTTGAATTTTATCTGAAGCTTATTCTGAAGAATACTTAAACTTTTAAGTCTAACCTTTTTACTGTCTGACTCTGCTTTTTCATTCTTTTTATGATTCATAACATTTATCTTTCAGAAATCTTTCTATATATATACTTATATATATCTCCAAGAGTCCGGAGCTTTTCTGCTTCCTCATCTGGAATTTCAAGATCAAACTCTACTTCAAAGGCAATTATCAACTCTACTGTATCAATTGAATCAACAGCAAGATCATCTATGAGAGATGTATTTTCAGATAATTTGTCTTCATCTATCTCCAGTTGATTGGAAATTATTCTGTTTACTCTTTTTATTATATCGTCCATTATACAATCTTCCATTCCTGATGAAAAATCTACTCTATTAAGAGATAATTTTACAAAAAGCTCTCCTGATTGTCAAGAGATAATAAAAAAAGGGATACTTTTTAGCACCCCTTCTTTTATAAAAAGAATTAGCTAAAATCAATCTTCAATTTTAACTTTCTTCTCAAGAACTAATACGTTCTTGTAATAGCCGCATTCTGGACATACTCTATGGGGTAATGTATATGCTCCACATTTAGGACATGGTCTTAAATTTGGAATACCGATTGCCTCATGAGCTCTCCTCATACGGGATTTCGATTTTGATTTTCTTCGCTTTGGTACCGCCACTTTAGAACTCCATATATTTAAATTTTAACCCTAAATTGCTGAAAATGAAAAGGGGTTTATAGCCAACTATAATAAAAGTTTAAACTAAAATATAGGCATATATGTCAAGCACTTTAAAAAATAAAAAATTACAAATTAACTAATTAAAAAACTCCATTCTCTACTGTAAATTAGCGTTTAAGAGAAAAAGCCTCTCCCTTGCTCGTATGGCAAATTGCGAACCTGAATAAAGAGAAATTACTTTTGAAAAATATTCCTTTGCCTTAACTTTATCATTTTTTATTAAATACAACCGCCCTATATTATAGATCACCTGATCCATGGCTACATAATCCTTGGCAGTGGACTCATATTTTTCTAAAATATCAATTGCCTCATCTATCTTCCCTGTTTCCTCTTTTGAGGCAGAAAGTTTAAGAACTCCAAGAGATAAAAATATATCGCTCTTTGATGTTTTATTTACATATTGTGAAAGATATGAAGCAGCCTCATCATATTTTCCATCATCAAATAAAATATTACCAAGCAGGTATAAACTCAAAGTTCTTGCTCTACCAAAAGAAGTAGATTCTATTAGCTTTTTAAGCTCAGATACTGCATTTTCTTTAACTTGTGTATCCTCTGGATTTGCTCTATAGGAATCAAAGATCACTTCAAATTTCTCGTAACTTACTGTCAGCTTGTGATCAATATATAAATATATAGCAATAGCTGCAACTATTGCCAGAATAATTCCAGAGAAAATAGGCACAACAGGCCTATTGGTCCTCTTAAAAAAATCCTTAAAATTCATAAAGAATTTTTCAATTATATTTCTTTCTATCTCTATTGTGCTTTTTGCTTTGCCAGCCATAATTACTTTTTATCTCCAAGTTCAATATTTATTATGTCACCGATGGTTACTGTATTTGGACTTGTCTTTTTGAGTATTTTATTCACCTCTTCTTTTTCTGACATAATCTCATAGTGCTTAATACTCAGGGATAACCTCTTTTTCTCCACATCAACATCCAGAACAACTGCATCAACAGGATCTCCAATTTTAAAATGTTCCTCTAACTTCTCTATTCTATTTCTGGAGGTCTCTGAGATATGAACAAGGCCTTCTACATCATCTGCCAGCTTAACAAAGAGCCCAAACTGTGTAATACCAGAAACCGTTCCATGAACCTTTGTTCTTGGAGGATATTTTTCTTTTATTAGCTCCCATGGAGATTTTGTAAGCTGTTTCATGCCACAGGATATTTTCATTTCATCCTTGTGTATCTCCAAAATCTTAAATTCAACTTCCTGACCCACTTTAAAGCTCTTATTCAAATCCTTAACTTCATCCCATGAAATATCAGAAACATGAATAAGACCATCAATCCCTTCTTCAAGCTCAACAAATAAGCCAAACTTAACAATCTTTTTAATTGGTCTTTTCCATATAGAATCAATAGGGAATCTCTCATCTATAGTTTCCCATGGATTCTGAGATAACTGTTTAAAGCCAAGGGCTATCTTTTTGTCCTGAGGTTCAATTGAGAGAATAACAAAATCAGACTCATCTCCCTTAGAAAAGTAATCTTTAACATTGGCATTGGACTTTGTCCATGAAAGCTCAGAATTTGCAACAAAGCCCTCAATATCCTCATCAATCTGAACAAAAGCGCCAACAGGAGTAATTGTTACAACCTTTCCTTTAACAATATCCCCAGGGTTAAACTTTTGAGCAATTGCAAGCCATGGATCTTCCTTAAGCTGTTTGAGCCCAAGAGATACCTTCAATTCATCTCTGTTGATTGATAAAATAACAAAGTCTCTTACCTCTCCAAGCTTTAAAATCTTTCTCTGCTTGAAGACCTTTTTCCATGACATATCATTTCTATGAAGAAGAGCATCTATTCCATCAATGCGAACAAAGGCACCAAATTCAACAAACTTAACAACTTCCCCTTTAACAATATCTCCCTCTTTATACTTAGAGAGGAAATCTTCCCATTTCTTTTTATTCAACTCTTCTATGTAATCCTTTCTTGAAACAAGGACTGATTTCTTCTTTTTATCAACATCTTTAACTACAAAAAAATACTCCTCATCTGAAGAAGAAACAGATTTAAGGTCAGCGGCCAGAGATGCTGGCAAAAAGGCATTAACTCCAGATAAGGACAGGATCTTCCCTTTATCGTTTGAAGATTTAATTTTTCCCTTTACCTCTCTATTCCCCTTATTATATGACTCAATAAAATCCTTCCAACTCTTCTCTGCAACAGCAGCCTTTCTGGAGAATTGATATACTCCGTCCACAAGCTTGCGGTTCATCAGTTTAACCTCATAAACCTCTCCAACCTTTGGAACAGTATCAAATTCCTCAAGAGGCACTCTTCCATCTGATTTTGTGCCGACATTAACATAGGCATAACCTGAATCTACAGTTACAATCTCTCCTTTTACAATCATCCCTGGCTGAATATCTTCAAGCGCTGAATCAGCTACAGATGCCATATCAATTGTATCATAATTATCTTCTGTCATAGGGGTCATATCTACACCTTAAAATCTAATTTATTAAAGCCTTTTTATCAATTCTTTTATTTTCTCTACAACTTCCTCAAAAGAAAGCTGAGATGTATCAATATAAACAGCATCCCACGCCTTTACCAGAGGAGCAAGCTGCCGGCTCTTATCCTTATCATCTCTCTGAATAATCTGATTTCTGATATAATTTTCGTCAACATTTTTTCCCAAATCTGAATATTCTTTAACTCTTCTTTCGGTTCTCACATCCACAGAGGCATCAAGATAAATCTTTAAATCCGCATCAGGGAAAACCACTGTGCCAATATCTCTACCATCCATTATTATTGACTCTTTGCTTGCCCAGCTTCTAAGCATAGCATTAACAAAATCTCTCACCTCTGAATTTTCTGAGAAAATGCTGATATTTTTTGCAACAGACTCCTCTCTAATCAAGAGAGAAACATCTTTATCATTTACAAAGGTTCTGCTTTTACCAGAGGAGTCAAAAACCTGTGAAAAAGTGACATCCCTCAAAGATAAAACAGGGTTCTCCACCTTATCAGGATCACCATATTTATCCATAAAAAACCATGTTATAGCTCTATATATGGCACCTGAATCTATATATTGCAATCCAAGATCTGCTGCAACCCTTTTACAAACACTGCTTTTTCCAGATCCTGCTGGTCCATCAACTGCTATCACTATTCTTTTATTCACTACAAATCACTCTGTATCTAAAGAAAATTCTTTTATCTCAGAAAGTTTTGGCAAATCAGATAACTTACTCAGACCAAAATAGCGTAAAAATTCATCTGTTGTCCCATAAGCAAGAGGTCTACCTGGCAATTCCTTTCTACCAACAGGCTTTACCAAATTTCTCTTCATTAAATTTGCAACCATCATTCTGGATGAGGCACCTCTTAGCTCATCTATATCTGCCAATGTTATTGGCTGCTTATATGCAATTATTGCCAGAGTCTCCAGCATCCCCTTGGAAAGACTCTCTCTCTTTTTAAGGCCAAGGGCATGGCGCAATTGCTCTGCAAGCTTTGCGTTTGTGACAAACTGATATCCATTGGAAAGCTCTGCAAGTCTTATACCTCCATCACGCTCCTCATACTCATCTACAAGAGAGTCTATTATAATCTTTGCATGAGTAGGATCTATCATAAAATTCTTAACAAAAAAACTTACAGGCACTGGCTCATTGCTGAGAAAAAAAACTGCCTCAAAAAGGCTCTTGAGATAATGCTCCCTGTCAGCCTCATCATCGGGCTGAATCTGCTCTGTATCCACCTCTTCAGATTCAATATGATCTATCTTATCAGAATCACTCATAACTTTCCCGATTTATAAATTTAAAATTTTCCAGCAATAATAAAATCACTCTTTTATATCCTCAATAGTAAAATTACGTATAATTCTTATATCACCAAAAACTCTATGTTGCTGAACCTTAATCATTCTGGTTTTTGTCATTTCAAGAACTGCAAGAAAGCTTGCTATAACTTCTGCCTTTGTAGGATTAACAGAAAATATCTCATCAAAAAGAATAACATCCTTTTCTTTTAGAAGTTCAGCAATGTATTCAATCCTGTCGCTTACTAAAATTTCGTCAAATACTATTTCTGCAGTCTCAACAGAAGCAACAGAATTTAAAACATTGGAAAAGGCTCTTAAGAGATCATATAGTGATACATCAAAATAATATTCCTCATCGCCCAGCTCAGTTAAAACATTGTTTCTAACAAAAACATTATCCTGGCGCTCAAACATTGTTTTAAACTCATCTGTGACTCTCTGAAACTTTTTGTATTCAAGAAGTTTTTGTATAAGTTCCGGTGGTAACGGCTGAGTATAATACTCATCCTCCACTTCTCCTCCAGGAAGCAGAGCCTTGCTCTTATAATAAATGAGTTCTGAGGCAAGCAAAATAAAATCAGAGGCAAGCTTTACATCAAGACGCTCCATTATCTTAAGAAACTCAAGATACTGTTCTGTTATCTTCGCAAGAGAGACCTCTGTTATGTCTATTTTGGACTTTCGTATCAATTCCCATAAAACATCCAGAGGCCCTGTAAATTTGTCAATATTGACAACATAGCGAAGTTCGTTTTCCTGATTGTCAGTGATAATGTTGCTTTCTTCCATATTTTTAGTTTCAAAATTAAAAAAATACCCCCTATGGTTAAGGGGTTTGAGGGTTTTTTATGTTATTAAATAAACAGCGTTAATCCTTATAAAATCAAGCAAGAGCCTTTTCCGCAGCTTTTTGTAATCTCTCAGGTGGAAATGGCTTAACGACAAAATCCTTAACACCCAGTTTGATAGCTTTAGTCAAAAGGCTTTCCTGACCTAAAGCTGTAACCATTATTATGCGAGCTCCAGGATCAAAAGATAGAATCTCTCCAGCAGCCTCAATTCCATCTTTTTCCCTCATGGTAATATCCATAGTTACAAGATCAGGCTTTAATTTCTTATATAATTCAACGGCTTCATTCCCGTTTTCAGCTTCGCCGATAATTTCATGTCCTGCAGGGACAAGGGCATCTTTCACTAGTGTTCTCATAAACTTCGCATCATCTACTATCAATACTCTTGCCATTTCAAAACTCCATAGTATTTTATAATTAGTATAGATATTACAGCTATTTATGTCAATCCATTATGGAAAAAAATTTTTTACAACCCTCAATTTTACTAAAAAATTTTATATTTAACTATAAGTCAACCATTTATTCATTAAATATTCTTTATAATTCTCTCTGTTATTCTTTCCAGAGGCACAATTTCATCTGTTGCTCCTATTTCTACAGCTACCCTATTCATGCCATAAACAACAGAGGTTTCTTCATTCTGAGCAATGGCAAAACCCCCTTTTTTCTTTATTTTAAGCAAGCCCTCAGCTCCATCTCTACCCATTCCTGTCATTATAACTCCAATAGCCTTATTCTCAACATGCTCTGCAACAGAATTAAAAAGAACATCTATAGAAGGCATATGGCCAGAGACCTTCTCTGATTTAAATACGTGAATTTTATATTTATCACCTTTTTTATATATCTCCATATGAGAGTGACCTGGTGCCAGATAGCCATGTCCTGGAAGAACATCGTCTTCATCCTCCGCTTCTTTTACAATGAGATTTGAACTATCATTTAGCCTTTTTGCAAAGGCAGCGGTAAATCCCTCTGGCATATGTTGAACCACAAGAACAGGGGATGGAAACTTATCCGGAAAATTCTTAAAAACAGTTATAAGAGCCGAAGGCCCCCCTGTAGAGGTGCCTATTGCCACAACCTTTTCTGAAATCCCTTTTACAGAAAATTTTGAAGGAATCTGAATCTCAGGGGTTTCTCTCTTAACAGGGATCTTCGATCTGGCAACAGATCTAACCTTCCTGACAAGCAAATCGCCGATCTCTTCCACAGACATTGATAGAAGGCTTGAAGGTTTAGGAATAAAATCAACAGCACCAAGCTCAAGAGCCTTAAAAGTGGCATCAGCTCCATGCTGTGTCAAGACGCTCATCATTATTACAGGTCTTGGTTTTGTCTTCATTATGTGTTTAAGAGCAGCAAGACCATCAAGAATGGGCATCTCTATGTCCATTGTGATCACATCTGGATCAAGCTCCTGATTCTTAAAAATAGCAGTCTTCCCATTATTGGCGGTTCCAACAACCTCTATATCCTCTTCCTTTTCAAGGATATCTGTTATTATCTTCCTTACAAGGGAAGAGTCATCAACCACCAGGACTTTTATCTTTTCAGACATTACTCTTAAAACCCTTTACAAGCAATTTAAGGGATTCTGTTTCAGGAAGCAGCATTAGATTGCCAATTATTTGTTCATCTTCAAAGAAGAAGGCTGTTTCCATCACAACTGCATAGTCATGTTCAATATTATGCATCACAAGGACTGAGTCTATGACAGCTTGCAAAAAATCATGGACAAAGACAGGAACATTTGGCTTCACTATCATATTGGACTTTTCTGCATAAACGTTTAAAATAGATGAGCCAATTATATTTGTTAACTCTTTCAGAGCAGAAATTCCATCTTCACTTAATTCTTTTGTAGACTGATTTTTATATCCATAAAGCATATCAATAAGATCAAAGCCTGTTTGCTCCTTCAAAAGAAGAAGAAGAGTGCCATTCATTTCACCTTCTATACCAAGCATTACGCCAATATATGGCTCATTGAGCCCACCAAGAAAATCTGGAATTTTTTCAACAGGAGTAAATCTAACCTCTGGTATAGAAAGATCTATCCTCTTTGAAAGAATCTTAGAGAGAGACTCTGCAGCATTTGCAGCTCCAATATTTGAAATTATACTAAAATCATTTATATCCTCTTTTGATATTCCAAGCTCATCTCCTATGTGAGAATCAAAGTCTCCTATGCTTAAGGAACGTGCTATATTTTGCTTTAACTCCTCCTTAAATTCAGAGAGAGCTCCCTTTACCTTTTCTTCTATTTCTTCATCTTCTTCTATTTTTTCATCACCAGAAGAAACTTGTGAGCTAACAGAAGGGGCCATTTCTTCATTGTCCTGTATTTTTTCTTCTGATAGCTCCTCATCCTCTGCCAAAGCCTCTTTCTCCTCTTCAATGTTTTTCTCATCATCAAAGACAATGACATCGGATATATAGTTTGGCTTTTCACTTTGCAATTTCAATTCCTCTGCAGCAAATTGCTTATCCAGTTTACTCATGGAAGAATAATCCTCTTCTTCCATGTCTTCATAATCTGCAGAGTCTACCAGACGATCAGCAATTAACTTCTCCCTTTCTTCCTGAGAAAGCTTTTCTTGCTGAGAAATAACTCTATTTATCATAGTCTGGATATCCAGAATAAGACATATACTTCCGTCGCCAAGTATAGAGGCACCAGCAAGTCCTTCCACTGTTGTGTAGTTTTGCTCAAGGGATTTAATTACTATCTCCATCTTCCCTTCAAGGGAATCAACAATTAAGCCAATCTTTCTATTCCCAAAACCAACAACAACTACAGGAATTTTATCATCAGGCTTTAAAGCGCTTTTTATTCCTATAAACTCATTCAGTCTAAGGAGGGAAAGTATCTCGCCCCTGAGATTTATTACCTCATGACCTTCAATTGTTGCAATGTCAGTATTGGATATCTTGATTGTTTCAATAACATCAGAAAGAGGAATCGCATAAACCTCTCTCCTTACCTTTACCATAATTGCAGGTATAATTGCAAGAGTAAGAGGAAATGTCAGAATAAATCTTGTTCCCATACCCTTTTCGGTTTCTATACTTACTGTTCCATTAAGTTCGTTTACAATTTCTTTAACAACATTCATACCAACTCCACGGCCGGATATATCTGTTATTACCTTTGCGGTGGAAAATCCAGGTATGAATATAAAATTATATATATCAGAGTCATCCATATTAGCAAGAGCCTCAGGGGTTGCAAGATTCTTCTCTATGACTTTTTTCTTAATAGCATCAACATCAAGGCCTCTTCCATCATCACTTATCTCTACAAAAATCTGGTTTCCGCCCTGATAGGCATTAAGTGTAATTGTGGCTACCTCTGGCTTACCCAATTTTACACGCTCCTCTGCTGGCTCAACACCGTGATCTACAGCATTGCGAATAAGATGAAGCAGAGGTTCTCCAATTACATCTATAACCTTCTTGTCAAGCTCTGTATCCTCTCCTTTGATAATAAGTTCAACATTCTTTTTGTGCTCTCTGGCAAGATCTCTCACAAGCCTGTTAAACCTGCTAAATACCTGCCCTATAGGCACCATCCTTGTCTTCATTATACCTGTCTGGAGATCCTTGGCAATACGAGACATTTGCTCCATTCTGTTTTTGAATTCTGTTATAAGTGTCTTGTTATTTGAATATTTTCGTAATTCCTCATAGAGCCTATAAAAACCAGAGTTTGCTATAACAAGCTCACCAACATTATTAAGTAGCAGATCAAGCTTATCAATAGACACTTTAACAGTTTTCAACATAGGAGTTTTTCTTCTATCATGATCAACAGGGAGATCATTTTTTCTTCTTTCAAAAATATTTATATCGCTATCCTCATCACCAGAAGAACTATCTGAATCATCTGTAAAAGAATAAGAATTGGATGATGCAGAGGCATAACTCTGCTCTCGATTTTCATTATTCCCATTTGCAAAGGATTTTGTTAGTTCAATTTCAATTGGAGCGCCTAATTTAATGGCTTCCTTCCCATCTTTTTTCACTGTGGTTATTCTGCGAAGTTCAATCTTTTCTATTTGATCTATATCACAATTTTTATACACCTGTTCTGCCTGAGAATCTGTTATAATAACAATCTTGAATACATTTATATTGCTGTCGGCACTCATTTCCTCAAGGGATGGGAATATCTTCAATATATCACCTATGCGCTCAAGATTTGTTGAAATGAGCTGACTCTTTACCCACTTCATCTGAGCTGATGGCTCTATTGTAATAGTAGCCTCAATGACATCTTTCCCCTGAGCCAGAGCTTCTTTCAAAGAAGAAACCTCAGAGGAAGTGAAAGTTGTTTTTACAATCTCCTTTGGAGGTTGTTTCCTCTCAGGCTTATAATCTCCTAACTTCTCCTTTCTGGAAAGCTCATTTACCTCATTTATTCTCTCCTGAAGTGGCTTTAGATCCTGATGAGGTTCAACCCCAGAGGCAACAAGCTCAATAACCTCACTTATCATATCAAAACACTTAAATATAACATCTACGACATCAGGTGTTACAACATTGGTTTTATCCCTTATACCCTGAAGTAAATTCTCAAGTCTATGAGCCAGATCACTTAAATCATTTAGACCAACAAAGGCTGCAGAACTTTTCAGGGAATGAGCAGCCCTGAATATATTATTTATAATCTCCTCATCATCGGGATTTCTTTCAAGCTCCAAAACGTTTTTGTTCAATTCTTGAAGAAGCTCATCAGCCTCTTCCAAAAAAATATCCTGATATTCACCGAGAGAAAAAGTCATAGCTTTCTACTCCATTATAATAAATTTAAAAGCCTCAATTTATGGTCTTTGCAACTTCTGAGTCTTCAAGCAAAATAGACAGGGACATATTTAGTATGACTATAAGTCTATCCTGAAATCTGCCTATACCTGTAATAAAATCCTCCGAAACCCCTGTTATAAGCTCAGATGGTGGATCTACATTGGCAAGGGGTATTCTAACAACCTGGTAAACATTATCTACAAGCAAGCCAACCTGTTTGCCAGAGGTCTCCACAACTATTATTCTTGTCAGGTCTGTTATTTTCCCCTTTGGAAAGCCAAATCTTATACGCACATCAACAACAGGTATAACATTGCCACGAAGATTAATAACGCCTTTGATAAATTTTGGGGTATTGGGCAAGCGTGTTATTTCAGGATATCTAAGAATCTCATGAACCTGCAGAATATCTACCCCATACTCTACATCATCTAACATAAAACTTACAAGCTGGATTTCCACATTTTCTGCACTTTGTTCAGATGCTCCAATGTCCTGAATCTCAGAAGTTTTTGCATTTTTAATAACCTTATTTAAATCCATATAAACTTTCCCTATAATGAAAATTTACGGCTTATTTCAATATAAAAAAATAATAGAATAAGATCAATCAATAATAAAAATTTCTGCATAAAAAACAGAATTAAATTTCAATATTACCCTGATTTTATCATAAAATAATTTGCAGTAAAAATTCAATTAAAATATAAAACAGAACTTAGATTTTAAAAAAAATTGGCTGGATAAAATTGAAGGTATTTAACACAAAAACTCTTATAATCCATCTCTCTGACTGGTAATACCTCCAAAAATATCACCAATAAGACCTTCATCAAGAAGGGATATAAGCTGACGGGCCTTTTCTTCTATTGCACCTTCAATGCCATTATTGATTTTCTTTAGCTGAAAATACTCATCAGCAATATTAAGAGCCACAAGTATTACCAATTGCAAAGAGCTCACATTGGAGGTATTTAGCTTTACCTCATCAATTTTTTTGTTAACATACTCTGCAAGCTCAAGTATATACTCAGGGGGGGCATCACCCTTTATATTATAGCTCTGCCCCATTATTGTTACTTTTACTTTATTCTCTTCCATAAAGCTATCCGCTTATTTGATATCATCATCCTCTATGATAATAATATCGTCATCGTCCTCTATCTTTTTTGCTTTTTTTTCTGAAGGAGCAGCTTCCTCATCAAAATCAGATTCATCAATGATTATCTCCTCGTCAGAGACATCCTCAATTATAAGCTCTTCCTTATCATCAAGGAGTATTATTTCTTCTTCATCTTCCATCTTTGTGGATTTTTTTTCCTCTGCCAGTAAATCTTCATCTTCATCTATAATTATTATATCTTCATCTTCTTCTTTCAGGTCCTTAGACTGTGGGGAAACATCCTCTACAACAACTTCCTCATCAAGAGGCATTGTCTCTTCCACAAGAACTTCCTCTGCTGGTTCAGAGATCTCAACTGGTTTATCCTTTGCAGCCTCTTCTACTGCTGTAAAATTAAACTCTCCTGATTGTAACACATCAAGCTTACCAAGTAAGCCAAGAATTTTCTTTTCAAGAGCATCTTCTTTGTCTTTAAGATCCTGCAACTCTTTCGTTGCCATCTCAAGCTCTTTTTTAACCTTCTGGATTTCCTGCTCCTTCTCCTCAAGAGCAAGTTTTGCATCTTCTATTTCACCCTTTAAAGTTTCATTCTCATTCTCAAGCTTAGAATTTTCTGTTCTCAATTCACCAATGAGATGTAAAGCTTTTATAACCCTGCTTTCCAGTTCTTCTAATTGCTGCATTGTTATCATAATTCAAACCTCCGGTGGCTCTTTATTCTTTTTAACTTAGAGCCTGTTATTTTTTTATCGTAACAGACCACAAATTTCATTCATTAATAATATATATATTTATTTATTTTAAAAGTAAAATTACAATAAAATTTATATATTTTCCAGGAATATTTTTAATTTTTTTTCAATGTAAATTCATTCATCTCCGGGTAGAATTATTAATGATTTTTTAATAATAATCTCATAATATTTATTTTCTAATTTTGGAAGGAAAGTTATAAAAAAAGGAGCAATCCTCTGATGTGGGACAGCTCCTTTTTTATAAATGCCATTTTCTAAAGATAAATCAAGCTGCTTTTTTCTTGATATCTTCTACTATTTTTCTAAAAGCATCCATATCACGGACAGCTATATCAGCAAGCATCTTTCTGTTAAGCTCAATTTTGCCTGCTTTAAGTGCACCGATCAATTGGCTATAAGATATACCACATGCTCTTGCAGCAGCGTTTATCCTCATTATCCATAAAGCCCTAAAATCTCTCTTCTTCATTCTCCTGTGCTTATAGGAGTTTTGAAGAGCTCGCCTTCTGGCATCTTTGGCTGTTCTGAAAAGTTTGCTTCTGGCTCCATAAAAACCCTTAGCATCTTTAAGAATTCTCTTCCTTCTTTTCAGATGTATTCTTCCAGTAGTCGCTCTTGCCATCTTTTCCCTCTTTAATTTTCAAATAATACTATTAACCGTATGGGAGCATTGCCTTAACTTTAGCTGCTTCCACATCAGATAAAACAGCTGTTCCACGAAGAGACGCTTTACGCTTTGGGGACTTCTTTTCAAGCAAATGGCTCTTAAAACCCTTTGCGCTCATTACCTTCCCATTTTTTGTAATTCTAAATCTCTTCTTTGCCCCACTATTAGATTTTAATTTAGGCATAATCTTTACCCCTTATCATTCTTTCAAGAAAATTTTAACATCTCACGCTTTTTTGGGATTAGAGGGATTCATAATCATAGTAATATTCTTTCCCTCCTGAGCAGGACTCTTCTCCGGAATAGCGCAATCCTTCAAAGCCTCCTGAATTCTATCCATAACCTCAAAGCCAAGTTCTGGATGAACCATTTCTCTTCCACGAAACATCAAAGTAAACTTTACTTTATCACCTTTCTCCAGAAAACTTCTGGCATTATTTATCTTATGATGAAAATCGTTATTATCAATTGCAGGCCTAAGCTTTATTTCCTTAACGTGTATGACCTTTTGCTTTTTCTTTGCCTCTTTTGCTTTCTTAACCTGTTCAAATATAAACTTACTATAATCTATTATCTTTACAACCGGGGGATCCTGATTTGCTGTTATCTCCACAAGATCCAGACTTCTCTCCCTTGCCATCTCAAGAGCCTTGCTTGTCTCAATTATTGCAGGCTCACCCTCCTCACCAACAAGACGCACAGTAGCACTATCTATCTCTTCATTTATTCTAAACTTATCAAACTTATCTTTTCCAGGTGTTTTACCCTTATTTACCAAAATTACCCCCGTAAATATTTTTAGTCTCTCTAAGTCAGAGTGAAACAATATAGCAATTAAAATCAATAAAAAAATTTAATCCGTCAATATATTTTTGACATATTACCCTCTTCCCCTTCTTATAATAAGAGGTAACTCTGGTTTTCATAAGATAATAGTTCAATCAGAGCAGAATTTTATCTCTTGCTTTCCATATCCTCCATAATCATTGCATAAAATTCATCTATAGCCATAGTCACAGAGTTATTTTCCCCTCTTTTCCTTACAGAAACAGTGCCAGATTCAGCCTCATTTTTACCAATTACGCATATATATGGCACTTTTTGAGTTACAGCCTCTCTAATTTTATATCCTACAGATTCATTTCGCAAATCCATCTGAGGTCTCAGACCCTTATCTATCATTGCTGCATAAATTTCCTTTACCTTTGACTCCTGCTCTCCGGATACATTTATAAGTATTGCCTGCACAGGAGAAAGCCACAGTGGAAATTTGCCACCATAATGCTCAATAAGTATTCCCACAAACCTTTCAATAGATCCAAGCAATGCCCTGTGGACCATAAAAGGCCTATGTCTCTGGCCATCCTCTCCGATATAATACATATCAAATCTTTCAGGAAGATTAAAATCAAACTGAATGGTTGTCATCTGCCATTCCCTGCCTATGGCATCTCTTATTTTGAGGTCAATTTTTGGCCCATAAAAAGCTCCGCCTCCCTCATCAACCTCCACCTTAAGATTTGCCCACTCAATTGCCTTACGCAAAGATTCCTGAGCCTTCTCCCATCTCTGAGGTTCTCCCACACTCTTCTCTGGCTTTGTTGCAAGATAAGCCTTTATATCTGTAAAGCCAAGTGTTTTCCACATCCACAAAGAAAATCTCAACACTTCCTTTATCTCATCTTCTATCTGTTCTGGGGTACAAAATATATGAGCATCATCCTGTGTAAATCCACGAACTCTAAGCATCCCATGTAAAACACCGGATTTTTCGTATCTATAAACTGTTCCAAGCTCTGCCCATCTAAGAGGTAAATCCCTGTAAGAATGCAGGCTTGTTTGATATATCTTTATATGAAAAGGACAGTTCATTGGCTTGATATAATAATCATTACCATCTATCTCCATGGAAGAATACATATTATCTTTATAAAAGCCAAGATGCCCTGAGGTCTCCCATAAAATGGAACGACCTATATGTGGTGTATATAAAATCTCATAGCCATTTTTGAAATGCTCCTTGCGCCACCACTCCTCAAGAATTGTCCTGAGCCTTGCTCCCTTTGGATGCCAGTAGATGAGACCTCCTCCAACATCATCATGGGTGCTAAAGAGATCAAGCTCTTTGCCCAATTTGCGATGATCTCTCTTTTTAACCTCTTCTAAAAATTCAAGGTATTTCTTAAGCTCCTTTTCCTCAGGAAAAGCTATTCCATAAATTCTCTGGAGCATTTTATTCTTTTCATCGCCTCTCCAGTATGCCCCTGCTATTGAAAGGAGTTTAAAGGACTTAATCTGTTCTGTGTTCCTTAAATGGGGTCCACGACATAAATCTGCAAACTCACCCTGCCTGTAAAGAGATACCTTATCTACCACCAATTCATTTAACATCTCGACTTTATAGACCTCCCCCTTTGATGAGAAAAAGTCTATAGCCTCACCTCTGGACATCTCCTCCCTTTTAATATCAAGCTTTTCCTCAGTAATCTTTTTCATCTCTTCTTCAATTGCAACTAAATCATCAGGGGTGAGAGTTTTACTCATATCTATATCATAGTAAAAGCCATTTTCTATTGCTGGTCCTATGGCAAACTTTGCATCAGGAAAGAGCCTTTTCACAGCCTGAGCCATTAAGTGTGAGGCCGAATGCCAGAAAACCTCTTTCCCTTTTTCTGAATCAAAGGTTATAATAGCAAGAGAACAATCCTCTGTAACAACAGAAGAGAGATCCACAAGATTGCCATTAAGCTCTGCAGCAACAGCTGCCTTTTGCAAACTCTTTCCTATAAGGCCTGCAACTTCATACAGAGTAATTCCATAAGGAACTTCTTTAACTGTAGAATCCGGTAATTTAATATTTATTGTCTTCAAAGCAGCATCCTCGATCTAAAAAATCTGAATTTCACTGCGGGGACCTGGCTATGCAGGTGAAGGATTTTGGGCGATACTGGAATCGAACCAGTGACCTCCTGCGTGTCGAGCAGGCGCTCTAACCAGCTGAGCTAACCGCCCTTAGTGAAAATCTTTAATCAATATTTTTATATCGCCTTTGTTGTCAAGATTTTTTTACACAAACTTGAATTTCCCAATTGTAACTTTTTTATATGAAAAACAGTTGAATAAAAAATTAAAAATGTATATTTTTGTCCTGATTTTAAAATACAGCCAACAGGAGAAAAAAATGTTTAATAACATAGAAGTCCTTGCAGGCAAAAAAGCTATAGAGATTATCAAAGATGGCGCTTTTAGTGAAGATAAAATTTCTGTAATTGCAGGGGCTGCTGGCGGTCCAAAATTCCTTGCACTTGCGGGATTTGACAGGCTCTTGCTTTCCAGATGGTTCAAAAAACGAAAAAAGCCTATTTTCTACATAGGCTCATCCATTGGAGCATGGAGAGGGGCTGCATTTGCCTGTAAAAATCCATTAAAATCTTATAATACCTTAGTTGAAAGCTATTTATCTCAAAGCTATTCCTCAAAGCCTTCTGCAACTGAAGTTACAAAGGAAAGCAGGAGGATCATGAATGAATTTTTATCTACGGAAGATATAGACTTTGCTCTCTCTAAATCGATTTTTCATCTCAATTTTATTGCAACTCATTGTAAAGGTCTCTCTGCCAGTTCAAATCCTAAAGCCTTAAGTGTTGCATTTATTCCCTCTATTGCAATAAACATCTTAAGCAGAAATTTACTCCTCTGGATATTTACCAGAACTCTTTTTTATAATAAAAGAAAACTCCCTCCCTTTGCCATAAATTTTAAAGAAGATCATAGAATTCCACTGTCTGATGAAAATTTTAAAGAAGCACTCCTTGCCTCTGGCTCAATTCCCTTTGTAATGGAAGGAGTAAAAAATATCATAGGAGCCCCTGCCGGAGTTTACAGAGATGGGGGAATTACAGATTATCATCTCAATATAAACTTTGGAACAGAGGAGCTCATCTTCTATCCTCATTTTAGCAAAAGAATTACACCTGGCTGGCTGGACAAAAGCCTTAAGTGGAGAAATTACGACAAAAATTTCTTTTCCAATGTTATTATTATTCGTCCATCGGAAAAATTTATTAACTCTCTGAAATACAAAAAAATTCCAGATAGATCAGATTTTAAAACATTCCTTGGAAATGATAAAGAGAGGCTTTCCTTCTGGAGAGATACAATTAAAAAAAGCTCTATCCTTGGGGAAGAATTTTTTGAAGCTGCAGAAAATGGTAAGCTAAAGAGCATAATAAAGGAATTATAAATCTACAAAATTTTAACTTTGAAAGCATAAATTTTTCTTGTATAATAAACAAGCAAAGTTTCATAATGCATGAAATATATAAAAGCATTAAAATTTCCTGAGATATAGTAGTTTCATATTTTTGCAAAAGTGCTTTTGCTTACTATAAATAGCAGGAAATTGCAGCTTAAAATTTTTTAAGATCCGCATTATCAGAATAAAAGGAGTTTTTCTATGGTTAAACAAATTATTGAAGACAACATAATGATTGCCAAATTTGACAATCCCCCTACTTACTCAATGACATTTGAGAGCCTACAAATTATCAGAGATGCAGTTAAAAAAGTAAACGAGGATCCATCTCTCAAGGGACTTATATTTACAGGTGAGGGCAAATTTTTCTGCTCTGGTTTTGATCTCCCTACTTTTTTGAGTTTTAAAAATAAAGAAGATGTCCTAAGATTCTTTAATGTAGAAGAAGAGATGCTCTATGAAATTTTTACCTGCACAAAGCCTGTTGTTGCTGCAATTAATGGCCACTGCACTGCTGGCGGTTTTATTGTAGCTATGGGATGCGATTATAGAATTGCAACTGACAATCCAAAGGCTAAAATGGGTATGACTGAGACAAAAATAGGTCTTTCTCTTACAATTGCAGAGATGGAGCTTGTTAGATATGGCTGCAACGATTACAAAACTCTGAGAAATATACTTTACGATGGTGAAAGACACAGCTTTGAGGCTGCAAAGGAAATGGGTATTATTGACCAGATCGTCCCTGAGGCTGAACTGATTGAGACTGCCAAGAAAAGAATCTGCTACTGGTGGGATCAGCCAGGACATGCCTTTACAAATCTCAAATACTGCCTAAAGTATCCAATTGCTTCTCAGATTAGATATAGGCTTGATAATGAAAACTGGCAGGATAGCCTTGCTGCTACATTGACCAATGCTCAGATAAGAGGCGTCCTTGAAATGGTTTACAAAGCAATGACTGGCGGAAAATAAATAAACTTTTACCAATAGGGCTTCCTGGGTTAGATTTGCAGGCAGCCCTATTTTTCACTGTAAATAACTTATCACCAAAAAAGGCTTGACTCTTATTAGTTTTAGCAATTCTCTTTCTACATCTAAAAACTAAAATTTTTACACTTTTTAAGGGAAAATTTATGAATACTATTGAAGGAAAACTTGATGCCTCTGGGCTGAAATTTGGAATTATTATTTCCAGGTTTAACGAATTTATTACAAGTAAACTCCTTGGCGGTGCTATTGACTGTATCAAAAGAAATAATGGTGACGAAAACAATATTACTGTTGCCTGGGTGCCAGGCGCCTTTGAAATACCTTCAATGGCAAAAAAAATGGTCGCTTCCAGGAAATTTGACGCAATAATTTGCTTAGGTGCTGTAATAAAAGGCTCCACTCCACATTTTGATTATGTTGCTGCAGAGGTTTCAAAGGGAGTAGCTCAGGTGGGACTTGGGGCTGATATTCCTGTTATCTTTGGAGTGCTTACAACAGATACTATTGAACAGGCTATTGAAAGAGCTGGCACCAAATCTGGAAATAAAGGATTTGATGCTGCCATGTCAGCAATAGAAATGGCAAATATATTTAAACAGTTAAGCTAATGGGACACAGGCGTAAGGCAAGAGAAATAGCCCTTCAGGGGCTTTATATGTATGAAGTAGGCAAAGCTGATATCAGGGATATAACTCTTTTCCCATGGGTTGAAGAGGCTATCCCTGAGGATATTAAAGACTTTGCAATTAAGCTTATTGAGGGAGTTATTGAAAATATTGAATCACTGGATAAAACCATAAGTCTTTACTCCAAAAACTGGAGAACTGAGAGAATTACAATTGTAGATAAAACAATACTTAGAATTGCCCTTTTTGAGATGCTATTCCTTGAGGATATCCCTACAAAGGTAAGCATAAATGAGGCTATTGAATTGGGAAAAATATTTGGTGGTGAAAACTCTGGACAATTTATAAATGGAATACTTGATGCAGTTAACAAAAATGAATTAAAAGGATAAAAACTCCATCATGCAATGGAAAAGAAGCCAGAACAAAAGCAATAATGATGGTATTGACCATAACAGAATAAGTGGCATAGAAATTATTGATGAAAAAGGTTTATCTTCCAGAGAAAAATTTATTTTATCAATTGCCCTGCTATCTGCAATTGCCATTGGCTCTATTTTTCTCATAGTTAAATACTTTTACACCAATCCCCTTCCATTTATCTCTCAGGAAAAGCAGGAGCAAAATACAGGTGAACTCATTCAGGGCAATCTCTCTGCAGGAAGCCTTGAGTCTGACAATCCTGCTCTTAAAAAGGCAATAGCAAGTTATAAAAGTGGATACTTTGCCAACGCAATTACAGAATTCACTGATATAGTTGAATCCTCTGCCTCAAACAAAGACAAGGCAATAGCTCTTACATACCTTGGCTTGATTGCAGATAAAAGAGGAGACTATGAAAGCGCTCTTAAGTACTTTGAGAGAGCCTCCCGCTATGATGAGAATCCTGAGATATATCTCAACATGGCCAAGACATACAGAAACCTGAAACAATATGACAAAGCGATTAGCAATGCAGAAAAAAGCCTTAATCTTGCTCCTGCTGATATAAATCCAATAATTCTCCTTGGAAATCTTCACTATGAGCTTGGTGACTACGATAAGGCTCTTAGATACTATGAGATGGGACTGAAAAAAGATGCAAACAATCCATCTCTTTTATATAACACAGCTTTAGCTCTTTTCAAAAAAGGCGAAAGATTTCAGGCCCTGGAATTTTTAAAAAAAGCTGCTGAGGAAGACAAGATTGGAGAGATAGCCTACAGATCTTATTCCAGACTTGGAGGAGAATTCCTTGAAAGCAATATGTTTGATCTCGCAGAGAACTATCTCAAACTTGCCACAAAATTGAGAGGTAGTGACCCTGTAGCTCACTATAACCTTGGAGTTGCATATCTCAGACAGGGCAAAAACGATGAAGCCTTAAAAGAACTGGAAGAAGCTGAAAGGCTTAGCCCTCAGGATATGGGGCTTATGGAACAGATTGGTGAGTCTTTCTTCTCATTAAAAGATTATGATAGAAGTCTCAGGGTTTATAATAAAATCTTAGAGACTAATAGTCGCAATGTAAAAATTCTTTCCAGAATTGGGGAGATCTATTACTCAAAGGGGGATCTGGAAAGAGCCTACGATGCATACAGAAAGGTAACACAAATTCAACCTGCAACTGAAAATGCCAGAATTGCATATCTAAACATGGGTAACATTTTAGATGACGCCCAGAGGTATGATGATGCAGTAAAGGCCTATGAATCAGCACTGGCCATTAGGGACAATGATGATCTAACATACTATAACCTTGGCATTGCATACAAACATGCAAATCAGCCTGCTATGGCTGTCCAATCATGGAAAAAAGGGATCTCTATAAATCCTGGAAACCAGAAGATAAGACTTGCCATGGCTGATTACTACTTAGAAAGAGGATATCCAGATCTGGCAGAAAAAGAATATCAGGAGATTTCTTACAAATGGCCTGAAAATCAAGAATCCATGTTCAAACTCGGCACAATATATCACATGCATAAAAATTATGCTGATGCAAAAAAGGCATATAATAAAGTAATAGAGGCAGATGGCACTACAGAGCTTGCCAGAAAGGCGATGATAAACCTTGCTATAATAACCTCATCAGATAACCAGAACGAAGATAATCTTAACAGATCAATCCAATTGATCCAGAGGGCATTACTTTTAAAACAGGATGATGCTGATGCTCTTCTTGCCCTTGGGATTATTTACTCACGAAAAGAAATGTATGAAAAAGCTATTGAGACCTTTTATCAATCATTAAAGGTTTCACGGGACAGCAAGATGATTGCTGAATGCTATAACAATATTGGAAAGTGTTACTACCAGGTGAAGGATTATAAAAGAGCTATTCAAGCCTTTGCCAAGGCTGTAGAAGAAGATCCTTCAAATGAAGAAATTAGACTTAACAGAAAAACAGCAACTCAGGCCTATGAGGCAGAAATAGAAAAAACAAGATGAAGATCGCTGACAGAAATTTTTTACAAGACTTAGAAGAAAAAAACCTTGCTCCTTATGCAGCAAAATCTCGAAACTCTCGAGGGAGAGAGCATCCAGAGAACTCCCATCTTTACAGGACAGAGTATCAAAGAGACAGAGAAAGAATTATTCACTGCAGAGCCTTCAGAAGGCTTGAATACAAAACTCAAGTTTTCATCAATCACGAAGGTGACCACTACAGGACAAGGTTGACTCACACAATGGAAGTAGCTCAAATTTCACGAGCTGTATCCAGAGCTCTAAGGCTCAATGAGGATCTGGCCGAAAGCATTGCACTTGCCCATGATCTTGGACATACTCCCTTTGGTCACGTTGGCGAACGTGAGCTTAACAAACTCCTGAAAGATTATGGTGGATTTGAACATAACAGGCAAAGCCTCCGCGTTGTGGAGATCCTGGAAAAGCGATATGCTGACTTTGACGGCCTTAACCTCACATGGGAAACAAGGGAAGGTATTATTAAGCACTCCACTCCTTACGATAAGCCAGAGAGCAATCTTTTCAATCCACAGGAGCAGCCATCACTTGAGGCTCAGATTATTGATATTGCAGATGAGATTGCTTACAATAATCACGATCTTGACGACGGTCTGTCTTCAGGTTTGCTTTCCTTCAAAGAGGTGGGAAAACTTGCAATATGGCAATATGCTGTATCAATCTATGGAAAGCCTTTACCTCTTTCGGAAAAATCTCAATGGCGGGAAATTATTCGCACCTTAATAAATATCCTTGTTACAGATCTTATAAACACTACTATTGATAATATAAATTCCAATAACATAAAAACCTATGAGGATGTGAAAAATTTTAAGTGTAAGTTAGCATCCTTTTCCAGAGAGATTGAAGAACTGAATGATGATCTAAAAAAATTTTTAAAGACAAACCTTTATCAACATTACAGAGTAACAAGGATGTCTCTTAAATCTCAAAAAATTATAAATGAGCTCTTCCATATTTATACCGAGCATCCTGATACTCTACCTGGACAATACAAAGAGGAAATCGAAAAAAATGGAGTTTACAGAACTGTAACTGATTTTATTGCAGGAATGACAGATAGATTTGCAATTGAGGAACATAAAAAACTCACAGATCCATCACAAAGGGTCTGATCCTTTACATTTATAAATTCATAAAAAATGAGGGCTGTATATGACTGACTATCCAGAAATTCCAGAAGAGATAAAAGAAATGATGTTAGAGGGGACTCTCCCTGATGAAATTTTTTTAGATAAAGAAGGACGCTGGTTCCACAATGGGCAACCTTTTTTAAATGAAAAGATAATTGATTTTTTTAATAAATCTATAAATGTTACAGCTGACGGCCAGTATGTTATACACTATAGCAATTTTACATATCCCATTAGGGTTGAAGATACACCTCTTTTTGTAACTGGCGTACGTTTTGAAGGCTTTGGCTCTTTTGAGCGTATATTTATAAATCTCTCTGATGGTGAATGTGAAGAGCTTAATATAAACACTCTTTACTACGGAGATAATAACGCTTTGTATTGCAGAGTCAAAAACGGAAAAATGCCAGCACGATTTATGAGATCCCCCTCCTTCTATATTCTTGAAAGACTGGAAGAAGAGCAGGATGGTTCATATAGTCTGAGACTCTGTGGGCAGAAGGTAGAACTAAAGAAAGGTGATAAATATGAGAAAACATTTTAATATTATGCTTGTGCTTTCTTTTTCTGGTGCAATAATATCTGGAATACTTCTCTATCAACACTATTTCCCTGAGATGAATCTTGGAGTTATATCCTGTGGCAAAGGCTTTTCCAATCCTTGCATTGCTATAGGACAGTCTCCATACTCCAAACTATTTGGAATACCAATCGCAGCTTATGGAGTTTTATATTTTGCAATACTGACATTCATGATGTTACTTGCTGATTACGCAGAGGAGTATTACTATCATATCTTTATGTCCCTGATGTTTCCCATTGTCATTGCAGGAGTCATGGCTGATATAATTCTTGCAGTATTGATGATTAAGATTGGTGAGATATGTTACCTCTGTGTATCTACTTATATAATAAACATCTTCCTCCTTGCTTTACTTTACTTTTACCTTAAAAAGATCTCCAACAGGGAGAAACTTTTTGAAATTATTAAAAATTTCTTTATGCCAGAAAGCCCTGATCGTAAAGCAGTTTTATCTCTTTTTGTAGTCTTTATATTTTTTCTTTCTTTCTCAGTATTTGCTGCAACTATAATTCTACAAAGCCGCGTCTCTGCAAGCCAAACCCCAGAGTCCAAAATAACCAAACTTATAAGTGACTTTTATAATGAAGAACCTCAAAGCATTGATTTCCCAGAAACAAACATGAATTTAGGCAACAGTGCTGCAAAGGTAAAAATTTATGTTTTCAATGATTTCCTTTGCTCAGCATGTTATAAATTCTACAATATAGAAAAATATATACTGGCAAGATACAAAAATAAAGTAGAGATAAAATATTATCATTATCCTTTAGATTCATCTTGCAACAAATATATGGATGAAACAATTTATGCCAATTCTTGCCAGGCTTCAAGAGCTATGTTTGCAGCAGCATCAATGAATATCTTTGAAGAGTATTTTTATAGTCATTTTTCAAATTATCCATTCTTTAAAGATGGATATGGAAGTGAACAGATATTCAAAAACTTTGAAGAGGCTATGAAAATCAAAAATTCTATAAATGACAAAAAGAGCTTTGAGCTATTCCTCAATTCAAAAGAAGCCACAGATTTAATCAAGAAACACATAGAGTTTGCAGAAAAACTTAAAATCGAAGCAACCCCAACTATATATATAGCAGGAAGAAAAATAGTAGGAGTTCCTCCAAGGGAGTTTGTCTCTGCCATAATAGATAGAGAGCTGAGCAAATAAAATTAAAGCATCTCCACTGGATCTATATCTATTTCCAAATAAACTGTTTGCTTTAATTGAATTTTTATACCTTCTGCAATAAGCTCTCTAAGCTCTTTAAGATTCTTTGACTTGAGAATTATATGATAGCGAAAATTTTTCCCAACCTTAAAAAGAGGCGCCTGAGCAGGACCAAGCATTTGCACCTTGAGATTTTGCTCATCAATAATCCTCTTAAACTCACTTGCAAGAGTTTCGGCACATAGAGAAATAGTTTCTTCACTTTTCCCTCTCAAGACAATTCTTGCAAGACGTGAAAACGGAGGATACTCAAGGCTCTCTCTGATTTTAAGCTCCCACCTATAAAAGCCAAGATAATCATGTTCCTTTAAAAATTTAAAAATAGGCAAGTTCTCATTCAAAGTCTGAATGATAACAACTCCAGGCTCACTTCCTCTGCCTGCTCTCCCTGCAAGTTGATACAACATGGAAAAGATCTTTTCATTTGCACGAAAATCAGGGATATTCACTCCTATATCCGCAAGCAACACAGCTGCAAGAGTTACTTTTTGAAAATCAAATCCCTTTGCCACCATTTGAGTTCCAAGGAGAATATCCACCTCACCATTTCTCATACTATTTGAAAGCAAAGAGGCTGTTCCTTTTTTCTTTGCACTATCCTGGTCCAATCTAAAAACTCTGTAATCTGGAAATTCTCTAAAAATTAGATCCTCAATTTTTTGAGTTCCAGCACCAAGCTTCACAATGGATAGTCCATCACACTCAGGGCAGGTATCAGGGAGAGGTTTTGAAAATCCACAATAATGGCAAAGCAGACCCTTGTTTTTATGATAATTAAGACCTATACTGCAGTTGGGGCACTCAAAGACTGTGCCACAATCCCTGCACATCACAAAGGGAGCAAAGCCCCTTCTGTTTAATAAAAAAACAGCCTGATTTCCTCTTTTAATAGTTTTATCAGTATAAGCTCTTAATCTTGAACTTATAACAGTTCCTGAGTCAAGTTTGACTATCTCAACATCAGGCAAAATAGCATCACCATATCTTTCTTTGAGATGATGGAATTTAATTGTCCCTTTCTGTGCAGCATACATCGTCTCAATAGATGGAGTTGCAGAACCCAACACAAGCAATGCATTTTCTTTAATACTTCTGTAAAAGGCAATTCGCCTTGCGTTATATCTTGGAGAGCTATGTTCTTTATAGGAATAATCCTGTTCTTCATCAATTATAATAAGGCCAAGCTCTGGAGGTTGTAAAAAGATTGCCGATCTTGTCCCAACTGCAATCTTTGCTTCTCCTTTCTTAAATTTCATCCAGTTCTCAAATCTCTGAGTATCAGATACGCCACTGTGATATAAAATCATGGAATCGCCAAAGACATCTGCAATTCTGTGAAATATATGAGTAGACAGAGATATTTCTGGGACAAGAAAAATCACAGATCTGCCCCTTTCAATGCAACTTTGAGCAAGCTTTATATAAATTTCAGTTTTCCCGCTGCCTGTAACTCCGAAGATCAAATGAGCGCCAGAATTTGTGGCATTTATATCATCAAAGATTTTCTGTTGCTTTTGAGTTAAAAGCACTTCTCTTCTATTGTGAGACGATGAATCTAAAAACCTTTTTTTCTTTGAAAAATTTCCAGATGGAAGAGCCTTATTAAGGACCTCTCCTATTGAGGCAAGATAAAAAGAAGAAACATACTCTGCAAGCTCAATTAACCTCTCATCAAAAATTGGCTCTTCATCCAGGATCTCTTCAATTGGCTTAATCTCAAATTCATCAGAAGGATTATTGTGGAGAGATATTGTATAGCCTGTTTCAATCCTATTTTTAAAATGCACCTTAACTCTCATCCCTGGCAAAAGATTTTGCCCTTCCGGTATTCTGTAAGTAAAAGTATTTTTAAGTGGAGAAGCTATGGCTACTTCAACAAAATTATACATAAGAGCAAGTTATCCTATTTGTGGATCTGATCATATTTAGCTTTTAACTGTTTCAATGTATTCCATGCATCACGTTTAAGATCGGGATTTTTTATCAGAGATATAGTATGCTCTGTTGCAAACCAGGAAATACCATGTAAAGATTTTACAACTGCCTGAAGAGGAATTATCTCTCCAAGGACAAGTATAATTGACGGCTTAACAATTTCTATCTCACGTTTTAAAATCTCAAGGCAGGTTGGAATCATATCACTGGGTTTTACAAGAGAGTCAGAGCTCTCACATTTAACTAAATTTGTGACATAGCATTCATCAAGTTGCAAGTTTATTGCATTTATCATCTTCTTGAGTAATTCTGCTGATTCCTTTTTAAAAATATTAAGCTCCTGAGAAGTCACAAGCTTAGGTGAATTCAAAATAATCATAACCCCATTTGCACCTGTGCCAAAGGCGTATTTTCGCTTTATAACTCCCTTACACATAGAGCAGCTCTCAATAAGGCTCCTGATAGAGTTATCACCTTCATTGCTTAATGCTCTGACTGGTTCTTTGAGGAAATTTTTTAAGTAAATAAGCTCTTCCTCACCCTTAAAGAGCAAAACCCTGTTATTACCAGAGAAGGCCTTTTCAATGAGATTGGTTAAATCACTACTCTTCATGTATATTTAGCTGCCTGATCTTTCTGTGAAGATTTGTCCTTTCTATGTCAAGCTGGCGGGCTGTTTCTGAAATATTCCAACCATTACTCTTTAAGGCACTTATGATATACTCACGCTCAAAGGCATCTCTTGCATCTTTTAGAGAAAGCCCATTAAAAGAAAGAGTCATGGGAATATCCTTAACAGTTGCCACAAGATATTTTTCGAAATCATCTGCTGTTATAATCTCAGAAAGTGACATGATAACAACTCTTTCCATAATATTCTTCAGTTCCCTGACATTTCCTGGCCATGGATATTTTTTTAAAAATTCCACAGCATCACCGCTGAGTATTTTCTCTCCAGTTCCATGCTCCTGAGAAAATTTCTTGAGAAAATAATTTGCAAGAACCTCTATATCATCTCTACGCTCTGCAAGACGTGGCATGTGTATTGGGATGACATTAAGCCTGTAATATAAATCCTCTCGGAACTTACCTCTCTCAATTGCATCATTTATATTTACATTAGTTGCAGCAATCACTCTAACATCAACAGTAATAGTCTGATTGCCACCTACACGTTCAAACTGCTGCTCCTGCAGCACACGTAAAACCTTAGCCTGTGCACTAAGACTCATATCACAGATCTCATCCAGAAAGAGAGTTCCTCCATCTGCAAGCTCAAATTTTCCTATGCGCTTGCCAATTGCTCCAGTAAAAGCACCCTTTTCATGACCAAAGAGCTCACTTTCAATCAATTCATCTGGTATTGCAGCACAATTCATTTTTACAAAGGGTTTATCAACTCTACTGGAAAGCTGATATATTGCCTTTGCAACAAGCTCTTTACCTGTGCCACTTTCCCCTGTAATCAACACCCGTGCATTTGTCCTGGCAGCCCTTCTTATAATCTCCCTGATTTCATTTATCTCTGGGGAATTGCCTATTAGCTCATCATCAACAAAGGAGATTTTTTTTAGTCGTATATTTTCTTTTTTTAATCTCAGATGCTCTAAGGCATTATTTACGGAGGTAACAAGCCTGTCAAGAGACGGTGGCTTTTCCAAAAAATCAAAGGCTCCCATGCGTGTTGATTTAACAGCTATGTCTATGGAGCCATGACCACTGATCATTATTACTGCAACTTCAGGAAAATCCTTTTTAATCTTTGCAAGAAGAGCAGTCCCATCAAGATCCGGGAGCCATACATCCACGATAGCAAGATCAATTTCATTCCTTGATAAAAAATCAATACATTGCTCTGCTGAATTTGCAGAAAAAACACTATGACCCTCATCTTCAAGAATAGGAGCCATTGTCTTTATAATATTTTCTTCATCATCAACTATAAGTATCTTTGCCATTTATGACCTCTTCTGAGACAGGAAGCTTAATTATAAATTCTGCCCCCTCGCCTTCCTTTGAATTGCAATATATCCTGCCATTATGTTCAAGAATAATTTTCTCCACAATAGCAAGTCCAAGTCCTGTTCCATTTTTCTTGAGAGTAAAACCTGGATCAAATATTTTATCAACCAGTTCCTCTTTTATTCCTGGACCATCATCTTTAATTGAAAGAACTACAAATAAGCCAGAGGACTCTGTAAACAATTTTATTGTAATATTCCCCTTCTCGTTCATGGCGTGAATAGAATTAGTTATTATATTATTAAAAACCTGACGCATAAGTGATCTGTCAACAAAAACCAGCGGTAGATTATCAGCAGTCTTAATTTCAAATTTTATACCATCATAGACCTGAAAAAGACTGATAGACTCTTTGAGCAAAAGAGACAAATCCGAAAGCTCTGCTTTTTTTTCTGGCAACCTTGCAAAATCATTGAAATTACTTACAAGGCGAAGAAGAGAATTCACCTCTGTGATAATAGTCTCAGTTCCAGATAAAACAACGCTATCCTTTGAGGGATTACCCTCTATAACAAGTTTTCTCATCCTCTCTGCTGCAAGCCTTATTGGGGTAAGAGGATTTTTAATCTCATGGACAAGCTTTCGTGCCATTTCATTCCAGGCCTGAAGCCTCTGTCTCTGATAGATAAACTTTTGATTTTCCTCAAGCTGCCTGGCCATTATATTAAAAGAATCAATAAGCACTCCTATTTCATCATCACTTTTTTTCTTTAAAGAAATTTTGGTATTGCCCATAGCAATATCCTTTGCCGCCAAAGATAGCTCATGCAAAGGATGAGTTATATTCTGGGACATGTAAAGGCTTAATAGATAAGCTATGACTATAATTACTATTGATAAAAACATCAAAAATGAACTTGCAGCACTTTCAAAATAATCCTTCTGCCGTTTAATCTCCATATAATCAGAGCGAGCATTTCTAAATAAAAGATCTGCTGATTTTAGCTTAAAAGGGATGGGCTTGCATATTATAAATAATCCTCCATGATAATAAAACACGCCACTAAAAAAATCATAACCATCAATGGATAGGTGATCTATTCTAATATCATTGACATCTGTATTGATATAAAACTTAATTAGCTTTTGAGTGTTTATGGGCAGAGTGCTGAGGTGATTCTCTTTTATAGTAAAAGTATCATTTTGAGACTGATAAACTACAAACTTTGAACCTCGTTGCTCACCAGCACGAATAAGATCATCAATTGCTTTCCCTTTATAGCCAAGTGTCCCTTTATGGAATAGAGTTCTCAAAGAAGACATTTCATTTTTTATATCATATGCAATCTTTTCATACATTTCACCAGAAAGGCCCACTGCCTCATCAAGAGCCATCATGGTAGTATTGCTATACATACTGGCAAGGTTTTTGCTAAAATAGCTGCTTGAGACAATTACTATTGGCATTGCAGAAAGCACAGCAATAAAGACAAAGGCAAGGGTCATCTTTTTTTTTAGGCTTTCCCTTATATCAACTGACTCAATATTTAATTTTCTTCTAAAGGATATGACTATAAAATAAATCCCTGCAATAACAGGAATTGTCATAATTGTGGTTATAAAAAAACTTTCATCAACAAGTCCAGCCTCAAGTCTACCTGGATATAGAGCTACAACAAGCACTGTAGAAAGTAAAATAATTCCACCAATAAAAAGGATATCCTGCAAGGAATTATTTTTTTTTATTTTACCCTCTATTTTTGGCAAAATAGACCTTCTTAGACCTTAAAATCCTTTTCTATGAGATTTACCAGTGTGTCTACCAGTTCAGCTTCACCATCTCCATTTGCTCTTATTGTAAGCTTTGAACCAGAAATAATAGCAAGCCCAAGAACAGACATTATAGATTTTGCATCTGCAGTAATATTATCTTTTATGAGAGTCACCTCACATGGATATTTCATGGCCTCTCTAACTATCATCATAGCAGGTCTTGCATGTATGCCTGCATCGCTATTGACAATTACCTCTTTTTCAACCATTATTTTGCCCCTCTGACATAATCCATCTTTTTATTTTTTCATCAAGTTCCCTTGCTGAATTAACCCCCACCTTTTTGAGGCGTTGATTAAGTGCAGCTGTTTCAACAATAACCGGAATATTTCTTCCCGGCCTTACAGGAACAGTTATATATGGAACCTCAATGTCAAGAATGTTATAAGTTTTTTCATCAAGTCCAAGTCTATCATATTCTTTTGTAGAATCCCACTCCTCCAGTAAAACCACCATTTCAATCCTTTTTCTATTCCTGACAGATCTTATTCCAAAAATCTCACGAACATTAACTATGCCTATACCTCTTATCTCTATATGATGTTTGAGAATCTCAGAACCCGTTCCCATCAGCAAAGACTCATCGATTTTTTTCACAATTACCATATCATCTGCAACAAGTCTGTGCCCTCTTTCAATAAGCTCAAGGGCAGTTTCGCTTTTGCCAACACCGCTTTTACCTGTAAGGAGCACTCCCACTCCAAAAACATCAACTAAAGTAGCATGGAGAGTAACACACTCGGCAAAAAGCTCATCTATTATGTGGACAAAAAGAGTAATAAATCTTGTTGTGGATCTCTTGGAAAGAAAAACAGGAACATTTTTCTTTTCTGCAAACTCAAGGAATAATTTGTCAGGTATAAACTCATGGGTAAAAATGCAGCACAAAACATCATAGCTAAAGAATTCACTATATCTCCTGAGTTTTTCCTCATAGGAGATTTGACTCATATAGGCAGTCTCACCCTGACCAAAAATTTGAATTCTATCATAGGCAAAATAATCAAAAAATCCAGCCAGAGCAAGACCTGGTCTGTTTATCTCACCAAACTTTATTTCCTTATCAAGGCCGCCCTCACCAGCAATGAGCCTCAGCTGGAGATCAATTCTACCCTCACCTTCAATAAAATATCTTACAGTAATTTTTCCCATAGTAAATTCACTTAAAAAAATTTATACAGGACTATTATAAAAAATATAACTAAAATTTTTCAAGATATTTAAAGCACCATGAGGAAATAATTTATAAAAAATTGGCTTATGGATTAAGAATTCCTTTGCCGGCCTTTAACCGGCAAAGGAATTCTTACTTTCAAAATGAAGGAACTGCAATCTCATATTTGCTACCCTTTTTGGTAACAACATTAAAATATCTGGTCTCTCTATTAAAAAATGGTAAGAACCTTGCACCGCTTGCTTCAAGCAATTTAACTGCTTCATCAATTGTAAGATTCTTTATGGAACAGCCCCCATTTATATTAAAGTTAATTTTTGGACTCGCAGCAGAATCATCAACTACCTCAAGATCGTATTCAACAAAAGAACTAACGTCAAAATTATTCTCTTTAAAACTCTCAGGAGGAATTTCCGCTAATTTTATCTTTTCCCCATTTTTATAGAGGATTGCGTAATTTCTATTGTTAAAATCTATATCTGAATTGAGATCAGCTACTCCCTGTTTAAAAAGAATAAAATCCCGATTGTCTATCTTCATTTGAAGAAAGGCTTCAATCTTATCAAGTGGCTTATTGCTTACTTGATTAAGAACAGCTTCAACGCCGTGCTCGCTTTTGTAATCAAAGGTCACATCATATTCCACGCCAAAACCCTTTCGCGATGTAATCTTTTCTTTAAATCTTGAGACCTGACTTTCCATTTTATCAACAAGCAGGTCAAGGGCAGAATAAAAATCCGCTGCCTTTTCACGAGCATGGAACTGGACTGAATCACCAGTTATAATCAATTCTGCAATGTGATCCAGTTTTTCAATATACAGGATGAGATGAATATCAATAAGCTGCTGGAAGTGTTTTTCTAACCTTACAATCTTCTTTTCAGCATAATCTCTCAGCCTGTTTGAAACGTCAATATGTCTTCCTGTAATCTTAATCTTCATAAGCACCTCTATGATTTAATCATATTAATTTTTTTTCTTTTGCCTGAAGCAGGAATATTTAACATATCCCTATATTTTGCCACTGTTCTTCTTGCGACTGTTACCCCCTTTTCTTTTAAAATATTTACCAATTCCTCATCGCTATAGGGATTTTCTGGCTCCTCAGAAGCAATGAGAGATTGAATAAGACCTTTCACAAGGTCAGAAGACTGTTCGTCATTATGGACATCACTGGCTCCTTTTATTCTTGAGACAAAAAAGTATTTGAGTTCGTAGGTTCCCCATGGAGTTTGAACATATTTATTATTACAAACCCTGCTTACAGTGGACTCATGAACATTTACCTCCTTTGCAACCTCATGGTGAGTTAAATACTTAAGATTGCCCGGACCTTTCTCAAGAAAAGCCCTTTGATGGTTCATAATTGACCTTACAACTTTTAAAATAGTTTCTCGCCTCCCTTCTATATTTTTTAATAAAATTTTTGCAGACTGCAATTTATTATTAAGATACTCCTGCTGCTCTTTAGTGAGATTTTTATTTTTCAACAAGTTCATATATTGATTACTCAATCTTATATTGGGAATCCAATCTTCATTTAATGTTATGATGATTTCTCCATCCATAAGTTTCACTTCAAGATCAGGAATTATATATTTTATTTCATTTTTTGAAAAGCTTCTGCCAGGAAATGGATTTAAGTTCTGGAGCAATTTACTCTTTTCTATAACTTCATTAAGGGGTAATTCCATCGACTTTGATATAGCAGCATAATCAAGCTTCTCCAGATCCTCAAAATGCTTTTCCAATATATCAAGGAGCAGGGAATCCTCTGGGAAAAAGTATCTTGTTTGCACAATAAGACTTTCTTTTATATCTGAGGTAGCACATCCAACAGGATCAAAGTAATGTATATTTTTTAAAATTTCTCCGTTATTTCCACTAAATGAGTCATAATCCTCTTTCTTTAAAAATCCATCATCATCCAGTAGAGTAATAATTTCTTCATAAATAGTAAGCTCATCTTCATCTTTTGCTGTCATCTTAGCCTGCCACAAAAGATGCTCCTTGAGACTCTCATGCTTTGAAACAACACTTTCAAGATAATCCCTTTTACCATCTTCATCATATTCTTTTATGGTATCTGCATCATAGCTGTTTTCCGGGGTGTCCCCTTCGGGCTTTAAATTCTCATTACTTTCGCCACTTAAATTTTGGTTAATTATATCCTCAAGCAAATCCTCATCTCTTGGAGATGTAACATCCTCAAGCATTGGATTTTCCATGAATTCCTGAGTAATGAGTTCTGAGAGTTCCATAGCTGACATTTGAAGCATTTCTATTGACTGTCTTAAGCTTTGAGTCATCACAAGCTTTTGACTTTGTTTGAGGTTTATGTTCAAGCCCGCCTTCATCTTTACCTTCTCTTTTTAATTTAACTAAATTTTTACAAAATGTCAAATCACAGAAACAGAAAAGCTCAGGATTTCCTGAGCTTTTGTTATAAGTTTACTTTAAACTAAAATTTGTTACATATATCAGTATTCACTTGTGTAATCCCTGCTTCCAAAAATATAAAACCTCACGCCAAGAGCTATTTGATATCCCCCTATAGAGGCTTTCTCAAAATCATTTTCATAAGAGGCTTTATGATATCCTATTTCAAAAAAAGGTGAAATGTGTTGAGTCAAATCATACTGTAGACCTGTCCAGAGGGCAATATCAAGTCCCATGTCACTTGCATTATCACCACTCTTTGGAGCAACCTCTCCCATTGCAGGCCCTATTAATAGAGAAGTTCTCCATCGTAACTGCAGACTCTCCAGTTGAGGCAAATTTGGGACAAATTCAATTCCAAAAAGATTTGTAAAAAAACTATACTCAGTTTCAGTTGGCTTATTTTTATCCTCTGTGTAGGAAGTCATTAAAGCTCTATAAACAAAGGCAATATTTGGAGTAATATCAAAACCTAAGGCTCCCCCAAAACCAGTCCCATTTTTAAGATCCCCGGCATTTACATCAGCTCCCATAACATCTACAAAAAAAGTGGCAAAAGAACTTATATAAAATGAAAATATAAAAACCACAGCAATCAATATCCTCTTCAAGATGACACCCCTTCTACAATTTATTTATAGCAAATTATACATAAAACTTAAAAGCAGTCAAGAAAAAAGAGTATTTGTTATAAATATTTATTAAATATTCCATGACAAATTTAGATAAATTTATCAGTATTTATTCCTTAACTTTTTTAAAATAAAAATACGCTATTATCCCCTAAGCCTTCGACTTCGAGGATAATATTTTCTTGATTTTAAACTAAAAATTATATTTAGGGATAATTACTAATAAATTTTAATGATTACCAACTCCCAGTAGGATATTTTTTATCTCATCATCAAGAGCAATGGCCTTACCTGTATTTCTATCCACAAGGACAAAGGTTACTTCAGCTTCAATTACAGGCTTTCCATCACTTTTACGAAAGGCATTCTGAGACAGTGTAACACTTTTAGAGCCAAAAGCCTTAGGCTCTGTATAAATAACTAAAGTTTCATTTACGCGAGCCTCATTTTTATAACTGACATTTATATTTACAACTGTAAAGGCAAGCCCCTTTGCCATAATAGAAATCCCTACATCTGAGTCATCAAAAATAGCCCACCTTGCCTCTTCCAGAAACTCTATATAGCGAGCATTGTTCACATGGCCATAAATATCAAGATGATAGCCCCTAACTTTTATCTCTGTAATTCCCTTCATCTATATCCTCCATAAAGTCATTATGCAAATTTTTGACTATTCTTTTTTTTATATAAACAGCGACATTTTCATACATAGTGATAAATTGAGCAATAACAAAAATATTTTCTTTACATAACTATGGACTTTTTCAATAATTGCCATGCAAAATACACAACTCTTTTGAAGGCTATAAAAATGAAATATATCTATATCTGTTTAATCTCAATTCTTTTCTATCTCACTGCCTGTAGTGGAGGCTCAAGCTCTTCCACAGAGACTGGATACGTTGATCCTTATTTAACATCTGAAAAGACAGTGGCCTTAAAATCCTATACTCTCGGAGCACAAAGCTGCTCTTCTTCTAAATCCTGTGGAGCAATAATATTTCAAGGCACTCTTAATGACTCAAACTATGTTGGCTTTGCTGTGGATAATTATCAAAGTGGAGGATCAAAATTTTCCCTAAAAATATACTGGCCAGGAGACTCAATCCCATCATCAATAGACAATCCTGCAGGATATGTTATAGAGGCAGTAATTGGTGGAACTACCTATACCAGCGCAACAGGAAATCTCAGAGCTACAATTACAAGTGGAACAGACAGCAATGGCGTGGCCATTTACACAATAACCTTTACTGACTCATTGACAATAGGCTCATTGAATATAGTAAGTGGCGATAAAATTGAGGCCTATAGGTATTAAAGTCAATTGCACATTTTTTTAATATAATCTACTATTCCATCAATATCAGTAACCATTTTTGCAGCGCCAAGTTTTATCGCCTCCTTTGGCATGCCAAAAACAACGCATGATTCCTCATTTTGTGCTATGGTCCAGGCTCCTGCCTCTTTCATTTCAAGAAGGCCTGCTGCTCCATCATTTCCCATTCCAGTGCATATAATCCCCACTGCACAGTCTCCTGCAAACTTACTTACAGATCTAAAGAGCACATCCACAGAGGGCTTATGTCTGTTAACAGGAGGTCCGTCGTTTACCTCAACCCAATAGCCGCTTTTGTCTGACTTAAGGAGCATGTGTTTCCCACCAGGTGCAACTAAGGCTATATCAGTGAGTAACCTATCCCCATTTTTTGCCTCTTTTACCAGAAGCCTTGACTTGGTATTTACCCTATTGGCAAAGGCCTCTGTAAATTTCTCTGGCATATGTTGAGTAATTACAATACCAGGACAGCCATTGGGAAGATTGGATAAAATATAGTCTATAACCTCGGTTCCTCCTGTGGATGCTCCTATGGCTATTACCTTCTCTGTAGGCTTATTTTTATTTGAAAAATCAGATTTTGCAAGAATTACATCTGCACTATATTTTTCTTCGTATTTAACAGTAGTAGCTGGCTTTTTCTTTAATTTATCCCTGGATTTTCCTGCAGCAAGTACTTTTTCTTTAAGTTCCCTTTTAAAATCATTTATCTTTTCTTCATTATCCCCTTGAGGCTTTGCTATGACATCAAAAGCTCCAAGTTCCAGAGCTCTAATTGCAGCCTTTGAGCCTTTTTCTGTAATGGAGCTTACCATTATTACAGGTAGAGGATTTGCAATCATTAACTTTTGCAAAAAAGTAAGGCCATCCATGCCAGGCATTTCAACATCAAGAGTTATAACATCAGGAGGTTGGGTTGATATCTTCTTTGCAGCAATATTTGCATCTATAGCTGTGCCAATTACCTCAATCTCCTCTGACTCAAGAGTTTCTGTTAAAAACTTCCTCATCAAAGCAGAATCATCAATTATTAAAACCTTTAGCTTTTCCATAGCTTAACCTGCCTTTAGTTTAGATTCCCTCTCTTCTATGCGGTTATAAATAGCTCCACTTTCTATTCTTCTAAGATATACCTTCCCTGTGTCTGTATCAAAAATTATTTTTCTGGCCATATTGCCTCCTACATCTTGAGACACAATTGGTATATCCTCCATCTCCATGATTAACTTTGCAATGCGGACATTATCTGCAGGGATTAAACTCCCACCACTTTCTCTGAAAGTCTTGATTATATGACCTCCACCAAAAACCCTTGCAGATAGATCACCTTTCTTTGCCCCTCTTTTAAGGATTTCATCTATTATGAGATTTATAGAGGCAAGGCCATACCTTGTATATTCATCAAAAGCATTTTTGTCCCTTGTGGTTCTTCCAGGAAGCATAAAGTGATTCATGGCACCGATTTTGTTCTTTTCATCATAAAGACAAACTGCGACACATGAACCAAGTAAAGTTCCTATAAGTTCCCCTTCCGTTGATATATAATATTCTCCAGGATAAATTATTGTCAGCTTTTTACCAAGATTTTTACTCAATTTAATAAACATACTAAAGTGCCTTTCTATATATGGTTCTTCCATGTAAAATAAATTTATCTGTTACATTTGTAATATTTTCTGAATGCCCAATAAGGAGATATCCATCATCCTTTAAATAATTATAGAATTTATCAAAAAGCTTTTTTTGAGACTCCCTGTCAAAATAAATAATCACATTTCTACAAAAAATTATATCGAACTGTTTTTTCATGGGGTATTGCTCCTGTAAGAGGTTAAGCCTCCTAAAATAAACACACTCCTTTAGTGAGTCGTTTACTCTATAATAAATCTCTCCATTGATTACTTCTCTTGAAAAATAAGTCTTAATGTATCTCTCTTCAACAGGAGCAAGATGTTCCTCTGGATAAAGACCGTCCTTTGCCTTTTGTAAAACTTGCGTATCTATATCAGTTGCAAGAATTAAAATCTCTGGAGGTTTTTTATTTTTAAAATATTCCTTCGCAACCATAGCTATTGTGTAAGGTTCCTCTCCTGATGAGCATCCTGCACTCCAGATCCGCAATTCAGATAAATTCTTCTTTTCAACATCTGGAAGAATAACACACTTCATGAATTCAAAATGATCATTTTCCCTAAAAAAATCAGTTTTATTTGTTGTAATGAGATTTATAAAGTTTATCTTTTCTGTTTCGTAGTTTTCTATTAAATAATTATAATAATCTGTAAAAGAGATAATCTTCAATTCCCTGAGCCTTTTTAAAAGACGAGATTGAACTAAAACCTTTTTTACATCAGAGAGTTTAATCCCTGCTTCCTTATATACAATCTCCCTCAGCTTATTAAAATCGCTATCATTCAGCGTGTAGTTATTCAGCATACAACTCTCTAATCAAACAGTATTATTTTTCCGACTCTGCTTCTATTTCGAAACTCACTTTCCACATACTCTTTTTCCAATTGTATAAATTCAGAAAACTCACTATTATTTTTTAATATCTGCCTATAAACCACCCCATCCCTTGGTGAAAAATAAATCTTTCTGCGAAAATTTCCTCCGAGATCTTCTTTTTCTATTGGAATTTTTTCTACTTCAAAATACTCACGGACAAATAAAATATTACTATCAACTAAATTTTGCTCCTTCTTTATAGAATCAACATGACCTGCTCCAAAGATTTTAGCTTTCATAAAATGTCTATTGCAACCAAGCTTTACCATATCAGCCATAAGATATTCCATATTGAGAATACCGATCCTTGCTATTTCATCCTCAAGAATACCTCCTGTTCCGATTGTCCCTGGAACTACAAAGTTTATTAATCCTCCGACCCTCCGTGCTGAATCAAAAAGAGATACTGCAAGGCAGGTACCAACTATTGTGCCTATGAAACAGTTTTCATTTGAAGCAAAATGCTCACCGGGATAAATGAGATACAAAGGCTTGCCTATTCTATTTTGCTGACTTCTGAGCATAAAAAACTTTCTATTCAGTCAGTAAGCAAAAAGTGATCAACATCAAGCAAAACAACAAGCCTTTCCCCAATTCTTCCAATGCCCTCGATGGATCTATTATCAACCTTTGCTGTATAATCAACATTACTTTGGATATGAGAAATAGGAATATCTACAACATCAGAAACAGAATCAACAATCATCCCCATGAGACGCTCATTTGCTTCAACTATGAGAATAACCGAAAATGAATCATATTCCTTTTCTGGAAGCATAAACTTACGTCTCATATCTACAACAGGAATAACAGATCCCCTCAGATTTATTACCCCTTTGATAAAACCCTTGGCTTTTGGCACAGGAGTAATCTCCATCATCTCATTGATAGACTGAACTTTAAGAACTGAAATTCCATAAATCTCATCACCGAGAGCAAAGGTCACATATTGCTTAGATTCTTCTGTTCTTATTTCTCCTTCCTCAGGAGCTATTCTCTTATTTGTATACATCTATTTTACAAACCTTTTTACAACGTTTAAAAGATCCTCAGCCTGAAATGGCTTTATTATCCATCCCGAAGCTCCAGCTTCTTTACCCTTTTGAATCATATCCTTTTCTGCCTCTGTTGTTAAAACCACAACAGGAGCAAACTTATCAACCTTTCTAAACTCGGCTATAAACTCAAGCCCATTCATAACTGGCATATTGATATCACTTATACATATTGCAACATCATCTCCATCCCCTTTTATTTTTGAGATTTTATCAAGAGCATCCTGTCCGTTTTCTGCCTGAACAATTGGCAGTCCCATTTGCTTGAGGGCCATTTCTACACTGACTCTGATAGTTGGGGAATCATCAATAACAACAATATATCTATTCATCAAAACCTCCTCTTAATATTCTAAACTATAAACCTGCCAGAAATAGCAAGCGCTTTAATTCTGGTGAAGTGCCATGCAATAAAAAGTTCTTATTCATAGACTTAGCTTTTTTCTTTGCTGCGTGAATAACCTGTGCAGCAGAGGCATCTATGCGAGTGGTTTCAGATAAATCTATTATAATCTCAGAACTGGTTTCCAATTCTCTTTTTAACTCCATATAAAAATTCATTACATTTTTAATATTCAGCTCCTTTGCAGCTTTCATTATTTATCTCCCTTAATTTCCCTTAATCTCCTCTATCATCCCATGTATATCAAGTATAAGTGCTACTCTGCCATCACCAAGAATGGTAGCTCCAGATATTGCTCTGCTTTCAGATATATAGTGATCAAGACTTTTAATTACAATCTGCTGCTGTCCAAGGAGATCATCTATCATTATACCAAGTTTCTCACCATCAGATTCCACTATTACTATAAGCCCATCCCATGGATTTACATTGTTACTGTTAATACCAAAAAGCTCATATAATCTGATAAGAGATATATACTCCCCTCTAACAAGTATAACCTCTCCTTTACCTTCCACAGTTTTATAGTCTTCTTTCTTAATCTGTATTGTCTCTATTACAGAGAGAAGAGGAATTATCAAAATAGAAGTTCCAACTCTTACAAGCATACCTTCTATAATTGCAAGGGTAAGTGGCAATTTAATTCTAATTAATGTCCCCTCACCCTCCTTCGTCTTTATATCAACAGAGCCTCTAAGCTGCTCAATATTAGTCTTTACTACATCCATGCCAACGCCTCTGCCAGAAAGCTCTGTAGCCTTTTCTGCTGTTGAAAATCCCGGATGAAAAATAAATGAAACAATTCTTTCTTTTGAGACTTCTTCATCTGAAGATATAAGACCAAGGTCAATAGCCTTCTTTTTAATCTTCTCTACATCCAAGCCTCGACCATCATCAATAATATCAATATAAACATTACCCTCCTGATGATAAGCCTTAAGAGTTATAATCCCGTGAGAAGGCTTACCCCGTCTTTTTCTCTCATCAGAGGTTTCTATACCATGGTCTATTGCATTTCTTATCATGTGTTTGAGAGGATCACCTATCTTTTCTATAACAGTCTTATCAAGCTCTGTTTCTCCTCCTTCTATTCTAAGCTTGATCTCCTTGCCCATACTTTGAGAAACATCACGAACAAAACGCCTAAATTGCTCAAAGGTTGGCCCTATTGGCACCATTCTTATAGACATGATCTGCTCTTGAAACTCTCTGGTAATTCTATCAAGGCTATAAAGAGAATTTTTCAACCTAAAGGATCTTTCTTCATCAAGTTCATCTGCAATTCTGTGCAATGCTGCCTGACCTATTACTATCTCACCAAGAAGATTCATGAGATTATCAAGCTTTGATGAATCAACCCTAACAGTATTTATTTCTATCTTCTTTTTTATCTTCTCCTGTTCAAACAATGCCTCATCAATCTGCTTTTGAGATGCAAGTCCCTTTTCAACAACTATATCACCTAATCTAAATTTTTTTTCCTTCTGAAGCTCTACCAATTCCTCAAGCTGATTTTCTGTAAGTATTCCTTTTTCTAAAAGAATCTCTCCGAGTTTTTTTTCTGAAACATATTGAGAATCATCAGCATGAAGGTATTTCTCAGTAACATTTTCTATATCTATATCATTATCATCATATACAAATAAAAACACATCCCGAATTTTACTTTCATCTTGCTCTGTCCTTAACAAAATACTCCATGAGAGAAAACACTTTTCTGGATCAAGTCTGTCAAAATCAGGAATTTTTGTTACATCTACACTTATAGATACAATCTCCCCGAGAGATGAAAGATCCTCTATTATCATCAAAGGATCTATTCCGTTATTAAAAATATCTTCCCTGAATAATGCCTTGATGCTATAATATCTCTCACCCTTACCTACAGATTTAAATGCTCCCACTGAATTTAAAAAATCGCTACCTTGAGCTTCTTTAATTCCTGGCTCACTATCAAGATATTTTTTTATCTTTGATGTAATCTTTCCTCTTGTCCCCTCCAGATCATCGCCTTCTGATTGAGTGAACAATTCCATCTTTATATAATCAAGGCTGTCAAGAAGCAGATCTGTTATCTCTTTGTTAATCTCAAGCTCACCTGAACGCACTTTATCAAAAAGAGTTTCAAGATCATGTGTAAACTCATATATCACAGTATATCCAGCTATACCCGAACTACCCTTCAACGTATGAAAATATCTAAATATCCTATTTATTATCTCCTCATCATCAGATCTCTCCTCAAGAGTCACCAAATCGGATTCAAGATTAGTTAAAATTTCAGAACATTCATTTAAAAATATATCCACCAAACCGCTTTCTGACATATTATCTCCTTTCCAGCTTTTATTCTGCCGGAACTTATACAAGTATATTTATTAACTCAGATCTTGTAACTATTAATTATAACAAAAATAATAAAAAATTGAATAAAAGCAAAAAAATTTTTTAAATTGAAGAAAATTAAGAGTCTGCGAAGTTATGCTCTGACCCCATTGTATAGATTAAATATTCTTTGTATGAGAGTTCAAATTGCAAAAAGGCTCTGACCCTCTGTGCAAAAGTATCCCCCAGTTCCATAAAAAATCTGTGATGAGTAATCTTTAACCTACCTTGATAATCCTCATGTAAATATGCCAGAATTCCTCCATGGGAGCTTTCCCTCGGATTTTTTATAACCCCTTTCCTCACAGGATTATATGCTATATACCATAAAAGCCAGAGTAAATAATTAACAGGATTCTCACTTTGTTCAATTATCCTGCACTTAAACCTCTCATTCCATAAAGTCCCTGTTCTTCCATGGGCTCTATTGTATTTTTCTGTTGTCCTTGCCTTTATATACTGCATAATCCTTGATATAGTAGGACCATCTTTTGTTGTTCTTATAACTATATGGAAGTGATTTTCTACAAATTCCAGTTGAATAAGCTCAAAATCATAGACTTCCATAGCCTCATTTATGGCCTCAATAGCCATATCTTTTACATAATCAGGGGAAAGCATATTTCGCGTTTCAATACATCTGGAATAACAATGATAAGTTACCTCCGGGAGGCATATACGTAAAGGTCTTGCCATAGATTTTCTCCTTAGGTGTTTTAAGGGAAACGATTGTTATGGGAGAAATTTAAAAATTTTTTTAAAAAAAATTGGGGTCAGAGCCTAATTTTTTTAGAGTCAATATTATCAGTTATTACAGGAGCACAAGTTTGTCTTGAGGATTTTATTTATATTTGAAGCAGTAGGGGTCAGAGTCTTGATTAAAAAAGAGCAAAACACCCAACATAAACTCTCAAAAATCCATGCTCTGACCCTAATTTCTTCTCCCTTTACCTTTACCTCCACTTTACTTTGCCACAACAACCTTCTGAAAGCTATCAAGGATTACCTTACCATCAGAGACTCTTTTTGCCTTAAAATGAATATAGTAAAGACCAATACCTAATTTTTTGTTATATTTATTGGTTCCTCTCCAGCCCTGTTCTTTAATATTCTGGCCAGCTTTTCGAAAGGAGCTGTCAAGGAGTACAGAAACAACTCTACCTTTTATGTCATAAACAGTTATGGTCACATAGGCATCATCAGTGAGATAATAGGCGGGATATGCTACAGGATCTTTATCTGTAATGACATTATTAAGGACCCTGACAGGCCAGGGAGTAAACTTTGGCTCTTCATAGATATAAAATCTCCATTCGCTATCAGCAGGATTACCTGGAGGAAGTTCCCCTTCTGAGTCATGATCAAAATAGCTAACTCCAGTATTATAAGTCGCCTTTATAATAAAACGAACGGTATTCCCTGTTGTCATCAAAGGATGCTCCGACGGTATAAAGGCAGTCCACTTATTGGGTCCCATATACTGGCAGGGAATTGTATAAATATCCCCAGGGGGTAAATCTGTAATTAAATCAGTTGTTCCAGAACCATGATCCCCAGCAACATCGCTTGAATTATTTGCAAGAAGCAACTCAACTGAAGATGGAACTGCACCTGCAGTGATAACAACAAAATCAGCCCGTATAGCACTTTTGCGAAGTCTCAGGTTTGTCACAGGATCAGGATCCCCATTAAAAGCCGAATCACTGTAGGAGGTTATACCATCTGTAAGGGTAATAGTAACTAAAGCAGGGCTTGTTGCTGGTAAGGTTGATGGGCTGAGTCTATCTGCTAAAGCAACTTCATTGCCAAAAATATCAACAGCAGAGACTAAATATTCATAACTGGCAAAAGGCTTTAATCCCTCAATTAGCACTGTATTTGTAGACATTGTACCAAGACTTGCATAAGAACTTGTTGTTCTATCAATTATAGTCCAGATAGGAGACCCCTGTTCTCTATAATAAACCTTATATGTATCAAAATCCAGATCAGGATGAGATGAGGCAAGAGCCCCCCAATTTATTGTAAGAGTAGTTGCAGTTGTGGAATGACTTGGCCCAGAGGTAAAGGCTGAGCCATTTACACCTGGAGGATCCTGATTATCCCACCAGATGGTAGTAAAATTGCCAAAACCATTCCCAGGCTGGAAAATCCTTGCAACAGCATTCTGTTCAGAGTCTGTTGCTCCACCAAAAATATTTGTTACTTGATATGCATGGCTATTTGTTCCACCAATACCAGGTGTAGTTGGATGGCCTCCTGTAATAGCCAGAACTCCAGTTGTATTTCCATTGGGGATTACAATATCATAGTCAATGCCATCAAGCACATCTCTCACTCTAACTGTTGTATTGCCAATAACTCCAGTAAGGCCATATCTCATACGGGCTGTAACCCTTATCTGAGTTCCAGCAACATTAAAGGATCGATACTCCACCCGCGATGGTGCTCCAGAGATAGTTCTGCCTCCGCCTCCAACAATCTCAACATCAAGAATCTCCACTTCATCATTGACAATTGTAAGACTATTTGTAGAGATCTCCCCCCCTGCAGGAACATTCGGGCCTGTGATTCTAACTCTCCATGCTGTAACAGTTGGGGGAGTAGGAATTGAGATAGCAGAGGTAACTGTATAGCTTACAGGATTGGTGCTCCCATTTGTAAGGCCTGTGGCAGTATTATTTATATAAAGCTCAGACCCTGTAATATGAGCTGCATCGGAAGGTATAGCATCTGATATACCTCCACCTGGTATATCATAGATCAAAGTGCCAGTTACATTAAAGTTAGTTCTATAGGGGTTAACATAGCCATCACTTGCAACTCCATCTTGAGCAAAATTTAAAACTCTAAAAGAAGAAACCACCCCATAAGAGACAGTCTTTATATCTGTAATAGGAGATCCATTTACAGATGCTACAATATTCCGTGAAGCGGCCCAGGGTGAACCTGCAGTATCCCATCTAAAGGTTACATTATAGGTAAGAGTAAAATTATTCCATGTCCCGCTTATACCCATTGTGATAGTTACATTACCAGAGCTTACAACCGCACTGGGGACACCCCCTGCACTTATATCTGCGATTATGAGAATATTGACACCATCAGGAATTTGTAAACGCACATCTGTAATGTCTGTCCATGAAGTTGCAGCAGGATCAATTACATTTATTTGAAAAGAATATTGATTTCCAGCTAAATAATATCCATGTCCATTTGACTTTGTATCAGGAGTAGCAGGAGTCAACACCACAGAGGTAACAGCAGCTTTAGCCTCTGAAAAAAATAAAATAATCAATAAAAGCAAAAAATGTATATTAAAATTTTTCATTATTATCCAAGGTCTATTTAAGGTTTTACTCCATAAATTCAAAAAAATTAAGCATATTATCTATTCTATCCTTAAGAATTACAACTTAAATATACAGAAAAAGCTAATTATTAAAAATTTTTTCAGTATTTATTTCTTAACTTCTTTTAAAATAAAAATACTCTATCAGCCCGAAGCCAAAGTCCGCGGGAATGATATCTTCTTTATTTTACACTAAAATTATATTTAGGAATAATTACTGCAATTTTTTTATTTTTTTACTTTATTTTATTGATTATCCGCTAAAAAATAGTTATAATGTAAAGTGGATAAGAGTGTATTGAGATGAGGAATTTAATAAAAATATTATTTATTGCAGTAATAATACCCTTGCATCTATCCTGTAGCCAGGAAGCAAAGGTTGTGCCTCCATCTCAAAGCACTGTGGGATATGTAAACACCTCACCTGGAACTACACTTTTGACAATACAGGCAATTTACCCAGAAAATGGCTCTATCAATATATCAAGAGATACCGAAATAACTATTGTATTTTCAAAGGGCATAAATGCCTCAACTTTAAGCGGAAACATTTCCCTAACTCAAGGAGGAACTCCTGTTGCCTATACCTTTTCCCCTGTCCCAGTGAATGGAGATACAATAGTCCATATTCAACCATCATCGCAGTTAGGCAATAACCTACCATATACAATTACTGTGGCAACAGGTATAACATCCAATGACACAACACCTCAAAACTTAAATGCAATCTATAGCAGTTCCTTTACAACAATTGACTCAGATTCTGCGGTTGCAGCTACTCAACCAAAAGTTTTGCCTTTAACAAGGATTCCTTCAAATGGAGCCACAGGAATTAGCATATATAATAAATATATTGAGGTAACCTTTTCTGATGCAGTTAATCCTGCAACTGTTACAGCTGGTAGCTTTTCCATAACAGGGGGGATTGCATCTGGTGATCCAGTTGCAGTTGCTGGCTCAGGGAACAGAACCTTCAGGTTGTCCTTAAATACAGCAAGCTATTCCACATCATATACTGTCACACTGACCTCTGCAATTACAACTACTGGTGGTGCAGCACTGCTTCTTGACGGCAACCATACATGGAGCTTTACAACTGAAGATGCTGAGACATCTCTCCCTGCTGCAGCCATAACCTCTGTTTGGCTAACAGACATTACAGCTACATCTGCATATATAAACTGGGTTACAACTCGTCCTGTTGCCTCTTCAACTATAGAGTATGGACTAACCTCAAGCTATGGCAGTTCCACAAATGAAGGTGCAAGCCCGAAAACTGTTCATTCAGTTCAACTAACAGGTCTTTCCTCTGGAAAAAGATATTATTTCCGCATAACATCAGATGGAGTAACATCCTCAGGGTATTTTCTCACAGATCAATCTGGAGGTGTAACCAATGGAACTTTACTATCTGATGCAGCAGGGAACGAAAGCCTTCTTCACCACATCCAAAGAAGCGATGGATCTTCCTTTGTAATCTGGAAAAATGGAAACGATGTCCGTGGGAGATTCATTTCCTCCAATGGCACTCCTTCATGGAATGGAAGTGGCGAGGTTATAGACAATGGCCATAACTGGTCAAATATCCGCTCCTTCAGTGACAATATAGGGGGAGTGCTTGTTTCTGGAATTGACTCTCTCGGCAATATAAGAATAAAAAGAGTTTATGACAACTCTGGGTTTAATTTTGATTCATTCTGGGGAGAAACCTCTGCAACTGAAGGTCTAAATGCAGGAACAGGGACAAATCAATCAGTTGCCATTGTCTGGGGAGGTCTTTCCAATGCCAATGTTGATGGTGGTTCAGTTGCTCAATTAAGAAATGGAACCGCAGTTGTTTTGGACACTTCTGCATACAACAACATATTCTATGACTTTGATGTAGATTTTACTGCCCCAACTGCTATTGCAGATGGAGATATAATTTTAAACCTTAGCAATAACAACAAATCAAGTGTTTCAGATTATGCAAATGTAACAAATAAATTTCGCCATGCTGTCAATCAGGATACAGCAAACATTACAGCAGGGACAGACTATGCCATAGGAAGCAATTCAGACCAAGATACTGCTGTAGTGGCAAATCACGTGATATATACCACTGGAAATCCTCCAACTAATGTTGGCACATACGCCAACCCAACATCATCCGTTGCTGGAAATGAAGTTTACACATCCCATGGATATAATCCTGTCAAAGGGACATGGACTGTTGATTCAGGAGATATTTTCTTTGATGGAATATCTTCTTACAGAGGGATAACAACAGTTACATCAAACAATTTTGCATCCACAAACACAACAAAAGCTACAGGAACAAACAGTGGAAGCACAACAAGCATTTTAAGTGATATCTCAGCTAACTTTTCTTCTGTGTCTGTTGGTGACCTTGTAAAAAATACAACAACCACTGCTTATTCAGAAATAAAGACTATAGTATCGACAACTGAATTGGTACTTACAGATGCAATATTTTCATCAACTGATAATTATGAAATATATAAAAAAATAAAAGGTGGAACATCAACAAACACAACAGGAGAAGAAAATAAAGTTTTTGATAGTGGATTTTCTTCTACAACAGGTCTATCTACTGGAGATATTGTGCGCAAACATGACGGTGATCTCTTTGCAAATGATGATTCATATAGCACTGTCAGCACAATTGACAGTGATACTGAGATTACTTTAAGCAGCAATATAATGGATACCTCGGCAGGTGGAACAGTTAACAACTATTACATATACGATATTGACTTGCCACTTGCAAGTGGAACAGTAAACTTTTCAACATGGAACACCATATTCGACACTGGAAAATTTGGAACTGTTGCAATAGGAGATATAGCAGAAAACACAAGCACCACTACATACTCTTTAATCACCTCTATTGTTTCAAATGATGAAGTTATTCTTAATGATTCAATTTTTACAGCAGCAAGCCAAGGATATAAGGTATATAGTGGCAATTACTGTAACACCCACTTTGATTCGACAATGTTTACTCCCTTTTATACCTTTACTTTGAATAATACAATTCAATCTGATATAAACAACTTCACTGTATATAACAGAATTAAAAGTGGCACAGCTGATTATTTGCCTGCAAATCATCTTTTGGATAATAATGTGGCAACAGATTTTACTGCAGCAACTGCAATACTTTTAGGTGATTTTGTATTTAACTCATCAACAGGACAATGGACAAGGGTTGCATCAAATGCAATATATGCCAGAGTGCTATCCTTAAACAACAATATTTTTACAGTTGACGGATACGGATATTATATACTTCGATTTGCCCCAGCTATTCCTGATGGCAACATCCTTGCAACTGGAAGAGCTATAACCCCTGCAGCAAATAAACTTTACTCCTCTGTTGCTGTCTTTGGGTCTGCAAAAAAAGGCGACATTGTCTATAATGTTACAACAGGTAAATATGCCACTGTAGCTCAGGTAAATTCAAATACAGAGCTTACGCTAAACAAAGACATTTTCACTGCAGCGGATGATGGATTTATAGTCTTTTCCACCAACGAACCAGTTATAGAAACTGGTATCAACAGCAATGATACTGCAGTATTATTTGATGCCAATGCAAACTTCACATCAATCTATAGGCCTGTAAGAGTTGGCGATGTTGTCCATAACAACAGCACAGGCGCAGAAACCACTGTGATTTCTGTTGACAGCGCAACTGGGCTCACACTTGCCTCTGATATTTTCACAGCAACAAATCAACGTTATTCCATTTACCAGAAACGTATTCTTGTGGCTTTTGAAAATAGCAACAATATATATGTAGAGCTTTTACGTTTATTGGATGGAACAGATTGTGGCGCAACTATCACAGTCTATGACACTGCATCTGCTGCTCAATACCCAATAGCTGTCTCTGATAATAGTGGCAGTGCCTTTGTCATATATGAAGTTGCTACCAGTATTTATGGGAGCAAGGTCAGTGCAACAGGAACGGTTTCTGGCACTACTGTAATTGCAGGGATAGGAACAATAATTGATGTAATATCTGACGGTGCAACAGGCATATACATACTCTACGAAAACAGTGGTGATGTCTACCTTACACGGCGCAATATTTCCCTGGCAAATACATGGAGTGTAACAGTTGCAAACACAGCCTCAATTGAGACTGATTCTGTCATTGTTCTGGATTCCGCAAACAATCCAATAGTTGCTTATGCCTCCAATGGCAACATTTATATATCAAAATTTAATTCAGCAACAGGTGCTGTTATCTATTCTTCTCAACCTGTTCATTCTCTTGGTTATTATACCGTAAACTCTGATTCTCGCAAGAGCTATATTTCCATAATAAGTGATAAAAATGCTGGAGTAATAGTCTCCTGGCTTGACCAAAGACACTACTATCCATTGGGCTATACAATATATGCAAATTACATCACATCTGCTGGAGCTCGATCTGGTGCAATATGGGATGCTGATGGAGCCGATGGAATTGCTCCAAATGACTATGAGGGAATAAAGATTGGAATTCTCAACTCCTATAGTTCTAGCGAGCCTGTTTTTACCTCTGTTAATTATGATGACGGATCGTTGCCATGGAATCCATTGATAATGTGGATTGACTATAGAACACCACTCGATTCGGCGATTTATTACAATACAGTAGAACATGACTGAGCCTATTTGTTAATTAATCCTTGAAATAAAAATTGCTATATTGCATCTTTGTCCTGTAAAATATGGAATGCTATGAATTACTCAAGATACGAAATAAACAACACAAGCCCATGGGAAAAAAAGCGATATATTCGTTCCATGTTTGATTCCATTGTCCCAACTTACGATCTCCTTAACAGAATACTATCCTTTGGCATTGATAATTTATGGAGGCGAGATCTTGTTAAAATTGCCTCTGTAAAAGATAAACGAGTACTTGATCTGTGCTGTGGGACAGGGGATCTTACACGTCAAATCATTAAGTCTGGTGGAGATGTTATTTCTCTGGACTTTTCTTTCAACATGCTCAAAAAGGGTAAAAAAAAAGGCTGGCTTTCTGGGGAAAACATTTCTGCTGATGCATGCACTCTCCCTTTTAAAAGCAACATTTTTGACGTCCTTACAATTGCCTTTGGTATAAGAAATATTCCAGATATTGACGTCTTTTTAAAGGAATCTTTACGAGTTCTAAAGCCCAATGGCAAACTCCTCATACTTGAGCTCACCAGACCAGATAATTCAATTGTGAGATTTTTCTATAACTTATATTTAGGTAAAATTCTCCCATTTATTGGCGGCATAATTTCAGGAAAGGATGAGGCATATTCATATCTGGCTGGGAGTATCTCAACTTTTCTGGAAAGGGAAATGCTCATCCAGAGGATTAAAAATTCTGGTTTTACAGAAGTATCTTATAAAAAGAAAACCTTTGGCATTGCCACAATCTATATATGCAAAAAATAGGTGCTTATGAAGGATTTACCTCTCATTATTGGACATAGAGGCTACAGAGCCAGATTTCCTGAAAATACTCTCCTTGCATTTTCAGAAGGATTCAAACATGGAGCTGATGGCCTTGAATGTGATGTGCAAAAAACTAAAGATGGAGTATATATAATTTACCACGATGAGGAGCTACTTCCACTTACTGGTAAAAAGGGAACAATTGGACAAACCTCATACAAAGAATTAAAAAAAATTAAAATAAAGGGTCAGAGCATACCTTCTTTGAAAGAATTATTAGATTTTATTCCAGAGGACAAATTTATAAACATAGAACTAAAAGAAGAGACTCTCTCCCTTGATGACGCAGAAAAAATAGCCCATATTCTTAAAAATCATAAGGCCTTTAATAATATTTTAATCTCCTCATTCAAACACGAACTCCTTGTCTCATTTAAAAAAAATGGATTTAAAATCGGTCTGCTATTTGAAGATTTTAATTTCGATAACAGAATATTCCCTCCACTGTTGAGGGTGATTAAATACAGGCCATGGTCGGTTAACCTTCCAATAAAGGAATTCACAAAAAATACCGGCATTACACAAAAGCTATTTATCCTCTTAATGAGGCTTTTGGCGATAAAGATCATATTCTGGACAGTAAATACAACAGAGGATTTCGATGCAGTTTATAATTATTCCTATGGAATTATAACAGACCATGTGGAACTTTTGCTAAATCATAAAAAAACAAGAAACCACAATGGATAAATGGAAAGTTAAAAATACAATAAAGGTCTTTGAAAACAGAATTCTCTCTGTAATAATCAAAAAATGCTCCCATCCAGATAAATCAATAGAATGGGATTTTTCTGTTATTGAAACCTTTAACTGGATCAATGTCATTGCCTTAACAAGGGATAATAAATTCATTCTTGTAAAGCAACACAGACTGGGAAATGATGAAATATCAATAGAAACTCCAGGGGGAGTTATAGAAGAAGGGGAAAATCCAGAAGAATGTGCAATACGTGAACTAAAAGAAGAAACTGGCTTTGAAGGAGAAGAAATTCATCTTTTAAAAAGGCTCTGGGTGAACCCTGCAATAATGACTAACACAATAAGCTTTTATTTTATAGACAAATGCCGTAAAATCTCAGATCAAAATTTAGATATAGCTGAGGATATTGAAGTCATCACAGCAGATGTCTTTGAAGTGAAAGAGATGCTTGGCAATGGAGAAATAAATCACTCAATTGCAGTAACAGCTCTTTCCCTTTATTTTTTGTCTGAATACAACAAGTTTGGTCAAATTATTATTTAATGAGGCCAATGATTTTTGCTATAAATTCCAGTGCGTTTTGATTTAAGAAAATTATTATAAAAATAATAGAAAAAGACCACAGAGTAATCTTTCTATCAAGCTTCAGGTAAATTGTATCAATTTTAGCATTAAGCTCTATTCTGTTACTTTCAATAATTCCAAGGAGTTCTGTCTTGTTTTGCTCAATTATTCCAAGGAGCTCTGTCTTATTTTGCTCAATCATTCCAAGTAGCTCTGTCTTATTTTGCTCAATTATTCCAAGGAGTTCTGTCTTATTTTGCTCAATCATTCCAAGGAGTTCTGCTTTGTCTTTCTCCGTTTTTTCATATAAAGCATAAAGCCTGCCAAGAATTTCTGCTTTATCCTTCTTCATCTCCCCAAGAAGTTCAACCCTGAGACTACGCAAATCCTCTTTGGTGGCCACAACAGAAAAAATTTCAGAAAGCATCTCATTTTTTGTTTTATACCATGAAACTGAAACGCTTTCATTTATTGTTTCTTCAAAGGCATTAATAATCTTCAAGGCATCTTCCTTGTTATTAAAATTTCTTTCAAAAATTTCATAAACCTCTACAGATAAACGTCCAGGCATTTTTATCTCCTTTTAATAATTTAAGGCATCTTCGATTTATTGTCAAGAGACATTCACTCAAAAAATACCTCTTAAAGGAGAAACGAATAATGTATAAAAAATTTAAAAAAATTTTAACCTCAAAACTTATAATTTTTTAAAAATTTTTCACCATCATATCTTCCAAGATCATAAGCTGCCTGTAATCCATCAGGGCTTGTGTAATCCCATTTACCTATGCCAGGATCTCTTGAGGGTTGAACATAGACCCTTTTGGGGTCATTGGGAATTTTATCGCTTCGATATATACGTGACATAAGAATCAAAGTTTTACCAGAATCATTAACATCTTCCAGAGCAGAGACAGGAACATTATCAATTATCCCTCCATCAAGGGTTATTCTCTTATTATATCTCAATACTGGCACAAAGGGCGGTGTGCATGAAGAACATAAGATGAGATGAGCCACCTCCTCAGCGCTTTTACAGTCATTAAGCCTTGCAACTGTCCAGGTAAAACCAAGTTTACGAGCAAATTCAGGATGCACAGGATGTAGAGTATGCTTTTCTATTACATAGCTCATAAGGCCTACAAAAACCCCAGTCCTTGCACCAAGATAAAAAGGTGGATGTGCAAACAAAACTCTTACCTCTGGTCCATTTTTGAGCTTTTTTAAGGCCTTATTATCAAGTGTATTCAAAATTGTATTTTTATATATCTCATAATGAGGAAAAACTCTCTCTTTTCTGAAAATATTTCCTGGATAGAAATTTCTTTTATTTTTCCCTGTTGCCTCTTTTATAAGCCTGATCCCTATTGTTGATGTGCCTGTGGCAATCATGCCAGCCATTGCAGCTCCAGCACTGACTCCTGCAAAAATTTTTGGCTTTAACTTAAGAGCAGGAGCAACTGTGTCCCAAAAACCCACCTGCCAGAGACAGCGACTTCCTCCTCCAGATAATACTACTGATGAAAATTCACTCATTTCCCTTCCCCTTTATATATATCACAATTATAATTACTGGTTATATATTCTGGCGATATGGTATAGCAAAGTATATCGCTTCCCATTTCTTTAAAAATAATTATCCTCTCTCTATTATCAAAAATCCCTTTTATACAGCCATTCTTCTTAGACAATATAGCTGCTACAAATTCAAGATCCCCAAAATTCTTACCTTCCAAAGCTTTTTTTGGATGATAAATAACTACCCCACGGCTATTGAGAACATAATAATAGCCTTTAGAATTTTTATTTAGCAAATCAAAATTCACATCCTCTTTTTTTGAAACCTTTAGTGCTATCTCTGAAACATTTTGATCAACTGTGGCAAAATTTAAGGCACTGCTACAGCTTATAAAGAGCAACAAAGGAGTCATTAATAAAAAATTCTTTCTTTTCATGTTTTAATTCCATTTATTGCTCTTTTTTTGTCAATATTTTTAATTGCCATAACTGCTCAAGAAATGTTACAATTATGGCGAAGTTTATAGTATATTCAACTTATAGATGTTAATATGAAAAAACTAATATACATAATTTTATTTATATTTATAAATCAAGTTTTACTTGCCTCTGGTAAAGTATCCGGTGGCATTACTATTGGCTATCAAAATGACGTTGGAAATTTTGATGAAAAATCAGGCGCATCTGTAGATTACCAGAACAATCTCTCCCTTGGTGGGATTTTTAAATTTGATATGGGATTTGTCTTTTTCAGAAGCGGCGTTGAATACTCCTACCCAATTGAAAAGGGTAAAATCAGAGACGGTTCAATTGGAAATCTTGAATATACAAAAATTATATTTTGGGAAGTCCCTGTATATGGTGGTCTTAACCTCACCATAAGAGACTATGGCTCACTTTATTTTGGAGGAGGAGGCTCCTATATTTTCGGTTATGGATATGTTGAGGGTGCATCAAAGAATAAAATTGATACTCAACTTTTTGGCACAGGATTTATAGCTGGAATCGAATCAGAAATATTTAACGATATGTCCCTTCTTGTAGAATGGGAGTATATGTCTGTGCGCAGTTCTCCTGTTGCATCAACTGGGACATATAAGGATGTCACTATAGATTACAGTGGAAACAGATTCCGCATAGGTTGCATTTATCACTTTAACAGATATGATTAAAAACATGAAGAGAATAATCCCAATAATATTTTTCATTTTGTGCTACAGTGAAGGCTTTGCCTCATCAATAGCTATTTCTCTAAAAGGAGGCTATAGTCCGGAGATTGGAGGCTCCTTTTATTCTCAATGGCAAAATCAAAATCTTGGAGTCCACGACGGAATCAATGATATAAATAGATCAAAAGATGGGATTGTAACATCTACAATAGAAAAGCCAATGGCCATATTGGGCGGATCCGAAATTCGCATTTCTGGTGAATCCATATATTTTAAAAGTGGGTTTAACTATGTTAAATCTTATCACGGAGGCAGCGGTTTCACCCTGAACAATTTTGGTTCTGGTGATGAGGCTGTTGAGGTCAAATACTCTCTGTGGTTTTTCTATGTCCCACTTACAGGTGGGGTTATAATTTCCTTCTGGGATGAGTCAAAGCTCTTCTTTGGAATAGGCGGAGCCTTCGCTTACGGCAAGAGAAGTGACAGTTTCAAATCAATCTCTACAGAACACAAAGCATCATTTCAGGGATACGCTTTGCCTCTTATGGCTGAGTTTGGAGGGGAATACCTTTTATCAGACCACATATCTTTATTTTGCACCATAACCTATATCAATGGTCAGAGCAATTCTATTGAAGATAACTCAGACTACGGAAGGATTGACTTCACATCATACTCTTTTTCTGCTGGAGTTTTATTTTACTATGACTTTTAGGAAGTTAATTATATGAAGAGATTCCTTTTGCTCATATTAACACTCTTGCTTTACACAGAGCTTTATGCTACAGGAACATTCAGTACAGGATTTTTATTTGCAGTTGATGGACAAAACGGTGCAATTGATAAAATACGCAATGACATCAATCACGATATGAGGCTTACTCAATACAGCGATCCCTCAACATCTATAAATGAGATTGATACAATATACTCTCCATCTCTCAGTATTAACTTTCGCTATTTCTATGACAGATTTATGATGCAACTGGCCTGGGAATACTCCACATGCTTTTTTTTCAATGAAAAAGGAAGTATAACTCCATCCAGTGGAGATAAAAACACCATAGAACTAAAGTATTCACGCTTTACCTTCCCATTTACTATGGCTATTATTTTACCAGCATGGAATAACTCCAGATTTTTTATTGGCGGAGGATTAAACTTGAGTTTTATGATGCTTGAGGTCAACAAAAGCAATTACGCAACATTGACTCACTTCCCCGACAAAAAAAATACATACTCTGGATATATACCTGGATTTCACTTTAAAATAGGTGCAGAGACTACTCTCTCCAGAAACTACTCAATTTCCTTTGAATACATAAAATATATGAGCAAAAACTTTACAGTAGAAAGCGACAACGGCAACTCAGAAATTTATATAGGACTTAACTCCTTTGAGATTGGAGTTGGGATAAATTATAATGTAAACTCAGGTATATAATTTAATGGCTATATTAAGCTTAATATTTGTTGCAGGAACATTTTCTGGTAGTTTCTTTTACACTCTTGCTCTTAGATATATAGAGGGCTCTTTTAAGTCAGATCCCTTTAAGGCACTATTTTCAAGATCAAAATGCAATAATTGCAAAAATCCTCTTGGCATTGTCTCACTAATACCCATTGTGGGATACCTATTAAATTTTGGAAAATGCAAAATCTGTGGGGCAAGGATAAGCATAAGCTATCCTCTGTGGGAAATATTTTATGGGCTCCTTGCTGTTGCAGTATTTTATATTAAAGGAGTAAGCCTCTTATCCTTGTTCATATATCTTATCTGCTCGGTTGTCACTGCCCTTGCGATAGTTGATTACAGGACAATGATTATACCACCATCTCTTGTACTTCTTATTGTAGCCCTGTCAATTTATCCAATATCAAAATCAGGGGATATAGCTAATAACTTTTATGGATTTCTTTTACTCTCAATTTTTTTTCTTCTGATGCTTTTTATATTCCCAGGTGCCTTTGGTGGAGGCGATATAAAGCTTTATATGGCAGCGGGTTTTCTCCTTGGTCTTGAGATGAGCATAGTTTTGCTTGAAATATCACTTGTAAGTGGAGCGCTTTTTGGAACAATCTATGCATTATTAAAAGGAGGAAATTTCCGGCTAAAAATTCCCTTTGCACCTTTCATAGCCTTTGGAATAATTATTACCTTGCTCTTTGGAGATACAATTCTGCTTTTTTACTACAGATCTTTCCTGTGGTAAAAGCCTATTCTAAAAAAGTTCTATTATTCCCTTGCCCTCTGGTTTTTCTATCACACCTCTTTCTGTAATTATTGCAGTGATATTTTTAGCTGGAGTCACATCAAAAGATGGATTCTTTATCTTTATACCCTCAGGGGCAATCTGAACATTACCTATATAGGCAACCTCATCAACACTTCTCTCTTCAATAACAATATCATCTCCTGTGGGGGTATCGGGATCCAGTGTAGAGATAGGCGCTGCCACAAGAAAAGGTATTCCATGCTCCTTTGCAAGAACAGAATGGCTGTAGGTGCCTATCTTATTTGCAACATCTCCATTTCGTGCAATGCGATCTGCTCCTACAATAATCTTTTTAATTGTGCCATTTTTCATAAAATATCCAGACATATTATCTGTAATCAAAGTTACAGGAATGTTATCTTTTAATAACTCCCAGGTTGTAAGCCTTGCTCCTTGAAGATATGGTCTGGTTTCACAGGCAAAGACTTCAATTTGCTTACCCTCTTCAATTGCAGCACGTATAACCCCGAGGGCTGTTCCGTACCCTCCTGTTGCAAGAGCTCCAGCATTACAGTGAGTCATAACAATATCCCCATCATCCAGGAACCGTGCACCGTTTTTACCCATCTGCTTATTGGCAGCAATATCCTCTTCAAGAATCTTAATAGCCTCAGTTTCTAAAGCGCTCTTGATAACATCCAGATCCCTTGCAGATAATATAAGAGACCTCATCCTATTGATAGTCCAGAAAAGATTAACAGCTGTTGGTCTTGTGGAAGCAAATAAATTTAGCACCTTTTCCATCTCTTCCTTAAATTCCTCAAGAGACTTAGCTGTAATAGTTTTTGCAGCAAGAGCAATACCCATTCCAGCAGTTATACCAATAGCCGGTGCTCCTCTTGTTTCCATGCTCTTTATGGCATAAGCAACATCTGTATAATTTTTGTATGTATTATAAACCTCTTTGAGAGGGAGCAATCGTTGATCTAAAATTGTTACAGAATCTCCATTCCACTTAACAGCTTCCATATTTAAAATTTAACCTCTGCTTACCTTGTATTTTTTTAGTTTTATAGTATTACCCTTTTCATTCCATGAAACCTCATCCATGTGTATCCTTATTATGAGCAATCCTCTTCCACAATTTTTAAAAAAGTTATCTGGATCTCTTGGATCAGGTAAAGAATTATAATCAAATCCAGGGCCTTCATCTTCTATTTCATAATAGACATATTCTGGAGTGAATTCATAGGTTATTTTTAAAACTCTATTTTTAAAAGGCAATACATTTTTTCTCTTTTCAATCTCTTCGTTAAATTCCTTCATGCCACCACTTTCCCTGAGGGAGGAATCAATTTCATAATTCCCATGAAACATGGCATTTGAAATTGCCTCTTTAAGAGAAAGAGCAATATTCTCAGAGGTAGTATAATTAAAAAGACCAGCATCTGACAAATCCTTTGTAAGATTATAACATAAGGAGTTAATTAGATCAGGCTCATTGGGGACAATCAGCTTTTCCTTTACATAAACCTTATACTGTCCTAAGCTGTCTGTTTTTGTTTCCTGTTTGCGTTTGAGTATAGATTTAACAGAAGAAGCAAGATCATTTATATCAAAGGGCTTGCGAATAAAATCGCTTGCACCATAGCGAAGTGCACTGATAACATCCTCAACGTTTCCATGGCCACTCACAATGAGAACAGGCACAGGATTTTCAAGACTATTCACCTTTCGCAAAAGCTCAATGCCATCCATTTTTCTTAGTTTAATATCTGTTATAAGCAAATCAGCAGGGCCTGAATCTGACTTTAAATAATAAAGAACATCCTCACCCTTTTCAAATGAAATAACATTAAACCCCATACGAGAAAGCTTTTTTTGTATGGTAAAGCGAACCACCTCTTCGTCATCTACCACTAAAACTGTAGGAAGCCGGTTTTCTGCCACTAATTTTCACCTTCTATATTTTTATTATTTGATTTTCCATTTCCAAGAATAAGATGGCCCATCTTATCCCTTTTGGTTTCAAGATAAAATTTATTCTCCTGGCGAGGAGGTATTTCTATTGGGATTCTTCCTGTAATCTCAAGTCCATAGCCTTCAATGCCAATGATTTTCTTAGGATTATTTGTCATGAGCTTTATCTTTGTAAGCCCCAGATCTACAAGTATCTGAGCGCCAATGCCATAATTTCTAAGATCAGAAGGGAAACCGAGTTGTAGGTTCGCTTCAACTGTGTCAAGACCCTTATCCTGAAGATGGTATGCCTTAATCTTATTGCCAAGGCCGATGCCCCTTCCTTCCTGCCTGAGATAAAGTATTACACCAACTCCTTCTTTTTCTATATATTCCATAGCCCTATGAAGTTGAGAACCACAATCACACCTTCTTGAGCCAAAAACATCACCGGTGAGACATTCAGAATGAACCCTTACAGGCACTTCTTTTGCTCCTTCAATGTTTCCCTTCACAAGAGCAATATGAGTTTTATCATCCACATCGGATTCATAGGCATATATTCTGAAGTTGCCATAATCAGTTGGCATCTCAGCTTCTGAGACCCTTCTTACAAGCTTTTCTTTATGCTGCCTGTATTTTATTAAGTCAGAGATCGTTGCAATCTTTAAGCCGTGCTTTTGAGCAAAAACATCGAGTTGGGGTCTACGAGCCATTGTGCCATCTTCGTTTAAGATTTCACAAATAACCCCAGCGGGTTTAAGACCTGCAAGTCTTGGGAGATCCACTGCGCCCTCTGTGTGTCCTGCTCTAACAAGAACTCCCCCCTTTCTTGCAGCAAGAGGGAAAAGATGACCGGGTTTGCGCAAATCCTCTGGCTTTGTATTATCATCAATTAATACCTGAACAGTTTTTGCTCTATCATGGGCAGAGATTCCTGTGGTAGTCCCTTCCTTTGCATCTACAGAAACAGTAAAAGCAGTTCCATACTTATCCGTGTTATCCTGGACCATAAGCTCAAGACCAAGCTTTGCTACTCTGTCCTGTGTGAGAGGAACACAGATGAGGCCTCTGCCATACTTTGCCATAAAATTAATCACCTCCGGGGTGCAAAATTCTGCAGCAATGACAAGATCCCCTTCATTTTCCCTGTCTTCATTATCAACAAGGATAATCATCTTTCCATTACGAATGTCTTCAATAACTTCAGGAATTGTGCTTGTTTTCATGGTGTGTCTCCAGTTAAATATTTTGTAAATTTACTGGAAAAGAGTATAAGAAAGCATCTGCTCAATAGGTAATCAAGCTACAAACTCTCTTCCATCCGGACTATAACCGTCGGCTCCGGAATCTCACCGGATCTGCTGACCCTGATAACAGGCGCTCGCGGGCTTTCCATAAAGGATAACCGCCGGTGGGGACTTCCACCCCGCCCTGAGAATTAATACCATATTTGAAAGATAAGCTTTTCTGTCAATGATTCTTTTTGAAAAAATTGATAAACAAAAAAATAAGGTTGATTTTATAATCCTGTAATACTAATTTTAAGAAAGCTTAGAATTTTAAATATTTTCAAAATAACCTTATAAACTATAGCAACCTAAAGGTGTGAGATGGTCATAGAGCAGATCTTAGTAGGACACATGAGAGTTTTTTGTTATCTCATAGGGGATGAATCTACAAAAGAAGCTATTTTAATAGATCCAGCTTTTGATTTTGACAAAATTCTATCAATGATAGATCTCCATGAATTCACTGTTACAAAAATAATAAATACCCATGGACATTTTGACCATATAGGTGGTAACAGATATTTTATAAAAAAAACAGGGGCAGAGATTCTTATACATAAAGAAGACCTTTGCTACCTTGAAAAGACAACAACCAGAATAGTGGACTTCCTCCGTTCAGGAAGAGAAACAGAATATAATCTGAAAACTCTCAACGATGGAGATGTAATAGAATTTGGCAATTCAAAGTTAACAGTAATACACACACCAGGGCACTCCCCTGGCAGTATATGTCTATATGGTGAAGGCAATTTATTTACAGGGGATACTCTATTTACAGAAGGAATGGGCAGAACAGATATATCAGGTGGCAATTATCTTCAAATAATGAAATCCATCAAAGAAAAAATTTTACGCCTCCCTGATGAAACTGTAATATGGCCAGGCCATCATTATGGCAGATTCCCAATATCAACAGTAAAAGAGCAAAAGCATTATTATCTATAAAGTATCTATAAAGCTACGCCTCAATAACAACAAAGGCAACAGCATAGTCTCCATCATGGGATATGGAAAGATGTATTTTTTTACCTGCCATCTCATTTTCAAAAAACTTCCCACTAAAAAAAGGTTTGCCACTACTATCATTTAAAACAGAAATCTCTGTCATATTGAATCTATGTTCTGTTGCTTTGGCTAAAGCCTCCTTGGCTGCAAATCTTCCTGCTATATACTCTTCTTTTTGAACAGAGGGAATATTTTTTATCTCCTCAGAAGATAATATTTTTTTTAAAAATCTATCTCCATATTGAACAAAGAGCTCTTCTATTCTTATAATCTTTACAAGATCAATACCGGTGCCCACAATCATACATTAGCCTCAATATTTTTCAAAATATCAACAATCTCCTCCCTTGTTACAGCAGAAACAAGAGAGCTTCTTATCTTTGCAGCATTCTTTGTGCCATGGATATATCTCACAAGGTGTTTTCTCATGAGGTTGATTCCATAAGTGCCATATTCCTCAATCATCAAGTCGAGATGGCGAACTATAACAGAAACAAGCTCATCCACAGAAGGAGTATAACCGGAAAAGATCCAGGGGTTTCCTATAGCTCCTCTACCAATCATAACAGCAGCACATTTAGAAAAGTCAAGCCGTTCAAATGCAGCGAGGTATGAGTTTATATCGCCATTGCCAATTACAGGAACAGAGGATTTTTCTACAATCTCTTTTATTATATCCCAGTTAGCATTCCCACCATATTGCTGAGACTTAGTCCGTCCATGAACAATAATAAAAGAAACCCCAGCCTCTTCAAGAGCCTTAAGGACATCAAGATAATTAAGACTATCTTCATCCCAGCCGATTCTTATCTTTGCAGAAACATTCAAAGGAGTTGCAGCTACCACTGATTTTATGATCCTGTAAATTAAATCAGGATCTTTAAGCAAAGCTGCACCATTACCAGATCCTGTTACCTTACGTGCAGGACATCCCATATTTACATCAATAAAATCAGGATTAAGTCCTGTTACAGCCTCTGCAGCTCTTGCTAGTGTATATGGATTATTACCAAAGATTTGAATACCTAAGGGTCTTTCTGCCTCAGAAAATTTAAGCATGGAAAAAGTTTTCTCACATCCTCTTACAATACCTTCACTGCTTATGAGCTCTGTCATGGTAAAGCCAGCACCAAATTCACTTGATAGTTTTCGAAAAGGAGAATCAGTGTATCCTGCAATAGGAGCAAGTACTAACGGGCTTTTTAGTTTGAGTTTTCCTATTTCCAACATGGTTTTACCTTTTAGCATCAAGAACAAATGCAAAATTTTAAAAGGTCCATGTCAAGAAAGTTACATGAGAAGAAACTGGAAAAATAAAAAAATAAAAAAATAACAAAAACTTGATAATTATTACTTATAAAATTGACAGGAAGTGAAATAAAACAAAAATAGCCCAGAGAGGCTAAAATGAAAGTAAATATTAAAAATATACTTTTCGCTGCATTGATTTTTAGCTATCCATTGCAAAGCTATGGGGAAGAATCCCTTGAAGGAAAATTGGAAAAATCCTATAGCAAGTGGAAAAAAGATGGGATAACTCATTATTTAATCAAAACAAACTATAGCGCCTTTAGCCGCCTCTCTGGTCTATGGGAGATAGAATTTGGCAGTGGAAAGGTTTTATCAGCAAGATTAAATTCAGAAAAAAACTCAAATCTAAAGATAGCTTTTCGCTTTACCATGGATGGTCTATATCAAATGGTAGAGAAAATATATGCAAAAGGAAAATCAGCTCAAAAAACAATTATTGTTGAATATGATGAAAAAACTGGTTATATTAAAAGAGTAAGCGGAATTATTGAAGAGATTTCTGTAAATCCGCCGAAAAAGGATACTGGTTTTTCTATAGAGGTAATTGAATTTAAGCCATATAAAAAATAGAAAAGAGACATGAATATGATACGTTACATTTTAACAATTTTCTTTATATTAAGTGCCATCTCTATAAAAGCAATGCCACCTCATCCAGATCTGGACAAAAAGCTAAAAGAGAAAGGACAGACATGGATAGATACAAGAGCAAAAGCCCCTGAGGATTTCCTTGTATCTGAAAGTAAATCCACACCTCAAAAAGCAGCCGTAATTCAGGGAAGTTCATCAGCCACAGTAAGAATACCAGTCATCTTTGTGGTATATGGAACTCCATACAGCGCCTCAAGTGACATCTACTCTTTCTTTAAAAGAGATAAAGACAAATTTCAATATATGCTTGTTATTTTAACAATTACGCTTTTACTGATTTTTGCCAGGAAAAAGGCTAAGATTAAATTAAAGCCTGCTTTTGGATTCCTTGCCATTGCCACTATTACCATGTTTGCTTCCTGCGGCACAGAGGATGTAGACGATGAGCTTGATTTTCCCACAGATATATCTCTCTATGATAGAATGCTCAATGGAACAGATAACTTCACACTATCAGCCAGAAAATACTTCTCTGACATGTCAAATGGAAATCTAACAGTTCACTTTGACTTTTATGGGCCTGTAAAGGTTTCAAAGCCATGGTATTATTACGGAGAAAATACTGGTGCTCCAGGAACAGATGCTCATCCTGGAGAATTAGTAAGTGAGGCTATTCGCCTTATGGTTGCAAAATACTCATCAACAGATTTTAGTATATATGATTCAAACAAAGATAAAAAGGTTGATGCAATAATTGTTATTCACGAAGGACCAGGGGAAGAATTTGTAGGAGATCCAGATACTATATGGTCCCATGAATACGATCTCAATTCTGCAAAAGTTATGTATAAAGATGGATATGGCCCTATATATACTGACGGAGTTTACTTCAACACCTATACAACAGTGCCAGAATACAACTCAACACGGGGAGAATCTACAATTGGTGTATTCTGCCACGAGCTTGGCCACGCCCTTGGGCTTCCAGATCTATATGACACAAGCAACCAGACTTACGGGGTTGGAGATTTCAGTCTAATGGGAACTGGTTCATGGGGAGGAACCCCTGCAGGCTCCCTTCCAGCTCCACTCCTTGCATGGGAGAGATATTATCTTGGAGGAAGCAACTGGATTACAGTAACAGAGCTGACATCTTCTTTGAATGACAAAGAAATAAAAAATATAGAGGAGTCACGGGAAGCTTTTAAAATCATGCTCGATAATACAGCTGGTCAAAACCAATATCTGATACTTGAAGGGAAAAAAGCCTCCTCTTCTACTGAATGGTATGTTCCAGGCACAGGAATACTAATTACCCATATTCACGAAGGAGTAATAACAAAACATCTTTCCTCAAATCAGGTGAATTATACCTCTTCAAGAATTCATGGAGTAAATATAAAAGAAGCCAGTGGCAATGATCTCTGGAGTAAGACAAACAAGGGGAATGGAGCAGATCTATATACTTCAGGTGGCATAAGCAATATTCCAAAATATACAGACAACATAACCTATACCCTAAGCACAACAGCTACAACTAAATCTATTTCAGATATTCAAGTGGGGGCAACTATGACCTTTGATTATAATCCTTAAAACATAAAGCAGTTTATATATGGTGTTTTTATGCACCATATATATTTTTAATTACACATCTTAAAAAATAAAAACATACGACATTAATAAAAAAAGACACTCTATTAGGTGCCTTTTTTATTTTAACCCCGGCAGCGTCCTGCTCTCCCACACAGCTACCCATGCAGTACCATCGGCGATGAGAGGCTTAACTTCTGTGTTCGGAATGGGAACAGGTGTGACCCTCTCTCTATAGCCACCGAGGAAATGTTTCCTTAGCGTTAGATAACAAATAATTTATATGCCTTTTTAAGTCAACATTTTTTTAAAAAATTTTAAAAAAATATCGCAACTTTCAAGTAAATCACCCTTCAAAGGTCTAAATTTCCCTTCGGGCATTGGCCGACATTCTTTTAGAAATTTTTGGAAATAAAAATCTGCAAATAGAGAAACTTTTAAAAGTAATGCAAATAGAAATTTAAACTCATGTGAATATAAAAAATTTAGGCCAGATAAGAAATCCTCTGGATTTTTTAGAAAAAGACAACTAAATATATGTTGACTGAAAAATGGAATCAGATTTAGCATTATAATCAGTCATGGGGATGATAGCGGTAATGGCACTAAAATAAATAATTATCAATTTGTCGTTTAACGGATAATAGATTTTCGTATTTTTGTTAAGAGGAATTCAAAGAATGAAAACGCACCATAAAATAATACTTGGTGATAGCAGACAAATGATTGAAGTACCTGACAACTCTGTACATTTAGTGATTACTTCTCCCCCATACTGGCAATTAAAAGATTATGGTTCAGATAATCAAATTGGATTTCATGAAAACTATGAAAGCTATATTAACAACTTAAATTTGGTTTGGAAGGAATGCTATAGAGTTCTTCATAATGGATGTAGGCTGTGTGTGAATATTGGCGACCAGTTTGCACGTTCGGTTTATTATGGACGTTATAAAGTTATTCCTATCAGGGAAGAAATTATCAAATTTTGTGAAACAATAGGATTTGACTACATGGGAGCTATTATATGGCAAAAAATTACAACTTCAAATACAACAGGTGGCGGAGTTCAAATGGGTTCGTATCCCTATCCAAGAAACGGTATTTTAAAATTAGACTACGAATTTATACTCATTTTTAAAAAATTAGGTGAAAGTCCTAAACCTACAAAAGAACAAAAGGAACTCTCCAAAATGACCGCAGAAGAATGGAATACATTTTTTGCGGGGCATTGGAATTTTCCAGGTGAAAGACAAACGAATCATATTGCGATGTTTCCCTTAGAATTACCATACAGGTTAATTAAGATGTTTTCTTTTGTCGGCGAGACCGTTCTTGATCCTTTCGCAGGTAGCGGAACAACTTTACTTGCTGCAAAAAGGCTTGATAGAAATTCTATTGGATTTGAAATCAATCCTGATTTTATTTCTATAATCAAAGAAAAATTACAAGTTAATCAACCTGATTTATACGGGACAACCTATGAATTTATAGAACAAAAAACATTTAATTTCAGCTCTGAAAACGAAATCCAAAAATTGCCTTATATCTTTAAGGATCCACACGCACTTGACAAAAAAATAGATATAAAAAAACTACAATTTGGCTCCAAAATAGACAACAATAGCCCTGCAAAACGAGAAGAATTCTTTACAGTAAAGGAAATCATTAGCCCAGAAAAAATAAAATTAAGTAACGACTTAATAATAAAACTTCTTGGTGTAAAACAAGACCCATCTAGTAACGGAAAAGCGGTTTCTTTCTTAATTGAAAAAACAAAAGGGAAACGGATATTTCTAAAATATGATAATATAAAATACGATAATGAAAATAATGTTCTTTGTTATATGTATTTGGAAAATAAAACATTTATTAATGCACACCTTATTAAAAACGGTTTAGTAAAAGTCGATACAGCATTAGATTACAAATACAAACAAAAATTTTTGAATTATTTAAGGCATAACGATGGCTAAAGAATGGATATTAAATTCAGCAATGAATCGATTCCAACTCAATTTTAAAAGAAATGTTGGACCGACTTCAGAATCTATAAGGAAATGTGCTCCTAAAAATATTGAAGAGTGGAGAGAGTACTATTTTAAAAATGTAAAATCAAAAGAACATATTATTCAACTTGGGAAGAAACTTTATATTAAAATAACAGAAGTAATTCAAGCTGAAGTATCAGAGATAACAGAACAAGATTGTATTGATTATATGATGCAATTAGTAATTGACCGTACTTACGAAGGTTATGTTACAGAAATACAGACTATTTATGGACAATTACAAAAAATATTAGGTGTAAAGATAGAACCAGCGCCTGACGAGTGGGACAGATTATTTAACGTTGATTTCTATATAAAAATTAATGAAAAATACATTGGCCTGCAAATAAAACCCATCAATGCTGGTATTCAATTACCAGAAATATTTAAGGAGTATAATATACAATCTGAATCTCATCAGAAATTTACAGAAGTATTTGGAGGAAAGGTATTTTATTTATTCTCTGAAAAAGTAGGAGAACGAAAAGAAATAAAAAACAAAGAAGTAATTGATGAAATAAAAGCAGAAATACAACGACTTAAAGATACATATTAAGCCACTACCGCTAACAGCGGCTATACGCCATTAAAACGGCGCATAGCCGCAGGACGTTGTGTGCCATGTTAAAAAAAACGCTACTATGACAATAAAAGAGCAATTAAAACAAATTTACCAAGCAAGGATTAATGATTTCAAACGGATTGTTGAGAAATTTCCGGATGATGACTTGGCAGGACCGATTCTTATGTCTCCAAATGATTTGTATCTAAATCAGCCTAAACGTTTAATGATTATTGGACAACAGACAAATGGCTGGACTTATCATGCAGATGATATAGATAAACAAATGAAAACTTATGAAGATTTTAATTTAGGGATTGATTATTATTCATCTCCATTTTGGAATATTACTCGAAAGATTGAATTGGCTTTAGGAAATGTAGAGTATTCGTGTGCCTGGACAAACATTAATAAGTTTGATTTAGCTGCTAACAGACCCTATGGAGACTATGAATTAGAAATTTCAAAACTTGATTCTTTATTAATCAGAGAGATTGAGATTTTAAAACCAGATATCTGTATTTTCTTTACTGGGCCTTCTTTTGACCAAAGAATAAAACAAATTTTTAACGAAGTTTTATTTGAAAATATAGAGAATTGGGATAGTAGACAATTATGTAGATTAAAACATTCAAAACTACCACGATTGACTTTTAGGACACATCATCCAAAGTCATTACGGATAAGATATTTAGAAGATGATTTTATAGACATAATTAAACGGCAAATTGGATAGGTAACAATATATTGGAAACGTTAGACGTTACATTAAAAAACTAAGGCTAAGAAAATGAGAAATACACTAGTTTGCACAGTTGGCACAAGCCTATTTGAAAGTAACCTAAAACGGCTTTCAGAAAATAGTCCTGAATGTCCTAAAAATTGGCAAAGTATTAAAACTCACTTTGATAGTGGAAATTGGAATGAATTAGCTAAGGAACTTCTAAATGTAGATCCAAGCAACCGAACATGTGGGGCAGAAATCAATACAATAGAAGAAGCCAAAAAGAAAAAATGGCTTGAACTGAAAAACCTTATTTTTCTTGTGTCTGACACAGAAGCAGGTAAAAACACAGGCTATGTGCTGAAAAAGTATTATGAAGGCAGGCCTGATTTAAAGCTGGAACAAGTTGACTTTGAGGTAATAGAGCAACTTCAAGACGAAAAACCCAAAAACTTTAAAATTCATGGACTCAGAAACCTTGTTAGAAAAGTTGGAGATTTAATACAACGATTTGGGAACGAATACATTGCAATAGACGCAACAGGGGGTTATAAGGCACAAATTGCTGTTGCAGTATTGATAGGACAAGCATTAGATATTCCTGTTTATTACAAACACGAAAAATTTTCGGAAATCATAGATTTTCCACCCTTACCAATTTCTTTGGATTACGACATTCTTGGACGAAATTCTGATATTTTGACTGATTTTGAACGTGGTAAGTCTTATTCCAGAAGTGAAATTGATAACTTTGACGAAAAACTCAGAGTATTTTTAACAGAAATTGAGATAGACAATGAGCCAGTTTTTGAACTAAACGCAATAGGACAACTTTATTTAACTTCTTTTAGGCTTCGTTATCCAAAAGTTGTGAGTCTTAAGACACTAAGTGATAATGAGCGAAAAGAACCAACATTCGGCAACGATCACCATTATCCTATAGGCTTCAAAGAATTTGTAGAAAAAGTTTGGAGAGAAAATAAATGGATTAAGACTTGTCGGTCTTTATCCTATCATGGACAGCAAGCAATCAAGGGCATTGGTTTTACAGTCAAAACCGAAGAGAATAAGAATATTATTGTTGGCACTTATCAGGATAAAAATAACTTTGGAGCAAGATTTCAAGTGGTGCTTTCAGATGAAAGTAGTGAAAATCTGAATTGGGCAGCAGACCAACTGAACCAAAAGTACCGATAATAAAAAATGCAAATGCCCAACATTGCATTTGTGACAAGGCTGACAAACGTGCTAACGTGAACTTTTGTACTATTTATTGACTTTTGTGCTTATGGGAACGATGGTGCTACTAATCCCGCTAATTGCTATTAAAAGCAGGAATGGAAAAAATTTGGTCACTATGATATTGCATCTCTGTCGAATTATCGTAGTGTGCTTGTATAATATTTTTTTGATGGCAATTCTCTATTCATATTATAAAAGCCTATATAGCCTCATACGATACCTCCTTTAAAACAAATAGTGGAAAACAATCCTTTAAGGAGGTATCGATGGAGGTTACTATTCTTTAATGTGTATTATTTTGCATCTATCCATTTCATCATTTTTCGCAATTTAGCACCAACTTTTTCTATCTGGTGCTCCTGCTCTTCTTTTTTCTTTTTATTAAAAAATGGACGGCCATCTTCATTTTCTTTGATCCAATTTTTTGCAAAGGTTCCATCCTGAATCTCTTTCAGGATCTTTTCCATTTCTTTCTTTGTTTTATCTGTAATAATCCTTGGTCCACTTACATAGTCACCATATTCAGCTGTGTCTGACACAGAATATCTCATGTAGTTTATTCCGCCCTGATAGAAGAGATCTACTATAAGTTTAAGTTCATGGAGACACTCAAAATAAGCAATCTCTGGCTGGTAGCCAGCATTTACCAGAGTCTCAAAACCAGCTTTAACAAGATGAGAGACTCCTCCACAGAGAACTGTCTGCTCACCAAAGAGATCTGTTTCTGTCTCTTCTTTAAAAGTTGTTTCAATAACACCTGCTCGAGTTGCTCCAATACCATGAGCATAGGCAAGAGCATATTTCTTTGCCTTCTTAGAAGCATCATTGTGTATTGCAATAAGAGCTGGGACTCCACCACCTTTTACATATTCACTTCTAACAAGATGACCAGGACCCTTCGGTGCTATCATTATGACATCAACATCCTTTGGAGGATTAATCCTCTTGTAGTGAATATTAAAGCCGTGAGAAAAAACAAGAACCTTACCCTTTTTCATAAAAGGCTCGATGCTTTCCCTGTATATCTTTTCCTGAATGTGATCAGGTGCAAGGATCTGAATAAGATCAGCCTTTTCTGCAGCTTCCTTTGCTGTCATAGGGCTAAAATTATGAGACACAGCCAATTTATAGTTAGGGCTATTTTTAACTTCTGCAACTATTACATTACAGCCGCTGTCTCTTAAATTTTGAGCCTGAGCGTGACCCTGGCTACCATAGCCTATAACTGCAATTGTTTTGTCTTTAAGAATGCTTATGTCGGCATCCTTTTCGTAATAAATTTTTGCCATTGCTATCTCCTGTTATTTTTAAATTTCACTACTCTCTCTCTTTTAAAATGGAAACAATCCCTGTTCTCATGGATTCCTTTATTCCATAGGGAGTTGTGAGTTCAATAAATCTATCAATTTTTTCTGAATCGCCTTTCACTGCAAAGGTAATACTCTTTAAAGAAACATCTGCAACCTCAGCAGAAAAAAGTTCTCCAATCTGAAGAATCTCCCCTCTCTTTGCAGCAGGGCAATTTACCTTTACAAGAGCAAGCTCTCTGTGAATTGCAGGCTGCTCTGAGTGATCTGAAACCTTTATTACATCAATAAGCTTATTGAGTTGCTTTTTCACCTGCTCAATTATGCGATCATCTCCTCTGACAACAATTGTCATTACAGAGATATCGTCATGCTCTGTTCTGCTCACAGATAGTGAATCAATGTTATAGCCACGGGCAGAAAAAAGACCCGCAACCCTTGCAAGGACACCAAATTTGTTTTCTACTTTTACAGAAATTACATGCTGACTCATATATTTACCTATGCCAATTCTCTCATTATAGTATCTTTGATGGTTTTACCAGCAGGCACCATTGGATAGACATTCTCTTCCCTTGAAACGTGGAAATCAAGTATTATTGGTCTATCTGTTATTTCCAGTGCCTTACGGATCGCAGGGACAACATCTGCCTTTTCTGTTATTCTCATGCCATAACAGCCATAAGCATCCGCAAGCTTTACAAAATCAGGGGCAAAGTTTATGCAGGTATGAGAATATCTCTTTTCCCAGAAAAGCTGCTGCCACTGCCTTACCATACCAAGAAATCCATTATTTAGTATTGCTACAATTACTGGCAGTCTATGCTGAGCAGCAACTATCAACTCCTGAATATTCATCTGGATCGAGCCATCTCCTGCAATATCAAAAACACGCCTATCTGGTCTTGCAAGCTGCACACCTATTGCAGCAGGAAGCCCAAAACCCATAGTCCCAAGACCACCGGAAGATATAAAAGTTCTTGGCTCGGTATATTTATAAAACTGGGCAGCCCACATCTGATGCTGTCCAACCTCAGTTGTGATAATGGCCTTGCCATCTGTTTCTTTAAAAATTTGCTCAATAACATACTGAGGCTTAATCTCATTCTCTTTATCTTCATATTGAAGAGGATGAGTTGTTTTAACCCGCCTGACCTCTTCTACCCATTCTGCAATATCTGGAGCCTTAACCTCTTTTAGCATCTCTCTTAAAATCCTTTTGCAATCTCCAACTATTGGGACATCAACCTGAATATTCTTACTCACAGATGCCGGATCTATATCTATATGAATTATCTTTGCATTAGGAGCAAACTCAGAGACCTTGCCAGTTACCCTATCATCAAAACGAGCTCCAATTGCAATTATAAGGTCAGAGTGATGTATGGCATAATTTGCAAAGTAAGTTCCATGCATGCCAAGCATTTCAAGAGAAAGAGGATCTGTCTCGGGATAAGCACCCATACCAAGAAGAGTTGTTGTAATTGGTATGCCTGTTTTTTTGACAAGCTCACGCAGCTCCTCATGAGCACCAGAGATTATAACTCCACCACCAGCATAAATAACAGGCCTTTTAGATGACTCAATAAGCTTGCATGCCTTTGATATCTGAATTGGATGGCCATCGTATGTGGGCTTATAACCTCTCAGTTGAACCTCCTCTGGATACTCAAATTTATGCACACTGTTTGATATATCCACTGGAACATCTATTACAACAGGGCCAGGTCTACCTGTTGTTGCAATGTAAAAGGCCTCCTTTATTATACGAGCAAGATCCTTTACATCCTGGACTAAATAATTATGCTTTGAGATTGGCCTTGTGATGCCTGTAATATCAACTTCTTGAAAAGCATCATTTCCAATTAAAGCTGTAGATACCTGACCGGTAAATACAACCAGAGGAACAGAATCCATGTGAGCTGTTGCTATGCCAGTTATGAGGTTTGTTGCACCTGGACCACTTGTTGCAATAACAACTCCAGGTTTGCCAGAAGCACGGGCATAACCATCTGCGGCATGAATGGCCCCCTGTTCGTGTCTGCTCAATATAAACTTAAAAGGAGCATGATACAATTCATGAAATATTGGAATGACAACCCCTCCAGGATAGCCAAACATGTACTCAACGTTTTCTTTAATAAGCGACTCTACAATTATCTGTGAACCCTTGATCTTCAATAGACTTCTCCTGAAAAAATAAGATAGAAATTTATCAGAAAATAAAAATATATATGTAATAGCAAGAAAAATTTTTAATTTAGCTATCCCCACAGAGTATATTTGTCAATTTTTTTTCTTTGTTTATTATAAAAGCTTGATTTCATCGATTTATAAATTCATATTTGCTATAGATATCAATACAATCAAAGTTGGCAAAATCCATGAAAGAAATAGTTGATACAATTTTCAAAAGAATTCTTTTTTATAATCAGAAAAACAACACTGATGCTATACCTCATTCCGATCTCTTTGCAAGGGAAATTTCATCTTTATATGGAGTCTCAAAAAAAGAGTTGGATATTGTACTGAGCATACTCAAGGAATCTCATAAAATATTTATAATGGAAATAGCAAAAGAAGACAGTGCCAAGAATCTTGAAAAAATATCAGGCTATGTCGATGCAGATCTCATGACAATTCAAAAGCTCAGGGAAGTATTCTTTGATGCTCTCTCAAACGAATACGAGAGACAATACAACACAAAAAAAACTGCAAATGTTATAATCAAAGAGCTAATCCCCAAATTGATGTATATCAACCACACACCCATAGGAAAACTGCTCAACAAGGCAATTATGCTTGATGAATACCAGCATCACATAGAAAATAACTACAGAGAATTTACAGAGGAATGGAAAGAAGAAAACTACAAAATACAACTTTCAATTAATGAAAAACTTTTATTGAACATAGAAAAAAACAAAAAAAATTCGAAAGAAATACAAGAAGCTACTAAAATAGAAGAAGAAAAAAATAAAAGAGCTGTTGACTCTGAACTTCACAAAAAATATGAAAAATCAGAAGAAGATTATTCCCTTGATAAGATGATCCAGATCTATGGAGTAGATTTCTTCCTTAGAGTAAATTTAAGAAAATATAATTTTGCTATTATAGAAAAAGCAATTGATTCCCATATTCTCCATAGAAAACAGGATCTTTCTCTGCTTAGAGAAATGCTCAAAAACATGAGATTTAACTTTGAAAACGATCCAGAGATTGCAAACCACATGGACGAACTCATGAGCTTAGATCGCAAAGCAAGCAGAGCTATTTCTCTTGCAAAAAAATAAAAGATATAATGCTTGCATAAAAAGTTTGTCAATATAACCTTGGCTAAAATATATACCTTGAATAAAAAATTTTTAGTTGAATTTCCCAGATATATCACTTATATTATTTTGAAATGGTGATTAAATTTATGAAAATAATAAAATCCAATATTGCAATATTACTATTTATAGTTCTATTTTGCACTCCCTTACATGCAAGGGAGTTTCTAAATACTGTTTTGCATCTTAACTTTGGAGGAATGTATTCCTTTGCCACCAAAGGCGATATACTGGATGAAGAAGAACAGCAAATATCAACTGAATTTCCTGAAAGCAATAAAACATCCCATTACGAAACAGCATATTGTTTAACTCTTGATATAGTCCCAATGTCTCCAATAATTTTAGGTATGGAGGAGCATGCTATAAAATTTGGAGTCCGCACCTCTTACAGATTTCATTTTCTGGAACAGAGAGTAAAATCAGGTGATGAGTATTCAGGAACTCTTATGGATTACAAGTCGTGGATGATAGGCCCAGTAATTCACTATGCTCCTTATATAGGCGCATCTGATCTTAACTATGAATATACAGCAAATGGAGGCTTTACTTTCTATGCTCTTGTTGGTAAACTGGATGGCAATCTCACAGCCTTCCCTGCAATAAGGGATTACAAAGACATAGCCTATGACGATAAAACAAAAATAAGCGGATATAAATTCGATATAGGAGTAGGAGCAGAAATAGCTCTCTGTTCTCTAAACTTTGGAATGAATGTTTATTATAGTCAAAGCAAGATCAAAATGCAAGATCAGATATATGCCAATGCAGGGAAAGATGCAAAATTAAAGGAAGGATGCCTTGAATTATATGTTGGCATCCCAATTGAATACTTTATCGAGCCTTTTATACCAAGATTTTAAGGTTACTTAAGGCATTTGCTTGTATCTGTCATATACTCTTCAAGGGATATCTTCTTTGTAAAGCAATCATCTTTTATATATTTAAGGACGCTCAGAAATCTGTCTTTATCCGTATAGCCAGGAAGCACAGTGAGAGGTTTTTGATTTTTATCCCAAAACATTGTTGTTGGAAATCCAGTAGCACCAATTTCCCCCATAAAATTCATAGGGGTAAAGCTTTGACCCATGACAGAAATAGTCTCTCTGCTTTTTTCAGGATTCACTTTTATGTTGATAAAATTCTCGTTCATAAAAGATGATACCACTGCATCAGAAAACACCTCAGAGTCCATCATCTTACAATAGATACACCAATCTGTATAAAAAAACATAATCACTCCCTTACCCTCTTTTTTAGCAAGATCCATGCCTTCCTGAACACCATACCATTTCACAGATCCACCATTTTTATTGCCAGCAGAAGGAGTGCTATTGGAGCAAGAAAATACAACAAACATTAAAGCCAAAAACAGAATTTTTTTAAACATAATTTAAATTTCCTTATTTTAGAGTTTTACTATAAATTAAACATCTATATCACTTGTCAATTTATTTACCAACTAGGATAAAATTTTATTTGCCTGCTCTTAAAAATATTAAGTATATCAAAACAATATCTAAAAATCATATGCAAGCCTAATCATTCAAAGATTTAGAGCCAATAAAGATTAAAATTACAATGCACTGTATTTAAACACTTTCAATAAAAAATTTGACACAAATAAAAAAAGTGATGACTATAAATAAGCACCTTTTATAAAAAATATCTCAATTCAAACAAACAAAGAGGACTCTCAATGATAGTAACAAATGATGAATTAAAATTAATTGCTAAGACAATACGATGCCTATCTATGGATATAGTCCAAAAGGCAAACTCTGGCCATCCTGGAATGCCAATGGGTTGCGCTGATATTGCTGCTGTGCTATGGACAAAAATTATGAACTATGAAGGCTCTGACCCCCTATGGCCCAATAGAGACAGATTTATACTTTCTGCAGGCCATGGCTCTGCTTTGCTATATACTATGCTTCACCTTGCTGGATATAATCTCACTATGGATGATCTAAAAAATTTCAGACAGATTGGCAGCCTAACCCCAGGTCATCCAGAATTTAACCACACCCCTGGAGTTGAAACCACCACAGGGCCTCTTGGTCAGGGCTTTGCAAATGGAGTAGGCATGGCTATAGCCTCCAAACTTATGGCGTCAGAATTTAACTCCTCAGAAAACAAAATATTTGACCACTTCATATACATACTTGCAGGGGATGGCTGTATGATGGAAGGAATATCATCAGAGGCTGCTTCTCTTGCAGGACATATGAAGCTTGGAAATTTAATTTGCATATATGACTCTAACAGGATAACCATAGAGGGTTCAACAGATCTAGCTTTTAGCGAAGACATCAAAAAGAGGTTTGAGTCTCAAGGCTGGCATGTGGAAGAGATTGATGGACATAACTTTGAGGAAATTGAAAACTCAATCAAAAAAGCTCAAGAAGTATCAGACAGACCTTCTCTCATAATAGCAAAAACCACAATTGCAAAGGGTAGCTCATCAATGGAAGGAAGCGAGGAGACACACGGAGCCCCACTTGGTGCTGACGAGATTAAAAAAAGCAAAGAAATCTTAGGATGGCCTGCAGACTCTTCCTTTTATGTCCCACAGGAGGTTTATGATATCTTCAACAGGGTTAAGGCTGAAAAGCGCTCTGTCTATAACGCCTGGAAAGAAAAATTTAACTCTTCAATGACTTCACAGACCTTTAAAGATAAGTGGTATAGCTTTTTCTCTAAGGTTGACACTAACAGGCTAAAGGAACTCATGCCATCTTTTAAAACTGGAGAAAAAATTGCAACGCGCAATGCCAGTGGAAAAGTTATAGAAGTGCTTTACAGGGAACTCCCAAACTTCTTAGGCGGCTCTGCTGACCTTGCTCCAAGCAACAAAACCTTTGTCAAAAATGTCCCAGAAAGCGGACATGGCAAAACAGGCAAAATCATACACTTTGGCGTTCGAGAACATGCAATGGCTGCAATACAAAATGGCCTTGCCTACTATGGGGGATTTATTCCATTCTCTGCAACTTTCTTTGTGTTTATGGATTACCTGCGCCCTGCGGTGAGAATTGCAGCTCTTTCAAAATTGCATTGCATATATGTCTTTACCCATGATTCAATTTTTGTTGGAGAAGATGGCCCTACTCACCAGCCTGTGGAACATTTAGCTGCTGCAAGGGCTATACCAAACCTCAGAGTTATAAGACCATGCGATGCCATTGAAACAGTGGAGGCATGGCTCTGTGCCATTGAACACCAGGGACCTACAATCCTTGCTCTTTCAAGACAGAATCTTCCTGTTATCGAACGAAATTCATCCCATGAAATAAATCTTAATAAGGGTGCATATATTATCTACAACTGCGAAGATCCTGACATTATCATATTTGCCTCTGGATCTGAAGTTTCTGTTTCCATTGAAGCTGCTAAATTGCTTCAAAACCAGGGTATCAAGGCAAGAGTTGTATCCTTCCCATGCTGGGAGCTTTTTGACACCCAAAGTGATGATTATAAAAAAACCATTCTCTGCCAGGGAACCAAAAAAGCTGTTGTGGAGGCAGGGATTTCTATGGGATGGGAAAAATATGCTGGTAACGATGCCATATTCATAACAATGGAAAGCTTTGGTCAATCTGGACCTGCTGAGGCTGTAGCTGAATTTTATGGATTCACTGCAGAAAAAATTGCTCAAAAGATAAAAGATTCTCTTAAATAAAAAATTTTTTCAGCAATTATTCCTAAATATAATTTTTAGTGTAAAATCAAGAAACTATTATCCCCAAAGCCGAAGGCTTCGGGGATAATAGAGTATTTTTATTTTAAAAGAATTTAAGGAATAAATGCTGATAAAGTTAAAATGCATGAAAACATGTTTGATTGCCTACCGAATCAGACATTACCTTAAATTTAAATAAAAAACCAGCTATTGCTTTTTACAATTGATTCAATGAGATCTAAAATCTCTGTAAATTTGCTTGCAATAAACTTCTGACCAGAAATCTCTTCTGCCCCTGCATGTCCAAAGGCACAACCTATAAATGGCAAATTGTTTAATCTTGCAGCATCAAGGTCTGTAATCCTATCCCCTATCATTATAATTTTTGATGATTTTAAAATTTTTTTATATTCAGCAATTATCTCACTCTTGTTGCTTAAGTCACCCTCTGCATATAAAGATAAAGGGCTGAAGAATTGAGTTAAATTATATGTAAAAAGTATTGCTTCTATATATGCTCTGACCCCATTTGATGCAACAAGTAGTTCATAACCTCTATTAAACAACTGAGGAATAACCTCTTCAACTCCTTCAATAAGCTTTCCTTTTTTATCTTTTATAAGATAAACTAAATTTTCTGTCCATTTTTGCCCAAGATAATCCCTTGTTTCCCTTGGAAGATGAGGAAAGAGCATAGAGCATATCTTATCAATTGGAAAGCCCAGTGTGGCTACAATAGATTCTTTTGATGGCAAAACACTTTCCTTACATAATCCCTGCTTTGTGCATAAAAGGATAGCCTCAGCAAAAGCCTCTTCCAGTATATCTCCAGCATCATATATTGTTCCATCAATATCAAAGGCTAAAAATATTTTTTCATTCATAAGATGCTCTGACCCCTAATTCAAATTCAATGCTCTGACCCCTAATTTTTTGCGCCTCAATTGTCAAATTAATTTACCAAAAATAGCTCTCTAAAAAATATTTAATTGACGTAAAAGAGGAATTCCTATTGTAAAATACTCATATTCTTGAGGAGATAAATTTGGATACTAAGATAAAAATCGGGGATCTGATACTGAAAAATCCCATAACTGTGGCCTCTGGCACAGCTGGCTATGGCGAGGAGATGAATACTTTTTTTGATATTTCACGCCTTGGAGCAATTTTTACAAAAGGACTCTCTTTGCAGCCTCGGAAAGGAAACTATGGAAACAGAGTTCTTGAAACTCCAAGCGGACTTCTTAATTCCATAGGGCTTGAAAATGTTGGCGTTGAAGAATTTTTGGATAAAAAACTCCCCTTCTTGTTATCTAAAGGAGCAACGCCAATTCCAAACATTGCTGGCCACACAATAGAAGAGAATATTGAATTGTGCAAAATCCTATCCAACACAAAGGGAATTGATGCTGTGGAGCTCAATGTCTCATGTCCTAATGTAAAGCAGGGTGGAATGGCCTTTGGAACAAATATGGAAATTTTCTGTGATCTTATAAAAAAAGCACGTAAAGCCACAAGTTGTGCGCTAATTGTAAAACTTTCACCCAATGTCACAGATGTCGCATCTTTTGCCATAGCTGCCGAAGAACTGGGAGCAGATGCAGTTTCTGCTGTAAACACATTTCTTGGGATGAAGATAGACATAAAAACAGGAAAACCTCATTTTAACAACAAGGTGGCAGGCTTAAGCGGCCCAGCAATAAAGCCAATGGCAGTTCGCATAGTATATCAGGTCTATGAAAAAATAAAGATCCCGATTATAGGCCAGGGTGGCATATCCTCTCTTGAGGATACACTTGAATTTATCATGGCTGGGGCAAGTGCAATTTCAATAGGAACTGCAAATCTCATAGAGCCATCTATTTCTGTAAATATACTTGATGAGTTGCGAAATTACATGATAGAAAATAAAATATCAGCAATTTCTGATATAATTGGGCTCGCTCATTAAAATAAAATCATGGAGAGTTTATGAAATTCTGGAATTCAACACTGAGATCAATGGATGAATACATTCCTGGGGAACAGCCATCAAATCTTGATGAATACATAAAGCTTAATACAAATGAAAACCCTTTCCCCCCTTCTGAAAAAGTCATGAAGGCCATTATCGAAAATGTCACTCCAAATCTCAGGAGATACCCAGATTCAAAGGCCTCAAGGGTCAGAGCCATATTTGCAGAGCAAAACAACATAAGTCCAGAAAATATTTTTGTTGGAAACGGATCTGATGAAATATTTACCTTAATTTTCCGTGGATTTATAGAAAAAACAGGATTAGCAGCATTCCCATATCCATCTTATGCACTCTATGATACTCTGGCTCAGGGCAATGGAATAAAATTTAAAAAAATTGCTATGGACAAAAGCCTTACTGTTGACATGGATAAATTCTTAGAAGAAAAATACGATATGGTAATAATAGCTAATCCTAATAATCCTACAGGCACATATATTTCCACTGCAAGGATAAAGCACTTTTTAACTAACTTCAAAGGACTACTTGTCGTAGATGAGGCCTATATTGACTTTTATGGTGGTTCTGCCATAGGCTTAATAAATGAATATGACAATATTATAGTTACAAGATCCTTTTCAAAATCATATTCCCTTGCAGGCCTTCGTGTTGGCCTTGCAATTGCCAATGGCGATATCATAAAAGGGCTTTTAAAAATTAAAGATTCATACAATGTTGATGCTCTGGCTCTTGCTGGGGCAGAGGCTGCACTGCTTGATACTCGTTCCTTCGAATACAACATTTCAATGTTGAGAAACAATAAAGAATATCTGGAAGAAAGGCTCAGCTCCATGGGATTTGAAATAATTCCATCAAGAGCCAACTTTGTTTTCACAAAGCATCCCTCCATTGATTCAAAGATGCTATATGAAAAGCTCAAAGAAGAAAAAATACTAATCCGTTATTTTTCTGGACCAATTCAATCAGAGTATGTCCGCATATCAATAGGCACAATGATGGAAATAAAAAAGCTCTGCCAGGCAATAGCTTCTATATTGGAAGGAGTATAACTCTACCAGAACTATTTGTTACAGTACCGCGCTGATACATCTCATTGGCAGTAAGCCGTTCATCAAGGAAAAGCAAGACATCCTCTTTCTTGATCCATATATTCACAACTTCATCTCCAGCGTCATACCATCTGAAGCCAATCACAACGCCAACAATCTCAGACTCAGACTGAACAAACCCATATTTAAAAATTTCTTCAAGAATTGCAGGTAGATTTTCTCTGATGACCTCAAGGGCAAAAGTTCCATAATCAAGATTATTTTCCTTTTTTAAGCTTGTATCAAAACCAAAAAAAAGCATATCTGTTTTTTTCGATTTTTTATCATAATAAAATCCAGCGCTACTGCGAACAATTTGAAGGCCCTCTTTATCTGATAAATTTTTTAATATCGAAATAATCTCTTTTTTATACTTTGTTTGATAATAACCACCGTTTGTAGAATAGGATTTTATATCAACCAGATAGTCCTCATAATTTACACCCTTATTTACAACTACTTGATTTTCAACAGGAATAGAGTTATTCTTTACAGTTGACTTCCCTGTTTCCTGTGCTGTAGCGCAGGCTGTTAAAAATAAAAATAAAAGAATAATTTTAAATCCATACTTTGTAGACTTCTTCATAAAAATAAGCTCCTCAAACACCTTTTTGATTTACATCTTCAAAAAATTCATAAAGTCTTCTATAGGCTTTGGATACTTCCCATTCTCATCCATATATTTCTTGAATCTATTTTCATATGAGGCTATTTCTCTCATCTTTATATTATTGTATCTTGTGGCAAATTTGTTAAAGGCTGGCATATTTTCCAGTTGGTCTCTTATATTTTTTCTAAAAGGCATATGCTTAAAGAATATCTCCCTTACAACATTATTGACTTTCATTATTCCATCTTTTTCGTAAGCAACCCAAAGTATATAATCATCGGCAAATCTATCTCTATTTGTCCTGAGAGTTTTAAACTTCAAAGCAATTTTCTCCTTCATCTCTGGAGATAGCTTTGAATTCTTTTTAAAAGTATTTACATAATCAAAATACTCTCCAGTTAAACCCCCCTCAATAGGATCTGCCCACATAGCTCCTTTTATACTTCGATTTAGCTCCCATCTAAAACATGCAAAAGTGTGCATCAGGCTCTTCTCTATGTCTCCGCTAAATAAAATTGGGATCATAATTCTTCCGCGGGACTTTTTATTTGTCCCAGAAAGTTCCTGCCACATAAATGTCTTTGTCCCAGCAATGGGCAGCAGTACAAAATATGGGAACACCTCTTCTTTGATAATCTCACGGGCAGAGTCTAACTTAAGTACAGTCTCTCGCCAAAATAAGGAAAAATCAACATCAGTAATAGATTTTATCAAAGCCTCCACCTTAGACTTGGATTGATACATGCTGCGCAGACTTCCGCGGATAAGATCACTACAAAGTATTGGAAATGCTGTAGCAGTACTTCCAGAACACACAGCAGAGGCACTTGCAAGCCTTTGTTGAATCTCATGGAGTGTTTTGTTGAGATTAATATCATCAGAATCTTCTCGTTCGCTCAAGGCCTTGCCTTTTTTCTGATATTTTTCTTGCTCACGCAAAAAGGCCTCATAATTCAAACCCATTTCTGTTATACTTGGCTCCTCTGCTCCAGAGTAGATCTTTGATAAAAACTCATACTCAAGTAAAATAGGGATAGAAACCTCCCTCTCCTTTATTCTGGCTAACTCATTAAGCTCAGAAACCTCATCTTGAGTTAAAAGCGTATCATCCAGAAAACCAAAGGTGAGCATCAACTTAACTGCTCTTGGAATTGTTTTTTCTTTTTTGCTGCGAGCAAAGACCTGTTTATATAACTCCCAGTATAGTTGAGTGATATGGCGCCTGACCTTTCTTTCTTCTGATTCTGCACTAAGTGGATTTTTTAGATTCTTAAAATCATTGAGCAATTTTAAAAGGCGATTCTGAAACTCCTTATCAACCATTGAAAACTCAAAGATCTGATATATGGACTTTTGCAATCCAGTTGATATAACATTTGGTGCAGAGATCTCTTCTTTAGATGGAATCGCTTCCATAGAAATATCTTCTTCTCTGGTAGATTTAGTTTGCAGCGATTTATCAAGGGAAGAAATAAAATCATAATATGAGGGCGAAAAAACGCTCATGTCATCACCAAAAAGCTCAGAGCATACAACATTGAGCTTTTCAATGAGTTTTATCATATTTTTAAAAAAATCAGAAGGCACTCTACCAGTTGAGAGCCAGCGATTCATGCCGCCTGATTTCAAAAAATAAATAGGTGAATCCTCAGATTCAAAAAAGGATATAATCTTTTCTCTTACTTTTTCCTTTAGATTAACAATCTGGTTTTGTAATTTATTGATAGAAGAAGAAAAAACAGAAAAAAATGAAATAGCTATTTCTGGATCTGATTTTATTACATCAGATAAAGTCTGGGGATTTATCTTTAATAAGCGCTTTGCCAGATCAAGAAAATCAGCAGATACATTATCACCAAAGTCAATATTATAATTTTTTTTCAGAAACCGAGATCTATCTTCAATCAAAAAATCTATGGAAAAAGAATCAGGAAATAGCCCTTTATTAAAACTAAAAGTCTCCCCAAGGGCATCTGCTCTTTTGTTCAAGAGATCTGACCCTTCACCTTGAGAGATGGCGTTATACATGAGGCAAAGATTATCCTCTATTTGAGAGATCCTTGCACAAAAGGACTGAATTTTATTTAATGAATTTTTTGCAATTGTATAATTGTTGAATATCTGCCTGAGCATATTCACAGTTGTTGAAAGATCCTTTTCTGCAAAAGCTCTTATTCCAGCAGATGGCAAATTATAGGCAACTACATTGCACTTTGTCAAAGCCCTTGCTGAGCTTATATAAGAGTCAGTCAGAGCGCCAGAAAAACCTACAAGCATTGACTTGCCTTTAATTGTGCATATCCTAACAGACTTATCTAAAATAATAGAGCTATCAAGGCCCATAAATTCTTGAGGAGCGCTTAAAATCTCAAGCTCTCCATCTTGCAATATGAAAAAATCCGAAGGTTCCTCCCACTGCATGAATAAAACATCCCCTGGCTCCAACAATCTGTTCTCTGGCATTAACTCTCTCCAAGAAAATTAAGTGTTCTGCGTCTTAAGGCTTTCCATATAGTCATCCCATTCTGTGGGGAGCATATACTTCTTTTTGTTATTGCACTCTTTGCAGGCAGGGACAAGATTTATCTTTTCACTCTTGCCTCCACGGGAAAGAGGTATTTTATGATCCATAGTAAGATCTGCAGGGTTGAAAGTTCTTCCGCAATAATAACATTTTCCAGAGGAAATTTTGTTCCTCCACCATGAGGAATTGCGAAGCTGTCGAGCCTTTGCCTTTTCTCTTGAGATCTCCTCTGTCAAAAAGTCCTGAGAATATTCATACTTTGTTGAAGTTCGCCTCATTCTCTTTCGATCTATGTTACGATCTTTATAGGACATCAGAGAAAACTCTCCCCCTCTTGTAACCTATATCCATTTATAAATGCCAGTGCATCCATTTTCTTTTTGTTCTCTGGCTGCAATTCAAGAATTTCCAAAATGCCATCACCTGTGCCAAGTAAAAGCCTTTTTTTCTGATATCTCAAAATTTCACCTTGATTAAGTGATAGTTTCTCTTCTCTAAAAATAAGGCTTCTCCATATTTTAAGGTGCTGTCCTCTAAAGGTGGTCCAGGCAACAGGCTTTGGGTTTAATGCTCGCACCTGATTATGTATCTCCTGAGCAGTTCTTGACCATTTTATATGTGCCGTTTCTTTATCAATCTTGCTACAATAAGTCGCCTTTGAATGATCCTGCTTTATGAGATTTGCCTTACCGCTTCCAAGTAAATCAATAGCCTTTGCCACAAGCTCTGCACCAAGAGGAAAAATTATCTCATCCAACTCACCTCTTGTTATATTCTCGTCAACTTTAAGCTTCTCCTGAAGAACTATATCCCCTGCATCCAGTTCCTCATTGATCATCTGAACTGTTATGCCAGTTTCTTTATCTCCATTTAAAAGCGCCCACTGCACAGGAGCAGCACCTCTATACAGAGGCAAAAGAGAAGGATGAAGATTGATTGTTCCAAGTGGTGGCATTGTAAATACTTCTGGAGGTATAAGCCTTCCATAAGCCACAACTACAAATATATCTGCACCAAAAGCTTTTAATGTATTTATAAACTCCTCAGATCTAAGCTTTGAAGGCTGCAGCACTGGAATATTTTTACATTTAGCAATCTCCTTTGACGGACATTCGCTAAGTTTAAGATCCCTACCACAGGGCTTATCCTCAGAGGCTACTAAAAATACAATTTCATATTTCTTACAGAGAAATTCAAGAACATAAGCAGCTATATCTGGCGTTCCAAAGAAACCAACTTTCATTTAACCTGCTTTTTTACTCATCTTTTTAATTTTTTTTAACTCTTGCTTTAATTCATCTTTTATGTATTTCTCTATTCTATCAATAAAGAGAATACCATTGAGATGATCATACTCATGTTGAAAAACTCTTGCAAGCAATCCCCTTGCCTCTATCTCTACCTCTGAGCCCTCTGGGGTTATTCCACTTATCAAGATAGCATCAGGTCGCAATACATCCGCATTTATACCAGGAAGAGAAAGGCAACCTTCCTCATAGGGCTCTATCTTATCAGAAAATTCTTTTATCACTGGATTTATCAGGGCAATTCTGTTGACCCTCTTATCACCAATATCTACCACAAAAATTCTCTTAGAGACATTTATCTGAGGAGCTGCAAGGCCAATCCCTTGCTCCTTATACATTACTTCAAACATCTCATCTATAAGAGATATAATTGAACCATCTATATTAGATACAGGCTCTGCAACTTGTGCAAGAGTTTCATTGCCATAAAAAACCAATTTTTTATCTGACATACAACCTCAAGTTAACTAAAATTTGAATCATTTTCAAGTCCTTTTTCAGCTCTCATTAAATCCTCTTCGGTATCGACCTCATACCAGCCAAAACCAGAGAGATCACAAATATATGGAGCAAATTCACCAGTCTCTGCAAGTATTTGAAGTATATTTTCGACAACAGCCTTCTCTCCAAAGCGATCTATAACCTTAGAGATCATTTCTCTGTAAAGGCCTTCCCTTGAAGAGTCTACATAGGTCATGCCAATATAGCCACAGTCAAAATCAGTCAGTTGTTTGCTTATTGCCTTAACCCTTTTATCTGAAGTGAGTTTAACCTTCATGTCATCATTGCCAAGACTTCTGTCAAAATCGCACATAGCAGTTATATCTCTAAATGATTCCCTCATCTTATTGAACATTGCAGGTGGATATATATGATCTACATTTGTGATTAAAAAAGAATCGCCAGAGAACTCACTCAATGCTCTTTTTAAAGTAAAGATATTACCTTTAAGATATTCTTTATTTTCTATGACTCTCACGTTTTTATAGCCAAAGCTATCCACATGAGTTTTCAGATCTTCATAGCAAAAACCACCTACAATTATTATCTCATCAAAAAAATCCCTTCCAAGAAAATCAAGCAAGTAGTCTATGAGCTTTTTCTCTCTCACAGGGACCATGCCTTTTGTTCTTGCCTTAGTTATTTCTCCAAGTCTGCTGCCTGTGCCTGCAGCCAATACTATCGCTCTCATAAATATAATAGTTCCTTTATAGAATTAATTGTTACAATATCAGGTCTAATTTTAAGGAAATCTTCTCTTTTAAAGGTCCCACAAATGCCAACAAAATTTATACCATAATTAAATGCCTTTTCCGCATCCTTCAGGGAATCTCCAACGAAGGTCATTTCTTCTTTTTTCAGGTTAAACTTCTCCCTTACATAGTCAAAATGAGCCTTTCCTTTTTCAAAACCCTCTCTAAAACCCAGGACAATATCAAACTCCAACTTTTCATTTTCAACAAACCTGTCAATAAGTTCCTGAAAATTATTTGATGCTATGCCTACTATATTACCTCGCTCCCTGAGCTTATTTATGGTATCTCTAACCTCGTCGGTAAATTTTGATAAAAAGAAACCCTCAATCTTTGTTTCTTCAAAAATTCTTGCCTTCTCTTTATTGGTAGGGTCCCCAGGAAGGATCATCTCTAATTGCTGAAAAAAAGGATTCCCTGAAGTTTCAAGATAGCGTTCCCTTGCCTTTTCAAAAGAAATTTCTGGATGAAAGCGATTTATAACCCTACCAGCTATATCAGCAAAACCCTTCATTGTGTCTACAAGAGTTCCATCGAAATCAAACAAATAAGCTCGCGTCTTTGTCATAAGTTTAAATAATGCCTCTGTGTGTAAAATAAGGTTCTCCAGTAGGAGGATTTCCTTTTTGACAGAGACTCTATAATAAAAATTAAATATCACGTCAAGTAGAAAGTGCTTGAATTCTTATGTATTATAAAGTATAAAGAACTAAAGTCTAAAAAATCGAAGGTTGCCAATGAAAAAGCTCATCTTTGCTCTTTTTTTTACAGTAAGCACTATCTTTTCTACAAATATATTTGCTCTTAATGTAGATGTAGAGGAAATTTATAAAGCTGGCAAGGTTGATTTTACAAATTATGAGGGTAGAGATAAAAAATCTGAAAGCATATCGCAGATAAAGTCCATAGGATACCAGCTTGCATATAAAAAATCGAATTCTACCAATGCTGAAATATTTCACTATTATATGAAATACCACATAGTAAGCCTGACATCCAATGACAGTGAAAAATATTCATGCGATATTTTCTTTATAGATAAGGATGCTTCTGTTGACCACATAAAAAATGTCCGCCGAATTTTATCTGCATATATTGAGCAGGCCTATAACTACTCTGTCCGAGAAGCTGACTCCATAGCACTTTACCTCACTTATTATAATGCAGTTCACAGGGGAGAAATGGATTTCTTCACTTCAAAATATACTCCTGAAATAACAAAATACGTAAACCAGCAAAATATTGGTATTTCCACAAAATATTACCAGTGGCCAGGAAAAACTGCAATTATAATACCTCTCACAGCAAAAAGCTTTAAAGATAGTGAAAAGACAATAGACCCCTTTGCTATCTCAGATGAGAAAACAAACAAAGAAATAAAAAATAACAAAGAGAACAACCAGGACAGAGAGGTAATGCAGGAAATTAAGAAAAAAGACCTGGAAAAGGATAAGAAGATAATTGAAGAAGAAAAGAAAAAGACACAACAGGATAAAAAAACTCTTACAGAAGAAAAAAAGAAAATAGAGGAAGATAAAAAAACAACTGAAACCAAAAAAGAAGAAATTCAAAAGGAAAAGAAGTCCTTAGAAAAGGAGAAGGAAGTAGTAAAAACAATAACAGAACCAGTTGAAAGAAAAAAGAAAGAAGAAGAAATTGCTAAAAAAGAAGAAGAAATAAAGAAAAAAGAAGATGAGGTGAAAAAAGAAGAGGAGAAACAAAAAAAAGACGAAGAAATACTTCAAAAGAAAGAAGAACAGATAAAAAAGACAGAGGAAAAGATTGAAAAGAAGGAAGAAGAGGTAAAACAAAAGGAAGAAATCCTCAAAAAAGAAGAAGATAAAAAAGAAGATAAAAGGCAAAACTCAACAGAAATCGAAAAAAAAGCTGAGGAGTTAAAAAAGAAAGAAGAGGAACTCAATAAAAGAGAAGATATTCTAAAAAGCGGAAAAACGGACCAGAATGTCTTTGGGATTAAACTCTACTACCTGGAGGTTAAGGAATATCTTGAAGGTGGCCATTACAACAATGCACTCTATATGATCAATGCCTCTACCAAAAAGATTGACTTTAAATCACCTGTGGAAAATATCTGTGGAAGGCGATATGATGTCTTCTCTGGAGGAATAGTTGTAATCACCCATAATGGTGAACACAAGGCTGGGCATAAGCTCACACTTATAGACAGAGAAACTCTAAAGGCAAAAATTACAGGAGTGGAAAATATATTCTGGCGAAGCTTTATTGAAATAAGAGACAATAATATCTATGCTATTGTAAAAGAGGATAATTCTTACTACCTGGGAAAATTTGACGAGAACCTGAAGTTAATATCAAAATCCAAAGAAAAGCTTAATGAGAACACATTTATAACATTTTTTGATGAATATATATATGTAAATAGAGAAGATAAAACAATTATAGTTCTCAACAAGAAAGATCTAACATTGGCAGGTGAAATCAAGCCCTGAGAAAATATAATAAAAATCGTGACTCTTCAAAAATTCCTGTCAGGGTGTTATATTAAAGAATAAATCAGGCAAACCTGGCAGGGAAAAAATTCAATTGTGAAAAATCACTGGAGGATAATTATCCAACAGTAAGTTAACTGGCAACCAAAAGGTGGTTTTCCAAATGAGAATAGCTTGCTAAAATTGCTTTATATGGGAATGTTAAATGCTTTAGAAAAAATCACAGGGAATTTTGAACACTACCTTTGAATACTACCTACAATTTTGATAAAAATTTTTATATTAAATTTTTAATCAGCTAAATAAAAATCAAAACCTTTGCACTCATAATTTAATTTGCAATTTCCTCAAAACTACCATACTTTATAAATTAAAATTTGCAGCTTCACAGGAGTAACTCTATATAACAAGCAAAAGATACATAGTAAAATCTTATTATGAACAGAATTCATTTTTAGATAATATTAATTATTTTTTATAACAATAGTAAGATTTTGTGATTCAAATTCATGCTTTATGCTTGACTAATATAAAAATATTTTATCTTTTATAAATTAAAATAAACAAAATAAGGGGGAAACATGGAGCAAAAGCCACTTTTTGAGTCCAGAAGGGACTGGAACAAAGAATTTGAAGCCTACCTTCAAGAGAATAAAACTCTTGCATACATGATGCTTAAAAAATCAGAAGAGTTCAAAGATTTCGTAGCCTTAAGCCAAAAGAATAAAAATAATCAATGGGAATCAATAACCTGGAATGAATTTGGCAGTAAAATAAAAGCAATTGCAAAGGCATTAATAGACCTCAAGCTACAACCAGGGGAAATGTGTGCCATTTTTTCTCAAAACAGAGCAGAATGGGCAATAGCAGATCTTGGTATACTTGCCACAAGGGCTGTCTCTGTTCCAATTTATGCAACTAATTCAAAAGAGGAAGCAGAATATATAATAGATGATGCTGAAGTAAAAATAATATTTACCGGGGATCAGGCTCAATATGATAAAGCAAAGGCAATTATTGCAGATAACAAACACCTTAAACTGATAGTTGCCTTTGATAGAGATACTAAGATATCTGGCAATGACAGCATCTACTTTGACGAATTAATAGATAAAGGCAATAAACTCACCAACGATGAGGAATTTAAAAGCAGACTAAATACTGTAAACCCAGATGACATTCTTACTCTGATATATACATCAGGGACAACTGGCAAACCCAAAGGTGCAATTCACACTCACAGAAGTTTTATGAATGGAATATATCCATCCTACATGAGATTTCCTGAAGCAGGCCCAGGTATTGTATCCCTTGCAATACTCCCTTTAAGTCATGTCTTTGAAAGGATGTGGTCCTATGGGTGTATGAGCGCAGGCGTTCAAATTGCCTACTGCCCTGATCCAAAGCAATTCGTCGATGTGATGTCCCATGTGAAGCCTCATTTCATGACAAGTGTTCCACGTATATGGGAAAAAGTTTATGGGACAATACATGAGGGTTTAAAAGACGCTCCTCCAATTAAACGCAAACTCTTTGCCTGGGCGACAAAAGTTGGAATAGAAGAATACAGAAAAAAGGTAAAAACTGGCAAAGGTCAAAGTGGACTAAAATACAAAATAGCTGATAAGCTTATATTCAGCAAAGTTAGGGCAAAGCTTGGTACAGAGAGATGTATGGTATACCACATTGGCGGCGCAGCTTTTGCTCCAGAGATCAATGAATTCTTCCAGGCCTTTGGTATAAACATAATCCAGGGTTATGGCCTTACAGAATTTTTCCCTGTTTGCGTAGGTTATAGAGACACTGGAAAACCTGCATGGTGCGGCCCTGTTATTCCAATGTGTAATGTCAGAATATCCGACGAAGGAGAGATCCAGCTAAAGGGTGGAATGTGTATGTCGGGATATTATAAAAAGCCAGAAGAGACAAAGGCCTGCTTTACAGAAGATGGCTGGTTCAAAACTCAGGATGTTGGCGAAATAATGACTGAGGAAAAATATGACGACAGGCTCACTTATATAAAGATAACCGATAGAATCAAGGATCTAATAATAACTGCTGGTGGTAAAAATATTTCTCCTCAGCAAATAGAAGTCTTGCTTGGTGATGAACTTTATATTGAGCAATTTGTTACAATTGGAGAAGGAAGAAAATTTATATCAGCTCTGGTTGTTCCAAACTTTGTAATACTTGAAGAATACTGCCAGAAGAACAATATACCTTTTACATCCAGGGAGGAGGTTATAAAAAATCCACAAATCATCAAACTCTATGAGGATATAATAGAAAAAAGAACCGAATCCCTTGGGCAGGTAGAGAAGATTAAAAAATTTACACTGCTCACCTCTGAACTCACTCAGGAAGGTGGAGAGCTTACACCTACAATGAAGCTTAAGCGTAAATTTATAAATCAAAAATATAAAGATATTATCGATAAGATGTATGAAGAATAAACCGGCAAAAATCTCAGGGGCAGACAAACTGCCCCTTTTTTTTAAATTCTAAGCTTAAAAATATTTTTTTAAACCCTTGACATAACTAAAATTTAATAAAAAATCTCCAAAAAAAGCCATAGATTCAAAGCAGGTATAATTTTCTATTATAAATCAATTTTACTTTACCTGCTCTGGTAAATAAAAGGGAGTCAGCAAAATGCAACTAAAAAACTTCTTTACACAACAACAGGTAGTAAGGATTAACTCAACGGAAAAACAACCAGCTCTCAAGGAGCTTTTGTCAGAGCTTCAAACCCAGTCTTTAATAGAAAACAGCAATCGCTATTATGCTCAAATAGCTCACAGGGAATCACTGGAAAATACTGGCATTGGCAATTCTCTGGCTATACCCCATGCACGAACAGAAACCGTAAAGGAACTAATAACAATACTTGGTATATGCAACAGTCCTCTGGAATATCAGTCAATTGATGGAAGGCCTGTGCGCTATATATTACTCAGCCTATTCCCAACTTCACTGAGTACAAAATACCTCTACCTCATAGGAATGATGGCGCGCATTTTTAATAATCCAGAGAACAATTCTTTTTTATCTCAGGAACATTCACCGGAGGAAATCTATTATTTTTTAAATGAAAAATGCGAAAAATACTATAATGACATATCAAGCGAATCACGAAAAAATGATAATCAAAATATTGAGCTTTCAGGTGTTCCATCATCGGATTTAGATCTGATGATAAGACTTGATAGGTTATACAATTCCTATATTGAGCAAGGGAAGCCAGAGTCAATTAAGCAGAAAATTGATGATTTAAAAAAACTCATAGACAATAGATCCCTTACCTACTATGAAAGAATGAAGAAGAAGAACAATAACCCCTTTGCAATAGTTGAAAAAAACAGCTGCTCTGGATGCCACATGAATATCCCTCCTGTGGAACTGCAAAACATACAGGAGCGAGATAGCATACATGTTTGCACCTACTGTGGAAGATTTCTCATAGTGATATAAAAATTTTTCCTTCTTTATACTATACACTTCTTCCTGGAATAAATACCTTATTACCCCCGCACAATGAGCAGGGGTAATAAATTTATAAATTTCCACTAAAAATTTTTTCAGCAATTATTACTGAATAAGTTTAGAAAAATTTTCCAGATCACTTCTTATTCATAAATGCTTCAAGAAAATCTATAGGTATAGGGAACAGTGTTGTGGAATTGTTCTCTGTAGCCACTTCTCTTAAAGTTTGCAGATATCTTAGCTGTAAAGCCACAGGATGTTTTTCCATGAGTTTTGCAGCCTCAACAATTTTACTTGCAGCCTGAAATTCACCCTCTGCACCAATAACCTTAGCTCTTCTTTCTCTCTCAGCCTCAGCCTGCTTTGCCATAGCTCTCTGCATTTCCTGAGGCAGATCTACATGTTTTACCTCAACAGCAGAAACTTTTATTCCCCATGCATCAGTTCTTGCATCAAGAACCTCCTGCAACTCATTATTTATGTGCTCTCTATTACTTAAAAGATCATCTAACTCAGAATTTCCAAGTATGCTTCGCAAAGTAGTTTGAGCAAGCTGAGAAGTGGCATAGAGGTAATCATCAACCTCAGTGATAGCCTTGTTGGGCTCAATAACCCTGAAGTAAACAACTGCATTGACCTTCACAGAAACATTATCCCTTGTGATTATATCCTGTGGAGGAACATCCATAGCCACAAGCCTTAGATTAACCCTCACAAATTTATCAATAAAAGGAATAACAAATATAAGACCTGGGCCCTTGGGACCCTTTGGAGGAGCAAGAAGCCTTCCAAGCCTAAAAATTACAGCCCTTTCATATTCCTTTATAATTTTAATTGAGGGAATGAGAATCAAAAGAATTAAAAATATTAGTGTTGGAATCAACCCTAAATCAAACATCAATGGCCTCCTTATTTATATAAATACAAAAGCAAAGAAAATTACTGCTTTGTTTTATGCTTATTTTAAGTATTCTTTTTTCTTGTAATCAAAGTCATTCCATTGGCTTTCTCTACAAGTAAAACTTCTCCTTTTTTAACCTCCCCTGAAAACTCAGCATTCCATATCTCTCCATGAACCATAATTTTCCCTTTGCCAGAAAAATCAGATAAAGCAACCCCCTCCTCTCCAATAAGACCGTCTATACCAGTGGTGACCTTGCCCCTATGGACATTAAAAACAGCCCTGACTACAATAAAAACGAAGGCAAGTATAACAATAATCATGCCAACAATTGTTGTCATTGGCAATCCACCGCCAGGCAAAGGAGAATCAAACAAAATAGTTGCACCCATAAAAAATGACACAATACCTCCTAAGGTGAGTAAACCAAAACTTTGAATTTTAAGCTCAAGAATAAAAAGAACAAAGGCAAGTATTATGAGCATAAGACCAACCGCATTTATTGGTATAATTCTAATGCCAAGTAAAAATAGAATTAAAGAAATTCCACCAATTATACCAGGAACAAACATGCCTGGATTTTTAATTTCAAGGCCAATACCTGCAATTGCAAGGATAAAGAGAAGAAAAATAATCTGAGGATCAGCAAATCTATTAACAAGCCTTTCTTTCCATGTCATTAAATACTTTACTTCCTTAATGCCGCCAGTTTTAAAAGTAAAAGTTGAGCCATTAAGATCTATAGTCTTATTATTAAGTTGACTCAATAGATCATTGATATCCTCAGCCACAATATCAATCACCTTAAGTTTTAACGCCTCTTTATAACTGCTTGATATTGCCTTAGCAACAGCATCAACTGCCCAATCAACATTTCTGCCTCTTTTTTGTGCAAGGCTACGTGCATAGGCAATAGTATCATTGAGAACTTTTTTTTCCATAACGCCTTCAGGATCACCCTGCTTATCCTTTTTCATAAAATCAAGCATTGGACTTACAGGGTGCATAGCACCAATCTCTGTCCCAGGAGCCATGGCAGCGACATGAGATGCAAGCATGATAAAACCTCCAGCTGATGCAGCCTGTGCTCCCTTGGGATAAGTATAAACCACAACAGGAATTTTTGAAGTGAGTATAGATTTAATAATCTCCCTCATGGAATCCATCAAGCCTCCAGGGGTATCCATGACAATTATTATAAACTGATTGCCATCATCAGCAGCTTTTTCAATGGACTGAGAAACATAACTTGCAATAATCGGGTTCACAGAGCCATTTAACTCAATAAGAGCATAAGTATTTTTATTATCATTTGACGCTACAGATAAACGTTCAAAAGAGAATATATTGAACAAGATAAAACTTAAAACTATAATGCTAATTTTTTTTAAAACCCTCATATGAATTAAACTACTCCCTTTAAAAACTATTAACTAAAGCCATATCATACAACAAAAGACAAGTCAACATTAATCAAAAGTAAAAATTAAAATAGTTTTAACATTTACTTCCCCGTGGAATATAAATATTCTTTAAGAAAGTAAAGAATATTAAAGGCATGGCTTTTATTTATTCTGTTTAATATAAAATCAGGAAGATAGCCAGCCAGATCTCTTTTTATTCTATAAAGAACTATTGTTTTTTGACCAGACATATAATCAGTCAAAATCCACTCGCCATATAAGTTTGTAATCCTGAAGTAAGCTTTTGTTACAGGATATTTTTTGTGAGATATTGCATTAAATCTTATAACAATTAAATCATTGTCATAGAAAATTTTCTTTTCCACAAAGAGCTCTCGCTTTTTCAGAAAAAATTTGTCATTTATTATCTGGTAATATATATCAAAGGCATCATCACTTTCAACCAGCTCAGAATAATAGACATCTGGAAACAATCGATTGTATGATGAAAAATCATTTATAATATGCACAATATCTCTTATATTACCATTTAGCACTGTTGATGAATAAAATTCCTTAATATTTGAACCAGAGATATTTTTCGAATAAACAACAATCCCCTTTTCCTTGAATTCAAAGGTAAATCCCTCTTGAGCACAAAAGGCAAGATCTATGAAAAGAAAAAATATAAAAATTAAGCATGGTATTTTTTTCATCAAAAATCATCCAGATACAGAGATTGCTATTAATTTAAAAATAAAGCTATTTTAAAAAAAATCAAAGAAAAGGTAAAAGTGCAGCAAAAATTAATGATTTACAAATCAATTCTATTATATTTTCTATGCAGCACAAAGGATTTCTTCGAAATCTTCAAAAACCTGTAGCGCAATTTTAAGGAGAACTGATGACTCAAATTAACCACTTAAAAATTCTCTTTACTTTTTTAATCTTAATAAAATGTTTAGATATATACGGAATTAAATATGAAGAAATCTGGGGAATGAATAAAGAGGAATTTCTCAGCAAAAACCATGATTGTGAAAATGTAGATATATCATCACTTAAATCCGATGAAGACTCTGTAAAAAGCAAAATTAACTTATTCTTCAACTCAATAAAAGGAGAATCCAACAAGCTGGAAATTTTAAGAAAAAAAGGCAATCCAGAAAAGGATTTTTGCTTTTTCAATGAAAAACTCTATGTAGTAACAGAAGATTGGGGGAAACAAAACCTTTCAAAAGCAAGAGAAATAAGCAGAACTCTGGAAAATACTTACAAGTTTGTAAAAAATGAAGTTGCCGGAAAGTTAACAACCACGACTTTTTTAAAGGATAAAACAAAAATTATTCTTTACAAAAAAGAACTTTCACCAGAATATTTTGCCATAAGCATAGTGTTTTATGACACTCAAATATTTAATCTGCTCCTTGATGAATAAAATTTTTAATATTTCAAAAATTTTTAATTTTCAAAATAATTTTGATTGACAGTTTTTCCATATTTAAACATATATGTCGCATACCAAATTTCAATCTTAAGTATAAGTGAAGGTAAGAACTTGGCTAATATAAAGCAACAGAAAAAACGAAATTTGCAAAATGAACGCAACAGGGAAAGAAATTCCCGTGTAAAGTCATCCATTAGAACAGCTAATAAAAAAGTTCTAAAGGCTCTTGAATCTAAAGAAAAAGATAGCTCAACAATATTGGAATACTTCAAAAATTTTGTTAAAACTATAGATACAGCTGCAAGAAAAGGTATTGTTAAAAAAGAGACAGCTGCAAGAAAAAAATCAAGATTAGCTAAAAAGGTTAATGCAGCGGTATCTGTAACTAAATCAGCTTGAGGCCTTGTTTGAATAAAACACAGTTGATTGAAGAGATAAGCATTAGCACTGGATTTTCAAAAAAAAAAGTTGAGATAATAATAAATTTATTTATTGACAAGATACTCGAAGAAGTCCAGAATGGCAAAGAAGTTGAGATAAGAGGATTCGGTACTTTTTCAAAACTGCGACAGGGTAAGAGAAAAATAAAATCTCCTATTGCAGGGCAAGAAATAGAAGTTCCGGCCAAAGAAAAGATTAACTTTCGACCAAGCAAAACAACAAAAAAAGAAATAGAGGGCGCTTAGCTCAGCTGGGAGAGCATCTGCCTTACAAGCAGAGGGTCAGAGGTTCGATCCCTCTAGCGCCCACAGAAAGCTGTAATAGTAAAATATTGCAGCTTTTTTATTTATAGACTATGTAGCTATTAAAACTAAAATTTGCAAAGGCTTCAATTTTACTTCTTGAAAAATTCTTTGATAAAGATATATATTCCTGGCATATAGGCGCCAATAAGTATTATTGCAAGTCCAAGCATTGTCCATTTTGTAAACAAAACATCTGTTTGAAATCTGGCAAGTCCTACATTTAAAATACTGATATACCAGCCAATTACCATGAAACAAAAACCTATAAAATAGGGTATAACTCTTTCTTTAATCTTTTCCAGCATATTTCCTCCTCAAAGCTATTTACTAAGTCTACCAAACATTAAATATAGGTGATTTTTACATCTGTCAAGGAGGATATTTTAAAAAAATAAAGCGATTTTGTAAAACTCAACAAAAATTTTATTTTTTATATAAAATACTTGATAAAAAAACATTATTGATATTTCAATAAATACTCTTCTCTTTTTTAAAGGGGTTTTTAATGCTGAGGCTTTTTAAAAAGAAATCATCTGATTTTTTTGTCTCTATAGGCTCAGGGATAAATCAAATTCCATTGATAAAAGAAGCAAAAAAAGCAGGTTTCCAGGTTATTGGAGTGGACATAAACCCAACTGCTCCTGGATTTTATCACTGTGATCTAAAAATACAGGAATCCATTGAAGATTATCATAATATTTACGTTAAACTCCGAGAGTTGCTCATAGATGGCAAGATCTCTTCCATAATGACAAAATCCTATGGTCATGCAATTGTAACAACAAGCTTTTTGTGCGAAAAATTTGGCATCCCTTTTCTACCATTTGAAGACAGCAAAGTCTTCTTGAATAAAAAAGCTATGAGAAATGCTTACCTCAATTTAGGCATAAAAATTCCAGATAATATCCCAATAACATCAAAGACAAAAGTTGATGCATTAAAGGACTCTATCTTCCCCATAGTCGTAAAGCCTTCAACAGGTCATGCAAAAAATAATGTTCAGCTATTGAGTAATAAACTTGAGCTAAAAAGCTTCCTTGAAAATAAAAATGCAGACAATTATGTCTTTGAAAGGTTTATTGCTGGAGATGAGATAATATGCTGCGGACAGATCCATGACACCAAGTTTTACCCAATATTGCTCTCTGATAAAGTAAAAACACCAGCGCCCTTTTTTGTTGACATAATGCACACCACCCCATCAAAATATAAACACCTTCTTGGTGAGATAGCCTCTATTGGAAATAAAATCGCAACAGAGTTTAAAATACAATCATCTCCTATGATATTGGAATTCATAGTTACAGAAAACAATGAGCTTTACATGATGGAAGCTGCCCCTGAATTTGGTGGTGAATTTATCCCAGATGTAATGGTCCCTCACTCCACTGGATATAATCATCTCCTTAGAGCCATACAATCTTCAGCCTTTTATGAATTTAAGGCAAATATGCAAAAGCTTGAAAATTCTCCTGTTGTAATAAAATATATAACATCAGAAAATGGAATCCTTTCCTCATGCAGCATAGAGGCAATTCGCAAAAATGAATCTGTTATATTCTATAGAATATTTACAGATATAGGTGCAAGAGTTTATTCTCCATCAAATAATCACCACAGAATAGGAGTAATAGTTACAAAAGGCAAAAGTATCGAAGAAGCAATTGCTGCTGCTCAAAATGCAGAGCAACAAATGAATATAAAAATTAAAACCGAAGAAGAGAATGAGACAAAGCTGGGAACAACACTATAAAAAAGAGAAATCACTCCTGAGCTATCCTGACGAAAACTTAGTCAGAATGCTGGCTCTTTATCTCAGAGAGCAAAAAAATACATCAGATCTGATAGCCATTGATCTTGGATGCGGCACAGGACGACATTTAAAACTCCTTGAGGATTTTAACATGAAGACAATAGGTGCTGATTTCAGTTTTAATGCCTTAAGCTCATGCACCAAAGCAGGATTTAAGAATCTAATAAATTGCAATAATGAAAACCTACCCTTTAAAGATTCCTCCATTGACATTATAATATCCTGGGGTTCACTGCACTACTGCGATAAAGATAATATGATTAAAATGCTTTCCCAGATACATAGGGTTCTCAAAAGAGGGGGAAGATTACTTGCCACATTGCGCAAAGATAGCGATACATACCTTAAAAAAGGAAAACATATTCAAAACAATACATGGATAACAGAACTGGGGGATCTTAAAGGTTCTGTTGTTTCCTTTTTCTCGCAAGAAGAGTTAAAAAGTCTTTTTAAAATATTTAACAACGTTCAATATGGCTGGATGGAAAGAACACTTATAGGTGATGTAGACAAGGTTATAGCTCACTGGGTTATAAGCGCAGAGAAATAAATCTATTTCAGGAGAGAAATTTCCTCTGCAGAAATATAGGGAACATTATCTGTTCCAACACCAGTTATAAATACTCCCTTAACTTCTACAGAATTACCGTTGCTTAATGTAACTCCCTTTTTTGCATAAACATGGGCAATGCCTTTGAAATTGCTTCCATCAAAATCCACCATTAAGGAAAAAGAAAGCCCCTTTTTTGTCTCGCTTAAATTTGCAACTTTCCCTTTAAGCATAACAGAGGCGCCTCTGTATAAATGAGGATTTAGATTTAATTCCTTTATATCAATTTCTTCGTAAGCTCTATCATCTGCCTCCATGACATATCTCACAAGGAACTCACACTTCTCCTTTACTACAAAACTTGCATTGCTATTTATTATTCTATTGAGGATTACCACTCCCTCATTGTAGTTGCCTTTTTTAAGTAAAATTTTTGCTCTATTAAAATCCTCAAGCACAAGATCTGGAGATGTATAGAACTCCTTTGTCTTTTCTGTATTTATTTTATTTATGACGCCATAGCCAGAACCAGACAGTTCTATTAAATCAACCTTATCCGCAACAGAGGATTCCCTTTCCATGTTTTCTTTTTGCAAAAAACTCCTTAGATCAAAAAATCGAAAAAACGCAAAGGCAAAGAAAAAAACTGTAATTATGGCTATTATAATAAAGGCTGCTCCAGTAAAAGAATCTCTTTTAGCTTTGCTTAAATTTACAGATCTGGTGGAAGAAAAATCTTTACGCAGTTTTTTTCTGTGCACTTTCTTTGGCTTTGGAATTATAACAAACTCATGGAGCTTTACATTTCTTTGAAAGGATTCAAAGTCTCGATTCTTTTCAAGTATCTTTAAAGCTCTATGGAGTTCCTTATCTGCTGGATTTTTCTCAAGAGCTGCAACATAGGCATTAACAGCCTCTTCTTTTTTTACTGCTGACTTAAGAGCAAGAAAGGCGTTCAATTGAAGTAAGGGATCATAGTGAGGATCTATTCGCTGCAATTGGTCAAGAACTACAGCAGCCTTTGCAAAGTTATTGGTATAAATTAATGCAACTGCAAGCAAAAACATGGGATATGGGTTGGATGGCGATGATGCTACTCCTCTTTCTAAGATTGCAATTGCACTTTCATAATTTTTTTTTATCAATGAATCATAGCCAGAGTCGATGAAACTGAAATCTTTTCTTTTAAATAAATCCCATGGCATAAAAAAATTATCTTCTTCGAAATATTCTCAATATTTCATCAATCAAGGAAACTCGGTCATCAGCAAGCTTTCCAAGTAAGAGGCCTATGAGTATGAATAGAATAATGACAATAGTTTTTAAAACTCCAAAGGTAACAATAAAAATTCCAAGGATGAGGCCGGAGATGACTCCGACCGTTTTCCCCGGATTTTCATTTACAAAATCAGATATATATCGTGAAAGACTCATATTACTGTTTTACTCTTTCAAGATATTCGCCAGTCTCTGTGTTTATTTTAATAAGATCCCCTTCATTTACAAAAAGAGGAACCTTCACCTCTGCTCCAGTCTCCACCTTTACTGGTTTAAGAACGTTAGTAGCAGTATCGCCCTTGAGACCTGGCTCAGCATATACCACCTTAAGAACAACGGTTTGAGGGGGCTCTACTGTAATTGCTTCCCCTTCATACATGGCTATATCAACAACATCCTGCTCTTTTATAAACTTGAGTGCATCACCTATTGCTTTTTTTGGGATTGACTCCTGCTCATAGGTTTCTGTATCCATAAATACAAGGGAATCTCCTTCTTCATATAGATACTGCATTGGTTTTTTTACAATTTTGACATCCTCAACTTTTTCGCCACCGCGGAATGTCTTTTCTACAATTGAACCTTTTTTAAGATTTTTTACTTTTGAGCGAACAAAAGCAGCACCTCTTGCAGGTTTTACATGTTGATATTCAAGCACAGAGTAAAGTTCACCATCAAGTTTGATAATCACTCCTCGTTTGAAATCGTTTACTGAAATCATAGAAACTCCTTTAAATTTTTAGGGTGTGTGGTTTTTTTTGCCAAACCACACTTTTTGTCATAGAAACTCCTTTAACATTTCAGGGTGTGTGGTTTTTTTGCCAAACCACACTTTTTGTCATAGAAACTCCTTTAACATTTCAGAGTGTGTGGTTTTTTGCTAAACCACACTTTTTGTCATAGAAACTCCTTTAACATTTCAGAGTGTGCGGTTTTTTTTGCCAAACCACACTTTTTGTCATAGAAACTCCTTTAACATTTCAGAGTGTGTGGTTTTTTGCTAAACCACACTTTTTGTCATAGAAACTCCTTTAACATTTCAGGGTGTGCGGTTTTTTTGCCAAACCACACTTTTTGTCATAGAAACTCCTTTAACATTTCAGAGTGTGTGGTTTTTTTTGCCAAACCACACTTTTTGTCATAGAAACTCCTTTAACATTTCAGAGTGTGCGGTTTTTTGCCAAACCACACTTTTTGTCATATTAAATAACTATTAAATCCTTAGAGGATTTTGTTAAGACCTCAAATCCCTGTTGGCTTACTAAGACTGTATCCTCAATTCTTACACCGCCTCGACCTGGGATATATATGCCAGGCTCTATTGTTATCACCATATTCTTTTTTAACTTTGAGCTTATATTCTTTTTTATTGCTGGAGATTCATGTATATCAATCCCCACCCCATGCCCAAGACCATGGCCAAAATTTTCACCATAGCCCTTTTGTGTAATAAAATTTCTTGCAACAGAATCCAGCTTACCTGTATCAAGACCAGGCTTTACGGCATTGAGAGCTTTGCTTTGAGCCTGAAATACAATCTCATAAATTTCAGCCAGAGCGGGATCAATTTTATCTATAAATATAGTTCTTGTCAAGTCTGAATTATAACCCTGAAAAACACATCCCATGTCTATAAGAAGAATTTCCCCTGGCTCTATCTTTTTGTTCTCTGGCTTATAATGAGGCATTGATGACCCAGAGCCTGAGGCAACAATTGGATCAAAGGCGCAGGAGCGGCAACCATTTCGTTTAAAAAAATAGTCGATCTCCACTGAAATATCCCATTCTGTGACACCAGGCTTTATAAATTGCAAAAGATGAGCAAAGCATCGATCTGTAATTGCGCAGGCCTCTTTAATTAAAGAAATTTCATTTTCATCTTTAATAGCTCTAAGATCTGCAACAGGATCATCTATAACTGGAACAATTTTTACTTTGCTCAAGGCTTTTTTAAGTTCACTATGGAAAGCCAGAGTTATATTGCTGGCCTCAACGTATATTTCTTTTATGCCTCTCTTTTTTATAGTGCTTGAAATTGCCTCAAAGGCATTTCCCTCCTGCAGAAAGAACTCACAATCCTCTGGAATAACTGATTTTGCATATTCTTCATATCTTGAATCAGAGATGAATATTGAATTCTTTTCACTGACTATAAGGTAACCATTGGAACCTGAAAATCCTGTAAGATATTTTATATTTTTTAAATCTGTTATTAAATATGGAATAGCGCCTCTTTTTATAAGCTCTTTTCTTAATCTTTTTAATCTCATAAAATTACCTGTTATATCTCCAAACTTCTTAATTCAAAAATCAAAATACACCATTTGATTCCTTTCCTCTTAAGCCCATCCTCTGTTATAATGGCATCTAATAAAGAAAAGCCTTCTTTTAAAAAAATTTCCAAATAAAACAGAGGCGATCTCATGATATGCAATCTCTCATAACTATCCCTATAGTTTGCATCAAGATCGTCCCGCTCAACTGGAACAGAGAGAAGTAGCCGACCTCCCTCTATCATGTTATCCTTGATGGTAGAAACACAATCTGAAATATACTCATCAGGAATATGCATCAAAACAGCGCTACACAACACACAATAAAACTTAAAACCAAAATAACAGCCCTTATATGGCAATTGAGCTTGCAAGATTCTCGTTTTTAATACAGGGGCTTTTTCTATAGCAGCAGCAATCATCTCTGCAACTGGCTCAACCCCATAGACATCATAGCCGCAAGAAAGCAAAAAAGCCATGTCTCTCCCTGTGCCACAACCTATATCAAGCACAGAGGAACATCTATAAAAATAGCGCTCTGCATATTGCAAAACAATGGGAACAGATGAATCAATAGCTGAATACTTTTTTACAAGTGTTGCTGCATTTTTGCGATAATAATTAAAAGTTTTTTCGTCAATCATATAAAAATTATATCGTTTTTAATTATGGAGGACAGATCGCACATATAGACCTATACATCTCTGTTGAAAGGTATCTATCACCTCTATCCGGAAATAGAACAACAATAGTTGAGCCTTTTGGCATATCCTTTGCAACCTGCAAAGCTCCCCAGAAAGCAGCTCCACTGGAAATTCCACAAAAAATACCCTCCACCAGCGCCAGATCTCTCACTGTATCAAAGGCATCTTCATCCCTGCACATAATCTTCCCATCCAGTAACTCCGGTTTGTATATGGCCGGGACAATTGACTCTGTCATATTTTTTAGACCCTGAATTCTATGATTTAAAGTTGGTTCAACTCCAATGACCTTTGTGGATAGATTATGATCACGAAAATATCTGGCGCAGCCCATTAAAGTTCCAGTTGTGCCCATACCTGCCACAAAGGCATCGACATTTCCATTGGTATCTCGCACTATCTCTGGAGCTGTGGTTTCATAATGAGATTTCCAGTTTGCATCATTGGCAAATTGATTTGGCATGTAATATTTGTCACCAAAGGCTTCCATTATATGATTTGCCCTTATAATTGCTCCATCTGTGCGATCACATCCAGGGGTAAGCTCAAGCTCAGCACCAAGAGCTAAAAGTATTGCTCTTCTCTCATCACTCACGCATGCTGGCATTGTAAGTTTTATCTTATATCCAAGGGCAGCAGCAATCATAGCAAGACCTATCCCAGTATTGCCTGAGGTGGGTTCCAGAATGGTCTTATCCTTTGTAAGCTCTCCTGAATCAATGGCGTTTTTAATCATATAATAGGCGGGGCGATCCTTTACAGAACCTCCAGGATTTGACCCTTCCAGTTTTGCTAAAATTCTTACCCCTGTTTTATCTGTATTCCAGAGATTTTTAATTTCAACCAGGGGAGTGTTTCCTATTGCATCTATTATGCTCATATATATACCTCAAAAAGTCAAAGATTTTGACTCAAAAAGTAAACTTCTATTTATTCTTTTGTAATAGAGGTATTTTAAATGCAATAAAGTTTTTTATTTTTTATAAATTTTAAAAGCTACTTATTAACTTTTGCCTTTTTCATCACGTAGGAGTTTATTGAGGCTATCTAAAACCTCAGCAAAAATCATAAGTTTCTCTGCTGATATATTTTCTTCTATAAATTTATTTGCCGAGGCTATGACAGATTTAGCCTTAAGAGTTTCTTTTATTCCCTCAGCAGTTATCTCCACATGAAATTCCCGTCTATCCTTCTCATTTAAAACTCTCTTTGCAAGGCCTGATTTTTCCAATCTATCAACCGTGCGTGTAATTGATGAGTTATCCGCCTCTAACAGATTACTCAAATAGCTCATAGAGCACAGACCATCTTTTTTTAATATAAACAAAACCCCCAATTGCCCTGGAGAGGTTTTAAGCCCCGCATCAAGGAATTTTCTTTTTAGGTAGATCCTCATAGCGTTTTCAGTCTTTGCTAAACTAAAAAAAAGTCTCTTTTCCAGATAAAACCTCCTTAATAACTCCTAAAGATATATTTTAGGGTAATAATACTATTTCTAATATCACTTTTATTCCAACATAAAACTTAAGGAATTAAAATTAAATCTTACTCTAAATTGTATTTATTATATTCAAAGCAGACCACTCCCCCTTTGAGACAACTGTCCATAAATTCCAATTGGGAAACACTATTTTTGCAATCTCCTCTGGGGCAAGTCCCTTTCTTCTTAAATTCACAACCTGACCTCTTATATCCTCAAAAAACTGAAGCTTGGCTTTAATCTTTTCTTTTCCATTTTTTTGTATACCACTGTGACTACAAAAAACCGTATCAAAATCAAGTTGCAAAATTTTTTTGAGGGAGTCAATTGCATCACTTATATTTTCATCCTTAAAAGCAACAAACTGCTTTCTTCCAACATACAGATCCCCTGTAAATATCCAACCCATATTTTTTTCCTGTAAAACTATATGATAGGGATGATGACCAGGAGCGTCATAGATATCAAATCTATAATTTTCTGTTTCAATAAAATCAGAAATGGGATCTGGATGAAAGGCCTTTCTGTTTCCCCAAACCAATCTTCTATACAATGGAACATCGCTTGGAAGATTTGCCTCTGCAATTGACTTTTTGTGAATATAAACTGGAACTGCAAAATGCCTTTGCACCCACCATGCTGCTCCTGTATGATCCTCGTGAACATGAGTTATGGCAAGTCCAGAAAGCTTCTCATTTTTGAGCCACTGTGCAATTTTTTTCTCTGTATTGCCAGAGCCTGCATCTATGAGAAGGCCATCTGCAAGAAAAACAGATACATCAAGCTGATAAGGAAACAAACCTGATTTGAGAGAAAGGTGGGTAAGCCTATCAATTCGTTCAAGTTTCATAGCGAGCCTCTAAACAATAATATTTGACTAAGCAAATAATTATTTGATTAGTCAAATATTGTCAATACAAATTTTATCAAAAAATTGGCAACTGGCAATATAAATTATTGTTGAAATACTAAAGAGAGATATTTTACTATCCTGAAGTTATGAGATCTAAAACTCTCTAATTACAAGAAACTCAGAGAATTTACAAGAGGAAAAGATGTTTATTGGTTTTGATATTGGCGGCACTAATATTAAGAGCCTTTTAACCGATGAAAATGGAAATATTCTAAAATTCCTTGATAACCGCACCCCTTCTTCTGTCAAGGGGATTGAACTTACACTTCGAATACTCATTGAAAGCCTTTGCACAGAAAGCAAGATTCAAAAGTCAGAAATTAAGGCAATAGGGATTGGTGCTGCTGGAACAATAAACAGGAAAAAGGGAATAGTTATCACCTCCCCCAATATTCCTGCATGGAATAATTATAACATTTGTAGCAGGCTAAAAAAGATTACTGGCATTGATGTCTTTCTCGAAAACGATGCAACAGCTGCATGTGCAGGAATATGGTGGAGCAAAATAGGCAAAAAATACACAAACTTCATCACTGTGACACTGGGCACCGGGATAGGTGGTGGAGCTGTTATTGATGGCAAGCTCTTTACAGGGCAAAATGGAAGTTCCATGGAAATTGGACATATGAGCCTTGATCCAGAGGGGGAACTCTGCCCATGCGGGAACAGAGGCTGCTTTGAATTATTTTCCTCAGCAACTGCAATTGTAAAATTTGTACTCTCTCAAAAAAAACTCTTAAAAGACTCTACCTTAAGTCATTATGCAGAAAATCAGATTGATTCAAAAATAATATTTCAGGAAGCCATTAAAGGGGATCCTCTATCACTCATGGCTTTTGAAAGAGCTGCCACTTTCCTCGGGATAGGAATTGCAAATCTCATTAACATATTAAATCCAGAAGCTGTAATAATTGGCGGCGGGCTTTCTGCTGCAGAAAAACTTCTACTACCAAAGGCTAAAGAGATTGTGCAGCAGCGTGCAATGAAGGGATTAAAAGAAAATGTTAAGATCATTGCATTAAAAAATCAATCGATTTATGCCGCTCTTGGTGCTGCAAAAATTGCAAAGGACAATATGGGCTATTAAATAGAATTTTTGCATAAAAATTAGAGCACCCAAAAATATCTCCATCTTCCCTTCCTGAGAGCTAAAACACTCTTTTTATTGAATATTTTTGAAAAAATTGTATTTTTATTGACAATTGGTAAACCAATTTTCTTTTGGTATGAAACATTTTCTTTATTTAAATGTCTATATCATCATAAATTTAATAAAAATGCAGTAATTAAAATAAATAAAAAGCCTCTGGCTAAAAATTTATGAATAGGAGTCATTAGATGTCACTTGCGCTGAAGAATAGGAAAATATTATCTCTCTCTGTTATTGTTAGTTCAATAATCATAATGCTAAGCGTATCAGGATGGTTTATGATTGTTCCCCCTCCTTTAACTGTTCAGGGTGAAGTAGAGGCTACACAGGTAAAAGTTGCATCAAAAATAGCTGGAAGGATTAAAGAAATTTATATAAAAGAAGGGCAGGAAGTAGAAAAAGGAACTCTTCTTGTAGCATTGGACAGCCCAGAACTGGAAGCCAAATATAGACAGGCCAAAGCTGCTCAAAAGGCAGCTCTTGCACAAAAGTCTAAGGCAAGCAACAGTGCACGTAAAGAACAAATAGAAGCTGCAAAAAACCTCTGGCTAAAGGCAAAGGCTGGCACAGAGTTAGCCTACAAAACTCTCGAAAGAGTTAAAAAGCTTTACGCTGAAGGAGTTGTGCCCGCACAAAAATTAGATGAAGCAGAGGCTCAATACAAGTCTGCACTCACAACGGAAGAAGCAGCCAAAGCCTCATACGATATGGCAATAGCCGGAGCCCAGAGAGAAGATAGAGAAGCTGCTATGGCTCTCTTTGATCAGGCCTCAGGTGCTGTTTCTGAGATAGAAAGCTATCTAAGTGAGTCAAATCTCTATGCCCCTATAAAAAGCGAAGTCTATAGCATTGTTTTAAAGTTAGGTGAACTTGCAAGCCCAGGTTATCCTGTGGTGACCTTGGTTGATCTCAATGATTTATGGGTGACATTTAACTTAAGAGAAGACCTCCTTGCTGATATTAAAATGGGAGATTTGATTCAGGCAAAAATCCCTGCACTTAATAACAAAAAAATAACACTGAGAATAAACTACATTGCTGCTCAGGGAGATTTTGCAACATGGCGTGCCACAAGGACATCTGGCGATTTTGACATGAAGACCTTTGAGGTTCGCGGCGCGCCTACAGAAAAGGTAGAAGGGTTACGACCTGGCATGAGCGCCATAGTGAACTGGGATGAAGTTCGAAAGCAAAAATCTGCTGTAAAAAAATAACGCAGGTTAAACTTCTATGGAAAGTAAAATTAACAAAGGGCTATTCTCTGTCTTTGAAAGGGAATTCAGGTGGATTTTACGGGAGCCTTCTTTTATACTTATGACTATTGTTTTGCCGCTTCTTATGTTTTTCCTTTTTATCAGTATGTTTAGCGCCGGAGTACCAAGGGATATTCCCATAGGTATATACGATGCCGACAAAAGCAATCTTTCACGAGAGCTTACTCGAAGGATTGATGCTGTTGCCTCTGTGAAAATTACTGCAAATGTAACCAGCCTTGAAGAGGGGAAAAGGCTTATCACTCAGGGAAAGATTTATGGCCTTGTGTACATACAAAAGGGATTTGAAAAAAATATACTAAGAGGGCTTTCCTCTCAAGTGATTCATTATTATAACAATGAAAATCAGCTTGTTGGTGGAACACTTTACAAAGATATAACAAATACAATCCGTATATTTTCTGGCGAAATTCTACATAATAATCTATTGAAATCCAAGCTGTCAGAATCTCAGGCCGAGGCTGTTGTTGAGCCAATAAGAGTCAATGCCCATGTTCTTTTTAATCCATATACAAATTATATGTATTATCTCCTCAGTGGTATTCTCCCCACAATGCTTCAGTTTTTTATTATACTATGCACAATTTACTCCATAGGAATAGAAATCAAAAAGGGAACCATTGCCGAGGCTATGGAATACGGTGGTGGAAATATAATCAAGGTGCTTTCAGGAAAACTCCTTCCATATACAATCATATTTTCCCTTATGGGTATGCTAATGTTATCTCTGATGTTTAAATATCTAAAATTCCCATTACAGGGTAATATTCATATTATCATTGTATCAACTATCATCTTTGTATTAGCTTATCAGGCTGTTGGACTTTTCTATATAGCTCTCGGTGGGAATATACTCAAGAGTCTTCTTAGTGCAGCCTTTTATGCAAGCTCTGCCTTTACATTTACAGGGATTACCTATCCCATGGTTACAATGTATTGGCCTGCTCAACTTTGGGGGAAGCTATTGCCTCTTACTCATTATCTCAACATAATTGTTGAACAGGCACTAAGAGGCACTCCTGTGGATATTACATTTAAGTCTGTCTTCTATCTCACTCTGTTTCTTCTCCTTCCCTTTTTTCTCCTGCCAAGATTCAGGCAGCTATTTACAGATGAAAGCCTATGGGGAGATTGGGGGAGCTTATGAAAAAATTTTTTTTAGAAAATAGTAATAAATTTATTCAATGGGTAAAAAATGGTCTCAACGCCATGACATATACATGGTATCTGGAATATAAAAATATCTTCAGTGATATTGGAGTTCTATCATTATTCTTTGCAGCATTTTTGGTTTATCCAATACTTTACCCTCTTCCTTTTTATAAAGGTCATGAAATAGTTCGAGAGGTTCCCATTGCAGTTATTGACAATGATAAATCATCTCTAAGCAGACAGTTTATCAGAATGTGCGATGGCAGCGAAAATATTCGCGTTGCTATGCACCATACCTCACTTGATGAAGCAAAAAAAGATTTTTATCAAAATAAAATAAATGGAATACTGGTGATACCAGAGAATTTCAGCAATGACATATACAGAAATCAAAGTGCCAATGTATCTGTATATTGTGATGCAAGCTATTTCTATTTATACAAGCAGGTTCTTACAGGAGTAAAATATGTTGCTGCCTATATGTCAGCAGGAATTCAGATCCAGAAATTGCAGTCAAAGGGATTATCCCAGGCTGCTGCAATGGAGGCAAGGGATCCAGTTCCTGTTATATCAATACCTCTTTTTAACCCATCAAACTCATACACAGATTATCTTATACCAGCAATATTGATACTAATATTGCAACAGACTCTTTTAATTGGAATAGGCTTCCTTGGTGGTCTTTCCTATGAAAAGCAAAAATATCACTACTATGCCCCAATGATAAATACAAAGGGAGGTGTTATCTCTCTTCTTTTTGGTAAGGCTGGCGCCTATATGTCTCTATATCTTTTACATTCCATTTATCTCTTTGGTATAATATTCAGATTCCATGGGCTGCCTATGAAATCAGGGATTTTTACTCTTATGGTTTTTATCACGCCATTTCTTCTATCTGTAATTTTTCTTGGTATATCTCTGTCTACAATATTTAGGACAAGAGAAATGGCGATGCTTTTACTTTTATGCACATCAATACCTTTTATACTGGTAAGCGGCTTCAGCTGGCCTGTAATTGCCATGCCAAAGTGGCTTCAATGGCTATCGATGTTACTTCCATCAACATTCGGAATAGACGGCTTTATGAAAATAGCAATACTGGGAGGAAGCTTGCAGGATGTTTCCTGCCAATGGATTTCTCTATGGGTTCTCACTTTTATCTATTTTCTAATAGCTACTTATGCTATGAAAACAATCATAAAAAAATCAACAAAATATATGGAAGGTCCTCTATGAAAATAAAAAACACAATTGCTATATCATTACTATTAATCTTTATTCCAACTCTTCTTATGGCAGAGGAAGAATACTCCATGGATTTTAACTCTGCTTTAAAACAAATGCTTGAGACAAACAGCCTACTTAAATCTGTTAGATACGAAAGAGAAAAAGCCAATTATGATAGAAAGGCTGCCATGGGACTTTACTTTCCTAAGATAGATATAAATTTTTCTTATACACACATAAACGAACCAATTACAATGGATTTTAACCCCTTAAGGGATGCCATGATCAATCTCAGCGCAGAAGCCTATGCAAAAGGAGTAGTTACTGCCAATAGCTCCATGACCCCATATTACAATAACCTCAAAAATGGATTTATTCAAAATGCAGATAGCAATCCTGCCCTTGCACGCAGCAATTTTATAGAAACAATTCAGGAACAAAACTTCTGGTCTGTATCTGCCACTGTAAAACAACCTCTTTTTACAGGAGGGAAGATAATTGCCGCAAACAAGGCAGCTGAAGCAGTATATGTGGCATCCTCAGAAAAAGAGCGCTATACTCAATACGCTCTTACTACAGAGCTTGCTTCAAGATATTATGCCTTGCGCCTTGCAATTAAAATTGTTGAAGTGAGAAAACAGGTTTTAGATGGAATGGCTGAGCATCTTAATCAGGCAAAAAAACTTGAAGAAAATGGAATGATTGCAAGCGCTGAAAGGCTTCATGCTGAGGTCGCCTATTCTGAGGCTTTGAGGGAATACAAAAAAGCCCTTAAGGATAAGGATACAGCAATGGCAGCTTTACGCAATACTCTTTCATCGGAAAAAGACATTTTACCTGTTTCTGAGCTTTTTCTTGTTACAGATATTCACGAAATGTCTTATTATAAGAAAAAAGCATCAGAGCTTAATCCTGTGCTTGCACAGCTAAGAGCTAATCAAACAATAGCACATCAGGCATATATGAAAGAGCTTGCAAGATACTCTCCAGATATTTTTGCCTTTGGTTCAAAAAATTTAGTATATAAAAATTTAAGTGAAACCACACCTGAATGGTATGTGGGAGTTGGCGCAACCTTTACACTCTTTGATGGCATGAGCAGGTATAACAACCTACAGGCAGCAGGCAATCTTGAAAAAAAGGTAGATGAGGCAATTGCTCAGGCAAATAAAGACATAGACACTCTTGTAGAAAAATCCTATAATGAATTGCTAAAGGATATGGAGCAAATTGAAGCCCTTGAAAAAGCTATAGAATTTGCAAGAGAATACTTAAGGGTTAGAGAAGCATCCTTTGCCTCTGGATTTGGAACATCCATTGATGTTGTAGATGCACGGCTAAATCTATCTAAAGTAGAAATTGAAAGGCTCCATGCTATGTATGAGTTTGACATATCCCTTGCAAGGCTCCTTGAGGTATCTGGTCTTAGTGATGAATACATAAAATACATGTATGGGGCAAAAACAGAAAAGGATATTTTGACACAGATAAAGATAAAGGAAACTCCACTTTCTCTTCGTAAAAATTAAGGGCTCTAAGGGGTAAATATACTTGCCCCTTAGAAAATGAAATCTTTAGGGTTTATTTTTAGTAAGCACCCCAACTGTTAGAAATTGCTGTGATGTATTAAAAGAGCAAAAACATCCACAAAGTGAAAAAAATCTGAACATAATTACTATAAAAGAAACAAATTTCATTTTTTTCTTGATTTTTAATTTACTTTTGATAAAAGAATCATTCGTTAAATAATATATCTGGTAAATACTTTAAACATAAGGAAGCTATTAATGGATGAAAAATTGACTCTTAAGACACTAAAAACCCGAGAAAAAGAAGCCAGAAGAAATCTCATATTGGATGCTGCTGAAAGAGTTTTTGCCACAAAACCAGTAGATAAGGCAACAATGAGAGAAATCGCAGATGAAGCAGGAATGGCGACCTCTTCAATTTATAGATTCTTCTCAAATCAGGAAGCAATACTTATTGCTGCAGTAGTAAGAACTCAATCTAAATTTAATGAGATCCTTGATAAAATCTTTGACGAATCCAGACCTGAGGAAAGCCTGAAGAAGGTTCTTGACATATATATAGACTTTATAGCAGAAAATGATACCTACTTTAGAATGATGACAATTTTGATGTCCCAAGGCAATCTAAACATTGAATCCAGCAAAGCCCTTGTCCATGTTATGAATGAGTCATTAATGAGAATGGACAGAATATTTAAACTTCTAAAATTTACCGATAATCCACGGCCTCTTTCAAGATATATATACGCCTCTCTGATAGGGATATCTGTATCTTACAACAAACTTCCTGGCATAAATATAGAAAGCAGACTAAAACACATGAAATCCCTTGCTGAAATTTTATATGACATGATACTTAAATACCCGAGGGATGCGAAGTTACCTGGATAATCAATATGAAATTTTAATATTATTTTATTTTTATGTTGACTAAAAGACTGCTTGTTGTTATTAGTCTTTCTCTGTCAGAGAAATTTGTATGAAAGACAGAGTTAAAAAATTACGCTCAAGTCTCTCCCCTGTTCAGCAGTTTGTTATAAGCTTTATTCTGCTTATACTTATGGGTGCACTTCTACTTAAACTACCAGCTGCCACAGTGAAAGGAATAAGCTTTGTCGATGCTCTCTTTACATCCACTTCTGCAACCTGTGTAACCGGGCTTGTGGTCCTTGATACAGGGAAAGACTTTACTTTCCTTGGCCAGATTATTATACTCATGCTTATACAATTTGGGGGTCTTGGTATAATGACCTTCAGTATAGGCATATTCTCCATGATGGGTGGGGATTTCTCAATAAAATGGCGATTTGCCTTTCGTGAAATATACAACGAAGTGGTGATAATACCACCAAGACAAATTTTAAAAAAGATATTGCTATACACTGCTTCAATTGAACTATTTTTTGCAGCTATACTATTTTCTCAATTTATTAAAAATTTTAATCCCACAGAGGCCCTATGGCTGTCTTTATTTCATTCCATATCTGCCTTCTGTAATGCTGGATTTTCCACATTTAGCGATAGTCTCATCCAGTATCAAAAAAATCCAATTGTGGTGATGGCAACAGCACTGAATATTATTCTGGGGGGAATTGGCTTCATAGTACTTACAGAGCTTACAAATATAAAATTTAAAAAAAATCAAAAAATATTCAGAGAATTTTCTCTTCACACTAAAATCGTCATTACATCAACTGTAATTTTAATTTTCGGTGGAGCCATTCTCTTCTTTGGACTTGAATATAATCACATAATCTCTGGAATGCCCTTTGTTGATAAAATCACAAATTCGCTCTTCCAGTCAATTACATGCAGAACAGCTGGCTTCAATACAGTTGATATTGGTTCTCTAAGACAAAACACTCTTGCTATCATGATGCTTTTAATGTTTATTGGAGGCTCTCCTGGTTCAATTGCAGGAGGAATTAAAACAACGACCTTTAGCGTAATAGCTGGTCTGGTTATTTCAAAATTCAAAGGTAAAAAACAGGTAATATTCTGGGACAGAGCTGTAAGTGAAGATATTATCAATAAGAGCATGACTCTGGTGATACTTGCCTTTATCTTTATCTATGGCAACACAATACTTTTGCTGACGATACATTCCTTTGACTTTGATAATTCCTTTTTACAAGTAATGTTTGAAGTTATATCTGCCTTTGGAACTGTTGGCCTTTCCACAGGAATTACACCTCATTTTTCTGATGCGAGCAAAGTAATTCTCTCTGTAGTTATGTTAGTTGGCAGAGTTGGTCCCTTTGCAATAATAACAGCAATAACAATAAACAAAAAAGATTCTGATATTGAAATTGCAAATGAAAATATAATGATAGGATGATGAATTATGAAAAAATTTGCAGTAATAGGTCTTGGTAACTTTGGTATGAACATAGCCAGAAGCCTTGTAGAAAACAACTGTGAGGTTCTGGGGATTGATATAGATAAAAACACAGTTGATAAGGCTAAGGATTTTTTGACCTATGCAATAACTGGCAACCCCGCCAACAAAGCTATTCTTGACTCCCTTGGGCTTAATGAATACGATGCTGTCATATTAAGTATAGGTCAGGAAATGGTATCCAGCATTTTAATCTCTCTCTATCTTAAAGAAGCTAAAGTAAAAAAAATTATAGCAAGGGCAATATCTGAAGACCACGAAAAAATCTTAAAACAATTGGGCGTGGATACTGTAATTTTTCCAGAAAAGGAAATGGCTATACGCATTGGCAAAGCTATATCAATGAGAAATGCCGTTGACTACCTTCCACTCTCTGAGGAATATGCAATAGTAGAAGTAGCACCTCCTGAAAGCTTTATAGGTAAAAGTCTTAGAGAACTTAATATTGGTGCTCGCTTTAGATGCCAGATCCTTGGCATAAAAAGTATAGCTGATGATCTTGTAACAGAGGATACGCCTCAAACAACTGTTATTGCACCATCTGCCGATGAGGTTATACAGGAAGGAAATATTTTGATAGTCCTTGGTAAAACTGCAGCTATTGAAAGAATGGAAAAGTCATCTTAAAACTCATAGACTTTTCCTTCCTCTGCCATATCTATAGTAAGGTCATCGGAGACCTTCTTATTTACAGATGTATAAGTCTTTGCATTTGCAAGAAGTCCACTTAACTTTTCATCATCATAATTTGGTTCATGATGAAAAAGAATTAATTTTTTTACATTAAACTTTGAAGCTATATCAATAGCAATAGAGGATGAAGAATGTCCCCATGAGATCTTTTCTATTACAGACTCCTGAAAGGTATACTGAGAATCAAAAAGGAGCAGATCTGCATCTGCAAAAAATTGCTCATAGTTTTGAATATCCTCAATTTCATTTATAGTAAACTCACAATCACTTGTATAAACAAAGATACTGTCTCCGTCTTCAATTCTTATACCATAGGCATTACCAGGATGGGGCATAAGTTTTGTATATAACTTTACATCATTTATATATGAGTATTCATCTGTCCCAATCTGAAAAAAACGCTTTGTTGCAGGCATCCTCTCAAAGCTCACAGGGAAGTGGGTATTTTTTTGCTGATAAAGAATTCTATCCTCAAGATCTGGAATTGGTGAATAAAAGTTAAATCTATTACCAGCTACATACAGTGGAGCAAAAAATGGAATCCCCTGTATATGATCCCAGTGCGTATGAGAAAGAAAAATACTTGCAACGCCATGACCTCTTCCAAACTCCCTTTTCATCAATTCTTTACCAAGATTTATAATTCCAGAACCACAGTCTATTATAAAGAGATCACCTGCCGTTGTTTCAACCTCTATACAGGTTGTATTACCACCGTAGGTCCCTCGAATAAATATAGGCAATTCCGAGACAAAAGAGCGCACTGATTCCTCAGAAGAAATATCTCCTGGCTTTGCAAGAGATAATGCCTGAATAATTTTCGACTCAATTGCAGCACTTGTCAGAGGTGTTGGGATAGAACCTCTTACTCCCCAGAGCTTGACTTTCATATTTAACCTTGCCCAAAATTTTTATATCTTTAAGTAATAATCGACTTATTTAAAATAACATAAAATAAGAATACCATACTGGTCAGTTAAATTCAAGCAAATAATTCCATGAGGGATAAATATTCTTTCAGAATTATTATTGACACTATTGGCCTTATGGCAAAAATAATCTTTATTCTAAATTTTAACAGGTGAAAGTGTATGAATATTTTTTCACAGGCAAAAAAAGGCGTAATCTCAGAAGAACTGAAATATGTATCTTCAAGGGAATCTATTCCTGTAACAGCCTTACTTAAAGATTTTGTAGAGGGGAAAATAACAATTCTTAAAAATAAAAATAGAAAAATAAATCCTGTAGGTGTAGGGAAAGATCTTAGCACCAAGGTAAATGCAAACATAGGGACTTCGCCAGATTTTTTTGATATTGAAACAGAAATTGCCAAACTAAAGGTAGCAGAGGAATCAGGTGCAGATGCCATCATGGATTTAAGCACAGGAGGAGATCTCTCTTATATAAGAAAAACTATTCTGGAGAAGAGTTCCCTTCCTCTTGGGACTGTCCCAATTTATGAGGCTGCAGTGAGGATGGCAAAAGAAAAACGCCCTTTGAGCGATTTTACCATAAAAGACTTCCTTGCAATAGTTAAGGAACAAGCTGAAGAAGGTGTTGACTTTATGACAATACACTCCGGTGTTACAAAGGCATCAGTAACATCTCTTCACTCACAAAAGAGAATAACCGGCATTACAAGCAGAGGTGGTTCCATACTTGCTGAATGGATAAAAATAAACCAGAAAGAGAACCCCCTTTATGAATACTATGATGAAATTCTGGACATACTTGCCGAATATAATGTTGTAATAAGTCTTGGTGATGGGCTAAGACCTGGCTCTGTCCACGATGCCAATGATAGAGGCCAGATCCATGAGATGATAATACTTGGTGAACTTGCTCAAAGGGCAAGAGAAAAAAATGTTCAGGTCATAATAGAGGGTCCTGGACATATGCCTCTTAATATGATAGAGGATAATATACGCCTCGAAAAGAAACTGTGCGATGGAGCTCCATACTATGTCCTTGGACCTCTTGTTACAGATATTGCCCCTGGATATGACCATATAACAGGTGCAATTGGAGGAGCAATTGCTGCTGCCGCAGGTGCTGATTTTCTATGCTATGTAACTCCTGCTGAACATTTGAGATTGCCAGATGTTGATGATGTGCGAAATGGTGTAATAGCCTCAAAAATTGCTGCTCACGCTGCAGACATAGTTAAATTAGGTCAAAGAGCAAGATCATGGGACGACAGAATGTCTCAGGCAAGAAAAGATCGAAACTGGAAAGAGATGTATAACAACGCAATTGATAAAAACAAGGCACAATCATATAGAGAGCAAATTCCCTCATGCCATGAGGATCAGTGCTCCATGTGTGGAGAGTTCTGTGCTATGAAACGTGAATATTAAAAGGAGGTTGCCAATGGGTGACGATTCTCACTTTTACACTTCATATAAAGAAGAGAGGGATATTATTCTTGAATATAATCAACTAAGCCTTGATGATGCATCAAAAGTAAATATAATGGGCATTGGAGTTGATAATCTTTCAAGGCAGCAGGCTGTTTTTAAGGTCATGAAGATGATTGAAGAAAAAGGGGTGCACCATGTTATGGCTTTAAACCCCTATAAGATTAGCAAGATTCGCTCCAATAGCGACCTTCGCCTCATATGCGACAGAGCAGACTTAAAGCTTGCCTCAGGTGCTGGCATACCATGGGCTGCAAAAATGCTTGGCAAACCTCTTAAGGAGAGAATTGGGCTATTGAGTTTTATTATGGAACTCATCAGGCTTGCTGAGATAAAAGAATATAGCATATTCCTTGTTGGTGGCAAACCAGAAATTGTTGAAATGGCCTTTTCAAATATAAAAAAATCCTTCCCTGACATACGAATTGTTGGCAGGCATGGGGGTTATTTCGACAAAGAAAGGGAAAGAGCTGTTATTGAGGCAATCCGAAAATCTGAGGCTAATATAATTCTTGTAGGCCTTGGATTTCCAAAGGAAGACAAATGGATAAACTCCATCAGACATGAATTCAAAAATGCAGTTTTGATTAGCGTTGGCGGCAGCTTTGATACCATCTCTGGAACAATTAAAAAAGCGCCAGATTATTTTATGGAAAACGGACTTGACTGGTTTTATAGAATTGTTACAAGGCCATGGAGATATTTAAGACTTTTACGTTTAAGCCTCTTCTTTTTAAATGTAATATTTACAAAAATTTTTAAAAAGAAATAAAATTGTTCTCTTCACCTCTGCCCTACTTTTCAAAATCATTTAAACGGGCAGAGGTGTTGCGAGCGATCTCAAGTTCCTTTTTGGTCACAGAACATCTCCCAAGGGTAAAACCCTTAAGCTCTGTTTTGTTGCCACAACTTCTACAGTTGATAACTGCAACATCATCTTTCCACTCATTTATTTCGACAAAGCGGGATCCACATCTTCTACAAAATATAACAGAAACAAATTGGCTCATTTAATTGACCTTATACTTTAAACACTAAAATCGAAAGATCTTTTTGCATTTCTCTACTTCCAGAAAAATCTTCTATAAAATTCATGAGGTTATTGATGATATCAGAGGGACTTTCCACGCCATGAAATTTTTTAAGATAATTGGCTATTATATTAACATTAAGCCTCTTCCCATCAGGATTTTTAATCTCTCCAAAAGCACTTGAAAAAACAATATATATGTCCCCTGATTGCAGCGAAATTCTTCTTGTCTTTATTTGTGTAGCTTTTTGTGAAAAACGCAGATAATAGACAACTCCATTCCTGAGTAATAGTGGATAGCAACCACCATAATTTACAAAAGAAAAGATTCTTTTAAAAGTATCAACAGCCGCTACAAAAATTGACGGTTCATTTTTTCCATCAAACTCATCATAACAAAGAGCCTTAATCTTAGAGAGCACATCTTCTGGTTGTGAAATTTCTAATTCAAAAAGAGTCTTTATTATACCTGAAATTATAGCAGCTTTCATAGCCCCAGGTATACCTTTACTATTTAAATTTAAAAGAACGAGATTAAAAAAATCCTCTCTATTTTTTTTGAAATAATGAAAAGAACCTCCCACTTCCCTTGCTGAGGCGGAAACTGCAGCAACAGATATGTTTTCTTCAATGCAATTTATTGGAGAAGCAAGATCTGAATGTATATCCTTTGCAGCATTGATCTCACCAGTTAGTCTCTCTTCCTCAATTGCTCTCTGGAAAAATATGGCATTTTGCACAGCCAGAGCTGCCTGATTTGAAAATATTCTAAAAATATTTAAATCTTCTTCATCAAAACCTGCTCTGCCTATGGGATTTATAGCCTGAATAACTCCAAGAAGCTTTCCTTTAAAAAGTAAGGGAGAACAAAGAATAGAACGCGTTCTAAATCCTGTGCTTTTATCATACATTGGGTCAAATCTCTCATCACTGTAAACATCATTGACTATTGTGTCCTCCTTGTGGAAAGCAACCCACCCTGCTATTCCCTGACCAAGCTTTACTCTATATTTTTCTGAAAGTTCATCCCCTGCCTCTCCAAGGGCAACCTTAAAAACAAGCTCTTCCATATCCTCATCATAAAGAAGCAAAGAGCTGGCCTCTGTATTCATGATATTTTTTATCATTTCCATTATTATGGAAAGTAGCTTATTTATATTAAGGGTTGAATTTATTATGCCATTGATTTCAACAAGCTTTGAGAGGTTATCAAGCTGTTTTTCAAGGTCATTCTGCTTATTTTCTATAGTCTCCATGTTAAAATATTATATAATTTGCATATTTGTGTCAATTATATTTCAGTTCCCAGGACACTCCTCAGTTGAATTTCAACTCTTTCCCTTATTTTTTCTTGACTTTTATATGCTGTAAAAACCTATTAAAAATCTAAATAACTTTAAAATGGCAAGTTAGTTAATTAAAAATATATTTTAAAACTTAAATAAGGATTGTCAGATGGAACAACAACTCAATGCTATCAGACAGGAAGCACTCAGCTCTATAGAAAAATCTAAAAAAACAGAAGAAATTGAAGAGATAAGAATTAAAGTCCTAGGCAGAAAGGGTCTGCTTACAGGAATTCTTCGTTCCTTAGCTAATCTTTCTCCAGAGGAAAAAACTGCCATTGGAAAGCTGGCAAATGAAATCAAAGAGGAAATTGAAAATGCTATAGAAAAAAGACTTGCAGACATTGAATCCTCTCTCTTTGACGAAATAATAAAATCAGAATGGATTGATGTGACCTTAAACCCGCCACTTTCCCTTAGAGAAAGAAAGCCTGGATTTATTCATCCAATTTCAAAAACTCAATACGAGATTGAAAATATACTCACCTCAATGGGATTCATCATATTAGATGGACCTGAGGCTGAATCTGAATACTATAACTTTGAAGCTCTTAATATCCCCAAACACCACCCTGCTCGGGACATGCAGGATACCTTCTGGACAGAAGATGGGAATTTACTGAGAACACATACCTCTGCGATACAAATACGGGGCATGGAAAAATTAACCCCTCCCTTTAGAATTATGGCCCCTGGAAGAGTCTTTAGATATGAAGCCACAGATGCCTCTCACGAACATACCTTCTACCAGGTTGAAGGCATGATGGTAGATAAGGACATTTCAGTTGCCCATCTGATTTATGTCATGAAGGAGGTTTTAAGCGGAGTTTTTAAACGGGAGGTAAAAGTAAGGCTTAGACCTGGATACTTTCCCTTTGTTGAGCCTGGATTTGAACTGGACTTTGGTTGCCTTATATGCGGTGGAGAGGGCTGCCGTGTATGTAAAAATTCTGGATGGATTGAATTCTTAGGTTGCGGCCTTGTTCATCCAAATGTTTTAAAAGCAGGAAACATTGATCCAGAGATATGGTCTGGCTTTGCCTTTGGCATGGGACTTAACAGACTCATAATGATGCAGGCTGGGATAAATGATATTCGCCACTTTATGAGCGGTGATATAAGATTTGTGCAGCAATTTTGATTTTGAACCATAGATAAAAAGAGGTAACTTCATGTGGATATCACTTAAAATTATTGAAAACCTTGTTGATATAAAAGGTATAACTCCTGAACAAATAGCAGAAAGACTCACAATGTCAACGGCAGAGATAGAAGGCATTGAATACATAAATTCTCACTTTAAAACTATTTATACTGCAAAGCTAACAAAAGTGAAGCCTCATCCTGATGCAGATAAACTCACCCTTTGTGAGGTCTATACTGGCAAAGAAACACTTCAGGTTGTTTGTGGTGCTAAAAATCATAAAGAAGGAGACATCGTTGCTCTTGCAACAATAGGAACAAAGTTTAGTGATGACTTTGAAATTAAAAAAACAAAGATCCGCGGTGTTGAGTCCAATGGCATGCTCTGCTCACTTAAAGAACTTGGACTTTCCGATGATCATAGCGGTATCTTGATTTTTCCTCCTGATACACAGATAGGAGTTCCTCTAAGTGAAATATATAACAACTGGGTTGATGTGAGGCTCACTATTGATAACAAGTCAATAACACACAGGCCGGATCTCTGGGGGCACATTGGATTTGCAAGGGAAATATCCACCCTCTTTGGAAGGGAGATGAAAAATCCTGTTAATTATAAAATTAAAGAAAAATTTAAAAATTTAGATAACCTTGCAGTTAAAATTTTAAATCCTGAGGTTGCCTCTCGCTACTGTGGACTTGTTGTGCGAAACATCAAGATTGCTGAATCTCCAGAGTGGCTCAAGGCAAGAGTTAGTGCAATTGGCATGAGACCAATTAACAATATAGTGGACATAACCAACTATGTCATGGCAGAGATTGGAGAGCCCATGCACGCCTTTGACCGAAAAAAGCTCAGAGGTAATACAATTTTTGTAAGACTGGCATCTGATAATGAAAAAATTGTGACCCTTGATGGCAGAGAACACAACTTAACATCTGAAGATATAGTGATAGCTGATGCAGAAGGCCCAATTGCTCTGGCTGGAGTTATGGGTGGAGGCAACAGTGATATTGATGAAAACACAACAGAGATAGTTCTTGAGGCTGCTACCTTTAATCCTGTTAATATCCGCAAAACAGCTCAACGCTTTGACTCAAGGACAGAGGCTGCAATGAGATTTGAAAAATCTCTCTCCCCAGAGATTGCTGCAGATGCAATCATCCGCTGTTTTGAGTTAATAACTGAGATAATACCAGAGGCAGAAGCAGTAACAGAGATAGTTGATGATTATCCAGTAAAGCCTAAGAAAATAATTGTAGATCTCTCAACAGATTATATTCGTAAAAAAATAGGGGTCTCTCTCAAAGATGAGGAGATTGTAAAGACTCTTACATCCCTAAGCTTTGGAGTCAACAATAACAATGGAAATCTTTCTGTAGAAGTACCTCACTTTAGAGCCACAAAAGATATATCAATGAAGGATGACATTGTTGAAGAAGTAGGACGCGTTTTTGGATATAGCAATATCCCGGCAGTACCACCTATGATCCCATGTATTCCTCCAATATCAAATGATTTCAGATACTTTGAGCGCGAGGTGAAAAATATACTTTCCAATGCCTTTGGTCTAACAGAGGTTTCTGGCTATTCCTTCACAGGTGAGGATATTTTAAACAGATTAAAAATCAATGATAACAAAGAACTGCGCCTTAAAAATCCTCTTTCAAGGGATCATGATCGATTACGACGCACAATGATTACCAATGTAATTCAATTTATACAATATAATCAAAGATTTCAGGAGAGTTTTGATATTTATGAGTTAGGCAGAGTTTATCTCAAAGAAGACAGAAAGTCTCCTGAACTTGCAAAGGAGAATTTCCGTGTAACAGGAACTGTTTTTATGAAGCGCCCGCCAGAGCCTCTATTTTTTGAGGCTAAAACAATTGTTAGAGGATTGCTTGATAAACTGAGGGTTAAAAATTATACTCTTACACCTGAAACAAAAGAACTACCTCCTTATGCTCACCCTAATAGATCAATGAAAGTCTTCATCGAAGGGAAAGAGGCTGGACTTGTATTTGAACTTCATCCGGAGACAATAAAAGCCTTTGAGATCACAGGAAAAGCTGCTGTCTTTGATTTAGATCTCAATGCAATCTTTGATGCAGAGAAAAAAGCTATTAAATTTACTGAATTACCAAAATTCCCTGAGGTGCAGTTTGAAATTTCTGTTGTGGCAGACAAATACGTTTATAGCGAAGATATTCTAAATGTTATCAAAAAAAGCGACCCTTCAAGAATCAGGGATGTCTCTGTTATTTCAGTTTATCAGGGATCTCAAATTCCAGAGGACAAAAAATCCGTTTCTTTTAGGATAATATTTGCAGACAGAGAGAAAACGCTTGAGCCTTCAGAAATTGAGGCATTACAAAACAAGGTAATAGAAAACATTAAAAAGGCTTCATGGAGCTTGCGATAAAATCAATTTAAAAGTGAGTCTAAACCCCATCCCCAGCCTCTGGTTGCGGCATGGGGTTTAGACTCATGAAAAATATTTTAATTCAAGATAAGATTTCCTCTCAAAACGGGACAATCCAAGCTTTTGTGCTATATCAAGAATTTCTTTTTCTATATGCTCTTTAAGCACTCCAACCTTTTCTATCTCCACAAAAAGCCCAAGGCCATCTACCATGTCTATGGAAATCTCTGTATCCCCTGCGGAAAAGATCTTTCTAAGTTTTATAACAACGCCACTTTCCACAAAACCAAGGCTGAGCAATATATTCTTCATTGTGTCAAAATTCCCCACTGATGTCTCCTGCTCAACTCTTGCCTTTGTTACATCGCTTATCTTTGGGCCTTTGTAAGTGATTCTGTATCTATCACCAATTTTTCTAAGGCGCAAAGCCTCGTCTGTTGACTTAAAATCACGGGATGGGTGATTGAAGTATATATCATGTTCCTGTCTTGTTTCTACAAATTCTGCACCAATAGACTTAATACGCTCCTCAATAATATCAGGTGCAACGTCACAATAACATTTCAATTCAATCTCAAGCAACTGTTCCATAAGTTATCTCCTTAAGGGGCCACCTATTGAAAATCCATCTGCTCCAAGGGTTTTTCTGCTCTGTCCATTAATCTTTATTAAAACCGAATGAATATTTTCAAATTGAGTGGCTGTATATACTATTTGCTGAATTCTCTTTATTAATATATCTCCTGCAGCATTTTCTTCAATAGTTTTATCAAAATCTATCTCTGCAATGCCATTTTTAATAGTCACACTTCTGATCTTAAGATTTTCAGGCACAGCAGAGATATAACCTTTATTCTTTTCAAAATTGCTTGGTCCTTTAATGAGACTGTCCAAAGTAGCTGATAAGATATCAAGGCCATTAACCTTTCGAGTTACACTGGCAAGATATATCTTTTCCGTCTTTTCATCTAACTTCAGAAAATATACCTTAACCTCTTTTTCTATCTTTTTATCTTTGCCCTGCTCCTTTAAATCTTCTTTATCCTTTTTCATATCCTCTAAAGAATTTTTCTCTGCTTTCTCTGTTTCTGATAAGGTATTGTTTGCAGTATTTTTTTCTCCCCCTAATTTTTCAGGAGATCTGTCATTATTTTTCTTAGACTCTTTTGTGAAGGTTTCTTTATTAAAATCAAAATTGAAAAAATTTCCAGATTTTTTTCCGTCGTAAAATCTATTTATAAGTAAAACTATTATAGTTAAAAGCACAAGTATTGTAAAAACAAAAAATGGGGTATTGTCCCTTGAATTTTTTGTTGTTTCGGATCTTTTTTTTGTTTTTGCTGTTGCCTTAGCACTTTTCTTTGCCATGACGCCTCTTTAAATAAATCTATAAAATCAAAAAAAATTGCGCAACCAAAAAAATTTAGTGGAAAATTAACCTCAAGTCTATGTATCTTTTATGTAAGAGTAGGTTGTGTCAATATAAAATCTCTAAAAAATTTGGCAAATATTTCAGCAATGAAAAGAAAAACATATAAAAATATAATTCGAGCGCTTGTAGTTATAAGTCTAATTCAACTACCAATAAAAACCGCCTTTGCTTCACTGACTCTTAATGCTAAAATGGAAGGGATTCCCCTTGCAGAATCTTTACTTGTCTTTGAGGATCCAGAGGGTAAAAAAACTCTGGAAGAGATAGCAAAGATGCCAGAGAGTTATTTCTCCCACCTTAAAAAAGGAAATGTCAACATGGGATACTCCAATTCGACTTTCTGGTTCAGACTTACGGTTATAAATCCACTAAAAGAAAAAAAAGATTGGATCTTCAAATCAGAATATCCTTTGCTTGACTATATAAGCATATATATACCTGCTGAATTTGGCTACCATATAATTCATGCAGGGGATAGGCTCCCCTTTAGCTCAATGCCCTATGGCTATTTCAACTTCATCACTCGAATAAGAACAAACCCTGGCACATCCACTATATTTATAAAAATTAAAAGTGAAGGCTCTCTTATAGCAAAATTTTCTGCATGGGATGACGCATCTTTTAACCAGCATCTTTTTAATACAATAACGGTATTCTGGCTCTTTAATGGCATTATGATTGCCCTTTTGATTTATAGCCTATTTATTTTTATTTCCACAAAGGATAAATTATATTTCTGGCTTTTCACACTCATAGGTTCAACTCTTATGTTTGTATTCATACACAGCGGCATGGCAAGAAAATACCTCTGGGGTGATTCTCCCTTCTGGGCAAACTACAGTCATCCCTTCTTTATCTTTATAGCCATTACATCCTTAAGTTTATTTACCAGAAATTTTTTTAATACAAAATTATATATCCCAACAATAGATAAATTGCTGATTATATTCAGCATCATCTCTGCTGCCGCTGCATTTGTTATCTTCTCTCTTCCTTATACCATTGCAACACAGCTCTCAGTTATATTCACAATCTCAGGGGCAATAATTTTAACAGTCTTTACTGCAATACCAATGATCTTTAAAACCAAACGGCTTGCTCTTTATTACCTCTTTTCATGGTCACTATTTACATTGGGGGCTTTACTCCTTGCACTGCGAAGTTATGGATTCATCCACGAGAGCTTTATTTCTGCCTGGAGTTTTCAGGTAAATCTTACAAGTGGTATTGTATTTATCTCAATTGCTGTTGCAAGCAAAATCAACTACTTACAAAAACAAAACCAACAATTTTTAATGACCCTTCGAGAATCAGAGGAAAGATACAGGCTCTTTTTTGAAACTGCTCATGATGCAATTGTATTCTTTATAGATGAAACTCCTGCATATGCAAATAAAAACATGATTAAAATGTCAGCTTACAGTGAAGAGGAATTCTATAAAAAAAATCTCAAGGATTTTTTCCCTTACAGTGTCGATCCAGATATATCAAAAATTATAGAAGAGCTTAAATCTAAAAATGAAAAGACTACAAAATTTGAGCATACCTTTACAAAGAAAAATGGAGAAACCATCCCTGTGCTTATATCTCTCTCTATGATATCATCAACTATCCATAATGGGTTTTTGATGATAATATCTGATATATCGGACATAAAAAAGGCCTACAATACAATCAAAGAGCAGTTCAGTGCAATCCAAAATCAACTCAGGCAACTGGAAAACCTGAACAGGGAAGTTACTGATGCCAGAAATAGCCTTTTTAAGGCAAATGAGGAGCTACAAAAAGAAAAGGAATTCCTCTCAGCAACACTCATATCAATTGGCGATGGTGTAATATCCTGTAATACAGCTGGTGAAATACTCTTTCTAAACAGAGCAGCAGAGGAGATTACTGGATTTAAGTCCACAGAGGCTTATCAAATGCACTTGAAAGATATTATACAGATAACTGATGCTGATGAAAGAGAGCTATTCTTTGATACCCTGGTAAAATTTAATGACTCTTACGACTTTTACAACATAGGAATTCCCTTCAGGATAACAGATAAAAACGGCAACGAAAAAGTAATAGAGCTCAATAGTGCTCTTATAAAAATAAATAATGAGCCAGCTGGCTTTGTCATAGCCATGAGAGATGTAACAATAAAAAGCCGCATAGACAATGAGCTCATAAAGATAAGCAAGTTGGAATCAATAGGGATACTTGCAGGAGGCATTGCTCATGATTTTAATAATCTTCTTACAGGAATCTCTGGAAACGTCTCTCTGGCGAGGAACTCAAGTGAGCTGCCTTCCACGGTAAAAGATTATCTTAAGCAGATTGAAAAGGCTGTTAGCAGAGCTACTGATTTGACCCGTCAGCTCTTGACCTTTGCAAAGGGGGGAAATCCAGTTATAGAGCCTTACAATATTGAAGATATAATTCGTGAATCTGTAAATTTTATACTGAAAGATAAATTCATAAAGACAGAAATAAAAATAGCTCCAGATATTATGCCAGTTTTAATTGATCCCAATCAAATAAGCCAGGCTATAAATAACCTCCTTATAAATGCGATGCAGGCCATGCCTCAAGGGGGGAATATTTTTATCGAGGCAAAGAACGCAAAGACTCTTCCTCCAGAGATACCAAATCGCAATGAAGAATTTGTTTCCATTACAATAAAAGATACAGGTTGTGGTATACCTCAAAAAGATCTTGCAAAGATATTCGATCCTTTCTTTACTACAAAGCCCAGAGGAACAGGATTTGGACTTACAAGCACCTACTCTATCATAAAAAAGCACAAAGGATATATATTGGTTGACTCAATCCTAAACAAAGGAACAACTTTCACCATATATCTTAAAACAGCAAAGGATAAGCCCAAAGGCATGCAAAAAACTAACAATATAGCACCTCTTTCAAAGCAAGCCTCAATACTCATTATGGATGATGAAGATTTTATTTTAGATATTCTCTACAGAATTCTTATACATAACAACTATGAGGTCACTCAGGTAAAAAATGGAGAAGAGGCTATAAAGATTTATAAAGAAAGACTTGAGGCAGGAAAGCCCTTTGACCTTCTAATTCTTGACCTTACAATTTATGGCGGCATGGGAGGCAAAGAGACCTTAGATGAATTATTAAAGATCAATCCAGAAGTCAAAGCTATTGTAAGCAGCGGATATTCAGATAATCCAGTTATGGCTCACTACAAAGAGTATGGCTTTTGTGGTATACTGGCAAAGCCCTATGTCGTTGAGGATGTCCTGTCCCTATTACACACTATCCTTCCACAAGAGTAAAATCCCTCTGATCCCATTCAACGAGGCTTTCCCCATTGAACGTCTGCATCAGGAAATTTAGACTTAAGCCACATAGCCCCCTGCTGAGATACATTTGTGTATAAAAGATTTATTTCTGTTAGCTCTTTAAATTTCTCAAGGAAACGGATTCCCCTATCAGATACAGATGTTTTGCTGAGGTTAATTCTTCCTTTGCCAAAATTTATTCTGGAAATGTACTCCATGCCATTATCTGTTATCTTTGAGCCACTAAGATTTAAGATTAATACCTTGTCTGAATAATTAATCAAAGAAAGATATTTAAGCCCATTATCATCTATAGGAGATCCATTAAAATCAAAAATGATGAGTTTATTTTTATCAAGAAGAAATCTAAAACCTTCTCCCGTGACCTTTGTATTATAAAGGCTTATTGCTGAGATATTTTTTAGATCCTTCAAAAAATAAAAGACACTATCTGTTATTTCCCTATCAGAAAGATGAACTCCACTCACTTCTGGGAAAAACCTTAAAAATTTGAGATCACCATCAATAAGACCACAGGGCCTTGAGCTGTCAAAGCTACGAAGTCTATCATTTCCTTCAAAGTAAAGAGATACTCCCTTTGCCTTATAAAAGCTTATTGCCTCATCCCTTGTCTTTATGGAATAGTCCTCCTGGCTTATGATAGCATCAACCAGGAGTCTATCCCTTTCTTCATCCTTTGGTGCTATAAATATATCCTTGCTTTTGCAAGACAGGAGCAAAAGCCCACAGCACATAAAAATAATAACTATATTTTTATTCAAATTAACTTGTCTTAATTTTTCAACTTTTGAATCAAAGACTCTACTATCTTTTGCTTTCCTTTAAGATGATCTTTAAAATCCGATGTGCTGCAGTGATGTATCTCTATTGGTAATTCAGCATGAGCTCTATTGAGCAATTCTTCTAAGACAGCCTTTTCTTCTGATGTAAGTTCAAGTTTCATATAAAGCCTCCTTTCTTTTATTTTTAGAATAATCTAATAATAAGATTATTCCTTCCTATAAACATAACAAAATAAGATAGATTCGTCAAAATTTAAACTTGATTTATAAAAAAATAATTGCCCCTGTTAAAACTTAGCTATCTTTTGAAAAGACTTATACAAAAAGTAAATATAAGGGGCTAAAAATAAAAGGTTAATTATTATAATATGAAACATTTTGCAGTTGTAGATTATCGTCTCCCAGAGGACTCAATGAGAAAGCTTGCATATCTCGGTATTGAGGCTATAAAGATACCACAATGCAAGCAACTTGCTCCTCCAATTGATGGCCATCCTGACATGCAGATCTTTATTCAAAAGGGAACTGCCTTTTGTCATAAAAATATAGATCAAAAATTTTTGCACAGGCTTAAAAATTTCTGTAATGTAACAGTAACTCCTATTGAACTTGGCTCTAAATATCCCGATGATATTCCCTTTAACATCTCAATTACAGGGAAATATGCAATACATAAAAAAGGCTCAACTCCTCCTCAAATAGAGCGCCATCTCACAGATCTTGGATTTGAATTTTTATATTCCCCTCAGGGCTATGCAAAATGTAGCACTTTAACAATTGATGAAAAAAGCATAATTACTGCAGATAAAAGCATTCATAAAATTGCTACAGAATCTGGAATAGATGTTCTTTTAATCAAAGAAGGCTTTTGGAAACTCCCAGGATATAACCATGGATTTATTGGAGGTTCCTCTGGGATATTTGAGGATTTAATAATTTTTACAGGAAAATTTGAAAAGCATCCAGATTTTAATGCAATAAAGGAATTCATAAGTTTAAAACAAAAAAAGATTTTCTATCTTTCAGAGGATGTAGCTACTGATTATGGCTCGCTACTGATTTTTCCCATTGAATAAATTTAGCTAATAAAACTCTTTAAAAAAATTTGACATAAAAGGACTATATCTCATAGCCTTTACAAAAACCAAAGGGAAAAATATGGAATGTAATCAATGTGGAGCTTGTTGTATTGCTCCTTCTATTTCAACTATAATTCCAGGGACTACATCTGGAAAAGCTGCAGGAACAAGGTGCGTGCACCTTAATGCAAACATGAAGTGCTCAATTTATGAAAAAAGGCCACAGGTATGCAGGGACTTTACCCCCTCACCTCAGATCTGCGGTCAGAATTTTGATGAGGCCTTTAAAAACCTGAGCCAGCTTGAAATTGAAACTGCTCCAAAAGTTTTGAAATAATATTTTGAATTTTTATAAAATGCTTGATTGTAATAGTCATTATTTTATGAGTCTTTTAGAAATAATCTTTGTCAATGAGAGGTTTAAATGATAGAAAGATATTCACGAAAAGAAATGGCAGATATATGGGAGCTTGAAAGCAAATTCCGTATATGGCTTGATATAGAAATTGCAGTCTGTGAGGTCTATGCAGAAAAAGGAATAATACCAGCTGAGGACATTAGAATAATTAAAGAAAAGGCTGATTTCTCTGTAGAGCGAATTCTGGAAATAGAAAATGAAGTTCATCACGATGTCATAGCCTTTACAACTGCAGTTGCTGAAAAGGTTGGCCCTTCATCAAGATTTATTCATTATGGACTCACATCCAGTGATGTAGTGGACACTGCTCTTTCAATACAGATGAAACGTGCAGGTGAAATACTTTTAAAGGATCTGGATTTACTCCTTGATGTTTTAAAAGAAAATGCAATTAAATATAAAAATATACACTGCATGGGAAGATCCCATGGAGTTCATGCAGAGCCAACGACTTTTGGCGTTAAGATGGCTCTTTACTATGAGGCTTTTAAACGCAATAGAGAGAGGCTTGTGCGAGCTATTGAGAATATCTCTTATGGAAAACTCTCAGGAGCTGTTGGCACCTTTAGCAATATTTCTCCAGAGATTGAAGAGCTTGTTTGTAAAAGACTTAATCTTAAACCAGATCCTGTTTCAACACAGGTGATTCAAAGAGACAGACATGCTGAATATATGGCAGCTCTGGCAATAACTGCAGGAAGCCTTGATCAGCTTGCCACAGAGATACGCCATTTACAAAGGACTGAGGTTCGTGAGATTGAAGAGCCTTTTCAAAAAGGTCAGAAGGGATCTTCTGCAATGCCCCATAAGCGTAACCCAATACTATCTGAGAGAATTACAGGAATAGCAAGGGTAATAAAATCCAACATGAATGTGGCTCTTGAGAATATCACTCTGTGGCATGAGAGGGATATTTCCCATTCCTCTGCAGAGAGAATTATACTGCCAGACTCCACAATCGCTCTTGATTATCTATTGCACAGAATGATATTCATTCTAAAAAATCTTCATATATATCCAGAAAACATGATTCAAAATATAGAAAAAACTGGCGGACTCTTCTATTCACAATCTCTTATGCTTCTACTTGTAGAAAAAGGCTTCACACGGGAAGAGGCCTACAAAATAGTTCAGGATATGGCCATGAGAGTATGGGCAAGAGAAGGTAGCCTCAAAGAGCTTGTTTTAAAAAATACCTCTGTTATGGACAAGGTTTTACCTGAAGAGATTGATCAAGTTTTTGATATAAACAGATATTACAAAAACATCGATGCAATTTACAAAAAAGCGGGAATTATTTAAAAAAGAAGTATAAGATGAAAAAATTTTACATAGAAACCTTTGGCTGTCAGATGAATAAAGACGACTCCGAGCTTATTCGCTATTCCATGTTAATGAATGGCTTTGAGGAAACATCTTCAGAGGATGAGGCGGATATATGTATTTTTAATACATGCTCTGTGCGAGAACATGCAGAAAACAGAGCCTTATCCAGAATAAAAATTGCAGGGAACAAAAAAACTCATCCCAAAACAATTGTTGTTGCAGGATGCATGGCTCAAAGACTTGGTCAAAGGCTAATAGATGATAAACTGGCAGATATTGTAACAGGGCCCTACCAGGCTCCTGATTTAGGTGCCATTGTAGCTCAAAAGCTACAATCACAAAATCCCGGGGTATTCCTTTCTCAGGAGATCTCTGATTTTAAAGAGCGACTCAATCTTTCAATGATAAGGCATTCAGAAACCAACTGGCATAAATGGGTGACCATAACTCATGGATGTGAAAACTTCTGTGCATATTGCATAGTCCCTTATGTCAGAGGAAAGCTTATATCTTTCCCCTCTGAAAAAATTATTCAATACATCAAAGAGCTTGCAACCAGAGGGGTGATTGAAATAACTCTCCTTGGCCAAAATGTAAATCAGTATGGTCAGGATTGCTCAGAAATACCTTTTTATAAGCTTCTGGAAAAAGCTGCTGAGATTGATGGAATTAAAAAGGTAAATTTTCTTACATCTCATCCAATGGATTTTGAACCTGAGATAATTGAAGTTATAAAGGAACATGATAATATATCAAAGAGTATTCATCTTCCTCTGCAAAGCGGCTCTGATAGCATACTAAAGGCAATGAACCGAAAGTATTCAATTAAGGATTACTTTAAAATTATAGAGACAATAAATAAAAATCTCAAGGACTTTTCTATTTCCACTGATTTAATTGTTGGATTCCCTGGCGAAACAGAGGAGGATTATAAAAACACCCTTGATGCTGTCATGAAGATTCGTTTTGACGAGGCCTTTATGTATGCCTACTCCCCACGGGAAGGAACACCAGCATCCATGCTTAAAGAGACTTTATCCAGAGAGGAAAAAATCGAAAGATTAAAGAAATTAATTTCAATCCAGAGAAATATTTCTCTTGAAAAATTAAAGGCAAGGATAAATAAAATAGAGTATGTAATTGGTGAAAAAATAAGCAAAAAATCATCGCAGGAGATAACAGGGAAAACTTTTCTCAATCATCCTGTTGTATTTAAAGGGTCTTATGATGATATTGGCAAAGTGATTTCTGTAAATATACTCTCTGTAAAAGGAACTACTCTTGTTGGGGAAAAAATCAATTAGTCTAATTCTTTTGCTATATATAAGTCTACCACTGACTCTTTTTGCTATTTCGGACCAGGAGAAGGACTTTAAAATATTAACCTCCGATTTTCATAAAATAGAAGAGGAGGCTTTTGAAAAAAAAGCCTTTGCTTTTATAAAAAAATATCCCTCAAGCAATTATATCCCTGATGCAAAGCTCATGCTTGCTTTAAAAACATCTGATTGTGAGCTTGCTGCAGAGAGATACAGATATGTTGCATATCAATTCCCATCTTACAAAGATTCGGATCTTGCTCTCCTAAGGCTCTGCCAGATACTTGATCTACAATCAAAATGGAAAGAACTTGAAATCCACTCAAAAAATGGAATAAAAAAATACAGCTCTGGCAGATATGGAATAAACTTTTATCTTATGCATATCCAATCTCTCATAATGATGGAGGATTACGGTAATGCAAAAAAGGAAGCCCTACATATAACAGAGCTAAGCCATGACATTGAAACCCTATCAAGGGCTCTTTTGCTATTAAGTGAGATTGAAAGAAAAACTTACGGAAACTCACGAGCTTATGTCTATTCTCTCAGAGAGATCATTACTGGATTTGATAAATCTCAAATATACCCCTCTGCACTTTTTTGTCTTGCATCATTTTATGAAGGAGTAAGAGAATTTGATAAATCATACTCTGCATACAGTGATATAGTAAAGCTTTTTCCAGAATCACCAGAGGCAGATCTTTCTTTACAAAAAATAGAAAGGCTTAAGCTTAAAAATCCAAAAATAGTAAGCTACCTGCCCTCTGATGAAAGCATAAAAAAAACATCAGTTATAGATATAAAGCCAGAACAACAAATCGATGAGGAAAATGAAGGGAACTTCTTTGCAATATCAATAGGCCCTTTTAACAAAAAAAAAGATTCTGAATCTATTACCAGGATTTTAAAAAATTACCCAACCCATAACATCATACAAACAGCAACAGGATATTATATTATTATGGGAAATTTCACTGACACAGATGGGGCAATGAACACAAAAATAAGACTTGCCCAGGAGCATGGAATAAATGGGACTCTTGTGAAAATTTCAAAAAATAATGGTAAAACCTACATTTACGGGGATTGAGCTATGGATGAAAAGTTGACTCCTATGATGAAACAATATAGCGAAATAAAAAGACAGCATCCCGATGATATTCTATTTTTCAGAATGGGGGATTTCTATGAAATGTTTTTTGACGATGCAAAGATTGCATCAAAGATTTTAGACATAGCTCTAACCACAAGACAAAACGATATTCCTATGTGTGGAATTCCTTACCATGCAGCAGAAAGCTATATAGCAAGACTTATTAAGGCTGGCAGAAGAGTTGCAATATGTGAGCAGCTTGAAACAGTTCCTTCTTCTGGCAATATTGTCAAAAGAGAGGTGGTGAGAATAATAACACCAGGAACACTGATAGAACAAAACTTAATTCCTGGCGATGATAATAATTATTTATGTTCTGTTTATCTCTCAAAAGATGAAGGAGGCATTGCCTTTGTTGATATTTCCACAGGGGATTTCTTTTACAGAATATTTAAAAAGGATCTGGAAATATTCAGAGGTGAATTGCTAAAATTTTCTCCACGGGAAATTCTATTTTTTTCTACAGCTCAAGAGAAGGATTCACAATTTCTGGATATAATAAAAAACAAAAATATTCCTGTCCTATCTCTAAATGAATGGTTCTACGAAAAGGATTTTATGAGTGAATGTATATGCAAAACACTACAAATACATTCACTCAAAGGACTTGGACTTGAATCTGACAGTGCAATTATAGCCATAGGCTCAATTCTTCATTATCTCAATGAAACTCACAAAACACTTCTGGCACATCTAAAAAATCCTCAAAAAATTCAAAGAGATAGCTTTATGCTCCTTGATGAGGCAACAATATCCAATCTTGAACTTGTTACCAATCAGCAAGATGGTTCAAAAAATCGCACACTTTTTTCTGTTTTAAATTATACAAAAACTCCCATGGGCAGGAGAATTCTTGAGAGGAATCTACTTCAGCCTCTTTTAGATAAAAATATGATTGAGCAAAGGCTTGCCCTTGTTGATTTTTTCTATCAAAGAGTCGAACTGCTTGAGGAAATCACTTCCTTGCTAAAATCTGTTCTTGATATGGAGCGAATAGTTTCGAGATTTTCATTGGGCAAAATATTTCCACGCAATTTCATAGCCCTCAAGCAATCAATAAATGCCATAGATGATATAAAAAAAAGACTGGAAGAGCATTCGCCATCATCCCCTTATCTGTCACAGATCATAGAGCAATTAAAGGACCTATCATCCCTTGCTAAAAAGATTGAGGCAACAATAGCAGATGATCCTGCAATTTCTCCAGAAAATGGCAGAGTAATTAGACAGGGCTTCAACAGTGAGCTTGATCGTCTCTACGATCTCAAAAGCGATGCAAAGGCATGGATACTCAAATATCAAGAGGAAGAAAAGGAGCGACTTGGCCTTAACACGCTGAGAGTAAAATATAACAAGATACTTGGATATTATATAGAATTGAGCAAACTGCAGGCAGAAAATGCTCCAAAGGAATACCTGCGAAAACAAACGCTCATAAATGTTGAGAGATTCACCACTCCTCAATTGCAAAAATTTGAGTCTGATATATTAGGTGCAGCAGACAGAATTACAGAAATAGAAAAGGAAGAAATAGAAAAGCTAAAAATAGAGGTTATATCCTTAAGCAGGGATATTCAAACAACTGCAGAGGCAACAGGCTATCTTGACTTTATAGCCTCCCTGGCCACAGCAGCTATCCACAATAGATTTGTAAAACCTCAGATCAATGACCATAACTATATTTCCATAAAAAATGGCAGACATCCAACTGTGGAAAAATATTACACAAAAGAGGTCTTTATCCCCAATGACATACATCTTGATGGAGAGGAAAATTTAATAGCAATCATCACAGGGCCAAACATGGCTGGAAAGTCTACATATATAAGAATGTGTGCAATAATTCAACTGCTAATGCAAACAGGCTCCTTTGTCCCTGCAGAAAGCGCTGATCTGTCAATAACTGATAGAATTTTTACACGCATCGGAGCATCGGACAATATTTCAAGGGGAGAGTCTACATTTCTGGTGGAGATGAATGAGACTGCCAACATACTGAACAATGCCACAGACAGAAGCCTGATAATAATGGATGAGGTTGGCAGAGGCACAAGCACCTACGATGGCCTTTCAATTGCATGGGGTGTTGTGGAATACATTCACTCTTATATAAAGGCAAAAACCATGTTTGCAACTCATTACCATGAACTAACTCAACTTGGCAAGAAAAAGGGCATAGTAAATTACAATGTCCTTGTCAAAGAAACTCTAAACAATGTAGAATTTTTACATAAAGTTGTCAAGGGCAGCGCTGATAAATCTTATGGTATACATGTAGCAAAGCTTGCAGGTCTACCGAAAGTAGTAATATCCAGATCTACAAAAATTCTCGAGAGGCTTGAAAAATCCAACAGTTCTAAAGCAATAGAACATAGAGAAGAAAGAGACCCCCATGAGCAACTGGAAATCTTTAATGCAAAAAATCACATTTTAATTAAAACTTTGCAAAATATAGATATTGATAAAATTACCCCCCTTGAGGCAATAAATGAATTGCATAAATTAAAAAAATTAATAGACTAAATTTCATTGATATATTAAAATTATTTTTACATATTTTAATATATAAGTAACGGTTTTTTTCCGAAATTAAAAAGTGGTAAAATTTAATTTCCCTTCTCAAAAAGAGGACTGATGACACAAAATCAATTTAAAATTGAAAATTACATGGCAAACTCCTTCATAATGGTTGAAGGGAAAAAAAATGCCACTAATTTCTATATAATCCGCAGTGGGAAGGTTAAGTTATATAGAGAAAATCCAGTTTTATCAGAAGAGCCATTTACAATTCTTGGTCCAGGTGATTTTTTCGGAGTGGTTTCCTGCATGTCTGGTCATGCTCGGGAAGACACTGCTGTTGCTCTAGAAAATGTATCTTTGATATCTGTAGAAAAAGACCTCTTTGGACTGCTCATTCAGAAAAATCCAGTTGTAGCCATGAAGATAATTCGATTCTTCAGCAGAAAGCTACGGCAATTTGATTCGGCTATTACAAGCCTTTCACTGAAAAAAACCAGTGAAGAGGATCCAGAGCACCTCTTTGTAATAGGTGAATACTATCTAAAAAAACGCACCTTTAATCATGCAATATATGCCTATCAAAAATATATAGAACACAACCCAACGGGCATTTATAGAGACAAAGCCATTGAAAGACTTAAAACACTTAAGGCTCCTCTTAAATTCCCTGATATGCCATATAGAAAGGGAATGAACAGAAAATATCCTGATAATACCCTGCTCTTTTGTGAATCAGAGCCGGGGGATGAGCTATTTATAATTCAGGAAGGTAAAGTAAAAATAACAAAGATAATTGATGAGGAGATATTACTTGCTGTTCTAAAACCAGGGGATATTTTTGGAGAAATGGCACTCCTTGACAATAAGCCACGAAGTGCCTCCGCAATATCCTATGGCGATGTTACAGTTCTTGCTATAAACAAGTCAAACTTTGAGGGCATGGTTCAGGCTCAACCTCAACTTGCAACAAGGCTCATTCAGCTTTTAAGCGAGAGGACATGGACTGCCTATAGGCAGCTTGATAATCTTATGATAAGGAACCCACTGGGCAGAATTTATGATACATTGCTCATACAGATAGAGAAACAAAAAATACCAGTTGAACCCAAAAAGCCTCATAACTTTGAATTTGGATCAAAGGAGCTAATTAACATGGTGGGTCTGTCTCCTGTAGAGGGAGAGGCTCTCATTGTCAAATTACTGGAGGATAAACATATAATGCTTAAGGAAGGCAAGATAATAACAACAGATCTTGCTGAGCTTGAAAAAACTGTTCAGTTTTACAGAAAACAAACAGCACTGGAAAGACAGAGGGAAGCTAATAAAAACAAATGACAAAAAAGATTTTACGACTAACTGTAGTTATTGCAATAGCCATATCAATTCTTGTCATTATAGCTGGTATTACAGCAGCTACAATTTTCTATTTCTATCCAGAGGATTCTGTTCTTAATATTATAAAAACAAAATCTGAAACAATTCTCAATCGAAAAGTAGAAATATCATCTCTTAAATATAGCCACAAAGGTGTTGTCCTTACTGAAGTCAAAATTTTTGACAGAGACCCAAAATCAAAGGAGTTCATGAGTGAGCCTTTTATAAAATCAGAAGAAGTGATATTGCGATATTCTCTTCTTTCTCTCCTGAAAAAGGAATTTAAAATTAAAAGTATTTATTTCAATAACCTTAACATAAAAGTCATATTTGATAGTAATGGCATTAGCAATATAGAAAAAATTATAAAAGAAATTTCTGCTGAAGGCACAACAGAAGGTAAAACTCAAGTTCTAATAGAAAAAATAATTCTGACCAATTCATCTGTGGAGTTAATTTCTACACCAAAGGATTTCAGACCCCTTGAAGGAAAATATTCAATTGATTGTTCAATAAAGCTAAAGAATAACTATAAGCTCTTAAATATCTTTGATGCAGGAATTACTCTACCTCAAAATAGAGGAAAACTTTATCCTGAGCTCACAGCAGACTTTGAATCGAAACCAAAAATAACAGGCCGCATTAAAGTTGAAAATCTTTCAATAGGCTGGCTCTATGAATTTGCAGATAACCCTGTAATACTGCCCTTTGAAACAGTAAATGGATTTATCGATAACTTCACAATTGATTATCCATTCATCAGGGGCAAGGCCAATGCGATCTCTTCCTTAAAAAACACCAAGAATAAGATCGAGGCTACAGGCTCATGTGAAATTGATCTTGAAAATCGAAGCGTTGTAATTGACAAAACCAAAAGCAGGCTAAATAACTCTACAGCAGATCTTGATAATCTAACAATTTCTTATAAATATGGCACAATACCAAAATTTTCTGTTTCTAACATAAATTATTCAATTGCGGATTTAAGACTTCTTGAAAGGACAATTCCCTCTGGATTCTCTGGTTCTCTCAGGGGAAATCTCTCTTATAACACCTCTGGCTTTACAGGGAAGGTAAGTCTTATAGATTTAAGTTTCAGAGATAGAGTTGAAGTTTTCAGCGAGCTCAACACAGAAATAGAAATTGCAAACAATAATCTCAAAAAGGAAAATATTCCAGTAACAATTTTTGGCAGCAAATTCTATCTTTCAATTGCAACCCTTGACAATAAATTTCAAAGCCTCTATATATCTGCCAGAGGAGAGAAAATAGATCTAAATGCAATAAAATTTTCCTCAGGAAAATCTTCCTCTGATTTCTTTTTCCCTTTAAAAATCAATGGGAAGATCTCTGTAAATGAAATACTCTATGATAAATTTGTATTTAAAAACAATCAGGCTGATTTTGCTGCATCTGCAAAAAAAATAAAACTAAATAGATTCCAAACATCAATTCTTAGTGGAAACATAGCTGGAACAGGGGATATAAATCTTGATGGAGAGTTCCCTTCCGTTTCACTGAACTCTCAGTTTCACAACATAAAGGTTAATGATATAAAATTCAGTGATGAATCTCTAAATAACAGATTCTTTGGATTTTGCAATGGAACAGCTGATCTCTCTTTTAAAATAAAAGAAAACATGACAGAGACCATTAAAGGCAATGCTACATTTGAAATTTCAAAAGGGAAGATTGTCAATACTGGTATTCAAAATGGTCTAATTATATTCCTTGCAGAATTACGATACAAATTAAAGGATCTTGAGTTTAGCAAAATATATGGCAACATAGATATAAATGGTGAAAATTTTCTGGTTAATTCTTTTATTTTTAACTCAGAGGATCTAAGGCTTTCTCTGAGAGGAAGATTCAACAGTTCCTTTGTTGCAGAAAATGTTGATATGAAACTGGAATTTAACAATCACTTTATCAAAGATATTCCCAGACCCGCTATGACGGTCTTTAAGGACTATCTAAGCGGGAATTGGTATGTAATACCTTTTTCAATCAATGGAAATATCTCAGAGAGCAAAAACATAAAGATGCTTAAAAAAAATAATTAATACCTCGAATCTGCATAATCAACCCAGCCACCAGCTTTTACTAACTCTCTGTCAAAATCAGATATAGTAAAAGGAACGACCTCCTTGAGATCCCCTGAGGTAAATATAAACTTACCGCCATCAAAATCAGTTTCCAGATAAGTGGGTTTGTTTGCAAATTTTTTAAAAAGCATATCTATTGTTTCTGCAGGCAATTCAACAGCAAGCATGCCACAATTATACATATTCTGCCTAAAAATTCGAGCAAAATCTACAGCTATAACAACATTGATCCCATTTACCTCCAGAGCCCATGGAGCATGTTCTCTTGAAGATCCACAGCCAAAATTTTCCCTTGTGACAATGGCACTGACATCCTCAAGCATCTTAGTATTGAATCCCTCAAGCTTCAGATCCTCAAGGAGATAGGGCTTTAGTGCCTCTTTTGAGTTTTCTGTTAAATACTTTGCTGGAATTATTTCATCTGTATTTATATCCGAACGGTCAAGGAATAGAACTCTACCATTAAAATTTTTCATTTTATTTCCCCTTAAATAGCTCAGAGTTAACGATTTTTCCTGCAATAGCAGTTGCAGCAGCAGTAGCAGGGCTCATAAGATGAACCATCCCGCCCTTACCCATTCTTCCATTGAAGTTTCTGTTTGTTGTAGAGGCACAAACCTCACCAGGAGCTAAAACACCATTGCTCATTCCAAGACAGGCCCCACATGTTGGATTTGTTACGCAAAAACCAGAATCTACAAATATATCAATAATCCCCTCATCCAAGGCCTTTTTGAAAATACCCGGGGTTGCTGGAGAAACAATTCCTCTGACATTGTCACTAATTTTTTTACCCTTTAAAATAGATGCTGCAATTCTCAGATCCTCAATTCTACCATTTGTACATGATCCAATATAAATCTGATCAACAGGAGTGCCTTCAAGCTCGCGGACCGGCTTTACCTCATCTGGCTTATAGCCATAGGTAACCATAGGCTCAAGGGAACTTACATCAATGTCTATAACAGAATCATAGGTAGCGTCTGCATCTGAAATCCACTTACTAAAATCCTTCAAAGCATCCTCTTTGCTTGAATATTCTGTTTTGATGTGTTCCCAGAGATAATCAACAGTTTTCATGTCGGGATAGCAAAGGCCACTTGTTCCACCTGCCTCAATTGCCATATTACAGAGAGTCATTCTTGCCTCCATAGACATCTCTTCAACAACTGGACCTGTGAATTCCATAATTTTATTAGTTGCTCCATTTACACCAATTTTACCTATAATATAGAGAATGACATCCTTTGCAAAAACTCCTTCAGGCAATTTCCCTGTAAGATTAAATTTTATTGTTTTTGGAGCCTTAAAGGTACACACGCCTTTTAGTATTCCAACCTCAAGGTCTGTTGTCCCAACACCTGCAGCAAAAGCACCAAAGGCTCCATGGGTGCATGTATGAGAATCGCCCATTATAATAGTATATCCAGGCCTTGTGAAACCCTTCTCCGGAAAAATTGCATGGCAAACACCATTTCTACCTACATCAAAGAAATCCTTGATATTGTTTCTCCTTGCCCAGTCTCGCAAAGTCTTGGCCTGAATAGCTGTCTTTGTATCTTTAGAAGGAGTTACATGATCTATTACGACTTTAATTTTATCTGGATCAAAAACTCTGTCTTTACCTCTTGCCACAAGATCGTTAATAGCAATGGGAGTTGTGATTTCATGACAAAAAACAGCATCAAGCCTTAGAACATAAACCCCTCCTGCAAGTTCATCAATCTTATGAGCTTCAAAAATCTTTTCAGTGATAGTCTTACCCATTACAACCCTCTTTATTGTAATATGTTTATTCCATGCAAAAAAGGCACGAAATCATGATATCAAAAAATAAAAAATGTTCAATTTTATAGCAAGCCAGATAATAACAAAAGGGCTTTTAAATCAAGCAAATAAAATCAGGATTTAGAAACTGTTGCTTTGAGCTTATTCTTTTCCTTTTTGCGCCTTGTTTTGTAATTTATATATCCATCTTTTAGATGGGCTGTTACAATAAGTTCACCTTGACTATCATCCTCACTTCCGCTATTGCTATCTTCTTTGAGAATGATCTCTGCTATTTTATCTTCCACTTCCCTTTGAATTATGCGGCGCAAATTTCTTGCACCAATCTTTGGCTCAAAGGACATCTCTGCTATATGCTTTTTTACCTTATCTGGCAATACAAGAGTAATGTCTTCATCTTTAAGTTTTTCAACCACCTCTCCAATCATAAGCTCAGCAATAGAATAGAAATTTTCAAGAGTGAGTCTGTTAAAGTATACTATTTCATCTATCCTGTTTAAAAGCTCTGGTGAAAATATCCTCTTAAGAGAGTCATTTATCTTTTCCCTGTTATAGTCAGATTCAGACACTTTACCAAAACCGAGAGCACCAACTGTATCGCTATTGCTGTTGCCCGCATTTGAGGTCATAATTATTATGGTATCTCTAAAACTCACAGTAATCCCTGAAGAATCTGTAAGCTCACCCTCATCAAGTATCTGTAGCAAGATATTAAAAATATCTGGATGAGCTTTCTCTATCTCATCAAGCAATATTACAGAATAGGGCTTTCTCCTTACCTTTTCTGTAAGCTGCCCTCCCTCTTCATACCCTACATACCCTGGGGGAGAGCCAATAAGCCGCGAAACAGAATGCTTCTCCATGAACTCAGACATATCAAGCCTGATGAGATTTTTCTCATCACCAAAAAGGAACTCCGCAAGCGCTCTGGCAAGCTCAGTTTTACCAACACCAGTGGGCCCAAGAAATATAAAGGATCCATTGGGCTTATCATCCTTGCCAAGACCAACCCTTGACCTCCTTATGGCCTTACTAACAGATTCAATTGCTTCTTTTTGGCCAATAACCCGCCTGCTAAGAAACTCCTCCATTTTTAAAAGCTTTTCTGAGTCATCCTTTTCAAGATCCTCAACAGGTATACCTGTCATCTCTGCAACAATTTTTGCAATGAGTGATGGCCTGATAATCACTTCAAATCTATTGGTTTTGTTGAGCCACTCCTCTGTAAGCTCCTCAAGTCGATTTTTCTTCTCAGAGATAATATCCCGTATCCTTGCAGCCTGCTCATATTCCTGAGCCTGAACAAGTTCAATTTTATTTTCATTAAGTCTTTTAATCTCTGCTTCTAATTCCTCTATTTCCGCAGGTCTTTCTATTGTCTCAAAGCGAGCCATGGCGCCAGCCTCATCTATGAGATCAATCGCCTTGTCAGGAAAAAATCTATCTGTGATGTATCTCTCTGCAAGAAACACTGCCTCTTCAAGTGCATCTTCTGAATATATTACCTTGTGATATTTTTCATAGGTCTCTTTAAGGCCCTGAAGAATTCGTAATGTCTCCTCTGCATCTGGTTCATCAACAATAATATTTTGAAATCTTCTAACAAGAGCACTGTCCTTTTCAATGTATAGTTTATACTCAGACATAGTTGTTGCGCCAATACACTGCAACTCTCCTCTGGCAAGAGCTGGCTTTAAGATATTAGCTGCATCTATTGCACCCTCTGCAGCGCCAGCTCCTGTAATAGTATGTATCTCATCAATAAAAACAATGAGCTTATCATTGGCCTTAATTTCTGCCACCAACCTCTTGAGACGCTCTTCAAACTCACCTCTATACTTAGTCCCTGCAACAATAGAAGAGAGATCCAGAGCTACAACTTTATATCCATAAAGGCTCTCCGGAACTTGCTGATTAACTATTCTTTGAGCCAGACCCTCAACTATCGCTGTTTTTCCAACACCAGCCTCTCCTATCAATAAAGGATTGTTTTTCCTCTTCCTGGATAGAATCCTTATGAGGCGATTTATTTCTTCATCTCTTCCTATAACAGGGTCAAGCTCCCCTTTTATAGCCATCATTGTTAAATCAACGGAAAAATCCTCCAGTGTCTTGGGCTTGTTATCTGGTTTTGTTGCACTTGCAGGCTTTGGAGTGGACTTAACTCCAAGGGCTCGCAATATTTCTTCTTTTACACTATTATAATTGATTCCATTTTTATCAAGCTCTGCAAGGCCAGGGCAGGAGCCCTCCTTGAATACAGCAAGAAGCAAATGCTCTGTCCCAATATATGAATTTTTGAGATTAGCAGCCTCCTCTCGTGCAAATTCAATTACACTCTTAAAAGTTGGCGTAACTGGAATTGCATCAGGAGAATTGCCATTAGTATTTCTTTGCACTCCCCGTTCAATGATGAAGATAACCTTCTCAAAGTGAATGCCCAGATTCTTCATAATTCTGGCAGCAACTGAATCCTCATCCTTGAGAAGAGCCAGCATTATATGCTCTGGTCCAAGATAATCGCAATTAAGCCTTCTGGCTTCAACTTGAGCAGATACCTCGATGATCTTACGGGATTTTTTTGTAAACTCAAACATTCCTATCACCGCCTTTGGTCAATTCACTTCGTATCATATAGGCCCTATAATCATCGCTATCTACAATACTTTTAAACCTTATTCCGAAATATTCCTGCAAATGAGACCATTGAATTTTGACCATCAAATCATTAACAAGGCTTAAATCATATTCTTTTATAACAGACATTATAATCCCGAGGCGCACCCTTGAAAGATTTTCAATAGCCTCAACATAATTAATCCTTCTACTATAAAGAAGTAAACCCAATGCTCTCCAGACAAAATCCTCAAACTCCCTCCGTGAGGCATCAAAAAAATCATCACGTGATTCATCTTCTAACTTTATTATTCTATTTGCAATATCATCAGCAGCATCAAGCACTTCCACTTCAGAAAGACCAAATTTAACCTTATTGCTCAAAAGATACAAACCACCAACAATTCTGCCGCTGCCAGCAAGGGTTCCACCTATTTGAAAGCCCCCATCTTTAACAAAAGGAACAAGATCTGAAATCCTTTTAAGTATCGTAAGTGCTGGAAGATGTAAAATCAAAGAAACCTTAAGCCCTGTGCCGCACCTGAGAGGATCTGGAGAAAGATAACCAAGAGTGTCAAGAAATGTGTATGGCACAAATTTATTGAGTTCATCATCTAAAGTCTCTGCCACCATGAAGGCCTTATGGAGTTGAAATCCAGACTTTATAACCTGAATTTTAAAATGATCTGTATCATTTATAAGGATTGTTCCGTCTTTATCTTTATCTATTATGACCGCTGAATTGTCACCAGATTCCATTTCACTTGTGATGATATTTTTTTCCCGCAAAAGCCTCTTTTGATGCAAGTCAAGATCAGATATTTTAATAAATTTTAGGCTTTCCTGATTTCTGGAGGCAAAGTTTTCTGCAACAGAAAAAAGATACTCGCAATCAAAATCATCAAGATTATGAGCAAAGGGTAAGTTTGTATTACGAGCAAGCCTGACCCTGCTTGAAAGAACTATATCATTTCTTGGTCCTTTTTGAGTCCAAAAAGGGTTTCTGTTATTCAAAATCTCATCAATAGTAAACATCTATGCCTTCCTGCTCATCTGCTCAAGTTCTCTTATGCGATCCCTTAAATTAGCAGCATCCTCGTATCTCTCCTCACTGACAGCATCTTTAAGTTGTTCCTTTAGTCTTTCAATTTCTGACAAAACAGAATCTTCATTTTCAGTGTCAGCGCCTTTAAATGCTCTTTCAGTGATATCTACAGAGCCCTTACATTTGACTTTTACATTAGCAGGAAACTTCCCGCAATATTCAGCGCCATTTTTAAGAGAATTTATAACCGGTAAGAGCTCATTTTCGAGATAAACATAGCACTCAGGACAGCCCAATTTTCCTGCTTGTTTATATCTAATAAAATCAGTTCCACAAAAAGAGCATTTTGACCTTGAAATAGAATCCTCGATTTCATCAATATTTAAAAACGAAAGCATATCTGGAATAGCTATACCACCATCAGAAATGCGAGTGTTAAATCCCACATCCCTTGCGCAAACCTCACAGAGATGGACTTCAGATTTAACGTCTTTAATAATCTCAGCAAGGTGGATTGTAGCTATTCTTGTTTTACATCTATCACACAGCATATATAACCAAATTTTAATAATTTTCTAAAATCCCTTTATTATACTTTAAAATTATATAAAAATCTGTAAATAAAAAAATAAATTTATTTGTTGCCACAGGCAATCTCACAGTAAATTTGATTTTACTTGACAGGGCAATGTTTTAAATTTCTGCTTAAATATCAGGCCAACGTAGCTCAGCAGGTAGAGCAGCTCACTCGTAATGAGCAGGTCGCCCGTTCGAATCGGGTCGTTGGCTCATAAAACTAAATTTTCCATAAAGGTGCACAATAGTTCCAATAGACCTTCAGCTATTTTTCCTTACAATAATTACTCATAACAAGCAGGAGCAAAACCACCAAAATTAAGGAAACAGGGCTAATTCAACTATAGCAACAAGAGTCAACATTAAAAGGCTTGACTGAATGTTCCCTATGGTAAAATGGGAAAAAATAACCATAGGGGTTTTTATTTTGCTAAACTTTAAAAATCTTGATGTTTTAATTGATCTTGCTTTGTCTGAGGATCTTGGTTCAGATGGCGATGTAACAGGGAATGCTATATTTTCTGAAGAATTATATTCTTTTCGACTAATTTCAAAAGATGAGGGAATACTCTGTGGCATCGATGTATTTGAATATGTCTTTCATAGAATTGACAAAGATTTAAAAATAAAAAAATTCTCTATTGATGGAAACAAAATAAGAAAGGGTGACATAATCTCTGAGGTCTCTGGTAAAGTTTCATCTATTTTAGCTGGAGAGAGAACTGCTCTAAACTTCATCTCTCACCTCAGTGCAATTGCAACAAAAACTTCTATCTTTGTGGAAGAGGCTGCTGGTAAAGTAAAAATTCTGGACACAAGAAAAACTCTCCCTGGATACAGAGAGCTTCACAAATACGCAGTTAGATGTGGTGGAGGACAGAACCACCGCATGGGACTTTTTGATATGGTGATGATTAAGGATAATCATATTGATGCTGCAGGAGGGATTACTCAGGCTGTGGATAAAGTAAGAGCAAGATGGGGCAATAAATACAAAATTGAAGTTGAAACCAGAAACTTACAAGAGGTAAAAGAAGCTATAGCTGCTGGTGCTGACATTATCATGCTTGACAATATGGACGACGAAACTATGAAAAAAGCTGTTGAATTAATAAATAAGAAGGCACTTGTTGAAGCATCTGGCAATATGACTCTTGAACGAATAAAATCTGTTGCCCAGACAGGGGTTGATTTTATCTCCTTTGGCGAACTCACAAATAGCGTCAAGGCCTTTGATTTTAGTCTTAAAGAGGTAAAATAATGGATATTTTCAATATGACAGACGAAGAACTTGTAAAGTATATAAAAGAAGTTAGATCAAAGCTCAAGGGAGATTTAATCATACCAGCTCATCACTATATTAACAGGGATATAGTTGAACTGGCAGATTTTTCTGGTGACTCCTATAAATTAGCAGTTGATGTTAGCAGAAGCAAGTCTCCCTTTGTTGTGCTCTGTGGAGTTCGTTTTATGGCAGAAAGTGCTGCAATCCTTGCAGCAGAAGGCCAGCATATATTGATCCCAGAAATTGATGCCCTCTGCCCCATGGCAGAAATGATTGATGCAAATGTTGCTTCACTGGCTCTTGAAAAAATACAGTCCATAACAGCTAAAGAGCCAGCGCCAGTTGTTTACATGAATTCATACGCTGACTCAAAAAGTCTCTGTGGGAAAAGGGGGGGCTCTGTATGCACAAGTTCCAATGCTGAAAAAATTGTCCGTAAATATATAGATGAAGGCAAGCCTGTTTTCTTTTTCCCTGATTTTCACCTTGGCAATAACGTTGCACATAATTTAGGAATTAAAGACGAGCTTATAGTAAAAGTTTACAGAGACATATCATTTGAAGAAGGAAAAAATTTAAGGGAAGCTCAAATATTTCTGTGGGATGGGTTTTGCCCCATACATCAACAATGGCATGCTGAGGATGTCCATAAAGCAAGAGAGATATACAAAGATGCAAAAATAATAGTTCATCCTGAATCTCAAAAAGAGGTAGTTTTGCTTTCGGATATCTCTGGCTCCACACAAAAGATCTATGAAACTATAAAAAATTCTTCTCCAGGGTCATCGTGGATTATTGGCACAGAGTTTACCTTTGTAGACAGAATAAAGCATACTTTTAAAGATAAAAATATCTACCCATTGCTGGAGTCACCATGTAGCAACATGAAGAAGATCACCCTTTTAAATACTGCCTTAGCTGTCCAATCAGTGGAAAACTTCATAGATGGCAAAGGAGAGCTTCTAAATGAAATCACTGTAAGTGAGGAGCTTAAAAAATACTCAAAAGTTGCTCTGGAGAAGATGATTGAAATTGTTGAAGGATCATAAAATTACATAACAAGCCTTAAAAAAAATAGGACAAGTGGTAGTGTTAGCAGAGAAAGAGCTGTGGAAATAAATAAAAGCCTTGAGGCAAGCAAAGCGTTTCCCTTATATTCTGCAGCAATTAAAGGAGCATTTACTGCAACAGGCATAGCTGCAATAACTACAGGAACATATATCATCATTGAACTTGATGCAAAGATCTTCACAAAAAAATATACAATCACAGGTAAAATAATAAGGCGCAAAAAGCTTGTCAAATAGACATCTCTTCCAGAGAAAATATCCCTTCTATCAACCTCTGTGAGCATAGATCCTACAGTTATCATGGAAAGGGGTATAGTTATATCACCTACAAACTTCATGGAATCAAAAATAATTGACGGTAATTTTATATTCAAAGCAAAAAATATAAAACCTGCAATTGTCATAATAATTCCAGGGCTTAGCATAAGCTTATAATTTAGACGAGGAGATTGCCCACTACCACTGAGCATTAGATATACACCTAAGGTAAATACAAAGAAATGAAAGGGGATATTATACATTGCAGCAAAAAAGACAGCCTCATCACCAAAAACGGAGGCAAGGACAGGGAATCCCATAAATCCAACATTAGAAAATAAAATAGCAAACTGATGAACTCCCCTATCCTTTATATCCCATTTGATTATTCTGCCAAGAAAAAGGGCTATTAAAAAATAAAGCCCATAAACACCAAAAGACAAAGCTGTAATTGAAATGGCTTGCTGTAATAGATCATTGGAAAACTCTCGCTGCATTGAGGTAAAAATCATTGCAGGCAAAGTAACCTTAACCAACAAAGAGGAAAGCCCCTTAGTTGTATGCCTATCAAGAACTCCAAGCCTTGCTGAGGCAAATCCAACAAAAATAATAAGAAAGAGTTTAACAACAGAAAGAAATATAGCAATCATAAATAAATCCCAAATAATATGCTAAAGCTTGCTATAGTCTTAAAAAAATCAATACAAAAACAGTACTTATTCCTTAACTTCTCTTAAAATAAAAATACTCTATTATCCTCTTCCCCGAAGACGGCGGTATAATGTTCTCTTGATTTTACAGTAAAAATTATATTGTAGGAATAATTACTGATACAAAAATAAAAATCATAAAACAAAGGTCACTTCATGACATAGAAAAATTTAACTTGCAACTTTCCATGTATTTTGCAAAAGTTCTACTTGACCATTTTACATGCGCAAGTTTATTTTGTAGAGAGATTTAAAGGAAATCATCTATGAGACACTATTATGATACAATAGTTATAGGCTCTGGAATTGCTGGACTCACTTCTGCCATATATCTCAAAAAATTTGGTCTTGACGTTATTGTTTTAACAAAAAATAGCAATCTCACTGAGTCCAATACATATTATGCCCAGGGTGGTATTATTGCTGCAAAAGATGGGGACTCTCCAGAAAAGCTTCGTGATGATATTTTCCAGGCTGGAGCCTCTTACAACAATCTTGAGGCTGTAGATTTTTTTGCACAACAGGGGCCGCAGCTTGTCTTTGACTTTCTTGTAAACATGGTGGGAATTGACTTTAGCCTTTCGGAAGATGGCAAGATAGACTATACAGAAGAGGCTGCCCATAGCGTAAGGAGAATTGTCCACTATGAGGATCACACTGGAGATAAAATTATTGATTCTCTTATTGAATACGCTCAAAAAATCGGAGTAAAGTTCTTACCAGACTATACTGCTATAGATTTAATCACCAACAATCACCATTCCAAAAACACCCAGGAAATATACAAAGAACGAGAAGTTATGGGTATATATGCACTTAACAATCAAGAGGGATATGTTGAAACATTTTTTTCTGACAATGTCATTCTTGCAACAGGCGGGATTGGCAATCTTTACTATCACACAACAAATCCTATTTCTGCAACAGGCGATGGGATGAGCATGGCCTACAGAGCAGGAGCAGATATCATAAACGCTGAGTTTGTACAGTTTCATCCCACATGTCTTTTTCACAAAGACATAAAGAGATTTTTAATATCAGAATCTCTCAGAGGTGAAGGAGCCAGACTGAAAGATCACAATGGTTATGAATTTATGAAAGACTACTCAGAGATGGGTGATTTAGCTCCTCGGGATGTTGTTGCACGAGCAATTTATGACAAGATGTCAAAAGAAGGTAAGGAATACATGCTCCTTGACATAGCAAATTACTATAAAGGAAGTGTTTCTCTTGAAAAGCGCTTTTCCAGAATATACTCAACCTGTATTAAAGGAGGCATAGACATAACCAAGGAGCCAATACCAATTGTACCAGCAGCACACTATTTTTGTGGAGGGATAAAAACAGATCTAAAAGGACGCACTTCTATAAAAAATCTCTATGCTGTTGGAGAAGTTGCATGTACAGGGCTCCATGGTGCCAATAGGCTTGCATCCACTTCTCTCCTTGAAGGGCTGCTATGGGGAAAGACTGCAGCTGAAGATATTGCCTCAAAAAAATATAAAATCGATCAGAGTAGATTTAACCATATCCCTGACTGGGAAGAACCTTCCTACACAGAAGAATTTGATCCCCTGTTGATTCAACAGGATATGAAGGCAATTCAACTTACAATGTGGAATTATGCAGGAATTATACGAACAGAAAAGGGACTCAAACGGGCGGAGGCAGACCTGGATTATTTTTCTCATAGGATAATGCGTTTTTACAAGGGAGCCAAACTCCATAAAAATATAATCGAATTGCGCAATGCTGTTGTAAGCTCCATACTCATAGTAAAATCTGCACTAAGGAATACAAAATCAGTGGGATGTCATTTTGTAAAGAAATAGGATGTTATTTGTAAATTTGATTATATTTTACTTTCCGCTTAACCTTAAAATTTCTCTTTTTATCTCATCAATGATTTCCGTGTTATGAATTCTTTTGCTCTTTCCATCAGTTATGGAAATAATATAAAAAACCTTGCCCCCATATTTTTTAGTAAATTTTTCATGTGTTTTTTTCTGCTGTTCCCTCTCTTTGATAATCTGACTAATATATTCGTATCCTGCCGGCTTTATTTGAAGCCCAATGTATTTATCTCCCACTTTAATATAATAATCAACATTATAACCTCTATCCCATTCCTCTGGTGCAGGCTCAATTTTTAAGTTTAAAATTTTTTGCAGTTGTCCGTATATGGTCTGGATTTCAGATTGATAGCCGTCAAATGTCCTGGAAATAACAAGATTATAAATAAAGTTTATGCAGTCTTCTTCAGTTATATCCTCAATTTCCGCTTTGCATACATCTGTAACTTTTATAAATAAAGTTTTACCGAGATGAACTAAATGTTCCCTCGGATAAACATTTGATAGTAACTATTCACCAACAGCTGGCATAAATTGGTTGTTTTCAAATAGGCCCTGCAATGCACATAAAACATTTTTGTTATTTTTCTTCACCGTTGAAATATAGCCTCGAATACGAGCAAAAAACAGAGCACCTTCTAAGCTTCTAAAGCATCCTGAAATTTTTTGTTGTACCTTGATCATTCGCAAATCACGCTCGGCCTGATTATTGTCAAACGGAATTGAAAAATCTTTGACAAACATGAGAATACCGTGCTTATATTCTTTCAAGCGTTCAAGAAGATTGAGCGGTTTTGACTTTTTCTTCCTTTAAAAAGACCTGTTTCGTCGGCATGCAGTAACGGTTGCTTCTGTAACAGTTTTTTTATTGCTTCCTCGCTTTCCGCTCCTGCTTCATACGCGCGCAGATTGGTATTATATATCGTCCCCGTACTAATACGTACACCAAAAAGATCCTCTAAAAGCTCGGCAAGTCGTTCATACGGAATCAGCTGATAGCAACTTAAGTAGGTAATGAATCCCTTGATTTTGCTCCAATATTGCGCAGGCCTGTTTACTCCATCAGGAAATGACGCTGAAGTGATAACCCCACAGTGAGGACATTCTTTATATTCTGCCTGATGCTCTGTCACTTCCAGCGATATCGCGGGAATATCAAATATTTGCCGCTTCCGATAGCCTTTTACATTGACACCCTCAAGAGAACATTGACACTTTCGACAGTGCGTCACCCGATGTACCTCTATACGATCAGGATTTTCTTGCATCTTCAGTTGATTCCCTTCGTGGCCGATTTGACCACCCCGCTTCTTCCGATTCTCCCGTTCTTGCATGCGTCGTTGTTTCCTTTTCAATCCGTCACTTGATGGCGGCTTGTTACTGTTGCGGCTGTTTATATGTAATCGCCGTTCAAGCTCTTCAATCCTGGCAAAAAGTCTTTCTATCAGTTCAATAACTGCTTCAGGATTTTGCTCTATTAATCTTCGTATTTCTTCTCGCTTCATGCGACATAATATATACTATGACTGTAAAATTAATAGTCTTTTTTCATTTCTTTAAAATTTTTTTGCTGAATAGTTACGAAAAATGATTAAATTCAATTAGTAGGAAATTGAGGAATTTGTTTAAAAAATCAGTTTTTATGGTAAAATGACATATACTGGCCCCGATTTCAACCGAGCAATGAATTGGCATAAATATTGGTTGAAATCGGAGGATACTGTGCCACGAACTAACAGTATAACAAAGGAACTAACGTCATTGCGAGCGGAAGCGAAGCAATCTTGTCCCGTTTTGCCTGAAGCGAGACAGTTTCTCGATAAGTCTTACATCTTATGGTTTTCATTGCTCGGTGTGCAGATAAGATAAATCATGATATGACGGCAAGCATTAGCAAAAACATGGAAAATCCGCTTGCGGTGATTCGGCTCAATGTGGCTTCTGTATAAGACCGTATATGCAACAAATCCAATTGAAAGCTTAAACAGCCATTTCGATGGGTTTGCGCATTGTGTGAAAGGTTTCATGGGAATACCTTCTATGGTGCTCACCATGGAAAAAATTTCTGGGTGACAAAATATTTTTTTAACAAACTTACGTGATAGATACATAAAAACTACCGCTGTGGTAGTTTAACGAAAAACGGGACAATTTCAAACAAAATAATATTACTTTCTTTATTTTCTGGCTCCTATTCAAATCAATATAAACACCAGGAAATACAGTTCAATACGCCACCTTTATGTGATAAAATAGAGGATTCAATAGGAATTATCTTTGTGCGTGGAAGAGACTTTTTCATAATTGACAATGCGGCATCATCACTATCGATTCCATATATCGGCATCATCAAATGTGTGCCAAGGTGTAGATAATTAATATGATTACCAAAAGCGCTTTGAATTCCTTCGTTTGACTCATCACTGAATAATCCATTTGGAACATCAATAAATCCCACAGAACTCCCTAATTCCATTTTAATATGTTTTTTAACACTATCAATGAATTTATTTTCTTCAAAACAATCTTGCGGATACCGTGAAATAACCAATTTATTTTTGCTAATAAAACGAATTAAACCATCAACATGTCCTGTTGCATCACCCGGTTCTTCGTCAATAAATATTAATTTTTTGATTCCAAGCATCTGATTGAATAAATCATATATATCTATTTTTGAGAAACTATTGTTATCCGTTATTATTCTTGAAGTAACGATTCCAATACCATTTCCGTTATGGGTGAAATTCCCCAAATCCCAAATTAACGGGAATGATATGGCCTCCACATGTAATACATCGAGCAATAAACGACCGGCATTATCACATACATCCGCTTCACGGGAAGATAGATATTTGGGATGGTATTTTGCCTTTATATATACACGGTTACCCGAATCATCAATTACACAAAGTGGCGCCCAGTCCCTAATCCATATATCATAGGATTGACTATTGCTACTAAATGGCATATCAATATATGAAACTGATTTATGGATTTCATTTTCTATCAGCAGTTTGTTAATTTCATTTTGTTGTTCTCGTTTGTTGATGATTAAAGATAAGCCCAAAGTATTTGGAATCTGTTTGATAAGGTTGAGAAAGTTAGGAATCAGATGATTCCGCTTGGGAATTCCTCCAGGCCATACAAGAAACAATTCTTTTGGTATTGACCATTCTGGTATGATTTTATATCTAGATGTCATACCTACCATATAAATAGAAAATTATTTTTAGCGTCCCTGTAAAAATCCACATTTTCAAACCGCTCTGTGGCTGAAAACGAAAACCGCTCAAACAGCTGCTTTTCGGTTAAATTCCACATCTCTTTAAAATCTCAAGGCTTACCAATATATTCACGGGAAAATTCGGCCGGCCATTGTTCTGACTATACAGCACGGAAAACGCATGCTCGTCTATTTTTAAAAACACGCGTGTAAAAAATATATTCGACCAATGCTTTTAAAGCTTCTTTCTAAGACGCTTTCTTCATATCGCTTTCTATCGGAAACAATTTTCGCTGCAATGCTTTTTAATTGTCTACGAACATAGCATATTTCCAATTTTTAAAGGTATGTCACTATCCCAGTATATATTATTTGTCAATTCATTTTTGACTATGTTTTTACAGGGATGCCATAATTGTTTCTTGATAATATCAGGTTTTGAAGTTGGAGTACAGATTGACCTCTTAAGCTTAGAAAATTATTACCACAAAAGGCAATTCATATCGAATTGAAAAAGGCGTGAAGCTAGCTAAGATGCTTGGCAAACAGAAACCAAACTAATATTTTTTAGGTACGGGTTACGTACATACAGGAGTGGGGGGAATATAAGTGAGCCTTGATAGCTGGGAGTGATTTTCGCAATTTATTTGGTAAGCCTTATTTCACCAAGCGGTAATACAAAAAATACAAGTAGACAAACAGGGGAATTGCCGGTATAGTAATTCTGTTTTTAGCTTCAATACTTTACGGATTAGTAATAAATAAAGTGCAGTCATTTAAGGAGCAGGAAAATGTATTATAATCGAACTATTTCAAAGGAATTTGCGAGTTTATTAGAAACTGGCGGTAATTTAAGATGGTTATTTGACTTCGTCAAAAATCATAAGCAATTAGATTTTTTAATTGGTAAAAATAATTCTAAAGAGTGGATTTCAGTCTATCTTGGTCTTACAAGAATTTTAACTATTATAAAAGAAAATAGCACTAAGTTTTCATTTGAGGCAGCCAACAAGTACAAAGAAATTTCGCCAAACCTTTATGAAAAGAAAACTTTGAATGAAAACTATCAGAATGAAATTGAAGATTTAATTACTCAAATTGAACAGAACAATAAATTTGACAGGTATTATAAAAACAAAAAAGAAGGTTTTTATCAAAACGAATTATCGAGAACATTTGGAATATGTGGCAAGCCTAATACTGATTTTGTAATTATTGACAAAGAAGCAGTAATCGGATATTCAAACCAAGCAGAGAAAGACAATCTTTTTGGAAACCTTCAACAAAAATACAAAAAATTACAGCGAGAAATTTCCGACCTCAATCCTGAACGATACGGAAAAGATTTATGGAAAAAAGCAATTGGCAACGAACTTGATTTTTTAGCATTGGACAAAGACGGAAATATTTTGTTGATTGAATACAAACATGGAACAAACATCTCTGGAATTTACCTTAGTCCATTGCAAATAGGGTTATACTACGATATTTTTTCAAGTTTTCCGAAAAACGAATTGGAAAATGCTGTTTTTGAAATGTTGGAGCAAAAACAAAAAATTGGTTTAATAAATCCGAATTGGAGAAAACCTAATAAAATTAAAAATATTATTCCGGTCTTGATTATTTCGGAATATAATTACAATAGTTCGGCAAAGACGAAGTTCGATGAAATTTTACAATTTACAAGAAAACAACTTGGGTCAAATTTCTTAAATAACCTTCAAACATACAATTTTACTTTGAAAAACGGTTTATCAAATTGGTAATTTATGAAATTTAAAATCCATCGTGGCACAAAGGAAATTGGCGGTTCGTGTGTGGAAGTCTGGACTGAAAACACAAGAATATTGCTAGACTTTGGTATGCCATTAGTCGAAAGAGATGGCAAAGAATTTGATTTCAGCAAATTCAAAGAGTTAAACACTCAAGAATTGATTGAACACGGCGTTTTGCCTGATATTAAGGGGCTTTATAATGAAACTGATAAATTGATTGATGGTGTAGTAATATCGCATCCACACCAAGACCATTACGGACTAAGCAATTTCATTGATAAAAAAGTAAAACATTTTTTAGGTGAAGCAACTCATAGAATAATTGAAATCAACAATTTATTTACTCCGCAAAAAATAATCATCGAAAATGCTACTTATTTTGAAAAAGAAAAGATTTTTCAAATTGGCGACTTTTCAATTACGCCTTATTGGGCTGACCATTCCGCTTTTGATGCCTATTCCTTTTTAGTTGAAGCGGAAGGTAAAAGTATTTTTTATACAGGTGATTTTAGAAACCACGGCAGAAAAGCAAAAGTTTTTAAATGGTTTACTCATAATGCACCTCAAAATGTTGATTATTTGCTTCTTGAAGGCACAACCATTGGCAGAGAAAGCAAACCATTTAAAAATGAAACTGAAATTGAGAATGACTTAATCGAGGTTTTCAAACAGAAAAATAAAATCAATTTAATATACACGTCAGGACAAAACATTGATAGAATTGTTTCAATTTATCGGGCTTGCATAAGAACCAATAAAATTTTTGTCGTTGATGTTTATGTAGCAGCTATCCTGAAAACATTATCTAAATTCGCTAAAATCCCTTTTCCTTCAAAAGAATTTGAAAATTTGAAAGTAATGTTTCCTTATTACACAAGCAGACGGCTGAAAAATGAAGGGAACGAGAAAATTTTGTATCAATTTAAGAATTACAAAATCACAAAAGAAGAAATCAGCAATAAGTCAGACAGAATTGTAATGATTGCAAGACCATCGATGCAAAAGGACTTAGAAAATATTCAAGAAATTGAAAGCGGTAACTTAATTTATTCTATGTGGGAAGGGTATTTGCAAAAAGCGGATACAAAGAAATTCATAGACTATTTGACAAATCGCAATTTCACAATTCATAAAATTCATACAAGCGGACACGCAGACACAGAAACATTAAAACAAATGGTTGAAGCAATAAAACCAAAAAATATTGTTCCAATTCATACTTTTAGCGGAAGCGAATATGACAAGATTTTTACAACACCGATAGTTGAAATGAACGATGGAGAAACAAAAGAAATATAATGAACTGAAAAGCCCACAGCACATAGCCAAACACATTGTCAGGTCCCACCAGCCAACGAAAAAGACAAAACCAGCAAAAGAGCTTACTTACTTAAACGTACGGCAGACAGAAATGATGCAGCAGAAATGAAAGAAATATGACGAGAAAACGGAAGCACAGCTTATCGCATTAGAAAAGGCCAAGGAAGCGAAGCAGGAATGCGGGGAGATAGAAACAGAACATCCCGGCTACCTGGGGGCGCAGGATACGTTCTATGTGGGTACGTTAAAAGGAGTGGGGAGGATCTATCAGCAGACGTTTATTGACACGTATTCCAAGGTGGTACTCGCAAAGTTGTATGATCGGAAGAACGCGCTGGTAGCCGCCGATCTACTCAATGACCGCGTCGTGCCGTTTTTTGAGGAGCATGATGTGCCGCTTCTGCGAGTGCTCACGGATCGTGGAAGCGAGTATTGCGGAAATATGGAACGCCATGAGTACGAATTGTATCTTGCGCTTGAAAATATCGATCACAGCAAGACCAGAGCGCGCCGTCCGCAGAGTAACGGCATTTGCGAATGGTTTCATAGAACGATTCTCAATGAGTTCTACCGTGTTGCCTTTCGAAAAAAGCTTTACAATTCTCTCGAAGAATTGCAGGTTGATCTTGATGTGTGGCTTGCGCAGTACAACAACGATCGGCCGCACAGCGGGAAGTATTGTTTTGGAAAAACGCCGATGCAGACGTTTAAAGATTCAATACCGCTGGTAAAAGAGAAAATGCTACATTTAAGTTTACAGCCAAATCAGTGCATGGAAGTGTCAGATGAAATCTAACGTAATACAAGATTACCACGAAAGAGATTTTCCTTCTTCTTTTCGAATGTGTTCTATTACAAAGTCAACAGCCGTAATTCCACCATGAGTAGAAATTATTTTATTATCGTATTCATCAGATATTATTGCAACCATTAATAAAGCATTAAAAAACTCATCTTCATCAATATGTTCTCCTCCGAGGAGATTATATTTATAAATAACCATATCATCCTCAATTGCAAAGGCGCCAAAACTCATTCTAGCATTTAGATTTAAAAGTTTTGACATAAGCACATTGTCTACACGAACATTTCTAACAACAATACTAAAAATAGAAACCATTTCCGTTTTTAAATTATCATCAATGATAGGAAATGTTATGTAAACAATTGTTGAACCTTCAACAACCCAATAACCATCATCGCCCCAGTCATTTAATTGAACATTTCTGTTTGCTGCATAAGTTATAACTTTCGATTTGGCCGATTTCATATAAAACTCCTAATATATATTGATGAAATATTTGTATAATTAATTCATTATACTTTAAGGCTGTTGACGTAAAATATTTGAAAGCAAATGGCGCCTAACTAATATTGTCTGTAGAAAAATTCGTTAAAAAGTCAAGCAAATTAATAGAGTAATTGAATAATTTTTTCAGGAAGGGGATTAATTCTTAACATAATACGAAACAATTGTATAGTGGTAGAGAATATTGAAGGAAAGGGTGTGCGAACATGGATGATAAACAATATGAACTGTATATTCGTCCCTTTGTAGAGCATTATTCGGTTCACCAGTAGCTTGCCGATACTTATTCAATGCCTCTGGATAACTGTACCCAGGACAATGCCGCACGTTATTATCTTTTTCTCATCGAGGAGGTGAAGGCCTCCTATTCCACCGTGCGGTTACACCGCTTTGCCCTTTCCTATTATTTCGAAGGGATACTGAAAAAGCACCTGGACCTTTCATGCGTCACTACGATGAGGAAGGGAAAGCATCTGCCAACGATTTTAACCAGGAATGAGATTGTCCGCATACTGAAGCAGATTCACAACATCAAGCACCGTCTCATCATCGCCCTGCTCTACTCCGTTGGGCTCAGGGTATCCGAGGTAGTCAACATCAGGGTCGGGCATGTCTCCATGGAAAACCTCACCCTGTTTGTTGCAGGCGGCAAGGGCAACAAGGAACGGGTCACCATATTCTCCGAGAGTCTTCGGCCTTCACTTGAGGAGCTCATAGAGGGCAGGGATGGCAATGAGTTTCTCTTCACGTCTGAATATCTGGGACGGAAGCAACTCCACGTGCGGTCCGTGCAGATGATATTCAAGCGGGCCCTAGTGAAATAAGTAAAAATTGATGTTTTTTCTTGATCATCATTTCAAAAACCCAGATAAAATCGCCTTTATTCAAACTATAATATTCTCTGTTCGTAACTATTCACCAACAGCTGGCATAAATTGGTTGTTTTCAAATAGGCCCTGCAATGCACATAAAACATTTTTGTTATTTTTCTTCACCGTTGAAATATAGCCTCGAATACGAGCAAAAAACAGAGCACCTTCTAAGCTTCTAAAGCATCCTGAAATTTTTTGTTGTACCTTGATCATTCGCAAATCACGCTCGGCCTGATTATTGTCAAACGGAATTGAAAAATCTTTGACAAACATGAGAATACCGTGCTTATATTCTTTCAAGCGTTCAAGAAGATTGAGCGGTTTTGACTTTTTCTTCCTTTAAAAAGACCTGTTTCGTCGGCATGCAGTAACGGTTGCTTCTGTAACAGTTTTTTTATTGCTTCCTCGCTTTCCGCTCCTGCTTCATACGCGCGCAGATTGGTATTATATATCGTCCCCGTACTAATACGTACACCAAAAAGATCCTCTAAAAGCTCGGCAAGTCGTTCATACGGAATCAGCTGATAGCAACTTAAGTAGGTAATGAATCCCTTGATTTTGCTCCAATATTGCGCAGGCCTGTTTACTCCATCAGGAAATGACGCTGAAGTGATAACCCCACAGTGAGGACATTCTTTATATTCTGCCTGATGCTCTGTCACTTCCAGCGATATCGCGGGAATATCAAATATTTGCCGCTTCCGATAGCCTTTTACATTGACACCCTCAAGAGAACATTGACACTTTCGACAGTGCGTCACCCGATGTACCTCTATACGATCAGGATTTTCTTGCATCTTCAGTTGATTCCCTTCGTGGCCGATTTGACCACCCCGCTTCTTCCGATTCTCCCGTTCTTGCATGCGTCGTTGTTTCCTTTTCAATCCGTCACTTGATGGCGGCTTGTTACTGTTGCGGCTGTTTATATGTAATCGCCGTTCAAGCTCTTCAATCCTGGCAAAAAGTCTTTCTATCAGTTCAATAACTGCTTCAGGATTTTGCTCTATTAATCTTCGTATTTCTTCTCGCTTCATGCGACATAATATATACTATGACTGTAAAATTAATAGTCTTTTTTCATTTCTTTAAAATTTTTTTGCTGAATAGTTACGAAAAATGATTAAATTCAATTAGTAGGAAATTGAGGAATTTGTTTAAAAAATCAGTTTTTATGGTAAAATGACATATACTGGCCCCGATTTCAACCGAGCAATGAATTGGCATAAATATTGGTTGAAATCGGAGGATACTGTGCCACGAACTAACAGTATAACAAAGGAACTAACGTCATTGCGAGCGGAAGCGAAGCAATCTTGTCCCGTTTTGCCTGAAGCGAGACACTTGGCCTTTATGATATGAGCGGTAATGTGTGGGAGTGGTGTTTTACAGCGAGCAATTTGCATCGCGTGGCGCGGGGCGGCAACTTTAGCAATACTGCTGATAGCATGCAGGTCGGCTACTGGTTCTACTGGGCACCGACCAACGTGAGCGGGTACATAGGCTTCCGCTTTGCGAGGACTCAGTGAGGGGTAGTGAATAATTAATAATGAACAATGAATAATTTTAAAAAAAATCCGCCGATGGCGGATTTTTTTTACTATATGAGAGTTTTACCGTTAATTTATAAGAAAAAAAATAGATGAAAAATGAAAATCCTTTAAAAGACAAAAGTTACGCTCTGGCTATTGAAATTGTGAAACTTAGTAAAAAGCTGGCTTCTGAAAATAAGGAATATGTTCTTATTAATCAGTTACTGAAATCAGGCACTTCCATAGGCGCAAACATTCGTGAGGCTGAGTTCGCCCAATCAAAAGCGGATTTTACGAGCAAGATGAGTATCGCATTAAAAGAAGCGGCCGAAACTGAATACTGGCTTATGCTTCTCAGAGACACCTCGTTTATTGATGATGTTACCGCACAAAAAATGTTAGAGCATAACACTGAAATTCTTAAAATGCTTATATCGACAGTAAAGAAGTCAAAAGAATAAGCTGATTATGAAATGATATAGCATCTATTTACCGTTAATTATTCACTTTTAACTGTTCATTGCTTCACCGTGACCCGCATCTGATTTATTTTCAGATCAAACATGTACAACTTTCTCACCTCTGGTAGGTTTTTCCGAAGGCGGTGAGAATTTTATATTTATCTTGTTAGAATAAGGCGGCCAGGACGGCCGTTTTAACAGAAAAAAGAAAAAAAGTTAAGCGCGCCGCTTTCATATAACGTTTTGCTTATGCGAAGTCGCGGCAGTCTTTTCGCCGCGATTTGGCGCAGCCCGAACGACCGCCAGGGAGTGAAGCGCATAAGCTTTGTTATATGCAGTACCGCGCTTCATACAAAAAGTTTTCCGTAGCCACGGATGGCGAAGGAATCATCGCTTAATTTTTCTTATACCATCTAACGCTATACCATTACCATCACATTCTATATGTTTATTGCTACTATCAAAGTAGAAGCTTTGTATATCGAGAGAAACATTGTTTTTATCATCAGGAAGAATCATTATTGCACAATTATAAAATGTTTTATTTTTTTCCCAATTATTCGCATATTTACCAGTATAAAATTTGATTGTAACAATTTCATATTCATCAAAATTATTATTACGATAATAGTTTTCTAAAATTTTAAAAAGTAAATCCCTTTCATTTTTTTGACAAATATTCATGCCGTAAAAATTTATTGATACACGCAAATCACATTCTTTATGATTTGGTATACGATCATCAATTTCTTTATTCAATATTTTAATCGAATTGAATATTTTAGTTTCAATCTCTAAATCAGTTTTAATTTGATTATTATCCTGAATATTTTTAATTTTTCCGGTAGAATTAACTTTTGGTCAAGTCCAAAATAGTGTGTAATCCTACCAGAATCATAAAATTATTTACTGCTCCAATGACTTTTCTTATTCCAGCGTTCATTCTGTTCTTGAAATATACCAGTCATCAGCGCATAGATACTATACTCATTATCCAGCACATTGTCCATTACTTTTGTCCTCCTTCTCACCTCTCGTATTACTCGCTCAATTAAATTTGTGTTACGTATAGATTTCCTATGCTCCATAGGAAAGGACAAATATTTAAAAAGATAATCTTTATCACTCAACAAGCATGCTATCGCCTTAGGTGCTATCAACTCATACTCCTTGCATAATAGCTCAATATACTGCTGTGCTTCTAAGTGTGTCTCACAATTCCATAACCTCTGTAATTTCGCCTTCATCTCCGCCTTTATATTTTGGGGACATCTCTTCAGTATATTCTCTGTTTTATGAACCACACATCGCTGCAACTTCTCCTCGCCAAATAACGAAATAATCGAATTTATAGGTCCTCTCGCTCCATCAGTGGTCACTAATTGCACTGCATCCACATCTAATCCTCGCCTTATCAAATTCTGAAATAATTTATCACTCTGTATCGTCTTCTCCGTCCCTATCTGAAAATATAACACTTCCTTGTAACCTGACTCATCAATACCTATCGCTATCATTATACCAA
>Ga0208695_1000032_pt1 | contig 209496 bp, 158 predicted proteins | sample AD_UKC111_MetaG_FD_184449 | JGI IMG/M metagenome (GOLD analysis project Ga0208695, IMG submission 184449) | Active sludge microbial communities of municipal wastewater-treating anaerobic digesters from Hong Kong - AD_UKC111_MetaG (SPAdes)... | ecosystem: Engineered > Bioreactor > Anaerobic >...
GTGACTATAAATCCCACACCGAGAATATATCCCGTGCCGGCAAATACTATTCAATGTGACAATACACCGACAAATATCGTACTTCAGAGTCCGAGCACATTTACTTCGGGTCTGGTAACAATAAACTTTACAGCTTCAGCACCTGCAGGACTGACAGGCTTTACACCATCGGCGAACGGTCTGCCGGCCGGATCTTTAATTTCAGATAACCTTGTCAATTCCACAGATGCCCCGCTGGTGGTTACCTATACTCTTGTCCCTGTCAGCGGTGTTGCATGTAACAACGGCCCGTCGGTCTCATTTACTGTCACGGTAAATCCCACGCCACGTGCTACTCCTGTCAATATTAAACCGGCAATCTGTTATGGAGACAACACACAGTTAACACTTGCTTCACCCACAATAATGACATCAGGAGAGATAAAATTTGATTATACAATATCTGTTCCGCCCGGTGTCACAGGAAATTCTGTTCCGGGAAGCAATATGAACCAGGGTGATATTCTGTCATTCCAATACAGCAACTATAATGATACTGTCCGGTCTGTTCTTTTCTACATAACTCCCAAAGTATCCGGATTAAGCTGTCCGGATGGAAATCCCGTCATTCAGGAAGTTAAACTTCATCCGAAGCCTGCAAGGGGAATAACGATAACGAAGCCGTTTACATGTGAGGCAGGTACCGGGCTTGCAGCACTGAGGGCTGTTCTTTCAAGAGGTACAGGGCCCTTTGAGCTTATATGGCGCGGGCCTGTTGACTATACAAAGGAAGATTCGGTTGAGATAAAGAATCTGTATGCCGGGCACTACACACTTAATGTAACTGACAATCTGGGATGTAATGGAGATACCGCGATCAATATCGCAAACCTGAGCGCCTCCCCAAGGATAATACCACTTCCAGTGTTGCCCAATATTCATGTTTCATGTCCTGGAGGAAGTGATGGCACTGCCCGTATTTATGTCAGAGATGGGATCACATATCCATATTCTTATGAGCTTATCAGAAATGAAAATGAAGTAATAGTCTCCGGTGTATTTTCCGGAAACTATGACCCTGCCGACGCCACTACCTTCAGAGTGTGTACAGGGCTGAGATCAGGTCAGTATAAGCTTGTTATACATGATATCAATGGCTGTGAGACAACCAGGACGGGTGAGTTAAGGGAGCCCGACCCGATTGCTGTAACATTTAATGTAAGTAATCATAACGGATCCAGTGTTTCCTGCCGCGGCTACAGCGATGGATCAGCGGAAGCTTTAGTTACGGGAGGAAATGGCGGATACAGTTACTTCTGGTATCCGGCATCAGGATCGCTGTCGGTAAGCACTGACTCAAAGTTGCTTGACAGTATTCCGGCCGGAAAATATTACATCAGGATAACCGACCTTTCAGGCTGTACAAAAGTCGACAGCGTGACACTTATCGATCCTCCCGGGATGATCCTTTCAGGCCATGAACTTTCGCATTCAAATGACAATAACTTCCATATCTCCTGCTTTGGCGCAGCGGATGGATACATAAAGCTTGACATAACCGGAGGATCCGGAAATTACACATACCTGTGGGTTGGGCCTGACGGATATTCAGCAACAACCAGGGATATTTCCGGCTTAAAAGCGGGTCAATATACCTCTACAGTAACTGATATTAACGGGTGCATTCTTATGCCTCAGCCGTCATACAACCTGCTCCAGCCCGATAAGCTTACAGTAAGCCTCCGGGGCTCGACATCGGTTGACGGGTCGAACAATATAAACTGCTCGGGAGGAACAGGTTCTGTCGATGTTACAGTAACAGGAAGCAGCATTGGCCATTATTATTATACATGGAGCACAGCTGACGGAGGAGGTATTGTTGCAGGACAGGGGGACCAGAATACCCTCAGGGCAGGAACCTATCATCTCCGGGTGACCGATCTGAACGGATGTTCCGCATCAGAGGAAATTACACTGACGGAACCCCAGCCAATGGTAACAGAACTGATTCCGTCACATATCACCTGCCAGGCTTCAGGATTTGACAATGGAGCAATGAATCTCAATATTTCAGGAGGAGTCGGCCCATATTCATATCTGTGGTCGACGGGAGCAATGACTCAGGATATCTCAGGTCTTACGGAAGGAAATTATTCCGTTACAGTTACAGATGCCAACGGATGCAGTAAAACCGATTCGGCAAAGGTCAGTTTACCTCCTCCGTTGTCTTATAACAGCCAGATATCAGATTACAACGGATTCAACATAAGTTGTTTTGGCAGAGCCGACGGGTATATAAGGATAACACCGTCAAGTGGGACACCGCCGTATGTCTTCAACTGGCAGGGCCCTGATGGATTTTCGGCAACGACAAATGAAATTTCGAACCTCCGCAGCGGGGAATATATCCTATCGGTAACTGACAGGAATTTCTGCTCGGCTATCGATACAATTGAAATTACACAACCCGGAAGATTCGGGATGACTGTTGATCTTTCCAGAAGCGTCACGGGAGATCACAATATAAATTGTTTTGGCCGGAAAACAGGATCGATATCAGTAATGGCTGTGAACAATGCCGGTCCGGTCGAATATTTGTGGTCAGATGGAGAAATTGGCTCAGAAAGGACAGAACTTAAGGCTGGCAGTTATAGAGTCATTATTAAGGATTCGAACGGATGCTCAGCCGATTCATCAATAGTTCTTACCCAGCCGCAGCCAATAAGGATGTCATTTGTCACGACCCGGCCTTTCTGTGCCGACAAGCCTGATGGTACCATTGCTCTTACAGTATCAGGAGGTGCAGACATTGGATATTCGTATTTATGGTCCGACAATTCGACATCGCAAAATATCTCAAACGCTGTAAGCGGACTTTACACTGTGGCGGTCACTGATGCAAACGGGTGTACTGTAAGTGATTCTGTTATGTTAAGCCCCTCGAATGAAATATGCCTCGACATCCCAAATGCAATTTCACCGAATGGTGACCTTATAAATGATGTCTGGAATATCGGTCTTCGTGATCTCTATCCTGAAATGGAGGTAAGCATATTCAACAGATGGGGGGAGCTTGTATGGAAATCGGAGAAGGGATACCCTGTTCCATGGGATGGCAGGAGCAAAGGAGAGCTTCTTCCGATGGATTCATATCATTATACCATCAACCTGCATAATGGCTCCAGAATAATTATAGGACACATTACCATTGTGAAATAATTAACAATAGAGTGAAAAAACTGGCATTTATATCGCTTTTCTTTCTCTGCAGCATATATGTTGCAGGGCAGCAGTTGCCATTATACAGCCAGTACCTTTACAATAAGTTCCTTATTAACCCTGCTGTGGCAGGAAGCGACGGTTATACAAGCATTAATATGACAGCCCGCGAACAATGGGCAGGGTATTCCGGTGCGCCCAGAACATTTTCATTCAGTGCCCAGGGGCGTATGCTTAAAAGAAGCTCTTTTGTCAAAAGCAGGGCAGGCGGTAATATTTACCGTCCAAAAACTGACGGCAAAATAGGATTCGGAGGTTATGTTTTCAGTGACAAGAATGGTCTTGTACAAAGAACAGGCTTCCAGGCATCATATTCCTATCATATGTGGGTTCAGAGCAATACCCAGGTGTCGATGGGGTTGGCGGTAACAGGATATCATTTCAAAATTAATGAAAAGGAGATCGACTTTGAAGATCCGAATGAGCCTTGGATGAATAACGAACTGCGTCGTGGAATTTTTGTCCCTGATGCTGATTTTGGCATTTACGTTCTGAATCCAAAGTTCAATTTCGGGTTCTCGACGGAACAGCTTTTCGGGGCTGCAGCCAAAATCGGACCGGAGGCTTATAGAAATTTCAGAATGGACCGTCATTATTATCTTTTCGGATCATACAGCTTTGAAACCGGGAACAAATCGGAGATCGGGCCCTCAGCCCTGGTGATGATGTCAGAGCAGGTGAAACCTGTCGCAGATATCGGCATTACTTATATTTACAACCAGAATTTATGGGCTGGATTGTCGTACAGAACAAGCAAGGCTATTATTGCCAATATCGGTTTTACCTATACCAATATTTATTTCGGATACGCCTTTGATTTTACATTACAGGAAATACAACGGGTTACTTATGGCACTCACGAGATTACAGTAGCGGTAAGATTCGGTGACAGTGCCAGGAAATTCAGGTGGCTCGACAGGTATTAACAGGTCATTTCCGGTTCAGAACATATATTAGTGAACTGCCTTTTTCCTTCCTGAAAAGAGACCTTAGAAAGAACCATTCACCTGTCATTATTCCTTTAATAAATGAAATCCCTGCCTTTCTGTTACGGAAACTCAGAATTGAAATATAGAATACGTCCAGCGGCAAAGCCATAATTCTATCAATTGAGAATCCTTCCTTTTCTGCAAATATTCTGAATGTGTCAGGATTAAAATGCCACAAGTGACGAGGCACATCCCAGGCAGCCCAGCATTCCCTGAAAAAACCTGCATCGTAGGAACTGCAGTTTGGAAGAGCTACGATACACTTTCCCCCGGGTTTAAGAAGGCGTCTCATCTCCATGGCATATCCCGATGGATCATGAAAGTGTTCCATAACATGCCACAATGTAATGCAGTCAAATGATCCGTCAGGAAGTTCAGAGATCTCCGAAGGATGAATAACCCTTATCCCGAATTTTTGGATTCCATATTCACGAGCTTTTATGCCGGGCTCTATGCCTGTAACATCCCAGCCCGATCTAAGCATCATCGCTGCGAAATGCCCTGTTCCGCAACCAATGTCAAGAAGGCTTCCGCTTTTCAGGCCTGTCATCTTCCTTATTATTCTCTTCTTCCTGCGGAGCATTATTGCTCTTGCCCGGAAATAGATCCTGTTTACAAGACCTCCGGCACCGGCTTCATGAGAGACATAATCACCTGAATCATAATACCGGCCGATATCTTCCTCTTCAGGGTATCCATTTGTAAAAACAAATCCGCACGAACTGCACTTGTAAATATCATATTCCTCTTTTGTGATGAGGTTGTCGGTGCATTTCAGATACAGTCCTGTCAGACCGGATGAACATAAAGGACAAACAGTATGGCTTATCATTTATTCCTGCTTTTTCTTCCGGAAAAATAAAGCACCAAAATATCCTGCTGTCAGCAATATGAGTATTAGTGAACTTGCGAGCGATACTTTATTGCCGTTGTAATATGACGAAGGCTTGAATGTGAATTTAACACTATGACTGCCCGATGGCAATACCATGCCTCTCAGCACATAGTTGGCCCTGAAGTAACTACTTTCATTTCCGTCAATATAGCAAAACCATCCCGCCGGGTAATATATCTCCGAGAACACTGCAAGTCTTTCACCCCCTGCCGTATATTTATATTCAAGTTCATTTGGCTGGTAGGAAACAAGCTCGATTTTGTCAGCAGAATCGACATCAAATGAGGTCGATCCGACAAGATCACGGAATTTAACATCAATGGCTGCTTCCCTGGAGATGTCGATTGTCTTTAGCAGGGCAAGCTCTTCATTGGCATTTCCTGCCATAACGGCAGTTTTTACGAACCAGGCATTGCCCATTGCATTTGGGTTCACGAGAGGAGGAGCTTCACTGTTATAGATGACATATTTTGTGTTCAGCATGTTCAGTGAAGTTGTCTTTGTGAAGACAGGAAGCAATTCTTCGGCTGTTGACGGCTTTTTGTCGAATGCTTCGCTGAAAATAATGAGTTCCCGAAAAAGTGAAGAGTCGATCAGCTCCTGGTATCTTTCCAGTTTGGCCCCGTGATATCCGCCAACCGATTTGTGGAACCAGGAGGTGGGTGAGTTGTCATTGAAGGTTGAGACCGACAGGTTCAGGACCCTGTGATACGATTTGTCCTGAAGAATAGCCGCGTCGGCAACTGATGGTGTGAATGTCTTCTGAATGGCAGACGGCCTTTCAAAGCGGTCAGAACCGAGGTATCTTTTGTCTGCGCTCCACAGGTCAATTAGGATGAAAAATGCCAGCAAAACAATTGAGTATTCCTTTTTAAGCTTATCCAAAACGAATGCGATTAGTATTCCCGCCCCGACGGATGCAAAGACCAACGACCTCAGGGTATCGGAGCGAAGCAAGGCTTTTCTGTCTGATACAAGGGCCTCGCTGAGCCATGATGGATAATCCTTTTCATAGGCATTGAGGAAAGAACCCGCTATCCCGGGGAAAAGCAATATGAACAGAAGTATTCCGCCTGTTATTCCCCCGGCAATCTTCAGCCCTTTCATCATTTCTTTCTTGGTAAGTGTTCCATTATAGAAATCGCGAAGCGTGAGAAATCCCATGAGGGGTATACAGAACTGGGCAATTATCAGGATCATTGTTACAGCCCTGAATTTGTTGTAACCAGGGAAAAAGTCGATAAAGAGATTTGTAAGCGGCATAAAATTCTTTCCCCATGCAAGCATTATTGAAAGGATGGTTGCAATGAGAAGCCACCACTTTTCGCTCCCTTTCAGGACAACTATCCCCAGGATAAACAGGAAAATCACAATGGCCCCCATATAATGTGGCCCCTCAGTTGAGGGTTGGGTTCCCCAGTATTTCATCACCTGGTTTACGGCTGATCCGGCATTGTTCTGCCTCAGGGCTTTGACAGTCTGCGAATCCTTGTCGAAAGGTTTGCTGGAACCACCCTTGTAATTAGGGATCAGAAGATTCATCGTTTCGTCAATCCCGTAGCTCCAGTTCACAATATAATCCCTGTCAAGCCCCCCTGATTTGACTTTTTCGTTGCTGACCAGGTCTGATTTGCCTCTTGTTGAATATTTCCCGTACTCGTTTATGGTATAAAGGTTCCCAAAGTTGACACCAATGGCAATGATGGCAGGAATGACAAGAATAGCTGATGTTTTGAAGAATTTCGGGAGTGTCTTGTTCCTGAATGAACCGATGAATTCGATAATAATGAAGATTAAAAGGCAGATAAAAGTATAATATGTTATCTGTGCATGATTGGCAAGTATCTCGAGTGACAGCATAAATGCTGTCAGCAGCGCCCCTTTGATTACATCTTTTCTGTATGCATAGTATATTCCTCCTATTGTGGGAGCCATATAGGCAAGAGCAACTGCCTGGGTATTATGCCCCGCCGCCAGTATCTGGAAGAAAAAGGACGAAAGTCCATACGCGATTGCACCGGCAACAGACAGCCAGGGATCTGCTCCGAACATGAGCAGCATCAGATAGAAACCTGCCATCGAGAGAAAAAGGACCGAAACAGGCATTTTGAAGACCCTCAGGGCCGTATCGAGATGTTTCAGAAGGTTTCCCGGAAATTTCACCGAGATCAGGTATGCGGGCATTCCGCTGAAGATCGAGTTCGTCCACAGCGGTTCCTGATTATATTTCTCACGGTAATCCCTGATTTCCTTTGAATTGATTGTAGAAACCATCGAGTCGTTGGCTTTCAGGGTTTTCCCTTCGAGGACCGGGAAAAAATAAGCGAAGGAAATAATTATGAACAGAATTATGGCAATAATATGGGGCAACCCCGGCCTGATCTTTTCTGGAAATGTCATGTAGTTTAAAAATTTATGTTAAAAATCGACATACAAAAGTATTTATTTAACCGGAAATAGTTCCGGTCAGAATCAAAATCGCCAGTTAAAGGTCATCCCCGATATCTTTAAGCGATCTTATGTTCTTTCCAAGATCCTTCAGCCTCGACCATTTTTTGTAAAATCCCCTTAGAGCCTGGAGTTCGGCAATTTCATAGAACCCGAATGGATAAAGAAGGAAGGGAAAACTCAGAAAACAAAGAACCTTGACTGCCAGACGGGAGGCAAGGTCCATGCTGTTCACAAGCAGGCCGGCAAATGATAAAACCCCTCCCACGAAAAACATCACTGCAACTTTCCTTTTCTCATATGGGATGAAATACTCTTTCTGGGAAAAATAGTAATTAAGTGACCAGAAAACCACTTGTGTTACAAGGGTTGCAATTGCAGCTCCTGCAATATTCCATAATGGTATCAGAAGAAGGTTCAGCCCTATGTTCAGGATTCCAGATATTACCACCGTGGTACCTATCACTCCGGTTCTTTTCCTGATAATAAGCCCATAGCTTGTCGTTTCACGCATGTTCATGAAAAAAACCGAAAGGGCAAGCACCGGGACGATCATGGATGCAATCCAGAATTCTGACGACCTGGAAATTACTTTTATTACCTCATACGAAAAAAGAGAAACAGCAATTATCCCCAGCATAAGGACGAACGACGAATACAGCATTGTCTTGGCATAGAACCTGCCGTTGTCCGGGGCATCCATCTTCTTGAGAACCAATGGAGTCACTGCCATCTTTATTGAATCGACAATCACAAGTTTCAGAACGGAGGATATCTTGTAAGCCATCGTGTATACAGCGACATATTTGAGGAGAGCAAGGGAGTTAAGTGAATACCTGTCGATCACCGTGAGCGAAGCTGCTGCAAAATTGGCCAGAAGAAGCGGGAATCCGTACCGGCTCATTTCCCTGAAAATCGACATGTTGAAAAAAGGTGAGATATTCCTGACAGCATAAGCCGACAATATGATGATGAACAACAGATTGCCTGCTGCCTGGGCAAGATAAATGCCTTCGATTCCCATCTTCCCCCTGACTATAAAAAAAATTGTCAGAATCAGAACCACTGCCAGTTTTGACATATTGACAGCAGTAAAAAGAACAGATCTGGACTGGACCCTCATAAGAGTGTTGATCAGATTGTTGATGGCCTGAAGTGAGGATGAAAGCACCAGCAGTCTTATTGCCCTGCTCCAGTCGGTATTCCTGAAAATGGCTGATGACAATTGTTGGCTCAGGGGGAATAAAAGCAGAACGAATGCAAGGCTGATCAGGATCTGGAACATCAGTGCCATAAAGAAGATCCCTTTCTGGTTGCTGCTGTGATCCTTGTCCCAGTACCAGCGCATCATACTCTGAGGAAGTCCTGAGGCCATAAGGGAGATCAGTACGAGACCGGTAATGTCGAGGACGGCAATTACTCCGAAATCATCAACCGAAAAGTACTTCGGATCGGTATAAAGAGGTATAAGCAGAAATCCTATGATCTTTACAGCGATGTTTCCCAACCCGTAAACCACACTGTCCCTGAATGATGTTTTTACCGAATTCAGCATTGATCCAATATTTCAGCCGGATATCCCAGCAATATAACTTCAGAATGACAAAGGTTATCCTTTATTCCTGAGCTAAGCTTTCTAAGCATAAATTTATAATTATTCAGAAATCCTTCAAGGTAAGGCTTTAATTCAAAGAACTCCCCCGGGTTGTGGTAAACGGCAATAGAGAGTACGGGACGGAATTTTACAAGAGTCTGTTTTGCACCTTTCACCATTTCGAGAGAATTGCCTTCAAGGTCGGCTTTAATGAAAGCCGGCGAAATTCCATATTCATTCACTATCTGATCGAGTGATTTCTTATTGACAATTATCCTGTCATATTTGCCCTTGATCCTTAATGATGAAATGCCTGCTGATCCGGTATCGGGAATTTCGAGGGCGGAATTATCCCCTTCAGATGAAACACAGGCGTTTATGATCCGGTATTTGTCATTTTTTATGCCGCTCTGTTTCATGTTTTCCTTGTACCTTGCGATCGATTTCAGCGACATCTCCACTGAATAGATCTTTCTGTAATTAAAATCACTAAGTGCAATTGCCGAGTCCCCGACAAAGGCTCCGAGATCTACAAAATCCCTGCCATTTATGTATTTAATCACCGGGGCCGGCAGAAGGCTCAATCCATGATAGTAGTAGAATACAGATTCTTCAGTGTGTTCTGCAAGGAAAGCGTATTTCCGTCTGACCGCCCTGAGCTTCTTTTCAACTTTCTTCTTCGTTTCGGCGCTTTCAACCGGAAGCAGACCACCTGCAACGGGTGCCTTCCTTGTTATTTTCCTCTTTGAGCTCTCATCGGGATATGCAGCAATCCTTTTCAGCATAATATCGATCAAAGTTACGGATTCTGCGTCAAGCCCGCTTTTCAGACTGGCAATCCTGTTGCCGGCACCGGAATCAGAGATATAAGTTTTAAAACTTCCTCCCAATGAGTCAGTTATATACATTGTGTAAGGTGCCGTCAGTTTATTACAGGCTTTTACAAGATCTGTCAGAAAGAAGTAGATCTTTGGCATACGTTTTCTCAGAAATGGACCGGGTCCGATCATATCAGCCTACTTCCCAATTATAGTTTTGATGATAAGACATTTGAAGTACCTCTTCCACATTACATAATTAAAATACCCCGGCACCTCTTTTATTGTCTGTCTTTTGTTTCTGAAATCAAGGGAAAAGTCGGAAGAATCTATTTCCCTCATGACAGGCAGCCCCCTGATGAAGCTGTTGCTGACATTTCTGCCGTGGACCGTTTGTATCCACATGGGCTTTTTCAGTATAAAACGTGACCTTCTTTTCCCGGGCCTGAAGAACTCATGCCATATTTCCCTGAAGATAAACAACCGTAGCGCATCCCATCTGGTGTGTCCTTTTTCGAACACTCCTGCAGGTGATTCAGCTGCACTTTCAATCAGGCTGATAAAGGGTGACATCGGGTAATAATAATGAGACATTCTGTTGTCGGATGTATTCAGAATATAACCCGAAGCAAGAGAGATCAGGTATTTGTGTTTCGCGGTAAAATTCTGCTGAATGGTTTTGACTGCATCCCTGTGAAGTGCATCATCATTATCGATTCTTGTAGTTATTATCCATTCGGTATTTTCCGGCAGCCTTTTCTTTATCTCTTCGAAATATCCTGTATTGAAGTCATCGATCCCGTCAGAATGGCAAACATTTATGAAGTTGTATGTTTCCAGGCTTTTAGAAAACTCATCAAACTCAGCCGGAGTTTCCGAATCAAAGAAAAGCAGCCATGTAAAATCCCTGCATGTCTGATTGATTACTGATGGCAGGCAGAATTTCATGAACAGGTCAGTTCTGTTTCTTGTCCATTCAACCCATTTCTCATAACCGGCATGGTCAGAAATCGGAAAGTTCCTGAGATTGAACTGGGTTATTATGAAATGGATGAATTTCATATGCCGGGATATTCAGTCGTTTATTTCATGAACCGTCTTCAGTCCTGCATAAAGATCAGCGAGGACTTTCCCCTTGATTGTAATATTGTATTCGCTTAAGATGGCCTTTTTGCCATTTTCTCCCATTTCCTTCCGTAATGCCGGATCGGCCGACAGGGTGATTATTGCCTCTTTCATCTGTTCCTTGTTTGCGTAAATCATACCGCACCTGCATTTTTCGATCAGCTTTTTCTGTGGCCCGCAGTCGGAGGCAATGACAGGTAAGCCGCCAAGCATGTAATCAAAGATTTTATTTGCCACCCCCGATTCATGCTGGGGATTTTTATGGAACGGGGCAATGCAGATATCGGCAATATCCAGATATGCCTGCAATTCGCTCATATCAATCCATGGGATGTATCTCACCCTTCCTTTCAACGATTCAGAAGCAATTCTTTCGAAAAACAAATTCCTGTCTTTTTTATCAACCGGACCGATCACAAGAAATGCTGAAGGGTGATTCGTTCCGGAGAGCGTCGAAAATACATCCAGAACGTCAAAGATTCCGCGTCTTTCAGCAACAACACCGAAATACAAGACAACGGTGACACCCTTTTCAAAGCCAGTCACCGGAACCGGAACCTCACCGGGAGCCATCTGACAGGGATCCGGGACATTTGGGAGGATGGTGAAACTCTCTTTTGGAAGCCGGGGATATTGCTGAAGAAGCGCATCCCTGAAATCCTCGCTCAGGACAATGATCCTGTCGGCATAGCCCAGGTATTCCCGTTCTTTTTTCTTCCAACTCTCCGGGCGCGAAAGGAGACTTCTAAAAAAGCCTTTTGTCCAGTTATAGGTCGTTACTGCATAAGGATAGTTTTCGTGAAGATCGAGGATCAACGGTATTTGTTTACCCGAATTCCTGATGCCCCGGTATGCTGCCCTCGACATATAGAGGTCATGGACATGCAGCACTTCCGGGTTATTTGCCGTGATAAACCGCCGGATGGCTCCTGACCACATCCATTCATAGACGGGTATAAGATTAAGAAAGAAGAAGAGAATGTTTTTTATCCTTTTGCTGATGCTGATCCTTGTAATATTCAGCCCGTTTATCGCGGGCATCATTTCCCCTTTGAACCCAAAGCAGAGGACAAAGATCTCATGGCCTGCATCCCTCAGTATCCCTGTTTCCCTCAGGACCCGTTTATCGTTATTAAGCTCGTTATCAACTACAATGCCTGTTTTCATAAAGGCGGCCGGATCAACGGCAGATTGTTAAATAATTAACACTAAGTTAATGCTTCCACTACTTTTAAGGTCAGTTTCTGGCGGCTGTATTCTTCGGGCCTTGATAACGGGATTTTATCGTTTCCTGCCATTGCCGCTTTAAGGTAAGCAGAAATCCCTCCTGAATCCCGGTAATCAAAACACGTTCCATGCCCCGTCTCTTTAAGGATCAGCGCGGCATCTCCATTCACAGGGCCGAGGCAGAGAACCGGCCTGCATGATGCCAGATATTCAAAAAGCTTCCCGGTGATTATCCCTGATGAACTTTTATGGTCAGGAATGACAAGAAGCAAAACAGAAGAGCTGCGCATGTAACTTATGGCCTGCGGGTGATCGGAATATGGTATATACTCAACGGCATCGGGATCCGGAAGTGAACCGATAAGTCTCTTCTGTCCAGGGGAGACTTTGCCGACAAACCTGAGTTTGTATCTGATGCCTGTCTCTGCAAATGATCTCAGGACTTTGAGGAGAGAACCAGTCGGATAATCATCGGAGAGTGTCCCGATATATGAAATAGTGAATATTTCCGGATCAGTCGGCTGCGGTCCTTCAAAATCAGCATCATCATACCCGTTGGTTATGATAAATGATTTGTTTTCAATACCCGGACATCTGGCAGCAAAAATTCTCCGGAGGGAACTCCCGACAGTAATAATCCTGTCGGCTGTTTGCAGAACATTTTTCTCATAAGATCTGTCGACAGCCCTCGGGACAAATGTTGGGAAGAACTTGTCATAATAATAAATATCAGTCCAGGGATCCCTTAAGTCGGCTATCCATATTATGGAAGGAAATCTCTTCTTCAGTTTCAGTCCTATGAGCTGGGTTGAGTGGGGAGGACTTGTGGTTATTACTCTGGTTATATTTTCTTTTTCAATAAGTTCACAGGCTTTCTTAAAGGCAGGCCTGTTCCATCCCCTGCGGGGATCGGGAATGAAAAAGTTCCCCCTTATGAATCTTGATATTCTGCTCTTCAATCCCTTGTCATCATCCTGGGCAAATCCTGCCGAAGGGACCAGGGATTTATCCCTGTTATAAAGGCGGAAGTAATCAACAGCGTCTGTTTTATAAACAACCAGCCGTGGAGGGACATCTTCATTCAATGAATTATCGGTTGCAGGATATGTTGCAAACCGTGGGTCAACAGTAAGGATAACAGGCTTCCATCCGTATAGGGGGAGGTATTTAGCGAATTTCAGCCATCGCTGGACGCCGGCACCCGAACCGGGCGGCCAGTAATAGGTAACTATAAGGACTTTTTGCATCCTAAAGTGTTTTCAGGATAGTACCGATGCTGACCTTTTCGAAAATAATATCTTTCAGGCCTGATATTTTAACTCTTTCCTGCTCCATCGAATCCCTGTACCTGATCGTGACAGACTGGTCCTCAAGGGTCTGATGGTCGATCGTTATGCAATATGGTGTTCCGATGGCATCCTGCCGTCTGTATCTTCTTCCTATTGAGTCCTTGTCATCATACTGGCAGTTGAATTCAAATTTAAGATCGCTGACTATCTTATCAGCGATTTCGGGCAATCCATCCTTCCTGACAAGAGGCATAACCGCAAGTTTGACCGGGGCAAGGCATGCGGGAAGGCGAAGTACAACCCTTGTATCGGTTGTGCCGTCATCTTTCTTAAGTTCCTCTTCGAGATAAGCCGCTGAAATGACCTGGAGGAACATTCTGTCGACGCCTATTGATGTCTCAATAACAAAAGGCACATATGATTCGCCCTTCTCGGGATCGAAATATTGCATTTTTTTCCCGCTGTACTGCTGATGCTGGCGCAGGTCATAGTCGGTCCTTGAATGGATGCCTTCCACTTCCTTATACCCGAACGGGAACCTGAATTCAATATCAGTTGCGGCATTCGCATAATGTGCAAGTTTTGTGTGATCGTGGAAGCGGTAATTCTCATCGCCGAACCCAAGAGCCCTATGCCATTTCATCCTTGCTTCCTTCCATCTGTTAAACCAGTCGAGCTCGGTTCCCGGCTGAACGAAGAACTGCATTTCCATCTGCTCAAATTCCCGCATCCTGAAAATGAACTGGCGGGCAACTATTTCATTGCGGAAGGCCTTGCCTATCTGTGCTATCCCGAAAGGTATCTTCATCCTTCCTGTTTTTTGCACGTTCAGGAAATTCACAAATATTCCCTGTGCGGTTTCGGGCCTGAGGTAGATTTTGCTTGAACCTTCGAGGGTCGAACCCATCTCGGTTGAGAACATGAGGTTGAACTGCCTTACGTCAGTCCAGTTGCGGCTGCCGGAGATCGGGCATACAATTTCATTGTCGAGTATTATCTGCTTCAGTTCCGGAAGATCGGTCTCGTTAATGGCCTTTGAAAACCTTGCAAAGATCTCATCATATTTTGCCTGGTTTGCAAGTACCCGCTGGTTAGTCTCCCTGAATTTCTTCTCGTCAAAGGCAGAACCGAACCTTTCCCTTGCCTTGTCTACCTCTTTATTTATCTTATCCTCGATTTTCGCAAGGTGTTCCTCGATAAGAACATCGGCGCGGTATCTTTTTTTGGAGTCTTTGTTGTCGATCAGTGGATCATTAAAAGCATCCACATGCCCTGAAGCTTTCCATATTGTCGGATGCATGAATATAGCCGAGTCGATGCCAACGATGTTGTCGTGAAGTAGCACCATGCTGTCCCACCAGTATTTTTTAATGTTGTTCTTAAGTTCAACGCCGTATTGTCCGTAATCATAAACAGCGCTCAACCCGTCATAGATCTCACTCGAAGGGAAAACATATCCGTATTCCTTACAATGTGCAACCAGTTTTTTGAAAACATCTTCCTGAGCCATATATAATTTAGTTTGTATGAAGAGAGCAAAAATAAGTTAAAAGTTCGGTTTGGCAATCCGGCCGGGTTTATGATTTGCTACTTTAATTAGTATCTTTAGCCATCAATAACCATAATGCTCATAATGAAAAAGTGGACTGATTTTCTTGTGATAGGATCAGGGATTGCAGGTCTGACCTTTGCGCTCAAGGCGTCAAGGTACGGCAAGGTGTCGATAGTTACGAAGTCGGTGCTTGATGATTCAAGCACGCGTTACGCACAGGGTGGGATAGCGGCAGTGTTCAGCGAGCCTGATAATTTTGAGAAACATATCAGGGATACATTGATCGCGGGCGACGGGATCTGCAACGAAGAAGTTGTCAGGCTCGTGGTACATGAAGCTCCTGCCCGTATCAAGGACCTTATTGACCTGGGCGTTCCGTTTGATAAAAAGAAGGATGGAACCTACGATCTTGCAAAGGAAGGCGGGCATACCGAATACAGGATCCTCCATGCCAAGGATAAAACAGGGGAGGCCATCGAACAAACCCTTATAAACAAGGTCAGAAATGATCCGAACATTGAGATATATGAAAATCACTTCGCCATAGAAATTCTTACCCAGCATCATCTTGGTGTTGACCTTAAGAAGAATTCTCCGGGCATTGAATGTTACGGAGCATATGTATTTGATCTGGCAAACAAGAATGTATATACGTTCCTGTCAAAGATCACGGTGATGGCAACCGGCGGGCTTGGCAACGTTTATCAGACGACCACGAACCCCGAAGTCGCCACTGGCGATGGTGTTGCCATGGTATACAGGGCAAAGGGGGTGATCGAGAATATGGAGTTCATACAGTTCCATCCGACTTCCCTTTATGATCCGGGGAAAAGGCCCTCTTTCCTTATCACCGAAGCTTTACGCGGATATGGCGCCATACTTAAGAACATTGCAGGCGAGAAGTTCATGAGCAGGTATGACAGCAGGGGTTCTCTTGCACCTCGCGACATTGTCTCGAGAGCAATTGACAATGAACTTAAAATATGGGGTGACGACCATGTGTGGCTCGATTGTACCCATCTTGACCCGGAAGGACTGAAGAGTCATTTCCCGAATGTTTATAATCATTGCCTGCAGAGAGGCATCGACATAACAAAGGATATGATACCTGTTGTCCCGTGTGTACATTATTCGTGCGGAGGAATAAAGGTTGATACAGACGGCCAGAGCAATATCGACAGGCTTTATGCCCTTGGAGAAGTTTCATCGACAGGATTGCACGGGGCCAACAGGCTTGCATCAAATTCGCTTGTTGAGGCAGTGGTGTTTTCACATCGTGCCGTTATGCATTCTTCCGGAAGGCTCAAAGATCTTTGTTATGAAGAGAAAATTCCCGACTGGGATTACAAGGGAACGGCACATCTTGAGGAGATGGTCCTCATTACCCAGAGCCTCAGGGAGGTACAGGCAATAATGAGCAATTATGTCGGGATAGTACGGTCTGATCTGCGCCTTAAACGGGCACTGGTGAGGCTTGAAATCCTGTACAAAGAAACGGAGAACCTTTATAAGCGGTCACTCGTTTCAAAGCAGATATGCGAATTACGGAACCTTATAAACGTCGGATACCTGATCATCAAGATGGCGATGAACAGAAAGGAGAGTATAGGACTTCATTATTCCATCGACTATCCAAAAAAGACTCATTCCCGGTTATAATTCAAAAGAAATATGTATCATCTTGAATCTTCGTTCAGCGGCCGAAACAACCTGTGGAGGTATGTTGTGATGTTCGCTGCCGTTCTGCTGGCTTCGAATACAATAGGGTCAATCCCCCTTTTGGTTGCAATGTACATCAGATCGGCTTCCGATCCGGGAGCGATGGCTGAAATCACGGCAAATCCCAGCGATCTGAGCGCCCTGGGCCCTGGCCGGGATTTCGGCTTTTTTGCAATGCTGTTCCCCTTTTTCATCGGCCTTCTGGCGTTTGCCCTTCTTGTAAGACCCCTTAATGGAAGGTCAGTGAAGACGATTATAAACGGAACTGATTCGTTCCGCTGGAACAGATTGCTGATTTCGGCGCTGGTTTACGGAATCCTTTCAGCTCTATATTTTTTCATCTATCTGAAAGCTGACCCGTCGAATTTCCGGATTAACAATACATCATCTACACTGATACCGCTTATATTAATATCGTTTCTGTGCATACCATTCCAGGCAGCATTTGAAGAAGTTGTTTTCAGGGGTTACCTGATGCAGGGATTTACCGTGCTGGCACGAAACAGATGGGTTCCGCTTCTGATGACATCCCTGCTTTTCGGACTTATGCATTCATTCAATCCCGAAGTGGAGGAATTCGGCTTCCTGGAGATGATGCCGCAGTATGTCCTTTTCGGGCTGATATTTGGTATTGTGACGATCCTTGATGACGGCATTGAAGCTGCAATCGGAGCTCACGCGGCTAACAATACCTTCTTGTGCATCATGGTCACAAACCGCGCCTCTGCCTTGCAGACTTCAGCAGTATATGAGCAGATCAATGTTTATCCCTGGATAGAGTTTGCAGGTCTGCTTGTCACGGGAATTGTTTTCGTGTTCATTCTCAAAAAGATTTTCAGGTGGGGACCCTTATCACTTGTTGCAGAGAAGGTCGAGCCAGGCAGAAGCGACGATCAGAGTCCGTATACAGATGTCCTCTCATCTATCCGGTAATCTCCGTATTTTTTGCCTGTTTCATTAATAATATCCTTTATCTCATCGATATCGAGCGATGTCAGGAGTTTAAGCCGTGTTTCCTTAAAATGCGGGAGGCCTTTAAAATAGTTGGAAAGATGCCTGCGCATCTCAAAAATTGCTCTTGGCCCGTCCTTATACTGAAGTGATTTTTCAAGATGGGAAAGAGCCATTGCCGCTTTTTCGGCAGTATTTGGTTCAGGCAGAAGCTCCCCCGTGGAGAGGAAATGCTTTATTTCCCTGAAAATCCATGGACGGCCGACAGTGGCTCTCCCTATCATTATTCCATCGACCCCGTATCTGTTGAACATCTCCTTTGCCTTCAAAGGTCCGTCAATATCTCCATTCCCGATTACAGGTATTTTCATTCGCGGGTTTTTCTTCACTTCGCCAATAAGAGTCCAGTCGGCTGATCCCTTATAGAGCTGGGCCCGGGTGCGGCCATGAATGGTAATTGCTTTTATCCCTGTATCCTGCAGCCTTTCGGCCACTTCAACAATGTTTTTTGTATCATCGTCCCATCCGAGCCTTGTTTTTACCGTCACCGGCAGCCTTACGGCTTTCACAATAGCTTCTGTCATGCTGATCATGAGCGGGATGTTACGAAGCATTCCTGCCCCTGCGCCCCTGCCTGCTATTTTCCTGACAGGGCAGCCGAAGTTAATATCAATAAGCTCGGGCCCGGCTGCCTCAGCGATAAGAGCTGCTTCTACCATTGCCCCGGTAAGATGACCGTAAAGCTGAATGCCTATGGGCCTTTCAAAATCATAAATATCAAGTTTTCTGACACTTTTTTCGCCATCCCTTATAAGCCCGTCGGATGAGATGAATTCAGTATACATGAAATCGGCTCCGTTCAGCTTGCAGATATAACGGAACGAAGGATCGGTTATATCCTCCATCGGGGCAAGGAATAACGGATAATCCCCCAGAATTATGTTTCCAATTGTCAAACCGGATAGTTTATGGCCAGATTGTACTTTGAGCTTCGGATGCAGCTCCTGCTTTGTTCATTTCGTTCTTCCGGTAGAAATACACGATACCGTAATCCTCACTTGCAGCCATTCTCTGATCTTCAGGGAGTTTACTGTGAGTTTTCTCAACCTCGTTCCAGATATCAACAATAATCTCATCAGCTTCCTTCCTTAGTTCAACATTCTTCTCGGTATAATCAAGTGTTCTTTTTGCTATCGTCTTTTGATAATTCCAGGCTTCAATAAAATTCTGGTATCTGACCTTTACAACAGCTATAGTAGGATTGGTGATTGGACAGCCACCTTTCCTGATACGGTATTCTTCTCCTTCAATGATCCTTTTCCCCCAGCTAATAAGCTCATTTTCCGTGTTCAGCGAAGGAACAGTGGCTTCATTCGTTGCAAGACCGTAAAATGCCCTTGTCTCCACCGGAAGATCGCCTCTGAAAATCGCCATGTTCATGACCCTTATGAAATGGGTCAGATAAACCCTCGCTTTTCTTACCGTCTCGGAATACTCCCTGCTCTTGCTGTTCTGTGATGCATATGACTGTCTCTGAAGCTGGATCATGTTTTCATACTGCGGAAGAAATTTCTGTATCCTTACGATAGTCTTGGGAGAAAAAGCCATCTGGCTCGGGTGTACTTCCCTCCCTTTTTCAAGGGCAATCCTCAACGCCCTGATGCGTGCAGCATCAGTGTTTGGTAATCTTCTGTAGGGCATAATGTCAGGTTAATGTTAATAAAGTGTTGAAAACTCTATTGCGAATATAATAACGTTTTATCAATTCCCGATAGTATTCGCAAATTAATTTATTTGATAAATAAACGGTTATGTTCAAAGCTATGATAACATGACCCGTTAATAATTTAACAATAATTACAGGCTCACCGGTTTCCCTGATCTGTTGAACGAATACATTATATATCAGTCAGGACTTTCATTAATGATTTTACCCGTAGTTAATTTGAGTCATATTTACATGGTTGGTTTAGGAATCCTCCCTGGCGATTAGTAAATTAGCGGGAGATAATAATGCATAATTAATAGAAATATGTTCAAAACAGATGTTTACATTACAAGAAGAACCCGTCTTCATAAGCTCATGAAATCGGGGATAGCTTTATTTTTGGGGAATGTGGAAGCCCCGATGAATTATCCGGCAAACACATATCATTTCCGTCAGGACAGTGATTTTTTATACTTCTTTGGTCTCGACATGCCTGGTTTTGCAGGGTTGATGGATTTCGATTCGGGCGAGGACCTGATTTTCGGGAATGACGTTGGCATGGATGACATTATATGGATGGGCCCACAGCCCACCGTCAGAGACCTTGCACTTAAATGCGGCATAACAAATACAGCCCCTCTCGCAAAGCTTGACGATGTGGTAAAAGATGCCCTTTCCAAAAAGCGGACTATACATTTTCTTCCCCCTTACAGGGCCGAAGCAAAAATGACCCTTGGTGCGCTTTTGAAAGAAAATCCCTGTCAGATGAAAACCATGGCCTCTGTTGAGCTTATCAGGGCAGTTGTTTCGCTCAGGTCGGTCAAGGAAAAGGCAGAGATAGAAGAAATTGAATCGGCTCTCGACATTGCCTGCGAGATGCATGTCACTGCCATGAAGATGTGCAAGCCGGGAGTAAGGGAACAAAAGATCTTCGGGGTTCTTGAGGGAATTGCCCTTTCAAAAGGCGCTGGCACCGCTTTCCCCATAATACTCAGCATAAACGGTCAGACTCTCCACAACCATAGTCATGGCAACATACTTAAGAAAGGCAGGATGATGGTTACCGATGCCGGGGCTGAATCGAAACTGCATTATGCATCCGATATTACGCGCACGACACCAGTGGGCGGCAAATTCAGTTCGCGGCAGAAAGATATCTATAAAATAGTCCTTGAAGCAAACACGGAATCAATAAAAACAGCCCGGACGGGGATGACAAACAAGGAACTCCATCTTAATGCCTGCAAGATCATGGCTTCTTCGCTTAAGGAACTCGGGCTTATGAAAGGAAATGTTGATGAGGCAGTTAAAGAAGGGGCTCATGCCCTTTTCATGCCTCACGGGCTGGGACATATGATGGGGCTCGACGTGCACGATATGGAAGGCCTTGGAGAGAACTTTGTCGGCTACGGCGATGATGTAAAGCGAAGCGACCAGTTCGGACTCGCTTTCCTGAGGTTCGCCCTGCCTTTCAGACCAGGTCACGTTTTTACGGTGGAGCCCGGGATATATTTCATACCCGAGCTTATCGACCAGTGGAAGGCAGAAGGCCGGTTCCCGGATTTCATCAACTATAAAAAGGTTGAGAATTGGAAGGACTTTGGAGGTGTCAGGATCGAAGATAATGTCCTGATTACGGAGAAAGGCCGCAAGCTTCTCGGCAAACCCATTCCAAAGACCGTCAGGGAAATAGAGGACGTTTGTTCTTAAAAAATGGTTTCACGGAAACGCCTGGATTACAACTGCCATTGGCGGGGAATCTTGCATTATGATCAATTCATGCATTCGTGGTCATTTTTTCCCTTTGCCGCGGGTGCATGAATTAAAGACTGGTATAAATCCGGATTTTCCTCATGACGCCGTACCCCGTACCCCTTCAACAAAAATCAACCCTTAACCATTTCAGCTTATCGCTCCTTCAGCAATATTCTTTGCGTCAGTCTGCGGATAAATACCTATTTGATTTTTTCAAGTGTTTTCCAGCATTTATAAAGGCCTCTCGGAACATGGAAACAGCCTTTCCATTTTCCTCCTTTGAGAGGCAGCAGGACCTCTCCCTGCCGGTTCAGATAACCGAACCACTCAGGATATTCCCGGTCCTTGAAATGTTCCCATGTATATTCATGGATTCTTTCAAACCATTGCAGGCATTCTTCCTTTCCTGTCAGCTGATACCCTTTCAACATTGCTATCAGGGATTCTATATGGACCCACCACAACTTCTGATCCCATTCAAGCTGCTGAGGCGGATATCCTTTCCTGTCAAGGAAATAAAAAATCCCGCCGTATTTCCGGTCCCACCCGTATTCAGCGGTCGTGATGGCAATTGAGGCCGCTTTTTCAATAAGCTGCATGTTGTTGAGCCTTTCGCCAAGGTCCATAATGAACCACATTGCCTCAATGGCATGGCCCGGATTCAATACTCTTCCTTCAAAGCTGTCGGATAATTCGTTTTCTGTTGTCAGGTTTTCTACCACAAGCCCCAGTTCGGGCCGGTAAAAAACATCCATCACCTCATGTATGCACGTATTGATGGTACGCATCAGGAATTCCTCATCGAGCAGATGTTCTATTTCCAGGGCAAGGTTGCAAAGGATCATCGGCAGTGCAAAGTTTTTCAGGTCGCGTGTCCCGCGATGGGATTTATCCCATCTTCCCTTGGGATTGTTTACCTTTGACAGGACCGTTTCGAATGTTTTTCTTGATATTTCTGCATATTCGCTGTTACCTGAGGCCTTGCTGAGCTGGCCGAAGGCCATAGTGGCGAAGGTGTATGAAAAAATGTTATATGGCTCAATTAATGGTAAGCCTTCCCGTGTAAGCGAAAAATACCAGTTATAATTCCCGTCGTGACCATATTTCTTCAGGAATTCACCTCCCTGCAATGCACAATCAAGCCATTCCTGTTTTTTTTCAATGTTATTGTATATCATCGAAAAAAGCCATACCTCCCGTCCCTGAAGCCATATGAACTTGTCAGTATCAAAAACATTGCCTTTCCTGTCGAGGCATGTGAAATAACCGCCATATACGGGATCCTGTGAATTGTTAAGCCAGAACGGAACCACATCTTCCAGGAGTTCATCCCTGTAAAGGCTTATCAGCTGTTTTACATCCATGATTTTATTCTTTATTTTTGTTTTCCTTTCAGCAGCCACATCTCCTCAATTTCCTCCAGTGATTTTCCGGTTGTCTCGGGCAGAAGCTTCCATACGATCAGGATATACGGCACGCACATGAAAGCAAAAAGCCAGAAGGTCCCGGCAGGGGTAAACGTCGAAAGCATCCAGGGAGTAAGCTGTCCGATAAGATAGGTGCCTATCCACAGTGACAAACCGGCCACTGACATGGCGGCACCTCTGACCTTTACGGGATACATTTCCGAGAGAAGGACGAAAATCACCGCGCAAATAGAGATCGCACAGCAGAAAATGTAAAGCAGGAAGAATATAAGAAGGAATATGTGCGGCAGTGTCAGTGACTCTGCGAAGCAGAAATAAACGCCGATCAAAAAAAGAGTGATTATCATTCCGGAAACTCCCCAGTAAACGAGCTTCTTGCGTCCGACTTTGTCGATTATGGCCAGAGCCAGAACAGTGGTCAGCATGTTTACAAGTCCGACAAGAACCTGGTAGAACAATGAATCGCCTCTCGACAGTCCGCTTTCCGCAAATATTGTCGGGCCATAATACAGGACAGCATTAACGCCCATGAACTGGCCCAGCATTGCAAGAGCCACTCCTATAATCATAGCCATTCGGAATCCGGGCTGAAGAAGCATCCTCCAGTCTGATTTTGTTTCCATTTTTATCAGGTTCTTTACATTAATTACCTGATTTTCTGCTTCATGTTCTCCAAAGATCCTTTTAAGAATTGAAAGAGCCTTTGCTTCCTGTGTTTTTACAATAAGCCATCTGGGGCTCTCAGGGATTAAGAACAGGACAATAAAAAACAACAGCGCCGGCAATGATTCCATTCCCAGCATTCCCCTCCAAACTTCCGTGGCAAAGAATTTGCCGTACAAGCCTGATGTTGCCCCCCTTGCCAGCAAAGTCTCGGAATGCCTGAGAAGCCCGAAGTTTGCAAGATAAGCGCCAAGGAAACCCACGGTTATTGCAAGCTGGTAAAGAGAAACAAGTCTTCCACGGGCTTCAGGAACCGAGATCTCGGCAATATACAACGGTGACACGACCGATGCAACACCTATGCCGATGCCTCCGACGATTCTTGCAATAACAAGCTGGTGTATTCCGGCTGATATCATGCAGCCGATACCCGACAGGGTGAACAGAACGGCAGATATAATCATCACTGTTTTCCTTCCGAACATATCGCTCAGAGTGCCAGAAAAGACCACACCGGCAATGGATCCGACCAGGGCACAGCCAACGTACCATCCCTTGGTGATATCATCAAGGCTGAACTGTTTTGAGACCTGGTCAACGGTTCCCGAGATGACAGCGGTATCGTATCCGAACAGGAAACCTCCGAGAGAAGCGACAAATGAAAGCCACAATACATACTTTATCCCGGCTGAACGTTCTCCCATATAATCCTTTATTAGTGAGGTGGTTTGAAAATATCTCAGAATGCTTTATAGTATTCCCGGTTGAGCCTTGCGATGTTGGTGAGTCTGATCTGTTTGGGGCATTCGGCTTCGCAGGCGCCTGTATTGGAACAACTTCCGAATCCAAGTTCATCCATTTTGTCAACCATGGCCCTTACCCTCTCTTTTGCTTCGATCCTTCCCTGGGGCAGGAGAGCAAACTGGGATATTTTGGCTGATACAAAGAGCATGGCTGAACTGTTTTTACAGGCGGCAACGCAGGCACCGCATCCGATGCATATCGATGAATCAAAAGCGTTGTCGGAATCTTTTTTAGGAACAGGTATTGAGTTCGCCTCGGGGGCTCCCCCGGTATTAACCGAAATGAATCCTCCGGCAATCTGGATCTTATCAAAAGCGCTTCTGTCAACGATGAGGTCACGTATCACGGGAAAGGCTCTTGCCCTCCATGGCTCAACCCAGATAGTTTCGCCGTCCCTGAAATATCTCATGGAAAGCAGGCACGTAGTTACGGCAGGAACCGGTCCATGGGGATGTCCGTTTATATACATGCCGCATGATCCGCAAATACCCTCGCGGCAGTCATGATCAAATGCCACAGGGTCCTTTCCCTGTTCAACAAGCTTTTTATTAAGGGCGTCAAGCATTTCAAGGAATGACATTTCTGGAGAAACATCCTCCATGGAATAAGTCTCGAAGCTGCCCTGCGACCTTGCATCCTTCTGACGCCATATCTTTAGTCTGAGATCCATATATTCTGTTATTTATAACTTCTGACTTTTAATTCCACTTCTTCGAATTTCAGATGCTCCCTGTGAAGGATGTGGGATTTGCCTTCGCCTGCATATTCCCATGCTGCAACATATGCATAACCGGAATCGTTTCGCAGGGCTTCCCCGTCGGGTGTCTGAAATTCCTCCCTGAAATGTGCGCCGCATGATTCGCGCCTGTCAAGGGCATCGGTAACAAGCAGGCTTGCCAGTTCAAGGTAATCGGCCACTCTTCCTGCCTTTTCAAGTTCCTGGTTTACCTCGTTGATTTTACCTGGCACCTTCAGGTCGCTCCAGAATTCCTTCCTTAATTCTTCAATAAGTACGAGTGCTTTTCTCAATCCCTCTTCATTGCGTATCATGCCGCAGTGGTCCCACATTATTTTCCCAAGGCGTCTGTGGAACGAAGATGCGGTCTGCCTTCCGTTAATGGAAATGAGACTTTTGAGTCGTTCCACTGCCGACTTTTCAGCATCAGCAAATTCCTGACTGTCGGTCGGGATTTTTGGTACCCGGATCTCATCGGCCAGATAATTGCATATAGTATTGGGAAGAATAAAATAGCCGTCACCTGCAGCCTGCATAAGCGAGCTTGCCCCAAGACGGTTTGCGCCATGATCTGAGAAGTTTGCCTCTCCGATGGCATAAAGCCCCGGGATGGTGGTCATAAGCTCATAGTCGACCCATAATCCGCCCATCGTATAATGGCCTGCCGGGTATATCATCATTGGTTCCTCATAAGGATCAAAACCTGTGATTGTCTTATACATCTCGAACAGGTTGCCGTATTTGTTTTCAATTGCCTTCTTCCCCTGTTTCCTGATGGCATCCCTGAAATCGAGGTATACTGCAAGGCCGGTCTTTCCTACGCCATATCCTGAATCACATCTTTCCTTTGTTGCTCTTGAAGCAACATCACGCGGTACGAGGTTCCCGAAAGCCGGGTATTTCCGTTCAAGATAATAATCCCTTTCTTCATCAGGGATTGAGTTGGCGGGCCGTTTGTCGTTTTTTTCCTTAGGCACCCACATACGCCCGTCATTTCTCAGCGATTCCGACATCAGCGTGAGCTTCGACTGGAACTGATTCATCTGGGGAACACTTGTAGGGTGTATTTGAATGAAGCTGGGATTTGCAAAGAAGGCCCCCTTTTTATGTGCCTTCCAGGCAGCCGAAGCATTAGAATTCACTGCAAGTGTCGAAAGATAATATATTGTTCCGTATCCGCCCGTTGCAAGTACCACCGCATGTGCCGAATGGCGTTCAATTTCCCCGGTTATGAGATTACGTGTTATTATGCCTCGCGCCTTACCGCCGATAACGACAAGATCGAGCATTTCCCTGCGGGGGTACATCACGACGTTGCCTTTCTTTATCTGCCTGTTAAGAGAAGAATAGCACCCCAGTAGGCATTGCTGGCCGGTCTGTCCCCTGGCATAGAATGTCCTCGATACCTGAACTCCGCCGAAAGACCGTGTATCAAGGGTGCCTCCGTAATCGCGTGCAAACGGCACCCCGAGTGCAGTAAAATGATCAATCACCTGGTTGCTTACCTCGGCAGCCCTGTAAACATTTGCTTCCCTGGCCCTGTAATCACCCCCTTTGATCATGTCATAAAAAAGACGGTAAACGCTGTCGCCGTCGTTCTGATAGTTCTTTGCAGCATTAATGCCTCCCTGTGCAGCTACGGAATGTGCTCTCCTTGGTGAATCCTGATAGCAGAAATTCTTTACATTGTAACCCAGTTCTCCCAGTGCCGATGCAGCTCCGGCACCTGATAAACCTGTACCCACAACAATTATTTCAAGCTTCTTTTTATTGGCAGGATTGATTTGTTTTACGGAACCCTTGTATTTAGTCCATTTCTGTGCGAGAGGACCCTCCGGTATCTTTGAATCAAGTGTAGCCATTTTTGAGGTTTTTCTATCTGAACTTCCAGATGGTGATTAAGATAATTGCAAATCCGAGAGGTATTGCAACGGCATATGTCAAAGCAAAGATCCTGACCACGGGCGTCCATATTCTGTGGTTCAGGCCAAGGGTCCGGAAGGCTGACCAAATGGCATGATAAAGATGAAGCCCCAGGAGTGCGAAACAGACCAGATAAACGATTGCATAGGAGGGGATCTTAAAAAGCTGGTGTGCAACAGAATAAAAGTCTTCAGGATTTCCTTTAACAAGCCCCAGCCTCATGAAATAGAAGTTTATGAAATGAAGTACGAGGAAAGTAAGTACTGATGCCCCTGTCCATATCATGAATTTTGAAAAAAAAGCTGTTTCCGATTTGCTGCCGCCTGCATATCCCACAGGTCGGGCAAGCCAGTTTCCGACCTGAATGGTTATTCCCCATGTTATATGGATCAGAAGCGCTGAAATCAGAACTATCTCAAATATCCTTATTACAGGGAAGGTTGCCATAAAGCGGGCGGCATTGTTAAATGGCCCCGGATCGCTCTTAAGAAGCAGGAAGTTAATTGTAAGGTGAACCGGCAGGAAGAGTACAAGGAACAATCCTGCCAGTGCCATCACAAACTTCTTCGAGATTGATGAAAAAAGAATTTTATTCATTGGCGGTGAAGAGATTAGAGTCTTTCCCGGGTGCGAAAAAAGAATTTCTAAAAATATAATTATTAAATCATTTTATCAATTACACAGGTTAACTAAATTTCTGCCATGTTTTGCTTATGAAAACGGATTTTACTAAATTAGAAAAATATCCCGAAACTGACCGGTCATGAATTATTACATACTATACAACGGAGGAAAGGTATACTACTCAGATACAGGCGGTGGAGACGTGATAGTCCTTCTCCACGGATATCTGGAGACTTCGGATATATGGAACGGATTTGCGTACAGGCTTGCCCGTAAATTCAGGGTAATATCAGTTGATATTCCCGGGCACGGACTTTCAAAGGTTTATGGTGACTGCCACACGATGGAGTTCATAGCCGGGGCAGTAAAAGCCCTGCTGGATAACCTCAACATCAGAAAGGTATTTTTGGTCGGGCACTCCATGGGGGGGTATGCGACTCTCGCATTCCTGGAGCTATATCCTGAAATGCTGAAGGGTTATTGTCTGTTCCATTCGCATCCATTTGCTGATACACCTGCAGTGATCGAAAAACGGGAAAAGGAAGTCAGGGTTGTTCGTTCCGGAAAGAAATACCTTATCTATCCCGAGAACATATCAAATATGTATGCCCCTGGCAACGAAGGTATTTTCCACGAATCGGTACAGCGTTCAAAGGATATCGCCGCAACCATAAGGGATGAAGGTATTATTGCCGTGCTTAACGGAATGATGCTGAGGCCGTCACGGCTTAAGCTTATGGAATCCGGCAGGGTCCCGTGTTTATGGATTCTCGGGAAAAAGGATAAATACATCGACTGCGAGGATATCCGGAAAAGGGTTTCTCTTCCGCCAAATGCCAGGGTCTTCGTATTCAATAACTCAGGGCACATGGGATTTATAGAGGAACAGGACCTTGCCGTTGAGGTTGTCTCCGATTTTGCCGTAAAACTTGCTTAGTACCCTGTATATTACACCGGGCTGAAATCAGGTTTTCTTTTTATTCAGATAATCAACAGCATATTTCAGGGTTGTGTCAAGGTCCTTCCATATCGGATAGAATCCCTTGTTATCAAGCATGTTCCGTGCAATATAGGCCTTAAGCTGAATATCTATTATTCCGCCCGATACTTTTATCCCTTTAGGATCACGTTTAACCCCGTTCTTTTCTGCAAATGCAACGAACTTATCAAGCAGTCCCTGATTGTCGAGATATTTCTTAAGATCATTCACATTCGCATATTGCTTCATTTTTTCCCTGTTGTCCTCGGTATACTTGAGTGCAAATCTGTATATAAGGGGCCTTGAGGCTATAAAATAGGGAGAACGCCCTGTTGTATCGACGGGTATAAAAATATCAGGCATTATGCCTCCACCTCCGTAAACGGTCTTCCCGCCGGGGGTTGTGAATTTGAGCGAATCGGCAAAGTGGATGCTGTCTGAAACCTCAAGCTCTCCTCTTTCAACTCTCTGGCTGAGGTCGGCAAAATACTCATCGAATCCATTATTATACGGTTTTTGTATCGATCTTCCCGTAGGTGTATAGTACCTTGCAATTGTCAGCCTCATCCCCGACCCGTCAGAGAAGGGAATTGGTTCCTGGACAAGTCCTTTTCCGAAAGAACGACGTCCGATTATTGTTCCCCTGTCATTATCCTGTATAGCTCCGGCAAGGATTTCACTTGCCGACGCGCTGAATTCATCGATAAGAAGAACAAGATCTCCGTCCTCAAATTCTCCCTTGCCGGTCGCGACGGCTTCATTCCTCGGCTGTGCCCTTCCGACAGTGTATACTATCATCTGGCCTTCTCGCAGGAACTGGTTGGCAATTTTGATGGCAGCTTCCATCACTCCCCCGGAATTCTCCCTCAGGTCGAGAATGAGGCTGCGCATCCCGCTGCTCTTAAGTTCATTAAGGCTCTTCATGAACTCATCATAGGTAGTCATCGCAAAATTGTTGATTTTGATATAACCTGTATGGTCATTTATCATATAGCTTACATCGACACTCGCTATAGGAATCTTGTCACGGGTTATTTCAAACGGGATAAGATCCTTGTATCCTTTTCGCAGCAGCTTAATACGGACAACCGTACCTCGTGGTCCTTTAAGCATCCCCATTACCTTCTCGTCGCTGAGCTGTCTTCCCGCAACCAGAGAATCGTTAACATAGATGATCTTATCTCCGGCCATCAGTCCAACCTTTTCAGAAGGACCACCAGGTATTGTGCTGATAACAAGGATGGTGTCAGTCATCATATTGAATGATATGCCAATACCGTCAAAATTGCCCTGAAGGGGTTCATTTGCGCGTATAAGATCTTTTGCGGGTATGTATACCGAATGGGGATCAAGTTTTTTTAGGATAGCAGGAATAGCCGCCTCTACAAGCTCATTGCGATTGACCGTATCGACATAATCTGCTTCGATTATGTTCAGGATGCTGTTAAGCTTGTCGTTGCCGGACCTGAATGACGACTGGCGGGGAGCCTTGTATTTCCCGGGAAGATAAAAGCCTATCATTATACCGGTTACAAGAGCAACTGCCAGCATTATTGGTAATAATATGCTTTTCCTTGAATTATTGTATTTCATAAATATCGTTTTCAAGATCAATGTATACCAGTTCAATTTCAGCCCTTTTCAGAAGATCGAGCCCGTCGGTCTTATGGTATCTGTTGCAATACACCACCCTCCTGATCCCTGACTGGATTATAAGTTTGGCACACTCCATACATGGAGATGTTGTGACATATAACGTGGAGTCTTCGCTCGAATTATTTGACTTGGCAACTTTTGTTATTGCATTGGCTTCAGCATGAAGCACATAAGGCAAGGTGACGTTGTTCTCATCCTCACACACATTCTCAAATCCGGAAGGAGTGCCGTTATAGCCGTCAGAAATTATCATCTTACCTTTAACAATAAGCGCCCCTACCTGCCTGCGGATACAATATGAATTCCCGGCCCAGATAAGAGCCATCTGCAGATACCTCTTGTCAAATACTTTCTGTTTGTCACCGTATGGCCTCAGAATTTCAGTCACTAGCGTTTGGTTAGCAGAATCAAAGCGTCCAAAGTTAAATATTTTTGGAACAGATTTAGTCCGCCGACGATTTTGTGGAGTATAAAAAACATACTTATTAAAAGTGAATTACTTATTTTTACAAAACGATCATATTTTTAATGGCAACTTTCGCTGAAAAAGTAATAGACTTTTATCGTGATCTTGAATTTACAGGACGGCTGCCCGACGGGATTTCGGTGATGAATCCGATGAAAGAGGACGAAAACGTATTTGCAGCAGCCTCTGAGTTTTACAGGAAATTTTACTCCGACAATAATCCCCGCCGCATTATACTTGGAATAAATCCGGGCCGTTTTGGCGCCGGCGTTACCGGGATCCCGTTCACAGATACGATCCGTATGCGGGATAAATGTGGCCTGAGGCCGGCAGGAAAAAGAACATATGAGACTTCTTCGGTTTTCATTTATGAAATGATTGACAAATACGGCGGCACTAACAAATTCTACGGGGATTTTTTCATAAGTTCAGTCAGCCCGCTGGGATTTACAAAAACCGGACCCAACGGAAGGGCTTTGAATTACAACTATTACGACAGCCGTGAACTGGCAGATGCAGTTTATTCTTTTGCAGCCGATTCGATAAAAAGGCAGCTTGAGTTCGGGATAATCAGGGAAAAGGCATTCTGTCTTGGCACAGGGAAAAACTTCAGGTTCCTGTCTGCGCTTAACACAGAACACCGGTTCTTTGAAAGAATAATTCCTCTTGAACATCCCAGGTTCATAATGCAATACAGGGCCAGGCAGAAGGAAGACTTTATAAGGACCTATATAGAAATTCTCAGAACCGATAAATCCTGAAAAAATGACACAGGCAAAAAAGGAAAAATTCGAAAAGGATGATATACGGCTCGCAAAAATTGCAAAAGCCCTTGCACATCCTGCAAGGATAGCAATTATCCGTCATCTGGCAATGGCTGAAACCTGTTGTTTCAATGAAATTGCAAACGTCATCCCGCTTGCCGGTTCAACGGTATCGCAACATTTATCAGAACTCAAAAGCGCCGGCCTTGTAAAAGGGAGCTTTGAGCTTCCAAGGATTAATTATTGCCTTAACGAAGACGAATGGCGGCAGGCACGAAAACTTCTCAAGTCGTTTGCAAAGATCAAACCGGGGAAAGACAAGGATGACATTTCAGACTGATCGTTTGCCTGTTATTTCTTTTTTGAGTTGCTGAACCTGAAAGCCGCAAGGATTTTTTTGGGTAATTCCGTGTTGTCGTATACACCGCTAAAATTACCGGCACCAGGGCCATATGCAAAAACCGGGACCATCACGGCCGTATGGTTTTTAGTGGAGAAGTTCAGCGTCACTTCATGTGTTTTCAAATCCCCGCCGGTAATTGTAACACCTCCGGTCTCATGATCGGCTGTTGCTATTACAAGGGTATGTCTGTCTTTTTCTGCGAAATCAAGGGCCAGTCCGACAGCCTTGTTAAAATCAAGTGTTTCGTCAATCAGAGTATCTGCAGCATTTGCATGAGCGGCCCAGTCGATCTGTGATCCTTCTATCATCATGAAGAATCCTTTTTTGTTCCTGCTCAGTATCTCCAGTGCCCTGGCTGTTGAGGAAGGCAGCATATCTCCTCTTCCCTTCAGCCTGTAAGGTGGCTGGCCCGGATACGTAAGGCCAGCCAGTTTATTTGACTGCGACCTGGAAATCATTGCCAGATCTGTTGCAATTTCGTAGCCTCTCGCTTTAAGACTGTCAATAAGGTTGAGCTTGTCAGACCTTCTTGCGAAATGATCATAACCGCCTCCGATGAAAACATCGACATCTGTTTTAAGGAAATCCTTTGCAATATCCTCGTAGCTGCCCCGGCTTGACTGGTGTGCAATGAAGGAGGCAGGTGTTGCATGAGTCACCGATGAAGTTGCGACAACTCCGGTTGCCAGCCCGTTTTCCTCAGCTTTTGCAAGAACGGAATATACGGGGTTCCCGTTCTCATCAACCCCTATTGCCCCGTTCTTCGTCTTTGAACCCGAGGCAAGAGCCGTCCCCGCGGCCCCGGAATCGGTGATATAGGCATTTGCAGAATATGTAATCTGCAATCCTGTAACAGGAAACCGTTCAAAATTCAACGGAGCCTGTGAGGATGACATTGCAGCATATACTGTCGCAACACCCATACCGTCACCAATGAGCAGGATCACATTTTTTACGCCCGGATTTCTTTTCCCCGCTATTTGCCTTGAAGGATAACAGGAAACAAAAATCATGCTGATGATAAGAAGAATTGGGAGTTTATAAAGTTTTTTCATAACAGCAATCACGTTTAATTTATTAATGCGGCAAAATAATATTTTAATGGCAGAAAAAAATTGTTTTATAACATTAATCAGAAATGCACATGTCTGATCTTGTTCCCGCTCATCAAAAAGGAACCCCGGGATAATAAAAACCGAAAAAGCTTTTACTTTTGTGGCCGGTAAATCTTCAGTCTTGGCACAAAATTCAAAACTGGCTTTAGGGTTAAATAAAATATTCCGTTCGCTCCGGCACAGGAATTACAGGCTGTTTTTCGGCGGACAGAGCATTTCACTCATAGGCACATGGATGCAGAGAATAACAATGCCCTGGCTTGTTTACCATATGACCGGATCGGCTTTTCAGCTCGGACTCGTCAGTTTTGCAGGACAGATCCCTACTTTTATTCTTTCTCCTCTTGCAGGGGCCGTCACTGATAAATTTCCGAAGTACAGGATCCTTCTTGTAACTCAGATCATTTCCCTTATACAGGCAATGATACTTGCAATTCTTGCCCTTACAGGCACCATTCATATCTGGCACATTGTCGTACTCAGCATAATTCTCGGCTGTGTCAATGCCTTTGATGTCCCGTCGCGTCACTCATTAGTCATTGAGATGGTGGAGAAAAAGGAGGACCTGGGAAACGCCATCGCACTGAATTCGATGATGTTTAACGGCGCCCGCCTTATTGGACCATCAATAGCGGGAATTATGCTGGCAACCGCAGGTGAAGGCGTTTGTTTTCTTATAAATGCCATCAGCTACATTTTTGTTATTGTTTCGCTCACCATGATGACAATCAATAAACAAGGCAAAACTGTAAGCAACGGAAACCTGTTTGAAGAGATGAAGGAAGGCCTTAACTATACTTTCGGTTTTAAACCTATCAGGCACATTATAATATTGCTGGCTGTCGTAAATCTCCTTGGCGCCTCTTATCAGGTTCTGATGCCGGTTTTCGCAAAGGATATCCTCGGTGGAGGATCGGGAATTTACGGTTTTCTTATGGGGGCCGCCGGCCTTGGAGCGTTGGCAGGAGCCACTTACCTGGCTTCAAAGGAGACAGTAATCAAACTTGGCAGGATCATACCTGCAGCTTCGGCAATGTTCGGGTTGGGCCTCGTTGCAATGTCCTTTTCAAGACATCTCTCTGCAGCTTTGGTGTTCATTGCGATAGCAGGGCTTGGATTAATGCTGCATACTGCGTCAAGCAACACAATACTTCAGACAATAACAGATGATGATAAAAGGGGGAGGGTTATGAGTTTTTACACTCTTGCAATAATGGGCACCGCTCCTTTCGGCAGCCTGCTTGCAGGAAGCCTGGCTAAATTATTGGGTACACCGGTAACGGTTTTTATAGGAGGCCTGAGCTGTATCGCCGGTGCGCTGGTTTTTTACAGGAGACTTCCCGAACTGAAAAAAACAGTAAGGCCTGTTTATGTAAAAATGGGGCTGGTACCAGAAGTTGTTTCCGGAATTCAGACTGCTTCCGAGCCAATAATCAAACCAATCCGGGTTCCTGATTCACAGGATGTTGGTTGATGTTCTTGAAGAACTTCATCCAATGCGGCAATAATATTTTAAAAGCTGCGTTAAAATCAATGTGTGATATTTCAGAGAATTAATCAATTTTTCAACTTAAACTTATAGTCATGAGAATTATCAAAGTATTTCCCATTTTGATAGCATTTGTTATAATGGCAGGCTGTACAAAGGAAGATGAGCCGCGAACAGGTGAAGTATCCGGATTTGTTATAGATCACACTTCCGTGAAACTGTCCGCCATCCCGTCAATGTATATAGAAGCAGCAAAGGAAAACCTTCACATTGCATACAGTCATACATCTCACGGAAGTCAGCTGACCACAGGTATGTCAGGTCTCATTTCATTCAAGGGACCGTCATTTTCATGGAATAACGGGGGAAACGACGGGGCTCTCGACCTTCATGATTATGCAATAGAGGGTGACCTGGGAAATCCCGACCGTACTACCTGGGCAACCAGAACAAGGTCATACCTGGCAGCAAATCCTGATGTGAATGTTGTAATGTGGTCGTGGTGCGGGCAGGTATCCACGGCCACTGAAGCTGATATCAACACTTACCTGAACCTCATGGAAGATCTTGAAAGCGACTTCCCCGGTGTCAGGTTCGTTTATATGACAGGGCATCTCGATGGTACCGGGCTGACGGGTAATCTTCACAAAAGGAACGAGCAGATACGTAAATTCTGCAGGGATAACAATAAGATACTTTATGACTTTGCAGATATTGAGTGTTATAATCCCGACGGGACATATTTCGGTGATAAAAATCCGGATGACGGATGTAATTACGATACCAACGGTGATGGATCGAAGGACGGCAACTGGGCAATAGCGTGGCAGAATTCACACACCAGGGGAACCGACTGGTTCGATTGCACCGCTGCTCATACACAACCTGTCAATGCGAACATGAAGGCTTATGCGGCCTGGTGGCTATGGGCCCGTCTGGCAGGCTGGAACGGAAGATAACTTATTCATTTATTTCATAAACCACACTTGAAAGCGGGCTCCCGGATCCGATATAAAGTCCGACATTCATAAGATAGTTACCGGTATATGTCCTTCCGTTCTCCGTCATGCCGAAACCAGTTCCCGGGCCTCTCCTCCCTTCATTGGATACATTGATCTCCTGTATTTTATAGGTTTTCAGCGGATCCAGGCCGCGGAGCCTGACTTTGTTCATGGTTTCGCCATACCGGCTGTTAAGTGTATATCCAAAAAGGACAGCCCTGGTTTTTTCACGGTTCACATACATGAGAACCGCCCTGTTTTCCTTATAGGGAGAGACCAGCCTGTAAAGATCGCCGGTATATATGATATCCTTTATCCTGTTGTAATTTCTGACGGCATCCTGGCTGAATTTCAATTCATTATCGGTCATTTTGCCAACCTCAATATCATAGCCCATTTTCCCCATCATGGCAACATCAGTCTTGAATTTGAGCGACTGGTTGCCCCATGATGTGACATGGTTGCACACTGCTATTGCAGGAAAAAAATATGAATAACCCCATTGAATGTAAACTCTTTCAAGAGCGTCAGTGTTGTCGCTGGCCCAGAACTCGGTGAAGTATTTTAATGCTCCGTAATCAACCCTTCCACCTCCGCCTGAGCATAACATTACGGGAAGATGAGGGTATTTCTGGCGTAGTTTTCCGAGAATCCCGTAAAGGCTGTTTACATAATCGATGTAAAGGTGAGATTGCTTATCCTTCAGGAATGGTGAATATGCATTTGTCATCATTCTGTTGCAATCCCATTTGATAAAGGCAATTCCCGGGTTGACTGTAAGCATGCCGTCAACAACATTATATACAAAATCCTGAACCTTTGGATTTGTCAGGTCGAGCACAAGCTGGTTCCTGAAATAATGTTCCGGCCTGTTCGGAAGTTTAAGTATCCAGTCGGGGTGGTTCTCATACAGTTCACTTTTCGGATTTACCATTTCCGGTTCGATCCATATCCCGAATTTAACTCCTCTTGAATCTGCTTCCTTTACAAGATAGCCTAATCCGTCAGGCAGCTTGGCCCTGTTTTCCTGCCAGTCGCCCAGGCCGGCACGGTCATTGTTCCGCGGGTACTTGTTGGCAAACCAGCCGTCGTCGAGCAAAAATACATCAAGTCCCATTTTTTTTGTATCGTCGAGGATACTTGTAAGTTTCTTCTCATCGAAATTGAATCCAGTGGCTTCCCAGTTGTTGAGCAGAGTATATCTTGTGCCGGTACCGTCGAGTATACCGTATTTCATTGCCCAGCGGTGAAGGTTCCGGCTTGTCTGACCCGTGCCTTTATCGGAATATGTAAAAATCATTGAAGGTGTCCTGAAAACCTTTCCGGGATCAAGTGAATATTCTGAAGCAAAGGGATTTATCCCTGAAATGATCCTCAGCGATCCTTTTTCATCGACTTCGAAAAGAAACCTGAAATTTCCTGACCAGCCAAGTGTTCCTGCCAGGACTCTGCCGTTTTCCTCATCGGCTTTTTCATCAAGCGATACCATAAATACGGGTGTCTGGTACATATGAGCCCTTGTGCCCAATTTTGTATCGAGGATCCTGATCCCTGCCGTGAGTTCACTTTCTGTCATTTTCATCTCTTCGGCCCAGTCGCCATGAAACTGTGTGAGCCAGTATTTTTCAGCATCAAAATGAAGCATCGATGAGGCATAATTGAAAACAGTGACAGGTTTTTTTTCATCATGCTTTATTTCTGTCCATTGTTCAATCACATCTTCAGTGGCGTAAGTCTTTGTGAAAAGAGTAACAAAAAAAGGATAAACCGGATCTCTCAGATTTATCCTTGTAAGGTTCACACCGGGTTTTACAATCTCAACTTCATGACTCACATAGTTGAGTTCAAGTGAGGGATTGCCATCATTGTGAGTTGCCCTGACAGCCGGTTCAAAAAGGTTGTCGGTTCCGAAGGTGGCATAGGCCGGATGACCGGCATCTCTCGTTTGTACAGGAAAATCAGTGTCATCGGGTGCAGCTCCGAGGTATACCTGATAAAGACGCCCGTCTTTCGCGCTTACCCTGTAAATAAGGCTGATATTGTTTGTACGCAGCGGGATAAGCAGATCCTTTGCCTGACGCGACCCGGTCGCCACGGCCGGGAAGGGAGTGCCGGACGGATTCTGGGCATTCAGACAGAAACCGGTCATTGCCAGTGTCATAACGGATATAATCTTTTTCATTTTCATCGCGTGTGGTATTACTCGATTAAAGGATAATTACGATCAAACACTATCTAAATTTAAGGATTATTTTAAATAATAACTTATTGTTTTATTTTTGAAGTTCTGTATCTATATACTTATAATAAAATGTCCCTTAACCAACCTGATCTTAAAGGCAGATCACGCTCTGCTGCACTTTTCCTGTTTATCAGTTTCGGATTGTCCGCGTTGTCCTCAGGTTTCCCTGCCCCGCAGCAGGATACAACCCGGACAGGCGGAAACACCCTGAAACAGCCTGTTTATGTAACGACACGGCTGACCACTGAAAAACCTGTAATCGACGGAAAACTGGATGATGAATGCTGGAAACACGGGAACTGGGCAGGCAATTATAATCAGTATATTCCTAATGAAGGAGCTGAACCGACTTTTCCTACCGAACACAATATTCAATATGACGACCGTAACCTTTATATAGCGTTCCGCGCATATGATCCTGAACCTGATAAGATTCACAGGTATGCCGGTGTGAGAGACGATATTGTTGGAGATATGGTTGGTGTTAATTTTGACAGCTACCGTGATTACCGGACAGGCTTCGAATTTACGATCACCGCATGGGGGCAGAAAGTTGATCTTGTGCTTTTCAATCCTACAAACTGGGATTTCAACTGGAATGCTGTATGGAAGGGAAAAGTCGGATTGGAAGACTCGGCATGGGTTGCCGAGATAGAAGTTCCCCTGAGCCAGCTGCGTTACAGCAACAAGGATGAACAGGTATGGGGGCTTCACACCTGGAGATGGATTGACAGGCTGCAGGAAGAAAGCAACTGGGAGCGTCAGACCAAGACCGGGCCGGGCATGCTTTACAATTATGGGGAATTCATAGGCCTCAGGGGGCTGAAGAAGTCACGCCGGCTCGAGATACAGCCCTTTATTCTCGGGGATCTTAAAACAATGAAGGAGATACCGGGAAACCCTTATACAAAAAACGGGAGGACCTGGGGCGGGAATGCAGGATTGGATGCCAAAATAGGTGTATCCAGTAATTTTACAATAGACCTTACTGTAAATCCGGATTTCGGACAGGTCGAATCGGATCCTTCTGTTATGAACCTGACAGCATTTGAAACATTCTATGAAGAGAAAAGGCCATTCTTCCTTGAAGGCCTTACAATTTTCGATTACAAATTCGACAACCAGAACCTGTTCTATTCAAGAAGGATAGGCCATTCCCCTTCTCGTGTCGCAGATGCCGGAGACCAGGCTTTTGTCAAGAATCCCGACATGACAACGATATTGAGCGCGGCGAAATTCAGCGGGACAGACTCAAAGGGGCTCTCAGTCGGGCTTATCCAGAGTGTTACGGCAAATGAATATGCCAGGATAACCGACCTTTACGGCAATGAATCGAAACAGATTGTCGAACCCCTCACCAACTATCTTGTCGGACGCATTCAAAAAGGCTACAAAGCCGGAAACACAATAATAGGAGGGATGTTCACATCAACCAACAGGTTCATCAATGATGAGGAACTTGAATTTCTTCCGACCGATGCCTTTACGGGAGGTGTCGACCTGCTTCATCACTGGAAGGATAAGAAGTTTTTTGTAAATGCAAAAATATCGGGAAGTTATATTAAAGGCAGCCCCGAATCGATAAAAATACTGCAGGAATCACCGGCCCATTATTACCAGAGGCCGGGTGCTGATTATCTCGATTATGATATAACCCGGACAAGTCTGAGCGGTATGGGAGGCAAGATACAGGTTGGCAAGGGTTCAGGCGGACACTGGAAATATTCAACTGCACTGTCATGGCTTACACCGGGCTTCGATCTTAACGATCTTGGTTATATGAGGAGTGCAGACGAAATAGAGAACCAGAACGAGATTGAGTATTTCATTACAAAACCCGTATCGGTGTTCCGAACACTTTCTGTCAGCTTTGAGCAACGTAATTCATGGACTTTCAACGGAACTTCCCTGGGTTCAGACGCAGAGTTGGGTTTTACGGCTGATTTGACTAACCAGTGGAAATTTGAAGCGGAGGCCGCTTATCATTCGTCTGATATCGATACCAGGCTCCTGCGCGGAGGTTATGATGTCAGAATGCCCGCAAACACTGAAATCTCATTCGGACTTCAGTCCGATCCTTCAAAAAAAATCATTGCACATGCTGAATATCAGTATATGAAGGGAGCAGACAACTCTGCAACAGCTTGGACATTTCAGCCCGGCATTTCGGTGAGGCCCTTAAGCATTCTGAAACTCGGAATTAATGCTGAATATGAGGAAAACATGGACGAGTTGCAGTATGTAGCCACAAAAAATACGACAGAAAGCGGTAAACGGTACATACTTGGGACAATTAACCAGAAAACACTCGGGATCACATTCCGGGCCGACCTAAACCTTTCTCCGGAGTTCTCAATACAATATTATGGCAGTCCTTTTATCTCAAAGGGCAGATATTCAGAACTAAAGAAAATCACAAATCCTGAAGCCGGAAACTACAGGGACCGTTTTTCTGTTTATGAGAATGCAGTATTTGCTGACGGGAAATATCTTCTTCCCGACTATGACGGGGAATTTCCTGTCATGCTCGAAGTCGGAAACCCTGATTTTAATTTCCATCAATTCAGGTCGAACCTTGTGGCAAAATGGGAGTACAGGCTCGGTTCATTCATTTATTTCGTTTGGTCGGGAGAAAGGACAGGCAACAATGCATTTTCAAATGCTTCCTTCGGCGATTCCTATAAATTTCTGAGAAAAGCATATCCCAACAACATATTCCTTATAAAGCTCAATTACTGGTTCTCATTGTAAAACAATTAAATCTCCCTCCGATGGATTTGAACAACGAAAGCTGCATTTTGAAAATATATGCAAGCACCACCGACAGGATCGGATCCAGGCTTCTTTATGAACATATTGTCAACATGGCCAGAGACAGAGGCATCTCGGGAGTCACTGTGTACCGTGGTATAATGGGTTATGGATTAAGCAGTTCCATCAGCTCGGCTAAGTTCTGGGAACTTACCGAAAAGCTGCCTGTGATGATTGAGATAATTGACAATAATAATGTGATAAATGAGTTCTACAAATTGATAGAGCCTGAACTTGTGAAGATGCCTAAAGGGTGCCTTGTTATTGTTGAGCCAATAACCGTAAAACTTCATAAACCGGGAAAGCATTAATGTTTTTTCTGGCATTGCAACTGGCTTATCTTCTTGTAACAAAGTGCTGCTGAAAGATTGGTCACCGGAAAAAGCAGTATTGATCTTTGAAATTCAGCAGGAAGTCAAAATAATGCCAAATTTCCTTTGCAGGCCTGATAAAATTCGCCAATTTTGACACAAATGATTTGCAAAACAGAGCTATTAAGGGAGAGAAATAATAACAAGCATTGAATTTCTGAAGATGAAGATATTGATTTGCGAAGACAATCCTATGGCAATGAAAACCCTGTCGGTAATCCTTGAAAGAGAAGGATTTCTGACTGATCTGGCTGAGGACGGGAACATTGCCATCGAGTTGCTTCAGAAAAACGATTATGACCTTCTTGTTGTTGATATTCATCTGCCATACAGGAGCGGACTTGAACTTGTAAAATTCGTAAGATCCGACCAGGGTAAGGATACTCCGGTGATAATCCTGACAGCTTTCAGTGATCACCAGATGCAGCGCCAGGCCGGAGAACTGGATATCAGCGACTATATTGTAAAACCGTTTAATCCGGCCGAACTGGTGGCAAGGATAAAAACAATTCTCAGCAAATAGGTTATGCCAAAACGTCTTGTACTTTTATTTGTTGGATTTTTAATACCGGTGTTGTTAAATGTTTCACAGCTCATTGCCCAGGAAATCACTGATCCTGAAGCAGAATATACGCGCATAAGGACAATGGCTTTCGGAGGCGGATATGCTGAAGCAGCTGTCGCTGCACGCAGGCTGGTCAATGCCTTTCCCGAATACGGCGATGCAAGAGTACTTCTTGGAAGAATACTGGCATGGCAGAAAGACTACAAACAGGCTGCCGCGGTAATCGACACTCTTCTTATGAAGGATCCCGATAACGGCGACGCCCTCGAGGCAAGACGCGATATCTCATTGTGGTCGAAGGAAAATACAGCCGTGGCGACAGATGTCAGAACAGGTTATTCATTCGACTATTTCTCTTTACCCTATACAAGATTCTGGCAGGTTTTCAGTGCAGGGGCAGGGCACAGGTTCAACTGGGGCCCGGCTGCAGCAGCAATAAATATGGGAAACCTTATAACAGATGATGCAACAGGCATTTCTGCAACTGAATTCCAGGTTGAGGTTGAAGCATATCCACGCTTCTCAGACAAGAATTACGCTTATGTCTCCTATGCATACAGCCCGGGCACTTACTTCCCGACACACAGGGCAGCCTTTGAATTATGGCAGATACTGCCTGAAGGCTTTGCAATATCAGGAGGCATAAATTATTATTATTTCGACCGGAATATTTTCATCGGGCTTGTTTCAATTGAAAAATATGCCGGGAAATACTGGTTCTCCGGTAAATGTTTTGTATATTTCAAGGACGACGGACCACGTACTTCGTACTATATTAATGCCCGGAGATATTTCAATGATTTCGATTACCTGCAGCTGACATTGGGTACAGGAACAGCCCCTGATGAACCTTTCGGCATAAGGGAGGATATAAACCGCCTTGGTGCAAACAGCATCAGGCTCGCCTATAACTTTAATGTGACAGGAAAGCTGAATATCAAGCTTGGTGCGGGTTATTCGCGTGAAGAATATGACGTTGAAGGCGGAACGGCAAAAAGGGACCGGTTTGAAGGATTTGTTAACCTTGTTTATGCTCTTAAAATGAAGTGATGAAATACAGGATCCTGGCCATATTGTCACTTCTTGCTTTTACAGTTGCCGGCGCGGAACCTTTTACGGCCCCGTTGTCGCTGTCCACCGCCAGAAACGGCCGTCCTTCCCCTATTTATATAGCTGATGGAATAGAACTTATTACAATGCACCCCGACAATGTCAGGATTGACGACCTGATTGACCTTTCAAAGGATGTCTATCCGATACAGATTGGAGCATTCAGGGTCAAGACAAATGCTGAAAAGCTTTATTCGACAGTGTCCAAAATCCTCGGGAAGGATGTTATCATGCTTGAGGAAGACGGCTTCTTCAAAATAAGGGTAACGAAACTCGATAAAGCCAGGATACTGAACTACATTGATTCAGGGAAAACCGGCATTGCAAATCCATCCGATACGACTGTTGCAGCGATACCGGCTGATTCTGTAAATATCGCCTATTCGATCCCTGATTCTGCCCTGGTGGCTCAGGCTGTGCCTTTAACTCTTGCCGGCGGAACATCTGGCCGGGATCAGGCTCAGCTTGTTGAACCAATCGAACGACCTCGCCGAAACCTGTTCATTATAAATGATGAAAGCCCCTGGCTGAAACGGATAAACTATTTCGGAAAATCCTTTGCGCTTGTCAATGCCCTGATAATCACTATAATCGTTTCAATAGCCACAATGATGATTCTCCTGATGGTTATCCTTCTGAACAGGGCCAGGATGGAAAAGCAGGAAGATCTTAAGCAATATCTGGCTGAAACATACCAGGGAATGATCATTGATTATCTTTTCACAGGCAGCAGCCCCGACAAATTCAGGTCAATTGCATCTGATAATTTCAGGCGGCAGGCCCTGATCGACCAGATGATAGACGTGAGCGTGAACCTGAAGGGTGATGCTGAGGAAAAACTTGGCGGACTATATCTGTACCTTGGTCTCGACAGGGACTCGATAAGGCGCGCAAAGGATTACAGGTGGCACAAGAAAATAAAGGGGTTCCGTGAGCTTGCATTCATGAACATAAAGGATGCCAATAACATTATTTACAGAGCTCTTAACTCGAAAAACGACATCCTGAGAATGGAAGCCCAGATCGCACTGGTACGGCTGACCGACGATGACCCGTTTGGCTTTCTCTTCCAACTTAACAAACCATTCTCTCTCTGGGAACAGATAACCCTTCATGAACTTATTATACAGCACGATCTTCCGGTGCCTGAGTTCAGGAAATTTCTCAAGGCCGGAAACCCGACCGTTGTCATGTTTGCACTCAGAATGATAAGGGAATTTAAGCAGAAAGACGCCGAGGACGACGTAAGGGAAACACTTGAGCATCCTTCACCCGCGGTCAGGAAACTGGCAGTCCAGGTAGCCGGCGACCTTGAGATGCGATCCACTCTCGAGGTTATGAAGCGGCTTTACAAGAACCAGGATTACAATACCTGCATCGAAATAATAAGGGCAATGGCAAAAATGCCTGATCCTTCACTACTGGGATTCCTCAAACTGGTTCTTGACAAGGAGGACGATGTTCAACTCCAGATCGAGGCAACCAAGGCAATTGAGAACAACGGGGAAGAAGGAGTGAAGACACTTGTTAAACTGATGAAATCAGAGTACAAGAACTACAATATTATTGTCCGTCACGTACTTGACAGGCGAATATTCTGAAAACCATGGGATTTATTTTTGGACATATAGTATTTTATCTTACCCTGATCCTCTTCGGATCTTACCTGGGACTTGGCATCTTTTCTGCAATAGCCCTTCGTAAATACCTGAGAAAGAACAGCTACATCAATTATAACTCCCTGGTGCTTTCACCACTGAGCCCGAGAATATCCATCATCGCTCCGGCTTACAATGAAAGCAAAACCATTATCGACAACGTACGCACCCTTCTTTCGCTCTATTACAACAATTTTGAGGTCATAATTGTAAATGACGGGTCAACCGACAACACCTTCGAACTTATGAAGGATGCCTACGACCTGGTAAGGGTCAATTATTATTTCGATTACCGGATACCGTGCGAAAGGATCAAAGGAGTATACAGGTCGAAAAACCCGTCATACAACCGCCTCACCATAATAGATAAGGTTAACGGTGGAAAAGCTGATTCACTCAACGCCGGGATCAACATCTGCCATAGTGATCTGTTTGTGTCGATAGATGCTGATTCAATAATCGAACCAGATTCCATCCTCAAGCTTGTGAAACCTTTCCTTGAGGAAAAGGACAGGAAGGTTATAGGGGCAGGAGGTGTAATCAGGATCGTCAACTCGTGTGATATTGAAAGAGGTCATATCCGCGAGATAAAGATCCCGTCAAAACTTCTTCCAAGATTACAGGTACTTGAATATACAAGGGCGTTCCTTCTTGGAAGGATGGCTTGGAGCCAGCTCGACGGGCTTATGCTGATTTCGGGCGCCATGGGGATCTTCGACCGCGAAACCGTTATAAAGGCTGGCGGTTACAGCATAAAAACGGTAGGGGAGGATATGGAGCTCGTTCTGAGGATGAGGCGTTATATGGCAGAAAATGACCGGAAGTACGAAGTGACCTATATCCCGGATCCTTTGTGCTGGACAGAAGTCCCTTCTGACCTTAAATCATTGCGTAAGCAGAGAACACGGTGGACACGTGGACTTATTGAATCACTGAGGACGCACAGGAAGATTTTCTTTAATCCTGTTTTCGGACGTTTGGGAATGCTCGGATATCCTTACTGGTTCTTCTTTGAATGGATGTCGCCTTTAATTGCCTTTGCGGGATTTATTTATACAATATATCTTATTGCCACAGATTCACTTAACTGGCCGTTTTACCTTCTGCTTTTCCTGTTTGTTTATACATTCGCAATATGTATTTCAACCTGGGCGATACTTTTTGAGGAAATCACTTTCCATAAATACAAAAAGAAAAGAGATGTCTTAAAACTTTTTGTCATTTCACTTTTTGAACCTTTCTTTTATCCTATCCATACATATTTTGCCATCATTGGCAACCTGGAGGCCCTCAGAGGGAAAAAGGGATGGGGCAAAGCGGAAAGGGCAGGCTTTGAGAAGAAGAAGAAACCAAAAAAACGTGTTATCACTTCCGACGACTCCGCATTCAATATGTAAAATCGGGAATTGCATTCAACCCGTTTTTTACAACATCCAGAGTCTTTTTCTCCTTTGCCTCAGTAGGCGGAACAACGAGCCACAATGGCCATGTGTATCTTCCGGTTGATGAGGTAACGACTTTGTCGAAGTAAACTGATACTGCTATTCCGTCCGACCCGGTGGTTGAAATCTCATAGTTGTAGCCTCCGTCATATGAGACAGCTCCATCAATAACTTTCATCTGGGAAGGATCGCGGAAATATAGCATTGTCCAGGGGATACGTATCTTTATTTTACTGCCGCTCCAGGCGACAGCATTACGCTGCCCGTATGTGAAATCTGAACCATTCTCCATGGGTAGCATTCCAATGTCCTGTACTGTGCCTGTAAATCCATCATTAACCCATCGCATAAGGATCCATGGTGCACCGTCCGACACTGTACTGTAAAATTTCTGGACAGCATGATTTGACAGGTCGAACCGCGGGGTAAGCCCGTACATGTTATACGCTTCCGTAACAAAGTATGAAGCCGTATCTTCGGAAAGGACCATCGACAAAAGAAATTCCGACCTGTTGGAAAGGCTCCTGCCATTGGGAAGCTTCGATTCGCCGAAACTTGCAAGATAGGTATCAAATGCAACCATTACTGAATCGCCTGCCGAAAGCTCCCTGCCAGCTTCAATTTCGAGATAGAAAAAACTGTTGTCATTTGTGGCTCGTATGGTTTTAACCGGACCGTCTGATTTGTCAGTAAGATAACTGACGAATGGGAGGGTGGAGGTCTGTTCGAAAGTAAGCAGGCCGAAATTCTGTTCCGGTGAAGTAAGATTATGCCAGATGTGCCGTGTGGGAATAGTGATCCCTCCAATGTTTGTTCCATATGCTTCAAGATAGGACACTATCCATGTTGGCTTGAACCATTCATCCATCCAGGCAAACATGAAGCCGCCTGCGCAGCCGGCATCAAGGATATTATGCATGAGCCTCATATTATTTTCTCCCTGTTGAAGCTCCGAATACCCTCCGTGATGCATGCCGCTGAACGACTGATGAGCGCTTCCCCAGCTTGATGGAACTCCGAATTCAGCTATGACAAGAGGCATCGAGGTGTAATGTGCCTTGAGGTCGTTCAGATACCCCAGATAACTGTTAGGGCCATAATTGTCGCGATAAGTAAGATAGGATGGTTGCTGACTTATGAAGTTCGGATAATAGGGATATGCATGGTATGAGGCAAAGATACCTGGTTCAGGTATCCTAAGTTTTATTTTTTCAAGATCATATGAAGCCTTGTCCTCATCGGTATGGACTTCTGTCGGGTGTGTAAGCGGATCAAGTGTCGGCCAGCTCGACATGCTTACCGGCCGGCGGACTGAATAATTCAGCGCTTCGTATTTAATAGTCTCGTCAAGCATCCTGGCGATAAATACCTCAGTGGCTTTTCCATTGTCAATGGTAAGATAAGTTCCGGAGAAAGATCTTACAGAAGGATTCCTGGAATCGGTGGTATCAACTTCCTGAGGACTTATTTCCCGGCCAAGGATATAGCCGGCGGTCCAGCGCGAGACATCGGTAACATACCGTCCGTACGACCTTCCGTATCTGTAAGCAATATCCCCATTGCCGTTTATGCAGTCGACTGCCTCCTTTATTCCTGAAGTAAATGATTCTGTTCTTCCAAGCAGATCGTATGAGTCATAATCGGAATAATCCTCAATCTCATCGAGCCATATTCCCTGGAAAAGCAAAAGCGGATTATCAGGGTGGCGCTCATTGTAGTTTGCAAGCTTTTCGTAAAAAACCGGGGGATGTAATGTATATACTCTTATGCAGTTAAAACCCGACTCAGCCATTTTTCTTATCCAGTCTTCATATTGTGCACCTGAAATGGCATAGGCTATTTCACCAGGCCAGTATCCGGGAGGAGAAGATCCCAGGTTTATGCCCTTAAGCACAAGCGATTCATAACCTGAGCCGGTATGCATTGCAAAATTGCTGCCCTGGGTTTTAAAAGGGAGTTCCACTTTGCGTGTGAGTTCGAAATTTATGGTTGTATCTTTTCCTATTGTGATGTCGGTGAGCCTGACAGGATAATAGCTGTCGCAAGTCACTGATGTGACAACGGGAACCCTTACAGAAGCTGCAAGTGGCATCATCAGTGGGGGCAGCATGTCGGGCTCCAGTGCCGTTCCTGACGAATAAGTTGAAAAACCCACCGCCTTGACAAGCTTCCCCGAGAATGTCTTCCCTCCTGATGTCAGTGCAAAAAAATAAAACCCGCTGCGCTGTGGTGCCCCCTGCTGGTTGCAGCCATCCCATACTATGTGATAGCTTCCGGGGCTGACTGAATCAAAAAAGGTTTCCATAACTTTTTGCCCCGAGAAGCTGTAAATAGACAAACGTATGTCAGCCTGATTATTGATGATGAAAGGAATATTCACTGAATATGTGAAGGGATTGGGATATGGGACACCCACTTCAACCGATCCGGAAATGTTATCGTAAAGATTTGACAATCTTAATGTATACCTCCCGTCCGACCCCGTTTTAATTGCATATTCAGTTGTGCCTGCCATCATCGACACCCTGGCGTTTGCCACAGTGGCCCCGTATGAATCAGTAACCACCCCTGACACATAATAATCACGCCCGCTTAACACGGGAGCCGTCACGACCGGTAAACATGATATCAGGAGCATTGCTCTTGCAGAAGCATTTAAACGCCAATTCATAATGGAGGCTGGGAATAAATTGTTTTAAACCTGTTAAAAGTAATAAAAAGAAGCATTAATTATTAATTTTAAAAATCCAATGCAGAATCACATATATGGATATTAACGAAATAACATACCGTAATATTGGAAGGAACGATAATAATGAACTTGCGGAACTCATAAGAAACGTTTTCAGGGAGTTCGGAATTGACAGGCCCGGGACAGTATATTTCGACCCGACAACTGACTCACTTTATGAGCTTTTCATGACCCCTGTTTCGGTTTACTGGGTGGCAGAGGCAAACGGAGCCCTCGCAGGTGGATGTGGTGTATACCCGACACCCGGACTGCCTGATGGTTGCGCCGAGCTTGTGAAATTTTACCTTCTTCCCCAATGGAGGGGCAAAGGTATCGGGAGGACCCTTATGGAGAAATGCTTCGACTCGGCCAGGGAAGCCGGTTACAGGCAGCTTTACCTTGAATCCCTTCCCGAGTTGCATAAAGCAGTATCCATGTATCTGAAGTCGGGATTCAGGCATATTCCGCATGCACTGGGAAATTCGGGCCATTTTGGATGCAACATCTGGATGGTAAAAGATCTGTAGGATCCATCAGGATCATTTCATCTGAAATTGTGCGAGTTCATTAAGCAGGAATAAGACCTGACGGGACCATTTTTAAGGACCGCCAGGAAAAAATCTGGTCACCGGGAAATAAAAACCGGATGATGGTTGTCTAATAGCTGTAAGGAATAACATTAAAATTGAAATGAAAAGGACATTAATTATTACCGGTATTGTCGCCGGACTTACTATAATAGCATTGTTTGTATTCAACAAGCTTGTTTCTAAAAAGGATACAAACAGTATTTTTACTGAGGTACAGGAAGGTCCGTTCGAGATCACCGTGTCAAATTCAGGAGAACTCGAAGCTGAGAAGTCAGTTGATATTTTAGGTCCAGAATTAAACAGGTCGTCGCAGCAGGGCGGCCGCGGTGGCGACCATGGACCCGGCGGAATGCGTTTCATGAGTTTCAAGATTCAGGATATTGTACCTGAAGGTACCGTGGTAAAGGAAGGCGATTATATTGCCCAGCTCGACAGGACCGATTATGACAATTCCCTTAAAACAGCAATTGAAAACCTTAACACACTTAGGTCAAACCTTGAAATGGCTATCCTCGACACAGCCGTCACTCTTACAAATCTGAGAGATGCAATAAAGAACCAGACAATAGCCGTTGAGGAAGCCAGAATAACGCTGGAACAGTCAAAATATGAGCCACCCGCCACTATAAGGCAGGCCCAGCTGAACGTCAACAAACAGGAACGGGCCCTTGAACAGGCTAAGAAGGCTTACACCCTCAGGAAAGCCAAGGCACTTGCAGATATAAAAACCAAAAGGAGACTCTATAATGACGGTGAGGAGCTGGTAAAAGGGCTTCAGGATTTTCTTTCAGAATTCACCATACGTGCTCCATCTGCCGGAATGGTCATTTACAAGAAGGAATACAACGGAACAAAAAGGAAGGCCGGGTCGCAGGTTAATCCATTCGACCGGGTAATTGCAACACTACCCGACCTAAGCACAATGATCTCCAAAACCTATGTCAGCGAAATAGAGGTCAACAAGGTCAAACCCGGTCAAAAGGTTGTAATATCCATTGATGCAATGCCAGGTAAATCTTTGACGGGCGTTGTCAAGAGTGTGGCCAACATAGGGGAGCAGCTGGAGAATTCTGATGCCAAAATGTTCGAGGTCCTGATAAAAATAGATGGACTGAATCCGGAACTCAGACCGGCCATGACTACATATAATAAAATTATTATTAACTCATACGACAATGTAATTTACATTCCAACAGAGTGCGTTAATGCCGGCGTTGATGGAATTCCTTTTGTTTACAGAAAAAACAAGACAAAGCAGGTTGTTGTTCTGGGAGAAATGAACGACAAGAACATAATTGTCAGGGAGGGGCTTGAACCCGGAACAACAATATATCTCGTTCCGCCGGAGGACCCGTCAAAATTCCGGCTTGTAGGCATGGATCTGATTGCCGGCACTAAATAAAACAATATATTCCTTACGGAACATCCATTCTTCAGGGTGCATACAATGCCGGAAGAATGGATTTCTTTTTTAAAACATTTTCAGGGAATTAGTAACTTTGATAAGATAATTTTACATTCCGGCCAGGTCGTTGAGTAAAGTGAGGTTTTTCTGACACAATCATATAAAGTTCATTAGGATGAAACCAAAAGAATTGTTCCTGATTGCATTATTGATGATGTGCTTCGCCACATCACCGGCTCAGCAAGGAGGCTCACGCGTTGAGATAACCGGTACTGTTCTGGATGAATCGGGCAAACCGATAAGCAATGCCATTATACTGACCGACGGCAGGAACTCAGGCACTGTTACGGGCCCCGACGGGAAGTATAAGATTAAGATCAGGGCCGGGGTCCGGAGGCTGGGAGTTCTGACATTCACCAATGGCGTTGTGGAAGAAGACATTGAAGGGAGGACAGAGATCAATTTCAGGTTCGGAGCCAGGGCCGGCGAAAGCCGGGCTGCCGTTAACGATGAAACGCAGCCTGAGGAAGAAGGTGTTAATACGGGGTATAGCCACGTCAAGAGAAAGGAAGCTGCCACCGATATTGATAAAATTGACGGGACAAATAAAAAATTTGCCAGCTACACTTCAATTTATGAGATGATTGAAAGAGAAGTTTCAGGTGTAAAAAGGTCAGGCAACGGTTTTGTCGTCCGCGATTCAAAGGACTTTTTCGGGAGTGTCCCTGCGCTTCTTGTTGTTGATGGTACCTATGTTGATGATATTTCAGGTATAAGGCCGACGGAAGTTGAATCCATTGAAGTTCTGAAAGGAGCATCAGCCTCCATTTATGGTTCACGGGGCTATGGAGGGGTTATAATCATCAAGACGAAGATAAAGAACTGACCTGGTGAGGATTTCTGTCTTTGCTAAATATAATAGCCAGCACGATTACAACCTTTTGGGATGGGACCAGAGTGACCTGCTCTCATTCAATCTCACCCTTATTGTGTACCCGGAGCCGGGATCGAACCGGCACAGCATCGCTGCCACTGGTGTTTGAGACCAGCGCGTCTACCAATTCCGCCATCCGGGCAAAAAATAAATTCGGTAGATAAATAATCTCTCATTCAATAAAAGAACTCAGCCCGTTTCACCGGGATGGCGGAATTGGCCGCCCCTGCAGTCTGGCTCCCCGCTAAAAACACCCGCAGGGTGTTTTATTAACGCCCGGCCCTGCCATCCGTGCAACATTAGTCTTGCAGTCGTGATGACTTGCCGGACTGCGAAAATAAGATAATTTTTACACTTTTCGGCCCTTACTTCCTTTATCTTTTTCCTTTTGTCTTTTATCTTGTTTTCGCTGCCAATTCACGTATAACCGATGCAATACTATCCGCATCAAATCCGCATTCCCTGATGAGTTCTTCCTGCGTGCCATGCTCGACAAAATAATCAGGGATCCCAAGCCTTCTTATCCTTGAATTATAACCATTGTCACACATGAATTCTGTTACCGCACTTCCAAGCCCTCCCTTAAGGATTCCATCCTCGACAGTAATGATATTACTGAATTTTTTGAAGACCGAATGAAGGGCTTCAGTATCAATGGGCGAGAGAAACCTCATATCCCAATGGGTGACGGTTATTCCTTCAGGGGCAACTTTTGAGGCTGCTTCAACAACGAAATTGCCGGGATGGCCGATGCTTAACACTGCAACATCCCTTCCTTCACTAATAAGCCGGGCTTTCCCTATCTCTGTCTCTTGAAATGGTTTCTGCCAGTCTGTAACCATACCGTTGCCTTTGGGATACCGAATTGAAAATGGTCTGGCATTTTTCTCAAGCTGAGCAGTGTAGAGCATATTCCGCAGTTCAAGACTGTTCATTGGGGCCGCAACAATCATGTTCGGGATCGACCTCATAAAGGCAAGGTCAAAAAATCCGTGATGAGTGGCGCCGTCAGAACCTACAAGCCCGCCTCTGTCGACACAGAATACAACATGCAGGTTCTGAAGGGCAACGTCATGGATAACCTGGTCGTAAGCCCTCTGGATAAACGAAGAATAAATATTGCAATATGGTATTGTGCCCTGGGTTGCAAGACCGGCGGAGAAAGTCACGGCATGCTGCTCGGCAATCCCGACATCGAATATGCGGTCGGGAAGTTCCTCGTTCACTATGCACATTGAGCATCCGGTTGTCATTGCGGGTGTAATGCCGACGATCTTCTCATTTTCACGTGCAAGCTCGAGAAGGCTTTTTCCAAACACTTCCTGATAAGTTGGAGGGATACCTGAGTCGGGGGTCTTTAAAATGGCACCTGTCCTGCTGTCGAATTTTCCTGGTGCATGATATGCAGTCTGATTTTCTTCGGCAGGTTTGAGCCCTTTGCCCTTAACAGTAAGGCAATGCAGGAGCTTCGGGCCTGGGATCCTTTTAAGATCCTGCAGAACGCTTGTCAGATGAAGAATGTCGTGACCATCAATAGGGCCAAAGTATCTGAAATTAAGTCCTTCAAAAAGGTTGCTCTTATCAAGGATTGTGCTCTTGAACCCGGCTTCCAGCTGACTGGCAAGAGTCCGGGCATTCGGGCCCAGCTTGTTGAACCGGCCGAGCAGGTTCCAGATCTTGTTCCTGAACCTGTTATATGTTCCGCTTGTGGTAATATCGATCAGGTACTCCTTCAGCGCCCCCACGTTGGGATCGATGGCTATGTTGTTGTCATTCAATACGACAAGCAGGTCCGACTTTGCTATGCCCGCGTTATTAAGCCCTTCAAAAGCCTCCCCGGCTGTCATCGCGCCATCACCTATGACGGCAACCACATGCCTCTTTTCCCCCTTTCTTTTTGCCGCAACGGCCATTCCCAAAGCTGCCGAGATAGATGTGCTCGAGTGACCGGTCCCGAAGGCATCATACTCGCTTTCCGCCATCTTGGGGAACCCGCTTATACCCTTGTACATCCTGTTGGTTGAGAACCTGTCCCTTCTTCCCGTAATTATCTTATGGCCGTATGCCTGATGCCCGACATCCCATATTATCTTATCGTACGGAGTGTTGAATACATAATGCAGGGCCACAGTAAGCTCAACCACTCCCAGACTTGCACCCAGATGCCCGGGGTTCCTGCTTACCATTTCAATGATGAACTGGCGCAATTCAGAACAAACCCTTACCAGATCGGTCGGATTTAGTTTTCTAAGATCCTCGGGTGTGGAAATTTTAAAGAGAAGATTCTCCTCCTGATTCATTCTGAAAACAAGTAAAAAACAGCATGCAAATATAACAAATATTATTCCCTTATGTTTGCCCGGCCATATAGCGGATTTTCTTATTTTTACTCCGGAATGAAATATCTATATCCCTGCCGTGCCATGAATAAAAAACTTAATTTGTTGCTTGTAATGATGATTGCGACTCTCTTCATGATGTCGTGCGTTTCAGGAAAAAAATACAGGGAGATGCAGTTTATGAACAGGCAGAACATGATGGAGCGCGATGATTTAAAGGCCGAAAACCTTACCCTTTCCATGCAGAACAGGGATGCTGAGATGAAGATATCTGCCCTTGAAAAGGATATTGCCAGGTTACGGCAGGATCTTGCCACCGCTGAAATTGAACGCAACAAGGCAAGGGATGAACTTAATATAATATCCGGAAGGTACAACGACCTTCAGAATGCCCAGGATGAGCTTGTCAGGGGCAATGTGGCCGAGACCCGTAAGCTCCTGACTGAACTGCAGGCTGCACAGGATAAACTCAGGCAGAAGGAAGAAATTCTGCGTCAGCTTGAACAGTCGCTCGACCTGAAAAAGATTTCACTTGACGAACTTACACTTGAACTTGAAAGGAAAAACGCAACCCTCGCAGATCTTCAGAAGGTACTTGATTCACAGAAAAAAATTGTTCAGGATCTTAAGAACAAGGTATCCGAAGCTCTTCTCGGATTTGAAAACAACGGGCTGACAGTTACCAACAGGAACGGAAAGGTTTACGTTTCACTTGATGAAAAACTGTTATTCAAAACTGCAAGCTGGGATATTGATGCCAACGGCAGGAATGCCCTGAAAAAACTTGCCGCGGTTCTGGAAAAGAATCCCGGGATACAGGTTACAATTGAAGGACACACCGATAACGTACCATATAAACCCGGATCGGGTCAGCTGAAGGATAACTGGGACCTGAGCGTAAAAAGGGCCACGACAGTGGTAAGGGTACTGCTTGAAGGCACCAGGATAAATCCTTCGCGCCTGACAGCTGCCGGAAGAAGCCAGTATGTCCCGGTTGAGGCTGCAGATACTCCGGAAGCACGACAGAAAAACCGACGCACCGATATTATCCTCACACCCGATCTTACAGAACTTTATAAGCTGATCGACAGATATTAAAATGATTTCGGAATTCGGAATTCCGATTCCGGATTAAGGAACTTGTACGGAGTGAAGCAGAAGACGCTGAGGAACACCGAGTCAGAAATTAATTCCGAATTTCTTAGCCCACCTTTAGGGGGCTGGGGTGGTAAAATCGGCAACAGAGCAGGGTTGAGTACATTTCGGATTTCGGAAGGTTGAATCCGGATTTATTAATTCCGAAATCACAATTCCGACATCCGAAATCAAATTATTGCGAGAATTCCTGCAGTCTTACCTTCATATTCTTGAGAGCCTGGAGCAGGTTTTCCTCTGGCTTAAGGAAATCCTGGCTGCCCCAGAAGACCGGGTCATAATCCTTTATTGTCCTGGAGAACACGTCATGCGCGGGAGCAAGCTCCTCCCTGTCGAATCTTGTTACATTCTCCGTGCTTGCGCTGGTGACGGCCATCTCGAAGAATACGCTGAAAACCGCGTTGAACAGACGCTTCTTCTGTTTAGACTGAAATTCGAGATCGCCCCTGACATGATTAAGGAAATACCTGTCGCCAATCTTGCGGTAACTTACGGAATACTTTACCGAAACGGGCCATGTAGTAAAATCCCTTGAGGGGTTGGATATAAAGGAGCCCTTCATCTTCTGAAGGTAGGCGGGATTGATAATGAATTCAGCCCTGACAAGGGCATAATCAGTCGTATTTATGAACATTGATCCCCTAAACATAGGCATTTCAGCATCTTCTCTCGGGCCGAATTCAATTTCAAAAGCCGATTCATCATCATAGGAGACAATGTCTGTAAGCCTGTAGCTGTAATCTTCAATACCGGCTCCCCGAGATAGGAAATCAAAGGAATTTCTTATCCCGTCAAGTTCGAGGCATGTGCTGAGGCCGGCCTTCAGACGGACTGTAACTGAATCGCTTACATTAATGTTTTCAATCTTCCTGCTTTTGAGGACCTTTATCTGATCATTAAGAAGAGTAGCGGTATACGGACTTTTGAAGATCTGCAGTATAGCCTCCGAATATGTCTGAAGCTGCGATCTTCTGAGCACACCTTCCCTGTAAAATGCAGTCATCCCCGCCGGCGTGTTTCCATAATTCCTGGGAATCCCTGAAAGGGTTTTGTATATTATCTCCTGCGGGATCTGATTTTTGATAATTATTTCGGGTATTGAAATGAATTCCCTTTTCATCTCAACGACGAAATTGCTTCCAAGCGACTGTATCACCGGGATCTCCCGTGCAAAATAGCCAAGGTAGGACACCACGATTGTATCGGCACGGTCGCCTGGAAGGAGCTTGAGACCGAATTCGCCGTTATTATTTGACACGGTTCCCCTGCCGTTTTGTTTTAGCGCGATTGTTGCAAACGGCAGAGGTTCGGATGATTCGCCGTCGAGTACGATTCCCGATATTATTCTAATTCCTGACATCCCTGTTGTATCTCTATATGAAGGTGGAGAAGGGGGAGGCAGGTTCCTGGAAATAATTATGAACTGGTCGATTACTGAATATAAAAGTGAATCTTTCCCGAGTATGCTGTTGAGGATCTCCCTTAGTTTTGTCTGTCTGAAATTCATTTCCGACCTGGCCGCCGGGTCCACAAGCCTGCTGTCGTATGTGAAATGATAACCTGTATGTCTGGTAATCAGGTTAAGAGCATTTACGGTTTTTATTGTCCCGGCCCTGAAGGTGAATGAAGAATCAAGAATACCATCCTGACAGAGGATCTTCTGAGATGGAATCAGTGATATCAACAATGCAATGGCTGATATATATTTGAATATAATGCCATTGTTGGCAGACATAAGACAAACGGTTAGCTATTTTTTTGAAAGATGGTAAACGCTACCATCTTTTGAATAACCGAGGTTAAAGCTAAGACAAATTAACCGGATAATTGTTTCCTCAGGCTGATTATCCAGCGGGCCGTTTGTTGTCCAGGTGTTTTTTAGTATTTCAGGGTCATCGGCAACAACGTCCATATTATAAACCCTCCTGAGATCCTTCAATACCACGTCGAGAGGCTGCCCGTCGTAAACAAGGATGCCACTGTTCCATGCCATGTAATTCTGATCCTCGTTAAGATGTTTTTCTGATGACCGGCTGCTCATAGTCCCGACATATCCCGGGTCGACGACGATATTTCTTGTTCCTTCATTGTCGGTAACAATTACCTTGCCGGTTTTTACGAACACTTCAACTGCCGAATCAGCATTGCTTGTAATTACATTGAATGTAGTGCCTACAACCTTTATGCTGGCATTACCTGCATTTATTGTAAAGGGATTTTCCGAATCTGGAGTGATATCAAAAAAGGCTTCGCCTTTAAGGGTCACGTATCTGCCGTGTTTCACGAAATTACGATGATATGCCAGTGTGGTCTTCCGGTTAAGCACGACGATGCTTCCGTCAGGAAGCGTGACCTGAAGGTTTTTCCGGGTCTCTGTTGTGGCGACCGTAACCTTACGGCTCAACATGTCTTTTTCATTCATTACAACAAACAATGTCCCCAGCCCGAGCAACAGTAACAATGTTGCTGCGATCCTGAAATACATAGTTTTCATAAAACTTCTGCGTATCACCTTTGTTCCGGGCATAAGTCCGTCGCCGCTCAGCCTGGAATAAAGGTTTTTCCAGGCTTTGTCTACATCAATTTCCTTTTCGCTGTTCATCTCTCCGAGCTCTTTCCAGTATTTAATTGTATTCAGTCTGTCTTCTGCCGTAAACCGGTCGAGCAGATCCCCGTTCTTATTATCCTCTCCCGAAAGAAGTGAGGAAAGATCCTCCCACTCCTTATCTGTGTATTTGTTAATGTTATCAGTCCCTTTCATTGTTCCGCGAGTGCTTTTCTGAATTCCTTTAGTGCTCTTCCCATATTTGCTTCGACCGTTTTGACCGAAACAGACAGCCTCTCGGCGATCTCAGAATATTTCAACCCTTCAAATCTGCTCATGCAGAATATTTTTCCGCATTTTTCAGGCAACCTTTCGAGAATTTTCGCAATTTTCGCCTGGAGTTCCCTGTAATTGACAATATCAGAAGGGCTTTCAGGCGATTCTTCGGTATGAAGAGCCATCTCCCGTGCATATTTCTCAACCACCCTGTTGTGATCAATAAAATGAAGGCAGAGATTATGTACGGCCCTGTAAAGATAACCGTTCAAAGAACTTTCAATTTCAATCTTTTCCCTGTTTTTCCATAACCTGTAATACAGATCCTGGACTATTTCTTCAGCTGCATCCTGATCCTTTACAAGTGTCCGGGCATATCTTACGAGAGAAACATAGGAGGACCGGAATAGTGATTCAAACTGTCGGGTATCACCCTCCCTGATCCTCCTTATTATTTCAGAATCTGTAAGCATATCCTGCCTTGTCATTTCAGTTGTTTTCCCTTTCGCTGAATTTAAGTTTTCTGCTTAGGCGGCGTATTGCAGATTCGATGCTCTGGTCAGGTTCTATAACGTTGTAGTCTCCCCAGAATTCCGGGTCAGTGAATGCCTCGACTTTGTCAGAGAATACATCGGTATATCTTAATTTTTCTTTTCCCGGGATCTTAATCACCTCTTCGTTGGTACGGTCGGTGATTGCAATCTCCGACATTGTTGTATAGAAAGTATTGAAGAGTTTCCGTTTCCAGTTCACCTTGAATTTGACTTCAGCTCTCGAGTATGCGAAATACCATTTGCCGTCCTGTTCACGGTATTTGACCCTGTATGTTGCAACCTCGGGGGTTACTTCCATGCCAAGAGGTTTCTTCTTGATGAATATTGAAGAAACGGCATCCTTGTCTTCAAGATTAAAACCGAACTCTGCTTCCGTTATTGCGTTTGTTGTTGTTTCAATATAAAGGTTCCCGAGGAAGAGTGGATTGTCGACCGATGGTTTCTGTTTGAATGATATGACGTAGTGTGGTTTGTCATCAATTTCAACGACGGTTGACAATGTATAGTCATAATATTTCATCGCGTCGATCGTCAGGATGTCATCGGTATTCTTTGCAATATCGAGCTGTAACACAGTTACCGGGCCTCCCTGAAGCTTGAAAAGAACAGTATCCATTTTCTCGACATCCGATCCTTTTCTTCCTTTGTATATCCGTGCGCCATCGAAGCGGAGATCGTTGTTGTACGGTGCTTTGAAGATTTCAACAACAGCCTCTCCGATCGAGACGTATGTACGATTCTTCCTGATGGTTTCCCTGTAGAATGCGGTCATAAGATTTGGCTCATCGACATAATTCCTTCCGATTTTGGTAATGGCGCTCCTGACTATTGCCTCGGGATCGATTGGTTTGACAATTATTTCCTTTATTGGAATCGGGGCCGGCAACATCGATATGACATTCTTATATCCGTCGATCCGCAGGTCAGTAAGAGGTACTACCTTGTTCTTATAGCCAAGATAAGTAATTTCAAGGTTTTTTGAGGTTTGGGTTTCATAGACTTTAATAAGAAATTCACCATCGATGTTTGTCACTGTTGCAACGTTTGTTTCCTTCACTGCAACAGTAGCAAAAACCAGAGGTGTCCCGGTCTCGGCATCAATAACCTTACCCCTGAAGGTAAGTGTTTCCTTCTGGTCGTTTTTTTTCTGTTCAGCAACCTGGCCTGCATAAGTTGTTCCGGAAATAAATGCCGGAAGCAGCAGGAGTGCGATAAGCGAAAAAGTTCTGAAAGTTTTCATGGCATTAAATCATTAAGTTAGCAATTATTTCAATCTTTTCAAAGGTTTATTCCCCTGTTTTCAGCCTTATGACCATTTTGGGGGGGCAATACCCTATCATCAACGTTTATAATTTTTAACTTGCCCTCCTGTTACAATATAACATATGATTCAGCATTTTGTCAGGGCCATAAATGCATTTGCTTCATTATCATCATATCTGACCGGCACATTAACGCACACCCCGGTTGTTGCGGGCATGCCACCGGCCGTCTCTTTTGAGCTGACAAATCATTGCAATCTCAGATGTCCGGAATGTGCTTCAGGATCAGGAATTATGACAAGGGAAAGGGGGTTCATGGATCCGGCACTTTTTAAACGGGTTGTTTCAGAGCTAAAGCCCTATCTGTACTATATAAATCTTTATTTCCAGGGAGAACCAATGATGCATCCTGATTTCTTCAGCTTCACCGGGCCACCGGGCCCTGCCAGGATTGTTGTTTCTACCAACGGCCATTTTCTTACTGAAGCAGATGCTGAAAAGCTTGCCCGGTCAGGGATATTTAAACTGATAGTATCTCTCGACGGCACTGACCGCCACACTTATGGTCTTTACAGGAAGGGCGGAGATTATGAAAAAGTTGTTCAGGGGATCAGGTACGTCTCATCGGCTATCAGATCGACAGGCTCACATCTGAAACTTGAAATACAGTTTCTTGTGAACAGGCACAATGAACATCAGGTTCAGGAGGCAAGATTGTTTGCAGATGAGGTGAATGCGACGCTCAGGCTTAAATCAATGCAGGTAATTTCTTCAGCCAGAGCTGATGCATGGATGCCTTCAGATTATAAATACAGGCGTTATAACAGCGATCTCAACGGATTAAGTGTCAAAAGCACACTTCCTGACAGATGCCTGAGGATGTATCTGAATCCAGTTATTACCTGGGATGGAATGGTAATACCGTGCTGTTTCGACAAGAATGCTGACTTCATAATGGGTGATCTTAACCGGGAATCTTTCAGAACGATCTGGAAAGGTGAAAAATACAGGTCATTCAAAAATGTGGTACTGACAGGCAGAAAATCAATACCCATGTGCAGAAACTGCACCTCCGGGCTGAAAGGAGTGATATACTAAAGGATTCAGGAATTGATTTTCACACTGTCATCACTTCTTTTTCCTTCATGGCCATGACCTTATCCACTTTGGCAGAAAAATCATGTACCATTTCCTGGATGTTTTCGGATGCATTCTTCTCAACATCCTCCGGCAGGCCGTCTTTCAACATTTTTTTAAGTTCATCATTTGCCCATTTACGGGCATTCCTGAGGCTTATCTTTGCGGTTTCCCCTTCATTCCTTACCTGTTTTACGAGTTGATGTCTCCTTTCCTCTGTAAGCGGGGGTATGCTTATCCTTATAACCTCGCCGTTATTCATTGGTGTCAATCCGATATTTGCAGCAAGTATTGCTTTTTCGATGGTCCCGAGCATATTCTTTTCCCATGGTTGGATAAGAATAGTCTTAGGATCAGGAGTGTTGATATTGGAAACCTGAGACAACGGTGAATTTACTCCGTAATAATCAACAGTGATTCCATCGAGCAGAACGGGATTGGCTCTTCCTGCGCGAAGCCTTGAAAGTTCATATTCAAGATGCTCAAGCGCTTTTTGCATCCTGTCTTTTGCTTCTTCTATAACGAGTTCTACTTCTTCGTTCATAAATGTTGGCTGCGGTTGGGTTTGAACTTATTATCAGGGTTTGCCTGCAGAAGTTTTAAAAAACTGCTGCAGGGGAAACAAATGTAATAAAATTGAATGTAAATACAGCTATTCAATTGCAAATTAGGGTACCGACCGGGTTTCCTTTTACAACTTTCATCAGGTTGCCCGGTACGTTCATATCGAATACGACTATCGGCATGTCGTTCTCGCGGCACATGGTGAAAGCCGTGGAATCCATGACTTTCAGCCTTTTATCTATTACTTCCTCGAAGGAGATATTGTCAAATTTCCTCGCATCGGGGTCCTTTTCCGGATCAGAAGTATAAACCCCGTCGACCCTTGTTCCCTTAAGAAGCACATCAGCTCCGGTCTCAACGGCTCTTAATGCTGCTGCCGTATCGGTTGTAAAGAAAGGATTTCCGGTTCCACCCGACAGGATACAGACAGTACCTTTTTTCATTTCTTCAACTACAATGTCGCGGTCATACAGTTCTCCCACAGGTTCCATTCTTATCGATGTGAATAACCTTGCCTTCCCCCCCGATTTTTTTATTGCGCCTTCAAGAGCCAGGCTGTTGATTACTGTCGCGAGCATTCCCATCTGGTCCCCCTTTACACGGTCGAATCCTGATGCCGTACCGCTGAGTCCCCTGAATATGTTCCCTCCTCCAATGACAATTCCGACTTCACATCCTTTTAATACGATCTCAACAATCTGTCGGGCATATTCATCAAGAATGCGGGTGCTGATGCCATGGCTCTGATCTTCAGCCAGCGACTCTCCGCTTAATTTCAAAAGGACTCTTGAATATTTCATATGTAAATGTTTTTGTTAAATGTATGTCTTAACATAACAAATTTATGTCGCAGCCAAATTTATAAAATATGTTTTAAGCCAGAAACAGATTATGCCACAATAAACTTCAGATGCAGCCGGGCAGATCCGTTGCATGAAGTCAGAGCCCTTGAAGAAAAGTGGGATTAATAAAAATGAAGGGGGAGGTGCTACTCTTTCTTTTTATCAGTGTTCAATCCGAACAGAGTGTATAAGGGGCAGAAGCTTATCAGGCTGGTAACAACAAGCAACACTGCAATTATAAGCACAACGAGTGCAAGAGTACCTTTGACAGCGCCAAGGAAATAAAGAACAACAGCCAGGGCTGCAAGAGCTAATCTTACAGTCTTATCGATTGTACCAACATTCTTTTTCATAACAGCAACTTTAAATTATGTTTACACTTATAACAAAAGAAGGCAAGAAATGTTGATTGTGCGAAAAGAAAAAAAAGGGTGTCTTTAAAAGACACCCCCGAATATTGAAGTATGAACACGAAGTTACAGATTCAGATTGAACCTCTTGAACCCGGTGACTGTCAGGGATTTGTCGACTGACTGCAGGTATTGCCTTATAGTCTGCTTGTTATCCTTGATATATTCCTGGTTGAGCAGTGTGTTCTCCTTATAGAATTTGCCAAGTTTACCCTGGGCTATTTTTTCGAGCATCTCCTCAGGCTTGCCATCGCGGCGGGCCTGTTCTTTCCCGATCTCGATCTCCTGTGCTATAATGCTTTCGGGAACATCATCCTTATCAACAGCAACGGGGTTCATTGCTGCCACCTGCATGGCGATATCCTTGTAAACCTGAACATCGGCTCCGGCTTTTGAAAAACCGACAACTGCTGCAAGTTTATTGCCCGGGTGAATGTAAGCCTGAACATAGGGAGCCTCTACTTTTTCATAATATGAAAGATTGAGTTTCTCACCTATTATACCTACGAATTCTATTATTTTCTCTCCGACAGTTGAATTCTCGAGAGGAAGAGCCTTCAGTTCGTCGAGACTGGCAGGTTTCTTTGCAAGAGCAAGGTCAAGGATCTTAGATGCCAGGGAGATGAATTCAGCATTCTTTGCAACGAAATCGGTTTCACTGTTGAGGACTGTCATTGCACCAAATTTGCCGTCGGGTGTTACTTTTGAAAGCACCACGCCTTCGGTCGCTTCCCTGTCAGCTCTTTTGCTTGCAACCGCCTGCCCTTTTTTCCTGATTATTTCAATAGCTTTATCGAAATCGCCGTTTGATTCTTCGAGGGCCTTTTTACAGTCCATCATTCCGGCGAGGGTGATTTTTCTTAGTTTAGCAACATCTGCTGCGCTTATATTAGCCATTTTATCTATTATTAAATCAATTTAAATTTTATTCTTCATCGGTCTCGTCAAGCCCGGCGATGATTTCTTCCTCCTCTTCTCCTTCTTCGGCAAGATTTTCATCTTCAGCCTCTACCTCTTCTTCCTCTTCAACTATTGCCTGGATGACCGAGTCGGGCAGGTCACTTGTTTCAAGCTCTTTTCTTATGAACTTCTTGTCTTTCTGTGCCGGTTCCTTGTCTTTTTCGAGTTTTCTCTCGTTAAGGCCTTCTTCAATTGCCTGGCACAGAATGCCCACTATGAGAGAGATTGATTTTGATGCATCATCATTTGCAGGGATCGGGAATTCAATATCTGAAGGATCGGAGTTTGTATCAACCATGGCAAAAACCGGAATGCCAAGTCTTTTAGCCTCTCTTACGGCAATATGTTCCTTGCAGACATCGACAATGAAAAGAGCTGATGGCAGGCGGGTAAGGTCGACGATGCTGCCGAGTGTTTTTTCAAGTTTTGCCCTCTGGCGGGTAACCTGGAGTTTTTCACGTTTTGAAAGGTTGGCGAAAGTTCCGTCGGTGGTCATCTTATCAATTGACCCCATCTTTTTTACTGCCTTACGGATTGTCGGGAAATTTGTAAGCATACCACCGGGCCACCGTTCAGTAACATAAGGCATATTTACCTGTTTTACTTTCTCGGCCACGATTTCCTTTGCCTGTTTTTTTGTGGCAACGAAAAGGATCTTTTTCCCCGAACGGGCAATATGCTTCATGGCAGAAGCCGCCTCGTCGAGTTTTACAATTGTTTTTTCAAGATCGATGATGTGGATACCATTGCGCTCCATGAAGATGTAAGGAGCCATCGCCGGGTTCCACTTTCTTTTGAGATGTCCGAAATGAACACCTGCATCAAGTAATTCCTGGAATGTTGTTCTTGGCATTTTAGATTTTTTTAAAGTTTACATTCTGTTCAATCAATCACAAAGTAGCTCCGTCAACTGATGGAAGTCTCTGCGATTTAGATACTAAACCTGCATCTATTTATGATGACTGATCGTGTTAATTCCTAACGTTTGCTGAACTGGAATCTCTTACGGGCTTTTGGTCTTCCCGGTTTCTTTCTTTCAACTTCGCGGGGATCACGTGTGACGAATCCGCTTGCTTTCAGTGTTGATTTGTTCTCGGGGTCAACTTTAACGAGGGCCCTGGTAATGCCAAGTCTGAGGGCTTCTGCCTGACCTTTTACACCTCCTCCGTCAAGGTTGACCGTGATGTCGTACATGTCGGTTGCATTAAGTGCAACAAGCGGCTGGGTAACAACATACTGCAATGTCTCAGCGCCAAAATACTCTTTAAAATCCCTGTCGTTTACAGTTATTTTTCCCTTGCCATCTCTTAACATTACTCTGGCAACGGCTGCTTTTCTTCTTCCTATAGCATTAACTGGCTCCATATTTGTTCCTTAGTGTATTATAATTCTAATTTTTTCGGTTTCTGGGCCTCATGAGGATGCGATGCGCCGGCATATACATGCATGTTCTTGTAAATAGCTCTTCCGAGGCGGTTCTTTGGCAGCATCCCCTTTACAGCTTCCTCAACGAGGCTTATGGGATTTTTTTTGAGCATCTGTTCTGCAGTGGTAAATCTCTGGCCTCCAGGATAACCTGTATGCCTTACATATACTTTGTCGGACCACTTGGTTCCTGACAGGGATACTTTCTCAGCATTGATGACCACAACATTATCGCCACAATCAACATGAGGAGTGAAATTTGTCTTGTGCTTTCCCCTGAGAGTCGCAGCCACTAACGTTGCGAGACGTCCGAGAGGGGCTCCTTCTGCATCAACTAAAACCCACTCCTTGTTCACAGTCTCCTTGTTGGCTGATATTGTCTTGTAACTTAAGGTGTTCACTTTTACTTAATTTTATGATTGAAACACTTGAACTTAATGTCAAAACCCATTATTTTGGGACTGCAAAAATACAATATATTTCCATAAAAAAAAGAATATTGACCAGAATTTCTGTTCCGGATCAGAAAGCTTAGTTATTTTTGGTCTCTTTTCTAAATTTGGAACAGAAATAAGTTTACCAGGATATGATGAACGACAAGGAGCTTCTCGGAATGGCAATAAGAATTGCCGGCGACGGAATTAAAACTGGTGCCGGCCCGTTCGGAGCTGTGATAACCATTAACGGTCAAATAATAGCATCTTCGAGCAACAGGGTGGTCCTCGATTCCGACCCCACGGCTCATGCCGAAATACTTGCAATACGGAAGGCTGCAGGCATATTGAAGAGCCACGACCTGAGCAGCTGTGTTCTTTATACCTCATGCGAACCCTGCCCAATGTGCCTGGGAGCTATATACTGGGCAGGCATCAAAAAAGTTGTCTATTCGGCGTTAAGGCGTGACGCTGCTTCTGCAGGTTTCAGCGATGAATTCATATACAATGAGATAGCTCTCGACCCGGCTGAAAGAAAAGTGACTTTTATAAGGGTTGAGGATCATAAGGCAGGAGAGGTATTCAGGATGTGGGAGAATTTCGAAGACAGGATCAAATACTGAACCATGCCTGAACGACTTGACAAGCAGTATTTTACCCGTGATGTTCTTGAGGTGGCTCCGGATCTGTTGTCGAAATTCCTTGTTTTCAGAGGCAATGACGATCAGGAGAGACGGTTTGCCATAACCGAGACTGAGGCTTACAGGGGCCCCGAAGACCTGGCCTGCCATGCATCAAAAGGAAGGACAAAACGGACAGAGGTGATGTACCATGAAGGGGGAAAACTGTACGTTTATTTCGTATATGGGATGTACTGGATGCTGAATATTGTCACGGGAAAAGAAAATGATCCCCAGGCTGTTTTAATCAGAGGGCTCGACGCATGTTCGGGCCCGGGACGCGTAGCACGGCTTCTTGGGATCGACAGGTCATTCTATGGTGAAGATCTCTCCACCTCCGGGAGGATCTGGATTGAAGACTCCGGCATTAAACCGGTTTACCGGACCGGCCCAAGGATTGGAATCAGCTATGCAGGTGAATTCTGGAAAAACAAACCCTGGAGATATTTTTTATAGAATTATCCTTTCCTCAGAGATGCTATCTTAAACAGTTTTCCGAATCTGAGATGCATTGTCATTGCATTGTCGAACCTGCGGAGGTCTGTGTCATAAAACCCGTCGAAACCAAAGGTGAGTTCCAGCTTATCCTTCCATGGAAGGGTCAGGCTGAATGAACCGGTTATCAGATTTCTTTCTGAAATGACAAGGTCTTCTATATGGTCAGACACCGAGCTGAAGATAAAGTTCCCGTCAGGAGCGTAATAATTGTCGGAATGCCAGTATCCTGCTTCAAGGGAGGCATTTTTGCAAGCTCCAAAGAGCTTATACCAGCCTGCATGGCCTTCATTGATTTCCCAGGGTGAATTTTTAGTAAGTGAATTGCCTGAAAAGTACATACATTCGATTCCTGCCATACTATCACCAGATTTTGCAGCATCGATTCCCGCCCTGATTCCAATTGCCATATTCAGCAAGGTCTCCACCTTTTGTTCATAATCACTGATCTGTCCGCCATAATGCTTTATCAGAAGCTGAAAGGGCACCTCGACGTTTATAATCCGGGTTATCGGAGGCAGCGAATACCTGAAAGATTCACCGGCGGTAAAGATCTCCCTCTCATTGTCGCCCCTGAAAATAAAATTCTCCCAGCTAAGCCACGTATCGCTGAAAAATCTTTTGCCCATTGTCCGGAACTGTAATCCATCCTCGGCATAGTTGGTATAAAGACGCTCCCTGTTGAAATGAGGGTCCTGAAGCCTGTGTTCATCAGAACCTGTAAGTGTCCCTATCCTGAAAAAAGTGCTGTCGGAAAAGCTGAAAGTGGTTGAAAATACGGGTTTTGTTTTTACAAACCTGTCTGTCCCCGAGTAGCTGAGCAGATTTGCTCCGAGCGAAACCGCGAGCTTTTCGTCAGCCTTGTAGATTACTTCGGGTTGAAGAAAATATCCGATAAGAGTATATCCCTCAATAATGGGATTTGAATATTCATTGTTTCTGACAAAATTGATGTTGTTAAGCTTAAGAAAAAGATCGCCTTCGGTTTGCTGCAGACATGGCTCCTGGCCCGCAAGTGAAAGACCCGCGATGACGGAGAAGAAGGATACGAACACTGAGTTCCTCATTGTTTCTGTTCTTTAGCACAAAAATAAGAAAATATATTTCTGGTTAAAATCAAGTTAAATAAGCGCCATAATGTTCTCAAATAATATTTTTTTCCGTTCTTTGTTTCGTTTAAAATAAAATCTGAATAAACATGAATTCGATCTGGGGCAATTTCCGCCGACTGAACACAGTGACCGGATGGATCATTTTTGCTGTTTCTTCAAGTGTATATCTTCTTACACTTGAACCGACGGTAAGTTTCTGGGATTGCGGAGAATTCATTCTTTCCTCTTTCAGGCTTCAGGTGGGTCATCCTCCCGGGGCGCCTCTTTTCCTGATGATAGGGAGAATTGCCACATTATTTGCAGGTGGCGACACATCGAAGGTGGCGCTGATGATGAATGCGTTTTCGGCCCTGTCAAGCGGTTTTGCCATAATGTTCCTGTTCTGGACGATCACACACCTGGTCAGAAAGTTTTATGCCGGAAAGGAAGAGGTGGCATCCCATCAGGTTCCTGCCATACTCGGCAGTGGAATCATCGGGGCCCTGGCTTACACGTTTTCAGATACATTCTGGTTTTCGGCAGTTGAAGGAGAATTATATGCTCTTTCATCCCTTGTCACAGGAGTCGTTTTCTGGGGAATGCTTAAATGGGAAGAAGAAGCCGATGACCCTTATTCGGGGAGGTGGATAATACTGATAGCCTACATTATGGGCCTCGGTCTCGGGATTCACAGGCTTAACCTGCTTGTTCTGCCTGTCATTGTTTTTGTTTATTATTTCAGGAAGTATGAGGTAACGGCAAGGGGTGTTTTAAAAACACTTGCCATATCGGTGATTCTGCTGGGATTTGTTGTCTTTTTGCTTATACCCGGTGTACCCAGAGTCGCCGGCTGGTTTGAACTCCTTTTTGTAAATGGACTGGGATTACCCTACAACACGGGTCTTATTTTCTTTATCGCGGCCCTTGCGGCTTTGCTTGTGTTTGGTATCCGACACTCCCTTCAGAAAAAAAGGGTACTTGTAAATTACGCCCTGACCATAATCACTGTGATGATGATCGGTTATTCATCATATGCCATGATCATGATAAGATCTTCAGCACGGCCGCCTATGAACCAGAACAATCCTTCCGACATTTTCTCCCTTTCCTATTACATTAATATGGAGCAATACGGAAGCTCGCCGAAGCTTTACGGGCAATATTACAGCGCGCCGGTTGTGGATGTCAGGCGGAAAATTGCCGGATACAATAAGCTGAATGGTAAATATGAGCCTTATTACAGGCCTTCATATGTTTACCGCAAGGAATTCATGACCATATTCCCTCGCATGTACAGTTCTGACCCCGATCATGAACAGGCATATAAATACTGGGCCCGTGTCAGGGGAAAGAAATATACCGTTACATCAGGATCGGACAAGGAAGTGATTGTCTGCCCCACCTTCGCTGAAAACCTCAGGTACTTTTTCAGGTACCAGGTGGGTTTCATGTATCTGAGGTATTTCATGTGGAATTTTGCCGGAAGGCAGAACGATATCCAGGGCAACGGCAACCCGATCCACGGCAACTGGATAAGCGGCATAAATTTTATCGATGAGGCCCGGCTTGGAAAACTTGATAACCTTCCTGATGATCTTAAAGACAATCCCGGGAGGAACACTTATTTCTTTCTCCCGCTCCTGCTTGGCCTTGCCGGCGCATACTGGCATTACAAAAAAGACAGAAACGGCTTCTGGCCTGTCTTTATATTTTTCTTTATGACAGGGATCGCCATAATCTTTTATCTGAACCAGTATCCAAACCAGCCCAGGGAGAGGGATTATGCCTATGCCGGATCCTTTTATGCGTTTGCCATATGGATAGGAGTGGGATTTATGGTGGTTTATGAGAATTTCAGGAAATTTATAAACGAAAAAGCCGCAGCCGCATTTGCATTTGTCATATTATTCCTTGCCGTTCCGGTTTTAATGGCCGCCCAGAACTGGGATGACCACGACAGGTCAGGGAGGTATACCGCACGGGATATAGGAGCAAATTACCTTCTGTCGTGCGCCCCGAACAGCATACTTTTTACATATGGCGATAATGATTCATTTCCTGTTTGGTATGTGCAGGATGTAGAACAGGTAAGATCCGACGTAAGAGTTGCCAACCTCAGCTACATTCAGGCAGGCTGGTATATTGATATGATGCGCCAGAAGGCATTCAAATCCGATCCTATGCCTCTCACGTTGCCTTCTGAAAAATACGTGGAAGGAGTCAGGGATCAGCTTCCGGTAAACAACCGTATTGACAAACCTGTCGACCTTGCACAGATTGTCCGGTTTGCAGGGCAGGATGACCGGAAATACAAAATCGACATAAGCGGTAGGGGTGATTATATGAATTATATTCCTGCAAATAAATTCTCAATTGAAGTCGATTCGGCAAAAGTGCTTGCTAACGGGACGGTCAGGGAGTATTACCGAAACCGGATTGTAAATCCCATGATCTGGGAATATACCGAGGGAGATGCCTTCAAAGGTGATCTTGCCATTATGGACCTTATCTCTACAAACAAGTGGGAGCGCCCGATTTATTATTCGACCACTGTTCCCTCAAGCCAGTACAAAGGTCTTGAGAAATTCTTTATCCAGGAAGGAATCGCTTACAGGGTTGTCCCGGTACGGACCGACAAATCTGAAGACGGAGAATATGGCATGATCGATCCTCAGGTCATGTACGACAATATGATGAACAAGTACAAATGGGGGAATGCCGGAGATCCTTCAGTTTACCTCGATGAGAACAACAAGAGAATGCTTAGCAATTACAGAAGGTTGTTCGGTAACCTTGGCAAAGCTCTCCTGGCAGCAGGCGATACTGTCAGGGCTGTTGAAGCCGCCCAAAGGGGCCTTGAGATAGTACCTCCTGAAAAGCTCCCCTACGATTTCTTTACCCTGGGATCTGCCGAAGTGTTCCTGAGGGCCGGAAAGACTGATGAGGGGAACAAGCTATTAAGCGATGTGATAAAATATGCCCGGCAGTACCTCGATTTTGCAGTTCAAATGGGGCCGGGAAGACAATTCGGGATGGATTATCCGACAGGAATAAACATGCAGACCCTTCTTGACATAAACAATATGGCAATTGCCCTGAAGATGGACGACCTTGTGAAAAGCGTCTCGGCTGATGTGAACAAATATTACAGTCTTCTTTATTCTGATAAATGAAATAAATGCGGCTTTACAGGCCATCGACTGTAATCAGGATCTTTTATCCGGGGGCACTGTTCCGGGTCAGGACCACGCAGAAGAAGCTGTATCTTACTTTTGATGACGGGCCTGATCCGGAATCAACTCCTTACATCCTTAAGATCCTGGAAGCTCACAATGTCAAAGCCGTTTTTTTCTGCATCGGGAAGATGGCTGAGAAATATCCGGAACTTATTGAATCAATAAAGTCGTCGGGCCACATTGTCGGCAATCATGGCTATGACCATTATGACGGATGGAAGACAGGGACAAAGGATTATCTCGGTAATGTATCACTTGCTTCATGCTTTACATCGGGGAATATCTTCAGACCGCCGTATGGCCGGATCACCCTTTCACAGTTCAGGATTCTCGCAAAAACATATAAGGTTGTTTTCTGGGATCTTATGCCGCATGATTATGATAGCAGGATGAGTAGTGTGAAAATATTAACAATACTCGGGAGGAAGGTAAGAAACGGATCGGTAATTGTCCTTCATGACAGGAGGGGCTCATCGGTTCTTACCTTTCTTGATGACTTTATCCGTGAAGCCGTGGCCAGGGGATATGCCTTTCTGAAGCTGCCTGTTTCAGGCGAGGAATAATCCTGCCTTTGTGATCATTTTTTCAAAGCATCTGTCGACAAGATGCTGTTCCGGGCTTTCGACCACGGGAAAAGGATTCTCATGTGAATAACTATACGGGAAATCCCATATCTCGACTGCTTCTGACCTTCCTGATCCTGCAGGAGAAAGAGTGCTTACAATCCCTCCGGCGGGTATTACCCTGTCATTTTTCAGTGCTATTGAGCGGATCTGTTCACGGAGCTTCGAAAACATGCTTTCCCTGAACTGACGGAAACGGGCAAGGTCGATCATAGCCCTGAAGGCTATCCCTATTTGTGTCGATCTCAGAAAATCGGAAAAATGATTTCTGTTTTTTATGTCTTCTTCAAAATCATCCATGTAGTAACTGTAGATACTTTTATAGGCCGCACTGTCCATGATATATTTTGAGGTCCCGTACATATTGCTGAAGACCGATCCGCCGCAAAACATGAAAAGCCTGCTCGAAGAAAACAACTGATCAGGATTCCCGAGCATAAGTATCTCGGAAAGGAAGGCCCCGATCGAATATGCAAATATATTTACACTGCTGCCTTCAGGGATAATTTCATGCTCACCGCTTTTAATCTGCTTCATCAGTTTCACAATGTCAAAAGCAGTCTGATACCCTGAATTGAAGAACCTCATCGGTTCTTCAGTGAGCCTTTTGCTGAGTGCGATATTGGCAAATGTCGACATACTGACATCAGCAAAACTCCGGTTCCGTTCTTTGACGATATCCTGCATGAGCCTTGGATTAGTCCACGACAATGGCGATCTGTTAATATGAAAGGATATCGGGAAAAGGATCACATAGCTTCCTGTAACAACAGAAAGGCGGTATGCCCACACAAGATATTTCTGCCAGTTTCTTTCATTCAGCCCATGTAACAGAAGTATCGCTTTCCTGCTTTTTTCATCGTCCGGAACAAAGACGGGATATGAAAATGAAATATTTTCTGCAATGGCGGAATCGTCCTTTTTCAGAAAATTCCCCGGATCAATGTCTGATGTGAAATTCTCATTGATAATCCTTATTGATGATCCGGGAATTCGGATCTCCTTAATGCCGGGATCGAAAACCGACTTCAATTCGTGATAGTCTTCTGTGTAACTCATGATGCAGCAAAGAAATACTCAAAAAATCGTGCAATAAAATTTTTGTGTCGCCTCCCTGTTGCAGGTGACGAAAATCTGAAATGTGTGACGGAATTCATGAATGAGTGACGAAAACTGACGTGAAAAAAATGATCGGCAACAATGAAACTGATCAGTCAAAAGGAAAAGTTTAAATTTGTGGATTGTATCGTGACAATAATGGCAGATTTTCAGAAACCCATACCATATTACCTCAATGAAAAGGGGAATATAATCAGGTTAATCCTTTTTACTTCACTGTTTGCGCTGGTCTTCATAAATATTTATTCGCCGTTCGGCGCCGACAAATGGTTTGATCTTAGCAGATGGGAGTTTTTTACCTATTCAAGTCTTGTTATTCTTACCGGAGTGCTGGTTGTGGTCATAAGCCGGATAATAATGTTCCATTACGGGAAAAAGCACGATATTAATTACTACTGGTATTTCGTGTGGATTGCTTCAGAAATACTTATGATGGCCCTCTTCTATACTCTCTTCGAAATATTTGTTCTTAAGGATAACAGGCCGTTCACCGTGCTTATGAAACAATCGGCACAAAACACAGCCCTTGTTCTTTTGCTGCCCTATTCGATAATGTGGCTTTATTTCTCATGGCGGGATAAGAAGGAGCAGATTGAGAGGATGTCTGACGGACAACCGCTTCCGGGGAGCCAGAGGGATATGATACCGTTTTATGACGAAAAATCAGTTCTGAAGTTTTCAGTCACAAAAGAGAACCTGTTTTACATAGAATCGGCTGAAAACTATGTAAGCATCTGCTATCTTAACAAGGGAAAGGTCTCAAAATACCTGCTTCGCGACACCCTTAAGAAGATGGAGGAGAATTTTGCAGGAACCGAGATAATAAGGTGCCACAGGTCGTTCATGGTGAATTTCGAGAAGGTAAAGGTAATAAGGAAAGACAGGGATGGACTGAAACTTGAGCTGGATGCTCCGGTGGCAACCGACATTCCCGTATCCCGTACCTATGTTGACAATGTGATGCAAACCTTCTCGAGGTTCAGCCGGCTTACCGATAACCAGTAAAAGGATTTGCCGGTCAGCCCGGTTTTATTTCTGAAGAAATGCTACTTTTGGAATTCCTATAAATATTGCTGAATGAACATTCTTATTCTCGGTTCGGGGGGCAGGGAACATGCTCTTGCATGGAAGCTTGCCCAAAGCACAAAGATTAAAAGGGTATTTGTGGCACCTGGAAATGCAGGGACTGCATCTGAATGCTCTAACCTGAATGTCGATCCTGAGGATTTTGAAGGCCTCAGGAAAGCCGTCATTACAAATAATATCGGTATGGTGGTTGTCGGGCCCGAAGCTCCTCTTGTAGGCGGAGTTCATGATTTTTTTCTTCAGGATGATGTTCTCAGGGATGTTCCGGTAATCGGGCCCGTAAGAAAAGCCGCACTTCTCGAGGGAAGCAAGGATTTCGCGAAAGAGTTTCTCACACGCCATAGTATCCCCACTGCGGCATACAGGAGTTTTGACAGGACTAACCTTCAGGAAGCAATGCCTTTTCTTATGACGCTGGAGTCTCCTTATGTGATTAAAGCTGACGGGCTTGCAGCTGGAAAAGGAGTGGTGATTCTCAGCGACATCAATGAAGCATTTGCCGAGGTGAAATCAATCATTGACGGAAAATTCGGTTCAGCAGGGGCGAAGGTCATCATTGAGCAGTATCTTAAAGGGATCGAACTGTCAGTGTTTATTATAACAGACGGGCGGTCGTACAAACTTCTGCCCGAGGCAAAGGATTACAAAAGGATCGGACAGGGTGATACAGGTCTGAACACGGGAGGCATGGGAGCAGTTTCCCCGGTGCCTTTTGCCGACGGCATGTTTATGAACAAAGTTGTTTCAAGGATAATCGATCCTACACTTAAAGGATTGAGGGATGAAAGTATCGACTACAAGGGATTCATTTTCTTCGGGCTCATGAATGTTGACGGCGATCCTTATGTTATTGAGTATAATGCACGGCTCGGAGATCCTGAGACGGAGGCTATAATCCCCAGGATAAAATCGGATCTGTTTGAACTCCTTGAAGGAGTTGTCATCGGTGACCTCGACAGCAGGGAACTTGTGATTGACGAAAGATCGGCAGCTGCGGTAATGCTTGTATCTGGCGGTTACCCCGGGCACTATGAAAAAGGATATGAAATATCAGGCCTTGACAAGACCTCCGGTTGTGTTCTATTTCACTCCGGAACGAAAATTTCCGATGGATCAGTCGTGACGTCAGGAGGAAGGGTCGTGGCAGTTAGCTCGCTGGGTAAAACTATGAAGGATGCCCTTGCATCATCATACAAGAATGCCGCGATGATAGAATTTAAGGATATCTATTACCGGAACGACATAGGATTTGATCTTTAATTTATGCTCTTAAGGAAATTCAGGGAGAATGGTCCGGATGTGTTATTCCTGATCTTTGTTCTGATGGTATTTACCTGGATGGGTGCCTTTCTTCATCCTGTGATGCCTTCAGCTGAAGGATCTGATGACATGCCCATGCCGCTTTTTAAAATTCTTCTGGGAATCACCGGGTTCAGCCCGTTCATAAGCATATTTTCAGCTTTTCTTATAATGCTGCTTATGGCCTTTTTGGTTGTAAACTTCAATACAAATGCATTTTTTATCAGTGAGAGGACTTTTCTTCCCGCCCTTGTCTATGTCTTTATTACCGGCATGAATCCTCAGTATCAGCTTATGAACCCCGCACTTCCGGCTGCGCCGTTCCTTATCCTCGCGATCAGAAAGATAATGGACTCATATAAAGTACAGGGGACAGCCTATTCCTTTTATGATGCCGGCATACTCATTGCCACGGGGAGTCTTTTCTATGCGGGAATGATATGGTTCGGGATTCTTCTGATAGTGGCAATTTTAGTCATCAGGCCATTCAGCATCAGGGAGATTGTGATATCACTGGCAGGATTATTGACTCCCTTGTTCATTTTTACAGGCTTTTATTATGTTCTCGGGTACGACATGGATTATTTAAGGTCGGCCGTAAATTATAACCTTTTTGCCGGAGAAGCGGTTACTCACCTGCCTTTGCTGAACATTATCGTCCTGTTAATTGCAGGAGCAGTTGTCCTGGTCAGCGTTTCACATCTCCTGGGGGCACTGAAGGAAAAGCGGATCAAATCACGTAAAACATTTACGCTGCTGTTCTGGACTTTCTTCATTTCTGCCGGGACGTTTGTCGCTTTCAAACCGGTTTCCCTTGAGATATTCTGGATTGCCTCAATACCCCTTACATATTTCCTGTGTCATTATTTTGTTTTTTCCAGGAAGAAGAAAATAACCGGAATGCTTTTTACATTGCTTCTTATACTTGTGATAGTCATTCAGGCTGTTAATCTGGCGGGATGAGGTCACTGTATCATTGAGACAATACTCACCCCTGAGCCCGACTGTCCCTCGGTGAAATCAAACCCGACCTGGTAAATTCCGCTTTTATTGCAGATAAAATCTATATAGGAGTATACGGTTCCGGTATCATTATCGACTGATGAAAGGACAATCTTGTTTGTGTCGTCCCATATTGTGAGGATCAGTTTCCCTTTTGAATTATCGGCGGTACACAGTGTGAACCTGTACTTGGTGTTTTTCCACAGCGACATTTTTGCCTTGTACCTGAAATCATTATGAGATGTTCCCTGCCCAAGCTGAATCCTGTAGTCTTTCAGGTATTTTGCAGCCGGCCCTGTGCTCGAAAGGCATCTGCTCATCATCGGATCCGGTGCTGCCTGTCCTGCCGCAACGGTAAATGCAGGCAGGAGAATTAATAGTCCCAGCAATAGTTTTTTCATACTAATTATTTGCAATCAGTTTATTCCTTACGATACCTGTCATATCAATAATTCCCGCGAGCTGTTCATCTGTCATTTCAACCCTGCTCGTTTCCGTCTGTGTTATTTCAAGACCGCCGTCTTTAACTGTTTTCACCGGTGTACCTCCATCGGTATAAGATATTCTGACATCCCTGTATTTTTCTGAAATGTCGGCAAGATAGCCGCAAAGTGCACGGAACTGGTCATTCATTTCACAATATGGCTGAACCGATTTGATGAGACCTTCAAGGAAGAATTTCTGTTCTCCGATCCGGTCTCTCAGCAGGCCGTTTGGATATTGTTTGATGATCTGTGTGGCAAAGTATTGGGCTTCGATCCAGGCTCCGGCAATCATAAGTGATGAAAGATATCCCCTGTTGTCTTCACGAAGGTACCTGTCGATCTTGTTATATGAGTCGATCGAGAGATAAAGAAGGGAATCGAGGTTTGAACTGTTAAGGGAAAGCCTTTTGATTGTTTCAAAATCGAAAAACTGCCCCACTCTCAACCCCTCGGCAAGCTTTTTTATCGAAGACACAAGTTCAAGAGATGTCGATGTTTTACCATAAATATTCAGGTATCCCAAATCGGCACCCAGGATACCCAGCGACAATGCCTGATTGAAAGAACCTGACAGGGCACTGGCATTCAGGGATGTGGCAAGATAAGCCTGGGTAAAGGGCACGCCCATCACCTGAAAAAGATTTGCTGTTTCAAGCGGTGATGAGAAATTTCTCAGAATCTCTTCATCAGCGTCACTTCCTGCTGCGCTTACCGATACCAGCGAATCTGCATCAGCCAGAACAAGATTCTCTGTTTTTCTTGAGCTGTTTCTGCAATCCGGCAGTAAGATCATTACGCAGAGGGCTGTTATGAATACTCTTCCTTTCATTTAAGGATAAACTATTGGTAATTACAAATGTATTAAAAAAACGCTCCCATGATCTGACGGTCATTCTCGGTTTCTGATTTTCCATGAGAAATTCATCAGCTTTCTTATCAGATCAGTGTATAAAATCACGTACAAAAACAGGGTTGCGGCAAAAATCAGGCCCGTGTTAAATTTAAATGTATCAATACGTATCCCAAAAATGTTTTTGGAAGGTGCAAAAAAGTGCGACCTGAAGCTAAGCAGACCTTTAAATTCGGGGTCGAGATAAACAGGATCCGTGTTTTGTATAAACGTATCCCTGTACCTTAATATCTTATCGGTTTCATAATATTTTGTGACTATTTCCTCCAGCTTGTAATTATAATAATCTTTTTCCATTTCCCTGGCCTTTACATTGTTGAGCTGAAGGAACCGGTCTCTTATCAGTTCCGCCCTTGCCGTGACGTTCCTGAAAAAGTCTGTCAGTTTATTAATATATGCCTGAAGTGAATCCAATGCCGGTCGGGTCAGGGCCGGGGAACTGATCTTAATTTCCGGGTTAAGGGCTGGTGCACCGGGGAATCCTGCTGCTTTGCCAAGTTCATTTCTGATGAGCCTCATGTTGTGCTCAATCACCCCATGATCGTGGTGTTGGTTTTCCAGCATGTCTCTGGTCTGCTGCAATACTTTCGAGAGTTCAGGCAGCCGGTATACATTGTTGAAATCAGCCACGCTTATCTTTTTTTCAAGCGAATAATGTGTATCTCCTTCCTTGTTATAGGCGACCGAATTATACCGGTTGTCCCTGAACTGGCTCACCATCAGAGCCTCATATGTCCAGCGCGTTGGCATCATTTCGGCAATAAGGGGCACCTTGTCGGTCCTTGTTACAAGTCGGTTAAGCTTATCGAAAGGGAACATTGCTCCACTGAGGATCATCATAGGTATGAGCAGAAGCGGTATGACAATATAAATAGAGATCACCGAGCTTAATGATCCGGAGATTATAAGACCAATCATATTGGCACAGAAGGAGGTCGCCACAAGGGCAATCCAGTAATTGAAGAACATTCCCTTTATCCCGAGAACCGGATTCGCGACGGCAATAAAAAGAAATGACTGTATTGAAGAAATGATTAACAGGAACGCGATTTTGGCAAGAAGATAACTGTGTCTGTTAAGTTTCAGAAACTGCTCCCTTTTTAGGATCTTCCTGTCGCGGAAGATCTCCTCGGCACTCTGGGTAAGCCCGAGAAATGCCGCAACAATAATGCTCATAAAAATATAGACCGGAATATTTTCGTTGCGGGAAAAGAAATATTCCTTAGAACCCGGGTCAGGCGTATACCTGATTATCGACGAAAGGATAAATGCCAGGACAGGTGCAACAATCAATGTAAGGATGACATATTGCCTGTCGGAAATCTTGCTTCTGAAATCCCTCGATATGTAAAGTGCAAACTGTTTCAGCGGACCGGGCCTGTCAAGGTTGATGCTGGGAGGTTCTGTTACCTGCACAGTCACCGGATCGGGTTGGAGGCTCCTGAATTTCTCGGACCATTCTTTTGGTTTTACTTTTCTTTTTTCGGTATAATGACCGAATTCATCGACGACCTGTGCCTCGAGGATCTTGAAGATAATCTCAGGATTAAGGCTCCCGCATGAGGGGCATTCTCCCAGACTTGCATTGATCTGCGAATCGATAGTTTTAAAGTATATAACCGAATCCACGGGGTTGCCATAATATACCATATATCCTCCCTGATCAAGGATAAGCACATTATCGAACATTTTGTAAATTGCCGAGGAAGGCTGATGGATCACAGTAAAAACCAGTTTGCCCTTAAGCGTGAGGTCCCTCAGTAGGTCCATGATGTTTTCTGCATCTTTCGAAGACAGCCCCGTTGTGGGCTCATCAATAAACAACACGGAAGGTTCCCTTATAAGCTCAAGGGCGATGTTAAGCCTTTTCCTCTGGCCTCCGCTTATGGTCTTGTTGAACATGTTGCCGACCTTAAGATCTTTCTTTTCAATAAGCCCGAGAGAGGTCAGCATCTGTTCGACGAGAATGATTATCTCTTCTTTTTTCTTATGCCCGAAGCACTGGCCTGCAGCATAATAAAGGTTCTCAAAAACCGTCAGGTCCTCAATAAGAAGGTCGTCCTGGGGTATGTAGCCTATCGCACCCTCCAGCTTTTCCTTGTCTCTGAAAGGATCGAGTCCGTTGAGGCTTATGCTTCCCGAAGCAGGTTCAAGCATGCCGCTCATAAGGTTGAGAAGGGTTGTCTTGCCCGATCCGCTTCCCCCGATTATCCCTACAAGATTACCATGGGCTGCCGTGAAGTTGAGGTTTGCAAGCACCTTTTGATTGTTCGGCAGCCTGTATGAGACATTCCTGACCACGAACGACAGCTTGCAGGTATGTTGCGGTGACAGAAATTTCGAAGTTATGTCGCTGTAATAAAATGCATGGCCATATTGGGTCCGGAATGCACTTCCCTTGGGAAATGTATAGATGTATCCCTGCAATATGGGTATGCCGTTGAGATAAAACTGTTTGTTGGATGAGTATTTTATAAAATAAAGGTCGACGCTTGCTATTCTAAGGATAATAATTGTGGTTTCAGAGTATATCTCTCGTTCCTGGCAGCAAATGTCATATCCTTCTTCACCGGGCCGCAGAAAAAGGATCGAGGGATGTTTAAGCTTCTCGGCTTCATTGTACCTGACAAATTGTTCTATGACATCTACTTCTTCAGGCAGGATGCGGAAGACTTCAGTCACGATTGAAATAATGTTAAGCCTGCCTGGAGTAAATCTCCGGCTTACGTTGATAAGTTCATAAAGCCGGATAAGGACAACAACTTTTTGTTCCTTGTTAAGTGTAAGGTTAATTTGTTCGCATATGCTGAGGATCTTCATGTTTCTCTTGATTGACGGCGAACTGCTGTCAGGGTAATTGTAGACCTCATCGGGCGATTCGGCGAGTTCTTCAAACAAAAGAAGATACCTTATAAGAACATTCGTTGTCAACTGTTTCTCAAGGAAATTCAGTACATAGTTACGTTCTTCTTCAATAATTCCGCCGTCCTGTTTTACCATCAGGGCAAACAGCTCCATCAGTGCTTTTAGTATCCTTTCACTCATTCAGTCCTATATGCAAGCCTTTCTGTTTTATTCAGGCCGGACCGGATTCTTCTTTATATGATCAGATTTTGAGAATTTTTTCTGGATCCAGCCTGGAATTAACGAGGCTCCTATTATCAGATATGGATAATAACTGATAATCCTCCAGATTATTGCGATTGCAAGCGCCAGGCTTCCGATGTCTGAGGGATCGGCCGGTATGGTATCGGAAATGTAACGTCCAAGGATGAGCTCTGCAAAGCCGCTTCCTCCCGGAGTGGGGCTGATTATCATCATTATCCATGTAACAAGCTGGCGTGCAAAGATCAGAAAATGGTCATTGACAGAGAAGAAAGCCATCAGTATGGCATTCACAACCCAGTATCGTGATGTCCAGGAAAGGAATGTAGCCGTAAAAGCCTTCGCCCAGAAGGAAATGCCTTTGTTTCTCAACTCGTGCGAGCTCGACACAATATCATCGCCTGCCCTTTCAGCAGCATCTTTCCACCGCATGAAAACAGGCAGCCTGAATACCCAGAGAATTGTCTTCTTGATCTTTACGGGATCGATAAAAAGACCGTACCCCACAAAAAGCACCCAAAACAAAATGATTGCATACCCGATGGCAGTCACATATACAAGATTGTCGAGGAGAGCAATACCTGTGCCCTGGAGTGAGGTTGTAAAAAGAGCTTCACCGCCGGCAATGAACAGAATTACCGGCAGCATTATGACAAAATACAACTCATCGAGGAAAGAGGTGGCCAGCACAATGGAAGTGCTCCGTCCGACAGAAAGTCCTTCCTTATGAATGAATACAATGGCAACAGCTGTTCCTCCGACAGTGGAAGGCGAAATTGCCGAAGTGAATTCCCATAACATTATTATCCTGAAGGCCTGTCTCCAGTTAAGATCTTTGTCTGACAAGACCCTCATCCTTATCATGTAGCCTACATCACGGCCCACCATGCAAAGCCATGCGACAAAAAGCCATAAAACAGCCTTCCATGTAATATCGAGCAGTCCAAGAGCCTCAACATCAACTTCCTTTATAATGAGCCATCCAACAACGGCCAGACCAAGAAGTATAGGGATAATTATCCTGGCAGGTTTAAGTTTGCTGACAAGTTCGTAATGGTGGTCGCGGGTCATGTACCAATTTAAATCCGAATAAAGATGATATAATTTTGTTTAAATTCAATAATTTTAAATATCTGTTTTTTGGCTGGTCATCTGGTTACGGCAGTTTATATTCCCTGAACAATGAGTACAACCGGATTTTATCGTCGCATGTTGCCAACAGTAATACTGATCTTTATCACTGTGGCAATTTCGGGCCAGCCGGAGGGCCGTTCGGTGCAAAACTTCAACGATGGCTGGAAATTCCATAAAGGAGATATCCCTGACGGCCCGAAAACCGGTCTCGACGATTCGCAATGGCGTGCTATCTGTCTGCCTCATGACTGGAGCATAGAAGGACCTTTCAGCAGGGAGAACTACAGCTGCACAGGATATCTGCCGGGAGGCACAGGATGGTACCGCAAATCATTTGTCGTCCCTGAAAATGAAGCCGGAAGAAAGGTTTTCATCTGTTTTGACGGCGTCTACAATAACAGTGAAGTCTGGATCAACGGTAACCTGCTCGGCAAAAGGCCAAATGGATATGTTTCCTTCAGATATGACCTTACGCCTTTTATTAAATATGGTGAGCCCAACCTGGTCGCAGTTAAGGTTGACCACTCATTGTACGGGGATTCCAGATGGTATACCGGATCGGGCATTTATCGCGACGTCAAACTTATAACGACAGAAAAGGTCTTTATCAAACAATGGGGAGTGAACTGCAGAACTACTGATGTAACCCCTGAAAAAGCTACACTGACAGCCGGTATAGCCCTTGCAAATGAAACGGGACACAATGTGATTGTAAAGGTAGTCAGCACCCTTATGTACGGTAATGTGCCGGTCGGTAAGGTTGAAAAGCGGATAACAATGGGATCAAAGGAAGAATCTGTTGTCAGCCAGGTGTTCAATGTTGAAAACCCAAAATTATGGGATGTCGATAAACCGGAACTCTACTATCTGGTAACAGAAGTCAGAAGCAGGGAATTGCTTGATGACATTGTTACGGTTGTTGGCTTCCGAACCATAAAGTTTGATCCCGAAAAAGGATTCTTCCTGAACGGGAAAAACATGAAGCTTAAGGGCATCTGCATGCACCATGATGCCGGAGCTCTTGGTTCGGCAGTTCCGAAAGAAGAGACAGCCAGGCGTCTGGACATACTTAAGGAAATGGGTTGTAATGCCATCAGGACAAGCCACAACCCGTTCTCGACAGATTTTCTTGACCTGTGTGATGAAAAGGGATTTCTTGTTATCGACGAAGCATTTGATGAATGGGAATTACCTAAGAAAAAATAGCTTGCCGGGTGGAACGTTGGCAATCCCGGAAAAGAAGGATATGCAACTTATTTCAGGGAATGGGCAAAACGGGATCTCAGGGATTTCATCATGCGCGACAGAAACCATCCATGCGTGATCATGTGGAGCATCGGCAACGAAATCGACTACCCTAACGATCCATATTCCCATCCGGTGCTAAACACGGAAGCAAATCCGCAGACCGGGTCGAAATATGACGCGACATTGCCATCTGCTGAGAGGCTTGGAGAATTAGCCAGGGAACTGGTGGCAGTCATAAAGGGTCTTGATACATCGAGACCTGTCACTGCCGGCCTTGCTTCGGCCTTGATGTCGAATGAGACCGGATACGCTGATGCACTTGATGTTGCAGGGTACAATTACCAGGAATTCCGGTATGCCGGCGATCATTTGAAATATCCCAAAAGGATCCTCTACGGAAGCGAGAACGGAATGAGCCTTGAAATGTGGAATTATGTTGAAAACAATGATTATATCATGGGGCAGTTCCTGTGGACAGGGTTTGAATATATTGGAGAAGCCGGCCGCTATCCGTCACGTTCGAATACCGCCGGCATGATCGACCTGGCGGGGAACAGGAAACCCGAGTTCTATTTCCGGCAGAGCCTGTGGAGCGACAAGCCGATGGTGTTTATCGGGGCTTCAGATCGTTCCGCAAAGAGCGGGCCAGATAACCTCTGGTCGCACAAAAGAGTTGAACCACACTGGAACTGGGATAGCGGTAAAGTAATCAGTGTTAATGTTTTCACAAACTGCCATGAAGTTGAACTTTTTCTCAATGGCAGGTCTCTGGGAAACAAGAAAAGGACAGATTTTGTAAACCGCGTCATTTCATGGGATGTCCCTTATGAAAAAGGAACCCTTAAAGCTATTGCAAGAAATAATGGGGAAGAGGTTGCCTGTTGCGAGCTTAAATCATCAGGGATGCCAGCCTCAGTTAAAGCTTTTTGCAACGAGAAATCTCTTAAAGCAGACAACACCGATCTCGTTCATGTTTTTGCAGAGATCATTGATAGCGAAGGGAATACCGTCTACTCTGCAACCAATGTAATATCATGTGAGCTCGATGGTCCTGCAAGGCTTTTAGGCATGGAGGATTCAAATCCTTCAAATACCGAAAATTACAAGGATGACAAGCAGCATGCATATCATGGCAGACTTCTTATTTATTTGCAGGCTATGGATAAGACCGGAACCGTAAAGATCCGGCTCACATCTCCCGGGCTGAAAGAATGTTCCCTTGCCATTCCGGTTGTTGAACAGTGAAAGAAGAAATGGCAGATTACAGGTTTCATGTACTCCCCCCTGTCCCTTCTCTGCTTCGTAACGGAGGGGTTAGTTCTGATCCTTAGCACATTCTTTCTCTGGAGGGTTCTTCCCCCTCGTGGCGGTAGCAGAAGAGAGGGGGGAAAGGGAGGTGAGTGAATGTACCTTAGAAAAGTGCATGTATGTGAGTGCATATACCGTTAAAGTATTTAATAAATTCACAATCAAAGGAATAAAACATGAAAAAGCAGGCAGGCATAAATACTGTTGACGAATACATTTCTTCTTTTCCGGAAGAACGACAGAAGATCCTTAAAAAGCTGAGAGACATCATCAGGAAATCGGCGCCGGAGGCGGAAGAAAAAATAAGTTACCAGATGGCAGCATTTGCTTACAAGGGGATACTTGTTTATTTTGCAGCCCAGGCACATCATATAGGATTCTATCCGGGAACTGAGGCAGTTGAGGTTTTTAAGGAGGATCTTGTTCCATATGAAACCTCAAAAGGCACAGTGAGGTTTTCATATGAAGAGCCTCTTCCTCTGAATCTGATATCGCAGATCGTGAAATTCCGTGTTATTGCCAACAGCGAAAAAGAAATGCTCAGGAAATTAAAGAAATAAGCAGCTTGCTTATTTCTTTGAGCCCATCGGTATTGTAATTCCGAGAAAAGGGATTGCAACAAAGGTGTCCATCTCTGCCCCGACAGGAATCCAGAGGCTGTAATCAAGGCCTATATTCCTGATTATGCTTCTGCCTCCGGCCGATAAGAGGGTAACAGTCTCTCCTTCAGCAGTGATTACATAATTTTCTGTAATAAAATATCCCCTGGGGCCGGTGCGGATCATACTGCTAATGTTGATCACAGGCACATTCAGCCACTCGTCCTGTGCAAATCCGTATGCCAGTCCGAAACTTATGTTCTTGTCGCGGGACCCGAAAGTTGTTGTTCCGTAAAGCAATCCAAAAACTCCGGCATCTTCGCCGAGAATTGTTCCCAGAAAAGCTCCGGTCCCAAGGTTCAACTTATCTTTTACAACGGGAATCGATATTTTTGGCACTAACCAGATCGGTGATGAAGTGCCTCCAAAAAGAAAAAGAGGCAGGAATCCTGCTCCGATGGAGAAATTGTCCGTCAACCCGAATGAAAACTGATTATAAAGGATCCAGATATTCTGATAATAAGAGGTCCCCTTTTCCAGCCCATATCCGTTCGGAGCCCAGAAATATCTTGAAGACTGGGGATTAGGGAGCCACAATTTCCCTCCTTCATATTTCAGCTGTTTTAGCACCGTTCTCGACTTAATATCGTTTTTGGGGATTTTGATCTCACCAAGTGAGGTTGTTTTTAAGACAATTGCAGTGGAATCTTCCGAAATGACATTCCCGATGAAGATATTTCCGTCGTAGGTTTCGATGCGTAAAGCTGCAGTTGTATCGGCCGCTTCCTGCGAATAACAGATTCTGCAGCCAAGGGCTGAAAGCAACAATAAAAGAACGCTCAGTTTTTTCATTTTCAGGGATTTAATGAATTCAAAATTCAATAACTTGTAATCAGAATCTATATTTCCGGTATCACTTTTTTCAGGCTGCCAACAATCTGGAATAAAGAAACCTGTCACACTATATCCGTCTGAAAAAGAACATTTTTATAAAGTTACGACATTTCCGAAACAATTCTGATTCCGTCGTAAATAAACATCAATGCAAAAAAAATGAGAACGGCTCCGAGGATCTTCATAAGTGTACTGTAAACCCTGGCCTTAAGAAAATTCCTTGATTTCTCAACCAGAATAGCCACGCATATCTTTGAACCTGTAAGCATAATGTAAAAGAGCAGAAAGTACAGTATTGCTGTTGTAATGCTAATGTTGAATGCCCTGTATGCAGTGGGAATTCCTGCAGTAAACCAGAAGATATAGGGATTTGGGTTAAGGAAGTTGGCGACAATTCCTTTTCTGAGTGTATTTATTTTTCCGGCAGTGATTTCGTATTTGTGAGGTTCTGTTTTTGTTGTTTCAATCCCAAGATACAAAAAATATAAACCTCCAAGGAATGAAATAACTGCCAGTATCAGGTTATACTTCGAGAATTTCGAAAATAACAAATATGTGGTAAAGATGATTGGCAGATCCGTTATCAGAGGCGCAACGGCGATTTTGAATCCCTCTTTCCTGTTGTGCTTAAGAGTTTCCGAGATCACCAGGGCAAGCAACGGGCCCGGAGAAATACCTGCAGTAAGGCCGAAAAATGCGCCCATGGCAAGATAAACAGCAGCAGAGTCGCCAACCATAATAAACAAAAAAGAAAACTCCTTAAATTATGTATTTTCAACATAATTTAAAGGAGTTTTGAGGTTCATTAAAGGCGGTATCTCTAGAACCAGATGCCTGCCGAAACCGAAAGAACACCGTTTTTAAATGTCTCGTCAGGATCGTTTGACATATTCGCCAGTCCGAGGCCATAACCTACACCGACGATTAGTTTTTTGATTTCAACACCTGCTCCAAAGTTTACTCCATAATCAATTCTCTTAATCTGGTCGGAATCAGAGCCGAATTCGAAGGTTTCTTCCTCACCGCCGCTCTTCATCTTTGCAGAGATACCTACTCCGGCATACGGACCGGCCTGCCCGAACAGCTTAACTGCTCCAAGGTCATATTTATATGCCAGGTTGAGAGGGATCTCAACGTAATTGACTGAAAAATCGACACTCATACCCATGACGTTTAATTTTGTGCCTTTCATCGAGAAAAGTGCTCCGGAATTGATAAATACATTGTCTGAAAGCGGAACTTCACCTATCAGTCCGGCATGGAATCCGGTCAGGTTTTCAGTAGATAAGCTTGCTTCTGTATAATCATATGTACCTTTTGCAAGGGATACACCGGCTTTAATTCCCAGCCTTTGGGCATTTGCATTGATGAGAGCAAAACTCAGTATGCAGACCGCAATTAATTTGTTTTTCATAAGTTGTTGATTGGTTAATTTTTTAAATGTGAATAATTGAATTGACTTTAACAGAATTAAAACGTGGCGTTCAACAAAATATTACAGCCCGTCCTTAATCTTCTAAAACAGGCTGCCATTTTTCCCGGATCTGAGGTATTTTTCTACCCGGTTAAAAAAATTTTCTATTTTCACTGCAATTGCTGATCTTTATAAATAGTTTGACTAAAATGAAATTTTATAATTCCTATAATAATACCGGCAAAGATGTCGTTCTTGCTTCGCGATAATTTAAATCGATATAAAAGGAGATTTCTGAAAATCCTTAAAAGAGTAAGATGTGGCTGCCGAAAAACATATGAGTAGGCTTTATTTAAAACTTTACCTATGAAAAAATTATCAGCATTGCTTTTTGTCCTGCTTTGTTTCTTTTCTTATAACGTTAACGCACAGATTGTAGGAGGCGCAACGGTAGGCCTTCAGGCTCCGATGGGTGATTTCGGGGACGCTGCAAAACTGGGTGTCGGGATCAATCTTACCGGTAAATATATGCTCAAGGAAAATATGGCCGTCGGATTGAATCTTGGTTATAACAGATTTGGAGCAGAAGATTTCGGATTTGACGAATATGATATCAAAGCTACATATTCGATAATTCCGATTACGGGACTGTTTGAATATCATTTTACCGGTAAAACAGTTAAACCGTATGTCGGAGCTGATCTCGGTCTTTACAGCGTAGGCGCCAAAGTAAAATATGAAGGTGAATCGGAAAGCGACAGCGAGTTGTATTTAGGACTGGCCCCCGTTGCAGGCATTCTGTATGATATCAATGACAACCTTACTTTCTGTGCAAACATTAAACTGCACAATGTATTCTCCGATGGAGACAATACATCATGGTTTGGCATCAATGCAGGGGTGATTATACCTCTTAACTGATTGTCGGCAAGTCTGCTTTAAGAAAGATGGAAAGGGAGCCCGCCGGCTCCCTTTTTTAATTTGTTGACAATGAACGGGGAATATCGTATCTTTGAAGAAGTATATTATTGTGCCGGCTTAGATAATTCATTAATTAAGGCGGAAATTATGGCAAACAAGATTCTTAACGAGTATTCAAAGGGAAACACCGTCGCTGATTTCTCAACCAGAATAGCCACGCATATCTTTGAACCTGTAAGCATAATGTAAAAGAGCAGAAAGTACAGTATTGCTGTTGTAATGCTAATGTTGAATGCCCTGTATGCAGTGGGAATTCCTGCAGTAAACCAGAAGATATAGGGATTTGGGTTAAGGAAGTTGGCGACAATTCCTTTTCTGAGTGTATTTATTTTTCCGGCAGTGATTTCGTATTTGTGAGGTTCTGTTTTTGTTGTTTCAATCCCAAGATACAAAAAATATAAACCTCCAAGGAATGAAATAACTGCCAGTATCAGGTTATACTTCGAGAATTTCGAAAATAACAAATATGTGGTAAAGATGATTGGCAGATCCGTTATCAGAGGCGCAACGGCGATTTTGAATCCCTCTTTCCTGTTGTGCTTAAGAGTTTCCGAGATCACCAGGGCAAGCAACGGGCCCGGAGAAATACCTGCAGTAAGGCCGAAAAATGCGCCCATGGCAAGATAAACAGCAGCAGAGTCGCCAACCATAATAAACAAAAAAGAAAACTCCTTAAATTATGTATTTTCAACATAATTTAAAGGAGTTTTGAGGTTCATTAAAGGCGGTATCTCTAGAACCAGATGCCTGCCGAAACCGAAAGAACACCGTTTTTAAATGTCTCGTCAGGATCGTTTGACATATTCGCCAGTCCGAGGCCATAACCTACACCGACGATTAGTTTTTTGATTTCAACACCTGCTCCAAAGTTTACTCCATAATCAATTCTCTTAATCTGGTCGGAATCAGAGCCGAATTCGAAGGTTTCTTCCTCACCGCCGCTCTTCATCTTTGCAGAGATACCTACTCCGGCATACGGACCGGCCTGCCCGAACAGCTTAACTGCTCCAAGGTCATATTTATATGCCAGGTTGAGAGGGATCTCAACGTAATTGACTGAAAAATCGACACTCATACCCATGACGTTTAATTTTGTGCCTTTCATCGAGAAAAGTGCTCCGGAATTGATAAATACATTGTCTGAAAGCGGAACTTCACCTATCAGTCCGGCATGGAATCCGGTCAGGTTTTCAGTAGATAAGCTTGCTTCTGTATAATCATATGTACCTTTTGCAAGGGATACACCGGCTTTAATTCCCAGCCTTTGGGCATTTGCATTGATGAGAGCAAAACTCAGTATGCAGACCGCAATTAATTTGTTTTTCATAAGTTGTTGATTGGTTAATTTTTTAAATGTGAATAATTGAATTGACTTTAACAGAATTAAAACGTGGCGTTCAACAAAATATTACAGCCCGTCCTTAATCTTCTAAAACAGGCTGCCATTTTTCCCGGATCTGAGGTATTTTTCTACCCGGTTAAAAAAATTTTCTATTTTCACTGCAATTGCTGATCTTTATAAATAGTTTGACTAAAATGAAATTTTATAATTCCTATAATAATACCGGCAAAGATGTCGTTCTTGCTTCGCGATAATTTAAATCGATATAAAAGGAGATTTCTGAAAATCCTTAAAAGAGTAAGATGTGGCTGCCGAAAAACATATGAGTAGGCTTTATTTAAAACTTTACCTATGAAAAAATTATCAGCATTGCTTTTTGTCCTGCTTTGTTTCTTTTCTTATAACGTTAACGCACAGATTGTAGGAGGCGCAACGGTAGGCCTTCAGGCTCCGATGGGTGATTTCGGGGACGCTGCAAAACTGGGTGTCGGGATCAATCTTACCGGTAAATATATGCTCAAGGAAAATATGGCCGTCGGATTGAATCTTGGTTATAACAGATTTGGAGCAGAAGATTTCGGATTTGACGAATATGATATCAAAGCTACATATTCGATAATTCCGATTACGGGACTGTTTGAATATCATTTTACCGGTAAAACAGTTAAACCGTATGTCGGAGCTGATCTCGGTCTTTACAGCGTAGGCGCCAAAGTAAAATATGAAGGTGAATCGGAAAGCGACAGCGAGTTGTATTTAGGACTGGCCCCCGTTGCAGGCATTCTGTATGATATCAATGACAACCTTACTTTCTGTGCAAACATTAAACTGCACAATGTATTCTCCGATGGAGACAATACATCATGGTTTGGCATCAATGCAGGGGTGATTATACCTCTTAACTGATTGTCGGCAAGTCTGCTTTAAGAAAGATGGAAAGGGAGCCCGCCGGCTCCCTTTTTTAATTTGTTGACAATGAACGGGGAATATCGTATCTTTGAAGAAGTATATTATTGTGCCGGCTTAGATAATTCATTAATTAAGGCGGAAATTATGGCAAACAAGATTCTTAACGAGTATTCAAAGGGAAACACCGTCGCTTTCTGGCTTACCATATGTGTCGGGATTGCTCTGATACTTTGCATTGTGTGGTTGTTCATCAACTATACGGCAATAACTTTCTGAGCAGGGAACAACTGATCGGTTTCCACAACGTTGAACTCCCGATAAAAACAAAGTGACTGATTTTACGATCCGTTAAAGGCGGCAATTCCTTTTTTCTTGAAGACGGCACACTCCCTTTCAGGAGTAATTATCAGAATACCCATTTAAAACAACTATCACGAAAAATATCATGTATCATATATTTATCAGGCTTTAAGGGAATTTTATTATAATTGCGACAACAAAGGGAAAATTAAAAGGGAAAATTCTCTTTCAACTTTTTAAATTTATGCAATCTGGCAGAATTCAGATTTTACCAACCGGAAATACACCTTTTGTCTTGCTTGACCCCGAGGGAATTATCAGGATCAAAGGGAAGGGTATGGTAATAAATGAAACAAACAATCTTGGTTGTATCAATACATGGCTTGACCATTATGTTAAATGTGCTGCCGAAATCACTTATGTCAGTATTTGCCTTGAGTATCTGAACAGTTTTTTTACAGTAAAGCTGGTGACAATCCTTAAAAAGCTGATGGAAGTAGTGGCAGATAATAAGAAACTGGTGGTCTATTGGTACTATGAAGAAGATGACAATGATATCCTTGAAAGAGGTGAATATATTTCCGCTTCCTTAAATATTCCCTTTGAATTCATTATGACGGAAGATATCGGAACCTGCTGCTAATAAGGCATCAGGACGAAGCATTTTCTGTACGGGATGGAAAATCCGCTGCAATCGGGGGGTCATAAATATTTTTTTGTGTCCGGTTAATAGAATGAGATTATGGGCGAAACGAACTAAAGCGCAGAATCTCATCCTCTTAGTCGGGCAATGATGGTTAATTAACAAAAACACGGAGATGATTTTCATAAATTCAGGAGTAAATTTGACTAAAGGGTCCTTTATAAAACCGGGGACTCCAAATTTGTCCACGAAACCTCATTTCATAAGGACATGGGCACCCGGAATTAATACCGGCTCATCAATGTAAGGCCCGGCCGGTATTGATAATATATCCTGCAGCCTGTATCTTTACGAGTTCATCAATCAATTGAAATCGAAATGGGCAGGTCAGTTTTTTTTGCATTTTTCCTTCTGCTGGTTTTCTTCCCATGTGTTCATGCTTCTGAAAAACCGGTTAAGGCTGGAAAGAAGAATGCCGGAACCCGCTGCAGGGCAAAAACGGTTGTTTCCCGCTACCCGGTGATCAAACTGAATAAAAAAGTTTCAGAAAAAGGCAAAAGTACCCAAAAGTCAAAACGACATAGCCACAGTTTCCCTTTGTAGCTGATAATCGTAACTTTTCCCCGGATTTACCGTATAAAAGTGTTGAAGTCAATGATGATCCAAAATGGTTAAAATCGATTCAACATGAAAAGGATAATCATTATCTGCTTATTATGTCTCCCGGGTATATTTTTAGTTACAGGATGTTCAGCAAGCAGGAAAAACTATAGTGAACTTAAGGGGCTGATGCTTCTCGATAACGTAAAACTTGGCAGGAACAAAGCTTTTTATTCAAAACATAATATTAAAAACAAGAAGGAGGCTCATAGAAGATATAAAAAAAACCAACGAGCTCTTAATGCAAAAAGGAGTTAATCATTTTGGGCAAAAAAGTGCATTGGCGGGCTGAAGTGGCGGCGATAAAGATGAAAAGCAAATAAACATTCTCTGATTGAACTGTCAGCATGGGTAATTACCGAAAAATCCTCGACTTGTCCTTCATTCTGCAACTACATATTTATGCAAGTGGTACAACAGCTGCAAATTCCGTCAGGCCGGAATCCATATGACACAGAATATCGGGCGGTTAGTGTAAATTCTAAAACTCAGAAACCAAGGCTTAGCCTGAAGTATACATTGCGTCCCGGTTCAACACTGATGTTTCCCCTGTTTGTTGAGAGATGACTTGTGTAGCTCCGGTCAGTAATGTTATCAATGCCAGCGAATAACTGCAGCATAGTGCGCCCGAAATTTATCCGTGCTGAACTCAGAGCCAGGTCAAGGCGGACATACCCGCCTGTTTCCCTTTCTCCTTCAGCAATCCTGTCCTGGCCTGCTGCTCCCGCCACAGTCATTTCAACCGAGCCTGTTTTGCTGTTTATGTAACGTAAACCCAGGCGGCCGCTTAAAGGCGGGATCTGCGGGAGGTTGGTTCCCGCTTCAGTATCTTTTCCGCGGACATACGAGCCTGAACCAAACAGAACAAAATCTGAATACAAGTTATATTGAAATCCAAAATCAAATCCATACAGAAAAGCTTTGCTGACATTCTTGTTTATAAGTGCTGGAAGAGTATCAGTCAATCCTTCAGAAGCACCTGTATTAATTGTATAAACAAAGCTTCCCGGAGCTTCAACTATCATATTCAGGATCCTGTTGGCAAAAACGTCGGCCTGGAAGTTGAATTCCGGCTTCCATATCCTTATACCCAGATCTGCCGAATAACCGCTTTCCGGCTTAAGATTTGTATTGCCCAGGCGTACATAATTTCCGAGATCAATATATTTAAACAGCTCTTCAAGCGATGGCGCCCTGAAAGAACGGGCAAAGCTGAACGACAGGTCTGAATCCTTAAACAGTTTGTAAAGAATTCCTGCGTTGGCGCTCCACGACACACTGTTCCGGCTGCCTGCAACGAAGGTAATTCGCTGATTTGGAGGCGTATTATTTCTGACCCCGTTGGTTATCAGATAGTCTATGTCAACACCCTGTTCATTTTTAACCCTTATATGGTCCATTCTTCCTCCTGCGATAAGAGTCATTCTGTCATCAAGGAGATGTGTTTCATCCTGTACAAATATTCCTGCACTGGCAAATGTAGATTCAGGGATTGGGGTTTCGCCGCGTACAATATTGTTCGTTTTCACAACATCGCCTGCCTGATTAAGTATTTCCACCTTTATGTCTTTCCGTCGTTCTGTAGTCAGATTTCGTGACCATATGTCGAGTCCGGCAATAAGGGTATTGCTTCCGGAAAGATTCCAGGTGCCCTGAAGCTTTCCTCCCCTTGTGAAATGGTTGCCAACCGGAGTGACAAGTTCGGGTGTGACTCGCTGAAACCCCGTGGGAGTAGGTGTTGTTGTAATCGTATTTGGGATCATGGCTACATCGCGTTGAATGTACTGGAGGAAATAACTCAGCTTCAGGGATGAAAGTTTCTCCCCTAAGTCTTTTATCTCATAATCGGCAGCCAGCAGCTGCCTTCCAATATCCGTATATGTTGCCCGGGCAGGTCCCGGGAAAGCATTGCCTCCCGGAATTCCCACATCTTTTGACCAGTTGCGCTGGTACTGAATTCTGAAAACATGGTTGGAAAAAGGCTTTATACCGATCTTTGACGTTATGTTGCTGGTGGTAAACTGGCTGTTGGGAAGGGTTCCTTCGGGTGTACGCATATCATCTGCTTTTCCATAGGCACAGCTCACCCTGGCATACCATTTACCAGAACCGGTGTTTATATCTGCATGATTCATGAACAGCTTGTTTGCTGATGCAAAGCCTGAAAGCACGTTGCCTGACAGATAAGGCTTTTCGGAGAAATGGCCGTCCTTGGTTATTATGTTGACAATTCCACCCATAGCTCCCGTTCCATAAATCGACGACATGGCGCCCTTAACAACTTCAACCCTTTCAATATCGTTGACATCTGTCATGCTAAGTGAGGCAGTAAGGTCAGTTGCCGTTTCGACACGGTTACCGTCGATCAATGTCACAAGGCGGTTTTCATTAAAACCGCGTATATTGATATTGGTCGACCAGACACCATCATTACCCATGGCTATACCAGGTTCGGTGGCAAGAACATCTGACAGTGTAAGGGCTGAAAGTTTCTTGTATTTTGATGACTCCACCACTGTTACCGGTGCCGGAAGCTTCTTCACCTGACGGTTCACAACAAGACTTGTGACCTCTACCTCGCCAAGATTAACCGGCTGAGGCGACATTAAAAACTCCTGCTCCAGGTTGCCGTTGAGATTTACTTCGCGTGATACGGGAGAGTAGCCGAGCATTTTAAGGACAACCCTGTATCTGCCTGATGGCAGCGAAATGTCAAATCGTCCTCTCACATCGGTAATTCCGACTGTGTAGACCTTGCTGTACGCCGGGCCGGAGGCGGTAACTTCAGCCACAACACCCTCGAGAGATCTGCTATTTACTGAATCACGGACTGTTCCCTGGAGAAGGAATTTCTGTCCGAAGGAGGTCAAGGGAAAAAACAAAGCAAAAAGTGAAGTTAAAATCCAATTTCTATTCATCTCACATATTCTTTAAAAGTACCGATTTTACCTGAATTCCACTTAAACGGCCCAGCTGGCCGGTAAGTGAACCAATCTCGTCGGTGGTACCTTCAAGAACAAGAGAAATAATGCTTTGTCCGTTACTGCGGGGCAACCCCAGCCGTCCAACAATGATTTGCGAATGCTTTGAAAGGATTTCGTTAAGATGCTGAACACTTTCGCGTTCCTGAATCAGAATTATCGCTGATCCCACTCTCTTTTCCATCAGAATACCTCCGGGTTAGATTGATTTTAATATCTGCCTGTCCTTGATAACCCGGTTGCTGATAGTGTCTTCCGGTGTGTACCTCAGATCGCGGCAAATTTATTGTTAATTATTTCACAAAGGTCGTGATTTTATTTTCAGTTTGCAAGAAAGGGATTAAATTTTTGGCAAAAATATTCCCTGATTGCTGAAAACAGGATATTGGGTTCATGTACTCACCCCCATCCCCCTCTCTACTTCGTAACGAGGGGGCCGGTTTTCGTCCCTTTTTTAGGTTTACTGTTTCCCTGAGGCCGCCCCCCCTCGTTGCGGTAGCAGAGAGGGGGACAGGGGGGTGAGTACATACATATTTTCAAAGAAACCTCTTAAAAAGTAACTTAGTAATTCTCTTTATAGATAGTTTTGCAGTAATAAGTTCTACAATGCTTAAAAAGCTTTCATATCTGCTTATTGTATCAATGCTTTGCGGATGCGGAAACCGTGACGGGAATAAAGCAGACGATTCAAAATACATACTTGCGGCTCTTAAAGGACCTTCTGCAATGGGCATGATAAAAATGATCGACAGCCTGAATGATGGAACCGGACACACAGTCGAAGTAAAGATCCTGAGTGAACCATTGCAGGTTAGGAAAATGATGCTCGACGGATCGGCCGATTTTGCAATACTTCCAACCACCATGGCCGCCATAATGTATAATAAGGATTTGAAATACAAACTGATAGGAGTTCCGGTCTGGGGAACTCTTTACATGGTCGGGAGTGATTACGGTATTGGCAGATGGGAAGACCTGAAGGGCAAACGAATATATGTTATGGCAAGGGGAATGACTCCTGATGTTATGTTCCGTTACCTGCTAAGCAAAAACAGGCTGGAACCTGACAGAGATGTTATTCTTGATTACAGTTTCCCCACTCATATTGATCTTGCAAACGCAGTCGCAGCCCGACAGGCACCACTGGCAATTATCTCTGAGCCGCTTGCCAGCCTCGTTATAAAGAGGAATAAAGACATCAGGCGGATCTTTGATCTGGAAGAGGAATGGAGCAGATTTGAGAACGTTGAGGTTGCCGAGACTGCTTTCCTTGGCAGGGAAGACGTCATTCAGAAAGACAGGGAGACTGTGGAAAGAATTGTATCCGCTTATGCTCTGTCGACGGAATGGGTGAATAGATATCCCGACAGTGCTGCCGCCCTGATCGTTAAATATGGCATTCTTCCCGATACTGGGGTCGCAGCAAGTGCTATTCCACGATCACACCTCAGGTTTGTAAAAGCATTTGATGCTGAAAAGGATGTTGAGGATTACCTTCATGTATTTTATAAACTGAATCCGGATATTACAGGAGGAAAAATGCCTGATGAAAATTTCATTTACAGGTAAACAGTATATAAGCCTTGCCTCGGTGCTCTTCATGCTTTTAGTATGGAAGATCCTTTCATTGCATTTTAAATCAGATTTTGTTCTTCCTTCTCCGGAAAAAACGCTTATAACCACCCTGAGCCTTTTTACCGATGGAAAATTCCTGGCTACAGCAGGCACTACCGTTTCGAGGGGGCTTATTGGATTCGTTATTTCAGGAATACTTGGCATAGGAGCAGGAATTTTAACAGGGGTCAATCAGTATGTGAATGCATTTCTTCGTCCGATCCTTGTGACAATACGTTCAATACCAGTAGTATCAATCATTCTTTTGGCACTTATCTGGCTACATCCGGGTGCCGTGCCTGTTTTTATCGGTATGCTTACCATGTTCCCTTTTATATGCACAAACGTGAGCGACGGGATAAGGAGCATCGACAGCGAGCTTGTTGTTATGGCCACCTTTTATAAGGTCAGCCGGAAAAGGATAGTCGGCGAATTATATATCCCGGCTGTAATGCCGTTTATCGTAAGCGGGGCATCGAGCGCCATGGGTATCGGCTGGCGTGCAATTATAATAGGAGAAGTACTCAGCCAGCCACGTTATGGAATTGGAACCATGATGCAAAATGCACAGACATTTTTAAATGTGGATGCGGTAATTGCCTGGACGATCATCGCGGTGCTAATAAGCTATTTATTTGAAAAATCGATCCGGTTGGCTGAAAAGAAATTCATAACATGGAGGGCCTGATAATGAGCCTCGAGGTCAAAGCGCTGTATAAGAATTTCGATAACATCTCACTTTTCAGTGACTTCAATATTTCATTTCACGAAGGCACGATTACATGTATTCTTGGTCCTTCAGGTTGCGGTAAAACCACATTGCTGAATATTATGGGCGGTATTATTGAGCCCGACAGCGGTCAGCTTTCAGGATTCAATGAAAAATCAGTATCCTATATATTCCAGGACCCAAGGCTGCTTCCCTGGAAAACCGTTAAGGAGAATATTGAATTTGTGCTGAAAAGAGAAATGCCTGCTGAACAGCGGCATAAGGTTGCGGAACAGCTCATCAGGCTGATGGAGCTTGAAGATTTTGCAGGATATTATCCGTCAAGGTTAAGCGGGGGTATGCGTCAGCGGGTTTCAATAGCCAGGGCATTTGCCTACCCTTCAGATTTAATTCTTATGGACGAACCACTAAAAGGCCTGGATATTAAACTTAAACTGAATCTTGTCCGTATGTTTTCAAAAATGTGGCAGGCCGATAAAAGGACTGTAATCTTTGTAACTCATGATATTGATGAAGCGTTGCTGCTTGGCAGCGATGTTGTTGTCCTGAGCCGCCCCCCGGCTAATATCGTGCTAAACAGGCAAATCGACCTCCCTTTTGAGAAACGTCTTCCTGATTCCGGGCCGTTAAAGGAAATGAAGGGCAGCCTTATGCAGGCACTGGGAAATTAGCGTCATCGAAAACAGAAAACTGTTTTGGCTGAAGCCGCTTTAATGACTTTCTAATTCTTTTCTAACCTTTTTCTAATCAGAAATATAAGTTCCTGTGCATATATTGCTTTTTAACTCTGTTAGTGTTAGGAACTTAATATTTATTCAAATGGAAGACAACAACCGGAATGCAATCCTGAAAACGGGGGCAGTTATATTGGTCCTGCTCTTATTGGGTTTTGTCTATGCTCTTGTCCGTAACAATAAGAACAAGCAGAATCTTAATTCTGAAAAGCTTGTGACCGAAAGGCTCATGGGCGAAAAAACAGCAATGCAAAGCGAACTTGACAAATTAAAAAGCGAGATCGCCGGTCTGAAGGAACAAAGCAGTGCAACGTCAAAATTGCTCACTGAAACTGAAACAAAGCTTGCCGATGCCGGGAAAAGGATGAAATCTTTATCAGGGCAATATGCCAGAAAGACTAAAGCCGATGAAGAAGAATTCCAAAAACAGAAAGCCGCATTTGAAAAGGAGTATGCAGGCCTGAAATCAGATTATGACAACCTGATGGCACAAAATGGAGATCTTCAGAAAAAGCTTACCTCACTGGAAGCACAGACATCGGATCTGCTTGAAAAGCTCAGAATAAATGACACATTTGACAGTGACGATTTCCAGACGTTCGGCTCAAGAGGCAAGAAAGACAAAATAGTGGTTTTTGCCAGAAGGGTAAAGAAACTGAACGTAAATTTTGAAGTCCCGCAAAATCTTTCTGAAGCAATAAGTTTTAAAATTATTACACCTTCCGGGACAACAATTACTCCCGACGACAGAGCTCTTTCGTGGATTTTCCCTCCGGATACAAGAGGGCTGACGGCAAGCTTATCGCCTGTAACAGCAGAATTTGAACAGTCCAGACGTGTCACGCTTTCTTACACTCCAAAGGAGAAGCTGATACCGGGTGAATACAAGATCCAGATTTTCAGTAACAATAAGAATATCGGCAATTGCAGGATCAGGCTCAGATAGTGTTTTTTTTATACTTAATTTTGTAAGCCCGTCATATGGCGGGCTTTATTTTAATTCCTGAAAATATGAAAACAAATGTCAGAATAGTACTGTTGATGTTAATTCCGGCAGCTTTCAGTTCATGTGCCCCGGTTTACAGGTGTGGCGAGACGAAGCCTCTTAAAACACCGGTCACCTGGAGTAAGAATCTCAGGACAACAGTCAGGGAAAGAGATTATTTATGCTCAGAAGTTGCCGGCAAGGAAAAGGAAATAGCCTCACTGAAGACAAATATCAATGAACTTAAGAATGAACGCAAAGACCTTGCAAACAAGGTCAATGAACTTTCAGCCATGAATGAAGACCTCCGTAATAAATATTCTGACCTTATTGATAAAAACCTTTCGCAAACTGATCAGCTTACCAGAGCCCTGAAGGCAAAATCGGATGAACTGGACGAGAAGGAAAAACTGCTCACTGAAAGAGAGAAAGTCCTTGATGAGCTCAGATCGACTATTGCCAGACAGGATTCAATTACCGGAAGACTAAATTCCGTCCTTCGCAATGCCCTTCTTGGATTTAATCCCGATGAGTTATCTGTCGAAATAATAAACGGGAAAGTATATGTTTCAATGAGTGACCGGTTATTATTCAGATCTGGAAGTGCCACTGTGGAAGAAAAGGGGAAAGAAGCCCTGAAACTACTGGCTGAAGTCCTGGATAAAAATCCTGACATCGACATACTTGTTGAAGGTCATACAGATAATGTGCCGATCAAGACCAACCTGTACAAAGACAACTGGGACCTCAGCGTTGCCAGGGCCACCTCTATTGTGAGGATGCTGGCAGTCAATTATAAAATTGCCCCGACCCGTATGACGGCTTCCGGGAAAGGTGAGTATTTCCCAAAGGCAGGAAATGACACTGCTGAAGGAAGGGCGAGGAACAGAAGAACTGAGATCATTCTTTCACCAAAGCTTGATCAAATTATGCAATTGCTGGGTAATTGATGATGAAACAAAATATTCATAAATAAAACCCCGGAAGTATAAATAATGCATCCGTTTAAAACCAGATTCAGCGTTGTTAAGGCTTTGTGGATATTCATGTTCATTTTTGTCTTCTCAATCCTCAATTCATCAGGTATTTACAAAGGTCCGGCCAGAAAGAGCCCGGCTGATCTTGCAACAATGGAAACTGCAATAAGGGCCAAATATGATTCATATGCGGTTTTCAAATGGGATGACTATATCCTCTTGATGGAAAAGCTGTCATCCCCGAAATTTAAAGTATTGCCTCTGAATGAAATGAGGAAGACAACTAATAAAAACAAAGTAGTTGTAGGGCTCAGGCATGACGTTGACTTTAATCCGTTCAAGGCTCTGGAAATGGCAAAGATCGAGAAGATGTACGGATTTCGTTCAACTTATTTTTTGCTTGCAACCGCTGAGTATTCGGGGCATTTTAAAGGTTCCGTATTTGAACATGCCCCGGGCATTGAAAATGTAATAAAAGGCATTTCCCAGACTGGCGCTGAAATAGGCATACATAATGATCTGTTGACAGTTATGATCCAGCATAAACAGGATCCTTTTTTGTTCAACAGGAGAGAACTCAATTTTTACAGATCGCTCAGGATTAAAATAAGTGGAACCGCTTCCCATGGATCGGATATAGCAAAAAAAACTGTACCCTGCTATGAGGTATTTTCTGATTTTGCAAAAACTGATTCGATAGAATACCTTGGGAAAAAATATCCCATCGGGAAACATAGCCTTAAGGAATATGGTTTTAATTACGAGGCTTATTCAATCCCATATAACATTTATATTTCCGATTCGGGAGGTAAATGGAACTCCGCCACCGGATTTGAAGGGATACTGAAGATTCTTGATGCCAGCTCGGCAGGCGACAGGATCCAGATACTTATTCATCCCGACTGGTGGGGTAAGACTTCAAAATGAGCGGAATTTCATCATCATGGTTTTTTAGAACCGTTCTAAAATACTCCAAATATTTGCTTTTTAAACAAACGGGGCCTATATTGCAGGCATTATGAAAATGTCAGTAAGAAAACCGGTTGCACAGAAAGAATTGTACGATTATTCAATAATCGATGGATGAACACGTGAAAACTAATAAGGATATCTCAAAGGGGGAACTTTATCAGTTTCCCCTTTTTTTATCTGATAATCCAATGATATGAGAAAGGAAAATAAAGACAAAATGCCCGTCAGGAAACCTGCTCCGCCGGAAAATGAAATTGGGAAATTTACTATGATAAGCTGGACCGGAGATGGGATTGTTCACAAAGGAGTTGTGACCGATATTGATGTGGTATCAGGAACAAAATACCTTAGGGTGATGACGATTTTTGGCAAAATCCGAAAAGTAAGAATGTCAAAAGTAAAGGCTCTGAATATTGACCGGTAAGAACGGGGGGTATTTTACGGGATATGACCATAATCACTGTTTTAACTGTTGCCGGGGGGAGACGAAATACTGTTAAAATCATGAAACCTGTGGTACAAAGAGAACTGTACGATTATCTGAATAACGGATAAAAGCGGCAATTGACTGTAAGGCATGCAAGGGAGGGAGCTTTATGGTTCCCTTTCTTGTTTCATGAAATATCAATTATCATGGTCAGTTCGGCCAAAAACAATAAAAAAGGAAAACATTGAACAGAATGATAATAACCAAAACGTAACATTTTAAACAATTAATTGAAAAACAAAAAGCAATGAGAACTATCAGAAACTCGGCGGAAAGTATTCTTACCGCAAACATGAACTTCGCCAACGGGCAGATAAAGGTCAGACTCACCGGTAGCAATGAGGGGAATCATGAATTATTCACACTTCGTTCTTTCGTTGAGCATGAAGCCAGGTCTAATCCTAATTTTTTCAGATGGCTCTTCGATGACTATTCAATTGAGTACTTCGGAAACAACCTTTCCAAAGAACAAAAAGAAGAGTATACTTCGTGGCTGCACGATCTGTAGTCTGATAAGGAATTCTAAGGTCGGTGTTAATAATTTAAGCAAAGAACAGGTTAAAAAGGATTTCTTTTCACCTGCAGCTGGTTTGTACCGTATCGGGAAGCATAAAAGGTATTGCCAATTTGGTTCTGGTAATCCGATGACCGGATTATTTAAATAAAATGTGGCACATAAGAGATTAGTGGAAAAAATTCAGGCCGGGATATGAAGAGGACTGATTCAAAGTTGAAAAAAGCTATTTTTGATCATTATTCAAAATCAGACAAAATATTATGAAAAGCTTGTTATTTTTTTCACAATTCAGAAGGAATTCCTTCAGGCCTTTAATATCTGCAACCCTTTTATTCTTTGTTGCGGTTAGTACTTTCAATAGCGCTTCAGCCCAATCCAAACCGCCGATAACAGGCCGTTGGGATCTTACTTTGGACATGAATGGAAAGCCGGCCCCGTCATGGCTTGAAGTAAAACTTTCAGGTGTGAACACGCTTGTGGGTTATTTTGTGGGTGATGCAGGCAGTGAACGTCCAGTTTCAAAGGTAAATTTTGAAGATGGAAAGGTGACATTCTCGATCCCAAAACAATGGGAATCGGGTAATAATGACCTGCTCTTTGAAGCAACTCTTGCGAATGAAGAACTTTCCGGGACAATAACCAGCTGTTCAGGTGAAAAGTATCCCTTTACAGGAGTAAGGGCACCCCTTTTGAAAAGAAGCGGAGAACCGGCATGGGGAACTCCGATAAAGCTGTTCAACGGAAAGAATCTTGACGGCTGGGTGGCTACCGGTAGTGACAATAAGTGGGTAGCGTCAAACGGAATACTGAAAAGCCCCGGATCAGGCGCCAATCTTATGACAACCGCTAAATTCAACGATTTCAAACTTCATATTGAATTTTGCCTGCAGCCCGGAAGCAACAGCGGAGTATACCTCAGGGGAAGATATGAAGTTCAGGTAATCGACTGCAAAGGGGAAGAACCGTCATCAACATTGCTGGGAGGAGTATATGGCTTCCTCACGCCCAATGAGAATGTGGCAAAAGCTCCGGGAGAATGGCAGACATACGACATAACTCTTATCGGAAGGAGGGTTACAGTTGAGGCAAATGGTAAAAAGATCATCAACGACCAGATTATTCCCGGAATTACAGGAGGTGCAATTGACAGCAAGGAAGGAGAACCAGGCCCAATACTTCTTCAGGGAGACCACGGATCAATTGAATTCCGGAATATTGTACTGACTCCGGCAAAATAAAATATGCCGGCTTAGGCTGACCCCCGGACTGGAAGGCAGATTGTAGTGTTAAATCCGGGAAACGTTAAGCCGAATCTTATTATGCCATAATGCTATTTTGATTTTATGTAATTTTCTACGATTTCTGACAGGACATCGAGAGGGACATCACCATTCTCCAGGACAACACGGTGAAATTCACGCAGATCAAACTTTGCACCGAGTTCCTGTTTTGCTTTTTCCCGTAATTCAAGGATTTTAAGCATACCAATTTTATAGGCACAGGCCTGACCGGGCATAACGATATACCTTTCGACTTCGGTGATAATTTCACTCTCGCTCAGGCCCGTATGGTCGGCCATATATTTAATTGCTTCCCCGCGTGTCCATTTCTTATAATGAATTCCGGCATCTGTCACTAACCTGCACGCCCGCCACATTTCTGCCTGCAACCGGCCAAGGTTGCCGAATGGATCATTTTCATAAAAGCCCATCTCATACGCAAGTTGTTCGGCGTACAATGCCCAACCCTCCGAAAAGGCTGTAAAAGGCACCACAGTGCGAAAGACCGGAAGCCCCTTTAACTCCATCTGAATACTCCCCTGAAAATGATGCCCGGGTATACCTTCATGGCAGGCAAGTGTCTTCATTGCATAACGGGGATGTTCGCTTGCTTTTCGGAGATTGACAAGAAACACTCCGCCTTTTGAACCATCCATGGCGGGAGGCATACAAGTACCTTTTGCTGCACCATTTTCCGCAAATGCAGGCACCCGTTCCACAGTCAGCGACGCTCCGGGGCGTATGTCAAAAGCCCTGTCCAGGTTATTGTTCATCTCGTCGACAATCCGCTGATATTCTGCCATCAACATTAATTTTCCGCTGTCATTCTCGGGGAAAAGAAAACGCTCTTCCTTGCTCAGACCCTGTATTATATCACCAATGATTCTGGTTGTGTCGGAGTAGCCTTCATTCTTGAGGATAGACCACATCTCTTTTTCAATTCTGCCAACTTCTTTTAGACCAATCTCATATACATCTTCAGGGCTTATGTCGGTTGTTGTATATAGTTTCAGCAGATATCGGTAATAGGCTTCACCGTCGGGCAGTTTCCATACGCCATCGTCATCCGTGGCTTTTCTGTACAACATTTCATGGTAATCAATGAGTTTCCCGTACGCTTTGAACACAGAGGTTTCTATTATACGGGCGACCCGGTCGTTGTATTTTGATTTTTCAGTTTCCGAAAGCCCTTCAATTCCTGCTGTTTTATCCCTGAAATTTGTAAAAAGTATATTCTTTTCAGCACCTTCCCCGATAAATCCTTTCATCTGGTCAAGGACACGGGCGATCACAAATTTTGGCGGGATAATGCCCTTTTGTTCTCTTATTTTAAGCCCTTCCAGCACCTGGTCGAATTTTGTTTCAAAGGCTTCAAGCCGGGAGATATAGGCCTTGATATCGCTACGGTTCCTTAATTTGTGCCTGCTTGTAATCAGTGAAGGAAGACTGCTTTGAATCCCTTCGAATTGATTTACAGGATATCCATGGTAGAAAAAAGCTTCACCATCTATCTCTCCCTTCAGATAAGAACCGAGGATCTTTGTATTGAGCTGATTGGCGGCCGACTGGCGGGCAAGATCATAACTGAGAAGGGTATTGTAATCCTTTTTTCTCTGTTGGAAATCTTTCCTGAGCCTGGCATCGGATACGTCATCAAGCCTGTCTTTAGTCAGGTTGTATAAAACAGGTATGCCCAGCCGCGTTATAAGCTCAGGGCTTGAAAGGGCATATTTCACAAAGACCTTGTCATAAAAGTTCCGGATATTAAAAGGGCGGAACCAGATCAGGTTTGCAAGCCAGGTGAAACCTGCAAGCAAAAGAGCAAGTACGGCTACTGAACCCCGGAATTTCCAGGTTCTTTTTTTATCAGACATTATCGGATTAACATTAATTAAACAAACAGGTTTTTTGTATTATTTACCAAAGTTAGGTTTATATAGATTTCATTCTACTTCCGCGGTTGCCTGTGCCTGTTTTTATATTCTGGGGAAACGCCATCAATTATTAACAGCTTAACCCCTGTTCCGGTGACAGACCTGTGAGAACATAAATTACCGGAGACCACATATGTTGTTCCCGGCGACAGATTAAATTCTCCTCCATTCTCAGGCTCACTCGTGAATTCCCCTTCGAGGCAATGCAATGTTTCATTGCCTTATCTGCTAAGATATTAAGAAAATGTCTCTGATGATAAAGTAATCAGGCTTAATTAATTTCCTTTCCACAATAAGGGCAAATGCGTTTTTCACATTCAGATTTGCGTTTTCCGACCACTTCAATAAATCCGGCACTTATAATTCCTGTTGGCAGAGCTATAAGTCCAATTCCAATAATTGACAATAATCCGCTAAGAACTTTTCCAAGAGCTGTAATTGGGTAAACATCACCATAGCCGATTGTTGTTAACGTTACAATTGCCCACCACATTGATGAGAACACATCAGGAAATTTATCAGGTTGGACAGTTCCTTCTATAAAATACATAAGGAAAGAAGCCACAATCAGAACAAGTGTGGCAACAAAAAGTGTCATCCATAATTCTGATTTCTTATCCTTGATTACTGATCCAATAAGTTTTAAAGTATTGTTATACCGTGAAATTTTAAAAATTCTGAAGAACCTCGTTAATCTTAAAATACGGAGAAATCTAAGATCGGTTTTAATTAAAAATGGGATATAAAATGGTAAAATTGCCAGTAAGTCAACTAATCCAAAGGGTGAAAAGATAAACTTAAAAACAGAGTATATTTTATTTCTCGCCGGATGTGTCAGATCGGAAATATATAGTCTTAAGGAAAATTCAAGGGAAAATATAACTATTGAGAAAACTTCAAAGGTTCGCAGGAAAATGTTTAGACGTGGATCCTTAATACTTGTCGTGTCAATGGCAACCGCTAAAACATTCAGAATAATGAGAGTGATTATAAAATAATTAAAAGCAAGATTTATTTTGGATCTTTTTTCCAAAAGGTTGTATATTTTCTTTTTCATTTTTAATTGTTCCCTGCTAAAATTCTCATCGCGGCTTAACTCCAATTATATTGGGGATTGGCCAGATCGTAATATCATCGCCTCCCTCAGGATATGAGGTCTCATAGTTACCGGCAAGTTCAATTTCAACACCTCCGGCTTTCAGGTATAACTGTGCTTCCGGCCCTCCTTCAAGGTGCTGGGCTGCAATAATTCCTATCCCGGCATTGAGCAATTCTTTATTTAGATCGTGCATAGAAAAGGGAGAGGGTGAATAAATGAAAAGGATTCTGCCCTCTGTGTCTTCTCCTATTGCGGCCTCGCTCCAAATTCTGTCCTGTTGTCTCCAAACGTTTATCCCCGGCTTCTTTATCAGTCTTAGGTTTTGAATTACCAAATTATAATCCTTGCTGATGTTTTGGATCGAGGTACCGGCATCAAGATCATATATTCGGAATTGTGGAAGGTCTTTCCCGTTAATCGGGTCATATGCCATTACAGACTGATAATTGTTTTTGCTGCCGTTGTTGATATGGCTCTTATATTTAAGATAGCCTGTATGAGTCCAGTTGTCCTCGTTAAACATTCCTGCATTAATGGCAGCCGTTAAGTTGTGGCTTTCGCACCATTCCCGTACCGTCTTGCCAGACAGGTCTTTTGTTGTGCTCCTTCCGATGAATACAAGCTCCCATTTATTTGGATCAATCCGAACAACAGTGATCCTGGAATCTCCCTCAATGCTTGGCTTCCTTGCAGTAATTTCCGCAATGTCCATTCCGGGTGCAACTTGCTTCCATTCTGATCCTGTTGCAGCTTGACTAAGAATTAAAAACAGACTTATAAGCATTAGCATGTGAGAACGTTTTAGAATCTTAAATATAGACTAACAGTCGTCGGTATGAAACGTTGGGGAGTACGGGCTTCGTCCGTATTCACCGTTACAAAAGTTGATGAGAGGCAGAACACTTGCATAACCACTCAATCCCCAATGTTTTATACCGCTTGTTAGGAGCTGGTGATTTTTGTCTTTTTATCTCATTATCAATCAATTTTGCTGCAATGTCTTCCGTGCTTTGGGAAAGACACACTCTTTGACAAGCTTTGGATTTAGCGTTGGCTTGTGCGACTTGGCAATGTGTGTGGCTGTTGAGCGTTGGCATTTCTATTCGTTTAATGTGCTTTCTAATGTTGTTTTAAATTCGTTTTCGTTGTTGTAGTTGTAGAACGGAACGGCTGTTATCAAATAAGTGTCTGTGTGGATTTTGATCGTCTTTTTCCCATCTCTGATTTCTTTCAAAAAGTCTTCTTTCCATTTGTCGTGTCCTTTTAGATGCTCTCCTTTAGGTTCTATGAAAACCTGAAAAGTCATTTGTTCTCCGTCACGTTGTTTGCAGAACAATAAAAAGTCGGGTTCAAAGGCTCGTCCGAGTTTGTCAAAGATTTTTATTTCTCTTTCGTTTCGGATTAGGTAAATGTTCTCAAACTTCTGATTCAGTCCTTCAAATCGTCTTGAAAACAGTTCGACAAATTTCTTTTCTTCGCTTGTTCCGTAGTTGGCATTGTAAACATACCAAGGCTCATTGGCTACCAAAGTTTCTTGACCGTCTGCTCGTTCGCTATCTTTGTAAACCTTGATTTCTTTGTCTTTAAAAAATTTGTGAATCGGTTCTTTGATATATTCTGAACCTTCGTATTCTGTTGAGTTGCTTTTTATATCTGCTTCAATGCTTTGCAAAAGTCCGTTTATGGCTTGCAAATAGTCAAAATGGGTAATTTCTTTTAGTCTGTTAGCTGTTCCGCAAAATGTGATTTCCAACCCTGCTAAAAAGTCTGTGCTGTCAATGAAGTTAGAAAGTGAACCAACACTTGGAAAGTAATGCGATAAACTATCGTAATAGAAAAACGGATTTTGGCTTAATGCAAATCGGATAACATTTTTTGGAATATCTATCAGCTTTACATCTTTGGTTTTGATAGCTTCTGTTTCTGAAGTTTCCGCTTCGGCAAAAGCTCCCGACATTCTCCCAACTCCCGAAGATAAAGTGTGTCGATAGTTGGTTTTCTTAACTCCTAAATCGGCAAACGATTTTATGTTGTCAAAACTCTTTGGCACTTTCTTATTGAAGAAAACGTGTCCTTCACGATAAAAGTCCGTCCCCTTAAAGTCTAATTTTAAAGTCAGTTGCTTAGTAACAAGGTTTTCGTCATCTTCATAAATACCCGAGTCCACAAGGGCTTTCTTCAATTCAGAAATGTAACGACTATCTTCTTTGGTGTGGTAATACAATTCTTCCAAGGTTTTTAGGTCGTTGGAAATATCATCATCAAATTTTCGTGTAAACTTGTCTTGTCCTTCTTCTAAGGCAAACGGATAATATCTTGCACCACGACCAATTAACTGGGCTTCTGAAAGTGTAGTTTTTCCAGGCTTACCGTCTTTACCGTCCCGGTCTTCGTAAAGTCTAACAATGTCAAACAAATTCAAAACGTCCCAACCTTCGTTCAGTTTCTGAACGGCAAAAACGGCACGGATTGGATTATTTTCATCTTCTAAGGTGTTGAGCAATATTTGGTTTTGCTCGGCTTCTGCGTCATTGTTGGCACTCAGGCAATTTTCGTGTTTGAAATTGGCTTGTATGCGTTTTACTATTTCGCTGGCTGAAATGCCTTTGTCTTCAAAAAATCGGAAAGCCTTTTGAACGATTGGAACGGTGGAAGTCTTTTGAATTTTTCCCACCATTGCCACCGAAAAATCATCAATTAGTTTGTGAAAGTTCTCTTTGTTCTGCTCCGATTCTTTGATTGTCTTTTTGGCTTTAAATAGAATTACTGGCTTCAAATTGATATTGTTTGAAGTAGCCAATTCCTGACGATACAAATTCAAAATCAAAGCCTGAATGATTCTGTCTTGCTCGTCATACAAACTGCGTATAAGGTTGATTTCTTTGGAATACTTGTCTTTACGAAACTCGGCAAGGTCGTATTTGAAAATTACTTTGTCTTGGTAGTGTTTTACCAATTCTGCGGTTTCGGTGTCAATGGTTGCCGTAAACTCCAATAAGATATTATCAAAATTGGATTCGTGAATTTTCTTTACGGTGTCTTCCCAACTGCCAAAAAGATTGCCCGATTTTGTTCCTGCGACTAAGTGGTGAGCTTCGTCAGCTATCAAAACCAATTTTTTGTCCTTAAAATCTTCGTAGGTTACGCTGTTTTCTTTGGTATTGTTCAGGTCAATGTGAAGCTGTTGAATGGTGGTAAACTTGATATTGATGTTCTCACGGTCGGCTTCTTCAAAGTTGTCAATCTCTTTGATTAGCACTTCTTTTCCGTCAATTACAATTTTGTCGTTGAACAAGTATTTTGAAGCCTGTGGATTGAGAAAATTGTCTTTGGTTTTTTGAATGATATTGTTGCTGTTTACAAAAAACAAAAAGTTGCGATAGCCTTTTTGGTAAAGGTGCAGCATCAAACCCGCCATTATCAAGGTCTTTCCGCTACCTGTTGCCATGTTGTAAAGCAAATGAAACGGCCTTTTGGGTTTGCCTTCAAAATCTTCTGAATAGCAAAGCATGAAACGCTGAAATGCTTCAATCTGATAAGGGCGGATAGCAAAAGCCGATTTTATATTATCGGTTATGTGATTAGGAACGGTAACTTGTGCGATGGCTCTTTTACCAAATTCCTGTAACAATATGTCATATAAAAACGCCATTATTCTCCCTTTTTATTTTTAGGTTTCAACTGTTTCAGTTTTTTTTGGGCTTGCTCAATGCTGGCAATGAATTGTTTTTCCACCTCCGAAAGTTCGTTTTCCGATTTTTTCTTGTAGGCTTCATATTCTGCCAATGCTTTTTGTTGAGCTATTTCAGCCGAAATTTTCCCTGCGTTGGTTAATACATCTTGCCGGCTCATTTTTATAAAGCCGTCAAGCACTTCAATCCAATCTTTCATATACATGGGCTTTTGCTGCATAGCGTTGATTTCGGCAATATCCAAATAGGCAGAAACCAATCGGTTGAGTACGGCTAATTCTTCTTCGTTGAGGTAATTTTTGGCAATAGTGATTTCCTGTTTGGTAGGTTTCTTTCCTTTGAATGCCGTTAAACCCATAAAAGGTAGTTGGGAATTGGCTCGTTGAAAAATAATTTCGGCTGCGGTGTGTCCGTGTGCTGCCCAATGCAACTTGTTTTGAACGGTCTGGAAAAACTGTTGTGTAACACTTGCGCTTGGGTCGTAGTCAATGCTGGTGGCGTAGATTTCCAGCACCTTACGGTAAAATACTTTTTCGGATGAACGAATATCCCGGATACGGTCGAGTAATTCTTCAAAGTAGCCCCCGCCCTGCTTCAGCAGGTCATCGTTCATCGTAAAGCCTTTGATAAGGTATTCCCGAAGCCGTTCGGTAGCCCATATCCGAAACTGCGTGCCCCGAAGCGATTTTACCCGGTAGCCCACGGAAATAATCACATCCAGATTGTAATGTTCAATTTCACGCTCTACCTGCCGATTTCCCTCTAATCGAACTGTTCGGAATTTCCGAACAGTTGACTCAGGCTTTAATTCTCCTTCGTCAAACACATTTTTTATATGCTCGCTGATATTCGATTTGGACGATTGAAACAGCTCCACCATATCGGCCTGGGTGAGCCAAACCGTGTTATCTTCCAAGCGGACGTTGATTTTAATAGTCCCATCATCGGATTGATATAATAAAAATTCGCTTTGTTTCTTCTCCGGCAACATTTGCTTACTTGTTAATTTGGTAAAAATCTTTGGTTACCCGTTTTTCTTCTTCCGTGCAGGCAAAATCGGCATCGTTGAGCGATGAAAGGTTTACATACAACTGGTTTTTGTCCAACAGTCCGCAAAGGATTTCTTTCTGCTTTTTCAGCTCAAACTGTTTAAACTCTTCTATGCTTTCCTTAAACTTTTGTAAATCAACACTGTATTTAAAGAAACTTTTGGCTTTCATCTGCTCCCAAATCTGTAAAAGCGCTTCGGTGTCCTTAGCTTCCTCAATTTGCTCAATGAAAGTTTGGTTGTATTTTTTGAGTTCAAGATAGACGAATGAGCCACCACCTTGCCAATTGACTGATTTTGAAACACCTGTTGAGTCTCCTTTAATTACATTATTAAGGCGTTTGACACTGTCATTTTCGCCATAATCCAATTGTTCAAGTCCGATATATTGTCTTTTCAATTTATGAGCCACTGCACAAGTTGTCCCGCTTCCCAAATGATAATCCAAAACCAAGTCATTTTCATTTGTGGACATTTCAATAATTCTTCTAAGAAGCTTCTCTGGTTTTTTACCTTTTTTTAGTGTCACTCCGCCTTCAGAAGCTATACCTTCATAAGCAATATCTGACCAAATATTAGTAAGTATCGTTGTTGGAATTTTCTTCCCGTCTATTTCCTTTATTTTCTTTGAATAAAATGCAATTTCTTGTCCGTTTAAAATATATCGTGAGTCGTTTTGCTCTCTTGAAACAACCAATACTTTCTCAGGATTTTTTTTGGATTTTTTCTTGGCATCAAGAGTTTCTTTCCCTGCGTCATCACCAACTGCGGTAAGGCGAAAAACTGCACTTGCATTTGCAAGAGCAAAGTCTGATAATTTTTGAAAGTAAAGTCCTTCTCCAATTTTTTCTTTGACCTTGCTATATGGTTGGTGTGTCGTATCTGGGTCAATACCTTCTTCTCTACAAATGACTTTCCTTATATCATCTATAATCCAATTTTCTGGGTCATCTGTAATGTTCGAAATATAACCTGTATAGTTTTCATCATATCCTGAATCAACATATTGTGGATTGTATTTGAAATCGTTTTTAGATTTTCCATACATTAAAATGTATTCTGCAGTTTCAAATAAGCCTAAGTTAACGGTTTTAAAGCCCGAAGGTGATTTTGTTCGAATGGAAATAATATTGATAAAGTTTTCCTTTTTAAAAACTTCATCGAGTAGGATTTTCAAATATATTTGATTGTGGTCATTAATTTGAACCAATAGAACGCCTGATTTGTCAAGTAAACTATGTGCCGCTTTAAGTCGATTATGCATAAAAGTCAACCAAGTAGACTCTGTGAAAGTGTCATTATATTTGAAACTATCACTTCCTGTATTATATGGAGGGTCTATGTAAATCAGTTTTATTTTTCCAGCAAATTCTTCTTTAAGTGTATGCAGGGCTAACAGGTTATTTCCTTTTATAATCAGGTTGTCGGTTATTGTGCCGTTTTCGTTTCGGTTAAACCCATCAAGTGGCTTTTCTCCGTCTTTGTCTATGCGTTTGGCATTGGTCAAAACTTTTGGTTCTAAAAGCTGGGTAATTTCGTCTTGTGCCAAAATTTCGTTGAAGAAAATTTCTTCTCGTTTATCTTCTTCACGGCTTTGTCCGCCTTCCAAAATGCAGTCTTTAAAAGGCCATACCAACGCCACTTCGTTGCGTTGTTTCAGGTATTTGCCGTCAATGGTCAGTCCAACTTTGTTTTTGTATTGGGTGTAGCTGTCGTTCAGGTAGTTTTTCTGCTCCAAAAACTGCACAAACAAGTTTTGGTTAAAAACCAACGCGCCTTTCACGTTTACAAAAAACTTCTCTTTCAGGTCTGCATTTTCGAGCAACAGTACAATGAGTTCTTCGTCAAAATTCTGTGCTTTGTTCAGCACCACCCATTTTTTCAGTTCTCCGTTGTCTGTCACGAAGTTGGGTTGTTTCTTTAGTTGTTGCTCAAGTGTTTCGTATAGTTTCATTTATATCAAATCCTTAAATTTTAAGTTTCAAAAATACAGTTTTCAGGTCGTTAATCTTTCTATTATCCATAATTCTTGTCAACGAGTTTCAAGGGTGGCGGGTGGGCTTGGGTGCGTAGGCAAAATGAAGGCTCTTTTGGCTGCGAAGCGGTCGCCTGTGTGTTGGGCAGCCAAATGTGCCTGAATGTGGGCAGGTTTTCTTATTTCTTTTCTGTCTTTCCGCAGCAAATTTACCATTGTCATTGTCGTTTTTTCAGCTTGCCCCTAACTATTAATGTACATGTACTCTTACCTATTAACTACTTCTTCCATGGTTATTGTTTGCCTCCTTGCTTTAACAGACTGCAGGTTATTTCTTGATCGCTTACAGCCCCGCCCCGTCAGTTGGAAAAACGAACCCGCAACACAAATTCATCCCATAAAATTCTTTGTCTGACTTTCACCGGAAAAAGCTATACAAGTTAGACAGAATTAAAATCAGATTCAGGAAAATCCGAAAAAATCTCTGTTTATAATTGTCTCAACTCCCCAATCGCCGCCGGACATAATTTGAAATACAAATCAGTCTGATTGATTTGGGAATTATGGCATTACAAAGACTGAAACTTACGCCTGAAGATCGATTGTCGATTCTTCGGGAAGGGGAACGGGAAGGCCATACTAAGACATTCCGGGAGTATCAGATAACACCTTCGCTGTATTACCTTTGGAGGGAAAAGTACCTGCAGGAAGGCATCCATGGATTAAAAGACAAGCACAGGCTGACAGATCCGGAGTTCCTTGCTCCTGAGCTTGAAAACGAACGTCTGTGGAGAATTATCGCCAAACAAGCCCTGGAAATAGAAGTAAAACCGGAGCTTTAAAGAAAAACTCCTATAGCAAAGAAGACAAGATGATTGTAGTTACTAAATATCAGAGCCGTACGGGGAAGCGGGAGCTTCTTAAACGGGTTGGCTTCCCGGCAGGCAGTTATTATTGCAAGACTTCTTATAAGCGTAAGGGAATACGTCCCGGAATCACGACAACAAAGTGAGACGGAGTAAGCAATATCGAAGTTGTGGATAACATCAAAGAGATAGTAAGCGGGGAGTTCGTTTGCTATGGATATCAAAACGGTACTGTTTCGTCAAATTGACCCGGGCAGTATCTCTCTGTTTATCAGATTCTGTTGATGTTCATAGACTTTATGCCGAACCTGTTCCAGAAAATAGTTAAGTTCTTTTGCATATGGTGTTCCCGATTTAGCGCATCCCTTGATTTCATTCCAATGTTCCGGGCTAACACTTCTTTTAATAGAAATTTCTGCCCGCTCTCCATCTACGGTAATTCGCATATAAATTGGAACTTCTTGATTTTTAAGTCTTCCTGCACTCCTGATCATAAACATGATTGAAAATGTTCTTCTTTCCATAATTCCTTTTTTAAGGTTTTACAAAACTACACTGAGCTTAATATTGTTCAAAGTGCAAATAGCTGCATAACAGTGCAATAAGTCCTAAATCGGGAACAGAATCAAATTCTGTTTTTTGTTCCCGAATTGGTCACCGGGGAATTGTATTAAAAGGGACTTTTCTGCATAGGAGAGAAAAACAAAAAATCCTGTAAATGTTAAGTTTACAGGATTTTGCATTGATCTGCATTGTGTGCTGGTGGAGGTTAGGGGAATCGAACCCCTGACCTTTAGACTGCCAGTCTAACGCTCTAGCCAACTGAGCTAAACCCCCGGAAAACTGCGCAAATGTAAGAAAAAAAAGATAATTATGAAACACTCTTTCATCATAGCCGTCTTTACTTTGATGAGAAACACTATTTTAATATCTTCGCATATTTATTTGAAAGTAATGTCAGGAATAACGGACAGGGAGATTGATTATGTAAATTTATTACCCCCCTTCCCCTCCCGGGATTCCGGGATTCCCGCAAAGAGGAAGGAGAGCTGTATCGGGCTTTTCTGACTTGTGGAAGCGGCAGGTGGTTATCAAAAAAGATCTGAGTTTGGCTCTGCAAAGTGAAAAAGTTGATTCAAAATACTAAGCTTAAAGAAGAAACTGAAAAAAAACCGTTTGAAATAAATAGTTTCGACGATCTTGTCTTTGAGCACAGGAACCGGGAATATGGAGCCTACCAGCTGAGAAGGAAATATTTCAGGGTTCTTTTCGGCGGTGTTATATTTTCTTCATCGCTTGGTATTCTTGCCGTTCTGATCCCGTTCCTTGCCCGTCCGCGTGAAGACCGCGTAGTATCGGGGGGCGGGGGATATTCGGTTTCTGTCAGAATGGAAAACCTTACTCCTCCTGATCAGATATATGTGCCGCCAGCCCCGCCTCCTCCCGAAGGATCGAAAGTTCCAGAAACAGTCCAGTATGTACCTCCGGTAGTGGTTGATACTGTTCTTTCTTCCCAACCGGCACAGGTTGCCACCGACATTGCCCTTGCATCTCAGGAAAGCGTGATCCCCGACGGCACCGGATCGGGATATGGAGACAGCCTGATTCCAGGCGGCGACGGCACCGGTTCGGAAGAGCCTCTTTTCCTCGTTGAGGTGATGCCCACTTTCAAAGGCGGCGACCTTACAAAATTCCGCGAATGGGTGGCAAAACGTACAAACTATCCTGCCGCCGCAATGGAAAACAAGATACGAGGCACTGTCTTTCTTACCTTCATTGTTGAAAAAGACGGCTCTGTAAGTAATGTCACTGTTATAAAAGGGGTACATCCCCTTCTTGATGAGGAGGCTGTCAAGGCCATTTCTGATTCTCCGAAATGGTCACCCGGTCTGCAGAGAGGCCAGCCTGTAAGGGTAAGATTCCAGATACCATTAACTTTTCAATATTAAAACATAATAATCGGCATCGTGCCGAGTTTTATTTACCGTGAACAGACTATTTATTTTCTGCAAATAAACCCGAAAAGCCATACCGATGAGAAGATTAATTTCTGCCCTGTCAATAATCCTTCTGATCCTCTCAGGATGCGGATCATCAAAGAGACAGCTCGAAAAGGGCAACTATGAAGCCGCTCTCGACAAGGCGGTCCGCCAGCTGAGAAAAGATCCCCGCGATACAAAGCAGATCGCGATTCTCGACAGGTCGTATAAAACACTTAATGAGCAGGACAATGAGAGGATACGATTCCTTAAACTGGAGGACAGGCCCGCGAACTGGGATGAGATATATCTTATAAGCAAACGCATGAGCGACAGGCAGGCATATGTGAGAACCGTAACCCCTCTTGAGTTCAACGGAAAAACACTTGAATATCCTTATGTTGATTATATGCCCGAAATGGTGGCAGCTAAAAGGAAATCGGCCGATTACTATTTTGCTCACGGCAATGAGCTCATGAAAAACAAGACCAGGGAATCATACAGGCAGGCTTATTATGAATTCGCAAGGGCAAAGGAATACGTGGGCAACTATGAAGGCATCGACGCAAAGATCGACGATGCAAAATACCTCGGGATGAGCAGGGTGCTGATCACTCTCGACAACAGGTCGATAATAAAGTTTGACCGGGATTTTGAGGATGACCTGCTGGCTCTCGACCTTCCCCGCCTTAACAGTGAATGGGTTGAGTATCACACACGCGACCTTGACAAAAACATAAATTATGACTATTATGTCAATGTAATAATCAAAAGCATAGCCGTCAGCCCCGACCAGACAATGCAGAAGGATACCGTGGTAAAGAAGGAAGTCGAGGACGGGTTCAGTTATCAGCTTGACAAAAAAGGCAACGTGATGAAAGACTCACTCGGTAACGATATAAAGACAAAAAAATACAAGACTCTCCAGTGTGCACTTATCGAGACGATACAATCAAAAGTATGCCAGATCAGCGGTGATGTGGAGGTTGTTCAGGCCAATCCCGAGAAGATCCTCAAAAAGGATCCACTTGGAGCCGAATCGGGGTTTGAGCACGTTTCAGCACGCGCACTTGGTGATATTCAGGCATTAAGCCAGGCTCAGATAGAAAAAACAAAGGTCAAGCCGCTGCCTTTCCCTTCGGATATGGAGATGGTCGTTCGCTGTTCCGATGCCCTTAAAAAGGCCATAAACGGAGCTGTTCAGAGTAACAAGCGATTTATTAATTAAATTTGCGCCGGTAAATTGCGTTCTGGTTACGCCATTGCCGGCTTTCCACCCGGCATCCGGTAACCGGCACCAGGCAATTGGCATAAAATGATTGAAACCGGCAAAAAGAGCGAACGAGCCATACTTATAGGATTGATCTGTCAGGGACAGGATGAAAACCAGGCAAGGGATTACCTGGCCGAACTCTCATTTCTTGCCGAAACTGCCGGCGCTGTGACTGTTAATTCTTTCACACAACGTCTTCCCGTGCCTGATCCGAAGACATTTGTCGGCTCCGGGAAAATTGAAGAAATAGCCGGTTTTGTTTCGGAACACAAAATCAATATCGCAATATTTGATGATGAACTTTCAGCTTCGCAGATAAGAAATATTGAAAACAAACTGGGCTGCCGCGTTCTCGACAGGACAAATCTCATACTCGATATCTTTGCCCGGAGAGCAAGAACCTCTCACGCCAGGACACAGGTTGAACTTGCACAATATCAATACCTTCTGCCCCGGCTTACAAGGATGTGGACTCACCTCGAGCGTCAGCGCGGCGGTATCGGGCTCAGGGGACCGGGCGAGACCGAGATCGAAACCGACCGCAGAATAATAAAGGACAGGATATCAGCTCTTAAGGAACAACTTAAGAAGATAGACATGCAAATGGCAATCCAGAGGAAGAACCGCGGAAAAATGGTAAGGGTGGCCCTTGTTGGTTATACCAATGTAGGCAAATCGACGATAATGAACCTTCTCAGCAAATCGGATCTTTTTGCAGAGAACAAGTTGTTTGCGACCCTTGATGCCACAGTCAGGAAGGTTGTCATTGGCAATCTTCCGTTTCTGCTTTCGGATACAGTGGGGTTCATCCGGAAGCTTCCGCATGATCTTGTCGAATCATTCAAATCGACACTCGACGAGGTAAGGGAATCTGATCTGCTTCTTCATGTTGTGGATATTTCCCATCCGGGGTTCGAGGATCAGATAAAAGTCGTTGATGAAACACTCAGGGATCTGGGGTCGGCCGATAAGCCTGTAATACTGGTATTCAATAAGATCGATGCTTTCACCTATGTGGCCAGGGATGAGGATGACCTGACTCCGGCACTGAGGGAGAACTATTCACTCTCAGACCTGAAAAAGACATGGATGGCTTCTGACAAATACTCCAAAACCATATTCTTTTCAGCAAAGACAAGGGAAAACCTTGATGAATTCAGGAGACTTATTTACGGGGAAGTAAAAAAGATACATGTTACAAGATACCCTTACAATGATTTTTTGTACGAGGAAGAATAAGGGAATTGTCCTGCTATTGTCTTACCCCCCATCCCCCCTGAAGGGGGACTAAAAAACCGGAATTCTTTACCCCCCCCTTCAGAGGGTATGGGGGGGTAAACATAACAGGGCAGCAAAAAACTTCAGAAATCCGGAAATCCTGGTTCAATACAGTTTCTTATCAGCCATGTATTCAGCGATCTGGACTGCATTTGTAGCTGCTCCCTTGCGGATATTGTCGGATACGATCCACAGATTGAGACATTTCTCCCTTGAAAGGTCCCTTCTTATCCTTCCGACGAAGACCTCATCCCTGTTGTGCGACAGTATCGGCATCGGATATTTGAATTCATCAGGATTATCATATACAACCACTCCCGGGAAACTGCCGATAAGCGACCGCACTTCATCAATGTCGAATTCATTTTCAAACTCGACGTTCACTGCTTCTGAATGACCGCCGACAACGGGGATCCTGACGACTGTCGCGGTGACCATTATTGTCTGATCTTCAAGGATCTTGCGTGTTTCATCTATCAGCTTCTGCTCTTCGGTTGTATAACCGTCGGGCTGGAATGTCCCGCCATGAGGGAAGCAGTTCATATCGATCTGGTATTTATATGCCATTTCACCCCTGATGCCGGCTCTTTCGTTTTCCATCTGTTTTACGGCTTTGACACCGGTGCCGGTCACTGACTGGTATGTAGCTATTACCAGGCGTTTTATCCTGTATTTTCTGTGTAACGGGGCAAGCGCCATCACCATCTGTATGGTCGAGCAGTTGGGATTAGCTATTATCCTGTCGCCCTTCTTTATGGCATGACTGTTTATTTCGGGAACCACGAGCGGAACATTCTTCTCCATTCTCCAAGCCGATGAGTTGTCGATGACAACTGTCCCATTCTCAGCAAATGCAGGAGCCCAGTCTTTCGATGTGGCAGCCCCGGCTGAAAAAATTGCAAAAACAGGCTTTGCAGCAACTGCATCGGCAACGCTCACTACCTTTACTGGTTTCCCGTTGAAGGTGATTTCTTTTCCTACCGAACGTTCGGATGCGGCAGGAATTAATTGTGTTACAGGAAAGTTCCTTTCTTCAAGAACTTTGATCATAGTCCGGCCAACCATACCGGTTGCCCCTACAACAGCAACTTTCATTTTCTTTTGTCAGGATTAATGTAATTAACTAATTTTATATTGATAAAAAGCGGTCAAAAATAACTCTTTTTTCCATTCGTCTCGCTGCATGAAGAAAGTTATTTTGCTGGCTTTCATGGTGCCTTGTCTCGCATCGGGCCAGAACACGGAATACCCCGGGTTCAGGGGTGATCTTTCACTTATTGGGGAAACCAAAGCCGGGTCCGGAATAAAGGGTCCGCGGCCGGGTGACGTTATAATCACCGAAATAATGGCTGATCCCAGTCCTGCCGTATCCCTTCCTTCGAAGGAATACTTAGAGATACACAACAGGTCGCTGATACCTTTTAACCTCAGGGGATGGATGCTTTCCGACGGGAATGCGAAATGTTATTTTCCCGAAAGGATAATTTACCCCGGCGATTATTTCATAGTCTGCCAGGTGCAGGATACAGGCCTTTTCAGGGGATATGGCAAAACGATGGGTGTTAAGTCGTTTCCAGCCCTTACCGACGCGGGGAAACTCCTTTATATAACCGACCAGGAACATAATCTCGTTCATGGGGTTGAGTACTCCCCTGATTGGTATGGCGACGTCATGAAGGACGGGGGCGGATGGTCGCTCGAAATGACAGACGAAAACTATCCTTTCTTCCAGGAGGGAAACTGGAGAGCATCGATCTCTGATGATGGAGGAACACCCGGCAGGAAAAATTCAGTTTCACGCTCAAACCCGGATGTGCTGTTTACAGGATTTGCAAATATTTTTCCCATTGATGATCATACCCTTTCAGTCAGGTTCCCGGAAAGTGTCGCCATGCCTGCAGACTGGAGGGAATGCCTTACTGTCAAGGGAAATCAGGTTGATTCGGTTTTTACTTCAGACCCGTTGCTGAGGACTTATACGGTCATTCTTGATGCTCCTCTTGAAACAGGAAAAATTTACACCATGTCGGCGGGGAAGGAGGTGACCGACTTTGCAGGAAATCAAATGCAGCAGGATGAATTTGAATTCGGCATTCCTGAAGGGGCCAGGCCGGGAGATGTCTCTTTCAATGAATTACTGTTCAATCCTTTCCCGGGAGAACCTGATTATATTGAGTTTTACAACCGTTCTCCACGGATTATAAATGCCTCGGCCCTGCTGCTGGTCTCTGTCAGCACTTTGACAGGCGACACTTCCTCAGTGGCCGGTGTGTCGGAAGAAGACAGGTGCATGATGCCCGGAGCTTATTTTGTGATAACAACTGACAGGGAAAGCGTTATCGGCAGATTTCCGTCATCTGTGCCGGAAAATATATTCAGGGTAAAGTCGATGCCTTCGATGCCTGATGATAAAGGACATCTGGTGCTATTTAACAGGAGCCTTGTTAAAATCGACGAAGTAAGTTACAGCGAGAAAATGCATTTCCCGCTCCTGGCGGGAAAGGAGGGGGTTTCTCTTGAAAAGGTAATTAATGATGCTCCGTCGGAAGATGTGAACCAGTGGCATTCGGCATCCGAAGCTTCAGGCTGGGGAACCCCTGGCGCTCCCAACTCGGTGATGGCTGATTTTTCTGAGGCACAAGATGCCGTGGTCTTCTCTTCAACAAGGATTACCCCTGATAACGATGGCAACGATGACCTTCTTGCCATCAGCTTCAATCTTGCCGGGAACGGCAATGTCATTTCGGTAACAGTGTTTGATGAAACCGGTGCATTTGTGAAAAAATTAACAGATAACATGCTGGCAGGCCCGGCTGCTTCTGTCGTCTGGGACGGAACGGCGGCAGGTGAAAGGCTTGCCGACACAGGTATTTATGTTTTTCTGATAACCCTTTTCGATGACAAAGGAAAGACGAGGAGTTGGAAAAAGGTCTGTGCGGTTATCAGATGAACTGATTTCGGATTTTGGATTTGTGATTTCGGATTTTTAAAATCCTATAAATGGCTTATGAAATCAGGAAGAATTCCAATTAACTCTTTCATCATCCCCAAATCCGAATTAATTAATTCTAATCAATCATCTTGGTTAAAAATATTAAATATTTAAGACATGACCAAGGAGTTATTAAAGCAGAGAACAAAGAAATTTGCCATAATGGTTATAAGACTTATAAATGACCTTCCCAACAATAAAGCGGGAAACGCAATAGGCAATCAACTGATAAGATCAGGGACATCAATAGCCAGCAATTATCGAGCAGCCTGCAGGGCAAGAAGTTCAGCGGATTCTATTTCTAAAATAACAATTGTTGAGGAAGAATGTGATGAATCACTTTTCTGGCTTGAACTAATTGCTGAATCAGGGCTTCTTTCGAATGAATTGATTATAAAAGCAATGGCTGAAGCCTATGAACTAACTGCAATTTTTACAGCTGCCGAAAAAACAACAAAAGAAAAGATCAGCAATAAAAGAAACATATCCAAACCATCTTCCCATAATCATTAATCCCTCATTCCGAAATCCCGATTCCGCAATCCGAAATCTCTTTAATCCGAAATCCCAATTCCGAAATCCCGATTCCGAAATCCGAAATCACAATGATGATATCAGTTCCGTCATTATTACCGTCATGTGGTTTTCCGCTTTTTCGGCTTCACGCTGAACAATCTCATGGGTAGTATATTCAATCTTGCCTTCAACGCCGAGGTCGGTGATTATACTTACTGCAAAACATGGCAATCCGACATGACGTGCCACAATAACCTCGGTTACCGTCGACATTCCCACGGAATCGGCGCCTATTGTCCTGAAATATTTGTATTCGGCAGGGGTCTCAAAAGTCGGCCCGGTCGTTCCAAGATAGACACCCTTGCAGATCCGGATATTGTTCTTTTCTGCAATCTCAAAGGCCCTGTCGATAAGAGATCTGTCGTATGCCTCGCTCATATCGGGGAAGCGTGTTCCTATCCTGTCGTCATTTTTCCCTATAAGCGGGTTTGGAAGCAGGTTGATATGATCTGTTATTATCATTATATCTCCGATACGGAACCCGGGATTCACTCCCCCGGCTGCGTTGGAAAGGAAGAGCCATTTAATCCCCAGATGTTTCATAACCCTAATGGGGAAGGCGATCTGTGATGTACTATATCCTTCATAAAAATGAAACCGCCCTTTCATGGCCACGATCTTTTTACCCCCGAAATCGCCGTAAATGAGCTTCCCGGCATGTCCGTCAACAGTCGAAACCGGAAAGCCCGGAATGTCGTGATAATCAATTTCGGAGTCAATATTGATTTTTGATGTAAGTCCTCCCAGTCCCGTCCCAAGAATAATTCCTGCTTCAGGGTTAATGATCCCTTTTGATTTCAGGAACTCAGCTGTTTCTTTTATTTTTTCCAACATAATCGAAAATCAGAGAATCAAACGCGTTTTTATTTTCTTTTAAAAAGCTGACCTCCACGGGCAAATAAAAAAAGGAGCTTTTTATTTCGGGGGCAATATAAGTAAATTCCCGCAACCTGACAGCATCCTTTTCGGTGGTAATCAGGATTTTTTGACAGGCCCCGGCGTTTTGCCAGGCAGCATTAATCCTGTCAAGGTCCCTGCTTTTGAAATAATGGTGATCGGGAAACCCAAGATGTATGACTTCCGAAAAAAACTGTTCCAGGTATTTGATTAATCCGGCTGGCGACGCAATCCCTGTTATAAGTACTGCAACTTTGCCCGCAGGGTCATTAAGCGAAAACAAATTTCGTCCTGCATTTTCTTCGTTAAAAACCGGTACCGGGTCACCATAGTTGATTTTTGTAAAAAACACCTTCTGGTCCGCTGAGGTCTGAAGTTCTTTTCTTATAACCGCAAGCTCGTTATCCGAAACTGCCGGATCGGTTTTTGTGACGATTATGATATCAGCTCTTTTCCTGTTTTTACTGCTTTCCCTGAGACGGCCGGCGGGCATAAGAAAATCTCTTGTTATAAGCCGGCTGTAATCAGTGAGAAGAACTGAAAGCCCGGGCTTAACCCTCCTGTGCTGGAAGCCGTCATCAAGAATTATAACATCCGTTTCGGGAAATTCTTTCATGATATTTTTTATCCCGTTTCTCCTGTCAGCATCAACAGCCACAATTATCCCGGGAAGTTTCCTGTATATCTGCAACGGTTCATCACCGATATCCCTGACCGGGGAGGTCTCGTCTGCAATTAAAAAACCTTTCGATTTTCTTTTATAGCCCCTGCTGAGGACGGCAACACGGAACTCACTCTTAAGCAGTCTCACGAGATATTCCGTGTGAGGGGTTTTGCCGGTGCCCCCGACAGTTATATTTCCGACACAAATTACCGGGACGGCAAATTTCCCGGAATGCAGTATATTGAGATCATAAAGCAGATTCCGGATGCCGGTGATCAGCCCGTATAGAAGGGAGAAAGGATAAAGGAGGAGCAGCTTTCTGTTACCCATGTCAATGGATCTCGATGAAATATGGCAACCTTGCCTGTATTCCCGAGAGATTCTTTATCTCCTGCAATTCATCGAAGAATCTCTGATATTCTCCAAGCTCCTGCTTCAGGAATCTGATTCTGATGTCGCCGCTCAGCTGGGAGATGATTCTTGTCAGAGGATCCTGGGTCTGAGGCAATTCCCTTATTGAATAAGATTCAACGCCTGCCAGTTTCGCGGCAGCATCAATGGCGTCATAGAGGCCGCCTTCCTCGTCGACGAGCCCTATCTTCATTGCATCGGCTCCGCTCCAAACCCTTCCCTGTCCGATGCTGTCGACTGATGCCACGGGCATTTTTCTTCCTTCCGACACTTTCCTGATGAAATCACTATATACTTTTTCGATACTTTTCTGCATCACTTCCTTCTCGTAAATGCTCATGGGCCTGTAAACAGAAGGGAAATCAGAATTCTCATTTGTCCTGACAGTCTGTGTAGTTATCCCCAGTTTCTGGTTCATGAGTTTGCCCGTGTTGGGGATAAGGCCGAACACGCCTATTGAACCGGTTATTGTGGCCGGGTCGGCGAATATTTTTGTTCCGGGGGCCGAAATATAATAACCGCCCGATGCGGCATAATTGCCCATTGAAACAACAACAGGCTTGACTTTGGCTGCAAGTTCAAGCTCTTTCCAGATTATATCTGATGCAACAGCATTTCCTCCGGGAGAATTAACCCTCAACACAATGGCCTTGACAGTTGAGTCCTTTCTTTCTTTTCTTATCAGATCGCTGTATGAGTTTCCGCCTATGTTCGACTCATTTCCCCTGCCCATTGCTATTGTCCCTGAGGCATAGATCACGGATATCCTGTTTTTTGATGCAGTTCTTATGGGCCCTGCCACATTAGTGTACTTATGCATGGGGACCATCATTATCTTATCATCGGTTGTGAGGCCCGATCTTATTTTCAGCGTGTCGATAAGGGCATCGCGGTAAACAAGTCCGTCGACCAGGCCGTTCTCATAGGCTCCGTCAGCAACATACCCGGTAAGGTTATCAGCGAGCTGGTTCAGCTTGTCGGAGGAGATGCCTCTTGCTTTGGAGATCTCAGAGATGACATGTGACCAGATGGATCCGACATAACTTTTTATCTGTTCTTCATTTTCGGGGCTGAGCCTGTCGAGGATAAATGGTTCAACGGCCCCTTTGAATTTACCGTGCCGCGTGACCTGAACCTCAACTCCCAGTTTCTCAAGTGCCTTCTTGTAGAACATCACCTCCCCGCTAAGTCCTTTGAAATCGAGGGTAGAGGATGGATTTAAATAGATCCTGTCGGCTGCACTCGAAAGGTAATAGCCTTCCTGAAGCATCACGTAATCGGAATAAGCAATCACAAATTTCCCCGACTTGCGGAATTCCTGAAGTGCTTTCCTGATTTCACCGATTGTGGCCCATCCTGATTGCATAACTCCGTTTTCGATAAGGATACCTTTTATCTTGTTATCTGACCCGGCTTTCTTAATGTTGCTCAAAATCTCATTCAGGCCGGGTGCAGGCGTCACTGTCATATTGATTATGTCGAGACCCTCATACGGATTGTTGCTTCCCTGGTCGGGGATTGACACACCTGCCTTCAGAACAAGGACTGAATTGTCTGATATCGTGACAGGCTTGTCGCCCGAGAGCGCAATAGTGCTCAGGCTTCCAAGAAGGATAATAAAAAACAGAATAAATGTGATTATGATGCCTGTGATGGTGGCAAGTGTGTATTTGAGAAAGCTTTTCATGTGACAGACTGCTTTAATAAAATGGCTTTCAAATATATAAAAAACAACTTTAACAGGTTGAAATTACGGGAGGATTTAATAAATTTAGCAAAAGTCCGGTTTATGACAAATTATGTTTTTCTCGGATTGGGTTCGAATCTGGGCGAAAGAGAGTTATATCTGAATAACGCCGTCGGCCTTATTGGCAAATCGATAGGATTCATCAGCGAAAAATCGGGGATTTATGAGACTGAGCCCTGGGGTTTTCAGAGTGAGAACAATTTTCTAAATATGGTAATCAAGGTTCATACTGAACTGAAGCCCCGCAATCTTCTGAAAAAGATCCAGGGCATTGAGGATGAACTTGGAAGAGTGCGAAATGCAAAGCAATATGCTTCACGGACAATAGATATAGATATACTTTTCTATGCGAACCGTATAATTGAAAAGCCTGACCTTACGATTCCGCATCCATTGATCCAGGACCGGAAGTTCGTTCTCGTACCTTTATGTGAGATAGCTCCAAAGATGATCCATCCTGTCCTGAGCATGACATTTGAAGATCTTCTGCTTAGATGCAGGGATGAGCGGAAGGTCATCAGGATTACCCCGGCAGGGAGTCTAAACGGAACATTTTTCAGATAAGCCCGTTATCAGCAAAACTGTAATAGTCCTTACCTGAAATTATCAGGTGGTCGAGAAGCTGGACATCCATAAGGTTTCCGGCATCTTTAATCTTGTTTGTGATCTTTGTGTCGGATTCGCTTGGATTCAGATTTCCTGAAGGATGATTATGGCAGACAATCATTCCTGATGCAAGATATTCGACGGCCTTTTTCATCACTAACCTCACATCTGTCACGGTACCGCTCAGTCCTCCCTGGCTAAGCTTCATCCTTTCGATGACGCGGTTTGATCTGTTAAGGAACAGCACCCAGAACTCCTCGTGTGCAAGATCGGCAAGCAGTGGTTGAAATATGTCGGCTACATCCTTCGAGCATTTGATCTGAAGAACATCGGGCAGCTCGGCGAGGTTCCGCCTCCTTCCAAGCTCGAGAGCCGCCGATATTGTGACAGCTCTTGCAGGGCCTATGCCCCTGATTTTAAGCAGGTCGGCAACTGTAAGCTTCCCGAGCGAGTTGAGATTATTGTTGACCATTACGAGAAGTTCCCTTCCAAGGTCAACGGCAGATTTCTTTTTTGTCCCTGAGCTTATTAGTATGGCAAGCAATTCGGCATCGCTCAGAGCGGATATGCCTTTCCTGATGAGTTTTTCCCTGGGCCTGTCCTCGACAGCCCAGTCAGTAATTTTAAGTGACATACAGCGAGAGATAATTGTACACTTAAAGTTAAAATTTTTCTTTGTAAACCGGGTCGGGAAAAAGGAAGCTTTATCGAAAAGCCTTTGAGTAGCTTTAAGGAAAGGCATAAGTCATTGAACCACAAAGGAACACAACGAGTGCCCCAAGGGAACGAAGTAAGAACTGGCAGGGTAGTAAAAATGAAACAGTCTAAAAAAAAAAAAGGGCCCGAAAGAGCCCTTTTACAAATATATTGTAATCCTGTTATTTCAGGTTATTAACGAGTTTGCTGATTGAAGACTTCAGGTTTGAAGCTTTTTTGGCATGTATGATATTCTTTTTTGCAAGCTTGTCAAGCATGGAATTGAGTTTGGGCGCTTTCGCGGCGGCTTCTTCCCTGCTTGTTGTATTGCGGATATCCTTCAGGGCATTACGCATCGTCTTTGAGTAGTACCTGTTGCTTTCTTTTTTTGTCTCAGTCTGCCTGATCCTTTTTTCTGATGACTTATGATTTGCCATTCTGTAATTATGCTTAATAAATTAATATTTTGTAGTCCATAGGGGAATCGAACCCCTGTTACCAGGATGAAAACCTGACGTCCTAACCACTAGACGAATGGACCCTTTAAAGAACTTTTAAAATGAGGATGCAAAGAAACAATCTTTTTTTTTATCTTCAAAATATTTTCATGAAAAACATAATGCAATTGAATGGCATTGTTTGTGAGATTGATACATCTAAACTGAAATTCCCAGCAATTCCCTTGACAATGATCTGAGATCACATCCGTTAAAATCACCTGAGCTCATGAACAGGTAAACGGGATTGTCGAAATTTGCATGTCTTATTGCAGTCAGCATTTCGGCCGAATTATCAAACACCTCAACGTTGTCACCGCCAAAGGCCAGTTTCACATCATCTTTTGACAGTGGTTCAAGTTTTTTAATTTCAAATTGGCGGGGATTGAAATAAACGTATGCACGTGTGGCTTTTCCGAGGGTGTTTCTGTAAAACGGAATGAAACCGGTGTTGAGGCTTGAGAATGTATGAAGCTCAAAGCAGGCAACAATATTCCGTCCGGGATACCTCGATGAAACTGCTTCAACTGTGGCTTTTACCTTTGACGGAGCATGTGCAAAATCATAATAGAAGATCCCCCTGTCATTCTCATCGAGCTTCTGCAGTCTGCCGGTTGTGCCGTCAAAGCTTTTTATTGCCTCGTAAAACTGGTCCTCGGTGACGCCCGCGGCAAGGCAGGCCTCCCTCGCGGCCGACATGTTCTGCATATTATGTTCGCCAAAGATCCTCACAGGGACGGTCCTGTTTAAAGTGGCTGCATAAAAACCAGTTCTGTTCTGGAAATGTGCATGCACCCTGTATGGTATCTTTCTTATATCATCCCTGGTCTTTTCGGCTATCTTCCTTACTTCCGGGTCGTCGGCAAAATATACAAGTGAACCGCCGGGTTCAATCAGGTCAGCAAATATCCTGAACTGTTCAACATAATTTTCGAATGTGGGAAAGACATTCATATGGTCCCAGGCAATCCCGTTCAGGACCGCGATGTCGGGCTTATACAGGTGGAACTTGGGTCGTCTGTCAATTGGCGAAGTAAGGTATTCATCACCTTCAAGAATTGCAAATTCCGAATCATCAGTCAGGCTCACCATGGTTTCATAGCCTGCAATTGATGATCCGACCATGTAGTCGAATTTTACGCCCGATGCCTTCATGACGTGCATTATCATGGCGGTTGTGGTAGTCTTGCCATGACTTCCGGCCACTACCAATCGTGTTTTGTTCTTTGTCTGGTCATAAAGGAACTCCGGAAATGACATTATTCTGATTCCGCATCCCGAAGCTTTTAAAAGTTCAGGATTATCTGCACGGGCATGCATTCCCAGGATGACAATATCAATGTCGGCGGTGATTTTTTCGGGGAACCAGCCTTTTTCTTCCGGTAAAAGTCCGTACAAGTTCAGCCTTGAGCGTGACGGTTCAAAAATCTCGTCATCCGATCCTGTAACAGTATATCCTTTCAGGTGGAGGGCTATCGCGAGGTTGTGCATTACAGCTCCTCCTATTGCAATAAAATGTATTCTCATCCTAAACGTCGCAGATCTGGATACACTTAAGCAGGGATGCCAGTTTATCCTTTTGGGACGGGACAAATTCCTGTCCCACATATCCTTTATAGCCCGTTTCAACAATTGCCTTCATAATGGCAGGGTAATAGAGCTCCTGTGTCTCATCCAGCTCATGGCGGCCAGGAACTCCTCCGGTATGTATGTGGCCGATGTGACGGATATATTTTCTGATATTCTCTATCACATTGCCTTCCATAATCTGCATGTGGTAAATATCGTAAAGAAGTTTGAACCTTTCAGAGCCTACCATTTCAGCAAGAGCGGCGCCCCATGAGGTCTTGTCGCACTGGTAGTCCTTATGCCCGTAGCTGTTGAGGAGCTCCATTATGATTGTAACTCCGTGTTTTTCAGCAGAAGGCATAAGCTGCCTGAGCCCAATGGCGCAATTTATCATCCCTTCGTTGTCGTTCATTCCCTCACGGTTGCCTGAGAAACAGATAAGGTTCGGGACACCGGCTGCAGCAGCCTTTGGTATCATTGCTTCGAAGTCGGCTATGAGTTTTTCATGGTTTTCCTTTCTGTTGAATCCTTTTGGTATTCCCCAGTCGGTGGCATATCCGACAGCGCATTTAAGGCCTGCCTTGTTTACAACTGCCCAGTCCTTTTCGTTAAGAAGTTCTATGGATTCTATTCCCAGGTCTTTACATGCCTTCGCGAATTCTTCGAGCGGGATGTCTCCGTAGCACCACTGGCTTACCGAATGGTGTATATTACCTTTCAGCTTGTAAGCTTTCTGGTCTTTCACGGCCAGCGATCCGAGTGGCATTCCTGCAGCGATCACCGCGGCGCCTGCCATGCCTCCTATCATATTTCTGCGTGTCATAGGTAACAGGATTATAATGTGGTTCTAAAATTAGGAAATATTTTTTAAAGTGGGACAATAGGCCTCACCCCCTCCTGTCCCCCTCTCACGGGGGAGAGGGGGATGATAGCTTCCCGAAATTATTTTTGATATGCGTTACTACTTCATCAGTGTTGTTTAGGATCTGTTCATTTTTAAATCTTAGCACTTTAATACCAAATCTTTCCAACTCGGCTGAACGGTTTTCATCGTTGCAGAATTGAGATTTATTCAGATGATAATCACCGTCTGCTTCAATGACGAGCCTTAATTTATGGCAGTAAAAATCAGCAATAAAAAACACAACCGGATGTTGCCTTCGGAACACGAATCCCTCAGCACGGAATTTTCGCAGGCGGTTCCATAAAATCTATTCAGCCTCAGTAGGGTTCTTGCGATGATAATTAGCAAGTCTGAATATCTCTGGCTTTGCCCCAAAGTACATATCCTTGATTTTTGACTTGCCTAAATTTGCCATTACATATTTTATTAACAGCCGCTTTCTTGAGCCCCTCTCCCCCGGGAGAGGGGTCTGGGGTGAGGTCTATCTTGCCCATTCCGAAAGCTTCATACTTGTGTATTTTTTATTTTCAACTGCCCCTTCAGGCAATAAAATGACTACAAGATCAGCATTAGAATTTGAAGCAACATTTACTTCAAAACCAAGCATGGCAGTACCGGGGTTAGGAGCGTCATAACTCTGCGGAGGAACAGTGCTTCGTATTACAAGCTCAGCATTTGCAGGCGACATTATCTTCACCACAAGTTTCTTCCCGTCGCCAGTAAGCTCTGCCGTGTTCCTCCCTGTAATACTTACATTTGCCGAAGTCAGCATGTTCCAGCTTACCACGGCGTCTCTGCTTTTAGCTTCGACCTCGTCCCTTACCATAACATATTTGTTGTCGATAATTGCAATGCCTCTTTCGGCCTTTTTCAGATCATCACAATACAGTGATGAAATATCTGTAACTGCATTTATCATGGGAGGGTTAGCCGAAAAGGAAGTTATCATGCTGTAGCCGTCGACTTTCTGGAGCTGGCTGTTGACTGTAAGGGTGTTATGAACGAAATTGTTATAGCGGAAGACCTGCCATCTCTGCGAGTTCTGAGACATCCCCCACAGGTTTACACCTGCGGCCTCAAGCGAATTATAATCCTGCATCCCGAAATCCATTGCCCATCTGACACCTTCTGCCTCCATAACGAATGAACCGGCATCCATATGTGCATGGTTAACGGAGGGAGAACCTGCTTTCAGTCCGGTGTATATTGCGTTTTTGTCGGTCCAGGAACTTCTCATCAATGCAACAGGGTTCTTTCCCTGACCGACCCACACTGGTTTTAGAGGCGGAGTGATCCTGTCCATTGTAATTCCGGCTCCCCAAATCATAACTGCCGGCAAAAGCCTGTCGTCGGGAGGATTTTTCGTCTCGAGGTGATATCGTTCCGACCACAGCAATGACGGATCTTTCAGACGCGATGCGAACCAGAACATTGCAGGATTCATGTTACCTCCCTGTCCCGCATCTGAATAATTGAAACAGATACCTGTGGGCCCGGTCATATTCTCAAGATACCCGGCTGTTTTGAAGAAGCCAGGTTTGATTTCCGGGAGGAAATCCTGTCCGAATGCTTTTTCAACTGCGCTCAGGAACATTATGTTAAAGGATGTGCCATAGCCCCAGTAGCCATAGCCTTCGGGATAAGCACCGTCAGGCTCGTAGTCGTTCATTGGAAGAGTTATTGAGCTGATGGCGCGCCGGATGATCCGGGCGGCAAGTTCAGGTTCATTTTCCCATACCGCGAGCGCTCCGTAAGTCATGCCCGCGTTACACACCTGGTTCCAGTTATGCGAAACATTCACCCAGCCTGAGTTTTCAGGTTTCAGGGATGGATTGAGGCCTTTCTCAATTATGGCTTTCATGATAAAATCCCTTGTCTCCTCCGGGAGCCTTTCATACAGCCAGTCGTATCCTATTGATACAGCCATTGTCATCTCGGCAACGTCGAGAAAATGGGACGGGTTCCAGTCGGCAAATGACGACACGGCTGTCATCTCCTTCACAGCCCTGTCGAAATACTTCTGCTGTGATGTCATCCTCCACGCGTACGAAAGAAAGAAAATCCTTTTCAAAGCTTCACGTGATTTGTCGAGGAGCCGTCTTCCGATAAGCACTCTTTCAACGGGAGGTTTCTCCAGCATTCTGTCGCATGAGCTTAAAATGAAAAGGTCGGTTTTTTTCCAGATGTCATCAGTCGCGATTGTGTTCCGGATTGCCGCCTCTTCTCCCCGCAGCAGAAGTATTCTTGGATGGTCAGCAGGTTTTAATTCCTGAATACCGCCACCGGTTTGCGCCATTATTCCCTGACCTGCGAAAAGCAGGAACATAAGGGATCCTGCAACTTTATTCATACATTGATATTTTTGTTTATTATTTGTTTAAAGTAAAGCAAAAATCCTCTTTTTAGGGTTCATCGGCCGAAAGTTTTATATTTGCATAATAGGTCAATGGTTCAGGAGGATATTATGAGGAATTCCTCAAGACACGATTATTCAGACGGGCATTCGGTCGAGCTTCTTCAAAGCGGGGAGCAATTCTTTTCGGCAAATATCAAAGCAATTGACAATGCAAAACAATATATTCATTTTCAGACATATATAGTCGATGAGGATGAGACCGGACTTCGCATTTTTGATGCCCTTTCAAGAGCAGCAAGGCGCGGGGTCAGGACTTATCTCTTGCTCGACGCTTACGGCACCAAGTATCTTTCGGGAGAACTCGTAAAAAGAATTGAGGATTCAGGCGTCCTTTTCAGGTTTTTTTCGCCTGTTTTCATAACAAGGGGCTTTCAGCTGAGCCTCAGGCTGCATCATAAAGTCCTTCTTGTCGACGGCGAACTGGCCATAATAGGCGGAATGAATGTAGCAGACAGGTATCATGGCACTCAAAGGAAACGGGAATGGCTCGACTTTGCCGTTCTGATAAGAGGCCCGGAATGCATTCATGTGAACAGCATAGTCCGCAAAACCTGGAATAAAACCTTTATATCGAAGGAAGAAAAATCAAATGAAATTGTACATCATGTCAATAAGTATCCGGAGAACATTACATTGAGGGTAATAGAGAACAACTGGTACAGGAACAAAATTGAGATCCTGCGATCTTACAGGTTGGCTTTCAAGCATGCACACGACCATATGATAATTTTTGCAAGTTATTTCCTTCCCGGCCGTCTTGAAAGAAAACTTCTGAGGCTTGCAGGCAACAGGGGCGTGGATATAAAGATTGTCCTTGCCGCCGAATCAGATGCGCCTATCTTCAAAAGAGCCACTTCTTTCCTTTATGAATTTATACTGCGCAACAATATCAAGATTTATGAATATCTGCCATCGAACCTTCATGCCAAAGTGGCTACGGTCGACGGAAGATGGTGTACGGTGGGGAGTTACAATCTGAACCACATAAGTGACTATGGAAGCATCGAAATGAATGTGGAGATCCTCGATACGACATTCACCGGAAAATTCGAAAAGACACTCCTGAATATTATAAAAAGAGATTGCCGCCAGGTAACTTTTGAAGAATACCTGAGAAGAAGGACTATTTTTTCCCGCTTCTCAGGCTGGATATCCTATCAGATGATAAGGCTGCTTATGCGGTTAATGGCGCAAATGACTTCAAAGAAAGGCAAATACCCGCAGCCTAAGAGCAACTGAGTTGTTTAAATTATCAGAACTGATGGAAACTCATTGATACGAATTCGAGGACTGCCGGCAATGCTGTGCGCCAGTATGTCCATGTATGGCCGCCATCGCGAGTTCTGTATTCATGTGGTATCTCCTTCTTGCGCATCGCAATATGGGCCAGAGAATTGCCTTCATACAGGAAGTCGTCGTCGCCGCAGTCGATATACCATCTTACAGCTTTTTTCTGGTCATCCTTCATATTATTGATAAGGCTGAGGACGCTGTATTTTTCAAAATAGGCCTTTTTTTCGGCATCGGAAACATTCTCGGTACCCTGCCAGAGCATGTAGTTCTTCATTTCGTCGACGGAGGCCGGGCCGGTGGCTGCACTAAGAGGGCATGCTGCTGAGAACAGCTCAGGATGATGAAGTGCATAAATAAATGTCCCTTCGCCACCCATTGAAAGACCGGCTATGGCACGATACCTTTTTTCTCCCTTGATCCTGTAAGCCTTTTCGATGAATGGCATGAATTCTTCAAAAAAGAAATCCTCATATCTCCAGTCGCCCTTAATGCCATTCACATATCCTCTTTTCCCTGTGTTTGCATCAGGCATTACAACTATCATGGGAGTGGCCTTCCCTTCATTTATCGCCTTGCCGGCAATATTCAGGATCTCGCCGAACTGTACCCATCCGGTCTGGTCGTCACCGGCACCATGAAGAAGATAAAGAACGGGATAACTTCTCTGCGACGTTTCATAATCGGGGGGGAGATAAATTGCATATTTCCTTTCCATCTTAAGGATCTTGCTTGTCATGGAAAGGTTATCCATCACCTTTCCGTTCTGACTGACCGCAGATAACGTAAGGGTCATCGATAACAGAATAAGAAATGCTTTTTTCATGTGATGTGGTATGTTTTGTTTATGAAATTTTAAATGTCGTGAAAGATAAAAAAAAATACCATGCTGCAAGCCGGGTGAACAAAACAAGATGACATCATGTTATTTTAACCAGCTGCCATAACGGTGAAATTTATTATAATTGCCTTAAATAAAGGTCATGAAGATTAATTTGTTCAATATCGTCAATTTCGGTGCAGATGGGGGCGCAATGTTCGGAGTGATCCCGAAAGCCATGTGGTCGAGGGTTTACCGGGCAAATGAAAATAACCTGATAACCCTTGCCTTAAGGTCGCTCGTTGTTGAGACCGACGGACATGTTATTCTTGTTGACACAGGCTGGGGAGACAAACAGGATGAGAAATTCTTCCGGCATCTTAACCTCCATGGGGGGGATGGACTGGCAGAGGGTCTGAAAAAATGCGGCTATGATCCGAAAGACATTACGGACGTTGTATTGACCCATCTTCATGCAGATCATTGCGGAGGAGGAGTGGTTAAAAGCAGGGAAGGATCGGGATTTGAGCTTGCATTTCCGGATGCGCTTTTTCATGTAAGCAGGGTTCAGTGGGAATGGGCCGTAAAGAATAATCCAAGGGAGGAAGACTCATTCCTTGAGGAGAATATCCTGCCTATTCTGGATAGCGGCCATCTGAACCTGGTTGAAGAGGATTGTGAACTGTTTGAAGGCTTTTCAGTCAGGTTTTGTTTTGGACATACACCCGGGCTCATGATACCGGTTGTCAAATACCATGATCAGACTCTCGTGTTTGCCGGGGACCTTATACCAACTGTTTCCCATATTCCCCTTTTATGGAACATGAGTTATGACATTGAATCGCTGAAGACAATCGATGAAAAAGGACGACTTCTTGAAGAAGCTCTCAGAAAAAACTACATTCTTGTTTTCCAGCACGATGAGTTTACAGAGTGTTGCACACTTGAAATGACCCCCAAAGGGATTAGGGCCGGAGAAAGGTTTGAATTCGCTGCAATAAAAAAATATTAAGAACTCATACCAGACTAAAAGGACTTACGCGGAAGCGACAGGGAAAATTAAATAGAGCGCAGAGCGGCCCGTCCTTAATACAGTTCTTTAAATGAATATGGAGAGCCGTTCCTTTGGTTCTCACTACTTAAATTATTAAATTTGATAACATCATTGCTGAAAATAATATGCAACCATCGCCCGGTACCACTCCACTTGTCGAATGCCGCAAGCCTTTCGCCGCACGCGTACCCGTTCCTGTATCATTTTTATTGTTAAATAATTAACACGAGCCATGTCTGAATTCATCTACGACTTACCGTTCCAGACCGAAAAGGATCCGACAAATTACAGGCTTCTGACAGATAAGTATGTAAGCATCGTGGAAACGGATGGACGGAGAATTTTGAAAATTGATCCTGAAGGGATGGTCCTTCTTGCAAAGACTGCCGTATCTGACCTTTCATTTTATCTCAGGACATCTCATCTCGAAAAGCTGAAAAAGATCCTTGACGACCCTGAAGCAACCGACAACGACAGGTTTGTTGCCTATATGATGCTCAGAAACAGTGTGATTTCGGCAGGTGAGGATCTCCCGTGGTGCCAGGATACCGGGACGGCGATAGTGATCGGCAAGAAAGGGGAAAATGTATATACAGGAGTTAATGATGCCTTATTTCTGTCGAAAGGCATTTTTGAAACTTTCAGGGACAAAAACCTGAGATATTCCCAGGTCATTCCCTTAAGCATGTTCGAAGAGAAGAATTCAGGGACAAATCTGCCGGCCCAGATCGATATTTATTCAACTGAAGGGAACAAATATGAATTTCTTTTTATAACAAAGGGAGGCGGATCGGCCAACAAGACTTATCTCTATCAGCAAAGCAAATCGCTGTTAAATGAGGAATCACTTGCTAAGTTTGTTAAGGAAAAGATAAAGGAACTGGGCACATCTGCATGTCCTCCCTATCATCTGGCTCTTGTCATAGGAGGGACTTCCGCAGAAGCCACTCTTAAAGTGGTCAAGGAGGCATCGGCCGGCAATCTTGATCATCTTCCGGTGACAGGATCTTCCGGAGGCAGGGCTTTCCGGGATCTGGAATGGGAGGCAAAAATTGAAAAGATATGTCAGGAATACGGCGTAGGGGCACAGTTTGGAGGCAAGTATTTCGTTCATGATGTCAGGGTAATAAGGCTGCCAAGGCATGCCGCATCCTGCCCGGTCGGACTTGGAGTAAGCTGCAGTGCCGACAGGAACATCAGGGCAAGGATAGATGAGAAGGGCATCTTCCTTGAGGCGCTTGAAAAGAATCCCGCCCGGTTCATGCCTGAAAAGGCACCCGAACTTGAGAAGCCTGTTGAGATAAACCTCGACAGGCCAATGAATGAGGTACTTTCCGTTCTTACAGGATATCCGGTAAAGACAAGGCTGAATCTCAGCGGTACTCTTATCGTGGCCCGCGATATTGCTCATGCCCGGATCAAGAAGATGATTGATGAAGGGAACCCGATGCCGGAATATCTTAAAAATCACCCCGTTTATTATGCCGGCCCCGCAAAAACACCTGAAGGGATGCCTTCGGGAAGCTTTGGCCCTACGACAGCCGGCAGGATGGATACTTATGTTGATCTCTTCCAGAGCATGGGAGGATCGCTGATAATGGTTGCAAAAGGGAACAGGAGCCGGCAGGTTATTGAATCCTGTAAAAAATACGGAGGCTTTTACCTTGGATCAGTCGGCGGCCCTGCAGCGATACTTGCAGCTGAAAATATTAAATCTGTTGAGATCGTCGATTTTGAAGATCTTGGCATGGAGGCTGTCAGAAAGATACGAGTCGAAAATATGCCTGCCTTCATTATCACTGACGACAAGGGGAATGACTTCTTTGATGAGTACAACAAGACCTGAAATCCATCCCGATCAGGTTTCCCCCTAAATCATTCAGGGGGACAAGGTGCGGAGGATTGAGATTTAACAATCCGGAAAGAGTATGCATTCTTTTACAGGCCTCCCTCCCGGGGTAGAGGGGCTTAAAAAAGTGTAAGCCATCTTCTCCGGGAGAGGGGGACAGGAGGGGGTGAGACCCAAATGCCGGAATGTCACCTTATCTCCTCAATCTCAAATATCTCGTGCCTGTCGAGGCTTAGCCAGTAATTGATTGTATTTTTCCTCACGAGTTCCCAGTAAGTATTGCTGTCGAGGCCGTAAACGAAATTGATTTCCTTAAGCTCGGAGGTTATTCTTTGGGTTATCTCAGGCTTCAGGGTAAGCCTTATCTTTCTGTTCATGTATGTAAATTCGGCTGAAGGCCTTGGAATAGAATCGTTTATGATAGTCAGCAACCCGTGTCCCGGTGTTGCCCCTGTGCTTACCTGGAGGCCATCGTTAAAGCAGCTTACGGGAGGAACGGAACCTGCATATGAGGTGGCCTTGAATTCGTCGACTCCCGTATCGAAATATTCCCTTGCCCTTATCCCCATTTTAACTCCAAGAATTGCAAAAGTGCCAAGATGCCTGTGCAGCTCATTGGCAATGACCCCGGCGTCCCATTCATCCGGACCATATTTTTCCATAATTTCCATGACGGAGCCGGCAAGATCATCAAAATAAAATGAGGGATCTGCAGGAAATTCCTTTATGACCTGGTTTTTTAATACAGTTTCGCCACGAAGTATCTTTATAACGCTTTCCCTGAGACCTGGAAGATCAGACGGAGTGCAGTCAGAAACATTTCCAAGTGTCCTGTTTATGAAAAGCCCGGGATAATGAAGAAAAACAGCACACATCTCGTCAACTGCCGCGAAGGGGAAACCGTGATCTCCTGCTTCAGGCAAATTAAGGAAATATGAAACCTTTTTCCCGTAAACATTCTTTATCTCAGCCAATGACTCAAGCGTGGCGGCATCATAAAAGTCGTTCCCGGCAAGGCTGCAACTCCTGACGATCTTGACCGGGATCTCCTGCCGCAGCATATTTACAGATGATTTTTTATCTATGTTATAGTTGAATCCCGACTTGTCTTCCGTACCTTCGGCGCTCCAGATAAAATCCTTTATCTGTTTCCCGAATCCCGGAATATTTCGCAGGGCATTATCGGCGGTTGACATACCTGCAAGGCATATAAAAGATATTTTTGTCTTTTCTGCTTCGATGATATCATTTATCACCTCAATGAAATCAGGGGCGCTTTCGGCAGAAATGTTGTTTTCCCTGCCCCATTGAGTTTGAAGCGGCAACGTGAATTCCGGAGATTTGAATTTACAGATCCTGTTTATACCAACAGGAATTCCTTCATGATAATATGAATTGAGAAGGCTTTTGACTTTTAAGTAAGCTTTTTCAGCCGGCAGGGCTCCGGGAGAGACCGTGACAGCCAGGACCCTTACATCAGGAGAAGCCAGGAGCATTGAGATTGCCTTTATGTCATCAACACCTCCGTCAGTGTCGACAATAACATAATGGGATGGTTTCCACGGGTGGGACAGGAGATTAAGAGATACCAGCAGCAGGGTGATCAGAAACAAAAATCTTTTCATCATTTCGGGTTTTAAAATGCAAATTTAACATTTCGGGCCAACAGGTAAAGCTTTCGGGTTTCCTTAAAAAAACACTTACAGGATAGTTGATATTGTTAAATTTTCTATCTTAACCACCGTATTTTGATATATATGAAGAAGAAAAGATTTCTCATCTGGTTTGTTCCGGGTTTTGCTCTTGGAATATTGATTGTGCTTGCTGCCGGCAAAGTAATTACGAATACTTCTTCGAATGAATATTGCATGTCATGTCATATCCATCCCATGGCTGATGCCGAATGGAAGAAGTCAGTCCATTATGAAACCCAGTCGGGTTATCGGGTTGCCTGTGTGGAATGCCATCTTCCCCCCAGGGGGCATGGGTATTTGTGGGCAAAAGGTAAAACCGGGCTTAGGGATCTGTGGTCGTTTTATACAAAGGATTCAGCATCATTCGACTGGGAGGAAAAGGGCAGGCTCGAAAATGCCAGGATACATGTATATGAAAGCAGCTGCATAAAATGCCATGAAAATCTGTTCCCGGCCAAACTTACAAAGGAAGGGGAGGATGCACACCTTTATTATACACAGCAAAAGAAAACCCCGGATCTTCACTGTATAAACTGTCACCTGAATGCCGGGCATTATATTGAAGGCTATACGCATGGGAGCAATAAGACTTTCGGCAGCACTTCATCCGCACCAAAGGAGATATTTACTGAACCGACAGCGGTTACGGAATTCAAAAATTTCACTGAAAAAATACCAAGGTCGTCTGTTTCGTTCAATATGATCGCGATACCCGGGGGCACCTTCAAAATGGGAAGCCCGGCTGGGGAACCTTTCCGAAAGGACGACGAAGGCCCGGTAAGAGATGTGGAAATAAGCCCTTTCTTTATGGCTGAAGTGGAAGTCACGTGGGACGAGTATCTTGCCTTTTATGCACAGACATCAGCAGAAGGCCGGTCGACTGATACCGAAGGTCTGCGCAGCGGAATGCAATCTGAAAATGTCGATGCTATTTCAGGAGCCACACCTCCATATGGCCAGCCCGACCAGGGATGGGGCCTGGGCCGGAGGCCGGCGATATCATTTTCATATCATGCTGCCGAGACATATTGCAGATGGCTTTCGCAGGTGACCGGGAAAACATACCGTCTGCCAACCGAAGCCGAATGGGAATATGCATGCAGGGCAGGATCGACAGGGCCGTATTTCTTCCCGGGAGATCCCAGAAAATTTGAAAAGACGGGATTGAGAGCTAAAATCTCCAAAAATGATACAGCGGTGATTAATACATATATTGTATATAAGGAAAACAGTCCCTCCAAGACACAAACCCCCGATTTTGTAAAAGCCAATCCGTTCGGGTTGAAAAACATGGCGGGCAACGTCGCCGAATTCTGTTCAGACTGGTACCAGCCCGATGCCTATTCTCGTTATCCGGCAGGGACTGTGAAGGATCCCAAGGGCCCCGAAACAGGTGAGGAGCATGTGATAAGGGGAGGCACGTTCATGAATCCCGCAGGGCTTGTCAGGTCGGCTGCACGTGATTATACAAGAACCGAAGCATGGCTGAGGACTGATCCTCAGATCCCTAAAAGCATATGGTGGTATTCCGATTGTTTTAATGTGGGATTCAGGGTGGTTTGCGAGTTCGACAGCAAAACCGGGAATGTATCTTCTTCAGAATAAGGACATTCTGAATTTAAATAAGGTTTAAGTAAAAAACTGTAAAACATTCTTGTTTTATATCGACAAGTTTTTTAAATTGCATTGCCTAATAAAAATGTGAACAGATCTTTATTACCTAATTAACCTTATTTACTAACCTAAAACCTCTTACTGCCGAAGAAAAAACCAGATTCGTAAAAGAATAGATTAATGAGTGTAAGTTTTACACTTACTCTTTTTTTATTTATATGATATGGCATAATATCATATAAAGTGGCCTTAATTAGGGGATGCTTCATTCCTTTGATTAAATCCTGGATTTTATTCTAACCTAATATCTAACTAATTATTAACTAACTAACAGTGTAACAGTATGAAAAAAACTACCAACTGCTTTTGGTCGGTCGGACCAAATGTGAATTTTCGCAGGTTATTGCTGTCTGTGAAAATTGTGGTTATTCTTCTGTTTTGCGGGCTGATAACTCCTGCCATGGCAGCAGGCCCGGATAATCCCGCCGCAGACGATTTGCAACAAACAAGAGTAACGGGTACAGTAACCGATGCTTCGACAGGCGGCGCAATGCCGGGTGTGAACATTCAGGTTAAAGGCACCGCTCTTGGTGCAATTACTGACATTGATGGCAGGTATACTATTACCAATGTCGAACGCAATGCAACCCTGGTATTTTCTTTTATAGGCTATGTGACCCAGGAAATTGCTGTCGGCGGCAGATCTGTCATTGATGTTGCACTTGCCGGCGAGGTAACCGACCTCGACGAGGTTGTTGTTGTGGGATATACCACCCAGAAACGTGCAAACGTTGTCGGTTCAGTCACCTCGCTTTCCGGAGAAGGCCTTGCAGCTATTCCGGCAGCTACCGTCAACAGTGCAATATCGGGACGTCTGCCTGGTGTGACAATAATTCAGCAGAGTGGCGAACCCGGGCAGCAGACTCCGAGAATGCTGGTCCGCGGGCGTGCTACGATCAATACTTCTTCCGGATCAACAGATCCCCTTGTAGTTATCGACGGTGTGATGGGACGTTCGATGTCGGAACTTGACCCTGCCGATATCGAAAGCCTCTCAGTGCTAAAAGATGCATCTGCAGCAATATACGGAGCTTCGGCAGCTAATGGTGTTATTCTTATAACAACAAAAAGAGGGCAGGAAGGCAAACCAAGACTGAATTACCAGTTTTACCAGGGTATGGCAACTCCGACAATTATTCCTAAGGTATGCAATGCTGCAGAATATGCTACCATGCTTTCGGAATACCAGATACAGAACGGGAAGGCACGCACCTACAGCGACAGGGATATAGAACTCTTCGCATCAGGTGAAGATCCATGGGAACATCCCAACACAGACTGGTACGGTGACCTTATTAAGAAATGGAGCGGCTCATACAAGCACACAATCACCATTGACGGCGGCACCAAAGGAATGAATTATTTCGTTTCAGCCGGCCTGAGGGGTGATGATGCCATGTATAAAGCTTCATCAACAAAGTACAAACAGTACAATATCCGTGCAAAAATTGAAATGCCGGTTACCGACTGGCTTAAAACCGGTGTCGACCTGGCCGGTTTCCTTGTAAACCGCGTATACCCATACAAAAGTGCCGAATCCATTGTAGGACAGTCGACACGTCTTCTTCCTACAAGATGGTCATTCTGGCCGACCGGAGAATACGGACCCGATATTGAGTATGGTGATAACCCTGTTGCAACATCAACATTTGATGCCGGAAAGAACGATCAGAAAACTTACAGGCTGCTCAGCACGTTCAATACTACCGTGACAGTTCCTTTTGTTAAAGGACTATCATTCTCCGGATCATTCAGCTATGACCTGACCAACTATTACAATAAAGCCTTCTATAAACCATGGGTGCTCTATTATCCCAACTGGGACCAGGCTGTTCGCAACTCACAGGGCTTCATCACAAGCATGCCTCTGACTCCTACTTTGAGAGGCCTTTCGTCGCCCCAGAACAATGAAAGGTATGACAGGACCATAAACCAGACCTCCATTGTGAATGCAATGTACCAGAAGACATTCGGAAGTCATAACGTCATGCTTTATTTGGGCTATGAGCAATATCAGAGCGATTATAACCAGCTTGTTGGTTTCAGGCAGTATTATATTTCCGACCTTATCCAGACGATGAACGCCGGTGCCGACCAGGACAAGAACACAACAGGTTATGCAACAATTTATGCACGTAAGTCATGGATTGGAAGGGCAACCTATGACTTCAAAGGGAAATACCTTGCTGAATTTGTATTCCGTCGTGATGGTTCACTTAAATTCCCGACGAGCAAGCGCTGGGGTAATTTCCCGGGTGTGCTGCTTGGTTGGAGGGCTTCAGAAGAAGGTTTCTGGAAGGATAATATTCCGTTCATCAACTATTTCAAACTCAGGGGATCATATGGAGTTATGGGGATGGACCCGGGTGATCCGTTCCAGTATATGAATAAGTTCGGACTTGGCCCGGGTATGGTATTTGGCACGGGTTCATCAATCGAGACGGTTGTTGGTCCGCCTTCTGTCGCCAACCCGAATATCACATGGGAAACCCAGACAACACGCAACATTGGATTCGATTCGAAATGGTTCAGTGATCTGATCACCTTTAATTTTGATTATTTCTTCAATAAAAGGGATCATATTCTTACGGCAAGGGATGCTTCAGTGCCTAATTTTACCGGTCTGACACTTCCTCAGGAGAATATTGCAAGAGTTGATAACCATGGTTTTGAAATCGAGGCAGGAGTTCATAAAAACCTGACTTCCGACCTCAGGCTCGATGTTACAGGTAACTACAGCTTCAGCCGTAACAAGGTTGTTTTCTATGATGAACCGGCAAGGGTTGTTGACTGGCAGGTACGCACCGGACATCCTTACGGTGCAACCCTGATGTACAACTGCATTGGAGTATTTGCCGACCAGGCCGCTGTAGATGCTTATCCTCACTGGGCAAACGCAAAACCCGGAGATCTTATTTTTGAAGATGTATCAGGCGACGGAAAGATAACAAGCGACGACCAGATCCTGTACGATAAAACAGATGCACCGGAAGTATTTTATGGTCTGAATATCGATCTGACATATAAAAACTTCAATCTTTCTGTTCAGTTACAGGGACAGGGGGAATACCTGAGATTCAATCATTATGATGAAAGAAGGGGTGAGGCCGGTAACTATTTCAAATGGACCTATGACAACAGATGGACTCCTGAAAATATACATACCAATATACCGAGGGCATTCAACAGGAATGACTACTATTGGGGACATGCAGTAAATATGAGTGATTACTGGTACGACAATACAGCTTATTGCAGGCTGAAAAACCTCGTACTTACATACACTATACCGTCGACATTGTATAAGAGTCTCGGTATCTCAAGAGCCAGTGTATATTTCTCAGGCAACAACCTTGCTCTGCTTTATACCGCTACCAAAAAGTTCGATCCCGAATCTGCATGGGGTGCATATTATCCGAACATGAAGACATTTGCAGTCGGTGCCAATATAACGTTTTAACTGATTGAAAAACTTTAAAGAAGAAAATATGAAAAAAGTACTTAGTTATATAATTGCACTGGCGCTGCCTGTTTTGGTGGCAACGTCGTGCAGCGATGTTCTGGATCAGCAATCAGTTGATTCCTTTAACCAGGAGGTTGTTTTTTCCGATATTAATGTTGTTAAGGCCTATCTTGGAAAATGTTACGACAGGCTCGGAGGAATCCAGAATGCCACAACGATGACCAGTGACAATAACGGTGTCCTTGGCATGCGCGAGGACCTTCTGTCGTCAGCCACTGATCAGACTCTTTGCATACACAGACCTTCAAACTATTGTAACCTTAAAGGGACACTCAGCCCCGACCAGTTGGGCTATTTTGCCAATACCGGTTATGCCGGATTTTTACGCTGGCCGCATATCTACAGCAACATCCAGAATATTAATAATATTCTTGCAAATATCGATGCTGTCCCAACCACCACGGCTCCTGACAACCAGCTTAAAACCAGGCTTAAAGGTGAAGCATATTTCCTCAGGGCATATGAATATGCCACACTGCTCATGACACACGGGGGTGTTGTGCTCAGGAGTGAGCCTTGGGCTCTTGGTGAGGATTATTCAACAGTCACCAGGTCCACACTTGCCCAGACAAAGGATTTTGTTCTTGCCGATATTGATCAGGCGATCAACATCCTGAAGGATTACAACATGGAGCAGGGCCGCGCAACTGCAGCTGCAGCTGCCGCACTGAAATCAAGGGTTCTCCTTTTCTGTGCCAGTAAGCTCACAAATGGAGGCTATGAAGCTTCAAATCCACTTGTTTCGTTCCCGGCAGGAAGCCAGACCGCTCTTCTCCAGGCTGCGAGGGATGCCGCAAAGGATGTGATGGACGGAAAATACGGCACATTCTCACTTGTCGGCTCGACTGCCGATCCTGTGCTGCCTCTTACAGAAGCCCAGATTCAGGCGTATTCCGATAATTATTTCAACATCTTTAACCAGAAGGGCAAATGGAACAGCGAAACAATTTGGGCCATTCAATATCCTCTGACAGGCGGCAACGTGAACAATGCCAACATCTGGTTTGGCCCCTGCGGTTATCATAACTGGGGTAACAACGACCCCACTGAACCTGCCGTAAGAAGTTTTGAAATGGCAGACGGAACTCCTTTTGTATGGGATAAATACAATCCGGGCGACCAGTATCTGCGCACAGCAACTGCTGCAGAACTTCAGGCCGATCCCTACAGAAACCCATACTATGGCCGTGAACCACGTTTTTATGCAATTGTGCTTTACCATGGTGCTCCATGGCAGGCGCGTCCGGCCGATGCCGCTGCCTTTGACCCCTATAACAGGGTCCAGACAGGTCATATCTACAATCCAGATGGCACACTGAAAGTTCAGGGTGTTGACTCCAGACAGGGACTTATTGAGGCATGGAACGGAACCAAAACGGGCTACTATATCAAAAAGTTCATGGACCCTGCCACTGTCGGCCAGTATTACAGGAATACAAACCACTGGGTGGAGTTCCGTTATGCTGAGATATTGCTGAATTATGCCGAAGCATGTATAGAGCTCGGAGGCGCTGATCTGCAGCCGGGTCTCGATGCTCTCAACATGGTTAGGAACCGGGCCGGTCTTCCCGACAGGGTAACAACCGATCAGGCAGAGGCCAGAGCGTTCCTTCGTCATGAAAGAGCCATCGAGTTCTTCGGTGAAGGTCACCGCTGGTATGACCTCCGTCGCTGGATGGAATTCGGCAATGTGGTAGAAGATGTATATGAAATGAAGGTTAAAGAGTTTACAAACGGCAATTTCGAATGGAAACTCGACCTTACGGCCAAAGCAGATGCAAGAACCTGGGCCAGCGATAAATACTACTGGCTGCCCATAGCTCGCGACGAAATGAACAAAGCACCGCAGCTTCAGCAGAATCCTGGTTATTGATTTTTAATCAGATTGGATTTTAAATAATCTCCAAAGCCGATTTCATAAAGAGGGTGTCCCGCATCAGGACACCTTCTTTTTTTTGAATTATTCTTTGAATTATTCCGATTTATTTAATAAATTTATAAGATATCTAAGTCTTCATGAAAGCTCAACCCCTTTCAAGGAGTGCATTCATGAAAGAGGCATTGGTCGGAATCAGGGTTAAAGTAGGGTAAAATCTGGTTTCGGAGCCGGTCCCGCCGGGGCCGGCTTTTCAATGGTAAAATGCCCAGTACCAGAAAGTATTTCCAAAATTCTGCTGAAGAAAAGGCCGGGCTGTTTGAAGGTTATTACCATATTGCCTGAACATCTGAAGAAACTGACCGAATCTTGCTTCTGTCTGGGGATTTATTCTCAGAGTGCCAAAATCGATTTTCTTTCCGGAGTCCGACATCCTGCAGACAAGGGCAGCTTCTTCAAGATGCTTCGGGATCCTGCCGAAGCCCAGCATTTGAAGTTTCTCGAGGCCCGAGATTAAGGCCGGGTAATCTTCTGTGAGCATCAGATAGGCCATACGATAATCAAAGATCCTGCGATTCATGGAATCGCAGGCGAAGGCCTTTTCTATGTTGATATAGGGGTTATCTGTTATTGAGAAAAAATCGTTTGTTATCTTTTCCTTCCTTTTAAGACTTAATTCAGGATCAGCGTCAATAAGATTTTCCGAACCAAGAATGTTTTCAAATCTGGCCGCCTCCTGTCTGTAAAAGAATGTTTTCTTCAGTCTTGAGTTATATTTCGCAGCCATGGCGTAATTCCCGTTTATGATTTCGGTCTTGATGAGCATCTTCAGATCCTCAGGCGTAATCCCGTGTATTACCATATTTTCGAAAGCCCACCGGTGCGCCTCATTGATCATCCCAGTGGCATAGTAGAAATATCCTCCAATCTTTAATACTTCATCATACATCTCCCATTTGAGAAACAACGACTGTCCGTCGGGACTCTGGGGGAACCAGAATAGCCTGTCGTTAAGTAAGCCTGTTTCGGATAATGCAATATTATTAAGATAGACGGTAAGCCTGTTTGAAGTAGGATGACCGGCTATGTACTTCGTAATATCTTCATACCTTTCCCTGAAGAAAAGTTTCCGGACGGTAAAAAACTCACGGTATGCTTTATCATATTTTAGTAAAGATATGAGAATAATTGCTGCCAGCATCGAGGCGCATCCGATTGCTCTCCTTATATGATCCTCCTGCTTTTTAAATATAAACCCGCTGAAATTTATTGTTCCAACCAGTGGCGTGGCAAAAATGACTCCGGCAGTAACAAGGAACAGCCATAACTGTGAACCTGTGTTTTCATCTGATACAGGATATATCATTAGTTCCGGAAATGTATAAAACAAAACGTATTCCTTTAAAATCCAGACAGTAACTAAAAGAACAAGCGGAGTAAGCATGACCTTTGGCCATTCCGTTTTCAATGATCTTCTGGAAAGCACAATGATATACATTATAGCTGCTCCGGCCGCAAAACTTCCTGTAAACAGATACCATAAAGGGAACAATATCACAGGCAGCCAGCCTTTAAGGTACTTTATGACAAGCAGGAAAAAAGCCAGCTGGAGCAATATGCCAAGGTTGTTGAAAAGAAGATATTTATAGTTGGCCTGTAAAACGAACAGGAGTAAGCCTGTGATAAAGGGGAACAGAATTGTTTTCTCGCCTGTCAGGTGTTTTATTATCGACGACATCAGATAATAAACAAGGCAGATAATAACAGAAATTATTAAAGCACCGGCAGCAGGATAATAAAAGAATGTTGTGAGGAATTTTCCGGAATAAACAAGAAGTGAACCGGGCTTTTCAATACTTTCTTTAAAGTAGTCGGCCGAAAAAACAAAAAGCGAGAGTTTCTCCTGGTAAAACTCAACATAATCAGCGAGGAAGGTGAAAAAAATGAATGACCCCAGGAACAGGATTACGGCAGGAAGCCAATTGATGATTCTGTTCTTCATAATTGTCAGTTTTCGCTCCATTTAGCCTGAACAGCTTCTCTTTGCGCGGCCCTCCTGATGGCCCCCGGGTCGACTCTTACTTCCAGAGTTGAAAATTCGGGAAGATTAAAGCTCTTCAGAAGCCTGTCATAATAATCCGGATCTTTCTGTGGAAGAAGAAATGGTTTCTCTGCATTGCCATTTTCATCTATATGCGAAATGAATAATCTTGCAGTCAGGCCGTCAATTCTTTTACTGCTGAATACAAGCCATTTGCTGTTTGACGACCACGAATGATAGCTGTCGGTGAAATCACTGTTAAGGCTCATTGGTGATGCTTTCAGGGTCCTCAGATCTATTGATATGAGATCAGCTTCCTTGTGCCAGATCGGGAAGCATCCGTAATTATGAAGGGTAATGACAAGAAATTTACCATCCGGAGAGATCCTGGGGAATGAAACACTTTTCCCTGTGGATGAGGCGTTGAAAACAGGTTCGGCCCGACCGGTTTTTCTTGTCGAAGCATCAAACGGAACCCGGAACAGGTCATATCTGATGCTGTCGTAGGCAAAAACCTCCCCTGCCTGAGGCGCCCTGCAGAAATATAGAAATTTCCCATCGGGCGACCATTCCGGGTAGGTGTCCATGTATTTTTCCTTATCAGGCAGATTAACGTTCATTATTTCATTCTTTTCAAGGTCATAAAGTACAAGTGAGGATTCAAGATCACTTACTTCTACTTTCTTGTTGAGGGAAGAATGGAATTGCTGGACTATCTTATTTGAGGAAAACGCGATAAATTTGCCTGAAGGGTGCCATCGCGGATAAACTGCCCCGTTTTTCATCTCTTTTGTTTTAAGGTTGACCTTTTTAAAATCATTTCCCTCAAGAATATATGTTCCGCCCAGGCTTCCCCTCATGTGAAACATGAATCTCCCGGGTTTCCCCGTGTTGTTGAATGAATGACAGTTTATGCAGTTTTCGTCTGTAAGGCTGTTCTCAATAACCGATCTCTCTCTGAACGAAGTGATATCACGTTGTTTAATATAGATCTCCTTCCAGCTTTCATAACCAGGATAAAGGAGGCGGTAAGTAATGAAAGGATCGGCAGGATCGGCAGATATTTTGATTCCAATACTGTTGAATTTTGTCCAGGCATCCCTTTTGTTCCTTATAAAGACTTCGATATTCATTTCACCTTCTTTGTTTTCTGCAAGCATGTGCTTCCATTCTTTTTCAGGGATTTCCATTATGCCCTCCCTGCTTCGGATCTCAATTGAAGGAGTATTGGGTGCAGACAACCTTGCAAAAAATTCTGTCCCCTGTTCATGGATTTTGAAATTCAGAGGAGCGATGTTGTAAGGGATTGTCGTTCCGGCATAATCAGGTTCCATTGAAGGAAATCTGCCGGCATTTGAAATGTTTCCGCCAGGGCGGCCGGTACAGGAGGAGAGGATCAGGATAATAGTGAGGTGAAATATGTTTTTGGAAAAGATTCTCATGAAGATAAATCCTTTGATAAAAAGCAAATGTAGCATATAAAGTATTGTTCTGAAAAAGGAAGCGGAAATTTTCATGTACTCATCCCCCCACCCCCCCCTTTCTGCTGCCGCAACGAGGAGGAAGAACCCCCAAATGGAGATTTCGGGCAAAACCGGCGACGAAAGCCGGGCCCCCCGTTACGAAACAGAGAGGGGGGGTGGGGCGAGTGCATATTCTATTGTTAAAAAACCTTAAAAACATATGAACTTTTGGTTTTTAAAATCCCTATATTTACATTTGATAACAATCTGTCAGCTTGAATACAAGGTATTTTAAGTTCTTATAAATCTAATCTGATCGAATATGAAAAAAACAAGCATCTCAAGACGTAATTTTCTTGGTAAGGCAGCAGCTGTGGGAGTAGCTGGTGTTGTTGCGCCAACGATAATTACAAGTTGTGCACCCAAATCAAAAAAAGTTGTTGAAATCCCTAATTTTCTTGATCAGGCTCCCGACGGGCCGGTTCTTAAAGCTGGTGTTATAGGCTGCGGCGGGCGCGGTACCGGGGCAGCTATAAATTTCCTCAGTGCAGGGCCCAACCTCCAGATCACGGCACTTGGCGATACTTTCCAGGACAGGGTAGATAATTGCAGGGAAAAGATCCTTAAGGAGAAGAATCAGGAGGTCCCGAAGGAAAACTGCTTTGTGGGATTTGATGCTTACCAGAAGGTCATTGATTCCGGTGTCGATATTGTTATCCTTGCAACTCCTCCATTCTTCCGTCCCGAACATCTCGCGGCGGCTGTTGCAGCCAAAAAGCATATCTTTGCTGAAAAACCGGTGGCAGTCGATCCTACAGGTGCAAGATCGGTCATGGCTACTGCCAAAAAAGCCGAAGGTCTTGGCCTGAACATTGCAACGGGGACACAGCGCCGCCACCAGCGTGACTATGTTGCCAACTGGCAGCAGGTACAGCAGGGCCTCATAGGTGAGCTTACCGGAGGAAATGTATGGTGGAACGGCGGTAAACTGTGGCACCGCGATAATGATCCGTCGTGGAGCGAAATGGAATGGATGATCCGCAACTGGGTAAACTGGACATGGCTCTCCGGTGATCATATCGTTGAACAGCACGTACATAATCTCGATGTTGCCAACTGGTTCTTCGGGAAACATCCTGTAAAAGCAGTTGGGTTCGGTTCGCGCCTGCGTCGTGTCACAGGCGACCAGTATGATAATTTCAGTGTCGACTATGTATTCGAAAACGGCATGCATATCCACAGCATGTGCCGCCAGATAAACGGTTGTGCAAATAATGTTTCTGAAAGACTGCAGGGTACCAAGGGAGCTACAAACTGCCAGAACACAATTCTCGATCTTACAGGAGCGGAGCTCTGGAAATATGAGTATCCTCTCGACAAGGACGGCAAGCCCACAAACAGGGTTAGCGTCGACCCGTATGTTCAGGAACACATCGACCTGGTAACAGCTATTCGCACAGGAAAGGTTTTCAATGAACTCGAAAATACAGCCATCTCGACCATGGTCGGTATCATGGGCCGTATTTCGGCATATACAGGTAAAGAAACAACCTATGAGGAAATGATGAACTCCGACCTTAAACTCGGTCCGGCAATATTCGCATTCGGTCCTGTAGATATTCCAAAAGATGTTCCGATAGCAGGCGAGGCTTATATCCCTCCAACACCGGAACAGCTTGCAGAACAGGCTAAAAGAAGAGCCGAAAGACAGCCTGCAAAAAATTAATAATAAATGACTTCTCTTATGAATAATTCAAGAAGAGAATTTATAAAAATGGCTTCGACAGGTGCTGCTCTTCTGGCAGCACCTGCCATTTTAGGCACGGCAAAAGCTGAAGGGAAAGTCCGTGTCAGCGATGCTGTCGAACCGTTCAAACTGAAATACGCGCCGGGACTGGGAATGTTCCGCCAACTTGCAGGGCAGGATCCGATAGATAACATCAAATTCTGTTACGACCAGGGTTTCCGTGCGGTATTCGACAACGGGCTGATGAAGCGGGAACCTGCGGTTCAGGAGAAAATAATGAATGAGCTCAGCCGTCTCGGGATGGATATCGGACCTTATGTGCTTCGCGCCGATTCCGGGAAGCAGGATTTCGTTCTTAACTCGAAGGAGGTTCGCGATATGCTTATCGCCCAGATGAAGGAGGGTGTTGAGGTATCCAAAAGAACAGGCGCAAAACAGGCACTTGTCGTCCTCGGCAGATATGACATGAAACTTCATATGGGGTTCCAGACCGCAAATGCAATTGATAATCTGAGATATTGCTGCGACATAATGGAACCGGCAGGCGTTACAATAGTCCTTGAACCACTGAACCATTATATAAACCATCCGGGATTGTTCCTGTCAGAAATGCCTCAGGCTTATGCCATATGCAGGGCGGTAAACAGACCGTCATGCAAAATTGTCGAAGATATTTATCATCAGCAGGTCCAGGAAGGCAACCTTATTCCCAACATTGAAGCATGCTGGAGCGAGATTGCCGCGTTCCATTGCGGCGATAATCCCGGAAGAAATGAGCCTACAACAGGCGAGATAAATTACAGGAATATTTTCAAGTATCTCTATGGCAAAAAGTACAATGGCACTATATGCATGGAACATGGGATAAGCCAGCGTGGAACAAAAGAAGGAGAATTGCGCGTGATTCAGGCATACCGTGAATGCGACAGCTTTGAGATTTAGCCTCACCCACTGCCACCCCCTCTGCCGGGGGATGGGTTTGGCCTCACCATAAATCCCTCTCCCAGGGCAGATGGACTTAAGGTAAGTACATTAAAAGATCTCATTGCCTGCAAAGAAAGGATTCAGGTTCTAAATTACAACGTTCCCCTTGCCCCCGGGAGAGGGGGTGCAGGGGTGAGGCCTGAAATGCACGGAGGTATCTCGAAAATTTAAATTTATGAGAAAAATATTCTTTCTGTTACTATGGATAATGCCCTGCTTCACAGCGTTTTCCCAGAAGCAGTCTGCCAGACCATATCTGAGAATCCCCGTCATTGATCTTAATGACGAAACCTTCAGACAGGTTGTTGTAGACAGGGAAAATGGTCAGTATCTCGGGCACCCGACAACGGTATTGCTGGAGGATGGCTTGACCATGCTTGCCGTGTATCCAAAAGGACACGGGAAGGGTGCAATAGTTTATAAAAGGAGCACAGACGGCGGCCTTACATGGAGCGACAGGCTGCCGACACCCGAAAGCTGGAAGACATCACTCGAGGTACCTGCTGTTTTCCGGACAACAGACCCTCAGGGGAAAAAGCACCTTATACTCTTTTCCGGATTATATCCTGCCAGGCTTGCCCATTCTGAAGATGACGGGCTTACATGGAGTGAACTTGAACCTGCCGGTGACTGGGGCGGTGTTGTCGTAATGGCCTCTCTGGCCCCATTGAAAACCGGTAAGGGCCATTACATGGCTTTGTTCCATGATGATATGCGCTTTTTCACATCAGACGGACAGGAAAAATACAATGAAGACAGAAAAGTAAATGACCGGGTGCTCTTTACCCTGTATAAGACTTTTTCCTACGACGGCGGGCTTACCTGGACATCGCCTGAAGCAATATTGTCAGGCAGGGACATGAATCTTTGCGAACCAGGAGTGGTAAGATCTCCCGATGGGAAGACACTTGCGGCCCTGTTGCGCGAGAACGCCAGAAGGACAAATTCACAGATAATTTTCTCAAAAGATGAAGGAGAAACCTGGAGCGACCCGAAACCTCTTCCCAATGAACTCAACGGCGACAGGCACGTAATCAGGTATACTCCCGACGGCAGGCTGCTGATAGTCTTCAGGGATATTAGTCCTGTCAGTTTCAGAAAAGACCTGGAGAAAATTGCCAGGGAGAAAAACGAGGTCAACATGAGCAGTGTTGCTTCAGCGTCCGGGCAGGGAAGCCCCACAGAGGGTGACTGGGTCGGCTGGGTGGGAACATGGGATGATCTTTTGAAAGGTAAACCCGGCCAGTACAGGATCAGGTTCAGGGATAATATCCATTCATGGGATTGCTGCTACCCGGGTGTCGAGCTCCTTCCCGACGGAACATTCGTCGTTACAACTTACGGGCATTGGGAAAAGGATGAAGAACCATATATTTTAAGCATCAGATTCAAGATGGATGACCTTGACGGAAGATTTAAAAAGTAACCATATTATTATTTATTGAAGATCCGATTATGAAGAGAAACACGGCAGCCATTGCTTTTATATTCATTGTTGTTTTTTTAACATCCTGCGGCAAGAACTACAGGCTCTTTGTCGGAGGCTTCACCAGAAATAATGGTGAAAAGGCAATGACGGTTTTTAATTTTAACAGCCGGAATGGCAGTCTGAGAGAAATATCATCAGCTGATGTTGGTCCAAGCCCTTCATATTTCTGTTATTCAGAAAAGAACAAGATATTCTATGTCCTGAATGAGGTCATGGAATTTAAAGGCCGGTTCGGAGGCGGACTGTCAACATTCAGGTACGACGATAAAAAAGTAAGATTCGAGAAGCTCAATGAAATGCTGATACCATACGGCGGACCATGTTTTGTTTCATTGTCGGCCGACAGCAGTTTTCTCTTCGTGGCAAATTATCCGAATGGGTCAGTGGCAGTGGTAAGGCTTGATGAAAAGGGAATCCCCGAAACCATAACCGATACGATACTTTATGTCAGGGAAGAGCCCGACCGGTCACATGCACACATGATACTTCAGGATCCTTCCGGGAAATATGTCTATGTTACCGATCTTGGACTTGACAGGGTTATCACTTATGAGTTTGACAAAAACACGGGGAAACTTTATCAGACTCCCGAAGGAATTGCAGAACTTCCTAAAGGTTCGGGCCCCCGTCATTTTACTTTCAACAGCGACGGCTCAAAAATGTATGTTATTAATGAACTTGGATCTTTAATGGCGGTTTTTGAAGTCGGCAGCAACGGAAGCCTGAAGCTTTTGCAGACTCTTACAACACGATCTGATGAAACAATTGAGAATAATTATTGTGCTGACGTTCACCTTGGCACTGACGGTACATTCCTGTACGGATCAAACAGGGGGGAAAACAATATCGTAACATTTAAAGTGGGTGACGACGGGTTACTTACCCTTTCCGGCCATACCACATGCGGGGGCGACTGGCCAAGAAATTTTGTCATTGATCCCACGGGCCGGTTTATCATTGCAGGGAACCAGAAATCAAACTATATCTCGGTTTTCAAAATTGACAGAGAAACCGGACTGCCTTCGAGAGCCATGGATTCAACACGGGTAAAGATGCCGGCATGTCTGAAATTCTTTGATGTTGATTAACTCCTGGTTCATGGTGATCAGTCTGCCAGGGGTAATATCCCCACATACGAGGCGTTATTTAAAACTGGTCAGGAATTCATCTGCTGAAATCACTGAGGCGTAGTTTTTGAGAGTGCTGAGCGTGGAATAATGGACATCTTCAGCTTTGATAATTTTCTCATTGAATCTGAGATCCCGGGTTGCGCAGGCATCATGAATCAGAATGCATTTAAAACCCAGATCACTGCCGGCCCTTGTTGCAGCCTCTACACACATATGTGTCTGCATTCCGCATATAATCAGCGTTTTGACATTTCGTGACTTCAGATAGTCAAGCAAATCAGTGCCAAGGAAACTGTTTACCTCATTTTTGGAAATAACCTTCTCTCCCTGAAGCGGTTTCACGATATTGTTTATTTCGCCTCCAGGTTCCATATTATGCCTGATATGAACAACGGGCAATCCTTCTTTACGGAATTCATTGAGAAGTGATGCGGCTTTTCTGGCGGCAGGTTCAGGATTCACAAGCTCCATTTTGCCACCGGGAAAATAGAAATCCTGAATATCAATAAGAAGAAGAGCTGTATCCGATTTCTGGGCATGTAACATAGTTATTGAAGAAAATGCAAACGCGGCCGTGAGTATTGTTGTCTTCATTTTGAGGATTTATTAAGTTCAAATTTAGCTGATTAATTTCGAAAGGCTTCTCATTGGATTAAGGGAAATTCTTTGTAACATTATTACCCGGTAATAAAACAGTGTTATGAATCGCAACTCTCTGATCCGGAATTTGTTGGATGAACCGGGAAAATTATGGGATGTCATTGTTATTGGTGGAGGTGCAACTGGACTTGGTGTTGCACTCGATTCCGTTACCAGGGGCTATAAAACGCTTCTTCTGGAGCAATCGGATTTTTCAAAGGGAACTTCTTCAAGGAGCACGAAGCTGGTCCATGGAGGGGTGAGATATCTGTCTCAGGGTGATGTGCTGCTCGTAAAAGAAGCACTTCACGAGAGGGGGATCTTCCTGAAAAATGCACCTCATCTTACTGCCAATCAGGAATTTGTGATACCTGTATATACGTTATGGGATGTGATATTATATACGGTTGGCCTTAAATTTTATGATCTGCTTTCCGGAAGGCTCAGCATGGGCAAATCATATTATATCAGCCCCGGGAAAGCCATTGAAAGGCTTCCGCTGTTGAAATCAGAAGGACTCAAAGGAGCCATTGTTTACCACGACGGTCAGTTTGATGATTCAAGAATGGCTGTGACACTTGCTTCAGCCTGTGTTGAAAACGGAGGGACTGTTCTGAATTATTTCAGGGTGAACGGGCTTCTAAAGGATGAAACAGGCAAAATTAAGGGAGTGGATGCCAGGGATGTCATTTCAGGAAGGGAATTCCGTATTAATAGCCGTCTCGTAATAAATGCCACGGGTGTTTTTGCTGATGAAATACACAGGATGGACCACAGGGATTCCAAAGCTACCATCAGGCCGAGCCAGGGCGTTCATGTTGTGCTCGACAATGTCTTTCTCCGGAGCTCGTCTGCAATAATGATCCCAAAAACCGATGACGGCAGGGTATTGTTTGCCATCCCATGGTATGGCAAAGTTGTGGTCGGAACCACTGATACTCCCCTGAATGATATCACACTTGAACCAAGGGCACTGGATGAAGAAATTGACTTCATCCTTAAAACAGCCGGCAAATACCTGACCATGCCCCCTAAACGGGAGGACATAAAATGTGTTTTTGCAGGTCTGCGGCCGCTGGCGGCGAACCATGAAAAGCCGGAGGCGACGAAGGAAGTGTCGCGCAGACACAAGATCACACTTTCCCCTTCAGGGCTTCTTTCAATAATCGGTGGTAAATGGACATCATACAGGAGGATGGCCGAAGAAACAATAGATAAAGCCATCAGATCGGGAATACTCGGGAGAAAACCATGTGCCACAAAAGATTTCAGGTTTTATTCCGGGAACTGCAGGCTAAAAGATGAGAGGCTGAAAATCTACGGCCCGGGGGCTGCTGAGATTGAAAAGCTTATAGATAAAGATCCGGAAACGGGAGACCTCATCGACAGCCGGCTTCCATACACAAAGGCTGAAATAACCTGGATTTGCAGGAATGAGATGCCGGTTAAGCTTGAAGATGTCCTTGCCCGTCGTTCACGGGCACTTTTCCTGGATGCTCGTGCAAGCCTTGATGCAGCTCCTGTGGTCGCCGCGATAATGGCCAGGGAATCGGGGGCCGGAAATGATTGGATTGAAAAGGAACTGGATGATTACCGGAATCTTGTCGGGAAGTACTTGTGATCTCCCGGTTGAATTATAGAAATCAGAACATTATCAATACAAAAACCTGCTATGAGTGAATTCATACTATCATTGGATCAGGGTACAACAAGTTCCCGCGCAATAATATTTGATAACTTCGGGCAGCCTGTTGCAACTGCTCAGAAAGAGTTTACACAGATCTATCCAAAACCCGGCTGGGTTGAGCATAACCCTGAAGAGATATGGTCGACACAGGCGGGTGTGGCCGGCGAGGTGCTCGCGAAAACAAGGCTTAAAAGCTCTGATATAGCCGGAATTGGAATAACCAATCAACGTGAAACAACCATTGTATGGGATCGTAAGTCAGGGAAACCCGTTTATAATGCAATTGTCTGGCAGGACAGGCGGACTTCAGATTTTTGCGATAAGCTTAAAGGACTTGGAACCGACAGGGTGATACTTGAAAAGACAGGTTTGATAGTTGATGCATATTTTTCCGCTACAAAAGTAAGGTGGATCCTCGATAATGTGAAGGGTGCCAGGGCTCTGGCTGAAAAAGGAGACCTCGCGTTCGGAACTGTTGATTCATGGCTGGTATGGAACCTCACAAGGGGCAGGCTTCATATCACGGATGTATCGAATGCTTCAAGGACGATGCTCTTTAATATCCATACCATGGAATGGGACAGGGACCTTCTGGAGATATTCGGAATACCCGAAAGCATGCTTCCTGAAGTACGTTCATCAAGTGATATTTACGGCACTACATCAGGACAATTTTCAACCGACATCCCTGTTGCAGGAATAGCCGGTGACCAGCAGTCAGCTCTTTTCGGACAGATGTGCATTGAGCCGGGAATGGTAAAAAACACTTACGGAACAGGATGCTTCATGATGATGAACATCGGGAACAAACCTATTGCATCAAAGAGCAAACTCCTGACGACAGTGGCTTGGAGGATCGGCAACGAAACAAAATATGCCCTTGAAGGAAGCATTTTCATAGCAGGAGCTGTGGTGCAATGGCTGCGCGACGGATTGGGAATAATCTCAAAGTCGTCTGATGTGGAGATGCTTTCAAATTCCGTAAAAGGGAGTGATGGAGTTTATTTCGTTCCGGCGTTTGCAGGGCTTGGTGCACCACACTGGAACCAGCATGCACGTGGAACAATGGTGGGAATAACACGTGGCACCACATCGGCAAACATTGCCCGGGCTGCACTCGATAGCATAGCTTACCAGACCTATGAAGTTCTTCAGGCTATGGAAAAGGATTCAGGAATTGAAATAAGGGAACTTCGTGTCGACGGCGGGGCAACTGTCAATAACTCACTCATGCAGTTTCAGTCAGACCTTCTGCAGGCCAGCGTCATACGCCCAAAAATAACAGAAACAACTGCACTGGGAGCTGCCTATCTTGCCGGACTTGCAGTGAAATACTGGAAGAACATGGAGGAGATCAGGACCCAGTGGCAGATTGAAAGGACATTTGTTCCGCTTATGCCGGAAAATGAGACAGAGTCGCTCATCAAGGGATGGTACAGGGCTGTGAAAGCTGCCGAGGCATGGGCGGGGTAATTAAGTGCTCAGGGCTCAGACCTCAGGGAAAACCAGCTAAAGGCAAACAGCATCATTCAACCAACATACCTGACCTTAAACATTGAACCTTAAAACATTAAACATTAAACATTAAACATTAAACATTAAACATCTAAACCTTGAACCATAAAAAATAACCCTAATCATGAATCCATTTTTTGCAGAATTTTTCGGCACAGCCATTATCCTCGTTTTCGGTGGCGGAGTGGTGGCGAATGTCGTCCTTAATAAGACAAAGGGAAATAACGGCGGCTGGATAGTAATAACATTCGGTTGGGCAGTCGGGGTATTTACCGGTGTTCTTATCTCAGCTCCTGTAAGCGGGGCACATCTGAACCCGGCCGTAACCCTTGCCCTGGCTGTTGCACATAAGTTTTCGTGGAGTTCAGTTCCTGTATATATTGTTGCCCAGGTACTTGGGGCAATGTTCGGGTCGGGGCTGGTATGGCTGGCCTATAAAAAGCACTTTGATGTAACTGAAGACGGAGACTCAAAACTGGCCGTTTTCAGCACCATGCCAAACATAAGGAGCTACTGGTACAATGTGCTGACAGAGATAATAGGAACTTATGTCCTGGCTCTGGCGGTCCTTTATATGGCTGAGCCGGAAGTTGGCCTGGGAGCATTGAACGCTTTGCCGGTTGCAATCGTTGTACTTGGTATTGGCCTTTCACTTGGAGGGCCGACCGGTTATGCAATCAACCCGGCAAGGGATCTTGGTCCGCGCATAATGCATTTCCTGCTTCCGATACCTAATAAAAGGGACAGCGACTGGAAATATTCATGGGTGCCGGTCCTCGGCCCTGCACTTGGAGCAACCTGCGCTGCAGTTATGTTTCTTTTATTCAGCTGAAATCCGAACAATAAACCTTTGGAGTTGTTATAGTATTGTCAAACTCTAATACTATAAGCAATGAAAAAGTTTATTCTTTCGGCTGTTGTAATCTGCCTCGCGTTTGCACAACTGGCTGCACAGGATGCTACCTTTGTGAAAGGTGAGAAGGTACTTAACCTCGGACTGGGTCTGGGCTCCACATTGTATACATCCGGTTCCTATTACAAAGGACAGGTTCCGCCTGTATCGGCTTCTCTTGAATTCGGTGTCGTTGATAATGTGATTGAAAAGGGGGTTATTGGCGTTGGCCCCTATCTGGGATATTCTTCATACAAATATGAATATCAGGGATGGGGATGGAAATATTCAAATATTATCATTGGAGCAAGGGGTAATTTTCATTATCCTCTCGTTGAAAAGCTCGACACCTACACCGGGCTGCTTCTCGGCTATAACATAGCCTCGTCGAAGGAATTCGGTGATCCTGTCCCGGGATGGAACTATTCATATACCGCAGGCGGACTTCAATGGTCGTGGTTCATCGGGGGAAGGTATTATTTCAAGGAAAATTTGGCAGCCATGCTTGAACTTGGCTACGGAATTGCATATCTTAATATCGGAGTCGCACTGAAGTTTTAGGATAGTTTATCCGGTGCGTTTTCACTTGTCCGACGGAGTTTGTATCGATGCCACTTTGAGTGCCTTGGTGCAAACCCTTGAGTATCTTTGTGGTTAATGTTAAGTCGATGAACCACAAAGGATCACAAAGTTCAGCACTGAGGACTTAAAGTCTAATCGGGCCGCTCGGGATATTCCGGTGTATTCTCATCATTTTTCGCTTAGGTGTCTAAACATTAAATTTGAGCAATAAATCCGTCGGACTGAGATGAGGAAAATCATTATTACAATTGCATCTGTCTTTATCTTTTTATAAATGGCCAATGCCCGGAAACCCTCATTTTCAATGGGCAACCGGGTATTCAACACGGGAATGGCGGTTAAGACAAATTTATATTCAGTGACCTGTCTGAACGCAGGCATTGCTTTCAGGTTCTGATTTCTTTATTCTTTTCATTTATGTTGTTGCGGTACAGCTAAAAAGAAAGCCAGCACCCGTTTTATCAGCATTAATCAATTATGTTAGTCAAAATAATTCCCAGAGCAGGAAAGTGTGATAGGTGCTGGCCGATCTCAAAGTTAGGATTGCTGAATTTAATATGTTTTACAAGCAATTAACAATTTTACAAAGTTATTAACAATTTGTTGTTAAAATCTCTTTATTTAAACCACAATATGCCATAAGGTAACTGGCGGAGAAACAAAAATGCCTTATACTCTGGTTGCAGGGTAAAGGCATTTCAAAGATGTCGAACAATCCTTGTCTTACTGCCAGTCGCAGACGAAGCTCATTATTTCCTGTTTCTGGCTTTCATTTTTCTTATGCAGGTCCTCTATCTTTTTCTGATGTTCCTGCAACCTCTTCGCGTTTTCCTCAAGTTGTCTTGCAAGGCTTATTTTATAAGCGCTTACGTTGACTACCTTGTTTGAATAATTTGTTTCCATAGCTGCAATTTTTCCTGTAAAATTCCAGACATAACTACATGCTCATTCATTTAAACGAGATTTGTTCCGTTTTGTTATTAAAAAGACATTAAAATTTAAGTCAAGATACCCGGCGATTTTTAAAAGAAGCCAGCACTCCGTTTGTTAAGTTGTTAATCAGTATTTTATTGTGCTAATTCCAGAATAGGAAAGGCGATAGAGTGCTGGCAATATCAAATTTATGCAATAGAATCTATTATCCCTTTTTATTAAATAACAAAAGGAAATAAGTTATCAACAATTACGGAATGTAATTAAATAATCTGCACAGGATAATATATCTGGCTTCCTGAACGGTTCTAATCGTAAAGCACGTCGCCCTCCATGCTCTTTTCGAGTGACCGGGCATGTGTAAGGAATTCATCGATATTCATTTCCTTGTGGTAAATCATTCCATGTGTCGCCCTGATTTTCGGACTTTCGTTCTCATAAAAGAAATCTTTGCCGAGGATCAGCTGGACCTTCTTAAGCTGTTCAACCCAAACTTTCTGCGAAAGATCGCTGAACGGACCGTCCAGTTCGTAGCTTGGAAATGAAGCGTTGACCTGACTTATGTAGCAGTTTTTGAATGACCAGTTAAGGACTGCCATTGAATTAAGGGATACAGGGGTAAAGACGTTGGCTTCGGAAGGATGGAACTTGAACCATACATTCCTGTAACCTACCACCCTCAGCTCTGAAAGGTCCTTCTCTTTTTTCCATTGCCTCAGAGCTTCGGCAATTGCCTGGAGAACCTTATAATGTGTATCGGGTCCCGATCCCTCGGGATCAAAGGCGAGGCTGATCACCGTGGGCTGCACCTCACGGAGCATTCTAAGGATTGGCAGGACATCCCTGCTCTTCTCGGGCTGTGGGGTAAAGATATCGCCTGTGTAAAATCCGAGCCGCAGGTGTTCTATATCCTTGACCTTTACCCCATAATGGGCCCAAACAAGTTCTTCCTCATATTCCCTGAGCATTCCTTTCAGCTTTTGGATATCGGGAGGATTTTTCTCACCACTGTAACTTGATTTTAACAGATCAATGTTTTTCTCCAATTGTGAGATAAGCTCTTCTTCTGATTTGAGTTTATATTCGTCAACCATCATCCTGGTCATACGGTGACATATACCGCGCAGTTTTCCTGCCTCATCGTTAGCAGCGATCTTATTAAGGTAGTGGCTGACATCCTTGTCAAATTTATACTTATAGCCTTTTTCAAAGAAATCAGGATATTTTAACATTTCAATCTTACCTATACGTATCAGGTTAAGTGTTTCTTCCAGCAGATTCAGAAGAAGATGGTTTGTAACAGCTGTGAATCCTGACGTAAGAACTGCGAAATGGAATTTATTGGAACTCACACGCAACTGCGGTATGATGCAGGGGAAAATTCCCAGCATTATATCATCGTGATGAGGCCCTGTATGAAGAAAGACCTGGTCCGTCTCCTTTTTCAGTCCGGTTTCAATCTTCTTCCTTGTTGATTCAATCACTTCGTTCACCCTGTCCATGCTGAGGTTTGGTATCATGGAGCAGTACTTGTCTTTCTTAAGATCTTCCAGTTCAAGCTTGTGGGCGTATTTGTTAATGTTTTCACACAGTTCGAATACAGCCCTTTCTGTTTTCTCAAATGTCCATTCCCCATGCCTGTAATATCTTTCAATGCTGTCATCAAGCTGAACTGCAGCGCCTTCAGTGAGATAGAACCTGGCGTTTTTCAACCTTCTCAGAACTGTTGCAGGATATAAATTGTCAGGTTTGCTTTCAAGTGCATTCTTGACGACACCTGCCTTGGCTTCTCCAGCTGCAAAAATAACTGCAACGGCTTCAGGATTGTAGGTTATGGTCCCGAGCCCGACAGTTATTACAAGCCTGTTCCTCGACACCTCTATCCCTCCGAGATCTCCGGCCGAGGCTGCCTGGGTCTCGAAATTGGTGGCTGTAAGTCGTGTTGTGCTGTTATGGTCGCTTCCCCTTGTGTTAAATGCTATGTGCCCGTCAGGGCCTATCCCTCCCAGAAAGAATCCTATTCCTCCAAGTTCCCTTACTTTATTCTCGTACTCGGTACACCAGTTGTCGATTCTGAAAATCGATGCCTGCTGGATTTTTTCCATCTGACTGACTGCTTCCCTGTTCCTGAGCGTCAAATCGATCCTGTTGTCAGGGAACACTTCAGTATATGACAATCCGTCGGCAAGCTTTATCTCGTCGGAATTTATAAGCAAAGCCCTTGACGGATCGAGTTCAAATCCTTTTATGTAATAGTTAATAACATAATCATAAAAGCTGTTATGCTGCTTCGGGTTAATGGGATAGAATTCATCAATCTGAACGAAATGCAAACCTTTCAGGGATGGCTTCCTGGTAAGGGTAAGCCCGTTTTCTTCAACAATTTTCCTTATCTTCGGCTGGTCCCAGTCTTTAAGTATGCGTTTTGTCCACTTGATAAAATATTCGGGGGTTTTACCTGTTGGCAAACTTATCACACCTTCAGGATTTCCGGCTGCCCATTCAAGAAATCTCAGCGAGGTGAGTAAGCCGAGATTTGGGAAGTTCTGAACAACAATATATGGTATGGCCGTTGTAAATTCTTTTCTTCCTGATCTTTCCTGAAAGGCCAGTTCTACATTTGTCAGTCCTGCTGATTTCATATCTTAATTTTTTAGATCCCGGTATAAAGGTAAAAAGATATTATAATTTCATGGATGAAAACAGGCAGATATAAAAGTGAAAAATATTATTATATACAATTCCTTTCCCGAAGGTTGTTTCAATGAAGAAGATTCCCGAATAAGGCCCGTTCTCTCATTGTTATTTAACAATGCTTTCTTCTCATGGGTCCGAGTAATCCATTTCCCCCCGGGGAAAAATAAGGATGGCGGGTTACCATTGAAGAAGTGTTTGAAAACAGCTTTTTGTCTGTTGCCCAGCCGGTTTTTTCAGTTATCGCCGGAGCTTAAATTCAGAAATTCAGCCAGTTTGACTATGTGATCGGTATTTATAAAGTCAACCCTCATTTTTATAAATGTTTTCCACGAATTAACATCATCAGGAGCATTCCAGAACCTGATTTTTTTGTCAAGGGAATGAACTGAATCGATTACATGCTGAAGCCTGATCCTTTCATCTTTGCCGATCTCTCCATCACCATTCCATTTAATTATGTTTTTAAGGTTTTCGCTGAAAAGTGCCACTCTTTTTAACTGTTTCTCATCATATTTCCGGCTCAGAAGCCCGTCGAAATAAATGAAATCAGGGTACTGACTGAATCCGGAAGGATCAGGACGGTTACCTGTTATTACAATCCTTACAGCATTTCCGTTTATTCCCGGATCAAAAACATCAGGATATTTTTTAAGTTTCTCAACCAGCATTGATAGCGTCGGTTCCACGTCCGTCTTAAGATCGATCAGAAGCTCAAAAGTTGAATTGTTGTCATTCCATGCCCGGCCCCCGTTTGCTCTGAACAGCTTCACAACTGGTTCTATGTATAGAGCATCGAGAGTCCTCTCGGGCGTGATATCCTGTTTGTTATGTGAAACAAAAAGATTTCCGTTCACAGCCCAGATATCTGCTTCAATGGAACCGAAGTGGTGGTCGTAGGCCAGCCGGAAAGGTATCGTGTTTTCATAGTCATTATGAGAATGGGCGTTTAGAGTGGTATAGGGGTTTCCGAAATAATCCGACTCTCTGATGCCCGCGACTGCCTTCTTATCCTGAACATCCAAGTCCTGCCCATTTATGAGGATACATAAATGAAATAACAGGATTGTCGAGACTGAAAATGACTTTTTCATCTTGTCTGATCTGAAATATGAAATAAAAACATCCCTGGCTTTTCTTGTTTACAAACATAACGGGAAAATAGGTATTTAATATTAGTTAAATCATGATCCGGATTCTTTATTTTGCCGTTAATTATTAACGATGTGATTATGCGGAAGATATTAAAAAATGAGGACTGGCTTGCTTTTTTTGCCGGACTGGCGATTTTGCTTGCAGCCTGGGCCGGAGTATATTGTCCTTCAGTAAAATTCGGATGGTCCGATTCATCATCATTTATGGGATTGTTTACCTCTGCCGGCAACCTTGAGGGTCTGTCGGGAACCCTGTTGCTAATTATACTTACAGGCATATTCACTTTGTTCCTGAGAAAGAAGAAGATATTTAATCTGCTGATGACATTGCTTCTGATATTCATTCTGAGCATCATAAGCCAGCTTATTTCCGGATTCAGACCTGTAAAATACTATGGCTTTGAATACGTGATATTTGCTCTCTTATTGGGCATCCTGGTCAGGAGCATTTTCGGATTGCCAAAATGGATGGAGGAGAGTCTTCACACTGAATTCTATATAAAGACCGGACTGGTAGTCCTTGGTGCAGGTATAATTTTCGGAGAAATACTATCAGCCGGATTGCTGGGTCTGATCCAGGCTGTAATTGTTGTTCTTGCTGTATGGTTTTTTGCATATTGGATCGCAAAAAAACTGAAGGTCGATGATGAGATGGCTCTAATGTTGTCAAGCGCTGTTTCGATCTGCGGTGTCTCAGCCGCCATAGCTACGGCCGGAGCAATAAAGGGTGATGGTAAAAAGTTGTCGTACGTGGTAAGTCTTGTGTTGATAGTTGCACTGCCGATGCTGATACTTCTTCCCATTGCTGCAAAATTCCTTGGATTGAATCCGGCACAGGCCGGAGCATGGATCGGAGGTACAATCGATACTTCCGGAGCAGTGGTCGCTTCAGGCACCATTCTTGGCGAAGAAGCACTGAAGTTCAGCACAATAGTGAAGTTCTCCCAGAATGTTCTGATCGGTTTTGCTGCTGTGGCAATTTCCGTATTCTGGGTTTTAAAAAACAGGAAAAACAATAAGGAAGGTAAAATGGAGAAAGTAGATTTCGGATTGATCTGGGACCGTTTTCCAAAATTCGTACTTGGTTTTCTCGCGGCATCGCTTATGTATTCATTTATAGTATCGCCGGAGAATGTAGCTGCGACAAAAGATTATCTGAAAGGAGTCCAGACTGCCTTTTTTGGTATTGCTTTCGTCGGGATTGGTCTTGAGACCGACCTTAAAGCCCTTGTAAAAACAGGCGACGGGCGTCCGGCATGGGCATTTCTCCTGGCCCAGCTGTTCAACATTTTTATAACTCTCGGTATTGCTTTTCTGCTGTTCAGGCAGGGCTGAACTTTTTCGATTCAATAGTGCTGATAATAAGATCTGAATTCAGCATTTTATTCTGATGATTCTAATCGTCTTTCAGTAAATTTGAAAGACGGTTGTCTGATTTTTTAACCACTGAAGAAGATGAAAAGAAATCTGATTATGATACCGGGGGCTTTTGTTTCTTTAAGCCTTTTATTATCTGTTTCATGCACCGGGGATTTTCTTACAAAAGAACCACCCGGGGTTATGGCTGGTTCTATAGCATCATCTCCCGAAGGAGTTGAATCCATTCTTGCCGGAACATATTCATTTCTAAGAGGAAGGAACATGTTCGGAGGAGCCTTGTGCACCGACTGGATGTATGGAAGCATCACATCTGACGACTGTTATATTGGTTCAGCCTATCCTACGTATCCTCATTTTGAAAGGTATGAAGCCACTCCTTCCCACCCTTACGTTCTTCAACGCTGGCAGGACTGTTACAACGGGATTTCCAGGGCAAATTGCACAATTGAATTTCTTGCTGAAAATCAGAAAAGTGAAAATAAAATTCCAGGGCAAAGGGCTTTGCAGATCGAAGCTGAGGCAAAATTTCTCAGGGCATGGTTCCACTTCCAGGCAAATAAGGTATTTGAGAATATTCCATATATCAAAACAGCTGCAGAACTATACCCCGTTCTGCCCGAAAAGGTCCCAAATCCCGATCCTTCATGGAATTCAATTGAGGAAGATCTTCAGTTTGCGATAGATCATCTTCCCGCGACACATCCGGCGGGTGAACCCGGAAGGGCAACCTTATATGCCGCTGAAGCTGTCAAGGCCCATGTCCATATGTATAAGAGAGAATTCAGCAAGGCCAGGCCACTTCTTGATGATATTATAAGCTGCGGCCTTTTTGAACTTGTACCAAATTTCTATGATAATTACGACATGACCCATGAAAATAACAAAGAATCAATTTTCGAGATACAGGCCGCAACAACATCAACAGGTTACTCATCTGTTATGCCGGCGGGAGCTGCATTTTTTCAGAAAGGTCCTGCAAGCTGCGGAGGCTGGGGCTTTTTCCAGCCTTCACAATGCCTTTTCGAAGCATTTCAGGTTACAGCCGATGGGCTGCCGGTACTTGATATAAGGAACAGAGAACCCCTGGCAAACGATATGGGCCTGAGAAGCTCTCAAACATTTATACCGACAGATCATCTTCTCGATCCCAGGGTCGACTGGACAATTGCGCGAAGGGGTGTTGATTTTTTAGGCTGGGGCATTAACCCCGGCGACGATTGGATACGTGAGCAGCATTATGGTGGGCCCTATATGACAAAAAAATACATGCACTTGAAGTCGGAGCAGAATCTCAATAATTATGGGTCGGGATTTTATAACGGCAAGAATTACAGGATGTACCGGCTGGCTAATATCCTTCTGTGGCGGGCTGAAATTGCGGTTGAGGAAGGTGATCCTGAACTTGCCAGGTCGCTGGTAAACAGGATACGGATCAGGGCAAAATACAGTACGCCGGTAATGGGCCTATGCACAACATATGAAAATCCCGGCATAGATCCTGTTGTTGACTGGACTAAACCTGCTGCAAACTACAAGGTGGAACCCTATCCTGAAGGACATCCGGCATTCGCTGACATAGAGGCGGCCAGGGAAGCCGTCAGAATGGAAATCCGGCTCGAATTTGCAACTGAAGGACATCGTTTTTTTGACCTCCGGAGATGGGGTACAGCTGATGAGGTACTGAATGATTTCATAGCAAGGGATCAGTCTTTCCGGTATTTTATGCAGGGATCAAAATTTGATCCGGAGAGAAATGACTACTGGCCTTTACCTCGTACAGCAGTTGAAGAACAAAAAGGGATCATTAAACAGGATTCTGCTTATCTCAAAGATCTATATTAAGGTTATAGAATTCGGAACAGTTTGATCCGAGGATCTGTTCCTTAACTTTCATGGGAAATCCGGCAATATATTTCTCAACAACTGTAATGACATCTTTGTATGATCCTGCCGCCAGACACACCGGCCAGTCACTTCCTGTCATTATTCTGTCGGTGCCGAATGCATTGAAAACAACATCAAGATAAGGCCTGAAGTCTTCCTGCTTCCATTTTTCCCAGTCGGCTTCCGTGATCATTCCCGACAGTTTGCAATATACGTTTCTGAATTCGGCTATTGCCTTTATATCTTCCTTCCATGGATCAAGGATATGACTCCTGATAAGAGGCTTTGAGATGTGGTCGATCACGAACTTCTGATCAGGGAACATTTCAACAACAACCTGTGCTACAGGCAGGTGCTTAGGGAAAAGGAGAAGGTCATAAGTGAGATTATAGTCCTTCAGGATACTGATGCCTTTCAGAAATTCATCCTGAAGCATAAAACTATCCTCAGGTTCATCATGGACAACATGCCTGACGCCGACTAATTTCCGGGATTTGCAGAATTCATCAAGTTGCCTTCTGAGATTATCTTCTGAACGAAGATCGGCCCATCCTACAACACCTTTTATGAAATCGAACTTCTCTGAAAGCTGCAGCAGCCACCGGGTCTCTTCAATGCTCTGTCTTGCCTGCACCGCGACCGATCCGTCAAAGCCTGAATTGACAAGTTCCGGCAGGAGATCAGGAGGTAGGAAATCGCGTTTCAGAAGATCCATGTGGTCACCTATCCAGCCATATTCTTCCTTGTTGTATGACCAGAAATGCTGATGCGCATCAATTCTCACTGGTTGAAATCAAGCTGAATTTTCAAATGTTTATGTGGCTCATATTCAAGCATTTCAAATGCTTTCTGCGTAAGAGACGGGTGTATTATGTCTGTCACAAGCGCATCTGGCTTCAGTTTACCCAGGTTCATGTTCTCAATTGTCTCTGCAAATTCACCGTGAGATACTCTCGAGGTCATGATGATGCCTTCCTTCCAGATAAGCTCCTTCATCACAATGGGTGAAGGTTCGGAAGATAATCCGAGAACACATACGGTACCGGCTCCCCTGATGGCCTGAATACACCCTCTCACAGGATTTACGACTCCGGGAAGTTCTTTTGCATGGCCAACAGCCTCAAATGCAACATCGACACCCTCTCCGCCAGTGATCTCTTTTATTCTGTCATTTGCATTTTCAGCTGAAGCATTTATGATATGTATGTCGTTGTAAGCCTGTTTGGCCAGATCAAGCCTTTCATCAATCAGGTCCACCATAATGACAGTATTGTCAGTTTTGGTCCTCAGAGCCTGCAGAATGCTTTGCCCGACTTTGCCCGCACCCCAGATAACAACCCTGTCGCCGGCACACACCTTTGCCCTGTTGCAGGCATGAAAGCCGATAGAAAGGACTTCAACGAGTGCTGCATGCCTGTCACTGATTTTATCTGTTACCTTGTAAAGCATCGTTTCGGGAACCTTCATGTATTCACTGAAACCGCCATCGAGATCAATGCCAACCAGTTTAAGGGTCGAACAAGCGGGATAATGATGCCTGAGGCATGCAGGACAATGACCGCACCAGATAATGGGATCGACTGCCACCCTGTCGCCTTCTTTAAATGATCGTACATCAGGCCCGGTTTCGACGATAGTGCCTGCAAATTCATGTCCCTGAATCAATGGCAGTCTGGTACGAGGATGAAATTCACCGAGAAAAACATGCTGGTCGCTTCCGCATATGCAGGCATACCCTACTTTAACAAGGACCTCGTTGCCTGAAATTTCCGGAATATCAACACTCTTCCATTCAACTTTTTTATATTCTGTCAGGACTGCGGCATTCATTTTCTTCATAATCTGAAAAATCTTATTTGTTTATTCAAAGGTAGGGATATTCATTGTCAATTAAACCTTTTCCCTTCAACTCTTTCCAGAAACTTTCCGGTATTTCACACTCAACAAGACTTACATTTTCCTTTACACGTTCCGGTCTGGATGTGTTAAGCGAAATGCTTTTCACCCCCGGAGGTGTCAATGCAAACTGAACACAGGCAGCAGATGGCGATACTTCATGCTTCCTGCAAAGGTCGAAGAAGTCCTCGCGCCAGCGGAATTTTGCTGAATCTTCAGCAGTACCTGGTTTAATGCGTACATAATCAAAGAAATCGCCGCCTGTCAGAAATCCTGCATGAAAAACTGCCGAGTTGATGATTGCGATCCCTCTGCTGTTAAGCTTGTCCATAAAATCAAGCAGTTCTTTTGGATGCCTGTATATGGTCATGCTGTTGGCAAACATCACCCAGTCAAGATCCACTTCTTCAGATATCAGTTTTATTGTCTTCCAGTTTTTGGCCCCGACGCCGACAGCCCTGGCTTTTCCTTCCGTTTTCAGGTCTGCCAGAGCCCGGTAGGCTTCAAGGATATCTGAGAGAAGCTTTTTAAATTCCGTATTGTCGCATGCCCTTGCAAGGTACTCGTCGGGGTCATGGACCGAGATCATTGCGGGAGTAAATTTTCCTCCGAGAAGTTCATTCCCCTGTTCCCGGCACTTGAGTATGCCTTCATAGCTAATGTTCTGAATGGCATCATTTTTAATGTTGATCCAGACACCTTTTTCAAATTGCGGTTCGGCATCAGACAATGGTGTCCGGAGCCAGCCCAGCTTATTACTTATAATAACTTCCTCAGGCTTTACCTTAAGGTTTTCGAGGATTCTCCCGAGGCTTTCAAGTGCAAGCCCGGCGCCATACTTCCCTGCTGAATCGAATGCAACAGGTCTCGGTACATAAGCGAGGCATTCCCTTACTATTTCGGTTTTAGTCTCATCGCTGAGGGCTGAATAAAGGTTTCCAAGGGCACTCGTGCCAAACATTATCCGGGGTATACTGATTCCGGTGTTTCCAACAGGACTGTGTTCCATAAATTATTCTGTTAAGTTGTTACAGCCTTTCTGTCACCTTTTTGAAAGGAGCAAGAAGAGTGTTCCAGGGCAGTTCTGAAAGGACCATAAGAACAAGTATTGCGGGACTGAAATAAGAAACGGCAAGTACAATCGCCATTCCGTTGTTCATATAGGCTGCTCCGATTGCAACTGCAATCCTGTTTTCTTTTTTATCCCTCCAGCAAATAAAATATCCGATGAAATGAAGTATTATAAAAACCAGATATATAACCGCTACCTGCCAGATAAGTCCTGCAGGATTCTGCATAATAATATCCCGCTGCGACGACATTGCCACATACACAAATGAGAAAAGAAGAAATACATTCGCAGAAGTGAAAAGGTGCTGTGTCCTTTTGATGGCAAGCGGGAAGAATTTCTTTGCCAACTGCGAAGTTATTAGAGGTACAAAAACAAGGATTGCTATATCTTTTAAAAGCAATAATTTATTTATTTCCAGGGAATTACCCACAAAGATCCAGAAAAGCAGCGGAACTGTGAGGGGGGCAATCAGCTGGCTTGTAATTACAAGGCTCATTGATAGCGATATGTTCCCCTTTACGATATCCGTTAGAGCAGGTGTCGAAACTCCGGCGGGCATTGAGGTCAGAAGAAGCATCCCTATAGCCAGCTCAGGATCAAAAATCTTCATAAGAAAATAGAAGAAAAGAGGAATGGCGAACATATAGATGAAAGTCACGTAAATCATGAGCTTATAGTTCCTCATGTTCTCAAGGATCTCAATAGCATCAATTTTCAGGAAAACAAGAAAAAGCATCATCCCGAGAATCAGCCTGGGAACGAAATGAGGGACTCTGAATGGCATTGGGATCCACAATGCGAGTATAATGCCGGCAAGCAGAACTATCCAGAAATGCTTCTCAATAAATGCACTGATTTTCATCAGAAGTAAATTAGGATACAAATCAGGGCCGAATATACAAAACCCTGAAGATATTGTTATTGAAATAACAAAACTTCACATCGCCGGAGAACCTGCAATAAGTGTAAACGATACATTAATAGTTTATTAATTTCGTTTATTTTGCCTCTTCAAAACAATACAGGTGTAAAATGAAGATAGTCATTCTCGACGGATATACGATTAATCCCGGAGATCTGAGCTGGGACGGGTTAAAGGCGCTTGGTGAGCTTGTTGTTTACGACAGGACTGCCCAGGAACAGGTTTATGAGAGAGCGGCGGGTGCTGAAATTCTTCTTATAAACAAAGCTGTTCTGGGTGGCGATATGTTGAAGAAACTGCCGGATCTGAAATATGTAGGAGTCCTTGCGACAGGATATAATGTGATAGATCTTGAGGAAGCCACACGGCATGGAATTATTGTTACCAATGTTCCAGCCTACAGCACCGACTCTGTTGCCCAGATGACATTTGCTCTGATACTTGAATTATGCCTTCATGTACAGCGTCACAGCGATTCAGTTATGTCAGGCAGATGGGCGTCCTGCCCCGACTTTTCCTATCGTGAATACCCCCTTATTGAGCTGGCATCAAAGACTCTGGGAATTATCGGGTATGGAAATATCGGAAGAAAGGTGGGCCAGATAGGTTGCAGATTCGGAATGAATGTCATTGTTGCCGGAAGTTCGGCCAGGAACCGTCCGACGAAAAAAAATATATACAGGGTCAGTCTTGCTGAACTGCTTTCGCAATCGGATATTGTTACAATCCATTGTCCTCTCACACCTGAGACCAGGGGATTGATCAATATTGACAATCTCAGGCTGATGAAACCGTCGGCTTTTCTGATAAATACATCCAGAGGGCCTGTTGTTGTCGAGCAGGACCTTGCCTTCGCCCTTAATGAAGGCCTTATTGGTGGTGCGGGGCTGGATGTTTTGTCTGTAGAGCCTCCTTCACCTGATAATCCTCTTTTCAATGCAAGGAACTGTCTGATCACTCCTCATATCGCCTGGGCAACTCTTGAAGCGAGAAAAAGGCTTATTGATATCGCGGTCAACAATATAAGAGCTTTCATAAATGGTTCGCCAATCAATGTGGTGAACTAAAAACATTTTGTCCTGGGTCTTTCTTCTCATGGAAACGATTCTGTTTTCATGCATGCCTGAATATTTATAATAAGAACATGATTTAAAAAAAATTTACTTCCAGCCGGTAAGGGAGACCCCTGGCCGCACAAACCTGAATAGGTGGTGCCGGGGGAGGATCCCTCAGGCGGAATACCGGGCAATTTCATACCTGTTGTCCGAAAGTGAAAGAGAACGTAAATGAAATGACTTCCCGGACAATAGAAACCACTGAAAACCTGCATCGATAGGTCTGTAAACCGGCAGGTCAAAGATCAATGCCGACAGGAACGGTCTTTTGTTTGTGAGGGCTGAAATTTCGGACAAGCATGGGAATATTGTTCGGGATGCTGATGATAGTATTGTTAGTTTTGAGATTTCATGAAAAGGGGAAGCTGCATGAAAAGGCAGCGGAGGCCCAGGGGATATGTCGAGTTTTCAGGCGCAAAAAAGAAATCTTATGAGGGAACATGGCTTGACGTTATCCTACCGGAACAGGGAAAAATAAATATCAGGCCGGCATTTGGAGGTCTTAGGGGCGACGGCATGGTTATTAATTCCGGGAAGCCTTTTGGGACCGGCTCTTTTTCACGCATCATGTTGTAAAACATACTGTTGTTTTATGTTTTTTTAACAATAACTTTGTCGTTGGCAACGTTTAAAAATTATATTTGAGTTCTTTAATCAGCAGATGTTGTGTTAAAAATTCTGGTAAAGTTCCGGCCTGTAAGAAAAAGACTTAAGAGATTCTGTGCCAATGTTATTCAGCGAAGAATAATGGCCGGGAAGGTTGTGTATTTCGAAAGTTTGCTGGAAGAGCTGGCTTTCAGGTATTCGCCGGGCCAGAATGGTGATGCCGGAAAATACTATGCAAAGTATTACTGTCAGAATGAATTTGAGATACAATCAAATTCAAGCGCGGTATACCTGGGAGTAAATGAAGGGATGCTTATAACAAGGCGCAGATATGAGAGGTATCATCTCATCAAGGGAGACCATTGGGTAAAGGCTTCAGCGAAGGAAACTTCTGTCAGGAAAGTCGGCACATGATACTCTTTTGAAAATAGTCTGCATCAAAATCTGAAATTCATAATCTTAAAATCTTTATCCGGGAGAAATCCCGTGAACCTCAGTTAGAACAATCTTTAAATTACACAGGGATCCACTGAGAAACACAGGGATCCGCAGGTAAAATGTTATTTACTCCTTGAATCCCTGTGATTTCTCAGTGTCCTCTGTGTATATTTTTATAACGGCATGTCAGGCAATTTATATCCATTCAGGTATTCATGCCTGATGAGCCCCGATACAAACTCCTTAACATTCTTTGAGCTCGGATCCTCGAATCCACCCATGCCGCCGGGTCTTCCGGCCGGAGCTGCACCGCCTCTCTGCTGTGAAGCTCCTCCTGCAGCCCTGGCTGCCTCTGCAGCTGCTGCCATCATTCTTCCGATATCTCTTGTTTCGGACCAGGTAGATACTTTTTCGGTGTCGTTTATATTTGTGAACTCCATCTTTTCACCGTCCCACTCGAGTACTCTGTTGAGTTTCTGAAGTCTTACCGCGAGAACACCCATGAGAACCATTTCGTTGAAAGGTCCTGCTTCTCCGAAATGAGATGCAGTCTTGTCGCGGAGGTCAGGATTTTTACATGCTGCGACCCAGTCGAGATAATGGTTATTGTCGGGGATTACCCTTAGTACTTCGGGAGATTTGGGTGTTCTTCCCGACAGCAGGTAAGCGTTGGCGCCGTGGCTTCCGAGGACAAGAGTGTCTTTTGTCCCGTAGAGAACGCATCCTTCTCCCTGCCAGGTTTTACCCTCCGGAAGAACTTCAGGTATCATGGCATGGAACCCGCCGTCGTACCAGGTGACTTCCACCTCGGGCATTGCCATTTTCGGAAGGTTCGGACGTGCCGGGAATGTCATTTTTACTATCTGGGCATGAGGGCATGCATCTTTCTTGAGTGTTGTCGATTGTCCCTGAACTTTTATCGGATAACCAAGTTTGAGAACTTTGAATACAGGATGCATGTTATGGCATGCCATATCGCCGAAGGCACCGGTCCCAAAGTCCCACCATCCGCGGAAATTCCATGGATGATAAGCAGAATTATAGGGGCGGAAAGGCATGTGTGCTATCCAGAGATTCCAGTCAAGAGTTTTTGGAACTTTCTGGATATCAGTCGGGGTATCCAGCCCCTGGGGCCATATCGGCCGGCTTGACCATACGTCAACTTTTTTTACTTCACCTATTTCACCTGCCCATGCCCATGCACATGCCTGACGTACACCATCACCAGAGGATCCCTGGTTCCCCATTTGTGTTGCGACACCATATTTCTTTGCGAGTTTTGTGAGGAGCCTTGATTCATATATTGTGTGAGTCAGAGGTTTCTCGCAGTAAACATGTTTTCCGAGTGTGATGGCAGTGGCTGTCGGATTTGCATGGTTATGGTCAGCTGTTGCAACAAGAACGGCATCAATTGATTTGCCCATCTCATCGAACATAACCCTCCAGTCCTTGTACCTTTTTGCCGACGGATATTTGTCGAAGGTATTTAGAACAGGAGCATATCCCCAGTCGACATCACATATTGCGACAAGTTTTTCGGTGCCGGGTTTTGAGGCCATGCCCATCATTCCTGATCCTGGCTGGACCACCTCAGGTTTGCAGACACTGTTGATATCTCCTGATCCCTGGCTGCCGGCACCGATCAGGGCAACATTAAGAGTATCGCTGGGAGCCTGGTACCCCAGTTTTTTACCCATGGCGACGCTCGGAATTATTGTAATCCCGGCAGCAGCCGCCGTGGTGGTTTTCAAAAAGCCTCTCCTTGTAAGGCTTTTGTTTGATGAACCATTCTGGTTCAAATTGCTTTTTCTCATAAATGGTTAAAATTTGATGTTAGATTTAGGTATCAATTCATAGGAACCACCATTGAAAGCTCCTTCCTATAATTTGTCTGATTAAAGGTAATAAAATAATTATTCCTTTTCTGATCCGGATGAAATCTGTTCTTTCACTATTTTAAGGGATATGATAATTTTATGGCTTTAGCCGGCTTCGCGCCAGTGTTTTAGTATTTCAGTTTTCAAGCCTGACCTGCATAATCACAGGATTATGGTCAGAATTTTTAAACTCCAGTTGAATGCAGTTGACTGAAATGCTTTTTATATTTGGTGAAATCAGAAAGGCATCACAAGTGCTTGTGGGGGTGGATTCAGGATCATAAGCTGCCATGAGAGTCCGTACTGAAGGTGTGGAAGGATCAAAGATCCAAAGCCAGTCAGAGGGCATAAAATCCGGTTCTATTCCGACAAGATCAAAATTACCTATCTGACCGGTGAATGCCTTGTTCTTTGTAAATGCGGGCTTAAAATCAGGAGGATATTGGTTCCAGTCCCCGCCTGTAATAACATAATTGCCGGCATTGTACTCATTCAGGATAAACTCCCTGAGCCTTTCCATCTGGGCTTTACGGATGGCGCCGCCCTCATCGAAAGCCTCGTTGTGTGTGTTTATCACAACAAGCTCCCTTCCATTTTCGACCTTGTACCTGTTAACCATAAAGCATCTGTCGAGATAAAACAACTGTGTCGGAAAGCCGAAGTCTCCGGGAAGAGAAAATCTGAATGATGATTCCGGAGTGAATTCAGAATACACGGCAATACCCGATTTCACCTTGCCCATTGGCTTAGAGGGCGGGGTAGGGACAAAGAATACATCATAATTCGTTGCAAAAAAAGACTTATGATCTTTTAAAACTTCCGATGCTTTTGCATACTCATCAATATGATAACTTCTCTTGCTGTTCCTGTCAATTTCCTGAATGAAGATGAAATCAATTGTATCATTTTTCTTCAGAAAATCATTGATCGCAGATAAGTTTTCAAGGCATTTTTCCCTTGGTGTTCTGACTTTGGTGCCGCCGTCATAAAAGAAATCCATATCCTTGTCAAGTCCGGCATAGCCGATATTCCATGTAAGAAGGCTCAGATCAGCAGAATCCTTCAGTACCGAAGCATTTTCGGAACGGTAAATCAACTCCGAATCGCCGGGCTTATAGTCTGAAGCCAATGCATATACAACGAGGCCAGTAAAACAGGCTGCCACAAGTGCTGTAATAAGCAGTGAAGCGAAAGCTATTCTTTTTAATGTTTTCATGGAGAGCGGGTAAAAAACTTAAAGTTGTCTGAAATACTTTTCGTACTTTTCAGGAAACTTATCAAGTTTCCTGATCTTAATATCCTTGTAGAAAACTTCGGCAGCCTCACTCTGAATCTGAATCTTCCCTTTAACCAGAGGGAGGAAACCTCCGTTCTCAAAATGACGTGAGTTTTGAAGGATCATTACAACATGACCGTTTACAATATGGAGGCTCTTTCCGTTGAAACATATCAGGTCTATATCATTCCATGAATCGGGGATTTCATAATTGGCGCTTCTCATGCAGAAACCAGCCTTCCCCTTGTATCCAAACGGAATAAAGGGCCGGGTTTCGTCCGCTGCGGCGTTCATAACAGATTCGGGGATATATGCCCGTATATCAATTGCCGACATTTTCTGGCTCCAGAAATCTCCCATATGCCCTTCCATTATCTGGAACTCCTGTGAGAGCATCCATGAGCGCCAGTAGTCTTCTCCGATTGGTCCGATTGAATGATAAAGGATTCCGGAATCCTTCAATAATTGTTTCCTGGGATCCCATTTCTTTTCTCCCCACTTAACCTTAAGTTTTAAATGATAATTTGAATACTCTTCCTTTGATATAAGACAGCCATATATTTCTCCGCTTATCCTGATTACTGGTTCATTGTTTTCCTCAATAACCGAAAAGACATCATAACCTGGTTTGTTATAGCCAATTGGCGCTATTTCAATTCCATTGGTGTCTTTCGGGACCGATCCGTTATACCCGGACCGGTGCCGGTAACTCAGGTAATTATCCCAGTTTGAAAGGCTCTTATCAATAAGATTAGTCCACTTCTCCTCTTTTCTGCATGAAATAAATAATATTGCTCCCGAAAGAAGTATTATGAGCTTTCTTACAGAGATTTGTTCTGTCATGGCACAGATTATTTCGGGTTAATATTCAAACAACAATAGGTAACTCTAAGGTTCAGGTTAAAGAAATATACAACCAAATATAGTTAAAAGTCCTGTTTTTCTGAAAAGGAGCATTTCTCCATTTATTGGTAAAATCTTAAATGTCAGATTTTCACTGAATGTCCCCTGATAGGTATTGCAACCGTAAAATCAGCCTGACATCATATGCAGGTACTGTATTATAGTGTTGCATATTGGTTAATATTTGACATAAATATGAATCAGGAACCGCAAAGTCAGCAAAACCGGAAAAAAGCCTGAAAGGTTAATTTATTCAAAATTGCCATTCTGCCTGCTTTACGGTTGAACTCAGGGAATTCACAGGGTTTTTGAATTATATGGATTGATGCAGCTTCTTTTTGTTTCGTGGCATTTGCCAAATATCGGCATGTCACTTTTCGGCCTGAATGAACTTATTTGTATATTTGGCACTACATGATAAAAGGTGTCAGAAAACTATTGGCAGTACTTGCATTACTGTTTATCTCTTCGATTGTTATTGATGAGGGAAAGACTATAATGCTAATTGGCGAAAATTTGCACAGACACCTGAACCACAATGATCATTGTGATTTTGAAATCCCGCAGCAACATAAAAACAATAAGTCTGCAGACGATGAAAAAATGGTGAGCATAAATAAACCTGATATTTCATGTCCATACAAGAAGTTCTTCATACCTGTTTTTGTTTTTAGCATTGTCGCGCAGGACTATTTCAGCCTGATATGGGAGCCCCCAAAATACATTTGACACACTTACACATTTTCCTTACGGTAGTATTCTGGAAGGATTAGATACAGGACTTTTGTATTGAATATTCACAAGGGATAGCGCATTTTTGATTTTCTTGGTGCAACCTGAAAAGTTAAAAAAGGAATTCCAGAAGGGGCTATGATTATTTTTAAATAAATTACTAATTGACAATTAAATACAATAAATATGAGACAAAACCATTTTAAATTGTTATTCGTTTTGATCATTTTCGGTTTAAACGGGAATACTGCCCGGTGCCAGCTTTCTGAATGGCGGGGGCCTGATCGGAGTGGATTATATAATGAAAAGGGCCTGCTGAAAAAGTGGCCCGATGGTGGCCCCGCACTTTTATGGGAGGCAAACCGGATGGGTGACGGATATTCTTCACCGACAGTCACTGATGATGCAATCTATGTGACAGGGAGAAGGGATAGTTCTGACGTCCTTACAGCCCTTACACTGCAGGGTAAAAAGAAATGGGAAGTGGTTTACGGTAAAGCCTGGATAGCAAACCATACCGGTTCAAGGTGTACCCCGACTTATTATAAAGGGAAAATATTTCTCATAAGCGGAGAGGGAGATCTTGTATGTGTAGGCCCGGATGGAAAAATAAAATGGTCAAAAAACCATTACAGGATGTTTGATAGCAGGCCGATACAGTTTGGGATTTCTGAATCCCCTGTTGTCGTGGATAATAAGGTTATTGCCTCTCCTGGAGGGAAAAAGGCATCGCTTGTGGCTTTCAATATTGAGAACGGAAATGTTGTATGGCAGGCAGAACCGCTTAATGAAGAACCCCAGTATGTTAATCCTCTTTTAATCGAATATGCAGGGAAGAAAATGATTGTTACCGTCATGGGGTCGCACATCTTTGCCGTAAATGCCATGGATGGTAAAATGTTATGGAAAGTTAATTATGCAGAGGCAAACGGAGCTAAAGGTAATATAAGAAAGAATCATGCCGTTACGCCAGTTTACAGGGATGGCGAAATTCTGGTTGCAAATGGTTATGGCTGGGTGGCTCTTAAACTCAGGCTTTCATCTGATGGCACCGGTGTGGAAAAAGTATGGGAGAACAGGAATTTTGACCCGCAACACGGAGGCATGGTATTATTAAATAACAGGGTTTATGGGGCCAATCATCAGTCGAACCCTGCCGACACATGGATTTGCCTCGATTGGAACACCGGAAAAACCCTTTGGACTCAGAAATGGTATGTAAGAGGTTCAGTGATTTCCGCCGATAACATGCTTGTTTTGTTTGAAGAAAGGACAGGCCATGTCGGTCTCGCCATACCGGAACAGAATAAACTAAACATCATCAGCGAATTCCAGGTCACAAAAGGGGATGGGCCTTTCTGGGCTCACCCGGTAATAAAGGACGGAAAGCTTTATATCAGACATGGGGATGTTTTGATGGTGTACAAAGTCAGATCATAAGGAATAGTAAAAGACTTCCTGAGGAGGCAATTTTTATGCTGTTTTGGATCATTTAACAGTGTTTTAAGTCTTATGGGATTTCACACCTCGCTTCCTCACGCGGATATCTTATTCAGGGAACCTGTCCTTTTATAGGGATCCGGAAGCTCTATATCGCCGGGGATTCCGGGTTTCTTTGTATAATCATCTTTTTGATCCTGTTCCTCGTTTGCCCCATAAGCGATATTTGTACATGAAGAAAGCCCGGGTGCAATTACGATAACTGTCGGTTAAATTGCCGGCTTTCTTCTTCCCTTTTTACTTTTTCTTTCCATTCATTATTCCGGCAGGTATTTTAGAGCATTCCGATGTATTTCCCCTTGGGACGCGGCATTGGAAAGCTGAAGCACGAAGAACGGGGCAATTGCTGTCAGAGTTACCCCCTGACTTATTTTTAATTATTGCTTTGAATCAGGCAAGAGTTTTAGGTCTGGGAGGCTTTTGGCATTCTGCCATAACCGGGGTCTGCTGAGCGCAGTTACCGATGGTGAGATGGGACAGGGTTTCTGACAGCATTTCCTGCCTGATGAAAATATGGCACAGCCCGACACCGGAGTTTCCGGGGATGCCGCCAGAACCTGATAATGAAAAGATTGAACCTCCGAAGGATTATGATGACAGGATCAGCAGAGGGCGGCAGGAGGGGGACTGGCTTATTTATCAGCCGGAATTTCTATTCCCTGGCATACAGAAAGACAATATCTTCTATGCCTAGGGAGGGATCCTGGTAATAAGGAGATATTTCATTCCTGTAAATCCTGCTTTTTCAATACTCACATTAAGGGAGTATCATTTTTATGTTCCTTTCCGGGGCGGAAAAGAAGTTAGAAATACCTGACAATTAATTGTTTGGAGTTTAGGTCAACAATCCTGTTGTTAAGACGGCTTAAACAAAATAAATTTTTTAAAAAAATTTTAATTATTTTTTAATAAAATTAACAAATTTTAATATTTTTTAATATTTTTACTAAAAGAAAGAGTAACCTGTTTGATCCCGGTTGAAATTAAAAGCTAAATTCTCATGGAACCTTATGTCTTTCCTAAATTCAATAAATGATCTTTATTAACCTAATTAATTTATCATGAGAAAATTACACAAAGTATTTATGTTGCTGTTATTCTTTATGGCAGGTGTTGCCTCTGCTTATGCCCAAAGAACAGTGACAGGAACTGTGATTGACGAAAATCAGTTACCGGTTGCCGGTGCGAATGTCCTTGTTAAGGGGACCCAGGTAGGGGTGATAACCGATGCTCAGGGCAAGTATTCAATTACTGTGCCCTCAGCAGGGAACGCCCTAATTATCAGCTTTGTTGGCTACAAAACTCAGGAAGTGCTTATTGGAGCCAGTTCTGTTATCAATATCACTCTTGAGCCGGAGGCTGCCTCACTGAGTGAAGTCGTGGTAGTTGGGTATGGTACACAAAGAAGGGCAGTAGTGACCGGCGCCATTTCATCGGTATCATCTGAAAAACTTACCGCGGTTCCTGCAGGACAGCTTGATCAGGCTTTGCAGGGACGTGCCGCAGGTTTGACAGTGATCAACAATGGTGCACCGGGATACGGAGCTACGATGAGGATCAGAGGTATCAGTACGATTAATGACGCCAATCCTTTGTTTGTGGTTGACGGTGTCGTGTCGACCACTATCAATAACCTGAATCCTTCAGATATCGAAAGTATTGAAGTTTTAAAAGACGCGTCCACGGCCGCTATTTATGGTTCACTGGGATCAAACGGCGTCATTATGGTTACCACCAAGAAAGGCAGAGCCGGTAAGGTTACGCTTGATTTCGAAGGCTATTACGGACTTCAGTATTCAACAAAAAGATATGATTTGCTTAATGCTGCGCAATACCGGGAATATGCCACAGGAGGAGCATTTACTACACCACCGGTCTATACAAATCCTATATATGCTGACAGGTTAGCCGGTAAAAACCCAAGCCGGCCGCAGGGAGGAGAAACCGATTGGCAGGAGGAGATATACCAGACAGGCCCTATGCAAAATTATGACCTTTCTCTCACCGGTGGTAATGAGAACAGCACTTTCAGATTGTCAGCCGGTTACCTGAACCAACGGGGTATAGTTATCTATACAGGTCGTGAAAGATACAGCTTCAGAGCGAACAGTGATTTTAAGAAAGGCATTCTGAAAATAGGAGAGAACTTCAGCTTTTCTGTCGGCACACAGGACCCTCTGGCTGATAACGGCGGACGTTCCCTGTTGGAACATGCCATTAAGATGGCCCCTTATCTGCCGGTATACAATAAAGACAATCTGGGAGGATATCAGGGTCCGACTTCCGCCATTGACGGACAGGATGCTGAAAATCCCGTCAGGATCATGGAACTGAACAGCCGTAAGCGGAATTCAGTAAATATACTGGGTAATCTCTATGGCGAACTGGATATCATTAAGGGTTTGAAATTCAGAACCAATGTCGGCCTTGACGGTTCAAGTATTCGTGACTCACAATTCTCTCCCACATACAATGACGATAATCTTGGCGGGAGCACTCACCAGGCAACTTTTGCCAGCATCAGTAAAAACCAGGCTAACTATACTTCACTGATATTCACCAACAGCCTGAATTATAATCTGACGCTTGCTGACAAACATAATTTTGAGGTACTGGCACTTACCGAATACAGCGATGTCAGGTCAACATTGCTGAATGCCAGTTCAACCAATAAGATTACCAACGAGATCCGGGAACTGAGTACATCCGATGCTTCATTAAGTTCAGCTTCATACGATTATTACAGAATTGGCTACCTTGGAAGATTAAACTATAATTATGAAGGGAAGTACTTGTTTTCAGCTTCATTAAGAACTGATGCTTCGTCAAGGTTTGGTGCTAACAACAGATGGGGTACCTTCCCTTCAGTATCGGTAGGCTGGAATATTGCCAAAGAAGCGTTCTTAAGCAAAGTTTCTTCCATAAGCAATTTAAAACTCAGGGCAAGCTGGGGCAAGGCAGGTAATGACAAGATCGGTGATTACGCCTATTCTTCTTCCCTGACCTCAAATATGTATTATGTAATTGATGATTTGCCTGTTGTCGGAACAACTCCGGGTGGTACCGCAAATCCTGATCTGAAATGGGAGGAAACAACCATGACCAATATCGGATTGGATCTGGGTTTATTAAATAACAAATTTACCTTATCGGCTGAATATTATCTAAACTCGAGCAATGACCTTCTGATGCAGGTGCCGTTACCAGAGTCTCTTGGGGATTTCAGGGGTACGATCAGCAAGAATGCAGGGTCGATGGATATAAAAGGTTTTGAATTGCAGCTGGGGTACAACGATTTTGAAGGCGATCTTCAATGGTCAGCCAACTTAAACCTCGGTACCTTCAAGAATGAAGTTAAATCCCTGGGTGGCGCTACCTATATCGGCGGAGCTGGTTTTGAAGGTGAAAATCTTACCAGATGCCAGGTCGGACAACCTGCTTTCTTCTTTTATGGATGGAAATTCGATGGCATCTTCCAGTCGGTTGAAGAAGCTAATTCGTATATGGGCGGCTCGCAGAAAGACTTTAATGCCTCAACAGCAGGAGATTTCCGCATAAAAGATACAAATGGCGATGGCAAAATTAATGAAGGCGACAGGACCAATATTGGAAACCCGTTTCCCAAGATGACACTTGGGCTTGACTTCAATGCTTCTTACAAGGGTTTTGACCTGAATCTTTTTATCAGCGGTGTATATGGTAACAAGCTTTATAACACCAACATTTACGACCTGCAGGGTATGCCCAGGTTATTTAATGCCGGTGTTGAGGTTCTTGACCGGTGGACACCGGAGAATCATTCAAACACCATTCCCCGGGCCGGTGCAGTGGCTGCAAATGTACAGGCCTCCAGTCGTTTTGTAGAGGACGGTGCCTACACCAAACTGAAAAACATAACACTGGGTTATAACATACCCGGAAATATTACCAAGAACAAATTAACAAAGCTAAGGGTTTATGTCAGTGCACAAAACATGATTTGCATTACAAAATACTCCGGCTTGGATCCTGAAGTTGGCAGCTACCGCGCCAATCTTGGACTAGGACTGGTTGGTTCTCCTGAGACAACTTCTGCCAACTATGAAAATGGAATTGACAGAGGTAATTATCCTATACCAAAATCAGTCATTGGCGGTTTTCAAATTACCTTCTAACCTTTAAAACGGAATTATTATGAAAAGATTTATAGCATATTTTACTCCGGCACTAATCATCAGTGCATTGATTCTGTTCTTCTCCTGTAACGCGGATAAACTGGATCTTACGAATCCAAACCAACTTTCTCCTGACACTTATTTTACAACTCCGGCACAGGTGCAGTCAGCAGTAAATGCCATTTACGGAAGTTTGCAAACAACAGGTATGTACAACCGTTGCATGTGGTATAGCAGTGAAAACATGAGTCATGAAAATACATGCAACCCGCAACAGGAGGCTGACAAGCGCCAATGGCTTAATTTCTCATTCGGTCCGGATCATGGTCTGATGGAAGCTTACTGGAGCTCTTGCTACAGGGGCATTAACAAAGCCAATTTTGTTATCAATAATGAACAGAAAATAATCGATAATATCCCTGTTAGCATGTTGCCCCAGGTCACCCGAGACAAGTATATTGGGGAGGCAAAATTCATGAGGGCCTTGTACTATTTCTTCCTGGTTACCCGTTATGGTGATGTTCCCCTCTATCTCGGGATCGATCCTGCAGAAAAAGAAGGTCTTCCCAGAACTCCTGCAGCACAGGTCTGGGCACAGATAGAAGAAGACTGCTTGGACGCTGCGGCAAAATGTCTTCCCAAAGCTTCTGAACAGGCCGGAAGGGCTACTTCGGGAGCCGCCTGGGGGCTGTTAGGCAAGGCACGCTTGTATCAGAAAAACTACCAGGGAGCACTGGAGGCCTTTAATCATGTTACGGGTTATTCACTCGAACCTGAGTATTTCAGAAACTTCATGGAAGAAACTGAAAATGGTCCGGAATCGCTCTTTGAAGTCCAGTTTAACATTGAAGCAGGCTATTCCCAGCAATGGAATTCCGACAGAAGTGACGAGGGCAAAAACGAATCTACTTTCAGGGGACAGGAATATGGTTGCTTAAACTGGTTCAACGTGTTCGTGTCAGAAGATCTTTGGAACGAATTCGAAACTGCCGCCGACAATGGGGTAAAAACTGATCCAAGACGTGGTTACTGCGCCTACCAGACCGGCGATTTGTATAACAATAATACAATGATCATGAAAATCGATCCCATGACTGTTTATGATAAAGACGGTAATGTTATTGATTTTTATGAAAGAAGAGGGTGGAGAAAATACCAGAACTACTATAAAGCTGCCACTGAAGGTGCCGTTGCCGGAAATCAGTCAGGCATCAATATGAAGGTGATCAGGTATGCCGATATATTACTGATGATGGCCGAGGCTGAAGCCAACCGCCCGGGAGGAAGCCTTACTACCGCTGTCGCTTACATGAACCAGGTAAGGGCAAGGCCTGATGTTGATATGCCTTTATACGGGTCAGCCGCAATGAATGCCAAATATCCTGTTTCCAATCTGGCTGAATTCATGGTGGCTCTGGAACACGAACGCAAAGTTGAATTATGCGGCGAACAGGTTCGCTACGCTGATCTTGTCAGATGGGGCAGACTTGCTGATTTCATTAACGAAGTTAAACCCAGTTGCCCCAAAGCCGACCAGGCTGCTTTGGTTTTCAACCCGGCCAAACATTATCTCTGGCCTATCCCTCAGAAGGAGATTGATGTCAACCCTCATATTGATCAGTCAGATCAGAATCCGGGGTGGTAAGAGATAATAAATGACATGATACAAAAAAATGGTCCTGTTTAGCAGGACCATTTTTTTGGGCTAAAAGATGTGCATTCAGCTTTTCTTGCTATATTTCATCATTATGAATAAGCTCCCGGGGCCCGTCTTCATTAAACAACTTTTTCCCGTTGTTGCATTGATTGCCACACTTTGCAACTGTTCTTCATGCAATCCGGGGAAATCAGGGGAAGACCCTGTATTTACCAGATTATCTCCCGGGTTAACGAATATTTCTTTCGAGAATACACTGACTGAAACCGATACTTTTAACTATTTTCTTTACCCCTACATGTATATGGGTGGCGGTGTGTCTGTTGGAGACTTCAACAGCGACGGCCTGACAGATATTTATCTTACAGGTAACATGGTCAGCAACCGCTTGTATCTCAATATGGGTAACCTGAAGTTCAAAGATGTTACCGAAATATCCGGCACAGGCGGCGACACTCGCTGGATGCTTGGTTCGACCATTTGTGACATAAATGCGGACGGACTGCCCGACATTTACGTGAGCGTTTCCGGATTAAAGGGAAATTGCAGAAACCTTTTATATGTAAACAAAGGAAACAGCCCCGGAGGAATTCCCGTTTTCGAGGAAAAAGCAGCTGATTATGGCATTGATGACAACGGTAAAAGCTCCCAGACAACATTCTTCGACTATGATAATGATGGTGACCTCGACCTGTACGTTGCCAATTACCCCATAACCCAGTTTAAGGCACCTCCCTATTTTTACCGGCAAATGATGAACAACGCAAAATTGGAAGAATCGGGGCATTTATACAGAAATAACGGCGATGGCACGTTCACAAATGTAACTGTTGAAGCAGGCCTGTTGACTTTTGGCTTGTCGTTAAGCGCAACGGTCAGCGACCTGAACCAGGATGGATTTGATGACCTTTATATATCAAATGATTTCACCAGCCCCGACTTCTATTTCTTCAACAACGGCGATGGAACATTTACCGACAGGACAAAAGAAGTGGTCGGGCAAACTTCATTTTATGGCATGGGGAACGATATTGCTGATTACAATAATGACGGCCTCCCTGATGTCATGCAAATTGATATGGCTCCTGAAGACAATCAAAGAGCAAAGGAGAATATGACCAGCATGAACCCTGAGGATTTTGAGGAAATGATAAAGGAAGGACTTCACCATCAGTACAGGTATAGTACGCTTCAAATGAACAGGGGTATCAGGGACAATGGCCTGCCATTCTTCAGCAACACTTCATGGATTGCAGGAGTAACATCGACAGACTGGAGCTGGGGTTCACTGTTTGCCGATTTTAACCTTGACGGATGGAAAGATCTGTTCATAGCAAACGGCATCCGCCGTGATATCAACAACATTGATTATTTCGGCAAAATCAGCGAATCAACATATTTTGACGACGAAGTAAACAACAGTGAATTGTTAAAATGGGTACAGGATATGCCCTATAAGCCCCTTGTAAATTATCTGTATAAGAATAACGGAGACCTGACTTTTTCGAAATGCAGCAGGGAATGGGGCATCAGGGAAGAAAGTTATTCAAACGGCGCTGCATACGCCGACCTGGATAACGATGGAGACCTCGAACTTATCGTTAATAATGTTGACGGGGAAGCTCTGGTATACAGAAATATTACCCGGGAAAAAAATTTGGGCAATTACCTGAAAATCGGATTTGAAGGAACTCCAAAAAATAAAATGGGAATAGGCTCAAGGGTCACCATTTGGAATGATGGGAAAATGCAGATGGCCGAGCTCACGCTGTCAAGGGGTTATCAGTCATCAGTGGAACCCATACTCTACTTTGGCCTTGCCAGGAAGGAGACGATCGATTCCCTGTGTGTGAATTGGCCTGACGGAAAAGTTCAGAATCTTAATCATGTGAAAGCCAATCAAAAGCTTACCCTGAATTATGCTGAGGCAAAAATGCCTGTTTCAGTTCCAGCTGTCAAAGAAAAGTTGTTCAAAGAGATCACTGACCAGGTTCAACCCGGATTCATACATAAAGAAAACATCTTCAACGACTACAGTATTCAGCCCCTTCTCCCTTACAAATTATCAATGACCGGCCCGGATATCAGCGTAGGAGATGTGAACGGTGATAAGCTCGAAGATTTCTTTATCGGCAACGCGTCACAAAGTTCAGGTAAGATGTTCATTCAGAGCAGTGACGGAAGTTTTAAAGTACAACAGGGCCCCTGGGAAACCGATAACCGGTATGAGGAAACGGGCACGCTGCTTTTTGATGCCGACAACGATGGTGATCTCGATTTGTTCGTAGTCAGCGGTGGCTATGAGTTCCCAGAGGGCTCATATGAATATCAGGACCAGCTTTACATAAATGTTGGCAGCGGAAATTACCTGAAAGATGAAAAGGCTTTACCGGTAACCACCTCCAGTGGATCATGTGTTAAAGCATTTGACTTTGATAAAGATGGTGATCTCGATTTGTTCATAGGCGGAAGGCAGGCGCCACACCGGTATCCCTTCCCGGCTCAAAGCTACATACTTGAAAACAAATCGGCAAACGGTGTTGTAAAGTTTGAGGATGTTACGTTGGAGCTGGCTCCGGAACTGGCTAAAGCAGGCATGGTTACCGATGCCTTCTGTGGTGATGTCGATAATGATTCATGGCCCGACTTAATCGTAGTAGGAGAATGGATGCCTGTTTGCTGTTACCATAACGATCACGGAAAATTCAGCAAGACCGGATTGGAAGGCACAAAAGGCTGGTGGTTCAGTATTGAAGGTGCCGATCTCGATAAAGACGGCGACCTTGACCTGGTTGCAGGCAACCTTGGTGTAAATTTCAGATATAAGGCAAGTGCCGACAAGACTTTTGATGTTTATGCTGCAGATTTTGACCATGATGGGAAATCAGACATTGCCCTGAGCTATTACGAGGGGAATAAACAATATCCGGTGAGAACCAGATCCTGTTTCATAACCCAGAATCCGGGCCTTGCCCTGAGATTTCCAACAGTTAAAAGCTTTGCCAGAGCAACTGTTTCGGATGTATATACCAAAAAAGTATTGAATAAATCCCTTCACCTGCAAGCTGAGACTTTTGCAAGCTGCTATTTCGAAAACACGGGAAATGGTGAGTTTGTCATGCACAAATTGCCCAATGAGGCCCAGCTCTCATCTGTTAATGATTTGATCATCGATGATTTTGACGGCGATGGGAACCAGGATATTCTGGCGGCGGGCAATTTATACAACGTTGAGGTGGTAACCCCAAGAAACGACGCAGGAATCGGGATTTTCCTGAAAGGGGACGGGAATGGCAATTTCATGGCTGTACCTTATGGATCGTCGGGATTCTTTGCCCCGGGCGATGTAAAAAGTCTGGCACTGATACGCCTCGGCAACAACGACAAGGAAATTCTGGTCGGGAACAATAATGACAGACTTCAGATATTCAAATTAAAATAAGAATTATAAATGCTTCCTGTTCAATTACCTGTAAGTATTATACATTAGACCTATATATCACCACCTTTAGATTATGAGATTCTCTTTCTGTTTAGTACTGATATGTCTTTCAATGTTTTCATGCAGCAACCTTTCTAAAGAATCCTTTGTAAAAATACCCTCTTCCAGATCTGGTATCAAATTTTTCAATGAATTGGTGGAAAATGATACTTTGAATTACACCAAATTCCCATTCATGTATATGGGTGGAGGTGTCTCGGTGGGCGATATTAATAATGACGGACTGGATGACATTTTTTTCACCGGCAATCTGGTTCCAAATAAACTCTATCTTAATAAGGGGAACATGAAATTTGAAGACATTTCCACACAAGCAGGTATAACGGGTAATCATCAATGGTTTACAGGTTCAACAATGGCAGATGTGAACAATGATGGCTGGCTGGATATTTATGTTTGCGTTTCCGGGAAATATCAGCCATCAGATAATTTGCTTTTCATCAATAACAAGGACAATACTTTTACGGAATGTGCAAAAGCTTATGGTATAAACGATCAAAGTTCTTCTGTTCAGGCCACTTTTTTCGATTACAACAACGACGGCTTTCTGGATTTGTATGTTGCAAATTACCCAATAATTCTGGTCAGCATGGGTGCCGAATTTTATCATAACAAGATGATCGGGAATAAATTCGAAGAATCAGGCCACTTATATAAAAACAATGGGAATGGATCTTTTTCAGATGTTACGGATGAAGCCGGCGTAAGGAATTTTGGTATGTCAATAGGAGTGGTAGCAATGGATTTCAATAATGACGGATGGAAAGACTTATACATTTCAAATGATTTCAATCCACCCGATCGTTTCTACCTGAATAATGGCAATGGCACTTTCAGGGATATTCTTAAAGAGGCAACCTTTCAAACCTCCATTTTTGGCATGGGCCTGGATGCAGCAGACTTCAACAACGACGAACTTATTGATATGTACCAGATTGATATGACCCCTGAAGATCATTTTCGCAGAATGGTTAACGTGATACCCATGAGCCAGGAAACGTTTGATTTAAGTGTTGGTCTTGGCATGCATTATCAATACATGCAGAATTCATTGCAGCTTAATAATGGAATCTTCAACGGCATCCCTGTATTTAGCAATATTTCGTTATTTTCAGGAGTTGCCTATACTGATTGGAGCTGGGGTGGTGTTTTCCTTGATATGGATAACGATGGATTTAAGGATATATTTATAGCTAACGGTGTTCTGAAGGACATTAATAACCGGGATATTCTTGATGACCCTAATAGCAATGTGTATTTCCGGCAAATGAAGGAATACCGTCCGGAGCTGTTCCCAAGCACCCCGGTAAAGAATTATGCCTTTAAAAACAATGGAGACCTCACTTTCACTAATAAGTCAGATGAATGGGGCTTTGATGAGCCCACCTTAACCAACGGAATGGCATACGGTGACTTCGACAACGATGGTGATCTTGATATCGTTATTAACAATGTTAATACTGTATCGGCTGTTTATGAAAATAGGTCAGTCCAGAAAGGCAATCATTTTATAAAAATTAACCTTGCTGGTCCGAAAGAAAATCTGTTTGGTTTGGGAAGCATTGTTAAGGTAAAGGCAGGAGGTGTTACTCAAATACAGGATTTTACTCTTACCAGAGGCTATCAGTCGAGTATGCCTGCCACCATTCATTTTGGTCTGGGCAAAAAAGACACAATTGACGAAATAACTGTTATCTGGCCTGACAGGAAACAACAAATACTTAAAAAAATCATTGCAGACCAGACAATTAAGATAAGTTACGAAGATGCAGTTTTAACAGATACCAATATCACGAAAAGGGGATATTTTAAAGACATTACAAATCAGGCCGGTATAACATTTGTACATCACGAAGACAATTATAATGACTTTGAATATGAAAAGTTGCTTCCATACAGGTATTCCAGAATGGGACCTGGTTTGGCAGTAGGAGACATTAATGGAGACGGGCTTGATGATTTTTTTATCGGTAATGGAAAGGGCTTCCCCGGTGCAATGTATTTACAAACCGGAGAGGGAACTTTCAGGGAGATCCCCGGTCCATGGATAGCTGATTCAGTTTATGAAGATACAGGTGCACTTCTGTTTGATGCCGACAATGACGGAAGGCTCGATCTGTACGTTGTAAGCGGGGGAAATTATCTCAGGAAGAAAGCAGATTTCTACCAGGACAGGCTTTATCTCAACACAGAGAAAGGCTTTGTAAAAAGCTCAAATTCACTCCCGTTCGACCTGAATCAAAGCGGAAAATGTGTAAAAGCTGCAGATTTTAACAAAGATGGATTTCTTGATCTGTTCGTTGGAGGACGGCTGGTTCCAGGCAATTATCCCATGCCGGCAAACAGTTATATCCTGAAAAATAATGGCAGGAAAGGTGCTGACCTGAAATTTGAAAACATTACACCGGACTTTGCCCCGGCGCTTTTAAATTCAGGCCTGGTTACTGATGCAATTTGGGACGACTTCGACAACGACGGTAATGTTGACCTGATCATTGTGGGAGAGTGGATGAAACTTCACTTTTTTAAGAATACTGCAAATGGATTTATTGATGTCTCTGATGCAATTGGATTTAACGAAACTGCCGGTTGGTGGTATAGTATTGCAAGTTTGGATGTGGACAGGGATGGTGATAGAGATTATGTGGCAGGCAATCTCGGGCTGAATTACAAATACAAAACCAGCGAAAAAGAACCATTTGAAATATATTCCAATGATTTTGATGTTGACGGTCAAAAAGACATTGTCCTTGGCTACAGTGAAAACGGAGCCGGTTATCCGGTTGCCGGCTTAGATGCCTCCTCAAGACAGATTCCGGTTATCGGACTCAGATACAAAGGTTATGAGGAATTTGCAAGGGCAACACTTAAGGATATTTATGGGGAACAAATGCTGAAAGCATCTTTGCATTATAAGGTCAATACTTTTGCCCATCATTGGATTGAAAACAAAGGGAACGGGGTATTCAAAATGCATAAACTCCCAAACCGGGCACAGTTTTCTTCGATTAATACTATTGCTGAAATAGGGGATACGAACATGACTGCTTTTATTGTTGCCGGTAATTTATACGATTCGGAAGCAGAGACCCCGAGAAATGACGCAAGCATAGGCCTGGTACTGAAATCGGATGCCAGAGGTGGAATCGAGGTTATTCAGCCGTCAGAAAGCAGGCTTGTTGTCAGAGGACAGGTAAACGCAATGAGAAAGATAAAACTGGCTTCAGGGAAAGTTGGTTTTCTTTTTGGTATCAATAATGATTCATTGAAATTGGTTGAATCTGACATAGACACAGAGTTGAAATAAAAGAAGCCATGCAATAATTTAATCAAAATGAACAGAGTTACATTTTTGGCACATGCATTGCTGCTATCAGCAGTATCCAATTATACCACGGGGCAGGAATTAAAACTTAATGATCTTGAGTATTTCGAAACACAGGGCGTCAGCGTCCTGGTTTACAGTAACCTGTTTACAGGAGGTTTTAACGATGAGAAGACCGCCGGAATAGAATTGATACACCATGGTGTCAGGACAGCCCAGGGAGGTGCCGTGAGACTGTCAAGCACTCCGGAACAGTGGGACCTTGTCCCGGAGATACCAACACGGAAGGTGGATAAAGGGTCGAAAACCATTGAGTCTGTGCTAAGGTATGCAGATTACAACTTTGACTCCCGGGTAGTGGTTACGGCCAAAGGTAAAGGTGTTGAGATATCGGTTTACCTTGATGAACCTGTCCCGGCGGCACTTGAAGGAAGTGCAGGATTTAATCTTGAGTTTCTTCCCTCCCAATACTGGGGCAAGACCTATTTGGCAGACGGGCGTTACAATCGCTTCCCTCGCTATGTGGTTGGTAACACCATTACAAGGCCTAACAGTGAAAAACCAAGGCAATTCAAGGGGTATGTAACTTCTGATGACCGGGGGACCGGCAGGTTTATCGAGCCGCTCCCTCTCGAAACCGGACGTACGTTTCTTCTTGCACCCGATGATCCCGAGCGTCTGGTAAAGATCACCTCACCCGATGCAGATATCATGCTTTTCGATGGCCGTGTGCTGGCACAAAACGGATGGTTCGTAGTCCGCAGCCTGCTACCGGCAGGAAAAACAGGCAAGGTTCTGACGTGGACAGTTGAACCAAATGCAATTAAAGGCTGGATAAGAGAACCAAATATTGGTTTCTCTCAGGTGGGCTACCTCCCTTCGCAACAAAAAGTATCAGTCATTGAACTCGACAAGAAAGACAAGCCGCTGGCAAAAGCATCAATATATAGGGTAGGCGAAGATGGTAAGGCTGTTGAAATATTCAGTGGTAAAATCGTACCCTGGGGCGACTATTATAAATATCACTATGTAAAATTTGATTTTTCTTCAGTTAACACTCCTGGCATATACTATATTCGGTATGGCGGGTTTAAGACAAATAACTTTATAATTGAGAATAACGTTTACGATAAAATCACCGACGCCACCAGCGATATATGGATCCCGATACATATGAATCATATGTTCGTAAACGAAGCATACCGGGTGTGGCACGGTGAGCCTTTTAAGGAAGGCTATCTCCAGGCACCGCCAAACACCGATCATTTCGACCTCCACAGACAAGGACCAACAACCGATACCAGGTATAAAGCTCTGGAATTGATTCCCGGATTAAACATTGGAGGTTTTTTCGACGCCGGAGATTTTGATATCGAAACAGGATCTAACATTGGCGTTGTGCAGAACCTGGTGCAGACATGGGAGTACTTCAGACCCTTGCGCGATCAGACTTTTATTGATCAGAAGCAACGTTATGTCGATTTGCACCGGCCTGACGGAACGCCAGACTTGTTGCAGTTTATTGAGCATGGGACATTGCAGCTTCTGGCTCAGGCAGAGATTATCGGGCATATGGCACAAGCTCTTTCCAACTCTGTTCTCGATAATTACCATCACCTTGGCGACGCAGCCTCGATAACAGATGGTCTCCCTTATAATCCCAACCTTGGTCCCTACGAAGTGGCCGGTGACGGACGATCGAGCGGGGTTAAGGATGATATGTGGGCATTTACAAGCCGTAATCCCGGCCTTGATATCAGGGCAGCAACAATGTTCGCTGCAGCAAGCCGGGCCCTGAAGGGGTATAACGACGATCTTTCGGCAAGAGCATTGCAACAGTCAAAAAGGCTTCTGAAAGAGGCAGGCGAATTATTTGCCAGCCAGTCCCAGGATGGAGCTTTAATGGGCTTTGGAACAGGAAGTTTTGCCACCAATCTTGAACTTTACATCTCAACCGGGGAGAAACAATATGCCGATAAATTTCAGCAACTTATATGGCCCGCTCTTGACCGCAACGTCAGTGGAAATGTTTTGACTGCATTACTGGCCATCCCCCACATGGATGAATCTTACAGGGAAAAGCTCCTGCCTTATATTGTAAAGTACAGGGAATACCTCGAAAGTCTTGAAAAAGATAATCCCTACGGAGTTCCGATCGGCCTTGGAAACTGGGCGGGCAGCGGTGCCATCGTAAACTTTGGCACTACTATTTGTTTTGCCAGCAGGTATTTCCCTGAGATTATCGATGCCAGTCATGCTTTCAAAACCACCAACTGGCTGTTTGGCTGCCATCCCTACCACAATTATTCCCTCGTGGCGGCGGTGGGTGCCGCTCGTCCAAAAGCGGTCTTTTATGGTAATAACAGGGCTGATTTCTCTTTTATTCCGGGCAATGTTGCTCCCGGAATATTGTTCAGAAGACCCGACCACTTTGAAAACTACGACGACTGGCCATTCCTGTGGGGACAAAACGAGGGGACAATTGGAGGTAACACAGCCTATCTGATTTTTGGATCAGCTTTCCGGAATTTATTAAAATAAACAGATTATCATGAAAACCGAAACAGAAAAACTTGCGTTCAGGGAGAAGCTGGGATACAGTCTCGGAGACGGTGCAGCCAACTTCATCTTTCAGACAATGATGTTGCTTCAGCTGAGTTTTTATACAGACACATTCGGACTTTCAGCAGGGGCGGCGGCGACTTTGTTCCTCGTCGCCCGGCTCTGGGGTGCGGTCTGTGATCCAATCTTCGGGGCCCTGGCTGACCGCACAAGCACCCGCTGGGGTAAGTTCCGGCCATGGATATTATGGACGGCAATACCATTCGGCGTGTTGGGTTACCTTGCTTTCAGGACACCTGATCTGGGCGACACAGGCAAATTAGTGTACGCCTATGCCACATACCTGCTGCTGCTGACAATATACTCTGCAAACAACAATCCCTACTCGGCACTGAGCGGAGTTATCACCGGCAACATGAAAGAACGCACCAGCCTTTCTTCAATAAGGTTCGTGGTGGTGACACTGGCAACAATAGCAATAATGGGATTCACTCTTCCAATGGTCAATCACTTTGGCGCGGGTGACACCGCAAGAGGTTACCAGATTACGATGGGAATATTCAGTGTGCTTGCGGTATTCTTCTTCTTCATAACCTTCTTTTCCACCAAAGAAAGAATTGCTCCCCCTCCCCAGCAGAAATCCTCCCTGAAGCAGGACCTCTCGGACCTCTTTCACAACAAGCAGTGGGTGATGATGTTCATCGTTTTCCTCTTCATGTTCACCTTCCTTGCACTCCGAAACAGCGTTCTTCTGTACTACTTCAAATATTATCTTGACCCTGAGAACATGAGGCAGTTCCTCGTAAACATAGACAAGGGCCTGTTCGGGCTCCTCGCATGGCTTAATCTGACAGGCGCCGGCGCGAACTATGCCGACAACAGCTTCAGCGTTATCAACATTGTGGGTCAGCTTTGCGCAATCCCCGGGATTGCAGTCGGGAACGCACTGGCAAAACGCTTCGGCAAGAGAGATGTCTTCAGGACATGGCTCGGAATTGCAGGCATAATGGCGTTGCTCTTTTTTGTGGTACCGCCCTCAGGCATCTGGGCCGTGCTGATACTCTCCGTACTCTTCAACTTTTCATGGGGTGTGACAATGCCGCTTCCCTGGGCAATGATGGCTGACGTGGCCGACTATTCAGAATGGAAATTCAACCGCCGCGCAACAGGCATAGTCTTCGCTGCAATTGTAGTGGGGCTGAAGGTCGGCCTTGCAATAGGTGGTGCAGTAGCCGGATGGCTCCTCGACGCTTACGGGTATGTGGCCAACGTGGTGCAGACCCCCACCGCTGTTCAGGGCATCAGGCTGTCAGTGAGCGTTTTCCCGGTCATTGCATTAATCATCTGCATCATAGCTCTCTTTATCTATGGCATTGGGAAGAAAGTTGAGTACCAGATGCAGGATGAGCTGGCCGAGAGACGCAAAGCTTACAAAGCATAAACAATAAATGAAAGCAAAAATGAAAAAGATGCTAATACCGGCGGTTACAGCCACATTGATGCTTCTCTCAGCATGTGCCAACGATAAGATCAGCCTTCGAAAGGCCTATGAGGGTCACTTCCTGATTGGAACAGCCATGAACAGGATACAGGTCTCCGGGGCTGACCCAAGGGCCATGCCCTTCATTGTTAAGCATTTCAACTCCGTAACAGCAGAAAATGACATGAAATGGGAACGGATTCATCCGGAACCTGGAAGATACGATTTCAGCGTGGCCGACAGCATAGTTGACTTCGCGGAGCGAAACAACATTAAGGTCATCGGCCATGTACTCGTTTGGCACTCACAGACACCCGCCTGGGTCTTCCAGGACTCTCTCGGCAATCCACTGACACGAGACGCTCTCCTGGAGAGGATGCGCGATCATATCCTGACTGTCGTCGGACACTACAGGGGCCGCGTGCTTGGGTGGGATGTGGTCAATGAAGCCGTAGATGAGGATGGTTCAATGCGCAAAACAAAATGGCTGGAAATAATAGGCGATGACTACATCGAAAAGGCTTTCATCTTTGCCCATGAGGCTGACCCCGGTGCGGAGCTATATTACAACGACTATAACAACGAGGAAAAAGCCAAACGTTCCGGAGTTATCTCCATAATTAAGGGCCTTCAGGCAAAGGGCATCCGCATCGACGGCGTGGGCATCCAGGGGCACTGGCACCTCGATTCACCTGACATGACAATTGTGGATGAAAGCATAAGTGAATATGCTGCATTGGGAGTGAAGGTGATGATCACCGAGCTTGAAATAAACGTACTTCCCACACCGTCATGGCTCTACGGGGCAGAGATCTCAGGAATCGCAGAGTACCGTGACTCTCTGGATCCTTACGTCGCAGGTCTTCCCAAATCTGTTGAAGCACAGCTGACTGGCCGCTATGCTGAACTTTTCAGAATACTTCTGAAACATGACGATGCAGTCACACGCGTCACCTTTTGGGGATTGCACGACGGCTACTCGTGGAAGAACGGATGGCCCGTTCCCGGCCGCACAAACTACCCGCTTTTATTTGACCGTGACTACAATCTTAAACCTGCCTTCCATGCCGTCGTCCACGAAGCAGAAAAGCTTAAATGAAGAATATTTAAATATCCAGAAATGAAAAAAACAGCAAAAGTGCCGTATAAGGATCCCTCACTTCCGATCAGGAAAAGAGTTAAAGACCTGATGGGAAGAATGACCCTTGAGGAAAAATGTGCCCAGCTGATGGGCCTATGGAACGGAGGAGTTGAAGATTTCAAGCCTGAGGTCTTCAGTGACCCGGCGAAGATGAAGGAGCTCTTCGGTCTCGGATGCCACTCGGTCCATCCCGCTCCCTTACGCATAAAGGAAACTGTCAGGATGCGCAACGCCATTCAGAAGTATCTTGTTGAGGAGACCCGTCTCGGCATCCCGGCCCTCTTCGTTGACGAAGGCCAGCACGGGATGATGAGGCCCGAAGCCACAGTTTTCCCTCAGGCAATAGGGCTGGCATGTTCATGGGACATGGGCCTCTTTGAAAAAGTATACAGTGTGATTGCACATGAGATGAGATCCCGTGGCACACATCACGCACTGACACCGGTGATAGATGTCTGCCGTGATCCACGATGGGGACGCACCGAAGAAACCTATGGCGAGGATCCGTACCTCAACGGGATGCTTTCAATAGCAGCGGTAAAGGGCCTGCAGGGAAATGACAGGGGAATGATTGAAAAAAACAATGTTGCAGCTACACTAAAACACCTTGCCGGACACGGTGAATCAGAAGGCGGACTGAACCAGGGACCCGCTAATCATTCGATGCGGGTTCTGCTTGATTACCATTTGCCTCCCTTTAAGATGTGTATCGACCATGCTAAACCGGTATCGGTAATGCCCTCATACAACGAGGTAGACGGCGTTCCCTCCCATGCAAACAAATGGCTGCTGAAGGATCTTCTTCGCTGCCAGTGGGGCTTTAAAGGAATGATTGTCTCCGATTACTACGGGGTGGATCAGTTGTTCAACAAGCACTTTGTTTGTAATGACGCTATGGATGCAGCCGCTACAGCGTTCAACTGCGGAGTGCAGTTTGAGTTCCCCCAGGCAAACATGTACCGTATTCTTCCGGAACTGGCAAGAAGGAGAATAGTCAAAAAGGAGGATATTGACCATGCCGTTGAGCAGGTACTGACCTTTAAATTCAGCCTTGGCCTCTTTGAAAATCCCTATGTGGATGAGAAAAAGGCCGCTGCCGTAAGCAAATCACAGAGGCACAGAAGGGTGGCGCTGAAGGCTGCACATGAGTCGATAGTTCTGCTTAAGAACGACGGCCTTCTTCCTCTGAAGAAGGGCAGGTACAAAAAGATTGCAGTTATCGGTCCCTGTGCCAGGGATCTCTGGTTCGGCGGCTACTCGGGTGAACCATATGAAAAGGTGAGTCTTCTTGATGGTATTAGGGCAAAGGCGGGAGATGGCACAGAAGTGCTCTTTGCACAGGGTTGCAGGCTGACAACCAACACTACCTTGAGCTATTTCAACTGGAAGTATGACGAGATCATATTCGCTTCCCGCGATGAGAACCTCAAACTCATCAGGGAGGCCGTGGAGGTAGCATCCGGAGCTGACCTGGTCATTCTTGCACTGGGTGAAAACGAGCATCTCTGCCGCGAGGCATGGGCAAAAAACCATATCGGCGACAACATGACCCTCGACCTGTTCGGTGAACAGAATGAGCTGGCTGATGCCATCACTGAACTGGGTAAACCAGTCGTGCTATACCTGATGAACGGCAGACCCCTCTCAATCAATAAGCTGGTTGAGAAAATACCTGCAATTGTTGAGGGATGGTACATGGGACAGGAAACCGGTGTTGCAGCCGCTGACATTCTCTTCGGAGATGTCAATCCCTCCGGTAAGCTAACCATCACCTTCCCGAAGTCGGCCGGACAACTGCCGCTTTACTACAACCACAAACCCAGCGCCCAGTTCATTGATTACCTGTCACAGGACGTCAAACCACTCTTCCATTTCGGTTACGGGCTCAGTTACACCAAGTTTAATTATGGCAAGCCTGTTCTGAAGAAAGCCGCCATAAAGAAAGGTGAGTCCACAAAGGTCACGGTCGATGTTACAAATACAGGAAAGACAGACGGTGACGAGATTGTGCAGCTTTACATTCGCGATTTGGTGAGCAGCGTTACCCGCCCCGTTAAGGAGTTGAAGGGATTTGAACGGGTTTCTCTGAAGCCGGGTGAGACAAAGAAGGTTACCTTTGAAATCACTCCTGACAAACTCGCCTTCCATAACATAAATATGAAATACATTGTGGAATCCGGTGATTTTGAGATTATGACAGGCTCATCCTCAAGTGACGGTGATTTGCAGAAAACACTTCTTACAGTAATCTGAAAATTACTATTGGCCTGAACATTTAGTCAATTTTCACATAGTCGGCTATTCCTTCCACAGGTTCGGAAGGAGCCTGTAATGCAACAAGTCCTTACAGGTTACACAGTTTTGGTAGCTGTGTCCGTCATGGCCACCAGTATAGATCTGGTATTCAGTTAGTTATTAAACAGAAGCAAGGCAAGTTGATATAAGCTGCGACGCCATGTCAGAAATTCGTGAGCAGTTCCTTCAGAAACATAAGAAACAGCATTGAATCCTGCTTCTTTTAGCGCATCTGCGGCATTCTTCACGCCTACAGGATTTTCTTTGCTTCCGCAACTCAGAAAAATAAGTCTGACCTTTGATTTGTCCTTAATATCGGATGGAGCATATGTTCCACCGCTCAATAACGCGTAATGAGAAAATACTTCGGGCTTGTTCAGTGTTATTGTTTTGGTTTCCATACCACCCATCGACAAACCAGCCATCGCACGATGTTGCTGGTCGGCAATTGTATTAAAATTGGCATCGATGTATGGAATCAGCTCATCAACTAAGACCGTCTGAAACGGTTTTATGTCAAAATTCCTGAGTCCGCCAAACTTAATTTCGTTGGTCATTCCATAGGTCATTACAATAATGAATGGTTTTATTTTACCTTCTGCAATCAGGTTATCCATTATGAGATTGGCATGCCCCTGGTTACTCCAGGCTGTTTCATCTTCGCCCCAGCCGTGCTGCAGGTACAAAACAGGGTAACGCTTATTTGGGTCTTTTCCGTAAGCAGGAGGGGTATAAACAAATGCTCTGCGAGATGTATTTGTGCTGGGAGAAGGGAAAAGGATCTGTATCACATTACCATGGGGGACATTTTTCAAAGCATAAAAATCCTTGTCGTGGGCCGGAATCTCAATTCCGCTCTCCCATCGTGTAGAACCGTAAAAATTCAAAGTTCCCGGGTCGTTAAAAACTCCGCCATCAACTGTCAGGCGATAGTAATGAAAGCCTTCATCTATCGGTCCTTCCGTGGTTCCAACCCAAACAGAATCAGTTCCTTTGGTAAGCTTTGTTCCTCCACGGCTGCCAGGTCCGAGACTGACTGTTACACTCTGGGCATCGGGAGCCTCAACACGGAAACGGGCATAACCCTGAGAGTTTACCATGGGATACTCTTTACCGGGCTGGTTCAGGGTCGAGGGTTTAAAATCTTCTTTGACTTCTGAAGGACTGGTTTGTGCAAAACAAAAACTTCCGGTAAATACCAATGATGTTAATAAAGCAATCAGTATGTTTTTCATGACAAAATTATTTAAAGCCCTGCCAAATCACGGGTTCGCCTGACTTGGAAAAGGCAAATGGTTTATGGTTGTTATTATTTGAATAAAAGCTGTGCAAACTGGTATAAACTCCTTCGCCAGCTCTGCCACTCGTGTGCCGTTTGCGGGGAAACGTAAAAATGTGTATTAAAACCAGCTTCTTTCAGGGCATCCGTATTTGCTTTCGGGTCGCCGCCGAAGCCAGCCCTGGGGTTTTCGAGTTCACGACTGCCATAGCTGATGAACAGCAGTTTGTTTTTTTCTTTAAATCCGGGAGCATTGTTGACATCTTCAATACTTATGCTTCCACCGCTGAACATCCCGACATATGAAAACACATCAGGATTTGCCAGTGTAATAACGCGGGTTTGCATGCCGCCCATTGATAGTCCGGCCATAGCGCGGTTCTGCTGATTAGCCAGTGTGCGGAAGTTATTATCAATCATTGGGATGATTTCCTCAAGCAAGGTTTTCGTAAACCCGTCGGCCCATCCTTTGGGAGGCCATTCGCCGGCAGGACGTTCACCTCTTGGGGGGCCTTGCATGCTCCAGGTGCCATTATCCATCACGATAATAAAGGGTTTGGCTTTTCCCTCAGCAATCAGGTTGTCCATGATCAGATTGGCGTATCCCTGTTTTGACCAGCCGGTTTCATCTTCACCGCCACCGTGTTGAAGATATAGCACAGGGTAGCGTTTTTTGGAATCCCTGTCATATTCGGGTGGTGTATAGATGAAACAACGACGCATGGTGTTGTTACTTTTTGAAAAGTAGGGAAACTCCCTAACCTGGCCATGGGGTACATTTTTCATTGCATAGAAATCCTGGTCTTTTGCCGGTATTTCTACACCACTGCCCCAACGGCTGGCGCCATAAAAATACAAGCTGCCGGGATCCGGCACTGCAGCACCGTCAATCCAGAGCTGGTAGTAGTGGAAGCCTTCGTCCTGAGGTGCTGATTCTCCTGTCCATACACCTTTGTCATCTTTCACCAGGTCGTATTTTACAGCACTTATGTCCAACTGTACCCTGTGAGCTTCAGGTGCTGAAATCCGGGCACGAACCCGGCCTTCGGAGTTTACCTTCGGATATTCCTTCCCGGGTTGATTCAAAACAGAAGGTTTAAAATCTTCAATTACATTAGTCTGTGACTGTGCAAAACATACTCCTCCTGTAAGCAAAACCGGCAGTAAAAAAATCAGAAATTGTCTTTTCATTTTAAATGTTGTTAGCGAATCAATAATTATTTTGAACCATTGTTTTTTATACGGAAGTAGTCGAACGAAACTTCAAAAGGTGTGTCTGGTTTTGTGGTATCAGAATCGAACCAGAAGGTACTTTTCATGTATTGAGTTACAATTCCATCGCATACTATCAGGCCGGCCCTGATGTCTTTCAGCAGCATATCGGCGGTTCCGAGCAACTCGTAAATCTTGCCGTCAGTCGAATAATAGGCGGTGTAGATGCTTCCTTTTTTCTCAAGCTTAAGAATCAGTGCATTATTGCCGATGACTTCATTTCTTAGGTTAAAGGATGCCATGGATTTTGCAATGCCGTTTTCTTCCATAACCAGGTCGATAGTACCGGGTTGCACTCCCCTGGCGCGGGTGGTTTTAATCACGGCCCTGAACATCAGTTTCACAAAGTTATCGTCATCCTGATAAGCCATGATACCTGCATTTTCCGGCTGAGACGGAGTTCTGGAGCAGACCAGCCGGGTTTCAATGGTCCAATCATTATTGGCACTTTGCAGCAGCATGTTTTTCGCATTGTTTGTAGCCTCCAGAACACCTCCCGGTTCACTTTTTATGGTAAGCCAGCCTGTTTTTCGGGATAAACTTTGGTTTGCCCTGTTTTCACGGACCCAGACCCACCCGGAGTCAACTATGCCGGCATTGAATTCATCGCTTACCGATTCTGTGTCATAATTCAGATAGTAAACGTTCTTTTCGAGGGTGATATCGTCAATAAGATTAACAACAGCAGTTCCCGGTATTCCTTTGGCCTGTTCAATTTCAACCGTAACACCGCCGGTCAAAGCCTCAGCTTTTACCACCGGTATTTTCGAATTGCTTTTCAGCAGGAAACTGTAAGCCTTTACATCTTTATCGAAACCCTGTATTTTTTTGCCGTTAACGGTAACTGACCGGGGATTCAGATCGGGCATGACCTTGATGGGGTAACTGTTTGAAACGGTTGTCCCGTCTATTGTAACATATGCAAAAATCGACGCAACACCAACACCCGTGGCTGTTACTTTTCCCTTATCATCAACAGCTGCAACCGCCGGGTTGTTGCTTTTGTATTTAATTGCGGCTTTTGTTATATCATAGAAGCTGTCGTCGGACATACTTGCCGTTACATTCGTTTGCACAACATTTCCGGGCCTTAACACAACTTTGTCGCATTCTGCCACAACCGTTGTCAATACTGATTTGTAGCTGCCGCTCATTACAGCTTCCAACTGTCCTCTTATGTCTCTTGAAGATGCTCCTATCTCAAAAACATACCTGCCCGGATCAAAAGTGATTTTTCTCTGCTCCGTATCCCAGAACCAAAGATCCTGGCAGTTGATATCGATTGATACTGTTTTAACCTGTCCCTTGGGGATGGTCACCCTTTTGAATCCTTTTAGCCGTTTTATCGGTCTTTCAAGTGAGGCGCGACTATCGGGCGTTTTCACATAAACCTGCACTACTTCATCTCCGTCGACGGTCCCGGTATTCTGAACATCAACGCTTACAGTTATTCTGTCGTTTGGTGTGATGCTGGTTTTACTGATCGTAAAATCACTGTATTCAAATGTTGTGTATGACAAACCAAATCCAAATTCATACGAAACATCTTTGTTGAAATACCAGTAAGTGCGTCCGTTTGAGCCATTGCCCCGCAATTCATAATTGTCAAAGTCAGGCAGGTCGTTAAGCGATTTAAACCATGTTACATTAAGCTTTCCGCCGGGATTCACTTCGCCAAACAGGATTTTTGCCATTGCTGTTCCCTGTGCCTGGCCGTTGTAGCCTGTCCAGATAATGCCGGTAATGCCGGATAGATTTTTAAATTGCTCTACTTCAACCATGCCCATGGTTTGCATCACTACAACGGTATTGGGATTTACTGCGGCAACTGCTTTTATCAGTTCATTCTGGTTGCCCGGCAAGGTTAGTGCAAAACGGTCAGATTCCTCTCTTCCTGTCGATTGGTCGGTTCCCGTAAATATCAAAGCGACATCGCAACTGGCTGCCAGATTAAGTGTTTCAGAGTCTATCTCCCTTTCAGCTGATTCGCGAAATACAAGGACAAGGGTTTGAGGGCCTGTGATGCCCAGTGTGTTAATTTTAACAGGAACAACCCTGGGACGTGCAAAACCGGGGAATCCATCGTTTTGCTGAACACCGTCGATTGTTGCCGATGCCAGTATATTGCCTGAAGCCGAGCCTGCCCTCACTTCAAGAATACCTCCCTCTGCGGATGAACTCAGATTGAACCTGATTGAATCCGCATTTGTAATATCAACATTATCATAGGCGGTCCAGTCGCCATCCTTGATGCCGCTAATTGAAACCCGTCCAAACCTTGAAGCTGCAATAATGCCTGGGGCTGAAGAGATAAATTTCGTGGCGTCATATTCTTTTGGAACCTCTCCATCACTGATAATTGAAAATGTATTCACTGTTATAAAGTCAGTTTTTCTATTGGTATTTCCGCTTACCAAAGAAACAATTTCGGTGTTCAGGTTATGTTCTCTAATATAATTTTGAATACCTTCAAGCGGCGAAATACTGAAATGAGGTTCAATCTGTCCTGAATAATCGCCCAGCTCTACTTTGCCGGCCTGTGGTCCTAAAACAGCAATTTTCTTAACGTGCTTTAAATCGATCGGCAACGCTTTGTTGCCTGTTTTTGTAACCAGGCTGTTTTTAAGCAGCACCGGTGTTTTGGTTGCTATTTCGAGTGCGAGGTCATTATGCGAAGGGTCATTGATTATGCCTGGTTTGATTCCGGTATAAGGAACAATTTCACGAGGGTCAAATTCTCCCATCCTCATTCTTATTGTGAACATATTCACAAGTGCTTTGTCAATGTCACCCTGGGAAAGTAATCCCTGTTTTAAAGCATTCATGGCACTCGACTGGTATACACCTCCGCAATCAGTATCAACACCGGCTTTAATTCCCATCGCGGTTGCTGCTTCAGGACTTTCAGCATAATGGTGGCCTCTTACAATGTCGTTAATTGCACCACAGTCGCCTGTTACATAACCCTCCAGTCCGTAAGTCTTACGGGCAATTGTGTCAACGAGGTACTTGCTCGCTGAAACAGGTACTCCGTTTACCGCGCTGTAGGCTGTCATGATAGCCGGAAGTTTAGCTTCCCTGATAAGGGTTCTGTAAGGGAAAAGATAAAATTCGCGCATATCACGGGCGTCCATATTTGCGCTGCCTGAGTGTCGGTTATACTCGGTATTGTTAGCAAAATAATGTTTTCCACATGGAACAGCTTTAAGGTAGGTCGGGTCTTCGCCCATTAAGCCCTGGATAAAAGCTTTCCCGATTTGAGAAACAAGAAAAGGGTCTTCACCAAAAGTTTCGGCAGTCCGTCCCCAACGCGGGTCACGGGCCGGTTCAATAACAGGTGACCAGTAGGTAAGTGTAAAAATAACGTCGTGATTAAACCCCCGGGCTTCGTCAGAAATTACTTTTGTTTCACGTTTTATCAGCTCAGGGTCCCATGTGGCGCCAACTGCCACACTGTTTGGGAAAGAAGTTGCTGTCATTCCGCTGTTGTTGTTCCTGCCCATAATTCCATGAAGTGCTTCGCCCCATACATCATAATGATTCACTCCCAAACGGGGGATGGGCATCATTGTATTTCCCAACTGGCTTTGTTTCTCTTCGGGTGTCATTCTCGAAACCAGGTCGGCAGCCCTTTCTTTGAATGAATATGAAGGATTCAGGTATATTGGTCTTTTTGTTTTTTCGCCACCCGGCATAAAAGCCATTAGCAGGATAGAAAATGCAGCTAATACTGATATTTTGTGTTGTTTGATTTTCATTGGAATCAGTTTAAGATTAATTGTATGGAATTTCAATCTGAGTAAAGGAGTGGGCAGGAAAAACGTGCTTAAATGAATTCCCTTTAAAACTAACCTGTTCTGTCACAATTTTAACAGGTTGTTCCGTCCTGGTATTTCTTGCATCGATGGTTTTGGCATTAATAAGGTTAATGGTTGCTTTTCCTGAAAAGGCCCCTGTTTGCAGATCGAGGTTTGTTTCAATGTCCTTGGTTTCGTGCCTGTTGACAACATTTACCACCACTTTCTTTGCCTCGGTATTTAAAACAGCTGTTACATCGAGGTATGGAATATTGCTGAATATGGAGTTGTTATATGTTTCACAGATGGTTTTTACATCCAAAGCTGTTCCAAGCGCATTTTTCGAATACAGCATGAATGTGTAATACAATGAATTTTTAAAATCACCTTCAGGCGAATTACCGACCAGATTGGTAATCATGGTTAAATTGGCCATTTTAACTATGTCGGCATGACGGATAAATGAATTCAGGTGCTGTCCGAGCATCAGGGAACTGAGCAAATCTCCGAACCCAGGTGAATATTCATCAAATGAAATATAAACAGGCCGTTTGGAACCCGACTTCACCATTGCTTTTTGAATGAGAGCTTTTGTAGTCTCAATCTTTTCGTCAATATCCAGTCCTAATGACATGTGATCGGAAAATACACTGTTTGTTCTGCCGCCAGGCAGAGCTTCTGTTGCATAACGGTGTACGGAGAGGAAGTCAATTTTTCCCACCATCTTTTCCAGAACATAGTCATTCCATTCGATCCACTCATTTCCGGGTCTGTACAGTGATGCACCTGATGCAACCAGCTTGATGTTCTTATCCAGTAAGCTGATGAGCTTTCCCGCTTCCAAGGCGAATTTGCAGTAATCTTCGGCACTTTTCTGTCCCATTTGCCAGGGGCCGTCAATTTCATTTCCAAGTGCCACATATTTTACATTAAAAGGTTTCTCGTTACCGTATTTGATTCTGAGGTCGGCATAGTAAGTGCCCTTTTCTCCGATGCAATATTCGATCCAGTTGCGTGCATCGTCAAGTGTTCCGGTTCCCGCGTTTAAACATATAAAGTTATCCGCGCCAATCAGATCGCAGAATTTTACATATTCATCTGTTCCCATCTGGTTGGTCTCAATCTGGTTCCAGGCCAGATCCCTCTTTGCGGGCCTTTTATCTTTCGGGCCAATGCCATCTTCCCAGTTGTAACCTGACACGAAATTTCCACCCGGCCATCTTACACTTCGTATGTTTAGATCTTTAACAAGATCGATGAAATCTTTTCGAAAACCGTTTTCATCGGCAAAAGGCGACTTCGGGTCATAAATGCTTCCGTAGACCGTAGTTCTTATCGGTTCAACAAATGCACTGTATATGTTTGGGTCAATCATACCAATCTGCCGGTCGAAATCAATTTTTATCACAGCAGGTTGCTGAGCTGCCAGTTTTATATCGACCAGACTTGCAATAATCACGCAGAGTAAGAAGTATTTAAGGCATTTCATATGATTTGGTTTTTGGTTATCGGAAAAACTGAGTCTGAAGTTTTTTGTGGTATTTTGTTCTCCACAAATTACTAAAAGTTCCGCACTTTTTTGTGAATCAATGTCTGAAAATACATCAGTTTTGCAAACGGCAGAAAGAAAGTAAATACATCAGGCCAGGAGGGTAAGGTAATGAAAACATTTGGGATAAGGTGTTCTGATATGTAATGACCTCAGCAGAATCGTTATAAAACCAGTGTAAGCTTACCCGATATTCGTCCGATTAAAATTAGATGATAGCCAAGCCCGAGAGGGTGCGGCGAATGAGCAAACCATTTAATTTTATAACCGAATATGAAACAGAACCGTTTTGCCGGATCTCAGATCGTCAGTATCCTCAAGCAACAGGTGCGTTGATCGCTGAGAAGCTCCAGGAACTGGTCCAATCTCATCCATCCATTGGATTTTGGATGTGTTACCATCGGCTGAGGATGAAAGGGTTCAACTGGAATCATAAGCGAGTATACAGAATGTATTGCCAGATGCAATTAAACATCCGCAGAAGGGCTCGTAAGAGGCTTCCTGCACGAGTTAAACAGACACTTTACCGTCCTGAAAGTGCAAATAAGGTGTGGTCTGTAGATTTTATGAGTGACAGTCTATGGGATGGTCGTAAGTTCAGGCTACCCAATATTATCGATGATTATAATCGTGAGGTGTTGTCTATTGAAGCTGATACTTCTTTCCAGCTATGAGAGTAATCAGAACTCTTGAGCGACTGAAAGAGACACGTGGCCTGCCTGAGATGCTCAGAGCTGATAATGGACCTGAGTTCATCAGCTTCAGGCTTGATACCTGGTGCAGGCATAATAATGTTCATTTAATTTTTATTCAACCAGGAAAGCCTATGCAAAATGCCTACGTGGAGCACTGCAACAGAAGCATAAGGGAAGATCTGTTGAACGTTTATCTTTTTAAAACCCTTGCGGAGGTTAATCAAAAAGCCCGGGAGTGGCGGATTGATTTTAATGAGAACCGACCTCATAAGGCTCATGGATACCAATCGCCAAAATCATCACTAAGTGAACCGAATTACTGAAAAACGTCTAATTTTAATCGGCCCGGAAAATAGGG